>Ga0247807_10000008_pt1 | contig 529773 bp, 461 predicted proteins | sample UWRJL074202C1_FD_179931 | JGI IMG/M metagenome (GOLD analysis project Ga0247807, IMG submission 179931) | Plant litter microbial communities from Arlington Agricultural Research Station in Wisconsin, United States - UWRJ-L074-202C-1 | ecosystem: Environmental > Terrestrial > Plant litter >...
ACAAATTGAACATCAGGTAATTTATAATTTTAAATTAATTGAATGAAGCTCTGAACTGGACCGGAGAAAGATCGGTCTTGCTTTTAAACAATTTGCTGAAAGACTGTGGGTACTCGAACCCTAGTTCAAAAGCGATTTCGCCTACAGTTAGCGTAGTCGTCGAAAGTTTTTCTTTAGCCTTTTCGATGATCTTTTCGTGAATATGCTGCTGGGTATTCTGACCGGTAAGGGTTTTCAAAACTCCACTCAAATAGTTGGGAGAACAATGGAGAAGTCCAGCAATATACTGTACGGTCGGTAATCCTTTATTGATAACCTTGTCATCATTGAAATAGTCGTCAAGAATCTTCTCCAATTTATCCAGGATCCGACTTCCCGATATTTTACGTGTAAGAAACTGACGCATATAAAATCGATTTGAATAATTGAGGAATGATTCAATTTGAGAGATGATGATAGACTCACTGAATTTATCAATGTGTGAATGATATTCCTGCTCAATATTTTTGATAAAACTGTTCAGGACAAGTTCTTCTTTTTCGGAAACAAAAAGAGCTTCGTTTATCGCATAATTGAAAAACTCATATCTTTTGATGTTTTTAGCTAACGGATTACCCCATAAAAAGTCTGGATGAATGAGCAACATACTTCCTGCACTCTTAAAATCATCATCCGCTTTGAATGAAAATATCTGATTAGGCGATATAAAGAACAAGATGCCGTCATCGAAATCATACTTTTGCTGCCCATAGCCGTACCGTACATTTCCGACCTCCACCTTTTTTAGTGAGATGATGTAAAAATCAAAAATCACCTTGATACTTTCCTCGCTTTTGTAAGGTGTTATTTGAGCAAGGTCTATGACACTTATCATAGGATGTTCAGGATTACCTGCACCAAGTATTTTATGGTATTCTTTGATAGTTTTTATTCGGTAGGGCTGCTGCAAAATCATTCCGGTTAGTTTATTACAAGGTTTAAATATAAGATTATTCCAGATCAACTCTTTCTAAAGTAAGTCCGGGATTTAATCCGAAGAAAGAAAGTCCCCAAAAGCCTTTGATATTGAGGTTGCCGTTTTTGGTAATGGTAAGATAAGAATCATAGGTATTTCCCTTTTCCCCGTCATAATCATATAGCTTTCCTTTCCAGCTGTTCTTCTTATCATGGAACGTAATTTCTGTTAACAGAAAAATTCCTACCAAAGGCCTTTTCCGTTTTTCTTTGTCAGGATTATTGACGTCCAAAACAGGTTTTCCCTGCTTATCGACAGCATGTTTTAAATAGACTAGTTTGCCGTAATAGTTTTTACCGCTCTTAAATATCTGGACATTGCCTTCCTTTATTGGACTGTACCATATACCAATAATATCATCGGCTTTTGATTGTGAAAATAACATTGTTGAAAAATTAAGAAATAGGATTGTTAGAAATAGATGTCTCATTGCTCATTGTATTTTATGGCAAATTCTGTTGCAAAATCTTTAATTTTTACCCTGCCCAGAATGTCTGGCCTGTTCCTGAAGTAATCCTCAAACAAACTACCATTATGCATCGCAACATTCATTTCTGTAAATTCTTTGGCGATCTGGTCTGATGCTCCTATTTTTATAAAGGCGTCGCTCATTTGCTTATCGCTGATAAGCACCCATTTCAAGTATGGCTTTCCAATGGCATTTCCTAAAACAGAGGCTATTTCCTGACAAGTAAGTACTTCACTGGCAACATACCTTACGTTTTTGCCTTTTTGTTGAGCATTCATTTCCTCAGCAATGGCGGCTGCAATATCGATGGGCGACACCCAGGCTATTTTGTCGGCTCCGCCATAATTTGATAATATTATTCCGGAATATCCTTTCAGAAGACCTTTCAGACCATAATGTTTAAGGTAGAGTAATTTACCGATAATACCTTCCAAAAACCCTTTGCCCTTAATCATATCCATAAAGGCATACAAATTATAATCGAAAGATCCCGGGCGAAGATGGGTAACAGTTACGTCAGAAGGAAGTTGTTTAAAAACACATTCTGCGATGTAATGGAAAACTAAGACACCTGCCCCAGTTGCTTTTTCGGCACCAACACTACTCAGATGAACTACTTTTTTTAAGCCCGCATTTTGAATCGCCTGAACATAATTTGTACTGATTTTCAATGCCTGTTCCTGATAATTAAGATGCTGATCCCCGAAAAAATTAAAGGGAGGAATCATACAGTAGGCAGCGTCCTGACCTTTAAAAGTGTTGGTTAGAAAAATGCCATCCTCTATTTCGCCGATCGCAGCCTTTGCGCCCAATTGCTCTATTTCTGCTTTCCTTGCGACCGAACTGCTGATTACGGTAACTTGATGTCCTTGTTTAATCAATTGCAACAAAAGCGGCCTGGTGATATTCCCTAATGAACCTGACAAAACTATTTTCATATTATTTTAGCATTTAATGATGCTGCAAAGCTCAGTCAATTTAATTCTTCGTATGTGTTCGAATCCACTTTTCTTGTGTTCTAAAACACTGTAATACACTTCGTAGAAAAATTAAGAAATGTAATGATGTCATAATTTGCATATGAGATTATTATTGCGACCTGTATCTGACTTGTGATGGACAAGAGTTCTACATTGTATGTACCAATCTGTTCCCGCTGTTAAAGTAAAAACCAAAAAAATTCTGGAGCAACCGCTATACCCTTACGCATGGTGAACTTTGGTGAGTTGTATATGCCAAATAATTTCTACATTGCTCACGATTTAGTGGATTTATATCAAAAGAAATCATCAATGGAGTACTATAGTAAATACAGTGATTCGGAACTTTCGGAGTTATTTCGCTCCGGGGATGACGCTGCATTTAAGGAAATATATGACCGCTATTATAACCTGCTTTACCTTTTTGCTTATAACAAACTCCGCAATACTGATGAAGCCAAAGATGTGGTGCATGATGTGTTTGCGTGGATGATCGACCACAGGCAAAACTTTGTTCTGAAGACTTCGCTATCCAGTTATTTGTATAAATCCATACTGAACAAGGTATTCAACATTTTTAGCCATCAGGCCATCGTTAAAAAATACATTGAGCAGGGCGATTATTTTATTGAAGTAGACAGCGCCGAAAGCGATTATTTGATCCGTGAAAAAGACATTGCCGATATGATCAGTCAGGAAATTAAGACCATGCCCGCTAAGATGCGTGAAGTCTACGAACTTAAATTCAAAGGGTATTTAAGTGCAAAAGAAATCGCTGCCAAATTAAATATATCCGAAAACACGGTGAATACGCATCTCAAGCGGGCGGTCAGAAAGCTCAGGGACAATTTAGGCCCTGCTGTTTTTGTACTCTACATCCTGAATAGATAATTTCTATCAAAAAATATCTTACTGATAATCAGTTTATTGATTAATAATTTTAATTTAAGTTTACATTTTCTTTATCTGGAGTCACCAATGAGGCCATTTGATCTGCCATAGTGTAAATCAGCATACAAAGCCTTATGGAAAAAAAAGACATCAAGGATATTTTAGAACAGCTGCCTGCCGGAAGCCATAATGAGCAGCAGGGGCGAATGGCTAAACTCTGGCTTTTTCAGCTCAATAATAAGAAGAGGGCTGTCGTGTCCGAATCTGAACTGGATGGCTCGAAGGCGGAAGTCTGGCAGCGGCTGGAAGCCCGGCTCGTTTCTTCTTCCCGTAGCGTAAAACTATGGCCTCGTATCGCGGCGGTAGTCGCTGCAGTTGCTTTGATTGTGTTGGGTGTTTACTTCTTTAATTATAATGGAAAAACAGTTAATCAACCTGCCGATCTGATCGTTCAGGATATTACCCCTGGAAAAGTAGGGGCTACCTTGACATTGGCGTCTGGTAAGCAAATCAGACTAACTGATGCCGCTAATGGTGAGCTGGCCAATGAGGCTGGAATTAGTATCACAAAAACAGCCGATGGACAATTGGTTTACGAAATTCTCGGTTCGAATACTCATCCAAATAGTATCAACACTTTATCGACAGCTAAAGGGGAAACGTACCAGGTGCGATTGCCAGACGGCACTATGGTAGAGCTGAATGCTGCCTCTAAAATCAAATACCCAACTAGTTTCGCAAAGCTCAAAAACCGGAGCGTCACCTTATCCGGTGAAGCTTATTTCCAGGTAGCCAAAGACAAAAAACATCCCTTCATCGTAAATATAGGCAAACAGGAAGTCACTGCACTGGGAACACAGTTCAACATTAAAGCATATGACGATGATGCCAGCATCAAAACCACCCTTTTAGAGGGAAGTGTAAAAGTCTCCACAGTTGGCAACCGTAACAGCTACGACCGCACACTGATGCCCGGGCAACAAGCCACATATAGCGGAAGCGAGGGAATTAGTATCAAAGAAGTTGACACTGAAGAGGCTGTGGCCTGGAGAAATGGCTTCTTCATATTTGATAATGAAACTATGGAAACTGCTATGCGCAAAATCAGCCGCTGGTATAATGTAGACATTATATTCGAACAACAGGAACTCAAAAAGGAAGTATTCGGCGGAAGCGTATCCCGGTCTGAAAACATCACAACACTTTTAAGAGTACTTAGTAAAGCCGCGAACGTAAATATGAAAGTCGAAGAAAAAAGTATCATCATCAGCAAGAAATAAAATTATCAGCCCGAGAATCAACTAAACCACAAACCAATCCAAACAAAATGAAAACCACTGCAGAGGACCCCTAGATTCACCCGACGAAACTGACAGTAAAAAAAAATCAGGAGTGCTGCAAACACTCCTGATCAAAAAAACTGATCAGATCTACAAATGACTTGTAACCATTTTTTAATTCTAAACAGAAGACCAAATGTATAAAATATATACTAAACCAACGTGTTGGAAAAATCAGCACGTACCTAAAATCCTGTTGATTATGAAACTAACCACAGTTTTAATGATTGCTATAATGATGCAGGTGAGCGCAGCTTCTTTTGCACAGAAACTCACGCTCAAAAAAAACAACATTACTCTGGAACAATTCTTCAAAGAAATCCGGAAACAAACGGGCTATGCAGTCATCTATACAGCCGCTACTATCAAGGACGGCAAATTAGTTGATGCAAATTATACCAACACACCTATAGAAGAAGTACTCAGCAATAGCTTAACCAATCAAAACCTGGTCTACGAATTAGACGGCAAAAACATCATTATCACCAGAAGGACCTCATCCTTTGTGGACAATCTGGTGAGGGCTTTTGCAGCGATTGACATCCGTGGACGTATAGTCGATGCTCAGGGTACTTCTTTACGTGGGGCAACCGTGAGTGTTAAAGGAACTGTAAAACGTACTCAATCAGATTCGGAAGGCAATTTTTACCTGGCAAGTGTTGATGAGAAAGCAATAATTGTGGTCTCCTATATTGGGTATGAACAGGTGGAGCTGTCTGGGAAGTCGGAAATGGGTATCATTCGCATGAAGCCAGTAGCAGGGGAATTGCAGGAGGTAATAGTTAACAAAGGGTATTATACTGAAACCCAGAAACTGGCTACAGGAAACACTGTCACAGTAACAGCTAAAGACATTGAAAAGCAACCGGTATTAAACCCTATGCTTGCCTTGCAGGGAAGAGTAGCTGGTCTCCAGATTACTCAGACCAGCGGGGTAATCAACGGTCCGCTGAATATTCAGATCAGGGGCAGGTCTTCACTAAACGATCTAGTTGGCAATAACCCCTTATTTGTGATTGATGGGATTCCCTTTCAATCTACATTATTGATGGATCCGCTTGGAAATAATGGTGGAAACGGTGTGTTCGCTAGCAGTCCGCAAGGCAATCCGTTAAACTATATCAATCCAAATGATATTTCAAGTATCTCCGTATTAAAAGATGCCGATGCAACAGCTATCTATGGTTCCAGGGGCGGAAACGGGGTGATCCTGATTACGACCAAAAAAGGCCAGACCGGAAAAATGTCCCTCGGCCTGAACATCAACCAGGGTTTTACCCAGGCACCAAAAACTTTGGAATTGATGAGTACCCAGCAATACCTGGATATGCGCCGTGAGGCTTTCAAAAATGATGGCCTCCCTGTACCAGATATTGCAACTTCCCCTAATGATCCTAATTATGATGTCAATGGAACATGGAGCCAAACGGCGAATACCAACTGGCAGAAGGAATTAATTGGTCAGTTTGCCGCTTACACCAATATCAATCTTTCCCTTTCAGGCGGTACTGAACTGGTTCAATATGGTATTAGGGGTACATTTAATAGACAAGGCAATTTATCGCCAGGGGATTTTGATGACAAAAGAGGCGGACTAAATTTTAACATCACCACCCATTCAAAAGATAAAAAACTAACAATCGATTTTTCTGGTAGTTTCCTCAGGGACAACAACCTGAATTCACAGATTGATGTGACCGGTAATACCTTAAGGGCACCTAATGCACCTGATTCATTCAAACCTGACGGAACATTAAATTTTGGCGGACCAAATTCTGATAACGGGAACAATCCTTATGCTAATTTGGCACGGACTTACAGTAATAAAACAGACAATGTAGTGCTCAGTTTGAAACCAACCTATAAGATTGCTAATGGACTTGTTTTTACAGCTAATATCGGACTTACGAACCTCAATAGTAACATCAAAATTAAACAGCCGGTTTCTTCTTATTCACCTTTATACCTTTCACTCATTCCCGCTTCAACCATTCCTGCATTAATCAATACGATCAATGAACAGAAGACATGGATCGTAGAACCTCAGCTGAGCTATGAGGTAAAAATAAAAGACATCAAACTCAGTGCGCTCGCAGGTACCACCTATCAGAAATCTGCTAGTGAGGGACACTACTTTATAGGCACAAATTTCGTAAGCGATGCGGTAATAGGCAATCTGTCCAATGCAGGTCAGGTTGGCGTGGGTGATGGCGGTTCATATCAATACAAGTATAATGCCGTTTACAGCAGGCTAAATGCCAACCTTTCTGACAAATACATTCTTAACTTTACTGCCAGAAGAGATGGTTCTTCCAGATTTGGCCCTGATAAACAGTTTGGAAATTTCTATTCTGCTGCTGCTGCCTGGATATTTTCATCAGAGAAATGGATTGAAAATGCATTCGACTTTATTAGCCTCGGTAAACTGAGAGCAAGTTACGGTAGCAGCGGCAATGACAACATCGGTAACTATGCTTATTATGATTTGTATCAAAGCCGGGGTGCAAATACCTATCAGGGATTGACAGGTTTCTATCCTCGCTCCCTGGCAAACCCAGATGTGGCATGGGAAAAAAATGCTAAACTTGAGTTTGCAATAGATCTTGGGATTTTCAAAGATAGGGTGATTGCCACTGCGGCCTATTATAGAAATCGCAGTTCCAACCAATTGCTCAACTATAGTATTCCTACGTTTACCGGATTTACAGGTGTTCCAAACTATAATTTTCCAGCTACGGTCCAGAACTCGGGTTTAGAAGTTACTTTAAGCACGCGTAATATTACTGCCGGTAATTTTGAATGGACTTCTACTTTTAATTCCTCTTTCAATCGCAATAAACTGTTAAAATTTGACAACCTGGAAAATTCAAACTATGCAAGCATACTTGAAATTGGCCAGCCGGTCAACGGCAGAGGTTATGCATGGGTCTATAAGGGCATTGACCCTACCACAGGTTTGCACACCGCTCTTAAGAAAGATGGCACAGTGGGTTCAAATGCCGGAAACTATGTGAACCTGTCCAGCGAATACCAAATTACCGCGATAAATACCTTGCCAAAGTATTTCGGGGGGTTGAATAACAGCTTCCGATATAAAAACCTGCAGCTGGATATATTTCTGGAATTTGTTAAACAAGTAGGCAGGGTCAGTTTAACAGATTTTGCGCCAGGTTATTTTAGTACCGATCTTTATGATCAAATCTCAACCTCGCAGAGTAATGTGCCTGTTGAATTTCTGGACAGATGGCAGAATCCAGGCGACCAGGCCAAATATCAGCGTTTCACACAATCCTTTGAAGGTATAAGGGCTTACAGTACCTGGGCGCAGAGCGATGCCAGTTATGTGGATGCCTCTTTTATCCGTGCAAAAAATGTAACCCTTTCTTACCAGTTACCTTCTGCTTTTAAAAATAAGCTGAAGGTAAAAAATGCAAGTGTTAATCTTTCAGCGCAAAATGTTTTTACCATCACCCCCTACAAGGGCCGTGATCCGGAAAGCCAATCTTATTCAACACTTCCTCCACTCAAAGTATTTGTGCTTGGTGTACAGGTTAACCTTTAAATCTTATGAAAATGAAATATATATACACTATACTCATTTTGATCTCATTCACCCTGACCTCCGGGTGCAAAAAATTTGTTCAACTTGATCCGCCTGACGACAGGCTCACAGCATCTACCATATATGCGACAAATGAAACCGCAACATCAGTACTGAATGGGCTATATGTACGGATCGCTGAGACCAATAATGTGCTGACCAGCTATGCAACAGCCTATATGGGCTTCGCTTCCGATGAACTTAAAAACCATTATATCAATGCGGGTTCATCGTATACACAGCTCTACCAGAATAATGTATCTGTTGATACCGAGATTTACTGGAGCACCACTTATACACTCATTTATAATTGTAATGTGGCTATTGAAGGTATAGAGAACAGTAGTAAACTGAATGCGCAGCTTAAACTGCAGTTGGTGGGCGAAGCCAAGTTTATGCGTGCATTGCTTTATTACTATCTCGTGAACACCTATGGTAAAGTCCCGTTGGTCACTAAGTCTGATTACCGCCTGTACACCATGGCCAAGCGTGCTGAAGTGGCTGAAATTTATACGCAGATCACAGCCGATCTGCAAGATGCACAGGTTAAACTCAGCAAAGATTATTTAAATGGTGATGCTTTAACGTCATATCCTTCTGCAAGCGCAGAAAGAGTACGACCTACTTATTGGGCTGCCACGGCATTGTTGGCCCGTATCTATCTATATAATGAACAATGGGCGCAGGCAGAAACTGCCGCTTCTATTCTGATTGACAATACATCCATGTTCTCCCTGGTTGCCCCCTCTTCGGTATTCCTGAAAAACTCTCAGGAATCCATATTTCAGCTGCAGGCTGTTATTCAGGGCAACTATGCTTTATTCGAGGCACGTACTTTTGTGCTGACCAATTCTATAGGTACTTCATCCAATCCTGCCTCTATCAGTCCTCAATTGGAACAGGCTTTCGAGGCTAACGATTTAAGGAAAGCAAATTGGATAGGAACAGCAAACATTTCTGGCGTAAATTACCTGTTCCCATACAAGTATAAAGCCAGTACACCGGCATTAGCGGCCAATAAACCAGAGTATCTGACCTTGCTTCGTCTGGCCGAACAGTATTTAATCCGGGCAGAAGCACGTGCCCGGCTCAACAATATAAATGGTGCACAAGCTGATATCAACAAAATCCGTAATCGCGCCGGACTGGGAAACACTTCTACACTTAACCAGTCTGCACTCCTGGATGAAGTGATGAAAGAAAGACGGCTGGAACTCTTTTGTGAGCAGGGGCACCGATGGTTCGATTTAAAGCGTAGCGGACGAATCAATGATGTAATGACAGTGGTTAGCCCTACAAAAGGGGGAACATGGTCTCCCTATAAGCAATTGATGCCCATACCTGCTTATGAGATTAAAAACGATAAAAATCTAGACCAGAATCCAGGATATAATTGATTATTGGTAAAATATAAACACATGCTATTTCAAACGTCTAAAGTTATATCCGGGCTTGATGCAATAAATAGCTAACATCACTCAGCATAAAAAAAATGGAACAACTTTCAAAAAAAATCATACTTACACTAACATTAATCGCCGTATTGCATACTGTTGGATTGGCACAAAAAGCAACCCAGTTTGTCATCAATGGTACTTTTAAGAATATGGCAGCAATGCCAGACAAAGTTTTCCTGATATATCCGGATTACTTAAATAGGAAAACTGACAGTGCAACTGTTGTTAACGGAACTTATAAATTTACTGGAGAAATAGAGAACGATGCGATAGAATTAACCCTGGCGTTGGGTCCTGAGCTGGACCAAATGAACGTAACAGAAAAAGTTAAGGCCCGATTGATCATTGTTAAAGGTGAAACAAGCGTGATTTTGGATGGTTCCATTTCAAATGTTACAGAAACGGGAGCATCAGCTGAAGTATATCATCAATATAATCAGGTTTTCGCTAAAGCTTTCAAAGGGGTCAACATTATTGTAGAGAAAATGCAGTCTGTGAGTTATTTGACACGTAATAATGTAAGGGTACAGGCCCTGAAAGCATACGAAGATAGTTTTGCAGACCTGAATGAAATCCAATCACAGTTTGTTAAGCAGCATCCAGGTTCAACATTGATGCCGCTGATGACGTACTATGTTGCTGGAGGAGGCTCAGTGAGTAAAGGTAGAGCAGATTCACTTATTGCAATACTGGAAAGTCAAAATGAAAGTAGCAAAATAAGAAGTGTAGCTTTGACCAAACTCAAAGAGAAATCGGCCCAGGCTTCCTCAGCAATGCTGGTATCGGAAGGGAAACAGGCACCTGATTTTACACAAAATGATGTAAATGGCAGGCCAGTAAAATTATCTGATTTCCGGGGTAAATATGTGTTGCTTGATTTTTGGGCATCATGGTGCGGACCATGCCGTGCTGAAAACCCGAATTTGGTAAAAGCATTTAATTCCTTCAAAGACAAAAACTTTACTATTCTAGGTGTTTCACTGGACAATCCTGGTAAAAAAGATGCCTGGCTTACTGCTATCGAAAAAGACGGCCTGACATGGACACAGTTATCCGATCTGACAGGCTGGGATAATGCGGCTTCAAAAATTTATGGTGTACGAAGCATCCCTGCAAACTTTCTGATCGATCCTTCAGGAAAGATCATTGGTAAAGATTTGAGAGGTAAGGAATTAAATAACATTTTAGTAAAGCTACTCAGTGAACAGTAAATTTAACCTTAATATAGAGGGTCTAACACGGGCGGCATATGCCGCCCATATTAATATCTGGTTGTAAAGTGAATTGAAAATTAACTGAATATCTTTGAGTCAACTGTACCACTGTTTCAGCGTGAATCAACTGCAAAGCCACCTATAGCCTTGCAGTTGATTTGATACAGGTTTCCCTTTACAAACGAAATACCGTGGATCAGTACAAGCTAAGGAATTGCCCTTGTACCATAAAAAACAGTGAAGATGATCGCTTACCTGATTTCTCGGAAGCATGTACCTACCAAAATGGGTCCGATGTATTTTGGACCTGGATAGACAGCCATGGTGAAATGTTTGATACGGCGCATTTACGAATACTTTGAAGCAGTATCCTTTTCAGGGTGGTGGCTGTTAATTGTTGCTGGGGAATGTGGCGGTGGATTATCATTTTCCAACCATCACGATTGTGAAGATGGCAAAGATACCCTTTATCCCTGATCCAAGGTTTTCAACTGGTGATGAAAAGCAGTTTACGGCACACAAAAATATGCAGGAAGATGTGAGTATGACGAATAGGGCACCTTATCCGCAGGAGCAGGATATCAATTTGCCGAGGTATAAGATGAAGGACAGGTGATGTAATAAACCAATCAAATATCCTTTACCTTGAAGTACAAGTATATCTTGCGTTATACATTTAGACTGAATGCTGCAGTCAATAAAGGTAAATTTAACTCATCAGGTGAGTCCAGCCATGAATTACTCTCCATTTACCTTTGACATCTTTTTCAAGGTAATATATAATTTCAGATATTTCATGCTCACTATATTGAGACATCGTATGCTCATTATTGTAAGTGACATTAACTAGAGCCAAGGTCTTATCGGAATTAAAAATTATCGGAGAGAAAGTAACCACACGGTTGCTTTTAGTTTCTATATGTCCAAACCACGGCTTTCCTTTAGTCGCTAATTTGAAATCTATAATTTTTGTAGTATCAATCTGACTGATGAATGTTTTCCAACTTTCTTTTGCTCTTATCGCTGTGCCTTTGACGTCAAGAGCTACGAAAAACTCCAAATTCATGAATGATGTAGACTTACCCGTAGAACTGTTTACGTTGAACCGGTCTGCGTCGGGTTGAGATTGTAATCTTTTGATCACAGCCTTGTAAACGGCCAATGTGTCATTAGTAGTATTTGCAGATGCAAGGATGCAAAAGCAGAGACAAATTACTAGAAATGCGATTTTCTTCATTTTTTATAGTTTACTTTCAAATACCAAGCCATAACGCGGGCGTCATATTACGGCAATTATTAACAACCTTTTACGCCTGTTGAGTTTGGTGCATTTGTTTGCTCTTTCAGTAGATTTTGTTCGATTCTACTTTTATTTGGAGCATATTTTCTGTAGGCTTTAGTTCCGTTTAGGCCGCCCCACGACAAGTCCATGCAATATTCTAGGAGCGAAAGACCTGGGACAGGCGAGTGCATGCCTCGGGACAAGGCATAATCATATAAAAGATCACTCAGTTGCATTACGTATTTGCTCGCTATCAACTCGTGCTGATATTTATTTTGGTTATCCTGGACACTCCCCTCCTTGTCAAACAACAGGCTATTTGCTTCTTCGAACAAAGGGTAACCTGGATCATTTATGTAAGCGAGTCCGTAGGTAAAGTAGGCGTGAAGCGTCTCATGTATAATAGTTCTGGCAATTGCAAGATCTGTAGCCTGATTCAGATAGCTGGTACTAAATCTGGTGGTAAGATTATGATTTATAAAACTAGTAATAGCATTTGCGTTCACATCATTTCCTGTAAAGACCGCTTCCTGAAAATGCAGACCGTAATCACTTCTCGTCGCAACTTTATCGAACATGTCAGCGACTTCATCTAAATCAGAATCTATTCCCAGCGGGTCCCGGAACGTGTACTGCAAGGCCACCCGTATAGAAGATGCCGACTTGAGTGCGTTCACCATCTGAGTTATGCACGGCCTTGTGTTACTACTGAAGGTAAAATCAGGGGGCAATGAGGGAAGTGATGGAATTCCATAACTTGGTGCGAAGGGGTCATCTGGCGAATCTCCGTTGAAAGCGCTACCGTACGGGTCGCAATTGTAGTACTGTAGCATGGCATCATAGCCTTCCCGCGCCCAATTCTCACAATCATATGCCCCGTTGCCTGCTATACTACTATTGGTGTACGTTGTTCGTAACATACCCATCGCATTGCTGACAGCATTAAGGGCTCGCTGTCTGCAATTCCCTGTCGCACCCCCCCCCTGATCAATCGGAAACATTGGCCAATTAAGATTAATATTGAAAAAGTTCACTAAACTCGCAGGGATCCTACAAGCGAAAACGACGACTTCGGGAATATCGAAAAGCCCAGCCTTTTCTTTGGACATAAGTTTCTCAACCCGTCTAACAGGCATCAGTTTCTTGTAGTCCTTATAAAGCGAGTCCATAACACTACGCTTTTTTAGGCCGGAAGTTATCTTTCTGTAGTTTATCCGATAAAGACTGTCTAAGAGTCCTTGGAAGTCAGCAGTCCCAGTCCCGTATTTGGCAAGCATAAGGCGCTCATAATGCTTTCGCGCATAGTATACGGGCTCAACTGCACCGTTGAGAAGTTCAAATGAGTTATCTTTGTTCAGGCGGCTAGCGTCCAGCAGTTCCATAGAGTAAGGCATCCATCTTCCATTAGCAGATTCTGCCCAAGAGAAAAATAGCGGATCTTGCTCTATTGTAATAGGTGTTTCGTCGATAGGATCATACTGATTTGAATCTTTTTTGCAACCCAAGAATAGGCTGAACATAATAAGAGCGAGAGCGGTGATTTTTTTCATTACAGTAGGGAGAGAGTTAATTTTTAGCTATTAAACAAATATATAAAGAAAATTAAACATTCAAAATATATCGATATTATTCTTTCACTATTGGCGTTGCATGTTAGCCATATAGTTAGTGTGGACATTTTCCTTAGCCATACTATATAGCATTGCCTGACTGGACTTAGGTAGCAACGACTTGTGGCTGAGTATTCAGGGTGTGTCACACTATTGAATAACACAGCCATATGCATGCCATTAGAAAAATATTAGCTTCTTATTTTCTTCAACACCCAAAATCTATCGTTCCTGTCCATAATTAAACAAAAAAAGCCAGGACTTTCGCCCTGACTCAACTGGTGTGTGGTTTGCTTTTTAATTTGATAACGGCCTGATCTGCCCAATATATGTGCTATTAGACTTTTGTTTGCCATCCATTGTCATGAAGAACACCCAAAAATGAACCTCATCTCCATACTGATTTTCTTCAAATCTGAACTCTGCACAATCGTCTTCTACCTCACAGTTGTAATACCAGATAAAACTATCTTTCTTACTGGCATTATACTGCAATACATAAACTAAACGATTTTTATCAGCATATTCATGTGGTTGATTTTCCCAGGTAATTAACACCAGTTTCTTAGATAGGAATTCCACACTCAATGGTATGGGTGCTGGCAAAGACCCAAAACTAATAGCAATATCCTGATAGTTAACCCGATATTTCTTTTCAACACCAACCACCGCATTTATATTTTTTTTAATGGTATCAAAGAAAATTTTTCTGTGTTGCCGGCTTGCCTGGGGATTTTTCTCTCCGACCATCAGTACGTTCCCAATTTGTATAAAAAAGTTAAGTAAAAAGTTGTATCTGGCTACTATATCTCTGAATGCATCTCCTGTTAGATCTACCTTTATCTGAAATTTTCTTTTTATGCTTTTTATAGTATTCATTGTATCATTCTTTTTTGTTTATAATTTTTGTTAGTAATTCTTTTCTAAAAATTCATTCAGCCATTTATTACAGGAGAATAGCTCCGGAATCACATTTTTAAGTATAGATAAGGTGAAGTCATCTGTACCACGGTTTTCCAAATCAACATAGGCTTTGCGAAGCGAGATGTCGCCTATACCTTCAAGCAACTTGTAATCAATTTCTTTATATTGAACAAGCTGGAGCAACCAGTAAAAAATATCTTGTAAAGAGGAAAGGTATCCGGAAAGCAAAAAATGAAAATCTTCCAACTCATCAGCTTCAGTACAATAATAGATCAGTGACCAATAGATATCTTCCGCCATAGCCCTCAGATCTTCATCAACATATGCATCTTCCAGATCCAATAGATTTACATTAGCCAACGAGTATACTACTTCATTTAGTTCCTGTATCAACTCTCCCATACGCATCATCACCGGATCCTCTGGTAAATTGATCAGCGCGCAGGTTTCTTCGCCAATATCATCTATGTCTACCAGGCCGTATAAATCCGGATAATACTGTTCTATGGCTATTGCCCATAACAACGTTATACAGTTATTTACAGCATAAATGATTACAGACATCACCATTGGTGCAATATCTTCCTCTTCATATTTTACAATGCGCCGCTTCATGTTAATCAGATTTTCTGCCTAAAAGCGCCAAAACATCTTCAAGTAAGTAGAACCTTGTTCGCTGGATCGTGGTGTACTTGAGTTTATCTTTCTTCACCCAACGTCTTAATGTGCTGGGTGAAATCTTTAGCAATTCAGCTAATGAATCATTATTCAGCACTACATTTTTCAATGATGCATCAGGGGGTTTGATCATTTTTTGACCAGCATTTATAGCAATCAACACCTCAAGAATTGCACTCAGTTTTAAAAAAATCTCTTTTTCCATTTTTATGTTTTTTTTAAAGTGAACCAAACGCACCTATCCCTGCGCACCTGTAAAGGCAGCAATTTTCTACCTGCTGGCTATGAGCAGATAATACTTTTTAAAAATTGAATTAGTCGGTTAAGATCCTTCTCCAGATTGTTATTTCCGAGATAGGCAGCAGCACTGATTAAAATTCCCCGCCGCAGTTCTGCTCCATTTTCAAATACACGCAGGTCTACTACACCAAAACCATTTTTTTCGAGCAGCTCATATACATTTTGAGGCAAATTACCCTGGAGAGGAACCAGATGAAAGAACCATCCCTTAGTACTGGAATAACCTTCCTCTTCCCATAATCCTGAATCTGAGAGGATATTACGGATTGACTTGTTTATGGCTTTTATTTCATTGCGCACTTTTGTCTCTGTTTTGGTGAAGAGACTTGTCTTTAATATTTCCTGTAAGGCGTGGGCAATTACTGCATCCAGTATGAAACCGGTTTTTTTACATCTGTCCCTCACTTGTCCTATCAGGTTTTCAGGCCCGGCAATAATATTTATCCGGTTCAGATCAGGATGACCCAGCGTGAAAGGGCGAAGGTATACTATTTTCGTATCTATCTCTTTTGCCCGTTCCATTAACATATTGGGCATGTATTCATAAAAACCTGCATCCCGATCATCTTCCAGAATGATAAAATCATGCTGTTTCTGTAAGTCAAGCAACCGATTTGTTTTTTCCGGCAGCTGTGGGTAGTCATAGGGACAGGAGATCCGTGAACTCATATAGACCATCCCCACTTTACCCTGCCGGCATCGCTTCTCCAACTCATCCAGGGCTATCCCATATCGGTCTGTACTTACATATTCAACACGACTTGTGGCCGAAGAAATTGCCTCCCTCACCTGGCGGGGAACGGGACTAATAACCAATATCATCATTTTTGGTGGCAGCAGTGCCGCACAAATAAAGTGAATAAATGTTCGGTATCCCTGAGCATAAAATACCTGAGTTTTGGTAAAGAAGCTTTGTAACGCTTTGTTGATTATGATAGCAACCTGTTCTGATAACAATGGAAAATCAGTCATATTGCGTTCCTGAGTAGTTAGCATTTCATTATGCTTTAATGCGCTTCGATAGGAAGTGCTTAATTTTTCGGTTAGCTCGTGATTAGGCATTAACGTTTTCTGATCAAATAATAATTTTTCTATAACTTCTATATTATCCTTTTTCTTTTTTGAAGATCCACGTTTATTAGGCAGATGATCTGCAATCCAGGTTCCTCTCGTGGAATCCGCAACAGTCAGCTTTTCCGCTTTAAGCTTTGACATCACTTTCATTACAATACTCTTATGTAGTCCCAGGAATTCAGCTATTTGCCTGTATGCAGGTGCCTGAGTTCCAAGCGGAATTTTTTTATTGAGTATTCCAGTTCTTATAGCCATCCAAATAACAGCTACTGCATTGTCCTCAGGCCCTATCTCGAGCGTAAGCACTTTTTTCCAATTTTCCGTTAGCAATTCCAATAGGTTTAGTTTTAAATCAAATTTATAAGTGTAAATACATAATTTTTACACCTGCTAGAAACAAAATGTTTGGACTTAAAAAAATTTAAAGTTTTTGAACGCCCCGTCAAAATGCACGTTCGCGTAATATTCTGATGAATAATCCTCTTTTATTCCATAAATTTTAACGGTTCATTTTTCATTCGCGTAAAAATCCGAAGATTAAAAAGGGAGGCTTTTTGAAACGGACAATAACAAATTTTCTTAATTATTTATTTAAAAACTTGTAATAAACCCATGTAAAACAAGCTATTATTACCATAATTCCGAGTATGACCCACTTAAAATCAGTCTTGATTTCGCGAATCTCTTCCTTCTTTATACCTTGCTCCTGACTACTTTGTGCTGAAGTGATCTCCTGTCTACCGCTATGTTGTTGTTCAGTTCCGCTAAGCTCTTTGCGGTTCCGTTCCTCCTTCATCTGGCCCGAAATTAAAATCCGTTCTGCTTCTCCTTCAAAACCATTTTCCGCAGAAAACCTGAATGATCCTTTAGGCCATAACTGAACCGAGTAGGCGGACTGCATGTCGTCTTTTTCAAAAACCATCTTTATCGTTTTGCCGCTATCTGATGCCTCAGTTACTTCATTCATTTGCTTCGTCTGAGCAGATAAATACTTAGACTCATTCACCTTTTTTTCAGTTTTTTTCATCAATCCGCAGCTACTTATCGTTAAGGCCAGGTAGCTTAGTGTATAGCGTAAAAGAGTAATTCTCATGGTGCTCCTCCTTTCTCTGTAATCCAGTCGGAGAATCTGTAAATTGTCTTGATATGTCTCCGCTTTCTATATACACCATCTCCTTCCCTGCTTCCAATGACATTAGTATTGCCTTCTATGGAGAGCACGTAATCACCGTCACGACCAGTTACAAGTCCTACATGTGCTATGCGCTTTAATTCCGTAAAATAGATGGCGAGCAGGTTTCCAGGCAAAGCACCTCTTGCTAAGCGAGACTTGGGAAACAGATCAGGAGTCCAACCCGTTTTCGGCTGCTTCAATCCCTCCTGAGCAAATAAAAAACTAATAAAAGCAGCGCACCACTTATCCCCTTTTTTTAATCCTGCACTGCGCAGGTAAGTTTCCACTCTTACACCATCATTTTTACCCGTTTTTTCCCTTACGCCCACTTCCTGTTCAGCCCGTTGCACCAGCTTTTCCCGAAGTGTTAACAGATGGCTATGAGGCAACCCAGCGCTGCCAGCAAAACCGAAAAAAATGATACCCAGTAGAAGCCTAACTGTTGCCATAATTCCAAGGTGTTAAATTGTGAAACCATATTTTCAATTGTGGGCAGACCCATCGTCAGCCAAAAATGCTGCAGCAGCCACCAGCAAAGCGCAGTAACTATCAGGAAGGTCAGCAGCCCCAGCACAACCAGCAGAATATTACTTGGATCTGCAAGACCCGCTGTATCATCCAATTGGTGCAGCCAGCCAGGCGTGAGCGTCCAGATGACCAGTAAGACTATGAACAGCAATCCTGGTTCATGCCATTTGAATAAGCGATTATCCTTTTCTCCCGAGCCCCATAAATAAGGCAGTTTTATATTTTTTATGTTCATTACATTCTTATTAAACCGTTAAACATTTTATTGATTCGTATTGATAAAAAGCCTGGCTGGCATAGTCAACCAGCCAGGCAATTTTTCTATACCAGCGGCACGATTGCGCCCAGGTATTCACTACTTGAAGCCTGCTTTCCATCTTCGGAAATGAAAGAAAGCCATCCATGAACGGTTGCTCCATTCATCATTCTTGGAATAGTGATACTGATCTCACCATCCCCCCTTTTGCTCTCGCCCTTCACAACGATATTACGTTCTGAAGTTGGATCGTAGAAGGTTGCGTACACCTTATCCTTGTTACGGGCAGTAACTACCAAAGGATCTGCATCAGCAAAAGGATCCCAGGAGAGCTCTACTTCCCTTCCAGCCTTAGGTGTTACGACTAGGTTCTGCGAACCTTCCAGCCTTCCGTTGCTCAGCGTTACATTGGCATAGTCAATCTCTAAGTCAGGATAAATACCAGTGATGTTCTCAGTGACCATTTTACTTACCGCGGCATTCATTCCGGTACTTTTTTTGTTCACCGGTTTAAAACCGACAACAATCAGATCGCTGAAGTGAGCCAGGAATGCAGTAGTCATTCCGAACTTCGCAGTTTGCGCTAACTGATTTAGTGTTGGCGCTTTTTTGGATTTGGTTGGTTTACTTTTGGCCACTTCCTGGCCATTCAATGTGCAGAACACTACTGGTCCGACACTCCCTGATACTGATCCCAGTATCCCTTTTTGAATAATTCCCATTTTTTAAAGGATTTAAATTGTTTATAATTTGTTAATTCGGATTTTTGAATACCATTACTCTGAATCCGTTGAACGAAAGTATAGCATTATTCTAGAAAAAAAGCACGTCTTTCTGGCTTGACCGGTATTGATCGCAATTGACCGGTATTGACTGCAATTGACTCCTAATTTTTTTTTGGTCTTTTACGAAAAAGGCTTCCATTTTCATGAAAGCCCTGGGAACAAGTTGTCCAGCAAGTTTGCCTTTTATCGAAATTTAACGCGAAGATCCATCCAGTTGTGATCCTTCACTGGCACATTAATCCCATCAGTGATGATGGCATCACAAATAAATGCCGGGCTAAGGGTTTTCGTATTCTGGAGATTTTTGTAACTGTAGAATTTGAGAAATACACTCACCACACACAAACATCCGTCAGGTACTATAAAATCAAATCGTTTACCGTTTAGCTCAGGATTTGTTTCTTTATCAAATCGCTGCTCCTGCTGCAATGGATATCTGGTTCTTAATCCATCAGCCAGACTAATCACAGTTACCGTAACAGTCATATCACAATAACTACTGCCCTTTATAAACTTTAGCTTTTTGGATTTCTGATCATCAGGGAATGATAGCGTCAGCCTTCCGTTTGTATAATTTACATGAGGCATTATACCTAACCACTTCACCGCAGGTGAATTGATATTAAAATCGAAACCTGCTAAACCATGGAAACTGTCGTGGTCAAAATGATACTGCCTTGTTTCAGGATTTCGGCACCGGTACATCACTTCACTCACCTGTTTCACCAGCCGGATGTACATTGTTTTATCCTGCAGATTCATCAGTTCTCTTTCAAAACTATTTTTGACCTCTACCGATAAGGTGCTCGCCATACCAAATGTGTCAGAAGCTTTTTTAGTTTCCTCTGTTTGCTTCACCGTTCCTGGAGAAGGTCTGGAAGTAATTATCTGACCTCTCTTTCCTTTTTTAAAAATCATAGGGCCTACCGGTCCCTTGAAATACTTTCCATTGTAATTTGCCATAATTTTTTATTAAATTTTTGACAAGTTAAGGGAAAAGGTCTGAGGAAAATAACGCCAGCTGTCATATGACTAGAATTAACGCAAATTGACCGCAATTGACTGAATTTGACCGCATAGCAGAAGTCGCCAAAACTATAAAGAATGTGGATCAAGTCTATGAAGTATCACACAGCGGTCTCACTAAGGATTAAGTAAGGTGATACTGCGGTAAGATTCCACTAGTTTAAATGTACCGCAGTATCACCGCAGTATCACCGCACCATCACCGCACTATCCTCGAACCATGTCTTCTCCTTGCCCAAAATACAGGGAGGGATAATTAAGAGGGGTGAAAGCGTTCGTTCTCTTTATGGATTTACAGGAAATTTTTAATTGCTGAATTAAAAAGCTTTTTTAAATTAACTAAATCTACTTAGTTAATTATCAGTGACTTAATTTAGTTTAACACTTGCAAATATTAATTATCTACCTTAATTTGGTACATAAATTAATTAAATATTTTACCAGCAAAAACGTGTAATTATGAAATTTTTCATATTAATGGCATTCTGTTTATTAACATCTGCCACCTGTAAGGAAAAGAGCACAAACAGTACTCAAAATGTAAAAACTACAAAATCTAAACATCTGGTTTTTATTGATTCACATGGTAAACATTATAATGCAATTGCAGATATTCCAGAAAACCGTCGAACTCCCGAACAAAAGCTTTATGTTAAATCATTATATGATGTTTTGCTTAACGGGGTGGTAGCAGAAAATAATCACATGGTATTGAAGATGAGTAAAGAGGATTGTCTGACCAAAGGTATGACAGAAAAAACTTATAACGAATTGAAGACCAATATTAAAGACAATAATCATTTTTATGACTCAACAGGAAATAAACAGGTCGCTGAAATAGTTGATGATCTGCACAGATTTTTAAAGGGCGATAAAAATGCCAGGGGTGTATCAATTGTTAAATAAAATATTCTGATTCTTCAACTAAGCCTGCCTCGTTGCGCAGGCTTTTTTTACGCAAAAAAATATGTCGCATTTAATGTCAAATAAGCAAACTTAGAGGATACCCCCATCAACATTATTGATAGTAGGTATTTTTACTTTTTTATCTATCATAATTTCTTTAGATTTGAAGTACGATTAATCGTATTAAGAGTCTTGTGGTTGCCTTCTCACGCCGCTAACGCAAGACAGCAGATACTTCCAACTTCTATTCTAAAAGCGTAATCCTTACGCTTAGATATATTTTATTTATTTTTAATGATATCCTTCCATTCTGTGGTATATGCAGGGCTGAGATATTTTCTTTTCATTGACCATGTCTGTGAATGATCCCCTTTTTTTACCTATAAATAAGGGATGAAATAAACACTCTTTCGACAGTATATTATTCTATCCAAATTAAAGATCTGGCTATCTGATCGTGAAGCAGGTGCCTTTTTGAGTGTTGGAGCAATCGCAGCTTTTTCTTTTTCTGATTACTCTAACTAAACTAGCCTCTATGTCACGTGCGCACATATTATTTAGTTTTAATGATATCCTTCCATTCCGTTGTATATTCAGGGCTGAGATATTTTCTTTTCATTGTCCATGTTTGCGCATATCCTTCAGCCGCTATACTAACAGCTTTGTGATGAACTGTCAATATTTACTGTCGAAATAGATAGAGACCATCATTGGAGTTTAAATACGGATATCCTGGGATTGAAAAATCTAACTTTCCTATTATCTATCAAACAACAGCAATTAGTTTACCTGATTTACTATGAAGGTTTTAGTCACTCGGAGGCTGCAAAAAAACTTAATATTAAATACCGTGGGGACACATGAAGATGTTCAGCCACCTCAAGAACTGTAGGTAGACCCCACTGCCTAACTTGTCTTCGCCTAAAACTACTAGAGTTATACCGGGATTAAGCTTCTGGTATAGTTGTAAAGACATGAACGAGAATTAACTTAAAATGAACAATAAACCTAAATATAGAATTTTAATATATAATTATTCAATATATATTTTCGTTAGACAATTATTAACCTTACCTTTAGCAACAAGTTAAGCGTATGGAAACAGGTAGCATTGTAACAGAAGAATTTCAATTCCTAGATCCGATCAGCGATTTTGGTTTCAAGAAGATTTTTGGGAATGAAAGGTCCAAAGAAGTACTGATCCGTTTTCTCAACGAGTTGTTAAAGAGTAAAAAGAAAATCCTTAAAATCAGTTTTATGATGGATGTACAGCCTGAATACACTTCAGACCGTAGCATTTTGATCGACATGCATTGTGTTGGAGATGATGGACAGAACTTTATCATCGAGATGCAGCGGGTGAACCATATCAATTTCAGATCCATGAAAAAAATTCCCAAAGCACTCAACCAGGGCGTATTTAAGAAAGTTTTTGAAATCGCCGACCTGAATAAGCTCACGCCAGATGAAAGGATGGTGTATGACCTAAAAATGTTCCACAAGGAAAATTTAAAAAATGCAGACCTCTTCCAATTCCAGGAAGGCAAGGAAGAAGGTAAAATAGAGGGGATTGAAGAAGGTATTGAGATAGGAGTAAAAAAAACCGCAAGAGAAATGAAATTGGAGGGTATACCTCTACCAACGATAGCAAAAATCACAAAGCTCTCTTCAACGGAAATTGAGGACCTGTAAAAATAACCAACCTTTATTATACAGCATATGATATAATTAGTAACTCAAGGCCACAGATCGCTTGATATATTTACGATCCTGTGATTCGCTTATCATGTAATGCGCAAGGTCTGCTCTGGAAATCTTCCCGATTTTCATCCCTTTCTTCGCCGTGGGAAATACCTGATAAGCTTTGGTTAATCTACCTGCCGTTAGCATACCTGGCTGTACCATCTCCCAACTGAGTTGGCTTTCTTTAAATAACTTTTCCATTAATTCTTTATCTGCATACTGATCTTTCAGAAAAAAACGGATAATCATTTTCATCATAAAGCCAGTATATTTTATGCTTTCTCCAACCCCAAAGCCAGATATGACCAATACTGGAGATTTACTTTTCAGTTGATCCATTGCCGCGATTACCGCTTTAGCCATATCAGAAAACAGTGTAGTGCCTTTCTTTTTCTTTGTACCAATGGTTACCAAAACGGCATCCGCATCCTGAACAGCTCTTTTTACATCTTCAACCGATGTTCCACTGCCATTTATTTTTGTCAATGCGGCATGTTCTGGGATAACGGAGGTGTCGGTAGACATCGCAGTTACGTGATGTCCATTTGCTAATGCTTGTGTTACAGACAGTAATCCTACGCCTGCGCTTGCACCTATTATTGTGATATTCATCTTATTGATTTAAAAATTTAACAGCAGTAGCTTTTGTGGTTACCAGAAGGCTTTCGCTTCCCCATTGCCATGTGCTTCCTGCAGTGGTTAAGATTTCTGCACCAGCTTCTCTGGCAATCAGGATCCCTGCGATCCAGTTATATGTATCCAGATCATGCTGAATAAATAAATCTATTCTTCCTGCGCCAACATAAGCCAGTTGCAAACCGTGTGGACCATAATTTCTCACGATACCAAAAGTCCTGATCAAATGGGTCACAGACCCGCCAATGATTTCATTCAGATTATTGGTTGTTTTATCCTGATGCCCGTAGTCGAACACGGCTAACATCACAGCGGGATCTGTTTTTGTACCTGGTTTTAAAAGTGTATCATTCATATATGCGCCTGCACCGGCTTCTGCCCAAAACAGCTCATTTGCCAGGGGATCAAAAATTACAGCTATATGAGGCTGGCCATTGCGCACCAGTACCAGATTTATTGTCCAGCCGGCAATGTGCTGCAAATATTGTATCGCACCATCCATGGCATCACATAGCCAGTACTCCTTATTATCGGCCGGATTTCGCTGAGCATCCGTGTCGAATTCATCGCCAATATGCCATGGAATATGTGGAAAATCTTTAGCTAAATCCGCTTTAAGTGATGTCAGGCAAAGCATGTCAATTTCTTCTAATGCTGCCGTAAGTTCATCCATCGTTTGCGGAACGGCTTTTTTCTTGTATACTTTTAAGAAATCATTCCCCACCTTTCTTACTGCCTCGAGTACGATTAGCGTGTTGTTATTTTGTTCCATCTATATTGCTTTAAATAATGATGAATCAAAAGTAGGGTGCAAATTCGGGTTGCACTAGGCGCAAGGATGGCAATGATAGTCCTAATCACGGAATTGCTGCCGAAAGGCAAGGGGACTCAGACTGGTGATCTTCTTGAATAACTTTCCAAAATACACAGGTTCGTCATAACCCAGCTCGTATCCAATTTCTTTTACACTTTTATCCGTGAAATACAATTGACGTTTTGCCTCAAGAATGGATGCCTGCTGAATATGAAGGGAAACCGGACTACATGTTAACGCCTTTACTGTATCATTCAGGTGTGCAACTGAGATCGACAATGCTGAGGCATATTGCGCAGGTTGTTTCCATGTTTTATAATGCAGTTTTAGTAATTGGTAGAAAGTATCTTTGATCATTATACTGCGGCTTCTGTTTGTGCTTTCGACAGCAGAGCTAAAAATAAGATGGCTCGCTATCAAATTGACGAACGCCGTTAATAAGGAATGAAAGATGCGCTTACTGTATTTATCTACAGCAGCCTTTTGAGAATTTTCAATAAGACGGAGTAAGGAGACTATTGACAAATAAAATTCTGAATCCTGCAACATTGGAATCGGCCCTTGGAATTTGCTTTCAAATGACTGCTTAACATCTTCCTCCATTAATGCCGGATCAAAACTAAGGATCCAGCCTGCAGGCTTTTGAACTTCAATGATGTGATGAACTTGTTCCGGAAATACACAAACCAGGGTTGGATCAGCAAATGACACTTCCCTAAAGTCTATGTTGATTTTGAAAGTTCCACTTGTAGCCAGCATCAATAAGAAATGATGGTCTCTGTGCGGTTTGGAAATATCGTGTTCTTCCCTGATCTCATCTTGCATGTTCAGAAGGTGAACCCCTGCCTTCGCTAATGGCGAAATGTCAAATTGCGTAATATCTTTGAGTTGTTTTTTCAATCCGGGTCTGTTTTTTAATCTTTAACGCAGGTGGATAGTTTATAGCCTTGGCCACGTACAACAACAATTTTGCTAATGGGATCAGATTCCATTTTTTTTCTGAGTTTTGATATAAACATATCCAGACTGCGCCCCACAATAATACCTTGGTCTTCCCAAATCTCTTTTTGTAGCCGACTTCGCTCTATAATCTCATCAGGAGATGATGCAAAAATATGCAGCACACGGGTTTCAGTTCCGGTAAGGTCTATTGTTTTTCCATTGATGAGGAGTTTACGATTTTTTACATCGAACAACATAGCGCCCAAAGTGATCCTATCATGATGCTGATCATCGCTTAAGACCAAACGCGGCCTGGAAGATCTTAGAAAAATAAAACCAACAAATGCTAAAAATGGAAAACCGACCAGCAAATATTCATTCCTTACTGTATGGATGTTAGCCGGTTTAAATTTAATGGTAATCATGTAAGGGGCTTTGGGTTGCTTTCTTCCTGTACAAGTTATAATATCATCTTTTTTATTTTTGGATATAGCATATCCATAGGCTACACCGGAGCTGCCACTGTTGAGTACATTCACCACATAATCCTCTGCTAGCGGGTCTTTAGCTAACAAACGCCTTATGATCCCCACCAGTGAATCCGGTAGAAAAGTTAGCTCATTTTCAAACCTGATCTGGTACTGATCTTCGCCGATCTTTTTAACCGGGAGCACCCTCGATGTACTGTCGCCTGACTGTAAGAGCAGTTCGTGACCGATCCTGCGTAGCAGAACTTCCCTCCTGGCCATAGCAAAGTCATCGCTATCAGTCATATTGAAAGCTGCACAGATTCCACAAATAATCAAAAGCAGTAGCGATCCAAAAATATATTTGCCCTTACCGGAGAGGACATTCAGGCCATTAAGCATAGTGTCAATCAATTATTTACAAAGTTTACATTTTAATTTACAATCTGAATTCCTCCCAATAAAGGTATCAAAGTAATTTCGCTGAACCAATTCTTATTAAGTCCCGCAACTATTATCTTATTCAATACATCATGAAATATATACACGTATATGCCCTGTTTCTGTTATTTGTTTTTTGCACCTCCTGTCTGCAAAAGCAAACTAAACCACATCAAGATACGATCAATTACAAAATCAAAGACACAGTTACTACCTATGGGCCTAACAGAATGGTTCGTAACGTAAAACAAAGCAGAAATGGCACTATGCTGATCGCTGCATCATTTGCTGGTGTTTTTCGATACGACGGAAAATCATTCACTAATCTTATCAGTAAAATAGGTTCGCGCAGGTACTGGAATGTGCTGGAAGACCGACGGGGAAACCTTTGGTTCTCTACGACTGATTCCGGTGTTTATCAGTACAATGGCAAATCATTTCAACATTTTACAACCAGGGAAGGACTTGCCAGTAATGCTGTTTTGTCTATCTATGAAGATAGAGCCGGAATGATCTGGTTCGGCACCGGGGGCGGAGCAAGCCGTTACGATGGAAAATCTTTTCGGAATTTTACTACGAAAGATGGGCTTTCCAATAATGGTATTCATACGATCCTTGAAGACAAGACCGGAAAATTATGGTTTGGCACAAATGGCGATGCCTGCTTCTTTGATGGAAAAAAATTCACTGTGTTCAAAAATAAAGATGGTAAGGCTTTTCACAACGTTTGGTCCATCATCGAAGATAGAAAAGGCAATATCTGGTTCGGTGCGTCGATTATCGAAGATAAAAAAGATGATACGCTGATTGTTTCAGCTGGTCTTTGGCGCTATGACGGAAAAACCTTTACCAAGGTAACACAACGGGCTGCTTCCGCTATCATCGAAGATAAAAAAGGAAACATCTGGACTACCGGCGCAGTAAATCCTAATGGTGTAGGAGCCTGGATACTTTCCCGTTATGACCAAAAGTCCTTATACACGGAAAAGCCCGCTGTAACCGAAATCATGTCAATAAACAAAATGCTTTGTGGGCTCCTGGAAGCTAACGATGGAAGTATTTGGTTTGGTTCTATAATTGGTGTGTATCGCTATGATGGAAAAAACATTACGGATTTTAAAAGTAAAGAAGGACAACGCTAATTTGTGAAAGTTGGCGTAGCTCCATCTCTTATTTGCAGGATGATAGTGTCTAACCGGTACATCTCTCGTGGCGACAGCACATTTTTACTCCTCTTACTTCCTCTTCTGCTTTCTTGTATTTCCAGCTGGCTGTCTTTATCTCTTAAGATCAGCGTGTAACCAGCATAACTTCTGGTTTTGTGAAACTTGCAGGAATATTTTGCAGTCAATAGATTGATATTGACTACGCCCACCTCACCTGTCAGGGTGATATAATGATAAGACAGCTGATGCTGAACCGGATCAATCCGGATGACTTTGATATATTTTTTTTGGAAGAGCGAGTAAACGACCAGGATGAAAAAAATCCCATAAATGATTACATTGATTGTCCGGATTTCAGGTGCTGAACAAAAATACAGAATCACATAACCGATGATTAACATGACACATATGAAAATGAAACCCGGTATAATATTACTCAGAGTTGGCGGGTCGCCTAATGGAGTGAACACAAATTCATGATTCGGCATAATCGTTTTTAATAAATGTATCTACCCATCTTTCATGATCCTAAAAACTGAATCCCTTTTATCGCATACCAATAGTCAAAGCCACAAAAAAGACTTAAAAGATTTTTAATTAATTTAAAATAGATTTTAATTTGCTTTATTGTTTAATATTACTTAAATTTGATTAATGAAAGATTAAAAACTATTTTAGCGTTTACTTCATAAAATATTGAAGCATTCGCACTTCGAGTCTCGTCAATAGAAACCTGAGAAATTTCAACGACCACGAGAGAAAAGTGTAGTGCTCACGTCATAGGCGTGAGCCTGCTTTCCGTGGTCACGGCTTCTCAGGGCCTCTATGACGGTCAGTGGGTATCACGCCTTATTTGCGTTCTATCTTCCTGCACAGACTCATTTGATTGCTAAAATGAGATCAATATATGGAAACCAATGTTCAATCAACCGACAACCACCAGCTCATCGAAATTCCAATGGAATTTAAGGTGGCTTGTTTTATCAGCAAAATTGAAGTAGCAGAAGCACTACAAATCTTTATCAATCACGCAACCTTTTATGATACCCTGAGCAAGGAGTATATTGAAGGGTATAGCGAAGCCTCAGGAATACATGAAACCTATGTTCAATCCAAAGGCCTCACCCCCGCGCCTGCCCGAGGCTTAACTGGATGTAATGAGCTGTTTGTTCGCTCCCTGTCAGACGTCATCAAATTGACTAAAGATAAAAAGAACACAGCAGAAGCTAAAAGGAAAAAGAGCAGACCGATAGTGAAAACTATTTTTAAAGCGATGAAACGCGTACATACGCCTTCATTAACCATTTACCTGGATGAAGTGGCCACCATCCATTTGAGTGAAGATTTTTGCCTGATGTGCGAAATCCAAAATATCTACCCTAAAGAATGCCTGGAATACTTTATGAACAGTATCTCTCTGGCAGATGCGCATGCCCGCAGGGATTTGGAGGGTGCGGCTGATCTTCCGCTCTCCCTGTTTCTGAAAATAGGAAGCGGCTTTGGTCGGGATCCGCAAACCAAAGTAAAACTCAGCGATATAGAAATAGATTTCTTTGCAGCGATGAATGAAAAGTTACTGGAGTTACGCAGGGTGCGCGGCGTAGAACAGAGAACCAGTATCCTGAGAGAGTTTTATCGCTCACATTACTTAAACATGAACCACTAGAACCTGAATAGATGAAAACCTCCATGAATATCAACCTGCCTGAAGATTTCACTACACTATGCACAATTTATCAGATCAATCCTGAAACCTTTATTCAAGCTTTTATTGAGGAGGTTTCATTCCCCACTTTTTACAGCAGACCTACTGCTACTGACAGGTGGGCTACCTTCTTCTTCCTCAACTTACTGAGAAAGGTTGATGTTTCCATAAATATCAATGAGGAATTAGAAGATGAATACCTGAACAAGTTTAACACCGCACTGCAAAGCAGTTTTGACACCAATGGTGGTGACGAAACCGCAGCACAATCAGCCGGGAGAAGGGTAATGAAAAAATGGATGAAAGCGGTTGTTGCTGAAAGAGCACGATATCTGACAGATTATTTATGATTTGAGATTTATTTTTAAAATAAATTTAACCGGACTCTTTAGGAATTCATAAAATCAGCCACCAGAATATTTTATTTGGAACAATCGGTTTAATATAATACTTTTGCTGCATGCCCCGCATTAAAGAATTTGATTACGACCAAAAGCTTGAAATAGCAAGAAATCTTTTTTGGGAAAAAGGATATCATGCTACTTCTATGAATGACCTCGTAGATACCCTCAAATTAAATCGCAGCAGTATTTATGATACTTATGGTAATAAGCACAGCCTTTTTATCAAATGTTTGAACAGTTACATTCTAAAAAAGGAAGAGGAGTATGAAACAGCGGGTAAAAAAGCTAAGTCTCCTCTTGAAGCGGTCAGGTTAATTATTAAAAATATTGTTAAAAATATGGTACTGGAAGCAAAGACTTGCCTATCAGTAAAAACAACTTTTGAACTGGGGAAAACTGATGAAGAGACCCAGGCATTATTAAACAAGCAAGCTAAAAACTCTGTTCAGTTATTTTCAGCTCTTTTACAACAGGCCAAAGAGCAGGGTGAACTGGCAGAAAATAAAGACCCTGAAATGATTGCCCATTTTATAGTCGCTTCTTTCAGCTCATTATGGAACGCAGATATCCTGTTCAAGGATAAAAAACTGACTCAAAAATTGACGGATCATTTAATCAGTACCATCAATGTCTGATATTTTTTTCGCCTATAAAAGAACGATCGGTTTAAATTAAAACAATCATTATCAATAAAATAACAAACAATATAAAAATGACAGGATTAACAAACAAAGTAGTATTCATCACCGGCGCAAGTCGTGGTATTGGTGCAGCGATAGCCAACAGGTTTGCAGCTGAAGGTGCAAATGTGATTTTCACTTATGCTAAATCTATCCATCGCGCTAAAGAGCAGGAAGAAAAATTAAAAGCTTTTGGCGTTCACGCTAAAGCTATTCAGGTAGACAGTGCAGATGCCGTGGCGTTGCAAACTGCTATTTCCGACACGATCGGTCAGTTTGGTCCGATAGACATCCTGGTGAATAATGCGGGAATCTGCCCGTCCGGCGATTTCTCCGCTATTACCTTAACCGATTTTGATGAAATTATGGACATCAATGTAAAAGCGGTATTTGCGGCCAGTCATGCTGTGGTTAAAGACATGGCAGAGGGCGGACGAATCATCTCTATCGGCAGTAATCTGGCAGACATTGCCGTATCTGGTGATACCATACTCTATTCGATGAGTAAATCTGCTTTGCAGGGTTTTACAAAAGGTTTAGCCAGGGCATTGGGGCCTAAAAAGATCACGGTTAATCTGGTACAACCCGGCCCTATCGATACTGACATGAATCCCGCAGATGCTCCATTGGCAGATTTTTTAAGAAGCAGAATGGCTTTACCAGCATATGGTACTGGCGATGATATTGCCGGTTTGGTTGCCTTTCTTGCCAGCGATGAAGGGAAGTATATCACTGGTTCTACCTTAACAATTGATGGTGGAATGAATGCCTGACCCTTTTTTTATTAAATAACGGAACGATAGGTTTAATATCAAATAGCTGAAGGTGGTTTCAAAGGTTAATTTTTCAAACAGTAAAATAACGGATTTAAAATAGATGAATGTAACAAATAAAAGAAATGCCTACATCGGATGCCTGGGGATAGTGGGGATCATTAGTACTGAATTTGGCGTAATTGGTATCTTGCCACAAATAGCGGAACATTACAGGATCAATATTGAAACGGCGGGTTATCTGCTCAGTGCCTTTGCGCTTACCATAGCTATTACGGGACCATTTATGGTCTTGTACGCTTCCAAATTTGACAGAAAAAAAGTAATGCTTTTTGGTATCGCGATGTTTTTTGTAAGTAATGTCCTTTCAGTATTTGCACCACCATTCTGGTTATTGATGACTATCCGTGTGCTCCCTGCCTTTTTACAACCTGTTTTTATTTCCACTGCTATAGCTGTTGCTATAAAGGACATGCCCGAAACCACACATCACAGGTTGATGGGTATCGTCATTGGCGGCATAGCTTTGGCACAGGTTACAGTCATCCCATTTGTAACCTTTATGGCTGCACACTATGGATGGGAAATCTCTTTTGCAATACAAGGGGTTATTAGCTTGCTGGCAGTAACTGCTATCTATTTTTTGATGCCGTCCATGCCTGTGAAAGAGCCAAAATCATTCAGTAGTCAGTTGAGCATATTGAAACGGAAAACCTTTGTCATCAGTACAATGATGAATGTATTTCTGATTGCAGCCTGGTTTTCTACGTACAGCTATTTTGCGGATTATCTAGCCAAAGTGAAAGGATTAAGCGGAGAACAAATCAGCTACATGCTGCTTTTGTTTGGGATAATGGGGGTAATTTCTAATTTTGTTACAGGGAGATTATTAGGTAAAAGTCTGGTAAAGACAACGGTAATTTTCCTATTGGGAACATTGATTTTACCTTTTCTACTCACCTACAGTGATACGTCTATCCTATCCATTAGCTTGATTGTAGCCTTTTGGGGCATGATGTATGGACCTTGTTTCCTAACCGCAATTGCTTATATGGTTTCTTGTGCTCCCGATGCCAAAGAGTTTGCGAACAGCCTGCAGACCTCTTTCGGTAATCTTGGTGTTTCGGGCGGAACTGCGATAAGCGGATGGTTTATTGGTAAACAGGGTATAGCTATTGCACCATGGGTAGGCTTGTGCTTTGGCGTACTTGCGTTGCTTTTTATTGTATGGCGGAGTGTTGAAGAACTCAGCTCAATAAAGTATAATGAAAAATTGGATAAAGGCGTTTGTTGATTTAAAAATCCCCGGTCTGTGCCGGGGATCAGGTATGATCAATTAGAATTTCAGTGCAACACTACCAAGGAATCGTGCAGGCGCCTGCGGTGTTAATCTTACAGACCACGTTTTTTCACTGGTTAAGTTATCTACCTTCAAACCAATACGGTATTTTGGCTGATCGTAGAATACTGTAGCATCAAACATCGCATAAGAAGGAATGATGATCTGGGTAACTGCTGTATTGGTATGGTATTGCCAGCTGGCCATATTTCCACCAAAACCAGCACCTAGTCCTTTAAGTTCACCTTCCGGAATACGGTAGCTTACCCAGAAGTTATAAGAACGTGGCGAACCAGATAAACCCGGACGTCTGCCTGTTAACAGCGCAGTGGCCTGGGTGAGTTTGCTGTCATTATAGGCAAAACCGGCAACGATATTTAAACCTGCAATAGGATTCGCAGTTAAGTCGATCTCTACGCCTCTGCTTAACTGTGTTCCATCCTGGATCTGGAAACCACTACCGCTCGGATCATCATAGGTAGAATTTTCAACCTTGATATCGTAATAACTCACTGTACCCGCTAATTTATGATCAAAGATATCTGCCTTTATACCAAATTCAAGCTGATTGGCATGTTCTGCTTTTAGCGCAGTACCATCTGCGGTTTGTCCGCTCTTGTTGAAAAATCCGTTCATGTAGTTACCAAATAGTGATACCCGGTCTTTTGCTACTTCATACACCGCACCTAATTTTTGCGACAATGAATTTTGATTGTACGGACCGGCTTGTATTCCGCCAGCACCTAAACCACCAGCTGTTACCCCTGTTACAATGTTATAAACACCACCGTATTTGTAACGGTTGGCACGCAGACTCACCATTATGTTTAACCGGTCAGTCAGATTGATCACATCAGAAAAATAGGCGGAATAAGTATTGTCTCTATTGGTTTCCTTACGAAGGGTTCCCCCTCTGCTGGCCAGTGAATCGACTTTGAATCTACTGATCCGGCCTGTATAGGTTTTCGTGAAATTGATATCAGGAGCAGCAGCAGTTCCGGTAGTAGTGACTGTTACCCTGTCAAAGTCATTGTAATTGTTATAAAAATCCAATCCCACAACCAGACGGTTACGCAAACCGGCAGCTTTAAAATCGCCGATAAAATTCTGCTGGATATTGGTCGCTATAAATTGGGTATAACCTGTAATCACCTGGGGGCGGATCGTAGAATCCGTACGTCCTGTCAGGGCGGTAATGTATCCGCTGATTGATGAACGCGCCCGGGAAACGATCGTTTGAGAAGTCCAGTTTTCAGAAATCTTATAGTTTGCCTGCGCAAAGATATTCAGCAATTGTGTAGTATAGGGCAACTCGTTGCTTAAGAATGTTTTATTATAAGGGAAACCCATATCAGCGATAGACTTTCTGGACGGCACTGTAGTGCTGACAAAAGGATTAAATCGTACGACAGAGGTTCCTTTAGCCTGACTAAATTCTACATCCAGCAACAAGGATAAGCGATCTGTCACCTGGTAAGAAAAACTGGGGGCCAGCGTAAGGCTATTGGTAAAACCCTGATCCTGGAAGCTTTTCTCAAAACTGGTAGCACCGTTTAAACGAAACAAGGCTGTTTTACTTTCATTGATGGGTGAGTTCACATCAAAAGTAAGCCGGTTAAAGTTCCAGCTTCCGCCAGTATAACCCACTTCGCCACCCACACCGTTATAAGGTTTTTTGGTTACACGGTTATACAAACCACCATAACTACTGGAAATACTGGTGCCAAATAAGGTAGCGGAAGGGCCTTTGATTACCTCCAGACGTTCCAGATTGACAGGATCAATCATCCCGAAAGCAGCACCAGCTACCCCATTCCTTGCATTGGGTTCCGTATCAAAACCACGTGAGCGAAAGGTTACCCTGCCCTGATTAGCAATCATAGGGATACCAGCTCCGGCCACATTTTTAGCGATACTACCTAAATCAGTAGCGATTTGCTCCTGGAACAGTTCTTTGGGTATAGAAGCATATACCTGGGGGTTTTCCAGGTTTTTAATAGGCAGCCTGGCGATATAAACACTCTCTTTTCTGGCGAATTTATTTTTGTGGTCACCATCAATGATGACTTCTTGTAACGCCTGAACATTTTCTTTGGTCAACTGGTAATTCAACTTTACCTCCTGGCCTTCAGTTAAGGTAATTTTCAAGTCTTGTTGGGCCGCACCCAGTACCTGGATACGCACGGTATAGTTTCCGGCTGGCACGTTATTAAAATAGTAATTACCTTTTTCATTGGTAAGGGTGGTCTGGCTGATCTCCAGCAAAGACACTGAAGCTGATCCGTAGGGCTGGCCATCTACCAGCGTTATCCTTCCAGATATTTTTCCCTGCGACTGTGCAAAGGAATTTAAAGTGCCTGATAAAATACAGGCTAACATCATAAAAAATAGAGGTTTCATCAATAAAGAGAGATTTGGTGTATTGTTGTGACAACAAATGTATCATCTTTATTGATAATAAGTCTAAATAAGTTGTAAGTAAATTAAAAAGATAAAATCTTTACTGATACCCTTTGCGGAAATAACCCATCAGGTATAACAATGAGGCTTTAATTTTAAAAAGTTCCGTTAAAAGCTATCCCCGCTGCTTTTTGCTGGTAGGCAGGCACCACAGAGTAATGCATACTTTGTTTACCCATAACCAGTTTCTTTAAATGCGGATAGATGAGGTAAGCAATTTTTGTAGAAGCAATACCAAACCCTGCCCCGGCAACAACATCACTGAGCCAGTGTTTATTGTTGTACATCCGCAATACCCCTGTCGCAGTAGCTACAGTATAACCGGCATAACCGATCCACGGAGAGACATCACGGTATTCCTGATTTAAAAACTCTGCCGCTGCAAAAGCATTAGCGGTATGTCCTGACGGAAAAGAATAATTGTTAGAGCCATCCGGACGGTCGCGGTCTGCCAGGTGTTTTACAGTTGTGGTAGAAACCGCCATCATCCCAAACGACAAGAAATACAAAGCCGTTTGGTCAATTACACCATGTTTACCTTTTACACCGGCCAGGTTTAAGGCATAAACAGCTGCCATAGGTGCATACTGCATATAATTATCCAGATGATTGGCGAATAAGGGGTGATCTTCCTGCAATTCTGCTTTGGTAGTATAATCCAAATTCCTGATCGCATTGTTGCCCAGCGAAACCAGTCCGTAAGACATCAGCACCGCAGGCAAAATAAATGACTTTATTGCAGGCGGGTTCTGCCCCCGTGGTTTAATGACTGAAACAGGACTTGTTGTGATAGAATCTGTTGTGGCCGGTGGTTGTACCTGTGCCGAAACAAGAACTGGTAAACAGGCTGCAAGGAGAAGCGTGATCGCTTTGATAGATTTCATTAGATTATATTTAGGGATAACATGTGCTAATAGCATAAAGGTCAACTGGAAAACTGAAGAAAATCTGTATTCGGAAGCGCTAATTGAACTTATCCTCATCTCTGTGGTTTAACTTCCGGCTGCAGCCTGGTAATTGAGGAAATCCCCGGGAGCAGTAAAGCACAGGTCTTACCCTATATTATTGGTGCATCCCTCCTCTTTTGAACAGGTCATAAGCGGTTTGATAATTGGCAATTGCCTTATCAATTGTACTGACAGACAGGCGCGCGGGTAACTGTTCATTCTTTTGTTTGTTATACAAAAATGTCTCTGTTCGTTGCTGAGGTCCTAAAATCACCAGGCTGTCCTGACTCAAATAGGCTAATTTCTGATAGGTACCAAAAACTGCCCTGGGCTGATATTGCGGATCCAGCACATCTTTCCCATAAAGGTTACTTTCGTAAGTCCATCCCAGCAGACTGAATAAGGTGGGGTAAAGATCAATTTGCGAACACATTTTGGTAATTTGCTGTGGACCTTGTTTAGGCAGGTTCAGGATGATGCAGGGGATATGATACTTGTTTATATCTATTTCATTCTTGCCGGCACTGGAAGCGCAGTGGTCGGCCACAATGATCACGACCGTATTTTTATACCAGGGCTTTAATTTCAGGTGTTCAATAAACCGGCCAATGGCGTAATCTGTATACCTCACAGCCCCTTCCCGGCCACTGCCGGAAGCCTGAGCTATTTCTCCAGATGGATACGTAAATGGCCTGTGGTTGGAGGTGGTCATTACAAAGTTGTAAAAAAGTTTACCCCCTTTATATTGTGCATCAGCACCACGCAATACCGCATCAAAGAGATCTTCATCACTGATTCCCCAGGCATTTTCAAAATGTACCTGCTGATCTGTGATGATCGTCCTTTTGGTGTGGTAAGTATCACCCATTTTAAGGTTTCTGCCGCGATCGGTGATGTCAAAACCATTACTGCCAAAGTATTCGTTCATGTTATCAAAGTATCCGTCTCCGCCATAATAAAAAGTACGCTGATAGCCCTGCTGCTCAAAAATATGTCCTATGGTACAGAGATTTTCATTGCCCTGCCTGCGCACAATGCTACTCCCGGGAGTTGGTGGCGCAGATAAAGTTAAAGCTTCCATCCCTCTCACTGTCCTGGTACCTGTGGCATACATATTGGTAAAAAGCAGATTCTTATCCGCGAGCGAATCAAGTACCGGCATTAAACCCTGTGTATTGCCAAAGTGTTTCATAAAATCTGCACTCAGACTTTCTACGGTGATCATGATCACATTGGGTTTATACGCCGGTCCCGGATGAGTGATTTCCCGCCTGATAGCATAGCCATTTTTGAGGAAATGGCTGTTACTTTCTTTCAAGTCTGCCCTGATCAACCGATAGGCGGTATCTTTATTCAGTAAGGTGTAGAAGTCATTATAGCTCAGTTCGTTATTTTTGAATGCCGCAAAAAACGAAAAAATACCAGCTTTAGAAAGTTCATTCTGGTAGCGGTTACTTCCCCTTTCCGCAAAAGTATTGCTCAATACCAGCGGCAGGCTTATCGTGAGTAACAGCAGGCAGCCGGAGATCAACAGGCGTTTACGAAATGGCATGTGATCCTGAAAGGCAAGCTTAAAAATTTTCCTTTTGAAAAAGAGCCAGATCACGAGTATGTCCATGGCAATAACCCCGCTCATCAATACCGGGAGCGGGTACGATTCATTGATATTATTAATGACCTCGTAGGTATAAATTAGATAGTCTACAGCGATAAAATTAAAGCGGCTTTCGAATTCCTGCCAGAAGGTAAGCTCGGCGAAAAAAGAGAAAAAAGAAATCAGCAGGATAAGGAACAGCCAGGTATAAGTGATCAGGCGATGTACTTTGCTGTTGCTCCATTTTGAAGGCAGCACCAGGAGGTAAAAATTAAACAGGGCAACCATCAAAAGGGCTACCGCGCAATCATAGGCAAAACCCAGCCCATACAACCACAGCACACCAGTTAAGCTAAATTGTGTTTTAGGCAGAGAGACCAGCAATAGTCCCGATCTGACCAGAAAAGAACAAAAAACAAAGATTATACAAAAAGAAAACAGTACACCGTACCTACCCCTAAAGATCATTTTAACAGGATTAAAATTGATGAAAGGCGAAAGGTATCAGGCAAATCTGTACAAATTCTGAATTTATACCAGCCAGAAGAGAATGACCATGATCGTTGTTAAAATGATCACTTATTTAGCCAGTGAAGTTCACATTCAGGTTTTCCATGTAAAGGTAAAATGATGTTGCTGATCGCTAAAATTATAACTGATATCCAGATCGGCATGTTCACAGATCTGTTTAACGATGGAAAGGCCTAAGCCATTATGTTTACTGTATTGTTCCTCTTTATAAAAACGACCAAAGAGTTTATTCGGGTCAAGCCCGGCTGATTTTGCCGTATTGGCTATTTCCAGTTTACCCGGCACCAGTAAAACATGGATTGCTCCGCCTGTTATGTTGTGTCTGCCGGCATTACTCAGGAGATTATTCAGTAAAATATCGATCAGTTCCGGACTGGCATAGATCGTTGCTGCTGATAAAGAAGCATTGACCGTGATCTGGTTCGACTGCCAGAATTCATGGAACTGCTCTAGTTTTTCTGCTATCCGCGCTTTAAGATCGATCGTTTCCATTGCGGTAAACTGCTGATTTTCAATTTTAGCCAGCAACAACAAGGACTGGTTTAATTTAGACAACCTGCTTACTGCAGCATATGCACTTTTCAAGGCGTCAGTCTGCCCTTCAGAAAGGCCTTCATCCTGTATGACCAAATCCAGCTTAGAGCGGATAATTGCCAGCGGCGTTTGCGTTTCATGGGAAGCATTTTCTGTAAACTCTTTTAAGATTCTGTAATCATCTTTGGCGCTGTTAATGGCCTCCGACAAACTCTGGTTCATTAAGGTAAACTCATCTATAGTGGTGGAAGGCAATACAGGTGTGTGTTTTCCCAATTTAAAACCCTTCATTTCTCCCATTGCAGCATAAAATGGTTGCCATAATCTTTTTAGCAAAAGATAATTCAGGATGACGGAAACCGCGATGATGACCAGAAGGATAGCCAGGGTGCTGAATGCGACAGTCCTGATGAGCAACTGAGTACCGTCGAGCGGTTTTGCAATGGCAACCTCATATAATTTTTCACCAACCTGTTGGGTAAAAACAAGCTGTCTGAAGGTATCTGCTTTTTTGTCATCAAGATTATAGAGCGCTACCTGACTTATTTTTTTGTGTTTTCTATGCGGAGTAATACGGTAGGTGACCATCACCTCTTCAAAATTTTTGAATACCGGAAGCGAATCATTTTTCTGCACATATTCCTGTACGTGTTCCTGATACCTGTACAGAGCCTCGTCAACCTCATGTACCAATACCTTACTGATCAATACATAATATGTAAGCCCCGCTACCAGGAACAATAGGCTCATCACCAAAAGGTTTATCCGGTTGTATCTGGTGAATAATTTCATTTTATACTTCCAATGGCATCATAAATTTATAGCCCATACCATAAACTGCTTTAATATAGTCAGGGGAACCGGCATTCATCATCTTTTTACGTAAATTTTTAATATGGGAGTAGATAAAATCATAGGTATCTGCCATATCAATATTATCTCCCCAAAGATGTTCAGCGATAGCTTCCTTGGTCACCACCCGGTTTTTGTTACTTAACAGGTACAATAACAGTTCATATTCTTTACGGGTGAGTGAAATAGAATCTTCCTTAAATTTTAATGACTTGTCCTGAAGATCCAGGATTAACTCCCCCACTTTGATCTGGTTACGGCCACCAAAAGATTTACGCCGGATGATAGCCGAAACACGTGCCCCCAGTTCCGGCAAATGAAAAGGTTTAGCCAGGTAGTCATCTGCCCCCATGTTTAAACCAGTAATTTTATCATCAAGAGAATTTCTGGCACTTACGATCAACACCCCTTCAGCCTTGTCCATTATTTTCAGCTCTTTTAACAGATCCAGTCCACTGCCATTGGGCAGGGTAATGTCGAGAATAATACAGGAATATTCATTTAGGTGTATTTTTTCGAGTGCTGTATGATAATCATAAGCCGCTTCACAAGTAAACTGCTCTGTGCCCAGGTATTTACTGATACTATCTGAAAGTTCTTTTTCGTCTTCAATGATTAGGATTTTCATATTAATATTTATGTTTCACAGATCAAATGATATCCTGCAGCACAAATAAAGATATACAAACTGGATTAATTCTGGAGTGATTTAAAAGAATCCGGTCTATAAAAGTATGCGTGCTTATCATGGGAGTAAAATAAAAAAACCGCCCCGTAAATTACGAGGCGGCTATAGGTATTAAAATCTTTGGACTAGAATCCGTATCTCAGACCAAGCTGGAACTGGTAAGGATTACCAGAAGGAGTGACAACTCCTGCATTGTTCACTCTGTAATTGAATGCTCTGGTTACTGCATCATAGTTAGGCACCTCCGGAATTGCAGGAGTAGTAGGCGTAGCAGCTACACCAACTTTTCCATTCAGCGCGTAAAGTCCCTGGGTACTCAGACTCTCGTTTACACCCCATTTCTTTTTCAGCAAGTTAGCCAGGTTAAACACGTCACCTGAGATTTCAAGCGTATGGTTCTGATACAGTTTGAACTTTTTGGCAATTCTGAGATCAACAATACCGAAAAAGTCGTTCACACCACCATTACGCTCAGCAATCTGTCCTGAATATTTAATGATATAATCTTTCAGGCTCTGACTTGCATTAGGGTTATCTAATATGGTTTGCAAACCTGTACGCACGTTCTGTGGAACATTGGTATTATTCCTGTCGAAAATAAACGCTAAGTCATTTGTGGCCACAAAATCGCCGTTGTTGTTCACGCCTGATAGTAAGCTGTAACGTGTTCCGCCAATGCCCGAATAACGAACCCCAACTGTTACACCATAAAATGTTGGAAGCGTACCATAAATTACTACTTTATGTCTGAAATGGTTATCAGAATAAGACATCTTGCTCAGGTTTCTCGGATCATCTTTTACCGGAAGTGATAAGGTTGCGGTATTGGCTACGTTTCCGTTATAAGAAGTATTGTCTTTCGAATCGTTCCAGGTATAACTTGCAGTAATTTCACCATCTCCGAAATATTTCCATGTTCCGTCAACTACCACAGCAAACTGGTTTACTTTACCATCGCTGTTCATCTCTAACACACGACCGAAGTTGTTGCTGATACGGCCGGTTTTCCAATCTGGTGATCCGTTGCCTGGCATTACTGCATATACACCGCGGTCAGCTTCGTTAGGCAAAATACTCAATGGATTAGCCACCATGTTTCTGTCTACATACATGTAGTTATGACGACCTAAAGTTACATAACCTGTAATACCTACCCTAAATCTGTCGTTGATTAACTTATTGTATGATAAGTTGGCTTTGTATACTACCGGTACTTTAGCGTTAGGGCCGTAAGTGTTAATTGTAGGTAGCTGGAAAGCTTCAAATGTTGGTGCAGCTGCCGTTCCGTTTCTATAACCGATAAAATTAGGTGTGATAGTGGTTTGATTAGCAAATACGTCAACCGTTGCAAAGTGTTTACCATCAAAAGTCAGGTTATTGATCGTCATGTAGTTGTTGATGTCAGATCCGAAGATACCAGCGCCCAAACGTACAAAATCAGTTCCTTCTTCGTTCACGTCCAGGTTAAACTGAATTCTTGGCTGCAACTGGAATTGTTTCAGTTTGTTGTCAGTTCTTACCCCTACCTCGTCAAGCAATTTTTGATTTAATGGTGAAGTTGGATAAGCGCTGTAGTCTAATCTTAAACCTCCTACAAATTCCAAACCTTTAGCCAGTTTAGTTTGCATCTGGCCGAATAATGCGCCATTCCAGATGTTTCCGATTACAGTTGGGTCTGCAACCAATGGTACCTCACGATAAAACCTGTTAGGTGCCAGATTATTAAAATTCTGCATACTGGTACCAGCACCGTTGTTGATATACTCAAATCTTCCGTTCACCTCACTACCGTACAGTGATTTTGCACGTGTATACATCAGGTCAGCACCAAATGTAAATTTGATTTTCTCTGTATTGTAGTAAAAATTATCTACCAACTGGAAAACATTGTTGGTAAAACCTTCCTGACCAAAACGGTGACCGCCGATTTGGATCGCTGTAGAGGCTGAAGTACCATCAGACAGTGTAGAAACAACGTTACCCACCTGCGCTCTTGGAATGGCAAAGCCAAGCTCGTCATTCTGTGTACTGGCCTGGAAAGTATATAAATGCTGTACTTTCAATTCGTTTGTGATTTTCGGGCTGATAGTGGAACGTAATGTGGCCAGTAAACTGTTGTCTACGTTTTTATCGTTACCATAACTCTCATACAAATTGATTGCAGTGTTGTCTGCTAAACCTAATGGATTTCTATCGTTGGTATAGTTATCACGAACGGTTAACAGGTTTTTTTCATTGATCTGCCAGTCGATACGTGCAAATGCTGCATCACTACCACGCTTTTTATCGAAACTACCGTACTGTGGAGTTGAAGCCACACCATATTTTGTTCTTGCGATACTAACGAACTCTGATAAAGTTTGATTTGTAATTTTGAATCTGGCTTCATCTGCAGGACCATTAACGTCTGCAATGATCAGTGGGCGGGAATCTTTCTGGTGATCTATGCCCACAAAGTAATGCAGTTTGTCTTTAATGATTGGTCCGCCTAAAGTAAAACCATATTGATACGTAGAGAAGTCATTATCACGTTTGATCCCTCTGATATCATAAGGACTAGACAACCAGTCAGCTCTTCCATACATAAAGGCACTGCCTGAAACCGTATTTGTTCCTGATTTTGTTACCGCAGTAACGCTACCACCACCTGCTCTTCCAAGTGTTACATCATATTGATTAGTTACGACCTTGAATTCACGCACCGCCTCAATAGAGATAGAATAGGGTGCACCACTACGATTGGTTGTACTTCCTGCCGAAGTCGGGTTTTTAGCGTTCATCCCATCAATCGTATAGTTGGTAGATGAACTTAACTGACCTGAGATACCCGTACCACGACTCAAAGGACTTAAATCCATTAAATTGGAAAAGCTACGGCCGTTAACTGGTAATTGATTCATCGTTTTAGCAGAAATCTCTGTAGAGGCACCGAAGTTCTGCACCTTGTTACGGAGACCGGAAGCAGAAACTTCTACCGCATTCAGCGTCTGTGAGGCTTCCTGCATGCCAATGTTGATTTTTACTACGTCACCAAAGTTGAGCATGTAGCCATTTCGGTTTTGCTCCCCAAAACCCATGTAAACTACTTTTATAGTATATGGACCGCCCAAAGGAAGCTCTTTGAAAGTATATCCACCTTTAGCATCGGTAGATGTTCTGGTGGTAAAGCCAGTTGAATTGTTCTTCACCTGAACGGACGCACCTGGAATAGGCTTCTTGTCCTGATCCGTTACGATCCCTAAGATCGATGCTTGTGTAGTCTGCGCTAAAGCAGAGTGTCCTACACAAAACGACAGCAATAGCACTGCAATTAGTAAGTTTTTAATCATAATAATTTGGAAATAATTTATGCAACGAAGGTGTTACTCTTATATTAAGAGAACTTCGATTTTGAATTAATAAATCGTTGTGATATCATCCAAATTCATGTGCAATGTTAAGATATGGGTCAAAAATAAGGCCTGATGGACGAGATGGGGCAAAAGCAATTTCTCAGCTAAACTGTTTGGGTTTCAGTTTTTGTACCGCCAGTGCTGCAATTTCAGCAATTCTCTTTTCCCGGGTTTCTGGTCTTTTGGCTGTGACCAGCCACTGCAAAATAGCTTTCCTGGCAGACTTGCTTAAACTCAGAAAATATACTTCCGAGTCCGGGTTCGTACTAAAAGCGCTGGCCAGATCTTCGGGAATATGAAGTTCCTCTACAGCATCCAATATAGTCCAGGAACCATTTTGTTTCGCAATTTCGATACAGTCCAGACCGGCCCGGGTCATTAGTCCGTTATCAATTAAACCGATCACTTTTCCCTTATTTATCTTAGACCATACACTATTCGGTTTGCGTTTGCAAAAGAATTGAATAAAGGTATCATGGTCACCAGATTTCCTTACACTGTCTATCCAGCCAAAACAAAGTGCTTCATCAACGGCTTCACTCCAGGTAATCGTAGCGGTATTGGCTTTCTTTTTATAGTAAACCAGCCATACAGACTGTTTTGACTGATGGTTTTCCATTAACCATTGCCTCCACTCCTGCTGGCTTGCCGGGCAAAATGTTTCTATATTCTTGTTTTGCATGATTTAATTAAGGCTTCATCACTCATCATCAGTTTTGCTGCTATTACAAATGTAATTTGACGGGATGACAACCCTATGTCAGCAACTCCATTTATTTAATCAGACATCGGTATAAGGCTGCTTGCTCAGTTTGTTTTTTTTCAAATAGATATAGTTTCTTTTTGCATCAATAATGATATTGAACCTTTTGATGACATCACCACCAAGAATACTCATTTTCTGTCTGCCTATTATTTTAAAATAATACTGGAAGCACCGTGTAGATTTACTCATTTTTGATATTGACGTTTATGAATTTATAGTATCTTAGACTAAAAACTGGAGCTCTTTTTAGCATGTTCCTGCTGAATGAGTTTTATTTATATCCTATATGTCACAACAAAACAACGCTTTAACGGGGAAATTATCTCAAATTTTCGGCGTAATCAAACAATCACTTAACGGCGAAGAACTGGACTTTACACAGGGTAGTATCCGCAGGGCAGTGATCTTACTGGCTATTCCCATGATGCTTGAAATGGCTATGGAATCAGTTTTTGCACTGGTAGATCTTTATTTTGTAGGTCACCTGCACAACAGCAGTCATGCTATCCAAACGGTAGGATTAACTGAATCTGTACTGACTGTAATCTACTCGTTAGCCATCGGAATGAGTATGGCCGCAACTGCGGTGGTGGCCAGACGTATTGGGGAGAAAAATCCTGAAGCAGCTGCAAAAGCGGGCATACAGGCAGTACTGATTGCTTTTGGCATGAATGTGATCATCAGCATTGCCGGGTTTATTTATGCAACAGATATCTTGTTGCTGATGGGTGCCTCAGGAGAGACCGCAGCACAGGGAACGCCTTTCATCAGGATCATGATGGGCGGCAGTATCATTATCGTATTACTATTTTTAATCAACGGTATTTTCAGGGGAGCAGGTAATGCAGCCATTGCCATGAAGAGCTTGTGGATCGCCAATATTGCCAACATCATCTTATGTCCGTTGTTTATTAACGGATTAGGCCCTGTACCAGCATTTGGATTAACAGGTGCGGCAATAGCCACCAGTATAGGCAGGGGCTTAGGAGTCTGTTACCAGGTTTATCATCTGACCAATGGTAAGAGCCGGCTAAAAATCCATCTGTCTTATTTTATCCCCCAATGGGACCAGATCAAGGCACTGTTAAAGATCGCAGCGCCGGGTATTTTTCAATTTGTAATTGCTTCCTGCAGCTGGATATTTTTAGCGCAGGTGGTGGCCACTACGGGGGGCGACCATGGTTCGGCAGGTTATCAGACGGCTTTAAGGTTAATGATGTTTTTTATGCTGCCGGCCTGGGGAATGAGTAATGCCGCGGCTACACTGGTGGGGCAGAATCTGGGGGCAAAACAGGTGGAAAGGGCTGAGCAATCGGTCATGAAAACAGCTAAATATGTAGCCATTTATATGGGAACAGTGATGGTGATTACCCTGTTGGCAGGACAGTATTTTATTTCATTCTTCAGTAACGATGTGCAGATTCAGCAAGTGGCCAGTAAGGCATTAAGGATCATGAGCATAGGCTACATACTTTACGGCATGGGTATGGTGCTGATCAGCACATTTAATGGTGCAGGAGACACCTGGACGCCCACGCGAGTAAATTTCTTTGGTTTCTGGATGTTCCAGATCCCCCTTGCCTTTTTGCTGGCCAAACATTTTGAAATGGGTCCGACAGGTGTATTTATAGCCATACCGGTAGCAGAAACAGGCATTGCCATTGCGGGATATATCCTGTTCAGGAAGGGCAAATGGAAAACGATTAAAGTATAAGCTGAACGGCTAATCTATAAAAAAAGCGGAGCTTTCAGCTGCAATTATTGCTGAAAGCTCCGCTTTTTTGTGAATGATTTATATTCTTTATGCTTCAATAAATGCCAGTAAATCTGCATTAATTGTTTCTGCCTCTGTAGTCGGCATACCATGCGGGAAACCAGGATAAGAGATAAATTTTCCATTTTGCAATAGTGCAGCCGCTTTAGGGCCAGAAATCGAGAAAGGAACAATCTGGTCATCTTCTCCATGCAATACCAGCACAGGAATTTCTACGCTTTTAAGGTTCTCCGTGAAATCTGTTTCTGAGAAAGCTTTGATCCCTTCATAATGCGCTTTCACTGAACCCATCATCCCTTGTCTCCACCAGTTGTGTTTAATCCCTTCAGATACTTTAGCACCTTCACGGTTGTAACCATAAAAAGCATCAGTAAAGTCCTGATAGTATTGAGGTCTGTGGAATCCGGTACCTTCACGTATTTCGTCAAAAACTGACAATGGAACGCCATCAGGATTATTGTCATTTTTCACCATGATCGGCGTAACGGCACTGATCAATACTGCTTTTGCCACACGGCCTTTTCCTAAGGTTGCTGCGTAACGGATCACCTCACCACCACCTGTAGAGTGACCAATGTGAATTGCATCCTTAAGATCCAGTGCTGCTGTTAATTCTGCCACATCTGCTACATATGTTTCCATATTGTGGCCTTCTGAAGCCTGACCTGATCTGCCATGTCCGCGGCGGTCATGCGCGATTACGCGGTATCCCTTATTCACAAAAAACATCATCTGTGCATCCCAGTCATCGCCTGATAAAGGCCATCCATGATGAAATACGATAGGTTGTCCTGTTCCCCAATCTTTGTAATAAATCTCTGTTCCGTCTTTTACTGTAATTGTTGCCATTGTCTTTTTGTTTAAATGTTATCTATTTTTTTAGGTATTATTAAAATCGTCATCTCTTTATTTTCAAGAGATATGTATACCAATATCCAAAAAACACTCCTAAATTCAAATACCTAAATATCAACAACTTGTACAATTACATACCCATTTATAGTAACGGTATTTCGTGAATTTACGGATTGTTTCATGACTAGAGGAGTCTGTATAGTCATGTTCATCTTAATCATTTCGATCGTACCTCAATTATTCCAATTTCGAAAAAAACTCTATCAAATCATTTGAAAGCAATTGTGGTTGTTCTATTGCTGCAAAATGACCACCCGCCGGCATAGACGTCCAATGACGGTATCGAATTGTTTCGGTTCAGACACGTGAACATCATAAAAAACGATTTATCACCATTATTTTGTTAAGGAATCTTATTATGCATACATTTGTATCGTGCACGATATAAAACAATAAATTAAATAACAATCGATATGAAAGCATTATATGAAACCACCGTTGAAGTTACTGGTGGAAGAAATGGAAAAGTTAAAAGTGAAAATGGCATTCTGGAATTAGAAGTACGCATGCCTAAAGAACTGGGTGGTGTAGATGGATATACCAATCCGGAACAATTGTTCGCAGCCGGATATGCTTCATGTTTCGACAGTGCATTGAATTTAATTATGGGCAAGGAAAAAGTTAGCCCTGCGTCACCATCAATTGTAAAAGCTACTGTGGGACTAAATCCAAATGGTGCGGGAGGATTCGCATTAACTGTCGCCTTAGCAGTAGAGATTCCGGGCATCGCTAAAGAGTTGGCAAAAGAATTAGTCGATAAGGCACATTTGATCTGTCCGTATTCTAATGCTACCCGCGGAAATATTGATGTACAGTTAACCATCATCTAATGATGAAGCAGACAAGCACTTTCCAGAATATCATGCGAGTGGTGCTGGGATCTTTCATGATTTTGGCAGCAATTGGACATTTTACTTTTCAACGGGCAGATTTTCAGGCACAGGTACCGAACTGGATTCCCCTGGAAAAGGATATGGTAGTGCTTTTATCAGGAGTAGCAGAAATTTCCCTTGGCCTGGCTATGATCTTCTGGACAAAACAGAAAATCAAAGTAGGAATTGCACTGGCTATCTTTTATGTATTGATATTTCCGGGTAATATAGCGCAGTACATGAATGGAACCGATGCCTTTGGTTTGAACACAGATCAGAGCCGTTTAATCAGGTTGTTTTTTCAGCCGGTATTGATTGTCTGGGCATTATGGTCTACAGGTGTATTTCGTTATCTAAAGGAAAGAAGAGCTGCATAAATTCTTTTCATAGCTTTGTAGCTACCAAAGATGGGTATATATGGAAACGAATGATCTCTTGAAACTGGAAAACCAATTGTGTTTTCCGCTTTATGCTGCTTCAAGGTTGGTAACCAAGTGTTATCAGCCTCTTTTGGATGAACTGGGACTCACGTACCCGCAGTACCTGGTATTGCTGGTATTGTGGGAAACGGATGCGGTGAACCTGAAGATACTTTCAGAAAAATTGCAGCTGCAATCCAATACGTTAACGCCTTTATTGAAGCGCATGGAAGAAACGGGGCTGATTAACCGTACCCGCTCTGAAGAGGATGAACGCAGTATGATTATGTCATTGACCAAAAAAGGTGGTCTTCTGAAACGAAAAGCACCTGCTGTACAGAGTCAGCTTACTGAAAATATAGGAATAACACTGGAAGAAGCTCAGCAGTTACATGGATTACTTTATAAGCTGATCACCCATTTAAAAGACTGATAAAAATATACTTATGGCTTAATTTTGCTGGTAGTTTGATCCGGAAGAGCTAAAGGCAGTTTGAAATGAAAGGTACAACCTTTATCACTGTTATTTTCTACCCAGATTTCTCCATGATGGTGTTTGATAATTTCAGCACTGAGGTAAAGTCCTATACCGAAACCGGCAGCATGCTGTACCTTTCTGTTTTCTATATAACTGAAGCGCTCAAATATTTTATGCTGATCAGGTGCTGAAATGCCTGAACCCTGATCTTTAACAGTCACTTCCAGATAATCTTCACACGGGATACAGCTCACCTCTATGGTACTGTGCTGCGGTGAGAATTTGATGGCGTTTGATAACATATTGGCTAATACTGCACCGATCTTATTGCGATCTGCCTTTAAATGAGCCAAATGACAGTTATGCTGAACAAAGTTATAGCTTGACGAGATAATACGCACCTCGGCCAGATATTCCTCCACCAGTTCTTGCATATTGAATTCCGTGTACTGCAATTCAAATTTACCAGATTCAAGTCTGGAGATATTCACAAAGCTGTTGATCATGGAAGTCATCTTCTTGATCTGCTGAATCGCTTTAATATTTATTTCATGGAATATAGAGTCCTTTTCCAGATCGAGTTTCTTCTTGATCATCTGAATCATCCCGCTAAGAGATGTCAATGGTGTTTTCAGTTCATGACTGATCATACCGATGAATTCATTTTTACGCGTAACTTCGAGCTTTTCTTTCGTAATATCCATCAGCGTTCCGTTCAGCACTACACAACCATCTTTCTCGCTTTTAGTACAGCGGCCGCTGGATCGCAGCCATATTACCCCGTCCCTGTCTAACGGACGAATAGGATATTCTATTTCGAAGGTGCCACCGTTAACAATTGCTTCCCGAAATGTATTTTTAACGAGCTCTCTGTAATCTTTAGATACCATATTGAGACCCGTACCAAAAGAAAGGCATTTGGTATTTAATCCGTGTAATTCTGCTCCGCGTTCCGAAAAAACAAACTCACTTGTATCTGTTGCTAACTTCCATGTACCGAGTTTAGCGGTATCTATAGCCATCATACATTCATTGTTTCTGAATGTAAGCTTTTCGTTTGTTTTTTCGAGCTTCCTGGCGCTATCGGTCAGTTCCTTTGTGGCCATTACCTTTTCTGTCACATCCTGGGCAGTAACAAACACACCAGTAATGTTGCCCATCCGGTCCCTTAGGGGCTGATACATGTAGTCTATATAAATTGAATATAGTAAACCATCACGATCCTTCTGCTTTACCTCTACTCCCTGTGCAGCATATATCTTGCCCTGCTGGAATACTTCTCTCAACTCCTGTATGAAAACCTGAGGAGTGTCTGGCAAGGCAGTAAGCAAAGGATATCCAATCACTTTGTCCTCTCTCTTCCTTTTCCAGCTGGAAAACATCGCATCATTAGCAAAGCTAATCGTATGCGATTCTCCACTAAGCACTGCTACCGGAAATGGCAGCAGGCTTAGCAGGTTTTCGTTGTCCGCAAGAATAGGTTCAATAGTGTTATCGGCATGTCCCATAAGTAGCTAAGCAAAGATTTTTATTCGTATTACTACCTACAAGAACAAGAACAGGAATATTGTGTTTTAGAAAAATCAATTTTAAACCAAATTAACGGGGCAGGCATCAGCTTACGGTTATCTGTCAGTTATAATCTACTCTTCCTCATACTGTCTGCCCTCCCCTGTTGATACCTGGTTGCCAAAGAAAATGGCATTCAGAAACAAACGATCTGTACCATGCCAGTAATGTCTGTAATTGGGATCTTCGGCAAACAAAACTACCGTACCGCTGCCAGCAGAAGTGACCAGAATGGAAGCACTATTGCTTATTTTAGCGATATTAGGTTTAGAAACATACCCGCTGATATATGATTTAGGCAAATACTGGGCAACAGTAGCATATTTATCCTTGCTGGGCTGAAGGATGGTATTGCCTGTTTTGGTGAAAAAGATTTTACGGTTATTCAGGCCGAATGCAATGGGATTGGTCAGATCTATATCTGCCAGGAAAATCCCTCCGTTGATCCGTTTGGCGGTTTCAGTTTCGGCTTTGACCACATAATCGATACGGGACGGACTATTATCTGCTTTTTTAGCTGCAGCACTGTCTGTATAGAGCCTCTCTTTAACCAGATTCTCTTTGATGGCCCATTCTGACGCACTTTTGAAAGTGATCAGTGTACCGCCATTGTTAACCCACTGCCTGATCTTTTCTGTACCAGCCTTACCCAATTCACTGTAATTTCCTGAAACCAATACCAGTGTGGTATATCTGGATAAATTGAAACGGCCGAGGCCGGATACATCAAGTTTTGTTACAGGCAGGTTTAAATGGTCATTCAGTAAAAACCAGACTTCTCCAGCCTCTCCGGCAGCAACGCCAGTACCGGTAAGCAAAGCGACTTCGGGTTTACTTACTGCTTTGATATTATTACTGCCTAAATCTATTCCCTGCAGACTGAATCCGGTATGGGTACTGGAAATCCTGATTTTTGTGTTTGATGAAGCTTGTTGAATGACGCGATAAAGACTGTCGGCATTAATGTCCTGTGCCGCGACAGGAATCACGAGCGAACCATAGCTGAAGCTTTGTTTACCCTTAGTGGTGTTTGCTGTAAAGGGTTTATAGGCAGCTTTAACTCTTACACCATTAACCTGTAAAAAGTAGAGTGCTTTAGAGGCATTATAATCTGACCAGTCCACCAGGTAGGCATAATCCGACTTTGTAATTACAGGTACAGCCTCCAGCGTATCTGCCGGATTTACTTCCCGCCCTAAAGCCGGGGCTGATTTTAGTTTAGCATACTGAATACCATAAGCATGTACTACCGACCAGGACGTATTATCATAAAATGCACTGTCTGCCAGTTTCGCTGTTTCCTCAAACAGGGAATGTACAATTCTGAAATTAGGCTGCACAGCGGGTACAACAAATGCCTTGCCTTTCTCAAATTTCTTTCCTTCTATGGTTACATCTCCGGAAAGGTGATACACCTTCAAATGATGGGTTAACACCAGATCAAGCAATTTACGGGTGAGCGTTTCATCGCGACTATCGCCAAAAATAAATGCTTTATCCGGATTTGCTCCAGCCTGTGTTAAGGCTGACTGGAAAAACTCTTTCTGGAGTTTAAACAGGTTCAGTTTCTCGGCAACAGCACCTCTTAGGGTAGACAATCCACTGGTTACATGGTTTCTGATGGTGAAAGGAAAAGTAACTAAGCCGTTAGCGCTTTCCTGCACAATCCCTCTTGAACCACCCTGTTCAAAAGTAACACCTACGGCACCAAAGAAGTCGGGGTAAGTAGAGCCATAAATTGGAGAAAGGTTATCAAAAGCTTCTTTCGTGAAATAAAGTGAGCCTATTTTATCTAAAGCATCGGCGTGGTATTTGGCTAGTGTAGCATTGAAATCATACGATGCTTTTGGAAGAATCGGACTTTCATGCCCTGCGGGAGTAGGCTCAAAATAATAGGTACTGCCGGTACCCATCTCATGAAAATCAATATGCACATTTGGGTACCACTGATGAAAAAACTGAAGCCTGTTTTTACTTTCAACCTGACTTACGCTTAACCAATCACGGTTAAGATCCGTAAAATAGTGGTTTACCCTACCTGCAGGCCATTGTTCAACATGCTCCCTGTCTGCCGGATCTGCTACCGCAGGGAATGACTTGTAAGCATTGTGCCAGTTCGCTGCTCTGTCTCTCCCGTCAGGATTAAGGGAAGGTTCTATCAATACTACCGATTCCTGAAGCCATTTTGTAGTCTCCGGATTTTGATTGGCAGCAAGGTAATAAGCGGTAAGCAGACTGGCTTCGCCACTGGAAGTTTCATTTCCATGCACGCTATACCCAAGCAAAACGACTACCGGGGCAGCGTTTCCTAATATTGCTTTTGAAGGATCTGTTAAGGTAATATGTTCCTTCCTGATTTCTTCCAGTCTTGAATAATTTGCGGGCGCGGTGATCGTAGCGATGATCTGAGCTCTCTCCTCATAAGTTTTACCGATTACTTGTATATGTACCTTATCGGATAATCTTTCCAGCTCTTTGAAATAAGAGATAATCTGGTCATGACGGGTGTAATGTGAACCAATCGGGTAGCCGAGAAATTGTTCCGGGGTGGGGATTTTAGGATCAAAGGTTCCGGCGTTAGGAAAAAAGTAATTTTGCTGTGCCTTTACCGCAGTGGTGAGTACAGATAAAACAGCAAATAACAGTGGTAATTTAAAGATTTTCATATCAATTGTTTAGCTATAAGAATGAATTAATAACCTGGGTTTTGTACTACATCCGGGTCTGATAAAATGTCTGAGTAAGGGATCGGAAATAACCAGTAATTGGTATTGGTCAGTCCCAGAGCAACACCTGCCTGTTTGGTACGTACCAGATCAAACCAGCGATGGGCTTCGAAGGCAAACTCTATACTGTTTTCGTCAGCAATGGCTTGTAAAATCTGTGACTGGGTACCGGTTAAGAGCTGCCCCACCTGTGCCCTTCTCCTGACGGCATTCAGATCTTCCAAAGCGCCTGTCAGGTTGTTCTGTTGTGCACGTGCTTCGGCTCTGATAAGATAAAGTTCTGCAATACGGATCACGTAAGACGGATCAATACTCACACCCGAAGTGTTGTAAAGCACACCATACACTGTGGTACCAGAACCGGCAATCAAACTGTTTCTCGTTCCGCCAATGGCAGGATTATTGACTTTAGAGATGAAAGCATCTGATGGTTTAAGCGTAAACTGGCCACCGGATGAACTCGGATACCATAAATTCCAAAAGGTATTTCTATCATTAGCAGAGAAGGTTAACTCAAAAACAGATTCAGTGCTTAAAAATGGACTGGTAAAAAATGATTTATAGTTGCCCACCAACGCAAATTTGGTATTGTTGATGACCTGGGTAGCATAATTTTCTGCTTCTGCCCAGTTTTCCCGATACAGGTTCAATCTTGCCCTTAATGCTCTGGCAGTACTTTTCTGTGCGCGATTACGGGTAATTGCATCATCTGCAGGCAACAGTTCCTCCGCCCTGACCAGATCTGCCTGTACCTGATCATAGGTTTGTGCGAGTGTACTGCGCTTCACCCCTTTCAAACCATCTACCGTTACCGTTGGAGTGAGTTGCAACTGCACTCCTCCCCAACCGCGCCCCAAATCAAAGTATCCAAGGGCACGAATAAAATAGGCCTCGCCGAGAATCTTATTCTTCTCTTCCGGTTTCAGCAGAGGATCGCTCACTGCGGGCAGACCGGCAATGACGCTATTCGCAGAATTAATGGTACTGTATATTTTCTGATAGGCAGAAACAGTAATTACATTGTCGGTAGGAACAGCATTTTGATCCAACTGCAGATACTGACTTAAAGTGCCGTTGAAAATCACATTATCTGCAGTGATCGTTCCCAGTGTGGGATAGTCGGCCGCATAATAACTCTGCAATCCATCATAGGCACCAAGTATCGCAGCTCTTGCAGTGCCCAGATCAGTAATTGCAGTTTCGGTCGGGATGGCATTGTTAGGTTTTTCATCCAGAAATTTCTTGCAGGAGCTTACGGATAAGAGCAGAATAAACGAATAAGTTACGGTGATATATTTATTGAAATGTTTCATAATGGTCTGTTTTTGAAATTAAAAGGTTACGCTGAGGCCGGCTTGTATCGTTCTTGGCTGCGGAACGGTGGCCCAATCATAACCCGCTGTATTCTGGTTACTTCCTTGTGAGCTTACTTCCGGATCGAGGCCGGAATAGTGAGTGAAAGTAAGCAGGTTTGATCCCGTAACATATATCCTGGCTCTGCTGATACCCAATTTAGCGGTGGTTAATGCCGGAATGGTATAACCCAGCGTAACGTTCTTTAAGCGGATAAAGGAACCGTCTTCCATGTAGCGGGTACTTAGACTGGCCACATTGCCACCGTAGTTATTGGCAGATCCGCCGTTTACTGTCGGGTCGCCGCTATAAGTAGTTAAACGCGGAATATCTGTCTGGTCTCCTGCCTTTTGCCAACGTTCCAGTTGTCGCGGTACAAAGCCGATATTACTTTGTGTACCACCATGGATCAGGAAGAAGTCCTTCATATTCATGATTTTGTTCCCCTGCTGGAAGTAGAAAAAGAAATTAAAGTCAAAGTCTTTGTATTTTAGCGTATTGGTGATACCACCAGTGTACTTAGGGAGTGCATTCCCAACTATTTGCCTGTCTGCCGATGTGATCTTTCCGTCCCCGTTTACATCTTCATAAACCGCGTTACCCGTTTGAGGATCCACGTATAATTGTTTATATAACTGGAAAGAATTCACTGCATATCCTTGTCTAGATATAGAGATATTCCTTCCTGATGCACCCTGTGCGATGTCTGATGCCAGCTTTTCGATTTTGTTATTGTTTTTCGAGACATTGAAATTGGTAGACCAGCTAAAGTTTTTGGTCTCCACATTTACAGAGTTGATGCTCAATTCCAATCCTTTGTTCCTTACGGCTCCATAGTTCTGCAACAGGTAGGCAAAACCTGAGCGGTTGGGCACCGGGACATTCAGGAGCAAATCGTAAGTGTATTTATTATAGTAATCTAAAGTTACACTCAACCTGCTCTTTAAGATGGAAAACTCGGTGCCCAGATCAATTTGTCGTGTGGTTTCCCAGGTAAGATCAGGATTAGCCAGTTGTGAGGGTGCTGTACCGGCATTTTCGAGGTAGTTGTAGCCGGCCGACCATAAGCCGAGTGCTGCATAATCGCCGATTCCATTCTGGTTACCGGATAAACCTGCACTGATCCTGAATTTCAGTTCATCGAAAAGACCAAGACGGGATACAAATTCTTCCTGCCCTGCTCTCCAGGTAAATCCACCAGAAGGAAAATAACCCCACTGCTTATTCTTACCAAATTTAGAGGAAGCATCGGCTCTTAAACTTCCATCCAGCGTGTATTTGTTGTCATAAGTATAACTGGCTTTCCCGAAGAAAGAAACCAGTTTATTCCTGGAACGATAAGAAGACCCTGAGCGAATAGCTGCATCAGCAATAGAAGTAAGGTCGTTCGTTGCAAAACCAGTCCCGGAAGCACTGGTTCCCTGAGAAAGGTTAGTGTTCAACGTATTTCCGATCAGCGCATTGATGTTGTGCTTTTTATCCTCGCCGAAAGATTTGATATAGGTTAAGACCTGTTCATTGATCAGGCCCAGGTTTTTGCTCTCATAAGAATTTGCGGAACCGTTTGAAGCAATGCCGGCACTAATGAGCGTATTGTTATAATTGTTCTCATACATGCTGTTGTTATCGATACTCCAGCTGCTGCGTAATTTCAACTCGGGCAGTATGGTATATTCTGCGAAAAGATTCCCGATAGTACGCCAGCCTACCGCATCGTTATTCAGGTTTTCTATTAAAGCGATATGATTGTCAAAACTTCCGTAACGGGCATAAGTTCCATCTGCATTGTAAATAGGCAGGTAAGATCTTGGAAAGATAGCGGAGTTGATCACTCCTGTAGGATTATTATCACTACCACTTACGTTTCTCCAGGTACGGCTGAAGTTGAAGCTGGTTCCTAATTTAAGTTTATCAGTAAGGTTATTATCATAATTGAAACGGCCGGTATAACGCTCAAAATCAGACGGCTTAACGATCGACTGTTGTTTCAGATAACCAATACCGGTATAATAGGTGCTTTTCTCCGATCCGCCGTTTGCAGAGATTTCATAATTGGTGGTTTTGGCGGTGCGGAATAAGCCGCTGATACGGTCATACGTTGCGAGCGACTCAGGATTGGGGAATGGCAGCACTACTGTAGAAAGGTCCCGACCCTGATCTTTAGCGGTATTCAGCACAGCTTCATTTGCCAGAATTGCCGTTTCCGGACCTGTTACGCTTTCAAATTTTTTGGCAGCTTCCGACCAGCCCTGATAAGTACTCACATTAATTTTGGCTTTGCTGTTGAGCTTTCCGCGTTTGGTAGTCACAATCACCACACCGTTTGCACCCAGGGAACCGTAAATGGCCGTTGCATTTGCATCTTTGAGTATCACCAGCGACTCTATATCTGCCGGATTTATATCTGCCAGCGGGTTTGATGCGGCCTGATTACCCAAACCAGTTTTGATTTGATTGACACTGCTTACAAAAATTCCGTCTATTACATATAAAGGCTCTACAGAAGCGTTTATTGAATTATTACCTCTGATACGAAAAGTGATTCCGCCACCTGGTGTACCTGAATTGGAAGAAACCTGAACACCGGTAGCCTTCCCCTGCACCAGTTGATTAAAACCTGAGCCAGCTACATCTTTAAGGTCATCTCCTTTTAAGGTACTAATTGATCCGGCAATAAACTTACGTTCCTGTGTACTATAACCGGTAACTACTACTTCCGTAAGTTCCTGCAGATCTGCAGCCAGTTTTACTTCGATAAAATTACCGCTTACATTAACAGTTTGAGACAGATACCCTATATATGAAAAGTGGAGAGTTTTCTCATTTTGTGGTACGCTAAGGCTGAACTCACCTTTATTGTTAGTCACGGTGCCCGAATTTTTAGCATTTAGCTTAATACTTACTCCAGGTATAGATTTGTTATCTGTTTTATCCACCACCCTGCCAGTGATCAGTCGTTCCTGAGCATGAATCCGCAGGGAAATAAACAGGAGCATGAAAATGAGTTGTAGTAATTTTAGGTTCATCTAGTTATTTTTTATTGTGATTTAAATGTTAGCTAAAGCCTTTTATTAATGTCTTATCCATACCCGGTTCATCATCTTTCAGATAAAATTCAGGCAATAGAATTCCATGGCCATTAAATTGGCCTGTTTAGAGATTTTACATTAAGGGATTTAGTTCAGCAAGACCTGCCGGAGGGAATTGTGTAATTATTAATTACAACATCGCATGAGCGATTGCTGGTCATTGCCTAAAAGGGCTGTCTGCATTTCTAAAAAAACCCATATCAAAGGCTGGGTAATTTTTGATTGTTTTTTTAAGAGGTTCATTCCGGGTTGATTTAATGCTTGTATTCAGGACACAAACATAACAACATTTAATTAAATACTACTAAATTAGTAGTATTTAATTAAATGTGCCAGCACTATTGTCCCATTCCGCAATATAATACATCACCTTCGTGCTGACCCGGCCAAAAGGGCAGCTTATTTTTAGATGGGAAAGACATTGTAAGCAACCCTGATTTCATCAGGAAAATATTAGGTTACCTGCCGCAGGATTTTGGTGTTTACCCCAATTTAAATCCCTATGAATTTCTTACTTATATCGCTGCGATGAAAGGCGTGGGTGGTCGCGGGAATACTATTAGCGATTGTATTGTCCCTACCCTTAATGCTGCGTAGTGCTTTTCTGCTAAATATTGCCGCAGTCCTGAATACCATGAACGGCGCAGTGTTAATTGTTTTACTGGCCACGACGCTGGGTATTGTAAGCGGAAGCAGTAAATTATATGAGATACTCTTCTTCTTATTGACTTATTGTGTGTTGAACAAGCTTCCCGTGACAGATTATCTGGGTAGTATGCACCATGGTAATGAACATACTTTAACCTTCATGATCCTGGGGATAAATATAATTCTGGCAGCGACCGGATTTTTAGTGAGGAGTTACCAAACGAGGCATTTATAAAAGAGTATTGCAGGTCTGTTCGAATTAAATTGAGACAAAACGAGGAGAGTTTGAACCATAGTGTATAACGGTATTTGATTTTATCCTGTTTCTTTGCAAAGCGATTATTTAAACAATAAGAACAGGAACCAAATATACACATGAACGCATTAGCACCGATTCCGGCACTTTTAAAGACTAAACAACACTTCGAAATTTTAGATGGACTCAGGGGTGTAGCCGCTGTTTCGGTAGTCATCTTTCATTTTATGGAATTCGTCACTCCGGATTACCATGATAATTTTATTGCGCACAGTTATCTGGCTGTCGACTTCTTTTTTTGTCTGTCGGGTTTCGTAATTACCTATGCGTATGACAATAAAGTCGAAAAAACCGGGGTTATTCAGTTTATTAAATTACGACTGATCCGCCTCCACCCTCTTGTGGTTATCGGTGCTTTAATAGGATTGCTGACTTTCGTTTTTGATCCCTTCAGTAAATTACAGGAAGCATATAATGCCGGCCAGACTTTGCTTATGTTTTTATCTTCCTGTCTGCTGATTCCTTACCCGGTGGTTCACGAACGTTATTTTAATCTTTTTCATTTCAATCCACCTACCTGGTCTTTATTTTGGGAATACATTGCCAATATACTCTACGCGTCACTACTTTTTAAACTAAAAAACAGCATATTGTGGATCTTAACCCTAATAGCTGCAGCAGCACTCTCCTACGAATCTTACCGCTCAGGTTATCTGGGTGTAGGCTGGGGCGGAGATAACTTTATTGGTGGAGGCAGCAGAATTTTTTATTCATTTTTAGCAGGGATGCTGGTTTACCGCTCTAACTGGATCATCAGGACCCGCCTGGGTTTTGTACCTATCGCCGTATTGCTGATTCTTGCTTTTTTGGTCCCCTATGCTGAGCAAACCAACACAATAGCAGACCCACTACTGGTTATTTTCTATTTTCCTTTTCTGATTGCCCTTGCTGCCGGTGCTCAACTGAGAGCAACATTCGTTAAAATATGCAGGTTTTTAGGAGATATTTCCTATCCATTGTATATGATTCATTATCCTTTCCTCTGGATGTATTTAAGCTATGTTGAAGTGATAAAGCCTCCGATGAGCCTGATGGCTCTTCAGATTCCTATCGGCGTATTGCTTTTAATCGGATTAGCCTATATCATCATGCTTTATTTGGATATTCCCGTCCGTAAATACCTTAAAGGCAGACAAGGACGGGAATATCCCCAAAAGAAATCAGTAACTCAGTAACCTCACTTGGATGTATCGTAGCTGATTAATCTCTTTTGAAGATCAGCATATTTTGATAATCCTGCTCGTAACGTGTTGTAATTTCTATTTTGAACAGTTCTGAGATAATCCTGGTCAGGTGAAGACCTACAGTGTCAAAGTTAGCTGACATAGCGCTAGTCAGTTTATTTAACTGAGCTTGCATCGTTTCGGATGTCGCTTCTACCTTATCCAGTCGTTCTTCCATCCTGTCAAATCTTAGGTCCATCTGATCAAGTCTTGTATCCATCTGATCAAATCTCGCATCCATTTGATCCAGCCTCAGTTCAATCTGATCCAGCCTCACTTCAATCTGATCAAGTCTCACTTCAATATGATCAAGCCTCAGCTCAATCTTATCTAATCTCGCATCTACTTTTGTAAACCGTTCCTCTATGCTGCGAAATCGTTCGTCAACCATTTTTACAAGAGTAATCATACTCTTTTGGTTACTTTCGCACAGTTCAAAAAGAGCCTTAACATTATCCACAAGAGCTGAAACTGTGAACTCCAGTTTCGTGAGTTTCAAATTTAATTCTTCCATATCACTAAATTATTTACCAAATATAAACATTTAAACAAAATAAAAACAAATTAAAGATCATATTTGTAAATTTACATTCACTATAAAGAAATAAAAGCAGAAATCGCATAGTTAACCTGAATAAAAACTGTTTGAATTTTGTTACGCAGAAAATTTTACAATCCATATCTTAGGGACTTAGTAAAATTACATGCTCGAAGATTTTCCATTTTACCTGGGGCTCATTGTGGCCATCGTATTACTTATCATGCTGGCCAGTAAAATAAAGGTAGCTTATCCGGTCCTATTAGTGCTGGCTGGTCTGGCTATTAGCTTTGTACCTGGTGTACCCGCGGTTCATATAGACCCTGACCTGATCTTTGTTATCTTTCTTCCCCCATTATTATATGAAGCTTCCTGGGCAATTTCATGGAAAGAGCTTTGGAGATGGAGACGTATTATCAGCAGCTTTGCATTTATTGTAGTATTCCTTACCGCACTTTCTACTGCATTTGTGGCCAATCATTTTATACCGGGCTTCTCATTAGCGCTTGGCTTTTTATTGGGCGGCATCGTTTCACCTCCCGATGCAGTAAGCGCAGGCGCCATACTCAAATTTGTAAAAGTACCAAAACGAATGTCTTCTATACTCGAAGGTGAAAGCCTGCTTAATGACGCTTCATCGTTGATCATCTTTCGTTTTGCACTGATAGCTGTAGCTACAGGACAGTTTATATGGCAGGATGCCGCATTAAGTTTTTCCTGGATGCTGATTGGAGGAGCAGGAATCGGGCTCGGAATCGGACTGATTTTCATGAAGACACATAAATACCTCCCCACAGATACCAATACCGATACTGCACTCAGCATTGTAACACCTTATCTGATGTATATTGCCGCAGAAGAGTTTCATACGTCCGGCGTACTGGCCGTGGTTTGCGGCGGACTTTTCTTATCACATAAAAGGCATTTCTTCCTCAACAGCAGTTCCCGGCTCCGGGGAATTAATGTATGGGAAAGTTTAACTTTTGTGATGAACGGATTAGTTTTTACGCTTATCGGATTGGATCTACCAGAAATTACCGCAGGATTAGGTGATACAAGTATCAACTCTGCTATTGGCTATGGTTTATTGATCACTGCCGTATTGATTATTGGTAGAATATTATCCGCATATGGTGCTGTGATCGTTACCCTCATTGCCAGAAATTTCATCACTGTGGCAGACAGCAGAAACCCGGGATTCAAAGTGCCGCTGATACTGGGCTGGACGGGAATGCGGGGAGTTGTATCTCTTGCTGCAGCCTTATCAATCCCGGTTCACCTGGATAATGGTTTACCATTTCCACAGCGTAACTTAATTCTGTTCATCACATTTATTGTCATCTTATCTACTTTGTTGTTACAGGGACTAACGTTGCCTTACCTGATTAAAAAAATTGGTCTGCCTGATGTTGATCACGCTACAATCTCTGAAGAAGAAGAAGATCAGCAGCTGACCAGACAGCTGACGGGTTACGCCTTGTCATATCTTAAATCCAATTACGAGGAAGAACTCAACAATCAGCCTTTTCTTCAGCAAGTTGCGCGTAAATGGGAAGATAAAAGCCGTTCAACCGATCAGATAGTACTAGCCGAAGAAGCCAGAACCATTTATCTGGACGTCCTGGATCAGCAACGGAAATGGCTGCTGAATAAAAATAGTGAGGAGGCTACTTTGAACGAGGAAATTATACGCAAACATTTAAAGTATCTCGACATGGAAGAGGAAAGACTGCTATTCCTATAAGGATGAACACAAATTTAATCCATAAATACACCCCTTAAGGGAGAGTCTGGAATTAACCCTTACCGGCAAACAGCTGGTGCTGGATGACAATATTGAATTGTCAAAAACAATGGCGAAGTATAGGAGCTCGTAGGAGAAAAAGACCTGGATACCACCTTAAATGTCCTGAACAAAATTATTGCGTATCATGAAAGCCTGAATCCGGAAGCTGAACACGATTAACAAAAAAGCGAACAAAAATAGACACTACACACTGTGATACAATGTTTTATAATTTAATTTTCACTATTTTAGTGTTGTAAATTATTCGCTATTATGGAAACATCGAATCATTATTCCAAAACGCAGCATATCTTCCGGATACTACTGGGATGCCTGCTTATTTTTACCGGAATCGGACACCTCACCTTTTTACGCACCGATTTTCTTGCACAGGTACCGGAATGGGTTCCCCTTCAGGACAACCTGGTTGTCTTACTATCAGGCATTGTGGAGATCGCAATCGGACTTTCTCTGCTACTGCTCAAGCGTTACCGTGTAATTGTGGGATGGGTGGCCGCTATCTTTTTTATCGCCATATTTCCGGGCAACTATGCGCAATATGCCAATCATGTGGATGCGTTTGGACTGAATAGTGATGCACTCAGACTTACGCGCCTGTTCCTGCATCCCTTACTGGTCATCTGGCCGCTTTGGAGTTGTGGCTCATGGGCCGCATTAAGAAAGTCCCGATAGCAGCCATAAAATTACTAAAAAACAATGCCTGATCTCAGCTGTTGATGCTATACTACTTATAAAGAAAAGCATATGATAAATCAAGAAGAGGAACTGTTTGATCAGCAAAAAAATGAAGAGCCATCTAACCAGAATGTCCAGGGATCAAACACGATCAAAGATCCCGATGAATGGACTACAGGAGATGAGCCGATGACCGGAGCGCAGCATTCTTATCTGAAGACGCTTTCGGACGAAGCAAAAGAAGAATTTGATGAGACACTTAGTAAGTCTGAAGCATCAAAACGAATAGATGAACTACAGCATAAAACTGGCAGAGGTCTTGAAAATAACTAACCTATAAAGAGCAATCATCGTCAAGGGTGATTGCTCTTTATTTTTGTGGTCACATACCGCTACCCCACTATTAATTTTGTAGTGATCGCAATTCTATTCCAGGCATTGATGGTCACAATTGCCATGATAATTTGCGCCAGATCATGCGCGCTGAACAGACTTGCTGCTTTGCTGTAAGTAGCATCAGTAACATGGTTACTGATCAGCGTTACTTCTTCCGTTAAAGCTAAAACAGCTTCTTCCTCTTTTGTAAATAAGGTTGTTTCTCTCCAGGCATTTAAAACATACAGACGCTGCTCTGTTTCGCCAAATTTGCGGGCATCTGCAGCATGCATGTTTAAACAAAAGGCGCAGCCATTTATTTGTGATGCCCTCATTTTAATCAGCTCTAAAAGAATGGGGTCTACTTTGCTTGTTGACAGGTACTTTTCTAAACCATACATAGCCTGATAGGCTGCTGGTTCTACTTTTTGAATGTTGATTCTGCTTTCCATTTTTTTGTTCTTTTGATGACGATGTAAAGGTCCGGAACAAAGAAATCAAAAAACTTAACCTAGTTTAAGAAACAATATCGGATACTATTTTCTGGCCCGGATCTTACTCAAAAACTCCGGCGTAAATCCTAAATAAGAAGCAAGCATATATTGTGGAATACGCTGCACAAATTCCGGAAATAAAGTACTGAAATTGGTATATCTTTCTTCGGCGGTTTGGCTATACAGGTATTTGATTCTGATCTGAGATGCCTGGTGTAGTTTCTGAAAAATCAGTCTGAAATATTTTTCCAGTTTGGGCAGTTTTTCAAAGATTTCATCATAGTGACGATGTTCGATGACAATCACATCTGTGGCTTCAGCAGCCTGAATATAAAAGTCTGAAGTCTTTTGAAAAAGGAAACTGGTTAAATCTGAAATCCACCAGTTCTCGATAGCAAACTGTGTGGTTTGTTCTGTCCCCTTGATGTCAATGAAATAGAGCCGCAGGCAACCCTTCACTACAAAATAATTTGCCCGGCAGGTTTCTCCTGCTTCATGCAAATAAGCTTTCTTTTTAAAGGAAGAAGATTTAAGCAATGAGGCAAGAATGTCCTGCTCATCAGTGCTTAAATCTATAAATTTATTGATGTGGGCAAAAAGTGCGTTGTACATTTCAATTTTATAATCAGGCTAAAATAGGCATAATTACACCATCAAATAACTGCTCAAATCCCCTGGTCAATTATTTCTTGTTTTTATTCTGATCAAACTGCATAGAAATCTCACGCGCAGCTTTGTAATGTTTCTGTAGAACTGGTAAAATCTTTGCAGCAAATGCGCTCACAGCGGTATCCGGACTTTTTGTAGCCCCCTCAAATAAAGCGATATCAGTAATATGGTCTTCCACCATCATGTTAATATAATAACTATCAAAGTTTTTGCCTGTGCTGGTATTGAGCGCTTTCAAATGTTCCTTTTTTTCAGCAGGAAGCTCAGCCGGTAATTTAAATCCCTTTGCTGAGGCAAGGTTATTCAGCTCTATATTTGCTGCTGAATGATCTTTTTCAATCATTGCAGCAAAATCTTTTATACGCTGCAGTGAGGCTTTCTGCTGGCCAATTTTGCCCATTTCCACTTCCAGCATTCCACCAGTTGCGGCTTGCTCCAGGAATTTATTTACCGGGGTTCCATCTTTCATGTTACTGCTGGTGTCATGAGCTGCAGAATCATGCACCATTTCATGGGCGGTCGCTGTAGTATCTGCAGCATCTTTTTTCTCACCCGAATTACAAGCGATAGTAAAAAAAGAGGCAGTTATTATCACCGTTAAAGATTTTAAATTTTTCATAAGCTGTTGGATTTTAGTTTAATCTATCCTTCATACATCCACGCTTCAATTTTGTTTTTATAGAATATAAAAATATTCCACCCTATTTAATTATGGTAACTTTACCAAACTATGGTATCTTCCAACTATCTCCATTATTTAGCTGAACGTTCTGGCAACCTTTCCCTGGTTTACAATCTGTCAACAGCTCAGTTTAATTATTTAAATCCTGCCTGCATTACTTTTTTCGAATTGGAAGATCAGGTGGCAAATGCTGCGCTGTTGTTAACCAAAGTCCATCCTGATGATCAAAAATATGTACTGGACAAACTGAAGTCTTGTTTGGATGGCAAATCAGTAGATGCAATAGAATCCAGATTTACACGCGGAAAATATCACCGTTGGTTACGGATCAGTCCGCACTTGTTCGCTGAAAGTGGGGAAAGTATTTTACTTGTTGAAGCAGAGGATATCACTGAATATAAAACACAGCTAGAGCTGCTGAACAACCACAATATCAAGAAGAATTCTATACTTACTATCCTGTCGCATGACCTTGCCGGGCCTTTAGGCATCATCCAAAACCTGTCAAAGATGCTTGGACAGGAAACGCTCCAGTTAGAAAATGGTAAAGTTGACCGCTATATTAATATGATCACTAAAATCAGCAGGAACAGTATTGAGCTGATTCAGAATTTCTTAAATCAGGAGTTTATAGAAAGTGTGGGTGTCAGGCTGTTTAAAAAAAGAATAGAGCTGATCAAAAAAATAACGCTGGGTACAGAAGAATTTCTTGCCATGCAGGAAGAACTGAAGATAAATTTTTCATGCATAGCTAACCGGGAAACCATTTACGCAGAGATAGATGAGGACAAGTTTATGCAGGTAATCAATAACCTGATCTCTAACTCGTTAAAATTCACTGCTGCTGGTGGGAAGATAGAAATCAATATAAAAGAGAACAGCGAAGATATATTACTAACTGTAGCCGATAGCGGGATCGGTATACCTGAGCAGTATCATGCAACGCTTTTTGACAAGTTTACCAATGCAGGCAGAACCGGACTTCATGGAGAGCGTTCAACGGGTCTGGGCATGTCAATCATTAAAACAATTATTGAATGGCATAACGGCGAAATCTGGTTTGAAAGTAAAGAAAACCAGGGTACAACTTTCTACATCAGGCTCCCCAAATATGAATAGTGCATTTACGGCATTTTTGATTTACAAAGTGACGGTAGAGATAAACTACTACAGTACAAGCGATTAATACGTATTCGTATACGGTTTATACGTGATTTAATCATACAATTCAGCTCAACAATAACCTAACCTATTGATTTTTAAGCCTGTGGCATCACAATAAGTTTTTTTGCAGGAAAACATTTTTGCCAAAAAAAACGTATTACATGTGTACAATACTCTCCCAATCGTATTGACTGACATTCTCAATCCAAACAGATAAAAATATGAGTCACAACTTTCATGGTGATGTGCTAGTTAGAAATAATATCAGAATTATTGGTACTGGTACAAAAACGCTGCTATTTGCCCATGGTTTTGGTTGCGATCAAAATACCTGGCGATCTATTATCCCAGCTTTTCAGAACGATTATCAAATTGTGCTGTTTGACTATGTTGGTGCAGGCAAGTCCGATCTGACTGCTTATGATACAAACCGCTATAATTCTCTGGAGGGCTATGCACAGGATCTCATTGATATCTGCGGACAACTCCAGTTATCTCAAGTCATATTTGTCGGGCATTCTGTAAGCAGCATGATAGGTTTACTGGCGCTGAAACTTCAGCCCTCGATCTTTGAAAAGATTGTCTTTATCGGGCCTTCCCCAAGATACATTAATGGGCCTGGTTATCACGGAGGAATAGATCAGGCAGACCTGGAAGAATTGCTGGAAGTAATGGATAGCAATTACCTGGGATGGTCTCAGATGATTGCTCCATCAATAATGGGCAATGCAGACCAACCTGAACTTGCTGAAGGATTGGCTAAAAGTTTCTGTTCTACAGATCCGGGTATCGCAAAAGAATTTGCACGTGTTACCTTCTTATCAGATAACCGAGAGGATCTCCGGCATTTAAAAATTCCAAGTTTAACTATACAATGTAATGATGATTTCTTAACTTCATATGCCGTAGCTGCGTATATCCATGAACATACGGTAAATAATCGGATCGTCATGCTGGAGTCAAGCGGCCATTGCCCCCATCTCAGTGATCCTGTTGGCGTAATTGAGGCGATAAAAACCTTTATTTAAGGTAACATGAAAACAGACCAGGTAGAACCTTATTTACAAAAAGATTTTTTATATGACGAGCTGCTTTGTGGCTTTGTATCATTTAGCCCCGACGGCAAAATCCTTTCCATCAATAAAACGATGGCAACCTGGCTTGACACAGATCTGGGGACTCTTAAAGAACGGAACTTTAAAACACTAATGACTAAATCCAGCATGTTGTATTACAACATGGTGGTTGCACAGCTTTTACATGTCAATCAGACTGTGAACGAAATTAGTCTTAAATTCCTGACCAAAGATGGATTTTTCGATGGTTTGCTCAATGCCCAAAGTTATAAAAATGACCAGGGGGATGTTTTTTTGATCAACGCCACCATTCAGAAGATCTCAGAGAGAAAGCGATACGAAAATGAACTGCTTTTCGAAAAGCGACATGCGGAAACAGAACGCAGGAAGGTTGAATTCCTGTTTAACTCTGCCCCAAACCATATCTGGACAACAGATCCTGAGGGGAAAGTTTTAATGATTAACCAGAGAGTTAAGGATTATTTTAACCTGGAACAGCCTGGAGATTTCTACGGCCTTGTGGGCATTTGGCCCGAAGATCGCGAAAAATGGCTGAGCAAATGGCAGTTATGTCTATCAACTGGTAAAGTATTTGAAAGACATATCCGGCTGTTGGGAATAAGTGGTTTTCCGGAATGGTTTCTCATCAGGGCTGAACCTTTCTATAATGATGAGGAAGTGATTGAAATGTGGTTTTGCTCGGGTACCAATATCAATAAGCAAAAACTACTGGAATTGGCTACCCAGGCCGAACTAAAGTCCAGTTTATCTTCCGCATATAAAACGCTGGACCAAAATGCAGAGCTCTTCGTTTCCATTGCGATGAACCATTCGCATATGGTACGTAAACCCCTCGCCAATATATTGGGACTGGTAAAGCTGATGGAGATGGAAAATGTAAGCGGCGATCTGAAGACACTGATGGAATTATTGCTGGAAAGCACACAGGAATTGGATAGTATGATCAAAAAACTCAACCATTAATGCAGGCTGTTCAGGATCTCCTGAATAGAAAAAGTAGCCCCGCATACAAACTCATCTGCCGCACCATAATATATAGTGAGTTGATCTCCCTCTACCAAATGACCATTGGTAAACACCACATAGCCAAAGAAACCACTCAATTCATAGACTTCCGTAGGTACCATAATTGGATCTGTACTTCTTTTGAGCACTTTTGAGGGATCATCTAAATCCATCAGAAAGGCACCAAGACAGTAACGGTGTTCTGCAGTTGCACCATGGTATATTTCCAGCCAGCCTTCCTCAGTTCTGATAGGTGCGGCCCCGGCGCCTACCCTTGCACTGTCCCACATACCCGGCCGTGATTTCACCAGGCATTGATGATTTCCCCAATGCAAACCGTCTGGTGATTCTGCCAGCCAGATAAAATTCCCGCCTATATCTTTGCTGCTGGGACGATGCAGCGCATAATATTTACCGTTAATTTGTTCTTCAAAAATCGCTACATCTTTATTATGAGGTGGCAGGATCATGCCTTTACGTTCAAAATGCTGCCAGTCACGCGTAATCTGCAAACCTACCCCGACCCCACTGTCAGATACCGCGGTGTAAGTCAGGTAATATTCATCTTTCAGCTGGCTTACCCTGCAGTCTTCAATACCATAACGTTCCAGTTTACCTTTGCCAAACAGACCAGGATAATTTTCTTCTTCGCTGAAATTAATACCGTCTGTACTGCTCATCAGTCTTAAATGTGAAACAGTTGTCAGGTAGTCCAGTCCCTTGTAATTATACACCCTGGCATCAGTTGCGATCAAATCCGGATCATTCAGCGGCACTTCTATAATTTCCAGCTTACCCTCATCATTGAGTGCGGGGATAAATGCCCAGCCCTCCACCTGTTTAATACTTTCCGCCACCCTGATGAGCAGCCAGATCTTGCCCTCAAAAGTAAACACCCCGGGGTTTAATAAACAGATGACCTGCAATCCCTCTGCACTAGGTTTCACATCTTTTGGCATCAATAGTGGATTTTGAGGAAATCGGTTCGCCAGATCTTTCATCGTATATGTTGTTTGGAATAGCAACGTTTTCAGTCCATAAATGTTTGCTACATCACTTTACCTATTATTTAAAACCTTTCTACCCCAACCATGTTTAAGCTCCCAAACAACATAAATCTATAGGGTATGAATGGACTGTCACCATGGGCTTTATCTGCTATTGCAGAATTAAGTGAAACTGAGAAAGTACTGTATCATAAAAATGCGGGCGACTTTGATTTTGGGGTTTACGTCGATATCGACTCTGTCTGGGTTAAAGTGCGGATAGCCAAAGGTGGTCAGATCGCTTTCAGGGCTGCATACAGCCCCGGAGCCGGACTGCAACTGACTAATCAGGAGGTTACCGAAGACGGTATTGAGCTCAAGCTCTCATCCATATCGGGCATACACCAGGTTGTGATTTCAATCGTGCAGGAAACCCCGTATCCAATTCTCCGCTATACCCATACAATCAACCCTGCACAGGATCTTTCAGTTCCTTTCTGGCCAAAAGACATCCTGTTCTTATCGGCTTCAGGCCAGGTAAAAAAAACTGCCGGTAAAATACATGCCAGTCAGTTTGGTACCAGGACCGGCTTTATTTATATGAGCGATAGTCAGCCTAAACCGGTTTCCATTCTTTACCTCCAAAACCTTACTGCCCTGTCTGCCTATTGTGACCAGACGGAAACTTCTGCAGGAGATACTGTTGGAGGGGAATGGCCTGAACTGGGATTCTCATTGCCTGCATCATCAAAGCCCTTAAAGGCAGGTAAAGAAATTGTTCTTGCTGATGCCTTTGTAGCATTCAATGCAGAAGGAGCTGAAGATGAGCCTGCACTGATGCGTCACTACCTGGATATGCTGGCGGGTATTTACCTGCTCCTGCCCAAACCAGAAACCAACTACCATAACTGGCCGGAAGTTGTGGAAAAAGGTCTTAAAGATCTGATAGACAATCCGGGCTGCTGGACGCAAATAGCCGGGCACAAATATTTTAATGCTTATGTGAGCGATTATGAAACACCACCTGAAATCATGGTGCAGCTGGCTGTCCTGCTACCCCTGCTGGACTATGTAGAATGGAGCGGCAAAAGTCTGGAGGTGATGCAGACGATCAAAGCAGGACTGCCTGACTTTTTTGACGAAAAGCTGGGCACCATAATGCGCTGGCTTCCAGCCGCAGAAGATAAACTGAAAGGTGAAGAGGAACAGAAAGTACCTAAAGTAATGGACTCCTGGTATCTCCATCACCCCTTGCTAAACCTTTCCAGACTGGCTTTAAAAGGCGATACTGTAGCCAGACAGCTTTTCCTGGATTCACTTGATTTCGCGGTTAAGGTTGCACATCATTTTGACTATAAATGGCCTGTCTTTTATAAAATGGATACGCTGGAAACTGTTAAAGCAGAAACAGCCGAGGGTAAAGGCGGTGAAAAAGATGTGGCCGGACTCTATGCGCATGTGATGTTGCAAGCCTGGGAGCTGACTAAAGAAAAGCGTTATCTCCGCGAGGCAGAGGCAGCAGCCAAAACTTTGGAAGGCTATGGCTTCGATATATTTTACCAGGCAAATAATACTGCCTTTTCTGCCGGTGCACTGCTGAGATTATATAAGATTACTCAAAACGAATTGTATCTGAACCTGAGCTATACCTGTCTCGCCTCAGTTTTCCGTAACGTGCAGTTGTGGGATTGTAATTATGGCTACGGTAAAAACTTCCCGAAATTCTTTTCTTTATATCCGCTGAACGATGCCCCTTATACTGCTGCATATGAAGAGCAGGAAGTTTTTTGTGCATTTCATGATTATTTAAAACATGCCGAAGGGGTTGATATTTTACCTTCTCTAAGAATGCTTATCGCAGAGTATATCCGCTATCTGGTAGACCGTTCCGTTTATTATTATCCGCCAATGCTTCCTGCAGAGATGCTGGAGGAAGAACCCAAAATGGGCGAAGTAGATAACAACCTATGGATTGCCCTGGAAGATCTGCAGGACGGCTGGATGAAATCAGGAACTGTGGGTCAGGAAGTATATGGAGCGGGAAATGCTTTTGGCATTCTTCCCCGTCATTTCTTACAGGTACCGGATGAGAATTTTATGGTCTACCTGGATTATCCGGCTTCCGGCTTTACTGCCAGAAAGGGCAAAGACATTCACTTTAAGGTATTGGGTGACAACAGGCTGCACTGCCGTATGATGATTGTTAAGACAGGCACGGGCAAACTTCCTGAAATGGTGGTTAAACAAAAAGGGATCAACGGAAGTATGCAGGGTATAAAGGTAAAGGATGGCAACATGGAGTTTATCATCAATGGCGGCAGCGATGTACATCTGAGCTGGAGTCATTAGAATACTATGGTAATATACCTATTCATCAGAACATTTATTTCATCCAGATAAACGAATAAACATATGAGCAAAATTCTTCCTGGTAAACCTTATCCCCTGGGTGCAACCTGGGATGGTAAGGGAGTGAACTTTACATTATATACGGAGAATGCAACTGCAGTTGAGCTATGCTTATTTGATCCGGAAGCTCCTGAAAAAGAAGTAACACGCTTGCAGATCACCGAATGTACAGATATGATCTGGCATATTTATCTGGAAGATATAGCACCCGGGCAACTATATGGCTTCCGGGTTCATGGTCCATACGAACCAAAGAATGGACATCGGTTTAACCCTAATAAATTACTGTCAGATCCGTATGCAAAATCTATTGGCGGAACAATTGTTTGGGACGATGCTGTTTTTGGCTATGTTGCAGGTCATCCGGAAAAAGACCTGAGTTTCAGCGATTCAGATAGCGCACCTTTCATTCCCAAATCCGTGGTGATTGATCCGGACTTCGAGTGGGAAGATGACAAATGCCCGAATATTCCTTATGAGCAAACCATAATTTATGAAGCACATGTAAAGGGGCTTACCATACTAAACCCGGACATCCCTGCAGAAATCAGGGGAAGCTATGCAGGCATCGGACATCCTGCTACTATAACGTACCTACAGAGCCTGGGAATTACGGCCATAGAATTAATGCCGGTACATGATTTCCTGTCGGACAGGCACCTGGAGGAAAAAGGTTTAACAAATTACTGGGGTTATAATACGATGGGATTTTTTGCGCCCGATGCACGATATTCATCCAGCGGTTGCCGTGGCGGCCAGGTTAACGAATTCAAGGAAATGGTGAAGCGTCTGCATAAAGCAGGCATAGAAGTAATTCTTGATGTGGTTTACAATCACACTGGTGAAGGCAATGAGATGGGACCAACCCTTTCCTTCAAAGGAATCGACAATGTAGCTTATTACCGTCTGACAGAAGAAAACAGGCGACACTACATGGACTATACCGGTACGGGTAACACGCTGAATGCAAATCTTCCCAATGTATTGCGGTTGATGATGGATAGCCTACGCTACTGGATAACTGAGATGCATGTAGATGGATTCAGGTTTGATCTTGCGGCCACGCTGGCCAGGGAGCTTCACGAAGTGAATCGTCTGAGCGCCTTCTTTGATATTATTCACCAGGATCCGGTCATCTCGCAGGTTAAGCTGATTGCGGAGCCCTGGGATATCGGGGAAGGAGGTTATCAGGTGGGTAAATTTCCGCCGGGCTGGGCAGAGTGGAATGGGATGTATAGAGATGGTGTGAGGCAGTTCTGGCACAAGCCCGATAATAATCTGCCGGAATTTACAGACCGGCTTACGGGCAGTGCAGACCTTTATCAGGACGAGAGAAAGCCCACGGCAAGTATAAATTTCATTACCGCTCATGATGGTTTTACGCTTCATGATCTGGTTACCTATAACCAGAAGCACAATGAGGCAAATCTGGAGGACAATAAAGACGGCTCGGATGATAACCATTCATGGAACTGTGGCGTGGAAGGCCCAACAGACGATTCTTTCGTAAACGAAGCCAGAGAACAGCAGAAAAGAAACTTTCTGACTACACTCTTTCTCTCTCAGGGAGTGCCTATGTTACTGGCAGGTGATGAAATTGGGCGTACGCAATTGGGAAATAACAATAGTTACTGTCAGGATAATGAAATTTCGTGGATAGACTGGATCCACGCAGATCATAACTTACTGGCTTTCACTAAAGAACTTATCAGACTCCGTAAACAACATCCCGTCTTTTGCAGAACAAACTGGTTCAGGGGCAAACCCGTCAGGGAAAATGGAATTGCAGATATAGAATGGTTCACACCATCAGGACAAATTATGGAGGAGCATGACTGGAACTTAGTTTCAGCGCAATATCTGGCCATTTTCCTTAATGGTAAAGGCATAAATCATGTGAATGCGGAAGGAGAGAAAATAACAGATCATAATTTTTACATGATTTACAATTCCAGTGAAGAGGAACTTATCTTTCAGTTGCCGGTATCAGCCTACGGTCGTGACTGGGAAATAGTGATCAATACCACTACAGCAAATACACCCGCTGCTCTAACAAAGCATGCAGCAGAAGCCAATGTGAAAGTGGCGGGAAGATCAGTTGTATTACTGAAAGCTAACGTTACTGACGACATTTTTGAGCTAACAAAAGAATTGAATATCCACCATTCTTTTTATAACCATTCTCAATAACGTAAAGTTGAAACTTAACAGTATGGCAGAGGTTTAAGCACCATCTACACTTAAAAACAACAAGATTATGTTTCATCATTCAAAAGATTTACAATTCAACGCAAGAGTATCAAGACCTGATCCTTACTTTGCGAACATCTTACTGGAGCAGTTTGGCGGCGAAAACGGCGAACTTGCAGCGGCTATGCAGTACTTCACTCAGGCCTTTGGTGCAAAGCTGCCCCACCCTGACAAATACGATATGCTGATGGATATCGCAACAGAAGAGTTTTCACACCTTGAAATTGTAGGTGCAACTATCCAGATGCTGCTAAAAGGGGTAAACGGAGAGTTAAAAGATGCGGCCGACCAGAGTGAAATTATGCAGGTAATGGATGGAAAAGCGACTAAAGAGACGATCATTCATGCAGCGTTATCAGCTAATCCGCAGTTTCCGATTATTACAGGTGGCGGGCCTACCTTAAGAAATAGCCAGGGTATTCCATGGTGTGCATCTTATATTCACTCGAATGGAGACTTAACGGTCGACTTAAGAAGTAACCTTGCTTCTGAATCACGTGCAAAAATAGTTTACGAACACCTGATGAAGTTTACTGATGATCCTTATGTAAAGGATACGCTTTCATTTTTAATGACGCGTGAAGTAGCACATTACAAGATGTTTGAGGCTGCACTGGATTCAATTCAACCTAATTTCCCTCCAGCGGTGTTGCAGGCAGATCCACGTTTCACCCAACAATATTTCAACTTCTCCCCTGAGCAAAGCGTGAGAGGACCATGGAACGAAGGCGAAATGCCGGGTATGGGCAAACAGTGGGAATATGTTGCAGATCCGGTAAGTCATGTAAAAGAGACTGCTGGTCTGACAATCACTGAGGAAGATAAGACGAAAGAACTGAAAGCAACAGCCAAGCTTGATGAAAAGATGAGCAAAGTGAAAAGCGAAGAAGTTAAAAAAGCTGATCCTGAAGGTGTAGCGCAATGGAGCGATTACGACAGTAAGGCATAGGTATTCACGTGGTCATAGGTTATACGTGAAATATATCAATTGATTACTCATATAAAACCCCGGCCTGACCGGGGTTTTATCATATCTGATCATTTCTAATCATCAGCTTATTTAAAAGTCACTATCTCTTTTTCTTGAAGGCCTGATAAAGAAAAAATCCAACAGCAGCATAGGTAGCAGCTTTAATGATCACTCCTTTCGGATTATATTTCAACTCCATCTTCCATCCGCCTTCTGCAAAACAGTTTGGAATGTGGCCTTTACTGATATCCTCAATAATTCCTTCTACTACATTAACCCGGTCTGCCAGGATGAGCGGTATCCAATGGCGGTAACGGTCTTCACTATGGGTAAAGGCCCAGCGTCTGATCACACCGCTCAATCCCGATGGGGGAGCGGAGGTACCAAATACCGTTGTCATAGCCGGGCGTTCATTCGACATCAGGATTTCCACATCCTGCGGCTGTGGTTGAGATCTTTCATAGTTAATTCTATTGTGATCGTCTCCCGTGTAATTTTTCATTGGATAGGTCGGCTCGTTTTCCGGATCGGAATCCATCCCCCAACCGGGTATCTGTTTATAATCTATACTGTAATTTTTCATAACCTTAATGTTTTGCTGAAGGAATAAGTACTGTTTTGATACAATTGTCCAGTTTGGACGAGAACAGACGGTACGCATCTGCTACTTCTTCCAATGGAATCCTGTGTGTAATCAGGTCTTTAGGTGATAAGCGACCCGACTGTACATGGTCTATCAGTTTAGGCAAGAGTCTTTTCACAGCAGCCTGATTTGCTCTTATAGTGATCCCCTTATTCAGTACATTTCCAATTGGCACTAGATTGAACGGCGGACCATATACACCTACAATAGAAACAATCCCACCCTTTTTCACGGAGTTGATTGCCCACTGCAGTGCAGTTGCGGCACCAGCCTGCAGCAGCATCACTCTGCCACTGAAAGTCTGCAAGGTATTTCCTTCAGCTTCGCAACCTACGCAGTCGATACACACATCGGCTCCATACCAGTCGGTTGTTTTCTTCAGGAAGACCACAGGATCTTCCATATCCTTAAAATTATAAGCTTCACATTTAGCATAGTTCTGTGCAAACTCTAAGCGGTAATCGATATGGTCGATAATAATTACCCTGGAAGGTCCGAAAAACCAGGCACATCTCGCCGCCATAATTCCTATAGGACCTGCACCGAAGATGACTACTGTATCCCCCTGTTTGATCCCGCCCATTTCAGCTGCCTGATACCCTGTAGGTACCACATCGGTCAGCAGCACAGCATCGTCCGGATCCATATCAGCAGGAATAACTGTTGGACCAACATCTGCAAAAGGTACCCTTACATATTCTGCCTGTCCGCCATTATAGCCTCCGGCCGTATGTGAATAACCAAAAATTGCACCTACTGCGGTAGCCATCGGGTTCGATTCATGGCAGTTTCCATACAGTCCCTGCTTACAGAAATTACATTTTCCGCAGGCAATATTGAAAGGTACCAGTACCTGATCGCCTACTTTCAGCTTCTGAACCAGCGGGCCGACTTCCTCAACGATGCCGACAAACTCATGGCCAAAGGTAGAACCAACCCGAGTGTCAGGAACCATACCATGGTAAAGGTGAAGATCAGATCCGCAGATACAGGTGCGGGTTACACGAACAATCGCATCTTCCGGATGCAATATTTCTGGCATGGGCTTTTCTACTGCCCGAACCCTATAGGGTCCTCGATAATCCATTGCTAACATATTGTTGTTTTTAGGTACAGCCCTTATTTGGGCAACAAAAAATTATTACCAACTATACAAAGGCGGTCATGCTTTGTTTTAAATGAATTAAATAAGCCTTCGCTGCCCTGCCATTCAAATAACCATAGCTTAACATGAATTTAACACCTTAATCTCGGTCAATCCGTAATTTCGCACCTGCGTTCCCTTAAAACAACTAATGTTAAAATCTTTCAAAGCCAGACTGCTCTTAAGTTTTTGCTCTTTTATCCCACTCATATTAATCTGGTTAACTACTTATCTATACATTAATTCCCAGCAAAGGAAACTCAAGGCCTTCTCTGTAGCATTGACACACATACAAGTGCAGTATCTGGAAAGCACTGGAAGTCTGCAAAAATTCATGCTGTCCGGTTATCATGAAGCCAGTTTTTATCAAACTGGCAGACAGCGCGATATCGATGAATTCCTGCAGCTGCAACAGTACATCAGTACTCACCTGAATAAACTCAGCATCAGCGCGGTAAAAAATCACCTGCAGATCAACAGCCCCTTAGATAGTCTTATCAGCTTGAATTTGCAGACCTTGAAATTAGGTTATACGCTGAAACAGATTTACCTGAAAAAAGGATTCGAGGATTATGGCATAGAAGGTGAAATGCGTCAATTCGCGCATCGTATTGAAAATTCAAATGTAATCCCCGGCAAGCAGATCCTGCAACTGAGACGCCATGAAAAGGATTATATGCTGCGAGGTAAGCAGGAATATGCAAGACTTTTTTTTAAAGAGATAGATTCCCTGCTGCAACTGGTAAATAATGATACCAGGGCAGCAGCCTTACAAAACTACAAACGGTATTTCACCAATTTTGTAGCCTATACTGAAAAATTGGGAATAGACCGTAAAAAAGGAATCGCACCAGCCCTTCAGACCAATATAGATCATTTCCATAACCAGTTTATCTTGACTAATGCAGCGTCAGACAATGACATGCATGAATTACAGCTACAATTCAATATCATATTAATAGTGGTTTCCATTGCCGTCTTAATTTTGATCGTCTGGCTGAGCCTTTCTTTATCTGATTACCTTACGCGTGACATCAAAGAACTGAATCACCGCATGGAAGCTTTTATTAATTCAGATTTCAGGGATATACAGTCCTCTGATGGGGGAAGGCTCCTGGCCAATAGTATAGAATTGAGTAAACTATATCAGGATTTCAGCCTGTTGAAGACTACCCTAAAAACATATATCAGTAACCTGAACAGACATGCAGCTGAAATCAAAATTCAGTCCATCAAGTCTCAGGAATTAAACGAAGAATTGCAGGTACAATCCGAAGAAATGCAGGCGCAGTCGGAAGAGCTTCATATTTTAAATATTGAACTGCAAACGCAAAAAGAGCAGGAGGAAGTTGCCCGTGAGCAGGCAGATAAAGCTAACCAGGCAAAAAGTATATTCCTGGCTACAATGAGTCACGAAATCAGGACTCCCCTCAACGGGGTATTAGGTATGGTTTCCCTGTTACATGAAACCAAACTGGATACCGAGCAGGCTGAGTTTGTGGAAACGATCAAACTGAGCGGCGAAAGCCTTTTAAGCGTAATCAATGATGTACTTGATTTTTCGAAAATCGAATCGGGCAAGCTGGAACTGGATCCGCATAACTTCAATTTAAAGCTATGCATAGAAGAAGTGATAGAGATGTTTAGGGGAAGAGCTGTAGAAGCAGGTTTAAGCCTGGGTTATAGTATTGCTGAACATGTGCCTAACTTATTGGTGGCCGACAGTCTGAGAATGAAACAGGTGCTGATTAACCTGATGGGTAATGCGCTGAAGTTTACCGGCAAAGGCGGCGTATTCCTCTCCATCACCACGAACGGATATCATACAGACGGTACATTAGAACTATTGTGTGAGGTAAGGGATACAGGCATAGGCATTCCTGAAGACAGAATTTCCAGGTTATTCAAGGCCTTTTCTCAAGTTGATTCCTCTACTACCAGAAGATACGGCGGTACCGGTTTAGGGCTTGCGATCTGTGAGCGGCTGGTGCATCTTTTAGGTGGAACCATCACTGTAAAAAGTGAAGTGGACAAAGGAACATCATTCTTTTTCACGATGAAATCATCGATTGGAAACAAGGTATCATTACAGATTGAGGCGCTGCAAAAACCTGTAGCACCGGAATTACTGTCGGATGATTTTGCACTCAATAATCCCTTACGAATCCTGGTAGCGGAAGATAATATCATTAACCAGAAACTGATTCTAAAAATACTCCATAAACTCGGCTACCATCCTCAATTGGCCATGAATGGGAAAGAAGTACTCCATGTAATAGGAGATGATCATTTTGATGTGGTTTTAATGGATATACAAATGCCCGAAATGGATGGATTGGAAGCCACGCAGGCGATCAGAACCAGCAATATCAAGCAACCCATCATTATTGCAATGACGGCCAATGCCATGCAGGAAGATAAAGATGAATGTCTTCGGTTAGGAATGAACGACTACTTATCAAAACCTATCCATCTGGAGAGTTTACTGGGTGCTTTATCACGAGCCTCTAATAGCATATTTTCATATCAAAATAATGATTAAAACCATGGTAATGTTAACTAAATCAGCTAACTTAACATAAAAATAATATTATACTCATATTACCATAACATATCTTTGCTTATAAGACACGAATACAAGGTTATGAAAAAAAACAAACTGAAATCATTAGTTAAAGCAGCGAGAAAGACTGCAGAAAAAGACATCCATCTTAGTTTAGTAACTAGTTTACAGGATATAGCCGGCAAATTTGGAGAAGGTTCTAAAAAATTAAACAAAGATATCGAGAAAGGCGCCAGAAGATTAGCAAAAAAAATTGCGACAGATATCAAAATAGATAAATCAGTTTTTATTGAGGTGAAAGAAGAAACGAATATTGCTGAGATTGCAACTATTGAAGCACCTATCCTGGTAAAAAAAGAGGCTAAGGTTAAAGCTGTCCCTGCTCCTGTTGCTGAAACTGAAAACTAAATAGTTTTACCATCAGATTGACCATATCTAAATATGGTCAATCATCGGTTTTCCTGTGCTTCAGAGAGCTGAATAAAAACATTAACACAAGTTTAACCTTGAAAATTATTATTTTCAATCGGTTTAAGCTTAGTATTGTGATCTTTTTACAATCAAAGCGTTCACATGTCTAACCGCAGATTTTTTATCAAAAGCAGCATTGCTAGTTTAGTACTGGCTGGAATATCACCCGGCGTATCAGCTTTAACTCCGGCAGATCAGCACGCATTACCTGCCGCTGGCAAAAAAGCTAAACTACGTTTTGCGATTGCATCCGACGGACATTACGGACAGCCGGGAACCGATTATAAAAACGACCATAGCAATATGGTAAAATGGCTGAATGAAGCACATGATACCAGTGCGCTCGACTTCGTCATTATCAATGGTGATCTGGTACATGACCGCCCGGATTTACTTCCCGAGGTTAAAAAAGAGTATTACGATCATCTAAAAGTTCCTTTTTACGCCATTCCGGGTAATCATGACCATACAGATACCACTACCTGGAAATCTATTTTTGGTTATGAGGATAACTTTTCGATGAAAAAAAATGGTGTAGGATTTGTACTGGCCAATACCTCGGATACTACCGGCAAGTACCTTGCCCCTGACAACGAATTTATCAAAAGAGAACTGGATAAGTTTAAAGACTTAAAAACGGTATTTGTGGTATTACACATTCCGCCACATCTCTGGGTACCGGAAAACGCCTTCGTAGATGCTCCTGAAACTGTTAATTTATTACACCAGTATCCAAATGTAAAAGCAGTATTTCATGGTCATGACCATAGCCTGGACGCGGTATTTTACACCAATAAACTGCCTCATTTTTTTGACTCCCATATTGGTGGCAGCTGGGGAACAGCCTACCGCGGTTATAGAATTGTGGAAGTAGACGAAAATGATAAGATCACTACCTATCAGGTAAATGCCAGCAAAACCCCGTTGCTAAACCAGACAGCATTATAGCTTATTGATTTACCCCTAATACCACAACTAAATTCATTTTGTATCTTTGCCAAATGAGCATACGGTTAGCAAAAACAGAAGATATACCACAGATTATGGCTTTGGTGCGTAAAGTTGTTCCATTAATGCGCGCCTCCGGAAACTTTCAGTGGGGAGATGATTATCCGAATCCTGAAGTTTTTACAAAAGATATTAATATCGGCCAGTTATGGCTATCAGAACTGGACGGAAGCATTGTAGGAATTTCGGCGATCACCATGGATCAGGATCCTGAATATGCTGATGCAGGATGGGACATTACTGAAAAAGCTATTGTTACGCACCGCCTGGCGGTAGATCCTGATTGTCAGGGTAAAGGTATTGCAAAAGCATTGATGGCACAGGCAGAACAGGTGGCCAGAGATCGCGGCATAAAGATCCTAAGAGTAGACACCAATAGTGAGAATATGGCTACCAGAGCACTTTTTCCTAAGCTGGGATATGAATTTAGCGGCGAGATTGGCCTGGCTAAACGCCCCGGTCTCCGGTTTCATTGTTTTCAGAAGTTGTTATCCTAAGCGATTTTAGTTTCGGCCATTAAGATTCAAAACTAAAAACACTAAAGGGTGTTAAGGTTCCAAAATGAATCTCCTATGAAACAATTACATCTATTTTTACCCTCATTGCTCGCCCTATCGGTCTGCGCAACGCAGGTGAATGCACAGCGGGGAATACCTCCCAAGGAAGTGACAAAGTCACTCAATGTCACCAAATACGCACAGGTACTGGATTTCAAACCCGAAATGCTGAAGCTGCTGAAAACCCCTCCGGGCTGGCAGGTAAGCCTGGCTGCATCAGGTTTGGGTAAACCAAGAATGTTATACACCAGTCCTCAGGGCAATGTATATGTTACCCGCAGAGACGGTGGAGATGTACTCATGCTGCAGGACAAGGATGGCGACAATAAGTTCGAAAACCTGGTTACGGTAGTGGCCGACTTTAAAGGTGTGCACGGGATTACCATGAAAGATAATTGGTTGTATCTATGCAACAGCAATGAAGTACGCCGGTATCCGGTTAAACCTGATGGCACATTAAATCTTCCGGCTGCTGAAATCTTAATCAAAGATCTGCCTGATGGTGGTCAGCATCCCAACAGAACAATGGACTTCGGACCTGACGGACAATTGTATATTAGTGTAGGTTCGCTTTGTAATGACTGTAAAGAAAGCGACAAGGAAACTGCCGTAATGTTACAGGTCAATCCAGCTAACTGGTCGCGCATGATCTATGCCAGTGGTTTACGTAATACCATTGGCTTCGACTGGCATCCGCAAACGAAAGAAATGTGGGGCATAGATAATGGTGGTGATACCAAGGGCAGCGAATGGCCGCCTGAAGAAGTAAACAGAATTATCAAAGGCGGCGACTATGGTTTTCCTTATGCATACGGCAAGCGCGAAGTAGATAAGAGTCGCGAAGACCCGGCTGGAAATACCAAAGAAGCTGTGGTGAAAAATACGCAACCTTCTGTATTGGAATTGACTGCACATATGGCCCCTATCGCTTTTACCTTTTTCCGCGGTGCGGCTAACATTCCGCAGGAATGGGCGGGCGACGGACTCGTGGCATGGCATGGTTCATGGAATGCGGAGAAACCTGTAGGTTTTAAAGTTCAGCGTATCCATTTCGAAAATGGTGTAGCAGTTGGTGCAGAAGATTTCCTAACCGGTTTTCTGCAAGACGAAGCCCGCTTTGGAAGACCTGCAGGCATCACAGTAACCAAAAACGGTACGGTATACATTTCTGATGATGCCGGAGGAAATATTTACGCAATCACAAAAACCAATTAAGATGAAAGCACTAACCTATATCGCACTGGGTGTAATTGGCCTGGCTACTATAGCTGCCGTTAATCCCGGTCCTACTACCAGAATTGAATTTGATGCTTTGGAAAGTTATCCCGAAGGCATAACCTTTGATAAGGTAGCAAATGTTTATTATGTTTCTTCCGCAAGGCTGGGAAATATCGGAACGGTAACCCCAACAGGAGTCTACAGTGTTTTACATGCAGACACTACCTTAAAATCTACCTACGGTCTTAAAATCCATCCCGATGGCAAACGTCTGTTTGCCTGTGTTTCGGATGCGAACTATAGCAAATATACTAATCCCGCTACCCGGATGAAGATGGCCAGACTCATTGCAGTAGATCTGAAGACTGGAAAAAAGACGATGGACACTGATTTGTCCCGATTGATTCCGGGAAAACATTTCGCAAATGACCTGGCCTTTGATGCACAGAATAATGCTTATGTAACAGACAGTTTTGCCGGTGCGATTTATAAAGTATCACCGGACGGTAAAGCCACTGTATTTGCAAAGGATGAACTATTCAAAACCGCAGGGACTGGTCTGAATGGTATCGTATTTCATCCAGACGGTTATCTGATTGTTGACAATAGTGCTAAAGGACAGTTATTTAAAGTTGATCTTAAAAACCCTAAAAATGTAAGCCGGATTGTTACCGAACAATATTTTACTGGAGCAGATGGTTTGTTGCTGACGGATAAAAATACGCTGACCATGGTAGTGAATGGTGGTATTGACAAGATTTTTCAGTTGAGCAGTACAGATAACTGGCAATCAGCCAAGATTAGCGCCAGCACGCTTGTAACTGACCGCTTTACCTACCCTGCTACCGCTACGCAAAACGGTAAGAAAATTTGGGTAATGAATGCACAGTTTAATCAGCTGCTTGACAGTAACTCCGTTCCTGTAAAAACATTTGCCATCCAGCAAGTGAATTATGTTCCCATGAAGTAAGCGGATTTCTATGCAGATCTCGTTATCAGGAATCGGCCGAAAGTCATGATTTAAGTGAATATCCAGATAAGTGATCAGTGACAATACCCCGGGTGACAAAGAATTCAAATCTATTGTACCTGGGGTATTTACGTTTAAAGAGTCTTAACATTTATCAAACCTTCTATTCTGACTTAAGGTAAATAGATTTCAAAACAAATTCCTATCTTTTCCCGTTTTCAAAGATTAATGCCTGTTTTTATTTTACCCGTATGACCACTTCTTCTGAGAATTCTAAGTCAAATACCCTGAAGATTGCTGCAAGCGAAGCTCGTTTCAGGGCACTTGTTAACGCTACTACCGATGTAGTTTATAGTTTGACTGCTGATTGGAAAATAATGCATGAACTCGACGGTCGTGGTTTTTTAAAAGATGCTGATCAACCTACCAGAGATTGGATGACAGATAATATCCATCCGGAGGATATGGAAAAAGTAAAAGCAGCCATTGCCGATGCCATAAAATACAAGAAAATATTTCAGCTGGAACACCGCGTATTGCGCGCTGACAGATCACCAGGCTGGACCTTTTCAAGAGCTGTACCTATTCTGGACGATCAGGGTGAGATCATGGAATGGTTCGGTGCAGCCAGCGACATTACCGAGCAAAAAAATGCCGAAGAAGCATTAAGGGCAACAAGGGCCCAATCCGACCAGCAAAAGAGAGTATATGAAACAATCACCTCAAATACGCCGGATTTGATGTATGTATTTAGTTTGGATTATAAATTCACCTATGCCAATAGCGCATTGCTTGCCATGTGGGGTAAAACCTGGGACACTGCAGTGGGTAAAGGTTTGCGTGAAAACGGTTATGAAGAATGGCATGCCTTAATGCACGAAAGAGAAATTGACAAAGTAAGAGCAACTAAACAGTCAATACGGGGTGAAGTATCGTTTCCACATGCCACTCTTGGCCGTCGTGTATATGATTACATTTTAACACCGGTTATCAATGAGCTGGGTGAAGTAGAAGCCGTAGCTGGTACTACCCGTGATGTTACTGAACGCAAACAATGGGAAGATTCACTTGCCAGCGGGGCAAAACAATTACAAGCTATCAATGAAGAACTGGCGGCTACCAATGAGGAGCTGGCCGCTTCTAACGAAGAATTAATAGCCACCAACGAAGAACTGGCTTTAGTTAATCAGGAACTGATTAGCGCCCAGCACAAAATTGAGGAGGGACAAGTAGCTTTTCGTTTAGCCGTCAATGCGGCTAATTTTGGCACCTGGTTTATCAATTCCGTCACGCGGGAATTCGAAACTGACGTCCGATTGAAAGAATTGTTGGGATATTACCCGGAAGAAACACTTTCCATTGAGCAGGCATTAGCACAAATTACAGAAGAATACCGTGCTTATGTAGCTACCAAACTAGAGAATGCGCTGTATAATAACGGCGACTATGACGTTACTTATCCGGTAATCGGTTTGCATGATCAGCGTCTGCGCTGGTTAAGGGCAATTGGTAATCTGAAAGTAGATCCTTCGGGTGCGTTTTCTGCCTTTACCGGTTTAGTGATGGATATTACGGAACAGAAGCAGGATGAAATCCGCAAGAATGATTTCATAGGAATGGTAAGTCACGAATTGAAAACACCACTCACTTCCATAAAGGGCTACATCCAGATACTACTTTCCAGGCTTAAAAAACAGGAGGATGAATTCATATTGGGCGCACTGCAGAAAGCAAACGGGCAGATCACTAAAATGACCGGTATGATCAATGGCTTCTTAAATATTTCCAGACTGGAATCTGGCAAAATACATATTGACTATCAGGTCTTTGATCTGGCCCTGCTGATCAGGGAATCAGAAGAAGAATCGCTGGCCACAATCAGCAGTCATACCATCATATACGAACCTGTGGAATCCATTGTCGTGAATGCAGACCGGGACAAAATTGGTCAGGTGATCCATAACCTGATCAGTAATGCGACAAAATATTCTCCTCAGGGTACTACAATTCACGTCGCATGTGTCATGGTCAATGGTTTGGCAAACATTACGGTAAAGGATCAGGGAATGGGTATTAAACCTGATGATATTGATAAAATATTTGACCGTTATTATCGTGTTGATGGCGACCATATGTTTTCCATCTCCGGTTTCGGAATCGGCCTGTACTTATGTGCGGAAATTATCCACCGTCATGACGGTCAAATATGGGTAAAGAGTGAGTTTGGAAAAGGGTCTGCTTTTGGCTTTAGTTTGCCTATAAAAGCGAATTAGATTTACTTGCTGAACCTGACCGTAAAAACTGATCCTGCTCCTAATTGCGACTTTAGTTGTATATCACCGTTGAGCACGTTCACTAAATCTTTAACCGTAGAGAGTCCAATACCTGTACCTTTTTGCTCAAAACGGTCTGTCTGGTTCAGTGTAAAGTTGGAAGAAAAGATCTGCTGATGAAACTCCGGCGCAATACCCACCCCGTTATCAGCCACTTCAAGCATATAATGAGCTCCTTCATCAAGAATACTCACTATCACTTTGCCTTCCGATTTATCGTTGTAACGAATGGCATTGCTAATCAGATTCAGCAAAATCTGCTCAATGGCAATCACAGAATAATAGATTTCCGTAAGGGGTGAATGGAAATCTATCCTGAAATTTGCCGGTACCTGCACTAAATTCTTCAGCCTGTCAAATAAGATCTTTAGATTTATCTTTTGCTTTCTGGCAATTAATGATCCGGGCGACTTAGAGTATTCCAGCATTTCGTCTACCAGGCTGAGCAGCGTTCTTGTAGAAGTGATATTGATATCAATCAGCTTAAGTGACCTTTCATCACCAAGTTTTTCTGTACTGGCCTTGAGCAATTGAGAGGTTAGCAACATACTGCTGAGTGGATTTTTAATATCATGAGCCGCCATTGAAGCAAACTTCTGGATCAGCACATTTGAATTCATCAATTCGTGATTAGCCTTTTCCAGTTTGGCTATCTTTCTTTTCAGCTCTATCTTATCTACCACCTGCAGGGCGAGCGATTTCAATGCAGCAACCTGTTCCGCAGATAACTCATGTACTTCCTGATCAATCACACATATCGTTCCCAATGCATAACCGGCTTCGTTAATCAACGGTACTCCTGCATAAAACACAAGTTTTGCAGGTCCGGTCACCATTGGATTATCCGCAAATCTAACATCCTTGGTCGCATCCTGCACAATCATAATATCGTCAGAGGAGGCTATCGCATGCGTACAAAAAGAAAGCTCTCTTTGATTTTCCGTAAAATCAGTTCCGATATGCGATTTGAAATATTGTCTTTTATCATCAATGAAGGTAATCAGCGAAATGGGAATACCGCAAATTGCAGCAGCAATGCGCGCAATTGCATCAAATTCCTTGTCATTGCCACTGTCCATCAAATCGTAGTCTGCCAAAATACCGAGGCGTTTTTGTTCATTTGCTGGATAAGGAAATTCGATCATAGATGAGTGTAGGTAATACCAAAGATAAGGTTTAATAATCAGCTAACACCCAACCGGGTGAATTGAGCCAATACAGATCTGCACAAATTTATTCTACAGGCTGTTCAATTGGAATTTCAAACCAAAAATCAGACCCTTTATTCACTTCACTTTCAACCCCGATCTCTCCATTATGCCTGTGTATAATTTCAGCGGAAATGTACAGTCCTAATCCAAGCCCGGAAAACATATTTGAAGATTCCTCTACTCTGAAAAAGCGGTTAAAAATAAGTTCTGCCTTATCTTTAGGAATTCCTATTCCCTGGTCTTTTACTGACACCCTGAGTTTATTCCCTTCAATTTTCCTTGCCCGGATCACAATTTCTTTTCCTTTGGGCGAATATTTTAATCCATTGGAGATGAAATTCGTCACCACCTGCTCAATCCTGTTCTTATCAGCTGTCAGCTCAAAATCTTCGATATCCTGGATGATAGTTTGCCCACCTAAATTTCCCTGGATACCATCTACAGCGTCTGTTATTACTTCCTGAATATTAAAAGTGGAAAAAGTAAAATTCATTTTACCTGCCTGTATTTTGGTTACATCTAAAAGGTCATCTACCAGCGTAGTCAGTTTCGCAACCTGCTTGTTAGCTTTATCAATGAAACCAAAAATATTTCCAAATTTCTGCTGTTCTGCCATTTTCAATGCAAACTGCAGGTAACCTTTAATGGTGGTGATCGGCGTTTTCAGTTCATGGCTGGCAATACTCATAAATTCATCTTTTTTATACATCAGCTCCTTGGTCGTCTGCTGTGCTATCATCAGGTCTGTGACCTCAAAACCAAAAAAAGAAACCCCGTCAATTATACCTTCAGCAGAATATACCGGATTGATGATAATATCAAACCAACTGTCTTTCATTTCCCCCGTTTCGGGATCCTGATGCTGTAACTGATAAGCATTGGCTACAAAGGTTTCTCCGGTGGCCATGACCTGTTGTTCAAATCCTTTCAGTTCTTCACTGTCCAGCTGTGAACCCTCACGTAACCTTTCTTTACCTATAAATTCATAGCCTCCATCAAATTGGCTAAAAGCTTCGTTAACAAATTCAAAAACCAGGTTCTTCCCTCGTCTGATACTGATCAGTGCCGGTGCCTTTTTGAAAATACTGTAAAATTCGTCCTGCTGCTTTTTGATCAGTTGCTGCAGTTCATTTCTTCTTTTTTCGTTTTCCTTCTGTGTGCTGATATCAATCACATAAGTTACCGCTTCCCTGAAATTTTCATCATCGAGTATCGCAGAACCCACCAGCACATCTACAGGCCTTCCATCCTTATGCATGTACTGTTTCTCAAAAGGTTCACAGAAACCCTGCGTTTTCAGCAGTTCTGCTGCGATAGCGCTTACTGGCATATACGCTTCCGGCGTAATGTCTTTCCAGTTGATATTCCCAAGTTCGAAATCTTCCACGGTATAACCCAGCATGTCCAGAAAAATACGATTCGCATTTTCTATTCTTCCTGAATCGATATTGGAGAAAAGCATACCGATCACATTTGAATCAAATATCTTTCTGAATTTACGTTCCGTTGAACTCAATCGCGTTTCGGTATCAATCAATATGGAGACATCCAGCATAGAGCCTACCATACGGTAAGGAACCTGATTATCGTCTGTCAGAATACTTCCCCGATCAAGAATAGTCGCATATTCACCATCAGCTTTCTTTAAACGGTATTGCGCCGTCCATTGGGTCTCTCCGTTATTGATGGCATCATACACGCTCTTTTTCACTGCCTTACGGTCGTCAGGATGGATAATATCAAAATAGAAACCAATATTTTCATTTGCAGGATCCTTCATGTAACCGTACATGGTGCTGAAATTGGCACTGCGCCACATGGTATTGTCTGCCAGGTTCCAGTCCCAGATGGTATCATTGGTAGCTTGTGAAACCAGGTTAAACCTGTTTTCGCTCTCTGACAAACGCATAGTACGTTCTCGGACTTTAATCTCCAGTTCACTGTTGAGCAATTTCAGGTTCTCCCGTGTGCCCAGCAGTTCATTGTAATTTTTCTTCAGCTTTTCTTCTGAGATTTTCTGCCTGGTGATATCCGTAATCGTAGCTGCAAAACCATCCGACATCTTCACGGCCACCACTTCCAGCCAGGTCTTTTCATTAAGCTTTAACTCTGTCTGCAACTGGCCTCCCTTTTCCACTACGTTGATGTACCGCTCCAGCAGATGACTATCCAATAGTTCTGGCAGCTGTTCGAGCAGCATTGCTTGGGACAGCTCATTTTCATCTTTCTTCAGAATTTTCAGCGCAGCATTATTGAAGGAAATACATTCAAAATCGGTGATAAAATGCTGTTTGTTCCGGACAGACTTAAAAGCCATTACGCCATTCAAACTCGCATTAAATACCCCTGTAATAATATTATTTAGTTCCGTGAGCTTGGAAATATTCACAAAAGTGATCACTACACCATCTGTCTTTCGGTCTTTCCTCACATAAGGCATGATTTTCATCAGGCTACTGTCGCCGTTCCTGATCTGTACTTCTTTTTCAATCACCTGACCGCTTTCCAGCACCTGCTGTATGTCACTGTTGAGGTTTTCCGCTTGAATATTATTCGAGATCTGCTCAATAGAGCGGCCAATGTCTGCCGAAATCAGGTTCACCATACTGATTGCAGCCGGATTAAATTTCCTGATATACATACCTGCATCAACAAAAATCTGACCTATATCTGTGCTCCTGAAATAATTATCCAGATCGTCATTCAGGTCCACCAGTTCCTTAATCTTGATCTGGTGTTCTGTATTTAAAGTATGTAATTCTTCGTTCAGCGATTGTAATTCCTCATTGCTGGACTGGAGTTCCTCATTTGCGGAGAGCATCTCTTCGTTGGTAGACTGCAATTCTTCATTTGTCGTCTCCATCTCTTCTACGGCCAGCTGTAAATTATTTCTGGTCTCATTCAGTTCAGCTTCCAGTTCAAAAATATACTCGTCCTGCTTGCCGTCACTTAAGCCTACCATCCCGTGGTCGTCCTTCTCAGGAATAGTCTCCACTGTACTTTCACCAAATACAATCAGGGTGAAACCCACCCCGTTTTCCTGATCTGGTGGTTTAACCGAAATATTCAGATAGGTTTCCACCTGGTCTATCTGGAAACGTACACGCTTCAGGTGGGTAATCTCGTTATCCTTCCATGTCGTTCTCAAAGCAGTATTTAACATAACGGACACTTCTTTCGGAACCATCTTCAGGATATTCAGCTCTATTTTTTCATCCGGCAGAGACAGGTATCTGCGGTAATCGCCCACCGCATCCTGCATGATATAGGCCTTATCCACATATACACCCGCATACCCCAGATCCCTGGTCAGGAAATTATTTAAACTTTTCTCAATCGGACTCATGGCCATTTCACTGAGATTGGGTTTCTTTGTTTTGTCTACCAGCGATCTTGTACCTGTATTATAGGTATTATAACTGGCATAGTTAATAGTCCCTGTTTTCTGATAGAATTTCCATTTTCCGGATACTTCTGTAAACCCTTCCTTTAACGAAGAAATGGTTTCGCTCGATCCCAGAAACAGGTATCCTCCCTGTACCAGCGAAAAATGAAATATGGAAAGTATCTTTTCCTGGAGAACGCTGTTGACATAAATCAGCATGTTGCGGCAGGTCACCATATCATTTTTGATAAATGGCGGAGATTTGATCACATCGTGTTTGGCAAATACAACCATTTTCCGGATCTCCGGTATGACCCCATAGAAATTTCCGTCCTGCACAAAATAGTTACTGAAGAGGTGGGCCGGGATCTCCTTGCTGATATTTGGAGGATACTGGTTTTTTGAGGCAATCTCTATACTTTTATCATCGATATCTGTAGCAAATACCTTAATGTCAATTCTTTTCCTTGACCGCTTAACCGCATCAGCAGCTAGCACCGCAACGGTGTAGGCTTCCTGACCCGTACTACAGGCACAAACCCATATTTTTAAAGTATCGCCATGTGTTTTTCGTTCAATTACCTCGTCAAGCTGTTCAGAAAACAGTTCAAAAGCGGCAGTATCCCGAAAGAATTTGGTTACTCCGATCAGGAAATCCTGACCAAGTATTTTTACCTCTTCTGTATTCTCTTTCAGGAAGTCAACATAGGCATCAAGGGATTTGATAATATTTTCATTCATCCTCCGGCCAATCCGGCGAATGATGGTTGGTGTTTTATAAAGATTGAAATCATTGCCGCTTTGCTGATGAACCAGCGTAAAAATATCGTCAAGCAATGCCTCGTTGATCTTGCCATTTTCCAGCACCTTTACCGGTTCTTCCTTTACATAATTAAACAGTTCAGTACTCATCTCTGCAGGAGAAAGAATAAAGTCTGTGTTGCCCGAGGCGATTGCGCTATTCGGCATTCCATCAAATTTAGCGGATGAAGGCTCCTGTACAATGACCATTCCCCCAAAATCTTTTATGGCCTGAATACCCCTGGTACCGTCTGTTCCTGTTCCGGATAATATGATAGCGATGGCTTTTTCTTTTTTATCCTTCGCAAGCGTATGTAAAAAATGGTCAATTGCCGTATTCGGAGCTTTCACTAACGACTTTTCCGTGAGTTTCAACCTGCCGCGACTCACTGTCATCAACTTATTATTCGGAATAATATATACACAATCCTGCTGTACAGCCATATCATCCGCCGCCTCAAACACCTTCATGTGCGTATGTTTGCTAACCAGTTCTACCAGAAGGCTTTTATAATCAGAAGACAAATGCTGGATCACCACAAAGGAAAAACTGGCATTTGCCGGCATATGATCAAAGAACTCATGGATAGCTTCCAATCCTCCCGCCGATGCCCCTATGGCTACTATATATTTGTCGTATCTCTTTTCGTTTTCTATCGTGTTATCTTGCCTCATTACAAGTTGTTGCATTAATTAAATTGCTGATCTGCACTGAATTGAAATAAGAAGTTCTTGAGTGATTCTGCCAGTTCCAGCTCAGTTTCATTCCAGATTTCAGATTGTCCATAAACAGTTTCCAGCCATAGTTTAAAGGAGTTGCGCGGATGATAACTCAAACCATCTTTTTCTATGTTGATGGCCTGATTCGGGTCACCACCCCATTTAATATCCCTGATTCTCTCCGGTCTGAAACAGATCAGCAGGTCACCCTTGTTTCCGCTAACCGGAATAATCAATATACCACTGGCCAGATCTGCATATGACTTCCCTTCTTCGTAAATTTCACCTAATTGATCACTTGCAAAAATGTTTCCAAAAATCTTACCTTCCGCCCAAAGCAACAGACTTTCCAGGTCTTCCTGTTCCGGAACAATTCCCATAGATGAAATTTTACCATTCACATTTACAGCAAATCCGCTGCAATTAAACAATTGATTCAGGTTTCGGTTTTCATCTTCAATTAAGCCCTTTACCACATCTCCTTTAGAAAAGATGTTTTCTGTAACCGATGCTTTCAGTTTAAGCAAATGCGCAGAAACAGCCAGCTGCTCCTGTTGGATGACCGATGAAATACGATAAGAGATTTCCAGACTCAGCCACTCAAATATAAACCTGCTTTCGGTACTCAGGTATTTTGGGTTGGTATGATGACAGGAGATTAATCCCCAGAGCACGTCACCTACCATTACCCGGATAGACATCGATGCGGTAACATTCATGTTCGCCATATATTCCAGGTGAACACCTGCAACACTCCTCAGGTTACAGTCAGACAGATCAAGAAATCCATTTGTGATACTGTTGATAACCGGAAAAAGCCGGTACGATTTGTAATTCCTGTCTGGAATTAACCTGAATGGATTTTTAATGTATAATGCCCTTGCCTGTCTGGGTACATCGGATGCAGGAAAAGTTTGCCCCAGATAACTCTCCAGTTCCCCTTCGATTTCTTCCGCGATTACCGTACCGTTCCAGTCTTTATCAAAACGATACATCCTGATACCATCAAATCCGGTTATACGACGGATTTCATGAATACTTGCTTCACAGATATCCTGCAGACTAGCTGTATTTTCAAGCGTAGAGATGAAAGACCGTACTTCCTGAAAAACAGTCGAGAAGCTGCGCTCAGGTTCCTGATCATCTTTTTCAATCTCCAATATAACAAGATCACTTTTAATATGACAAAGCAGTGTTATTGAAAGCATAACTCCATCGTTGTTAAATGAACAACTATATGGAACTCTCGTTCTCGGACCTCTTTCAATTTCTGTTTTCAGTCCGGTCAGTTCTTTATCAGTTATAAAATCAGAAAGGTTGGCTCCGATCAGCTCCCTTATCGGTTTAGAAGTTATCAGATCTACATTTTCACTTCCCTGAACAATCTCCAGTGTGTCTATATCAACAACTAATAGAAAACCATAATCCTGTATAGAATTGGTTTGATGTATAGCGAGGTTACCGCAAAATGCAGCATCGTAGTTTTTATTTTCATTCATAAGCAATACCCGCCGATGTAAGCGGAAACGGCTTAAAAATATGGATTATTCAAGAAAATTAGGAACAATGAGACATATATATTGACTTTACAACCTATAGGAATGTGAGAAAACATCCCTGGCTGTTATGTTGAGAAAATTCAAGACTGAGGTTGCCCTTTTCCAATTCCATAAGCAGGCGGGTAACTGATACTTCTTTAAAGGAGAAGGAAGATTAAACTGAAATCCCTCAAGCAGTAAAAAAAGTGGCGGATCAGAACTAAACCTTAGGCATAGCGGATCTCTGGCACGCACCAGTATCTTGTAGAGACAACTCTACTTTTTATTTAATCCCGAACGGATTTTTTGCACAAATGCCAGATCCACTTCAGCAAGTTCCACGATCTGGTGGTCTGCTAATCCCAATTTCACAATAAGGTTTTCGACAACTAACATGCTTTTTCTTTCTTCGCCTTTGGCCTCTCCTCTTTTGTAAAAGAAATCCTTTTCTTCCTTGAAAAACGTACTTACTTTTTGCATAACTTTTTCAAAATATAGTTCAATACTACTGCGTAACTGTACCAGGATCCGCATTTGATTAAAATGCCTGCTCCTTGCAAAATCTCCTGGTGAAGGAATTGCCATCATACGGTCAACAATGGATTCAATCGCCCCTTCCTTATCATCCTTACCAAAGTTAGCCAATATTCCCAACATTTGCATTTCGGGCTGACCAGATTTTAGAAACAACTTATAGCTGATTTCTGAAATCCTGATGAGCCTGAAATCAAACCGGAGGTGTTCAGTAGCCAGCGATGTTGGCATCGCTGGCGGGGTATCCTTTAAATAGATCACGTACTGATGGACCGGCAATCTATAGCGGCGCATCAGCATAACCTTATACTCGGCCATGCGGTAAACCATCTCTTTTTCGTCCTCCAGCTGAAACTCAACATGCAGTACATAGGTATTCCCTGCGCTATCGGTCACCTTTTTTAGGGCATCGGGTTTCCTTTCCTTTGTATGTTGTACGTCATCCGGCAGCTCCTCACTCACTATGATTTGCAGACCAAGTAAATCCTTAATGATTACGGGAAGGGTGACTTCAAGGTTCTCTTTGATGATTTTGTCATAACTGCTGCCCTGGTTCTTTTGACCATTATCTCCCTTCATCCGTTAAAATTAACAAAGAACAACTTTAAGAAACAAAGTTATTTTTTATTTTATTTACATTTACTATTATTAGTAATAGATTTTATTTTGGTTAATAAAACTAATTCTTATATGTCATATCCTTATTTCAGGCCATAAGATTATTTCATGAGTAACTGATTTATTTTTATCTGTACAAAGCATGTAAATGTTTGTGTTTTTTGTGGCCCACTTGAGCGTGAACAGCAGGATTTAAAACAGTATGGGACATAGTTAACCAGGAAAGGATATTAAAATTAGCAAGGAAACTATTACAGCACACGTTCCCCACGTAGAAAGCACGTAATTTTACTAATATAAATGAGGTGTAGTATGGCTGCTGTATATAACACAACATTATTGTCAATATGATTATAGCATCATAGTCATACCTGTCCAAAACATTTTTGCATGGATATAAAATTGAACTCAGCTTTTGAACAAATGATCTAAGAGCTGGAAAGAAAAGACTTCCTGAACACATTTGGCGATTGATCAGTATAGCGCTTGAATAATTTATTAAAGGATTGCGGGTGCTCAAAACCTAGCTGATAAGCAATTTCAGCAATAGTGAGCCTCGTGGTACTCAAGCTCACTTTAGCCCTTTCAATTAATTGTTCGTGGATATGCTGCTGTGCGCTTTGTCCGGTCAATGTTTTCAGCATATCCGTTAGATATCTTGGAGAGACATGAAGATGTGCAGCCACCTCGAGAACTGTTGGTAAACCCTCTGCCTGATTTAGGAAACGCTCTGCCAGGTAGGTATTCATTTGTGTAATCAGATCATGATGAACTGCTTTGCGGGTAAGGAACTGCCGGTTATAAAAACGGTTACTATAATTAAGCAAAAGCTCGATTTGGGAAACCAGCACATCCTGACTAAAGCTGTCTGTATTGCTTTCCAACTCAGCAGCAATATTTTCAAATAAGCCAACCAAAACTTTTTTCTCTTTGTCTGATACAAACAACGCTTCATTTACCTCGTAGGCAAAGAAACCGTATTGCTGAATGTTTTTTCCCAGCTGATAATTCCGTATCAGATCAGGATGAAAAAACAACATGTACCCGTCCTCATAACAGCTTTCTTCGGTAGACATGGTGATCATTTGATGGGGAGCCAGAAAAGCCAGCCCCCCTTCTTCAAAATCGTAATGCCCTTGTCCATATTTCACATGGCCACTGAAATTCTCCTTCAATGAGACCTTGTAAAAGTTAATCAGGAAATTTTTGCCGGCATTTTCACGGCTCACCTGATCACTATCGTATTTCACCAGCGCAACTAAAGGATGCAGCGGTTTAGGCAGCCCCAGATCACGCATAAACGCTGAAATGCTTTTGATAACGTAAGGCTGTGGTTTAACTTTCATGATGAAGCTAATTTAAGATTTATCCTGTTATTAAACCACGGTGAGTACAATCTTGCCTTGAATATGACCAAGAGCCGCCCTTTCGTGTGCCTTTTGAGCTTCCGCTAGTGGAAAAGTACTGTCTATCACAACACGAACGGTTCCGTTATGGAGTAGCCGACCGAGTTCTTCCAGCTGCGCGCCATTCGAGCGAACCTGAGTGGCCGAAACTGTCACACCCAATTGATCTGCCTCTCCGTTAGCTGAAAAACCTAAAGGGAATATCGGGAATAAAGCGCCACCACGTTTAAGTGTGCGAAGGAAGCGACCAGTTGCCGCACCACCAACTGCATCTATAACTAAATCTATATCCCGTACCACATCTTCAGAAAGCGTCCTGGTATAGTCGATAAACTCATCGGCACCGAGATCTCTCAGCATAGCCTCATGTTTTCCAGATGCCACTGCGATTACTTTTGCACCCTTCCATTTGGCTATCTGCACTGCAAAGTGCCCTACGCCACCTGCGGCTCCGTTGACGAGTACAGTCTTACCTTGCAGCGGAACTTGTTCGTGTCTATCAGGCTGGAGAGGATTAGGCTCATTGTGCCCAAGATCTACAAGAAATTGCCAGGCGGTAAGCCCTGCCATGGGTACCGCAGCAGCTTGAATATGACTGATACCTGCGGGTTTGAGTGCAAGTTCCGAAGCCGGAACGCTGACGTACTCTGCATAAGCCTTACTTGGCCCGAAACTAGGAAAGCGAACCATGGAATACACTTCATCACCAACGGAAAAACCATTGACATCAGCAGCCATGGCCGCAACCACCCCCGAAATGTCTGTCCCCAAGATGACCGGGAAAGGAACCTGTGGCTGCCACTCGGGAGGCAACATCTTGTATCCGTCGCGCAGATACCAGTCTGGCGGATTAATACCAACCGCATGGACGCGGACCAGTACCTCACCAGTTTCCAGTTCAGGAACTGGTGCATCCTCATATTTTAATACTTCAGGGCCGCCAAACTCATGCAACCGGATGGCTTTCATCAACGGTTTGTTAGCTGTCTTATCTGCTTTGTTTTTAAATTGTTCCATCTGATTTTGTTTTTATGATTAAACAAAAGTCAGCAAAGGCATTATTTAAAAATTAGTCTGGATTGTCAAAAGTGTATCCAAAATCCCAATGAATTTATTTCTATTGCGTCTTTTTATAGTCAATAGCATAAAATCATTGTTAATCGCCGCATCATAGTGGTTTAACTCAACTGTGGCAAATAGCTGACTTTACTTTTTCGCGGCGTAGAAAAGGGGCTGAAGGCGGGTTAAAGGGCTTTTTATGCGCTAATAAGCGCACTAACCCCCCACTAACCCCCCACTAACCCCGCACTAACCCCCTACTAAAAGGCCGTCAAAGCAAAATGAAAGTAAATCAGCAGTGAGTCCGTGGCGAAGTGGCCTAAATAAAACAGGCAAGCGTTCGCCTGCCTGCACTGGGTAATGATCACTTTGAATACAACCGCTGATAATTGTTGGCAGGACTTATCTTATAAAAAAGCGCTCTTCTTTATTATAAAATGATATCAACTGATCATTGTTGTATATTGCATAAATACTTGTTTAATGATATCTAAGCTCTAAACTTAAATTGACCAATTTAAATTGATAACATGAGCAAGAAAATACTGATTATTGAAGATAATATTGATATTCGTGAGAGTGTAATAGAAATATTAGAGCTTTCTGGCTTCATTGCATATGGCGCAGATAGTGGAAAGGCTGGTATTGAACTTGCCGTAAAACACCTACCTGACGTGATTTTGTGCGACATTACAATGCCACAAATGGACGGCTATGCCGTACTGCATATATTGAAGAAAACTCCGGCCACTGCAGGAATTACTTTTATCTTCTTAACCGCTAAAGCCGAACGCCTTGAGGTTAGAAAAGGAATGGAAATGGGTGCGGACGATTATTTAGTAAAACCCTTCACTGATGTAGATATGCTCAAAGCGATTGATGCACGGATCAGCAGGAAAGATTTTGCAAAAAACGCAGAGCACCTGGAAAATATACTAACGAAACACAGCGGTTTGTCGGAATTAAACAAAATGACAAGTGCATGCAGGGCCAGAGGATTAAAAAAGAGTAATATTCTTTACTACGAGGGCGACTCCCCATCCGGAATATTTCTGGTCATCAGTGGCAGGGTAAAAACGATAAAACTGGCTGGTGACGGTCGTGAATTGATGACTGGCATTTACTCCGCCGGACAATACCTTGCGATAAATGTGATACTTTCTGATAATCCGTACAGAGACACGGCTACTGCAATGGAAGATAGCGTCATCTGCATCATCCCGAAAAAACAACTTGATACGCTTCTGCTTCTTCATCCTGATGTATGTGCTGAATTTATTAAATTGTTAGCAAATGATATCAGGGAAAAGGAAGAGCAGCTGATGCAGCTGGCTTATTTTTCTGTCAGAAAAAAAATGGCAGAAGCTATCTTGCGTATAAATCTGCATAAGTCTGTAGAAGTTGATTTTTTCAAAATTTCCCGTGAGGACTTAGCGGCAATGGCTGGTATGGCTATTGAAACAGTGAGCCGTACGCTGACTGAGTTCAAAAGCGAGGGACTCATTGAACGAAATGGCAGTTCAATTACAGTGCTTGACTTTGCAGAACTTTCAAGAATGAAAAACTGATTTAATATTCACTGAATGTTATGCTAAAGTTCCTGCCCTGATGCTCTACATTTGCTACTGTTATATCTCCGCCTAAGATCTGCACCCGGAATTTAGCCGGACTGAAACCAATCCAACCCTGAAATTGCCATCTAAATAATATTGATGCTTTCTACAGCCTTATCCAGCGCTTCATCTTTTAAACCAGGGATATTTACTCCTTCAACGCGGAGAAGAGTTAAATCAGTCATGCCTAAAAAGCCCAGCACAGCCTTAAGATAGGGACTCACAAAATCATACGACTGGTAAAGTCCTTCAGAATACACCGCGCCGGAAGACATGGCCACGTAAACTTTCTTTCCTTTTACCAGCCCTTCAGGACCTTGCTCATCGTATCGGAATGTTTTGCCTGCCCTGGCAATATGATCAATCCAGGCTTTGAGTGTAGAGGGAATACCGAAGTTATACAATGGTGCCCCTATAACAATAATATCTGCCGCCATCAGCTGACTAATCGCCGCATCAGAATAACGTATAGCATCCTGATCCTCTGCTGTCAACTGTTCCTGAGGCGTAAAGAAGGATCTCAAATGTGCAGTATTCAGGTGCGGGATATTCATCTCGTTAAGGTTCACTTCCTCAACACTGCTGCCCGGATATTGATCCTGGATTTTAACAATAATAGCATTGGCCAGTTTTACGCTGAAAGACTCATTTCCGCGTGGACTTGAAATTAAATGAAGGATATTTTTCATGTTGAATTTTTACTAGTTAAAAAATTTTAATTGGTGGTGACAAGGCACCAGAACAGCAGCAAAGCTAGAGGAATGTAGTATAGAAAACATACTAGTTTCCTGAAGGAAAGTGGTTTCTAAGAGGAAAGTTAGTAGCTTTACTTGCATGAAATCGATTGTAGATGAGGATGTTCCCACTAAGCTGGAATGTGTTTCCAAGGTGAGATATATCAGCGATGCGCTGTATGTGCTGAATGGTAAATGGAAGCTCCCGCTGATCTTTACACTCAGGGAAAGCCCAAGGCGTTTCAATGAGATACTGAAACTAATTGACGGTATCACCCCTAAAGTACTGGCTAAAGAACTCAAGGATCTGGAGATGAATGAGTTTATTGTTCGAAAGGTCTACCCTACTACTCCGGTTACTGTGATTTATGAATCAACTGCTTATAGCGATACGCTGAAAAATGTGCTGCATGAGCTGGGTGATTGGGGTGAACAGCACCGGGAGAAGATCAGACAAAGTATTCGAAAGGGTTCTTAATTCATTCCCAGCAGGTTAACGAATTATCTTTCTGAAATTGAAAGGATAAAAGGTTGTCATCATTAGAAAGATTGAGACGCATCGGCGAAAGCTTGATACAAAAGCTCAGTTCTAATAAATTTGAACCGCTTATTTTTACAATCCTGATAAAAGGATAAGAAGAACATCGTAACCAAACATAAACATGAACAAATTTATCAATTTAAAATGCCTCAGCTTGCTGGCCTGCTTTTTTACCTTAATGCAAGGTCAGGCTCAGGAAAGGAAAGCCCCTTCTTACCCCCTCATCACACATAACCCTAACTTCAGCATCTGGTCAAATACTGACGAGCTGAATGCATCTACGACTACGCACTGGACCGGAGCAAATCACTCGCTGCTGGGCCTGATCAATGTAGACGGCAACATATACCGCTTCATGGGCAAGGAAGAAGCAAATTACAAAACGGTACTCCATACAGCTGACGAAGCACCTTTTACGGTGAAGTATACGGAAAAGGCTCCGCAGGGAAACTGGATGTCTGGCACTTATGCTGCGGGCGACTGGAAATCGGGTTCAGCGCCTATAGGAGATAATGCAAGCATGGTAAAAACACTCTGGAAATCAAAAGATATCTGGGTAAGAAGAACATTTACAATTGCCAATCCGGCCAGTATCAATGAGCTGTTGTTAAAGATGAACCATGATGACAATATCGAAGTATATCTGAATGGCAAAAAGGTCTATCAAAAAGAAGGCTGGACGACCTCTTTCCAGTATTATCCACTCCAGAAAAAAGACTTAAAAGCGGGTAAAAACGTAATTGCTATTCATCTGGCCAATAATGCGGGTGGCAGGTACCTCGACTTTGGTCTGGCAGACAAACGGAAGGATAATGCAGCAACGATTCAGTTAGCGAAACAGAAAAATGTAGAGGTGACGGCCACACAAACTGTGTATGATTTTACCTGTGGTAAAACTGATCTGAAAGTAACCTTTACCTCTCCTCTTTTAATGAATGATTTAGGCTTGCTCGCACGTCCTGTTTCATACATCACCTATACTGTGCAGGCCAATGACAAAAAAGATCACGCTGTTAAGGTTTTTCTAAGTGCTTCTACAGACATAGCAGTATACAGACCTTCACAGGAAGTCACTGCAAAAAAATATGCAACAATCGACCTGACCATATTAAAAGCAGGTACTACGGAACAACCAGTACTGCAAAAAGGAGCTGATGATATGCGTATAGACTGGGGATATTTCTATGTAGCCGCTCCCAAATCCGGCAATGTTTCACAGTTCATCACCAGTGGCAGTGCTGCTGCTGATGCTTTCAGAAAAGGTTCATCTGTTTCTACGGCTTCACGCGGTAAATCACTTGCGCTGAATACCGTGGTATCGTTTGAAACTGTGGGTCAGAAACCGGTAGAACGTTTTCTCGAGCTGGGTTACGACGAAATTTATTCCATTCAGTATTTTAAAAAGAACCTCAGACCCTGGTGGAATACTTCCGGTAAAGAAACCATCGAAGGACAGCTGACCAATGCCGCCAAAGAATACACAGAGGTGATGCAGAAATGCGAAACCTTCGATGCAAGTGTGTATGCAGACGCGTTAAAATCGGGTGGCAAGGAATATGCGCATCTATGTATGCTCGGCTACCGTCAGAGCATCGCAGCGCACACCCTGGTTAAAAGTCCTGAGCAGGAAATCTTATGGTTATCGAAAGAAAATAACAGCGGTGGTTTCATCAATACAGTAGATGTAACCTATCCTTCTGCCCCTTTGTACCTGATCTACAATCCGGCTTTGATGCAGGGAATGTTAACTGGTATTTTCTATTTCAGCGAAAGCGGCAAATATCCGCATCCATGGGCGGCGCATGATTTAGGTACCTATCCGCTGGCAAATGGCCAGACCTATGGCGAACCGATGCCTGTAGAGGAATCTGGCAATATGATTATCCTTACCGCAGCCATAGCCAAAGCACAGGGTAATGCAAACTATGCAAAAGCACATTGGAAAACGCTGACGATCTGGGCAGATTACCTGACGAAGGAAGGGCTGGATCCTAAAACACAGTTGTGTACGGATGATTTCGCTGGTCACCTGGCAAGAAATGCAAACTTATCTGTGAAGGCCATTGTAGGGATCGCTTGTTATGCACAAATGGCAGAGACACTGGGTTATACCGAAACCGCTAACAAATACAGAGCTATAGCAGAAAGCATGGTGCCAAAATGGATGGAAATGGCTGATGCGGGCGACCACTATGCACTGACTTTTGATGACAAAAACACCTGGAGTCAGAAGTACAACCTGGTATGGGATAAAGTTCTGGACCTGAACCTTTTTCCGCAGAAAATTTATGATACGGAGATTAAGTATTACCTGAAAAAACAGAATAAATTTGGCCTGCCGCTGGATAGCAGAAAGGCTTACACTAAAAACGACTGGATTCTCTGGACCGCGACTTTCGCCCCTAACCGGGATGAATTTGAAGCGCTGGTAAAACCAGTTTACAGGCATGCAATCGAAACGGAATCACGTGTTCCGCTAAACGATTTTTATGATTCCAATACGGGTATACGTGATAACTTCAAAGCCCGAAGCGTAGTTGGCGGTTTCTACATGAAAATGTTCGCTGACAAACTTAAAGGCAAATAAATAATAAAAGACTGTCTCAAAGGGACAGTCTTTTATGCTTTTGACCCCATTTATCGAGTTGTTCGATGACGGGCTTCAAGTCGTACCCAATTGAAGTGAGTTCGTATTCTACGCGCGGCGGTACTTCAGCATAAACCGTTCGCTTCACAATTTTACTGTCCTCCAGTTTTCGCAGTTGCAGGCTCAGCATTCTTTCTGTTATATTGGGCAGGAAACTTTTCAATTCTCCAAACCGGAGCTTGCCGTTAATTAACCAGGAGCAGATGACCAATGCCCACTGGCCTCCTATGATTTGGGCAGCATATACTTCCGGACACTCATCAGCCAGGGCTTGTTTGTTAACGAAGTTGGATGACGTTTCTTTGATCGTGGACATTACTTACATTTTTTATAGTACGTTACAATTGGTTGCTAATGTATCAAATATAAATTATGCGCTTTAAATTAGCTCATAATTACAAACAAATCATATGAAAACATTAGTGATAGTTACCCATCCCGATATCGAAAATTCTGCTCTGAACAAAAGATGGATTGAAGAACTGAATAAATTCCCTGACAAATATGTAGTGCATCAGCTGCACGAAGTTTACCCTGATGAAAAAATTGATGTGCTGGCCGAACAGCAACTGGTTGAACAATATGACAAAATTGTATTTCAGTTTCCTTATTATTGGTTCAATAGTCCAGGTTTTTTAAAAAAATGGCTGGATGAAGTCCTGCTACATGGCTGGGCTTATGGAAGTAAAAGCGGTTATAAGGTTTCGGGAAAGAAAATTGCTCTGGCTATGTCTGTAGGGGTTGATGAAAAGGAATATAGTGCATCAGGAACCTATAAATATACCCTTCAGGAATTAACCCGCCCATTCGAGCTGAGTTTTGAATATGTAAAAGCAGATTACAGACCGTTTTTTGCGTACTATGGACTGGAATACAATTCTACTCCTGAATGGATGGAGAAAAGTGTTCCCCTGTATCTGGATTTCTTAAATAATTTATAAAATGAGGATAACCCTATAAGCCCGATAATTAGATGATGATTCCCATGAGATCAAACAGGGCAATCATCATCTTAACAAAATACAGGTGTAGTTGTACGCAGCTGCATTGTTTATCAAATCTTATCTTTTAATAAATGGAAGAAAGGATACTGAAAAACTAACATATGGGGAAGAACCATTACTGGTCTTGTAAAAGTAGTCTTTAGGTTTATCGTTCCTGTCGAACATACGGGATGATAGTGTATTGAAAAGTCCGCCGCTAACTCCAAGAACCAGCTTTTTGGTAGCCAGGTATTCAAAGGTTGCTCCGCTGCGCAGTTCTGCATAACTGTAAATATTATCCCTTGGCAAAGCGAGCTGGTCTAAATTGAAGAATTGCAGACTACCACCCAATTCGGTTCCTACAAATGCCCAGCTTTTCTTAGATAATTGTTTTCTGAGCGCTATCCTTGAAGGAACATCAACAAATAATTCCAGTTCAGCTTCCTTGAATTTATGCCAGTAACTTACAATGGTAAAAAACGGGGTAACGGCAGAAGGATCCAAAATAACCACTGCACCTAAACTCAACGAAGTATTAGCCGTTCTTTTGATGGGGACAGTGAGCACACCGACAAAATTGAGCCTTTTGATGGAAGAAAACTCATCTGTTACTCCCGTTACCCCACCAGAGTAAAGTACCTGATGGTTAAAAATGGTATCAGAACGACTAAAGCTCGCACTCAGGCTTACTGTGCGCTTGGTGATATCAATTGCGGTATTGGGAAAGGCCGGATCAAAACTAGTAATATCTGTGATTTGAGTACGTTGTTGCTGATAGCCTACAGTAGCGCTGATTAGGTTTCTACCCCAGTGTTTTACAGGGACGCTAAAATTGGATCTGATCCGGGTCATCTTCATTTTCCCCTCATACAGGTCTTTTCCGTTCAACTCCCCTTTTACGTTTGTATTGCCAATCACATCAAAGGCAACAGCACCTTGTCGCAATTGAGGGTAACGTTTTGCATATTCAGACAGACCTTCGAGTGTGAGTGAATCACGCATTTTTTTGATGGCAATTTCTTGTTTTGTTTGTGCAACCACAGTATTCATCCCTGCGCCTAAAACCATTGCAACTGTTAAAATCTTGTATTTCATATCTAGTATCTGAATATTAATTATGGGCTTCCAGCAGTAGCTGTTTTTCACCTTTTTTATGAGAGAATTTTGCAATCAACTTGTCTATAATGAGGTACATGGAAGGCACTACAAATAGCGTAAGAACCATTGAACTGGTTAATCCGCCAATAATAACCCATGCCATACCATTTTTGATCTCTGCTCCTGCACCACTGGCCAGGGCGATGGGCAACATCCCTAAAATCATGGCCAGGGTGGTCATTAATATCGGTCTCAATCTTTCTTTACCAGCCTCCAGAAGTGCTTCTTCCACGCCATGGCCTTCACTTTTGAGTTGATTGGTAAAATCTACGATCAGGATGGCGTTTTTAGAAACCAGTCCTAATAACATGATCATTCCGATAATGGAGAACACATTCAGGGTATCCATGGTTAGTGCCAGCGCCAGTAAGGCACCAACCAGCGCCACGGGAATAGAAAACAGTACCACAAAAGGATAAATAGCATTTTCATAGAGCGCGACCATAATCAGGTAAACGAGCACGATCGCAACTACCAGCGCAAATCCAAGACTACCGAAAGCATCGCCCTGATTTTTTGCATCTCCAAGGTATTCTACAGTTACGCCAGCAGGCAGTTTAATCTGGCTTTCCTTAGCTCTGATATCTTTGGAAATTGAGCCCGATGGTCTGCCGGCCACATTCGCATTTACTGTAATAGAGTTCAGGCGGTCGCTCCGCTCCAGCACGCTTTCGCCCAATCCTTCTGTCACTTCGGCAAACTGACTGAGTACAAAGGTTTGTCCGTCATTATTGCTAAAAGACAGGTTCCGTACATTATCGATATTTGATTTGTCGTAGCTATCCAGACCAATGAGGATATCATATTCATTACCTGCCTGCTTGAACTTACTCTGGTCATTTCCTGTAAAGGCATTTTGCAATGCCGATCCTACCTGACTGGCATTGATGCCTAACAAGGTCATTTTTTCCCTGTTCAGGTTTACCTCTACCTGCTGTTTTTGATTTTTAACGGATAACTGCACAAAACGGGTACCGGGTACAGAGGCTACCATTTTCTGGTATTCCTCTGCTACCTTACGGATGGCTTTCAGATCAATGCCCTTAATGGCAATCTGGATGGGTGCCGCTGAGGCACCGCCGACTAATGAAGTAGGTGCGGCGGTGATTTTCACACCGGGTATGACCTTACTGAGTCTTTTCTGCATATCATTACCAAATTCTTCGGCTGATAAAGTCCTTTCTTTTTTATCTGTCAGGGTCACCGTGATTTCCGCCAGGTTGGCATTATTACCTGCACCAGCCACGCCACCGCTTACAAACCCAATACTAGAGAAAGTCCTTACGACCGCAGGCTGCGCTTTAATCATTTTCTCTGCTTCCTGGGTAACCATATTGGTTTGGTAGATCGTAGCTGATGGAGCCAGTTCCAGTTTGATCAATAATTCACCCTGATCTGCGGAAGGCATAAATGCAGCACCGATAAAGCCAAACGGGATGAGCGCGATTGAGCCGATAATCAGCAAGATAACTCCACCCAAAAGCCACCTTTTTTTATGCAATACAACGGCCAATGCGCTGCCATACCCGGCTTTAACTTTATCTATAAAATTTTCAAATCCAATATTGATTTTCCCCCATAGGGTATGTTCGTTCATCTCTTCGATCCTGCCGAACCTGCTGGCCAGTAAAGGGGTTACCGTAAAGGATACAAACAGACTCATCAAGGTAGAGAATACCACTACCAGTGAGAATTCCTGTAACAGGGAACCAATAATTCCACCTGAGAACGCAATGGGCAGAAACACCACCACATCCACCAGGGTAATGGCCAGGGCGGTAAAACCGATCTCACTACGGCCGTCAAGAGCTGCCTTTTTTCTGTCAGAACCCATTTCCAGGTGCCGGTAAATATTCTCGAGCACCACAATGGAGTCATCCACCAGGATACCGACGACCAGCGACATGGCCATGAGGGTCATCAGGTTAAGGGAGAAGCCCAGAAAGTACATGATGATAAATGTGGGGATGATCGATGAGGGCAATGCCACCAGCACGAACATGGAACTTCTGAAACTGTGCAAAAAGGCAAGCATCACAATTCCTACGATCACCACAGCCAGACCAAGGTCTTCCATCACCGCATCTGCAGATTTAAGGGTATACTCGCTTTGGTCAGAAGACACCGTAAATTTGATCGCGTTCGCTTTATATTGTGCCTGTATCTCATCAAATTTGGCTTTTACCTGCTCACTCACATTTACTGCATTGGCATCGCTCTGTTTGATAATCTGCACACCGATGGAAGGGATCCCGTTGATATGGTTGATCGCGGTAGTTTTTGCAGTTGCATCTACTACCTCTGCAATATCGCGCAGGTAAACACTACCTGCCTTGGGCTGCTGCATCACGATCAGTCCTCGTACCTCTTCGATAGACGTTACATTGGCGTCAAAACGGATAGACAGTTTCTGGTCGCGCGTTTCAATACTCCCGGCGGGAAAAGATTGATTGGCATTGCGGAGCGCATCCGTTACCTGACCAATTGCCAGGCCATAAGCTTTGAGTTTTTCCTGGTCTATATTCACCTGGATCTGCCTTTCATCGCCACCAATGATATTGACCTGCCCAACACCGTTCACATTTTGTAAGATGGGTAAAAGCTGTTTGTCGACAAAATCGTATAAATCTCTTGGTGCCATGGTTGAAGTTACACCGGCCTTAATTACGGGCGATTCTTCGAGATTCACTTTGTTGACGAGTGGTTTATCTACATCATCCGGTAAATCGTTTTGTGCCTGATCGGCCTTACGCTGAATATCACGCTCGGCCTGGTCTACATCTGTGCCACTTTTCAAGGCGACAACAATACTGGATACCCCTTCCTGAGAAGTAGAAGAAATTTTATCAAGGCCTTCCACGGCGGCAAAAGCATCTTCCAGTTTCTTGGTTACGGAAGTTTCTACCTCCGCTGCTGCCGCACCGGGATAAGTGGTGGTGACAGAAACAGTGGGTACTTCCAGCTTGGGAAGCAGGTTATAGTTTAAACTGAAGTAGGATCTTGCGCCAAATATAAATAGCACGGTAAAGATCACTACAATTAATAAAGGCCGCTTAACGGCAATTTCGGTTATTGACATTGCTGCTAATTTTATTTAGAAATACTTACCTGTGAACCATCCTTAAGATTGATCTGTCCGGAAGTGACTACAATCTCCCCTTTGTTTAATCCGCTGATCACCTGGATCATGTCGCCCATCTCTATACCGGTTTTAATAGGTTTCTGGTGAACCACATTGTTCTCCACTACATATACCGAAGCATCTTTGATACTCTCAGTAAGTGCTTCCCTGGGAATAGACAATACCTTCTGGGTAGTTTTTCTGGAAAAGTCGGCATATACAAAGGTTCCTGAACGCAGCAGGGAGCTCTCTTTATTGTCTGCCAGGATTTCGATCCTGTAGTTATGTGTTTCGTCTGCCTGCGGACTGATAAAGGTAATTTTACCATTGAACACCTGACCAGGATAAACATCTGTGGTGATCTTTACCTGTTGACCTTGTCTGGCCTGATACACCTCTGTTTCAGTAAGGTTCAGCTGAACTTTAGCTTGTGATAGATTGACAATAGTGGCAATCTCTGCTCCTGCATTGGCAAAAACACCTTGTTCTAAAGGTTTATCTGCTATCGTTCCGCTGGTGGGTGCTTTGATCGCTGCGTCAGCAATTTGTTTTTTCACCTGACTCACCTGATTGGTCGCATCGAGGTAATTCTGTCTGATCTCGTCTACCTTCTCCTGGGTAGCTGCCTGCCCTTGCAGCAGCTCTGTATAATTAGTCAGATCACGGCGTAATTTAGCAGCATTGGTCTGCGCTTTTTGCAAATCCAGCTGCATTAAGCGTGTATCCATCACAGCTAAAATCTGGCCTTCAGTCACATGGTCACCTAATTTAAACCGAAGTTCCAGTATCGTACCACCTATGGTAGACAATACTTTGGCCTCTTTAAAAGGAGCCAGGTTACCGGTCTTTTTCAAATTGATTTCTTGTATTTCCTCTTTAACTGCCGAAACTTTTACCGGTATCCGCACCACACTATCCTGGGTAGGTTTCTCTTTCTCGCTTAGTTTACTTTTGTTGGCTGCAAGCTTAAAGATGATGAGTCCGATAACGACCACGACAATCAGACCTACGATGTATTTTGTTTTCATCTATGTTTTATTTGTTTTTTAAAGGTGATGAAGCTATCACAAGCTTTTCATTGCTATTGATGAGCTGTAAGCTTCTGATGGTTTCATTAGGTAAATATTTGTTTTTTAAGGTGATGAAGCTATCACAAGCTTTTCATTGCTATGTATAAGCTGTAAGCTTCTGATGGTTTCATCTATGTTTTATTTGTTTTTTAAAGGTGATGAAGCTATCACAAGCTTATTAACTGCTATTTAGAGCTGTAAGCTTCTGATGGTCTCCAATTTAGAGTGATATATAAAATGTTTTGAGACTTCCGGCGGCTTTTTCAAGATCCAGTTTAGCCTGTAAAAAACTATAGAGTGAATTGAGATAAGTATTTTGAGCATCCTGAATAGCACTCTGGGTATTTAACCATTCTGTAAGGGTTTCCACACCTTTTTTATACTGCAGGTCTGTCACCGTAAATACAGACTGTGCCAATATGATATTACGCTGGTCGTTCTCCAGACTGCTTTGCGCTTTGATCAGTTTTGTTTTGGCATTTTCATATTCCAGTTCATATTTGCCGGCATCTACTTTCATGTTCTCCACCGCATTCATACTTTTATACTTCGCCTGGTTGTACTGGGCATTACGTTTAAAAAAGTCGAACAGTGGTATGTTTAACTTCAGGCCTACCGCAGAATAACTATTTAAATCTTTTACTGCAGGACCTAAGGTACTTCCAAAGCCATTTGCACCATACTTGGCATAGGCGCTTAATTTTGGTAACCAGCCAGACTTTAGCCTGCTCTGATCTATTTCCAGCAGTCGCGCATTCACTTCAGAAAGCTGGTAATCTGTACGGTTGATGACAGTGAAATCAGGATTCTGAACGTTATTGGCTACCTGAGGCAATACATCCTGTTGGGACGCACTATCCACAGCCAATTGCTCGCTAATGGGATAACCCATCTCATATTTGAGTTGGTTTTGTGCCAGGATCAGGTTACTTTCTGCTACGCGAATCTGTGAGAGGGCATTGTTATAATCCACGGTAACCTTATCCAGGTCCTTTTTCAGCGTTACCCCTTTTTTTACCTGTAGCGCGGAAATATCAATTTGCTTCAGGTAGGTCTGGAGGTTTTCACGTAACAGTTCCAGTTGCTCGCGATAAACATAAATCTGGTAATAGGCATTGCTGATATTGTAAATAATTGTTTCCTGGTTTTGCTTGATATTCAGATCGGCTTGCTGTTTATTATACTTATTGGCCTTCAGACCCACTAAAATCGATTGATCGAAGATAGTCTGATCAAGCTGTACCAGCCCATTGGTATTGTACTTCTGGCTAAAGGCAACCCTGATATCTTCCGGCCCGAAAACACCGGCAGGAATAATAGATTCCTGCACTTTCAAGTTATTATCCAATGTAGCGGTAACACCAATTTTAGGTAAGTATTCTGCCAGCGCCTCTTTTGCCTTCGCATCGGCAGCCTTCTTTTCATTCTCATACACTACATTGGTACGGTTATTTTTTAACCCATATTCAATGCATGTTTTCAAGGTATATGACGATTGTGCATACAGCCCCATAGGCAGCAATGCAAAAACGAAAAAATATAGTCTCTTATCCATATCTATTTAAATTGTTCAATTTCTACCAGCACTAAATCGCGGTATTAAGCTGAAAAATTTAAATATAGTGGCCTTAAAAGGCTATTTTTAGGTTATTGAACCGAGATGGACAAATGAAGATACGAGATGTACAAAAAGCGTCTTGAACTGCCCGCAGCTTATTGCTCTACCCATAGCAGGAAATCCTGTACTTTGAGTCGACTGACAATAATTTTTACAGGGGTATCACATTGTAATTTCAAGAACAGCCTCCGGTTAAAATAATGCTCAATATCCTGAATTGAATTACGGTTGATAATAAATTGTCGGTTAGCCCTGAAAAATAGCTGCGGATTGAGCATGGATTCCAGCTGATCGATAGTGAATGGAACCGTATACTCCTGATCTGTGGTGGTATTGAGGGTAGTTACACCTGCAGTGGCATAGACAAAACACAGTTCAGCAACCTTCACAGGAATAATCTTATCCCGGTAATGCACCAATAAAGATTGTTTATAATTGCTGTCCAGTTGCACCAGTACCTTATTCAGGCTGGCACCGTAGGCTAACGGAGAATAATGGTCTTTAATGCGGTTGTATTTTAACAGGCTCCGCTCTACCATTTCTTCTTCCAGTGGTTTTAACAGGTAATCGATACTATTGGATTCAAAAGCATGAATAGCATATTCATCATAGGCCGTGCAAAAGACAATGGGAACATTGAGCTGTACTGCTTTAAAAATTTCAAAACTCAGGCCATCACCCAACTGAATATCAGAGAAGATCAGATCCGGCGGAGTTTCCTCCTGAAACCATTTGATTGCGCTCGCTACTGAAGAAAGGATGGTCAGCACTGTAATAGTACTGTCGAGATTTTCCAGAATGCCACTTAACTCCTTCGCGGTGCGTGGCTCGTCCTCAATGATGATAACTTTCATGACTGATCAGGGGTAAGGTAATGGTGAAATCGGTGTCTGTCTCCGACACTACAATTTCCCGGTTAAAGAGTAAACGGTAACGGTCGTTGATATTTTTCAGGCCCATTTTGGTGCTCTCCACTGGTATATTTTTAGGCTGGAAAGGATTATTCACCACCAATTCCTGTTGGTCATTCACATAAATTTGGATATGCAGCGGCATATCAAGAGAGACTACATTATGTTTAATTGCATTTTCGATCAGTAACTGTACAGACAGTGGCGGAATTAAATAATCATTGTAATATTCGGGTATCTGAATAGTAACCTTTAGTGCATGCTCAAAACGGGTACGCAGGATATAAAGATAAGCATGTACAAATTTGAGTTCTTCGGCTATCTGTGTAATTTGATGTTTGTTGATACTAAGCAGGTATCGGTATACATGTGACAGATGCACCACAAATTGTTTCGTATCTGCTTCATGGGTAATTGTTTTTAAGGTAGATAATGAATTGAACAGGAAATGCGGACTGATTTGTTCCTGCAATGAGTGTAACTGCGCACGCAGATGCGCTTGTTTAAACTGCTCATTTTCCAGTTTGGTTTTCTGCAGGATATCGTGGGTAAAAAGTGTAGAATACACCACATAACAGATCATGGTCAGAAAAAAGATCCCGACTCCCCGCCGCACTAAATCTGCAAATGTAGGTTCATAAGGAAGTTCGGACAAATAGAACTTTGTTGGAATATGGTTTAAAATGAAATAAGTAAAAGCAAGCAGTGCTGTAATAGACAGCACAATGCTCACCACAGCATTTACCTTATCACTGCTAAAAATATGATGCCGCTTGAAATAACCAATAATGAGCCAGGAAATCAGAACAGAACAAACAATAGACAAAACATTTCCGATATACTGGAGCAAATGGAAAGTCTCAAAACTGGAAAGCTTGACCAGACCGGTACCAACCACCAGGATACCGATGAGAATGAAACACCATTTCAGTTGATAATTCTGATACATGCACAAATGTAATTAATCAGGCATACAACACCTCATTGAAATGGGGAAGTGTACAAAATAGGCTTTGAAATGCACCAGCTCTTAACCTTCTCCATCCTGTCTATTTGTCAAAACAGATTAGTCAAAACGTGATAAGTTTTAAATCTTTTTAACTGCTGACATAGGGCTGTCACTGTTCATACGCAACTTTGTTTATACAAACAATTCAATCTTTCCCATACATGCTCAGGGATTGGGCGGATAAAAATTAAGCTTCATGTCAACAGGAAAAGGTTATATCATTATCATGTACACTAATATTTGTACATCACAGGATCTTGGAAAACTATCCGCTACGCTGGATTCATTCTCCAGCGTAGTGGGATGGTCAATCGATATGTTTGATTGTGATAAAGTACTCAGGATTGAGGCGAGTAGAGACATTACCGTATCGCTGATAAAAGAGCTTAAACCTTCAGGAATTGAGTGTAATTTAAAAGGAATTTTCAATAAAGCGCCGGTCATCCTAAATGAGTAAATTACTGTTACCAGAACTTCACTTAACTCTTTGTCCTTCGCTGTGATTTACATTACCAGGGAATTTCACCCGTTTCCGGATTACTTTCTTCACTAAAAAACTTGCCTGTCGGCCCATTTTGATCAATCAATGCATAATGGATGATACGTTGTGCTGCTGTTTCAACATCGCCCCCATTCTGTCCGGTAAAATCGGTTTTTGTATAACCCGGGCAAACTGCATTAATTTTGAAAGCAGTATCACGTAATTCGTAAGCCAGGTGCACGGTATACATGTTCATTGCCGCTTTTGATGAGGCATAAACTGCATATTTTGCATAGTCATATGCAGGCCATTTCGGATCACTTTGTAACGAAAGTGAGCCTACACTTGTACTTACGTTGACAATTCTTGGTTCAGCCGACTGCTGCAATAACGGGATAAAGGATTGAGTTACACGAACCACCCCATACAAATTGACATCCAATACTTCATGGTAATGCTCAACTGAAGTCTCCAAAGCATTTTGAGGTAAAATTCCGCTAATGCCGGCATTGTTAATCAGGATATCCAGACTTCCCTTTTCTTCTTCGATGATTTTTTTGGCCGACGAAATCGTATCAGGTTGGGTAACGTCAATTTCAATTGCCCTGATATTTTCAAAGCCACTATCGATTAATTCGTTGACAATAACGTTGCCTTTTTCAGGATCTCTGCTTCCCAAATAAATGAAAAGTCCCTCTTTTGAAAGTTGTTTTGCTGTTGCTAAGCCAATTCCTTTATTGGCTCCTGTGATCAATACTGATTTCATTGCTATTTTTTTATGAATCAAAATTGGCCTTAAAAAACAGGAAGTCATTTACCATTTGGTAAAAACGGATCTAGCGAATATTTTTTCTGATTCTGCTGAGTGATTGTTGCGTAATTCCTAAATATGACGCGATGTAAGCCAGGGGAATACGGTTGGTCAACAATGGATAATTTTCCATAAATTCCTGGTAACGCGTAGTGGCATCTTGTGAAATCACGGGGCCTTTTCTTGATTTTTGATACATACACTTTTGAACCATCTTATTTTTAATATTATCCCAACCAACAATGGTATGAGAAAGCTCTTCCCAATCCGCTTTTGAAAACACGATGAGTTTGCAATCGGTGCAGGCCTGTAAATATTCTGATGAAGCAGTATCTGCCTCAAAATTGATATAGTCGACCACAAGGCTGTTTGTACCCACAAAACACCTGGTGATTTCATCACCTTTATTATTGTAATAACAACCTCTGATCACTCCTTCTACGATAAAGCCTACCTGCCTTGGGATAATTCCTGCTTCAGAAAAATAGGCTTCTTTTTTCAGGTTCATTTCTGTTCCTTTCGTCTCAATAAGGTCTGTCTGTTGCTTGTTGAGATTGCCAAATTGTAAGCTATATGCTGTGAACGCTTTCATCGAAGCAAATTAGGTAAAGCAATTTTATATACATTTATCATTTGGTAAAAATGACAGTTAACGACGATATCGTGACCAACATTGTGCAGGATGTGAATTTCTGCAGCCCATGTCTGAACAAATCCTGATCCAGGCTGTTCTGATTGTAAATTGTGTGTTTTCTCTATGGCCAAAAAGCGTGAACCTTCTTACCTTAATTTTGATAAAGAGAATTATCCATGGAAACCAGACATAGACTATAGAAAGCAGCCTCAGGCTTACCGTGTAGGTAAAGGAGAACAGGGAGTGTTGATTTGTGAACCCTACAAATCTGAAATTGGCCAACACTGGCGATTCAAAAATCCGGAAATCGCCAAAGAGAGCAGCAGGGTGATATTCGATCTCTTTACAGCCTATGTAAATCACAAAGATTTTGTAGGCGCAGACATAGCCAGAAAATTTCTGCAAATGGGTTATACCCGGGCCAGACGTTACGCGAACTATAAAGGTGGTAAAAAATACGATAAGCATAATGACTATGCGCAATTGGAGCGCGGAACCGGTGATCCGGAAAAAGCAGCCGCTGCAGCGATTTTTTATGCGATCTGGAAAAAGGCAGAGGCCGATCCTGATTACCAGGAGATGAAAGCAGATTGGAAAGAAAGACTCGGATAAATAATATCAATGACAAGCTAAAGTCTTCCTTAAATTAATATTTTTATTATTCATAATAAATATCTAACTTCAACTATGGTTTAAACTGTTTATGATCATTATGGAAGAATCAAATGAAAAACACAATTATTCGCAAGTAATCGTTTCTTATCAGGAAGCAGAAGCCTATGCAGGCGTAAAGTGGAGAAGACCCACAGAAATTGAATTGCAGCAAGTGGCCCGATATTTTGCAGACGATGAACTTAGCGGTGAAATCAGGCATTTTGGACGAGAACTTGATGAAGTCGAGCATTTAATTGCGATTAATGATCTGACCAAAAAAATTGTTGATGAACTTTCCTTACTGACCATGGTGCAGGATCTGACAAGCCTTAATATCCAAATTTTTTACACCTTTACCTTTATGTTTCACGCTACAGAAGTTACAAACCGATTGTCCTTTTCGGATGGTATGTCCAGACTGATCATGAGAAACGGTACCTTACAGTGTATAAATCCTGGTGATGAAATCTTATTTGATATTTAGCTGATGAAAAAACAGGCCCTGCAAAAATGCAGGGCCTGAAATTTGGCGACCAGTCACTCTTCTTCTGTTTGGTACCTCACATGAGTATCATTGATATATTGCTCAATCATTGCAATTGCATTAGGGACGGTATGATCACTTTTTAAATCGAGCATTTCCAGAATCACTTTTTCATGATCCTGCCGGAATTTTTGTACAGCCTGTTCTACAGCACTCTCCATACCATACTTTGCTATCTGCGCCAACAAATCGTCCTTCTGCCCTACCCAACATAAAGTGTCCGTACGGTGGTCGGCAAGACGTTCATTATATTCGTCGTATTCGTCATCATGCAAAAAATACATAATCATTGATGCAAAGTCATCAGCATGTTTTTTGACATACTCCTTTATTTCATAAACCTGTTTCATAATGTTTTGTATGTGGCTGCATAAAAATAATAAAATTACCAGAAATATGGCTCTTCAACCATTTTTATTAGAATAAATATTATCTTCTTTAGTGTCCGAAAATGGAGGACTCAGCTAAACGATACAGAAGAGATGATGCTTTAATAAAGCTGGTAGGTCAGAATATCCGTAAGTACAGAAAACTAAAAGGTTTGACTATTGCAACCTTTGCCACAATGATAGAAATGGACGCCAAACAACTTTCCAATTATGAATTGGGAAAGGTGGATACAAATATTACGATGATAGGTTTGATTGCCAGGAATCTTGATATTGAGCCGCAAGTATTATTTATCAAATAAGAATTTAGAAATATTACTCCATATTATCCTTATACAAGCCCCAAATCTTGTAAAGATCCGGGGCTATGTGAGTTAATTCAGATTATTGCCGGGTGCCGGCTTTATAATATAGTTCTGCCAGTGTTTTTTGATAACCCGATATCATACTCTCACGTTTGATTTTCATGTCTATCAGTTTGGACTCGCGGCTATTGATCAGAAATAGCGTACTTTCTCCCAAATCAAATTTCTGAGTTTCCCCCTGCAGCAGGATCTGCTGGTTACGGATACTTTGTACCTGCACATTAAGTTGTGAGGAATAGGCAGAAAGATCATTATAGGAGGTAAGAATATTATTCCTGATCTCCCGCCCTGTTTGCTGCAGGTCATAATCCAGTTCTCTCTGTTTGATCTTTACTTCACGCAGTTTCCCACGCTCTGCACGTAAAAAAAGGGGAAATGCAAACTCAACACCGAGCTTGTAATTGCTCCAGTTGAAATCATAATAATCAGGCACATTACCGCCAAAGCTTGTCCTGTTGGAGATTAAAGTCCCGCTAACATTCAGTTTGGGCTTCAGCATCTCCTGCCGGTAACTCCTTTCAATAGCCAGCTGACTACCTTTACTTTGTAATTTGAGGAGTTCGGGATGCTGGTTCGCAGCCTGACCAATTAAGGTATCCAATACCGATTGCCCTGGCTTTGTGATATTTTCATCTATCTGCTGCGGTGCCGCATGTAAGGGCAACTCCAGTGGACTGCCTTGCTCACTCCACAGGTGGTTAGATAATATCAATCGCGCGTTCTGCAATTCTATACTTGTTTTTTCCTTCTGGATAATACGCTCCTGTACGGTAATATAGGCTTCCACAGAATCAATTGTGGGTTTATCACCAATTGCGGTCTGCCTGCTCAGTGCTTTAAACCTGCGTTCCGCAAGTTCTACACCTTCATTAACCAGCGTAAATTGTCTGTAAGCATAATACCAGTTCCAGTAATCTTTAACAACCGCATACCAGGCACTGTTAATTTGTTTCAGCTGCTCTGCTTCTGCATATTGAACCATTATTTTCGACTGCCTTAGGGTATTACGACGGGCATCAATAAGCAAGCCCTGCCCTAGTGGGATACTGATGCCTACACCAGATAAACCTTCAGGTGATGTACGCGTTTGCGGGTTAGTATAGGTACCGACACTCCGATCGTATCCAACTTTTAAATCTGCGCCGGCAAGCCATAGCGGAATTTTAAGTTCACTGTTCCAGTTGTTATAATATTCAGTGTCGCCAAATAACTTCCGGTTAAATCCGGCTTTCAGGGCTGGATCAAAATAGCCGAGCGACTGCAATACGTTTGCCCGGGCAGATTCGCTGAGCAAAGCGGCTTGTTTTACTATAGGATGGTACCTGAAAACTAACACCTGCAGGTCTTCCAGCGTAAATACGCTAGAAGTATCATTTACAGGTTTTGTTTGTGCAAAGCTCCTGGTTGTGATCAGGAGCAGCAATATCATTATGCATGTGGCAGGAAATCTCCTGAAATATCTATTCATCTCATCACCTCCATCGTTAACTTTTATCTTTACTACTTGTTGGCTCTTTTTCCAGACTTGGCGGGAAACCGTTGAGCTGACGCCAGATTTCGTACCACAGTGGTACTGACCTTAGAATAATACGGCCATATACGCCTGAACCCTGTCTCAGTTGTGGCGGCCAGGGTTCGTCTTTTGTTGGAACCGGACTGGTCTGCCTGATGAGCAATCTATACTTACCTCCGGTACTGCTGATACGGTCGATTGCTGAAATCTTACCAGCAAAAGTACCCACAGCTACCGATGGCCAGCCGGAAAACTGTACGGAAGGCCAGCCTTCAAATTGTAAACGAACATCACTGGTATCCAATATCAACGGCACATCCATAGCACTCACATATAACTCGGCAGCCACTAATGGCGATTTAGGTTGTAAAGTTGCTACGGACTCCCCTTCTTTAATATTTTCACCGATACCAGCTTTGAGTATTTTCACCACATATCCGCTTTGTGGTGCCCTTACCACGTAGAGGCCGCGTCTGATATTGATATTTGAGATATCATTCCTTAGCTTGGCAATGTCACCCTGTGCACTGGCTCTGCTGGAAACTGCAGAACTCATATCTGACTGGGCTTTAGCGAGTGACTCCTGGTATTTTGCCCTGATATTGTCCAGCTCTATACTGGAGTTGAGCAGATTCTGAGCGGAATTGCTGAGTTTGTTTCGCTGACTGATGACCTTTGCATTGTCTTCCTGCAATTTAAGTCTGCGTGTTTCAATATCAGTTAAAGAGAAGAGTCCATTTTTATAACCAGCTTCATAACGCTCCAGACGCACTTTGGTAGTTTCGTAAAATTGCTGAACCGCCAGCAGGTCCGCACTGTCAATCCGAACGTAGTTTTGTGCCTGTCTTACTTTATTTTCTGCCGCACTGAGCTGATAGCGCAAACCATCGCTCAAAGCCCTGATCTGCGAATTGGTAGCATCCATTTTTTGGGATGCAGCAGTTTCACTGCCACGTTTTGCATCTAGCTGCTCATTTAAACGTGTAGGTAACTCGGGATCAAAATATGACTGGCTTGTTTCTGATATTACCAGAATAGTATCGCCTTTTTCTACTTCCTGCCCTTCGCGCACAGCCCAGTGTTCAATACGGCCGCCAATTTGATTTTGTACGGTCTGAGGCCTGTCTTCGGGTCTTAATGCTGTCACAGTACCACGTCCGGGGATCGTTTGCCTCCAGGGCAGCAACAGCAATACGATAAAAAGGAAAAGCAAAATCAACATCACCTTCCCTAATATTTTAGGGCCTTTTGCCTGTAGAATTTTACTGTTGGTTTGAAGGGATAATTCTTCCCAGTTTTTGATCTGGGTTAAATTCTTACTCATCTTAGCCATGTGTCGTATCTCCTTCCTCTATTTCCATATCGGTTACTACAGCAAGCTTTTCACTACCAGTTACCATATCAAAAACGGTATTTAAATTAGTCATCAGTTTTTCAATTGCATAACTGATCTGAACAATAATAACTTCCGCAGCTACAAATTGACCAAATGTCATTTCACGCTCTACCACAAAGTAGGAACCCAGTAAAAGCAGTGATCCCATCAGTATCGTCCGCATCGCTACAGCACTTACAAAAAACCTTTTAAGTATACCAAAATGGTCATTCCTTGCCTGAATGTAATTAGCAGTTATTTCATCTGTGCGGGTAACGACTTCCTGACATTTGGCCGCGTTATGACGGTAGGCATCAAGATCACCGGCTACCTCTTCGAGGTAAGCTACCACTTCATATTTGTATTCAGATTCTTCAATACTGGTTTGTACTCCCTGCCTGTAATACAATACGACAACCAATACAATCACCAGCAGGACAAAAATGCCAAAGGCCATAAATACAGGGTGATAGAAGGATAAAAGGATAACGCTGAAAAATATCAGCACTGCAGCCGCTACAATATCTACCAGTAACTTAGTTAGTCCCTTCTGTATGGTAAGGATGTCAAAGAAGCGGTTAACCAGTTCTGAGGGGTTTTCACCTTCCAGCGCCTGCTTTTTTATCCGCGGTAAACGGAAGGCAAATTCGAGTGCGGCTTTAGCAAATATTTTCTGTTCAATGACCTCCACAAGGGTAAGCTGGCCGATCAGCAGCAGTCCGCCGATGACGATACCGATCAAAATAACAGCAATAAGAATATAGGTAGAGCTGTACATCGCTCCATTAGACAACAAGTTGAAAACTGCACTTGTGCCCAGTGGCAGGGTGAGGCCAATTAAGCCAATCAGCATCGCATAGATGTAGATATAATTAATGGTAGAACGCTCGTAATAAAGGATACGCACGAGTCTTTGCCAGGGCGTTGGAGCTCCGGCAGTATGATGTTTCTTCATTCTGATAAGAATATGAATTGATAAATTATTTCATGAATCGCCGGCAGAGACTGCCTGCGGCATTTAAGTTGTATCGCCTTAACGCAAATACAATAATTTATACGAGCTGGTTGGGAGGCGGTGTTGGGACAGTCTTTAGCGGATGAGTCCCTATTTGCATGATGTAGGAATACATGCTGAGTGGCAAACGGTTGACCCATAGATCGTGTCCATGATCTATATAAGAAAACCCAAATGAGAGCATTTTTTTGTCCTTTTTATCGAAAGCTTCCTCTTTAATATCTTTTCCTTCCTCTGCGCTTTTTTCAATAGCGAGGGGATTAAGGGAAGATGAAAGATAAGAAATTGAAAAGGCACATACTTTTAGCAGCATGATACTCAGCAGCACCAACCCTAATACGTTTTTTAACAACTGAATTCTTAATAGCTTCATCATCGGATGGTGCAAATATAGAGGATTATATTTTTTTCCTTTAATCTGTTTGAACACAGGAATGTCATCTGTAGGCCGTCAGATCTTCTCTATTTTGGGATTTATCTTTAAGCAGTTATAATTTGATGGCAGAATAAGATCCTCAGTTTACAATGCTTTAGGAACAGGAAGGCTAAAGAAAAATGTAGCTCCTTCTCCTAACTTACTCTCCGCCCATATTTTGCCACCATGCCTTTCAATAATCTCTGAACTTAAGTATAGTCCTATCCCGAATCCCGAAATATGCTGCATAGTATTGCTTTCTACCCTATAAAAACGTTCAAATAGTTTTTCCAGATCTTCAGGTTTAATACCCATCCCCTGGTCATGAATTGCAATGGTTACGCTGCTATTTTCAACGAAAGAACTGATATTGATCAATTTATTATCCGGCGAATACTTGATCGCATTGCTCAATAAATTAGATATCACAGAACCAATTTTATCACGGTCGGCATCTACTTCAATGGCTTCCCTATGTTCAAAAACTAGCTGGTGCTGGCTATGAGAGAGTTCAGTTTCATCAATAATTTCGCTGATGAGGGCATTAAGATCGAATTTGCTGGTAGCCAGAACAATTTTCCCCGACTGTAACCTGGATACATTTAGAAAACCATTGATCATGGTACCCATCTTTTTTACCTGCCTTAAGATCCTGTCCAGTTTATCACTCGCGAAGCTGTCATCTGACTTCCGGGCCCGCATCTGCAGTACCTGCGTAAAGCCACTCAGTGTCGTCAGCGGCGTTTTCAGTTCGTGACTTACCATACCAATAAAATCATCTTTACGCTGACTGTCTTCTTTAATTTCAGTAATATCCAGTATCGTTCCAATCACAGAAATTGCTTCCCCCTTCCCATTTAATTCTATCCTACCACTGGTATTCAGCCATTTTGGCTTATTGCTTCCTACAGGATAGATCTGATAATCCTCATTAAAGCTGCCTTTATTTTCAACAGCTGCTGCAATAGCAGCTAAAAGTTTTTCCCGGTGTTTAGGAACCACCATTTCAGCAACATCCGAAAATGTAAGTTCCAGATTAGCTGCAAATCCATATAATATCCTGGCGCGTTCAGAAATGATCAAATTACCTGTAGCGATATCCGACCGCCATATGCCCATTGCAGCGGCATCCACAGCAAGTTTGAGCGTATCATTGACACGTTCCAGTTCATGACGGGCCAAAACCTGTGCTGTTACATCTGCCGCTACGGCCATCATGCCTGTTACTCTTTCGCCATCTTCACGTAGTGCCTCAATAGTCAGGTTGATAAAAAGCTCCTCTTTTTTGCCAAAACGAACCAGTTGCACCGGAATGTCACCCGAAATGAAGCGTTCCCCGGTCTGATAAACATGGTCCATAATTTCTTTAAAACCTTGTGAAGCCAGTTCAGGAATGGCACTCAGTAATGGCCGGGCAATTACTTCATCTGCCGTCCTGCCCCAGTATTGCAGCATCCTTTCATTCGCTATCTCTATCGTATGCTTTATACCGCGATACATCGCAATCGCTACCGGTGCTTCGGTAATCAGGTTGCGGAGCTGCTGTTCTGCACGGTTACGTGCTTTAGTAATTTTGATCTGGGTGCTGATCTTCGTAAGCAGTTCTGAAGCTGAAAAAGGTTTCACCAGATAATCATCAGCTCCCGCTTCCAGTCCGTCTATCCTTGCTTCTTCACCGGCACGAGCCGATAAAAAGATTACTGGCAGGCGCATCGTTTCATGTTGTTGCCTGATCTGTTCGAGCATAGTTTTACCATCCATCACTGGCATCATGATATCACTTAACACAAGATCTGGTTCAAACTCCGGTAACCTGGCAAGCGCATCTTCACCGTTTACAGCTATCGCTGTAATAAAATACGGCTCCAGAATTCTGTTCAGATAGGCACGCATATCTGCATTATCATCTACTATGAGGATGCGTGTATTTTTGTCTATTGCAACATCAGGATAAGAATAACCAGCAGATGCTTCAGTATTGTTTGAAGCAGGTTGACTCTCCGTTTGTAAAAGACTGGAGGCTTCCTCTATAAAAGAAGTTTTCTGTGCACTGGTATCTATTTCTTTAGGATGGCTTTGAATGAGTTCCTGTGGAAGATGACCTTTACCCATTGGTATAACCACAGTAAAAGTTGATCCGCTTCCTTCTGTGCTGCTCACACTGATCTGCCCACCATGAAGTTGTACCAGCTCATATACTAGGGAGAGCCCTATACCTGTCCCCTCATGCGTTCTTCCGGCGGAGTTTTCCACCCGGTGAAAACGTTCGAACATATGCGGCAACTCTTTTTGGGGGATTCCCACCCCTGTATCTGAAACTTGCAGTACCGCAGAATTCCCCTGACGGAAAAGCGTAAGTGTAATTGTTCCCTCCAGCGTATATTTGAAAGCATTGGAGAGTAGATTTAAAACAATCTTTTCCCACATCTGGCGGTCCACATAAACATCTCCATCTAACGCCGGACTGTCCACTACCAATTGCATACCCGCTTTTTCTATGATAGAGCGAAAACTGCTGGCAAGGTCAGTAGTTAACTCTGCCAGATCTATGTTTTGGTAAGCAGCCTGGGTACGGCCGGCTTCCACACGACTGTAATCCAGTAAATTATTAACCAGTTTTAACAGCCTGAGCGCATTGCGTTGTGCAGATTGAACAGTTTCCTGGATATCCTGAGGTAACTGACTCCGGTTAAGCAAGTCATCCAATGGTCCAAGTATCAACGTAAGCGGCGTTCGGAATTCATGACTGACATTGCTGAAGAAAGCAGTTTTTGAGCGGTCTATCGCAGCCAGTGCTTCTGCTCTCTTTTGTTCCTGTTCAAAAGCATACACGTTGGATACGGCGGTGTTAAAGGTATTTGCCAGCTGGTCATAAAAATTAAGGTAGTCGCTATCCAGTGCCCTGGATGCGCTCACTCCTGCTACCACGAAACCAAATACCTCTTCTTGGCCGCTGATTTTAAGCGGCAGGATTATTGCGGATTGCGGCCCGTTAGCATAAGGCTCGCAGTTAAAAGTACCGAAGCGTTGCTGCAGGTTATTCAGCTCTTGCAACTGACCAGAATAGTTAACTTCTGCAAAGGGCCACAGACTTTTTTGTACAGATAAGTCCACGGCTACAGGTGCTAAAGCAGAGTCGTCTGCTAATCCTGCGGAATTGATTAAATGAGCAATTCCTGTTTGCGCATCCAATTTATAAATCAGTATAAACGGAATATCCAGCAGATATTCCGGGTAAATTTTTTCTGTAAAAATGCCGATATCCTCTATACTTTTGGCTTTTGCCAGTACCACCCCCAGCTCTTTTAAGACCTGAGTTCGCCGGCCACTCAGCATTTTTGCGGTGGTTTCTGTAATTGGATGAAATATCCCGCCCACTCCGCCGGTTTCATCCCGGATCGGAGCAAAAGAGAAGGTCATCCATGCCTCTTCGATATAACCGTAACGGTCAAGAAACATGCGTTGATCGTTGATATATGTTCCTTCCCCTTCTCCACCACGCTCAAATGCATCGCCCACCACAGGTAAAGCGGTTTCCCAGCAAACCCGGAAAGGCATACCCATAGACTGGGGATGTTTGGCGCCGCAGATTGGACTATAACTGTCATTATAGATTTGTATCCGGTCGGGTCCCCAGGCTATTAGAATTGGAAACGTAGAAGAAAGACACAAACTGACCGAGGTACGCAGGCTTTGCGGCCAGGTTTCAATAGGGCCTAATGCAGTAGAAGACCAATCCATTGAGCGGATAAGTTTACCCATCTCTCCGCCACCCGACAGAAACTGTTCTTTACTTTCAGAAGAGCTTAAAATCATAATTGAACATACAGCATTGTACAAATATTCACTATACTGTGGCGTAAAGATATGCATCTGATTTGCTTAAGCAAAAAAAGAGGATACGCTACTTGGCAAGCACGTCCCATTAAATTTTGGAGGCTGGTAGATGAACCAGGTCCACGTTCGAAAGAAGATGCATTTTATTCCATCCTGTTTGCAGCTGATAAAAAGATTTTATTACTTGCATTAATACTAATATTATTAGTATTTTTGATCTATGGGTATGAATGAAGAAGAAGGGTTTCAAAGGCTATGGCAAATATACGATGAAGCAAAAAGAAGCAATTCTTTTATTTACGATAAGAGCAAAAAAATGTGGTATACGCCAGAACATTTCAAAGAAAAATATGGTAATATAAAGGCCACAGAAAGCTATATAGCAGGTTTTTTAGAAGATTTGGTAGTCAGAGATCCTGTGGCGGGCCTCCATTCGGGTCAAAAACAATTAGTAGAAAAAATTGATAAATTAAGGGCTGAAATTGCTGAGGAACTGCGAAAATTATCGGAGTTGAACAAAAGGGACTTCAAGTCTGATCAGGATAAACAAAAAGAATGATACAGTTGACCTGCTCTGATTGCTAATTAAAATAGCAAAACAGAAAGTATGATTGTTGTTTTTCGGATTTACTTAATGCGTATAAATACTCATGCTTTTTCAGTATAAATCCTCTCTGCTACACTTATATATGTATGTAACTTCGCCGCAAAATAAACATGCACAGGTTTCAAAGATGTGTTTATTTAAAATTAAAAGTCAACAAAATACGAAACACATGTATAATGAGATTAAAATAGCTGAATATAAAGCTGAACTAATAGCACTATGGAAAGAAGAGCCAGAATTGCAGATCTCAATGGCCTTAAATTCATTTTTAAATATATTCATTCCATCAGCGAATGATAAAACTCCCACTCTTCCCATAGTAGATATCAGCAGGATTGATCATAGCCGGATTATTTTAAAAATCAGGCAGCTATATGATCAATGCTTTTCTAACAACTCATAAACCGCTCTTTAGGGCACCATAATTATTCTCCCTAATTTACCAGTTTGTTCTGCAGCTTTATGTGCGTCCCTCACATCAGCAAGCTTGAAAACCTGATGAATGGGAACTTTCACCTTTCCTTCTGCGACCAGCTTCAGGCTGGATTTCAGCAAATCGCGAACAAAAGGCTCATGCATAATTACACCTAATAAACATCCTATTACTGTAATGCGGTGGGATAAAATATACAAAGGATCTATAAAATTTGCTGCACCAGCGCGGCCGGCAATCAGTACCACTTTCCCTCCATCCTTAACGGCTTTCAAACCGTCAATCAAGACATCCATGCCTACAGTATCTATAAAAACGTCTATACCTTCTTTTTTGATGGTTCTTACCTGTTCATGGATAGGCTTTTCACCAGCAAGGATAGTTTCTGAAACACCAAATTCTTTTAGGGATTGTAGCGTATTAGCATGCCTCCCCGAAGCAAACACTTTTACGCCATCATTGGCCAGTAGCTGAACGACTGCATTTCCAACTCCTCCCGTGGCACCACTTACCAAAACGCTATCGCCGCGTTGCACACCGCTGAGCTGGATGGCCAAAGCCGCTGTACCAACACCGATGAATGCAGCTATAGCTAATTGCAAATCCATTCCTTCGGGTATGGCAAAAGTTGTGGATGCTGCAACTGCTCTCAGTTCAGCATGCGAACCAGCCCAGCTAAAGGTGATTACTTTCTGTCCCAACTGAAAACCAGTTACTTCAGCTCCTAATTCTATAATTTCTCCCGCAGCAGCATAACCGACAATATGTTTGGGTACTGAAGGTAAGGAAAGCTGTCTGTTGGATAAGTCTCCTCCTTCGATGCTAATCGCTTCTACTTTAATAAGTACTTCGTTGGCTTTAGGGACAGGATTTTCTACCTCTTCATAAGAGAACACTTCCGGTCCCCCGTTTTCTGAATATACTGCTGCTTTCATTCTTTAACTTTTATATATTGTAATAAAGAATAAACTACTCAGGCTCCGGATAGTTCAATCCAATTTTTTATATGACAGTTTAATGTTCCTGATGCATATGAGCGCATATGCCGGTTCAATTATTCATATGCAGGCTTGCTGGATTGAAAGAGCAGGAATCTACTGATATAATTCCTGCTCTTTAGTATAATAGGTTTTACGGCCACCAATCTCTTCCACTAAAATATTTTCTCCAGTGGGACTTTGCTTGATGCCGGCACCATGAACCTTTAGAAAATCTTTAATCTCCCCACGCAATTGGTCAGGCAGCATATGGCGGATTTGTTTAATCTCCAGTTTCAATACCTCAATTATTGTCTCATGAAGTACTTTCACCTGATCTTTAGGAATTGCTTTGGAGACCGACATAGGAGAAATTCTCGCGGCCCAGAGAATCTCATCTGCATAAGTATTTCCAATCCCTCTGATCACTTTTTGATCCATCAATACCGTCTTCACAGGCGCCTTCTTTTTAGCGAGCAATTCTTCCAGATATTGCAGGCTCATCTCGGGAGACAGGGCATCAGGTACTGCAGAGGATACCGGGTTAAGCGTTGGCGTTGCTGCCTTCTGAAAATCTGTTAACGCAAATGCTTCGTTACCGGCAAAATGTAAAGCTATGATTTGATGTTTGGCTACCTCATCCCCATCCAGCAATTTCAATTCGCCATGTAACATGAGATGCAAACCGAGACTTGCACCTCCTCCAAAATGCAGTTGAATGGTCTTACCTTCACGGCTCACCGTTTGAAGTTTGTGTCCTTCAAGTGCCGTTTTTAGTTCTTTCTCGCTCACATTAAGTTTTCTGTCCACATTGACAACAACCTGTTCAAGTGTTTTATTTTTGAAGCGCTTCTCCAGGTTCGCGGCGAATACTTCTAAGTCTGGTAATTCCGGCATAATACAATTCTTTTTATTTCCTTTTCAAAATAGATCCTGAGAGCTGAAACAGCGACCACTGTATTGATCGGAATGCTAATATATTATAAAAGCGAATAACAGGAAAAATGTTTTTATCAAGAAATAACCGCCTAATTATTTGTGTGGATTTATCATCGTGTCTAGTCATTGAAAAAACTAGAACTATTATCCGAAAGCAGGAATCTAACAGTATTTGCCTTTATAAAGGCAAATACTGTTAGATTCCTGCTCAAATAGGTGAAAAATGAATTTAACGCTCATGGATAAGCTCCAAATAAAACGAGGCTATCCCGGAAGGAATAGCCTCGTTTTATTTAATTTCTGAGCTTATGCCTCAGATTTATGTTGCGCCTGCCCTTCGTGGATTACCCGCTCACAGGACTTTTTTTCATAGGGATATAAATGTTATTTCTTATAATACAATTTAAGGAAATCATTTATCATCACCAATTTAAGTTATTAACATTCTTCAATTAATAATCTGAGCGAGCAAATGGCAAACCATTCGTGTATAAACGGCTTAGTTTTTGAAGGAAAAATCCAAATAATTTATTCATGATACATACAATAAAGCCCTTCCTTTCTAAACTAGCCGTTGCTGCTACGCTAACACTTACATTCACACTTCAATCTTGTAATGAAGACCCTGACAGATTTTTTGGTGTGGCTGTCTTAAACACAAATACCATCTCCGATTTCGGAACACCTATCCTGGCAAAACATATCAATGATGAAACCGTTGAATTTGCTGATATTCCTTCCAGTAAAAAGAAAGGCGACGAGGCAACACAATATGTTGTAAGAAACCTGTCCTATATGGAAAAATCATTGAAAGACATCAAAGCCCTGGGTGAAGGCGGTGACGACCGTAAGGAGATTAAAGCGCAATCCATTGCCCTATATGAATATGTAATTCCTGTATATAAAAATGAATACACTGCATATGCGAAGTTATGTGATACTAAAGCACCGCAGGAACAAAAAGATGAAATCATCAAATCTATTGCACAAAAATATAATGCAGAATTTGAGCGTAAATACGGTCAGTTGTTAGCAAGTGGTAAAACGTTTGCAGATAAAAATGGCATACAAGTAGACTGGAAATAGATTTTCATTCACTATAATCACACTGCCATCCAATCTGGATACAATAAAATCCTATTTGGAAACACCGCTATCCTAAGCCTGCCTGATCTTTGTATCGTAAATTTAAACGGTATAAAATGCAGAAAACAATTTTTATTACAGGCGCATCGGCAGGCTTAGGAAAAGCTACAGCTAAATTATTTCAGTCAAGGGGCTGGAATGTAATCGCAACCATGCGAAATCCAGCGCAGGAAACTGAGCTTACATCACTGGAAAACATCACGCTGTTGCCGCTTGATGTAACCGATCCTGAACAAATTAAAACTACTACGGCCAAAGCGATTTCCTTATATCCAATCGATGTAGTCTTCAATAATGCAGGCTATGGCTTAATGGGAGCTATGGAAGCGCTTAGTGATGAACAGATTTTAAAACAGATCAATACCAATCTCTTAGGCGTTATGCGTGTTACGCAGGCATTCATTTCGCATTTCAGGGAAAAGAAAAGCGGTCTGTTTATAAGCACAACCTCGATAGGCGGACTATTTGGCTTCCCTTTACATGCTATTTATCACGCTACAAAATTTGCCATAGAGGGATGGTCAGAAGGGATGTCTTTTGAACTTGGCGTCCACAATATAGGTATCAAAACGATTGCACCGGGTGGTATTGCGACAGATTTTATTGGAAGATCTCTTGACAGAACTTCACATGCGGATTATGCAGACATAGAGGACAAGTTATTCTCTGCTATAGATGGCATGATGGCAGCGGCTTCCACGGCTGAGCAAATTGCTGAAGTAGTTTATGAAGCAGCGACTGATGGCAAAGATCAAATCCGATACCTGGCCGGCCCGGATGCAACAGCTATGTATGCACGCCGTCTGGAAATTGGCAACGAAGAATTCAGGAAAGAAATCAGAAAACAGATTTTAGGCTAGGAAATAAATCTGCCTGACCAAAAGATAGCTGATTATCGTAAATTTGTATAAAGGTTCAAATGAAGATCATTAACTCTATAGCGGAAAAACATCGTTTGGTATCCCTTCCGGAACCCTTACATCCACTTGTAAGTGTGATTCGTGTGGAGGATATACGTTTTACGGATAATCCCGTATGGGAACAGTTTTCAGTAAATTTTTATTGTATATCCCTCAAAAGGAATATCTCAGCAAGAACAAAATATGGTCAGCAGTACTACGACTACAACAAAGGTGTAATGACCTTTGTTGCTCCAAAACAGATCATGGCACTCGATGCCGCTCAAACTGATCCGCAGTATCCCGCATCGGGCTATGCATTATTGGTGCATCCCGATTTCCTGTACAAACATCCGCTGGCAACGACCATCAAAAACTACGGCTTCTTTTCTTATGCGGTGAATGAAGCACTGCACCTTTCAGCTAAAGAAGAGCATAACATTTCAGAAATATTCGAAAAGATTGAGGACGAATACCAGCATATAGACCGCCACACGCAAGATATCATCCTTTCTCAGATTGATGTGTTATTAAATTACAGCAACCGATTTTATGAAAGACAATTTATAACGAGGAAAGCCGCAAACCACGATGTACTGACAAAGATGGAAATGTTGTTAAACAATTATTTTGATCATCATGAATCCCTGAAAAGCGGTCCTCCCTCAGTTGAATTACTGGCCGGTCAGCTTAACTTGTCGCCACATTATCTGAGCGATCTTTTGCGTTCGCTTACAGGGCAAAGTGCCCAGCAACATATTCAGGACAAACTGATTGATAAGGCAAAGGAATATCTTAGCCTGACAAATATGTCAGTTGCCGAAGTTGCCTACCATCTGGGTTTCGAATATCCGCAATCGTTTAACAAACTATTTAAAAAGAAAACTGCAGTTTCTCCGCTTGAGTATCGGCAAACATTTAACTAAGCGCTTTTATAAGTGATTAGTCACACTGTCCAGCTTCAACTGGTGAATCTTTTCTGAAAAGAAAAGTCGGGATCATGCATTTCTATTTCATTCCTGCTGGTTTCAAGTTGTGCCTCCTTAGCATATACAAACATCTGTTGTTCATAATCACTTATAGCTGAGCTTATGGTTTTAAATTTCCCCTGGGTGAGATGATCAGCTAAAATCAGTGCATCCAATAGTCCGATATTCACACCCTGACCAGCAAAAGGTGGCATCAGATGCGCAGCATCACCGATAAGCGTGATAGGTAGCGGGCGATTAGCCGTCCAACCCGGATCTAAAGGTATTTTTCTCGCCGGTAAGCCAACAAAGGAAGAAGTAGACCGGAATAGTTGCCGGTAGCATTCATTAGAGGAAGCGAACATAGCGGAAAGAAATTTGATAATACTTTCCGGATTTTGGAAGTCCGGTCTATTTTCATGAACCCACTCCGCTGTTTTTCTAAAACTTACGTTATAGGTTAATACGCCGTTATTATTTGGGATGGCGACTAAATTAATACCCTGAACTGCCACCATCAGAATAGTATCGTTACACAGTTGGTAGAACTCCCTGCAGTTGAGCTCCGGCTGAACCACTTCGCCCTGTATCATAAAAGTTCCTGTGTATGCTACTTCGGCATCCGTAATATATTTTCTGGCGTTGGACATTCCTCCATTTGCTCCGATAACAAAATCGGCAGTTGCGGTCGACTCGTCTTCAAAATTTAAAAGCCACTTCCCCTCATGTTCCTGAATGCCGGTAAATTTTCTGTCCCAAACCACTGTATCGCCGGTCAGGCTATCCAGCAATATTTTTTTTAAGTCGTTCCTGTTAATTTCAGGACTGTCATATTCAGGCTTCCTGGTGAAAAACACCTTACCCTGCTCATCAGCCAGCGTTCTTCCCATGGGTTTTCCTATCGCAAAATAACGTTCCAGCAAACCTGCCTTTTTCATTGCTGCCTGCCCGGAACCTTCATGCAGATCAAGCGGACCTCCCCAGATTCTTGCCTGAGGATCTTTATCCCGCTCGTAAACATTTACAGCTACACCCGCCTGTTGTAGTAATCTTGCCATAGTCAGGCCCACTGGTCCCCCGCCGATAATGGCTATTTTCTTCTTCTTCAATAACATGGATTTCATTTATAATGAATCCCAAAATTCCGGAATGCTCTGGTTTTAATCTTGAATAAACGCGACAAAATGATTACCTGAAATATCATTTTTTACTGCCCGCGCGAAGGCCGCCGGCGTAATGCCGCTGTAACGTTTAAATTCCCTGCTCAGATGGGATTGATCTGCATAACCCAGCTCATGAGCCAAACCGGTAATACTGCAATAGGGATCAAGCAATAATTTATTGCGCACCTCCTCAAAACGCGTCAGACCAGACACATCTTTAACCGTATAACCAGCAGACAGTCTGAACTTTCTTTCCAGCGTACGCACCGTTGCATGAGCAGCAGCGGCGACCTGGTTTACCGGCATACTTCCCTTCGCTTCCCTTATCGCAAAACCCGCTTTAACTAGTAAACTGTCAGTATCAGTCTGCGAGCCTGCCTGCAGGAAATACGCTCTTAACTCAGCTACTGCCTCCGGTATCCGCCCCTCCATCACCCGCTTATTCAACCTGGCCTGAAGCAATGCAATAGGATGTTTACCTATTCTTGATCTGTTTTTGTCAGACGGCAAGCCCAGCAAATTGAAAACCGTCCAGGGGAAACACCTGATACCAATCACTTCAAAACGACCTTTTGTATTTAAAACAACTGGCTGATTGAGCAGCCCCATTAGAAATGGTGAGGACAATGGTTGTATTACTCCATTATACGCAATGCTGCAATCGCTTCCGAAATGGAAAAAAATTTCCGCATAACCATCAGGTAAGATCTCAAAATCAGAACGTTGCTCTCCAAATTCTCTGCGCGTATACCAAAAGCACTTGATTGTGTCTTTTAGTTCTTCAGGTGGTTCAAATTCTTCGTGATGCATGCTTAACTAAGTTAAGCAATAATTTAATCAATCCTTATACTATCAATTGCCTTCTGCATAGCGTGGTCCTTCACTCCCGGCACTTTTAATCCTTCCGCACGGAATACTGTTTGATCCGTCATCCCTAAAAAGCCAAGGAAGGCCTGTAGATAAGGAGCAACAAAGTCATTTGCTTTACCAGGTCCTGTTGAAAAAATACCACCGGAAGACATAGCCATAGATCCGGCGGCAGGAAAAACCTTTGATAGCAGCAATAATGGTAGTAAATAGCGTAATATATATACTCTCCTTATTGTCTGATGATATTACCTAAGACAAATTAAAATCATATTTCAAGATTAATTGATAAAATATTTATCAATTTGTGCTGTTATAAACAGCAGATATGGTACAATACCTCACAGAAGAAAATGGAAATGGATTTACCTGGATAGACATCGTTAGTCCGGCTAAAGAAGAACTGGAAAAAATTGCCCGTGAATATGATTTACACGATGCACTGGTGAGGGATTGTATGCAGCCAGACCACCTGCCAAAATTTGAAAAAAGGGAGCATTACAATTTTATTATCTTCCGCGTACATACCGGCAAGGATACTTTAGAGGCAGACTCTGTGCAGGAACTGACCAATAAAATTGCCATTTTTTACAATGATAAATTTATCCTCACCATCCACCGTACAGAGCACCCATTCACCGCTACTGTTAAAGCCCTAATTGATTCCGGGAAATACCAGCATACCCTGCAGGTATTGAACGAAGTACTGTTGAAGTGCCTTTTAACCTACGATACTGCAGCTGTACAGCTCACCAAATCGGCCGACTTTTATGAAGAGACCATCTTTCTGAGAAGTAAAAAAGCTTCGTTATTAAAGGGGCTTTATCACTTGAAGCGCAAAGTAGATCTGCTCCACAGGATGTTGGTACTCTCCTCTGAGATTGTAGACAATGTTGATAATGCTGAAGGGAATGAAGATACCCGGAATACCAGGGACTTATATGTGAAACTACAGAACGTCTATGCCAGTGCCTCGGAAAACGTACATCAGCTACTGCAGATTTATTTCTCCACCTCTTCACAGAAAACAAATGATACCATGCGTATCCTCACTATTTTTTCCGTGTTTTTTATGCCGCTCACTTTTATTGCCGGAATTTATGGAATGAACTTTAAATACATGCCGGAATTAGGCTGGAAACTGGGTTATCCCGGGGTGATGCTGTTGATGGCTATCGTGACAGTGCTGATTTTCTTCTGGTTTAAAAGAAAGGACTGGCTATAAGCCTCACAATTTCATCTTACTTATGGGAAAGCTTTCTTCCATAACACACTGTATTCATAAGGGCGTGCACCGTTTATAGTATAGTATTTTATGAAAGAGGTTAAAAAAACCATTTTAAAACATAAAATGATGGATGGGGTGAAGATGGAATACAATGGCTACTCACTTATGTGGGTAGCAGAGCACTCTCACATACTCATTTCCCTGATGGAACAAAACTGGAAGTATGAAAAACTGATACCCCATTTAACTGAAGAATGGGAAGAGGAAAGTTTTCATGATCTCCAGTTGTTACAAGATGTAGCTCCGCCAGAAGTGGTCAGATTCATGCATATGGTAGTATCATCGTATATCATTGAAAAAATACTGGATTTCAGGAGGTCAATGCTTCGTAATTAGGTTTCTCCTTATCATGAAATTGTCATTTACCCTATTTTTAAAACCAGACGTAATGCGCCATCGTTAATAACCATCCTATAGCAATTCACCTGTGTACTATTGGACATTTAACGCAATAAACGCTACCTACGAAAACCATGAGTATTTACCCAGAACATATACAAGAACTCAGTAATGAGATCAGTGCAGACGACACTTATTATCGTTCCATCATAGAGAACAACTCCTTTTATGTCATAAAAACCGACCTGGAGGGCAATTACAGCTATATGAATCCCTTCTTCTGTCAGATGTTTGAACTCGATCCGGATCAATGGATCGGCAGGCCATCCATCGACCTCATCATTCCGGAAGATCATCAGTTATGTATCGATACTGTAGGGCAATGTTTCGCTGAACCGGGCACATCACATTGGGTCATACTGAGAAAACCACATAAAAAAGGAACTGTCTCTACCCAATGGGAGTTTAAATTAATCGTAGATGCGGCAGGCATACCAATGGAAGTGCTCTGTATCGGTCACGATATCACCTCCCTTATTTTACGGCAACAGGAATTACAGGCCCTGGTTGATGTGACGGCAGAACAAAACAAAAAGCTGGTGAACTTTACCTATATCATTTCACATAACATCCGTTCACATGTAGCCAATATCATCGGCATCATTGGCTTAAACGATTTAAGCGATGATGCAGACAAAATCGATAACTGGGAAATGATCAAAAAGAGCATTTATAGTTTAGATGCCACTATTTACAACCTGAATGATATCATCAATATCCAGACAAATACCAATCTGCCTGTTAAAAAGATAGTGGTAAAAGATGAAATCATGAGGATTATAGATAGTATCAAAGTACTGTTTACCAATGCCAAAACTGAAATCAATTATTATTTTGATGATACAGCTGCTGTGGAAACAAATGCCGCTTATCTGGAAAGTATTATTCTGAACTTATTGACCAATGCATTGAAATATAAATCGCCTGACAGACAATTAGAGATTGATTTATCCTTTTACCAAAGTGGAAAATATAAAGTATTGATTTTCAAAGACAATGGAATGGGCATTGACCTGAATGCACAGGGAGACAAAATTTTTGGTATGTATAAAACCTTTCACGGAAATGCAGATGCCAAGGGCATGGGACTGTTCATTGTAAAATCACAGATTGAAGCACTTGGCGGTAAAATCGAGGTGGAGAGCAAGCTGAATGAAAACACCACCTTTAAAGTATATTTTCCGGACACAATTCATCCCGCGGGATAATTGTGCCCGGATCTCTGATAGGCCTTAACGTACTGAAAAAAATAAAATCACAATACATTTGCTTTATGTTGTCGCATATACTATATTTGCGACAACATAATGATATAACATGAGAAAATTAGAATTTGCCTCTCTTCAGGTAAGAGACTTAGAAGTTTCAAAAGAATTTTACACTAACAAATTAGGCTTTGAGCTCGCTGAAGCTACGAATCCCGCAGCCTGCATTTTTAAATACAAACAAGGTGAAGCCAGCTTTGCGATCAGAAAGCCAATTGGTGATTTAGAAGGTAAGGAATTAGGAGTAGGTACATCACTCTGGTTTGCTATTGATGGAAAGATAGAAGACCTGCAGGCCGATTTATTAGCGAAAAATGTACAGCTATTGGGCCCTGTCCAAACCACCCCATTCGGAAAGATCATCATTGCAAAAGATCCTGATGGTTACAATATCACTTTTTTACAGACTGAAAATCTATCGTAAATATTAAAGTCATGGTAAAAAAGGATATTGACTTTCATTTTAAAAGTCCGGAAGACAGCCCAGGTTATCTTCTCGGACAATTAACCACATTATGGCAACGGAAGCTAAAACGTGTATTGGATCCATTAGACCTTACCCAGACACAATTTGTACTGTTGGCTGCCCTCGCCTGGTTGTCAAAAGAAAATGATGCGGTAACCCAAATTGATATTGCCAATCAGGGCAATGCCGACCGAATGATGGTATCAAAAGTGCTGCGTACGCTGGAAGAGAAGAAGTTTTTGACCAGACAAGAACACAAGACAGATACCAGGGCAAAAACTATTAACCTGACACCATCAGGAGGTGCAGTTCTTCAAAAGGCGCTTACTGCTATCGAGACCGCGGATCTGGAGTTTTTCTCCAACCCTGATCTGGATGTTTCGGCGTTAAACGCTACCATGTTAAAACTGATCAATAAAAATAAGGAAGACTAAACGCATTAAAACAGAGGAGTTGGTAACCCATCCATACTGATGCGGTTTTTCTCCTTTTTATAAGTTTCCAATCCTTCGGCCCCCTTGTTTTCTGCCCATTGCTGCGCATGGTTCCGCTCCCCTGTATAATCATATAGTGGTACGCTAAAGCCGCAGGAAGTTTGAACCTGATGAATATCGGAAACGATAATCTGACGGGTGGCTAACTGTAAATTGAAATGCGGGGCCAGTTCTTGCCATTCCACATCATCGGGCAATACTGTGTAACCATTTCCATATAAACGCAAGATATTGGGCGGCCCTTCAAAAGCACAAAACATGATAGTCAGCCGCCCATTTTCAAAAATATGTGCTGAGGTTTCGTTTCCGCTCCCTACAATATCCATGTAAGCGACACGATTTGACGACAGTATCCGGAAGCAGTCTAATCCCTTTGGAGAAACATTCACATGGCCATCCGCACTTAATGGGGCCGAGGCAGTAAAAAATAGCTTTTGCTTTAGAATGAATGCACGGTGGCTATCGTTTATAGTATCAAAAAATTTTCCCATAACATCGGTATTTGTATTAAAAATACTCATTTCTTTTGGAACAATCGCCCTAAATACAATTACGCTTTCATTATGGTTATAAATGTCCTTGATTCGGTTATAATACCAGAATGGAGAAGCCGGACTTTTGACTTGTTATTTATTAATCAAATCATTATGGAAAATAAAATCAAATCATCAGCTAATCAACCTATAGCATTAGTCACCGGCGCCAATAAAGGACTTGGTCAACAGATCGCTAAAGAGCTGGTAGGCCACGGTTATATCGTACTTGTAGGATCGAGGAATTTCAACAATGGCAAAACTGCTGCTGAAGAAATCGGAGAAGGTGCGTATCCCATTCAGTTAGATGTGACTGACGCGCGAAGCATCAGGGCCGCGGCAGAACAGGTCACTGCCGAATTCGGCCGTCTGGATCTGCTGGTTAACAATGCGGCTATCGGCCAATCGGGTCAATATACTACGCTACCCGAAATATTAGATGCCAGCAGAGCCAGTGTAGCCCCTCTGGACGACTTAAGAATTATTTTTGAAACTAACGTTTTGGGGGTACTTGCTGTTACGCAGGCCATGCTCCCACTCATCCGGCTTTCTACATCGGGTCGTATTCTGAACATTTCCAGTGCAGTCGGTTCATTAACATTGAATTCTGATCCTAATTTCCCTTACCGGCCATATTTCGGTGCAGCCTACCCTGCTTCGAAAACCGCACTCAATGCCATAACTGTGGCGCTTGCAATTGAACTCGAAGATACCGGAATAAAGGTACGCGCGGCCAGCCCAAGTTTCACTTCAACCGCTATTAACAATTTTCAGGGAACTGATACCATTGAAGAAGGTGCAAAGGCCTTAGTCCTGGCAGCACTGGATACCGAGAGTCCTACCGGTAGTTTTACAGGACCAGATGGTCCGCTCCCATGGTAATCATTTGACATAGTTCTGATTCATCTTATAACCGGTGGCAACCCTTCACCGGTTATAATTATTATCTTTAAAGTATGAAAAAGGAAGCACCAAAGATCACTAAACTGGAATCAATATCGGATATCCATCGTACGGCAGGCTTGCCAGGTCCGGTGCACCCCCTGATCACCATGATAGATGTGGCAGAATTGCTGGACATGTGCAGGGTCCCGGTCAGTTATGTATTAAGCTTTTATAAAATCAGCTTCGGCACTAAACTCGGCGGCAAATTCCGGTATGGACAGGGGCATTATGATTTTGATGAGGGCAGCATGATTTTCGCCGCACCAAACCAGATTGTAGGCCAGCATGAAACTGCCACAAATACAGAAGGTATTACCTTATTCATCCATCCTGATTTTTTGCAGGGTTATCCATTAGCCGCAAAGATCAAACAATTCGGGTTCTTTTCATATGCCATTAATGAAGCGCTGCATTTATCCGAACAGGAAAGGGCAACGATACAATCAATTTATACGATCATCCGCGAAGAGCTGAACAGCCGGATTGACGATTTCAGTCACGAAGTGATCATTGCGCAGATCGAATTGCTATTGAGTTATGCCAAACGATTTTACAAACGGCAGTTCCTTACACGGCAGATAATAAAAAGCGATCTGCTTCAGCAATTAGAGGAATTGCTGACGAAATACTTTGAAGGTGAAAATGTAGCTATGCCCACCGTTCAATATCTGGCAGATGCTTTGAACTATACACCTAACTATTTAAGTGATATGCTGCGTTCATTGACAGGCCTGAATGCACAACAGCATATTCACCAAAAGCTGATCGAACGATCAAAAGAATTGTTATCCACCACGAGCCTGACTGTTAACGAAGTGGCCTATAAATTAGGTTTCGACTATCCGCAGTCTTTCAGCCGACTCTTCAAAATGAAAACTAAAGTATCTCCGGCACAATTCAGATCAACCTTTAACTGATCTTGCAGTTATTGCTAAGGCTATATATTGACAGCTCACCCTCTTTCCCTGCTCTCCCGCTCTCTAGCCCTGCCATATTACACATTATAGAATAATAATTACCTAAATAAAAACAATATTTATTTATATTTATGCTTCGCCATTGATATCCGGAACCAGTGGCTACATTGATATGGCTAAGAAAAAGAAAAACAATTCAAACATCCAGGCAAAAAAAGCCGAAGAAAAGCAATTGAGGACAAGGTTTTTGGAGCGCATCAAATTCATAGCGAAAGCGCTGATAGGTGATGAAAAATTTGGTCTCATCCCGTCATATTTTTTAGAAGCAGTTACAGCACTACGCGTTCCTGCATTAAAAGTAAAAGCGAAAACTGGCTCAGACATTTTGAAGTCCACTGTGGTACAATACAATAAGTTATTTACTGCATTTATCAATGAACACACTATCGAAACAGATTTTGAGGTTGAAATTCCGCTTACCTGGTATCTTTCCGAAGGCATTGTATTGCTCAACTATATTTCCGTCATGTCTGATAACCATTTCCGGGACGCAAATTTAGTCAAAGAAGCTTTTCAAAAGTATCTTCCTGGTTCAGACCACCACACCTGGGTAGGAGATATTCTGGAAACCACTATTTTTGATGCAAATGTTTTCCTGAGTGAGTTAGATAAGTATATTCTCCATGCAGATATGACAGATACGGCTTATATTGATCCGGAGACTGATGCTAATGCCATTTTTATACAGCGCATCCGTGCTGAAAAAACTAAAGTCCTGATAGACGGCCATCACCGGACCGCGATGAAAATAGGTTGGGTTCTATCAGATGAACAGTGGAAACATTCTGAGATCAAACCTGCTCAGATTGGATTTGAAGGTGTGGGTAGCGATGTTTCTTTACCTGTTTATATACAACAGCATGCGATAAATAAATTACAGGAGCGCATAGACATTACACCCGGAATTTTACATATTTGTTTAGGAGGTTCTTTTGTCGAGGAATTGATCTCATATGTAAAGAAAGACAACCACAGCCTTGTGGCTTACTATTTATCAGAACAGAAAGTTGGTTATTTATTATGCAGATGGTGTGAAAATAAAATACTGATCTCCACATTCCTGTTTCTCACCAATGACGGGACGCCGGAGGGGAAAAAGCTGAAAGAGCACTTAATGCTGGAAAAAGCCGATAAAGCATACCTGGGCATAGATACCATGTCTCATTTTAATGCTTACCATCTTGAAAAAGATCAGGGACTCAGCGAATTGTTTACCGCAGCGGGCTGCGGCTCATTACTTAAAATGAGCCATCTGGAAGAGTTCTCTAAAAAATCTATTGCAGACAAAGATCCGGAATCTATCTGGAAGTATATTTCAGACTTTGGGATACAGCAAAGAGCCCATCCTATTTCTACCACGCGCAATTGATGATACATTGTCATTAAATGTCTCCATGTATGGAAATCCATCGGGCTAATTTTATATTTGCCTCTTTAGGCCCCTCATCAATGCTGGATAAATTTTATCAATATCTTTCGTCTAAAGTTTCTCTCAGCCATACAGAATGGCAGAAACTCAGTGAAATCTGTATCTTTCGGACACTTGTTAAAGGAGAATTCCTGCTGCGTGAAGGAGAAAAGAGTACTGATCTGATTATCGTTTTGCAGGGCTGTATCCGTACGTATCGTGCAGACAGTCTCGGAAAAGTCAGGATTAATAGTTTTGCCATTGAGAATGGATGGGCAGGTGATGCACAAAGTGCAGAGACAGGTAAACCCTCTAAATATAACATAGATGCTATTGAGCCTACCACAGTGGTATTAATCAATAATCTCAAATTCGACGAACTCTGCAGACAAATCCCTCATTTAAACCAATTCCTGACGGATAATCTTAAAGAATGTTTATCAGGTAGTCGTGGGCAAAATGATTTGGTCACTATTCCAACCGCAGATGAAAAATACCGTTCTTTCGCTGTCTATCATCCCGAACTTTTAGCCCGTGTGCCTCAGTATATGATCGCCTCTTATCTTGGTATCACGCCAGAGTCTTTAAGCAGGATCAGGAAAAAACTGGCAAAAGAACGTTTTTTTACGGTATCATCGTAACGAAGGAGGTAGAAAAAGGGTGTTAATTGCAGCAAACGTTTGCGGTCATCGTCTTTATCCTTCTTTGAGCGGATCAGATTTTCCTTTTCCAGTTCCTTTAATAAAACGATAGTGGAGGGATGGGTATAGCCACAATTTTATTTGCCAGTTCTACGACACTTAATACAGGTTTAAGGTGCAGTGTATAGATCACAGGAAACCACAATTGAAGCACCTGAATTATTAATCTTTAGCTTTTAGTGCCGCATCTATACGGTCAGAAAGATCTTCCAGATGGAATTTAGTCAGTCCGGCTGCATTACCGGCAGATGTTTTAATTGACGCATTAAGTGCCCTTAATTCACCTTTAACAACCGAGCTTACATCACTATCCGAGGCATTTGCAGCAGGCACGTTTACGATGGTAATTAATCTGGACAAATAATTTTTTTGCAGGTTGCGGCGGTAAACATCTATCGCTGTATTTGATTTCAGCTCTGTAAAGATTGATGCATTTAAATCCGCAATCAGATCAGTAATCTTATAAGCATCTGCGCCATCTAACGCTTCAGCTGTGATTAACTTGTTTAATGTGGCATTACTTAAAAGCTGACTAATCACGGGCGCTTGTAACAGGGTCACAATATATATGGGATCTCTGCCCATATCATCAAGAATAGTTTTATCTAATAACCAGTTGGGTGTAGTAAACAATTGCTGATCAAAAAAAGCCATTGCCTCTTTCTGCTTAGCAGCAGGATTTCGCTGATATATCGTTCCTGCCTGTTCCACAGTTTTTGGCGTTTCCAGCACCCCCCCAATGTTTTTGGCTACGTGGCCCATGTATCTTCCCATCTGACCAATCAACTGCCCGTATATGGTTTTCAGGTTATCATAACCCTCATTATTTTCTTTGGTCCATTCCGGAAGTTTTACCAGAATTCGTTTCAGGTTTTTGATACCATATGTACTGGAGACCATGGCATTGTCACCTAAATCTTCACTTTGCGACCGTGGATCATCAGCATTCGATTCAGTTCCAAACCATAACCTGTTGTTCTTTAACTTCTCTATCGTCAGTTTATTCAGCACCGGAACTTCAGTTACTGCAGTTTTACCATCAAGGATTTTATATCCCCACTCAATCGCCCATAGGTCATAATCCCCTATTCGCGGGTAAATACCTTTAGGTTTGATATGGTCTTCAGGTTGAGCCACATAGTTAAAACGCGCATAATCCATAATCGATGGTGTATGCCCATTGGCTTCCACAAATGTTTTGTCACGCAGTTTTTCCGAAGGAACGGTCGAGCTTGAACCAAAGTTGTGGCGCAAACCTAAGGTATGCCCCACTTCATGCGAGGAGACAAAACGGATCAGGTCGCCCATTAACTCCGGACTAAAGTGCATCCGCTGTGCCCTTGGATCAATCGCAGCTGCCTGGATCATATACCAGTCGTGCACCAGTTTCATCACATTATGGTACCAGTTGATATGGCTTTCCATGATCTCCCCACTGCGCGGATCAGCAATACTCGGACCACTGGCATTCGAAATTTCAGAGGGTTTGTAAACAATAGCAGAATGACGGGCATCATCAAGACTCCAGGTAGAATCTTCTTTTGCCGTCGGTGCCATTTTAGCCATAATAGCATTTTTAAAGCCAGCCTTTTCAAAAGCTTTTTGCCAGTCGTTAACCCCCGCTATTAAATAGGGTACCCATTCTTTCGGTGTGGCCGGATCAATATAAAATACGATTGGCTTTAGCGGCTCAACCAGTTCACCTCTTTTGTACTTTGCCAGATCTGCAGCTTTTGGCTCAAGTCTCCAGCGTTTTACCATATCAATCTCCTTCACACCCTGCGGGTTGGAATCAAAATCGGTATAACCAGTAGTAAAATAACCTACCCTTGGATCAAAATAACGTGGTTGCATTGGCACTTTAGGCAAGATCACCAAAGAGGTATTTAACTCCAGCGTGGATGATCCTGATACGGCACCGCCACCGGATCCTCCGGTAGTCAGTTTTGAAGGGGGAGCAGGGTTAAGCAAATAGGTTTTAACAACATTGATCTCCACATTTGCAGGGAAACTTTTCACGCCTAAAATATAGCTCCTGTCTGCCTGTTGTACCCCTAAACGTAAACTTGTTTTCACATTTGCCGAACCAAAATAGAAGAGCTCGTTATCACTGTTGAGATAATCAGTTATATCGATCACAGTCCCTTTTTTATCCGGAGAAAAGGCTGCAATATTGAATGCTGCTGCAATAGCCTGCACATTCGAACGCTGCAGGTTTTGATACATCGCAGTGGTGCTGTCCGCACCGTACGTTCGGTAAGAGATCCTGCGCATAAAGATCCTGTTGGAAGGGCCTTTCTCAAAGCGGATCACTGTGCTTCCTATCTGATCTCCGGCGTAGCCAGATGCCGAACGCACTTCTGCACCTGCCTTTGAAATGCGGCTCACTACCAAAATATCTCTACCCAATGTAGAATCGGCAATTTCGAAGAAGTATTTGTCTTCCAGTTTGTGTATAGTGATCATTCCCCTGCGGGTAATGGCCTTATCGGTAATCACCTGGCTATAAGGCTTGGGTTGTACCTTAGTCACACCAGATAGGGCAACACCTGTAGTCTTTTTGGTTGTATCGGCAGGCGTGGCAGCCGGGTTAGCAGGCTTGTTCTGCGCACTCACTGCAGCAACTGATGCCACAGTAAGGAAGGCAAAAATTAGATTCTTTTTCATGAAAAGGGTGCTGATTATTTGATATAGCTTGCAATTTTTTTATTGACATCTTCACCCCTGAGATCCTTTGCAATTACTTTTCCATCAGGATCAATCAATACATTCTGAGGGATGGCACTGATACCAAACCGAACAGCAATTTCAGTTTTGAAACCTTTTACATCGCTCACCTGCGCCCATGGCAGTTTGTCCTGCTCGACTGCTCTTAACCATGCTGCTTTCGTATCATCCAGAGAAACGCCAACAATCTCAAAGTTTTTATCCTTCAATTCAGCATAAGCCTTTAACAGGAAGGGATTTTCCGCACGACAGGGCACGCACCAGCTTGCCCAAAAATCTACCAGCACGTATTTCCCTTTTAAGGATGACAGTTTAAATTCATTACCGTTTTTATCCGGAAGGGTAAAGTCGATCGTTTTTCCTATGCCGAACAGCTTTGCTTTATTGTATTTAGCCGTTAACTTCTTACCGTTAACACTGGCCAGCACTCTCGGACTTAATACGCTGTAAAAAGGCTCAAAAGTTACCGGATCAATTACTGCAGTTTTATTTTCTGCAATCAAATCAAGTGTTAGATAAGAATCCGGGTGACTGTAGATAAAAGAATCTAAAGCTTTTTCAATTTTAGCGTGAACAGGTCTAGCCTCAGCTTGTATCGTTTTAATCGCTACCGTATCTTTTACTTTAGCATACCATACTTTAGTAAACCGCTGGGTAATTTCTTTGAACTGAGACAGCAAGCTCTTCGTTCGGGCAGTGTAATTCAAGAAATCGGTCTGCGCCTGCGCCCCGGTAATTACCGCGGTAGCCATGCTGTCTTTTCCGGTAACTTTATAATTTCCTTTTTCGAGGTAAAACAATTGGTCATCAGATGATCTGCGACGGCTGGCCGTATCTTTTTTTACCGGTACCAAGCTCAGATAAGCTTTATTGCCAAAAGAAGTGGTACCAGTCAGCGTAAACTTCCCGTTTTTAACTATGGCACTGTCTTTAGCATCCTTACCTGCACTGTTGATGTAATTCAGCATGACCATACGGTCTGTTCCCGCAGCAGATAATTTTCCTGATATTGCAAATTTATCCTGTGCCATGCAGAAGCCTGAAGGCAGCAATAACAGGGCAGCAATTGTGAATTTAATGTTCATGGTTATACAAATTATTTAATAAAGGCTGATAGTTTTGCTGGCAGGTCTTCACCGCGAAGATTCGCAGCGATAATCACACCTTCAGGATTGATCAGCAGGTTTTGTGGTATAGCCTTAATGTCTAACATGGCGGCCAATCCCTCTTTTACTTTCATCCCCTTTAAGTCAGACACCTGCAACCAGGGTAGTTTATCCTCTTTTACGGCATTTTCCCAGGAAGCTTTACTTTCATCAAAAGATACACTTACGATTTCCAGATTCCTGTCCTTAAGTTGCTCATAGGCTTTGATCACATTAGGGTTTTCCTTACGGCACCAGTAACACCAGCTCGCCCAAAAATCTATAAATACATATTTGCCCCTTAAGGATTTGATGTTGAATAATTTACCATCAATAGCTGTTTGTTCAAAATCAATGATTTTCACACCTACCGCACGTTTTTCATTAGCTAAGATCCTACTGATAGCCAGTTGACCCAGTGGGGACGACTGCAGTTGGGGGGAGAATTTATAGAACAATGGCTTCACTTCCGCTGAGTCAAAGTGACTGCCCAGAATAGAGTAGTTAAAGGTGTACAAACCCATGAATGAGTTTGGATGAGTTTCTACAAATTTCTGCTGGATAGCTTTGATCTGTGCTACATGACTGGTCAGGCTGTCTTGTGCCGCTTTTTTCTCTGCTAAAGTTTTTCCTTCTACAACGCCATGATCTTTGGTAAATTCATTTTGAATCTTCATGATTTTATTGGTAATCGGCGTAACCAATGCAGCTAATTCCCGGTTCTCGCGATCTGACACTGAACCGGTAACTGTTGCATTTTTGATCGCATCTTTCCCGGTAAAGGTGATCCTGGAATTTTCGAGATAGAAACTCAAATTATCCCTTTGCTGATCAGCTGCGCGTTTGATCGCGATCAGCGCATTTTGTGGTTCCTCCACTTTTCCGGTAAACTGGAATTTTCCATCCTTGATATTCACAGAATCGGTTTCTTTCCAGGCTCCATTTTGTAAGGTGACAAGATAAGCCTTGGCCGGCCCGTTCAGGGCAGATAATTTTCCAGATAGGATATAGCTTTTTTGAGCTGCTACCATAAAAGGTAGCAGCATCAAAATTGAAATCAGTGATTTCTTCATTTTCTTATGATCTATAATTATTTGATCTTCAATTAATTCCTTAATAAAATTCCACTTACAAAACCTATGTTGTAAGTAATTGTCGCTGATGGCTTATATGGAGTTGCAGCCAAAATGGTGAAGCGCAGATATCTGGCCGTAGTTAATGAAGGCATAGTTAGCGTCTGACTTTTTGTGGCATTGTTGACATCTATTGCATACGTACCTTTATCTACCCAGGTAATGTTATCTGAACTCGTTTCCACTTTAGCAGAAGAGGTATATCCGCCAGCGGCTGGCGTTACAGCGGTTGGAAAGAAATAGTCAAATGAAGGAAAGGTGACACTCCGTCCAAAATCAATACTTACCCATTGTGGCAATGCTGACGTATTAGAACTTGCCCAAAAAGTGGTACCTGTAGCTGCATCCACCGCTCTGGAAGGCACATTAGCTCCAAATGTAGAAGACGCAGTGGCTGTGAGGGTAAATCCTGTATGGTCTATATACGCTGCTTCTCCAGTGTTAAAAACGTAGTAAATTACCTTGCGTGTTTTCGGGTCCTGCACTACTCCATCAACAGAAGCGATAACTAGTGGAAGCACGTAAGCAGTACGCGCTCTCAATGAGGTCTGAAAACTCAGATTCAGCACAGCTGGTTCTGAAACCCTGGTTCCAGCCGCGATAGCTACTGTTGGTTTATAATACAGATAGCTTGCTGTAGGCAACAAAAGGGCACCGTTTCCATACTTCGTTCTATAGGCAGCAATTTTAGTGGTGTCAGTTGCGAAGGTTACATAATGTACGTCCGAAGAGACATCCCCCTGCAAAGCAGCTTTCATTTCTACGCTTACCAAACTTGTATTCCTGATGTCCAATGCAGTTGCCACCACTTCGGTTGAAGCTGGCAGATCAAAGGTCACACGCCCTTCTGCGAGGGATTCGCGACCTGACTTGTCTTTTTTACATGCTGTAAGCAAAAACACTACCGTGCATAATGCCAGCATATTCAATTTATATATCTTCATCTTTTGTGTTCTATAGATTTATGGATTCTGTATCATGTCCGGGTTAAAGGCCATCACCTGAACTGGAATCTGCAGTGTATATTTGCTGCTGTGCGGCTCTAGTGTGGCAACCACCGTATACTGTGCATTTAGTCGGGTAACCGCAGGCATCCTGTCTTCCATGTCAAATCTCCGCATATCAAACCAGCGTAAGCCGTGGAAAGGTAATTCACGTCTTCTTTCTGCAAGTACCTCGGTTAGCACCACATCCTGAACGGTAGAATTAAAATCTCTGCTGGTAATCGGGCTGCCTGTATACCGGTTGCGGCGCACTTCGTTTAGATGAACTAATGCTGTCGTCAAACTATTGGCTCTTGCTGCGCCTTCTGCAGCGATCAGGTGCATCTCCTGCACAGTTGTGCCGGAATTGGTGAAAGAAAAGGCATTTGTCACTGCTTGTGCATAAAATAAGGTTGCTCCTCTTACCGTACTGGACCAATTCACATATAAAACTGTTCTTCTGGCATCATTAGCGGCGAACATACTTTTCAATTCTGCAGATATCGAAATTCCTGCAGCAGCAGACGATCTCCCGTAAATTGCATCGGGATGTGAAACAACATTTGTTGTGGCTGGAAAAGTGGCAGCATTGGTATAATCAATCATTGTTGCACGTGTATTGGCCAGCGCCAGTTCAGCATAACGTTGCGCTTCCGTATATTCCCTCCTATATAGATAAACACGCGCTAAGACGCTGTAGGCGGCAGCTTTTGAACCGCGGAACCTCGCATTCGAGTTATCCTCCGGCAGGTTGGGAATCGCTTCATTGATATCGTCAATGATATGCTGATAAATTTCAGCCGCGGTACTTCTGCCAGGTGATTTTTTACTTACATCATCCGAGGTGACATAAGGTACCGCCAGGTCGGTCGCAGCGGTTGCTGCGTTGTAAGGTTTGGCATATTCATTCACCAGGTAGAAATAAGAATGTGCACGGCCCAATAAGGCCTCAGCCTTAAGGCTGTTTTTCTGCGATGCTGTGCCCCCCTGAGCAGCGTCAATACCCAGCAATACGGTATTGAACAGGCTGATACGTCTGTAGTGTTCACCCCATAAATAGGTGATTGACCCTACATCAGTAGTAAACTGCGGTGCCCAGGTATAGACCAGTTCACCAAGTGTGGTTGGCGGAGTATTGATGTTCAATACATCAAGATTGTCCGTCATGTTATTCATTAAATTAACTCCGTCCGTTTCAGTGGTCAGCACAGTACTATTTAGCCACAGATCGAAGTCATTCGTCGTTTTCAGCAACTGCTTGCCCTTTGGTTCAACATCCAGATATTTATCGCAACCACTAAAAATCAAACCACACAGTAATAATTGGGTGGCTATATATTTAAATTTTTTCATTCGTACCAATATTAAAAGTTAGTGAATAAACCCAGTGTATACGTAGGGGTCACATACGATTTACCATAGTTTCCTGTAGCCATACTAAAGTTATAACGGTTAAAGCCTACCGTATAGAGGTTTGAAGCCTGGGCCTTGATCTCGAAGTTCTTAAAGCCAGCTTTTTTTATAAAACCCACGTTATTTAAGCGATAGGAAACAGTTACATCGCCAAGGGTCAGGTAATCACCATGCACCACATAATTGCTGTTATACAAGTATGCCCAAGATGAATTAGGGTTAGTTAAGTCAGTCAGGTTTGGAATATCTGTCTTCAGCTCGTCACCCGGAACCCTCCAATAGTTACCTGCTCCTGGCAAAGGTCTGTTATCTGCAGGAGTAGGCCTTGGCACCCGCACTTTAAAACCACCATAATAGTTCAGCATCGCAAAGAAGTAAAAATTACCCACATCTATCCGGTTACTTAATCCTGCACTAATGCTCGGAACGGTAGTTCCGGAATATAGTACCAATCCTGAATCTTTGCTTGACATCGCAGTAACCAAAGGCTGTCCTGTAGTACTGGTATTTACCACATAAGAGGTACCATTTTGATCTACAATAATTGGATGGCCTTCATTATTCAATCCCGTAGTATTGTAGGAAAACATCGCACCTACAGGATAACCACTTACATAACCCAGTACATCCAGAATTTGCGGATCGTATCGGCCCGTCCGGGCAACATCCAGCACCTTACTGTTATTTTTGGCAATCACAAGACCTGTATTCCAGTTAAAGTTTCTCGTGGAGATCCAATCTGCTTTCAGGCTAAATTCCAAACCATTATTCCTGATGGTGGCATAATTAACTAACGCTGAGCTGGCACCAAGCGTCGGGTCGATCGGAGAATTACCCATCACATCCGTCGTTTTTTTCGTATAATAATCAAAGCTACCGCTGATATTTTTGAAAATACTAAAATCCAGTCCCATGTTCAGGTTCTCTGTTTGCTCCCAGCGAAGGCCGCTGTTGGCATTGGATGCTAACACCAGCGAGGTCAATGTAGGCGTATTAGAAAAATTATTTTGAGCCTGGGCAATTACCTGCGGAAGTGAAAGCTTGGCTACATTTCCATTAAAGCCGAAGGCACCGCGCAGTTTCAACTGGTGAAGCCAGTTTACATTACTCATAAAGTCTTCTCTATGAATGTTCCATGCGGCTCCCAATGACCATAAAGGTTTATATTTATATCTCGGATCACTCCCAAAAAGGTTAGACTGATCAATACGCACACTTCCTGATAAGGAATATGTATCCTTAAAGGAATAAACAATATTAGAAAAGCCCGATAAAAACCGGTCTTCACTATAGGTTTGGTTAAAAAAACTACTTAAAGCGCCAAGGGGAATTCCCGTAACCAATGTACCTCTAACTGCCGCCAGACCATTAATTATCGAAGCATAGTCTACGGGCTGTTGCAGCAAACTTTGGTCATTATAGCCAAAATAAGAGGCTAAATTGCCTTTATTTATAACGCTCCGCAGTTCAGCACCTGCTATAGCATTAATAGAGTGGTTACCAAATCTTTTGTTATAGTTTAATTGCGTACGCGCAGTATAACCAGTGGAGCTGGTATTCTGCTGACGAAGGAAATCGCCATCAGGAATATTCCTTTTGAATGTTCCCCCTGCAGTCACTGTATAATTATTCACCCAGGCATTCACTTCCGAAGAACCCTGTGCAGCAAGATGCCTGATTTCTGAACGGGAGGTTTCGTATACTCCGCCAAACAAAAGGTTAAAGCCTTTTCCAATATCATAGTTAAAATTGGCAATGGTCTTGTTATTTAACGTTCGCGTTTTGTCGCTCACTGAATTGGCCTCCACCAGTGGATAATAGTTTTGGTCCAACAAGCCCTGAGACATGATGTAACTATTATAAACTGGTGCGTAACTTTTTGAACTGATGGCGGCAGGGCTGCCATTCACGTCTTCATAGCGTTCATAGCCTGCAAACTCAGCTACTCCCGGCACTGGTGCGCCATTAAAACGTAGTTCCTGATATTCTGTGGTCAGTTCCAGGCTTAATCGTTTCGCCAGTTTTAGTGTGGTTCTGCCTGTTAGTAAAAACCTGTTATTGCCATTCAGAATCGCATTATTTTGTTTACCAGTATAATTAGCAGTGATATAATACAATGCATTAGGTACACCTCCTGAAACGTTTATTGTACTCGTCTGTGTAACTGCAGTCCGCTGGAATAAACGGCTGTAATCATCCAAATTATCATAGTTAGCCAGCTCGGCAAAAGAGCTTTCGGCCTGCGCAGGCGAAATGATGCCGGCGGCAAGCTGAGACTGGATAAAGAAAGGGGTTGAACGCCTTATATTCCCTACACCTGTATTAAATAAGGTTCCCCAGGTAGCTGGCGTAATATTCAGGCTTTGTCTTTCACGTACGTAATTGGAATTGATGGCTGATGCATTTGGATCCCAACGGTAACGGCTATAATTTTCCTCTGGCGTCAGGCCCAGAGTAGTCCTGAAATTAAATTGCGCCGCACCGGGACTAGCCTGCTTCCGCTCAATAATAATTACCCCATTAGATGCCCTTACTCCATATACAGTAGCAGAAGCGGCATCTTTAAGTATAGTTACGGATTTGATCTCATTCGGATCAATCATATCCAGTGTTAATTCAGTCGGATAACCATCTACCACGATTAACGGACTTTGGTTGGCCGACATGGTAGAAATACCCCGGATATTGAATAAAGGCCTTGAAGACTGATTACCATTCGGATCCGTGCTGGTCAGTGTCACCGAGTTGTTGATCATCAATCCGGGTAAACGGTTTACCAATCCATCAAGAAAATCAGAACTTACCCGCGATTCATATTCCTTTGTGCCGATTTGCGCAACCGCACCGGTACTTTGTTCGGGTTTGATACGCTGGTAACCCGTATTGATGGTTACCGCAACTTCATCCAACCTGGCCACATCAATAGCCATACGAATCACACCCAGTTCTTTCGCCGATCTGATCTCTTGTTGCTTGTAGCCAATATAAGAAATCACCAAAACGGCATCCTCTTCCACATTTTGCAGCGTAAAAGATCCGTCTGCTCCTGCCCTGGTAAATTGCTTTTTCCCTTTGATCATCACGCTGGCACCCGCCAGTGGATTCCCGGTTAAGGAGTCTACCACCTTACCATGAACAGTAATGTTTAAAAATGGCGCTAAAACAGCCTGAATAAAGGTTTTAGGTTTGGACTTTAAAGTAACCGTGTTATTGTTGATCTCATACGTAATTGGCTGGTTTTCGAATATTTCGTCCAGCACCTTTTTAAATTCTACGTCTTTAACTTTAATGTTTACGGATTTTGCCTTTTCAAAAAGGTCTCCTGGCACTACAAAATTATAGCCACTCTGTTTTCTCAAGTTCCTGATGATATCCTCTAACGATGTATTGGATTTATTCAAGGTGATTTGCTGTGCAAAGCCAGCAGCACTAACCTGCATGATGGTGGCTATTAAAATAACGGTGGTTAATCGCATCATCAGCCAAATTTTAGGGATATACCTCGGCATACCCGGTTTCATTTCTAGTTTATTTAACACTTCATTTAGGTTCTGACAGAGACTTAGCGGTCCAAATGAAAGACCGTCAATATTGCTTTAATGAGCAGTATTAACTAAGTTTGTTTGTCTGGTTAATTGCAGTTTGCCGTCGTCTTCGAAATCGGGGCAGCTGCGGTTCGGTTGATAATTTGTGTCAAGGCCATACTTTCCATATCCTGACGCCAATCAGGGTATGGTTTTTCATATTTTCTTGCTCTGGGGCCGGGCTTAATGCTATTGTAAATTTTTCTGCATAAGGCTGGGTTTAGTAAAAATTGGTGAATTGAATAGGGTTAGCGGGACACATATATTTTTCTTCCTTCTATTTTAAAATGTACATCTCCGGTAGCTTCGAGCGGGATTAACACCTTTGAGATATTGTCAAAGCGGGATACTGATCCCCAAAAAATACCTGCAGGAATTTCTTCTTTATAGATGATTTCTACATCGTACCACCGTGCGATCATCTTCATAATTTCTTTGATATCCAGGCGATCAAAAACAAAATTATTGCTTTTCCAGGCTACAGCAAATTCAGGATCTACCCTACTCAGGTTGATATTTCCATGGCTATTGGCAGCCTGATTTCCGGGCTGCAATACCTTTATCTGGCCTTTATCTTCAACTTTAACGCTACCTTCCAATAAAGTAGTTCGATAGGCACTTTCATCCGGATAAGCATTTACGTTGAAATGAGTACCCAGCACCTCTATGGATTGCGTTCCACTTTCCACAATGAAAGGATGGTCCTTATCTTTAGCCACTTCGAAATACCCCTCACCGCTCAGTTTAACTTTGCGCAACCCATTGACAGTTAATGCCGGATTGTAAGTTAAACTTGATGCTGCATTCAGCCAAACTTTAGTCTGGTCCGGAAGCGTGATGATGTAAGTTTCTCCAATTGCTGTGGTCAGCGTATTTGAGGCATTGGATTTACTTTGTCCAGCCTGAACCTGATAAATCACTTGTCCGTCTGCAGTTTTGGAAATCGATAAACCAGACTCTTTTGCGATCTCGCCATTGGCTGCACCACTTAAGCTGATTTTTTTGCCATTTGCCAGGGTTAGCGTTGCCCCCATCTTTCCCGGTGCGATATCATTCGCAGTCAGGTGTGTATAGTCGGCCTTCATTTGACGTCCGGTAAATAAATATATGGCAAAAGCAACCACAAGAATGGCAGCAACTCCGGCAATAGCAGCAATGCGGCGCCATAGCGGGGTGCTCCTTTTTGTAACGGAAAAAACCGGGATTTCTGCGATCTGAGATTTAATGTTGTGAAGCGTGATTTCCCATGCAGGATCATATTCATCTGCAAAAGCTGTATCCTCAATTTCGGCATCCAGGAGGCTGTTTACTTCTGCATCATATTCTTTTTCTGCAATGTGCCCGAAAAAGAGGGTCGTCTCCTCAATAGAGGTTTCACCTTTAACATATTTCGCAAATAATTCCTGAATAGATGAGTTTGCTGGCATTGGGTGTATTAAATGTTGTTGTTATAATCCGGGTGTGTAAAGGATAAGTACAACAAGGTCAGAGATAGGACTACCCGGATAAAAATAAATTTATAACTTCTTGTAATACAGCAGGATTATTATAAATCCCGTTAATAACCCGGCTTGTTCATCGAGAAAATTACGGATATATTTGGTGGCATGCACCATCTGATTTTTGACCGTATTCTTGGATATCTGCAACTGCTCCGCAATCTGATCGTGACTGAGTCCTTCATTTCTGCTCAATTCCCAAATGATGCGACGCTGTGCAGGCAGTTGTGCAACCGCAGCCTTGATCGACTCTACACTTTCGCGGAAGATAATGCGCTCTTCGGTTTCATTAGTGGACGAGTCAGCATAATCAGTGATACTTTTTAAGATCCTGGCATCATTGGCCACTTTTTTAAGATATTTTAGCGCCTGCCGGTTAGCGATACTGAAAAGATAGGAAGTAGGGTGAGTAACATTTGCAAAGGCTTCTCTGCTGATCCATATATTTACAAATATGTCCTGAATTAACTCTTCAGCCAGCTCAGGGACTTTAACTAACTTTAATACATACGGAAAAAGCCTTTTCGAAAAATGCCGGTAAATGGTTTCAAAAGCCATTTCATCGCCCTTAGCAAGATTTGCGAAAAGCTCAGCCTCATTTACCAATTTATAAATTATTTTACCCATTTTTCGCTCCTTCACAGGAAATATTCTCAAAAATACCTTGAAACCTTTGCTAATGTACAAGATTTCCTTTAAACCGGAAGCCTTAGCCTGATCTATCCGGAAAATTCACTCCATTATGCTAATTAATGGTAATATGGGAAGCAAAAACTGATCATTTATTGAATAAAAACAAGTTATTTGCCCGGTTACTAAAGGCTGAACAAGTGCTGAAATTGATTGTACCCGCTCAGCTATTGTTAACTTATTGTAAATTAGCATGCTGTTACAAAATCAGGCATAGATATTGTATTCAGCATGATCTATCATGAAAACAAGATTACTCCACACAAAATTGCCTGAACTACTGGACTATGCCCTAGCCATTGTCATCAATTCCGTACCTGGTATGGCAGAAGCGGACGGCAGCACCAAACAGCTTTATCAATCCATCACAAAAGAACTATTGGCACAGGAACTGAAATCTAAAAGTCAATTTGCCCGCCGTAACTTCCGTGTACTCGCAACGAAGTCTAAATGCAGGCACCATAAAGTCAGCGCTTAGCAATTATCCCCGCTAAAGGATGAAAGGCGTTAAGAAACAAAACCTGCCAAGTAAAATCTGTCCTGTTTGCCACCGGCCATTTTCCTGGCGTAAGAAATGGGAAAAGACCTGGGAAGAAGTTCGCTATTGCAGCAAGAAATGCAGCGGTAATCAATAAATCCCTGGCTTAGCCAGGCTCAAATAATTCCTCGGTTTCAAAGCGACCGATTGGTATAAGTGGTTTAGCAAAACAAAGTAAAAATAGTATAATCCGGATTTTCTTTATTTGTTTCTGGTGATGGAAGAAAGTTAAGTTTCGTCAACAGTTGAGTTGAATGCTGATTTTGTTTGTGAGTGAAGGCTACTATTTTATGTGCCTGCATAGTTTGAAAAGCATAAGCAGTCACAGCCTCTGCCGATTCTTTCATTATTCCCTGACCCTGGAATTTTGTCATCAGCTCATATCCAATTTCGCAGGTATTTTTTTCATCTGAAAAATCATAAAGACAAATTGTACCCACAACTATTTTTGTCTCCCTTAGCGTAATTACCCAATAAATGGAATTGTTTTTTTGAATATGATCATTAATCTTGTTGATAAAGTTTATGGCATCTTCAATGGTCTTGCTGGGTGCTCTGTCAAGATACTTGTTGATTGCTGGGTCAGAACGCAAAGCAAAAATAGCTTGCTGGTCATCAGTGGATAATTTTCTCAGCGTAAGCCTTTCAGTTGTCAGAATTGGGAAAGGTGTGAAATTTCTGTTTACCATTTTGTCTGATTTAATTGTCTATTCTGGTTGTCATAGTCTGAAGTTAAGTCAAAGGTAATTATCCGAACGGTACAAATTGCTTATGTTCCCAGGGTCCTCCAAGGTAATACCAAAGATCAAGCCCTATGGCCTGAATTTCAAATGCTGTAAAATTTTGAGAGAGTGCTGCAAGCAATGACCTGGCGATTTCAGGACTCGTCTTATTCTGAACCGTAATATGCCCCCTGAACCCCTGTTTATCCTGAGCATTGAGATGAGAATTAAATTCTTTTCTTAATTCAGCCCGAAGAAAGGTTAACCGCTGACTCTCCACACGGAATGCCACACCTGCACCAAGATTGAACAAGCCAGTTATTTCCATTGGGAACGGAGAAAATGATAAACCTGAAACGATTTGCACTGTCTCCGGTGTATCGGGCAGTTGATGAAACAGCGTTAGATGTGCTTTTAGAAAATTGCGTTCAGGCGGAAAATGCTGCAAACGCAGTGTATTAAAATATTCCTGAGAAACATTATCCAGTCGGACGGTCAGAATCAATACACGCTCCTCTTTCTCATTCATAAAGTTAAGCATTTTAGTTCTCCACTTATGGCTTTTTAATGATAGCAGCCCAAGAGACTCAAATATGCCGATAATCCGATCAGCATCATAATTATAATAGATATCTATAAATCATGCTATTTTAATACCAGGCTCCTTTCATCCAAATTTGCCTCAGTTTTTAAATCTGAAATATCAGATCAAATAGTTAATCAATATCAATAAAATGGAATACAGAAAATTAGGAAAAACAGATCTAAAATTATCCGCTATTACCTACGGTGCATTCGCTATTGGTGGAAGTATGTGGGGTGGAAATGAAAAACAGGATTCTATCGAAGCTATTCATGCCTCCTTAGATCATGGTGTAACCAGTCTGGACACAGCACCTTTTTATGGTTTTGGATTAAGTGAAGAATTAATCGGAGAAGCAATCAAAGGCAGGGACCGATCGAAAATCCAGTTGTTAACCAAATTTGGATTAGTATGGGATGGCAGCAACCATGAAAAGGGAGAATTCTTTTTCGACGCGGGCAGTAATGGAAAAAGCATCCCGGTATATAAATATGCCTCCAAACAAAATATCATTAAAGAAGTGGAAGAAAGTCTGCAAAGGTTAGGCACAGACTACATAGACTTATTGCAAATCCATTGGGCAGATGCGACTACACCTATTTCAGAAACAATGGAAGCGATGGATGAGTTGATTAAACAGGGTAAAATCATCGCCGCAGGTGTATGCAATTATGATCTTACACAATTAAAAGAGGCAGAACAAACCCTATCGCTGGCATCGAATCAACTTTCCTATAGTATGCTCAACAGAGCTATAGAACAGGATATGGTACCTTACACCATTGATCACCATATTGGTTTGATTGCTTATAGTCCTTTAGAAAGAGGATTGTTAACAGGTAAGTATTTTAGGGATGCTACGCTAAAAAATGACGATCACCGTAACGGCTATTTCGGGCAGTTTGACCCTGAAAAAGTTAAATCATTTTTAAACAGTATTGAACCGTTAGCGAATGAGAAAAATGCGACGCTTGCACAGTTGGTGTTACGGTGGACAACTCTGCAGCCCGGAATTACAGTAGTACTTGCGGGATCAAGAAATGCTGAACAGGCTGTATCAAATGCGCAGGCAATCAACATCAATTTGAACCCTGAGGAACGCCAATTTATCAATAACCAACTTTTAATACTGTAGAAAGTGGAAAAATAAGATCTTATGTTCTCTGTACCGCAAGATGACTCAACATCAGCTCTGAGAGGAACAATATTAAATGCCCGAAAAAAGGTCGGGCATTTAATTGATTGACAATACCTGTTCAAAACAAAAAGGTGTATCACATCATGCACTAACAATTTATAAAAAGCCTGTCCTTATATTGTCAAGTAAGTTGTTCGGTTTTTTCATAATGTCTAAAAATAACAATTCTTATGAAATGTGGTTTTACGTTTTTGCTGATCCTGCAATTACGTTCCCCGTATAACAAATTATCGACTAAGCTGTTATACCACTGCTGACTATACCTAAGTAGCTGAACAAAGTATCATCATCAGCCCTATTTTTCAGAAGGCAAAGGCACAACCAGATAACAACCGTCAAGTTCATTTGAATGATTGTTATTAAAACCAACAGTGAGGATATTGATGCCTGACATATCCTGATTAAATAAATCCAGCGTCCCCCATTCTCCATTACCATAATAACCGCCAGACGGTACACTTCCGGACAGCAAATAACTAATCGGATGTTTAAATTTTAGGGTATCTGTCCCAATTTTGAGTTCAAAATAGCCCATTCCGTACCATCTTGCTGGTCTGGTGGAGGGAGCGGCCGCCATAGAGAAATGGGTGCCGGATTGATATCGCTGTTTCAAAAAATAGTCTATAGTGATCGCAGACCCCGGATTTTCCCAGGCATAGTGCTTTAAACCAGTCTGATGGCTGTAATCTGTAACAGGCAACAGCGCATGGAAATTGTGTTCAAACTCAGTCGGAACAGCAATATTACTTTTTTTAGGAATATACACTTTTACTACTTCGCCTCCCACTGAAATGATGTAAGTCATTGGATCATCCTCTTCATAAACTGTTACCGCATCCGCCCGTGATAGCAAATCCCTGGTCAGGCCCGACAGCACTTCCGGGCGCATTGCTAAATCCCTGTTCATATTTCTGTAGGGAAGCTTCTGGTCTTTCCCGGTTTTAAGATAGTCATTGTAACTATCTTCATAAAGCAGGTGCCCGTTAAATGGTCTGCCAAAGGCTGTGTTGCCCGTTTCATTCAGGCTATCTAAAGCTTCTCCTTTACCGTTTATTCTATAATAAGTTATCGAATAAGCAGGGGCCTCATATTGTTTTGGCTTGAACTCCTCTACGCTCTGCACAATGATATTGTTGGTAATGGAATCACGGTAAATTGTTCTTGGCCTGGTACCCCTGAATAAGGGTATTATTTGATAACCCTTACTTTTTACCTTTTCATTTAATGCAGGATAACTCTTGTATTTTTCCGGGAGGCGTGAGAGAAAATAGCTTTCACTTCTAAAGTAAGCCCTGACTAATAAACCCAGGCAAACGGCTAACACGATAAGGACTATAATATACATTTTCTTTTTGGGCATAGGGGTATGGTATCCGGAATCTTATTCCGATTCTAAAATACGGTTAGTTTTGTAACAAGCCCGGAATATTTTAATTCTATTGCCACCTCTGGTGTTTCAATGCTACCAGAAAATTTATGCGGCAATTCATCTCCGGGACAAACGGATAAAAAAGAAGAGTTTTTCCGCTACTTTTTGGGCTCGGCACTATATGGAACAATGTTCAACAGGACATTCATAAAACTTAATTTAATTATGGAGAAATATTATATTAGCGAACCCAACGCTCAGAAAATGTATAGTACAAAACAACTGGCACGGATTGCCGGTTTCCTTTATTTATTGGTCATCTTAACCGGGCTATTTGCGGAAATCTTTGTCAGACAGGCGCTGCGTGTTCCGGGTGATGCCTCGGCCACTGCTCATCTTATTCAGCAATCAGAAAGATTATACCGTTTAGGACTAGTTGCCGACTTATTTAACTTCGTCTGCGGACTTCCAGGCGTACTGATTATGTATGTATTATTTAAACCTGTCAATAAATATCTGATTAGTCTGGCAATGTTTTTTGTGCTTATTCAGACAGCAGTTATCGCAACCAACTTATTGAACCAGGTTTCCCCCCTCCTTCTTCTGGGGCACGATCCTTATCTCACTGCGTTTGAGCCTAAGCAGCTGGCTGCCCTCGCCGTCCATTCGTTAAACTTACAAGCTCAGGGTTATGGAATAGGATTGGTTTTCTTTGGATTTTATTGCATAACGGTTGGCTACCTGATCTTAAAATCGCAGCTTGTGCCGAGAATTTTAGGGGTACTTTATGCACTTGCCGGATTAAGTTATCTGGCAAATACCTTTACGATGCTCTTATCCAAAGATTTCGCCAATCCGCTGTTTCCTTATTTTGCATCCGTATCGTTTATTGGCGAAATCTCACTTTGCTTGTGGCTTTTGGTCATGGGCGTAAAAGATATCCGGAACCTACCTTTTGATTTTATTACCGGTCACGATGAGCGCCACTGAAAAAACCATCGTCGGATCCTGATACTCCTTTATTGACTTTTGGATAACCGACAAACTCCTTTTAAGCTTTTCCCGGAATACAAGTTTTCCCCCCATTATCACAGCAACCGGCTTGTCTAAATCTACCAGTTGGTCATTAAGGTTGATATTAAGCTCACTGAAAGTATTTTTGTCGATGTAAATTTCATTTCCCCTGATACTCACATCCGCTACTGATCCCTTCTCCTGTGCTGAAACAGGTGCCGATAACCAATAAGACCGGTGCTGAACCCTGTTGTCCTCTACCCATATCACCCTTTTCGGGAATGGATTTCTTTTGAAGGAAGACATCCATGGGATTGCGATCGTATCCCTTCTATCCATCCAATGCGCTTTGTCAGCATACAAATGAAAATCATGAATAAAACCTTTCTGATCAAGATTTTGGAGGCTGTCCAGCTTTTTATTAAAAGCAACCGCCAGTGTATTTCTGTGATAAGCAGTATCCATACCTCCCATATATATGGAAAACGGAAGGTTGCGAAGGTTCAGCGGATTTGCGTCTCCCGGATGTCCGGCCATCATGGAAGCTGCCGCCCAACGGTCGGCCATACGCGGCCCCAGCTGGAAGACACCATCCCCCCCTGCAGAGTAGCCCAGAATGTACACTTTATTTGGATTCACGTCTTCTAAAATCATCCCATAGCGTATCAGGGAATCCAGCAGGTTATCTATATGGTCCTCGTGCCATAAATTCCAGGTATTGGTAGGCGCCAGGGGTACGATGACCAGGCCTTCCGGAATAGCATAAAGCGTCCGCTGGTTTTCCCACTGCTGGTGGTTTACCGCAGCAGGAGCATTTCCCCCACCATGCAGTGAGAAATAGAGACTTCGCCCGTCTGCGGGCTTATCTCCAAATACCCTGTAGGCAATCGGCATCGTATACCTGCCAAACTTAATGATCCCTTCCGCCCACACTTTTTGTGCCGCAGGAAGTAAACGCTGCTTCTCCTGCGCCCATTCCCTGACCGAAAGCGCTTCCGCTTCTGTCCGGCTTAGTCCCTTCTGCGCAACAGAAGTCCCCACCATCATTAGTAAAACACCAATGCAGAGTATGCTATTTTTCATAAGTATTTTTTTTATAGTGATTTGATCATCACGAATGTGTTAATTTTTATTTTTGAGCAGATCCAGAATGCCTTCATTTTCAATGATCAGCATGCCCTGCCGGTCTGTCGTAATTCCCTGCTCAAGCAGATAAGTATATTTCGGGATCTTGCCTTCCATTAATGTGGGCAGATAAGCAAACTGCACATTTTCAGTAGTCTTTTGTAATGCTTCCCCCACTTCAATAATGTGAGTAGAGATAATAAAGAAGCACTGTCTGAATTGTGCAAAGGCATTGGTGACCGATAAGGTTGCATCATAGGCATCTTTGACATTGGTTCCTTTGAACAGCTCATCAAACAGCACTAAAAAGCTCTTCCCCGAAGCCACTTCTTCCGCGGCCTTTTTTACTCTTAAAACCTCCGCATAAAAATGGCTGTACCCCATGTTCAGACTGTCCGGAACATTTATAGACGAATAGATTCCATCGAGAACGGAAAACTGAAGGTCCTTTGCAGCAAGGGGAAAGCCCATGTGTGCGAGATAAAGGGCTATCCCCAGGGACTTCATGAAAGTAGACTTTCCTGCCATATTGGCTCCGGTCAAAAAAATCATGTTATTGTTTCCGTTGAAATTAACGGCATTCGCCACCCCTTTAATTAGTGCGGGATGCCATAGGGCCGCGGTTTCTATCCGCTGCATTTCTTTAGGCAGCGCCTTTGCATAATTAAAGTTTTGCGCCCTGCCCACTTTGCCTACAGAAAGGTAGACGTCAAGCTTATACATACGCTGTAGCAGGACTTCCAAATCGCTGCGAAGTGTATGCTTTAGTAAATGATCATAAGCCGCCAGTTTCGCCGTAGAAAATTCTGTTGCCGTTTTTTCCTTCAACAACTTCCCTAATGAAGGGGTAGTCAGGATGCGCTGAATGACCTGCCGCTCTTCATCAAAAGGTGTGGCCTGTGGCTCATCGAGCAGCTTCATGAAATCGTTTAATGCATTTAACAAGGATATCGTGGCCAGCAAACCTTTCTGTAATGCCGGGTAGCGCTCATCTCTGAGCAGGGTAGCCTGCATCTTTTTAGAAAAAGCCCCCAGCAATGCAGCAGGATAGCTTGTACTGCTACCTGCACTAAGATAATTCTCCACAGTCTGGAATTCAGCACGGCTAAAGGGAAAGTTCAGGTCCTTTCCCTGAAAATAACAGAACAGGCTACTGCGTTTATTAATCTCCTCAACATCAGTCAGGGGATTTTTAAATAATTGATTCAACAACCTTTCACCGCCACTGGTCTGCACCTTATTAAACATGCTAAAAATAGAACCCGGGGTGAACTTACCTGGTATGTTCAAATCCTCAAGCGTTTGTTTGTCAACTATAAAATTCATATCTTTTGTGTATTCAGCCGCTCCAAACCAGAAGCTAAAATTTCTAATATACCTTCATTTTTTATGATGATCATTCCATGCCTGTCGGCGGTTAAACCTTGTTCCAATGTGTAGGTGTAGACCGGCTTATTGCCCTCCATACGGGTAGGCAGGTAAACAAAATTGATATTATCACATCTTTCTTTCAGTATCTCGCCCGCCTCAATGATGTGTGTAGAAATAACAAACATACTGTCGCGTTTTCCTGCGAAGGCTTCGGTAAATGCAATCGTTGCTTCCGCGGCATCCTTTACATTTGTTCCCCTGAACATTTCGTCAAAAAGTACAAACAGGTTCCTGCCCAATCGAAGTTCCTGAGCAATCTTTTTAGCACGCAGTACTTCCACATAAAAGTGGCTGGCGCCCATACCCAGGTTATCGGGAAGGTTAATGGTCGTATAGATGCCATCGAGCACAGAAAATTCCATTTTTTTCGCGGCAACCGGGAAGCCCATATGGGCAAGGAAAAGCGCAATGCTCAGCGACTTCATGAAGGTTGATTTCCCGGCCATGTTGGCACCCGTAAGAAAAATCACATTACTGCCTGTGCTCATCTCAATTGAATTGGGCACTGCTTTTTGTAATTCAGGATGATATACGCCCTCAAGTTTCACCGTATGCTGCTGCTTAGGCAGCGCCTTTGGAAACACAAATCCGCGCTCTACCGCAACCAGTGCCACAGAAAAGTACACATCGAGCCCGTATATATAACTCATTATTTTGAGCACTATATCCCGCTGACGAAAACGGAACAGTTCATCGTACTGCATGTATTCGCTGCCTGAAACCTTTCCAGGAACGGGCAGGTCAATAACCTCCTTCATCCCAGGGACAGCCAATAGTTCCCTCAGATCTGTTATATCCTGCTTGTAAAAGTTGAACTCTGCCGTATCAAGGCTGTTTAGAAACTGCTGCAGCTCCTTCAACAACTTCAGCAAACTATCAATTCCAAGGTAGATACCGGCGGTAATGGCATCTATTGCAACCATATTGCTCAACTTTTTAGTGATGGAAACCTCTTGTGCGGACAGCTTCGTCCTGGAATCGGTATTTTTCAAATAGGATTCAACCGGATCAAAATAGTCTATGCTGAAGGGAAACAACGCTCCTTTCTTCGCAAACTGCTGAATGATCTGGCTGCGATGATTGATGGTATGCTCATCTGAGAGCGGGAAACGAAACATTTCCTCCAGTATGGTTGCCCCGCCCCGCGTTTTAGTCCTGTTAAAAATATCGTATATGGACGCTTCACCAGATTTTCCAAAAAGGTTCAGGTCATTTATTGTCTGCTGATCGGTAAGGAATGCCATTTCTATTTTCTTTTTCTTCTGATCAATATTAATGTGCCAAGAGCAAGTAATATGCCCGGGATTACCCAAAGGAATGTGATACGGAAGTATTTAATCTGTTCTCTTTTGATTAAAATCGTAGTGTCCTTCGGCGCCGGACGATAACTGCTGATGGGAAACTCACCATAACTTAACCAGCTAAAAATCCCCGTGTTAAAGGCAAAGTTCGCAGTTCTCATGTTAAAGCGATTTAATTCGATATTAGACATAAAATCGGCGTCGCCCGCAACAACAATACGCTGCTCTTTCCCTTTTGTTTTCCTGGTGAGGCTGACCGCAAGCGGAAAGGATTTCTGCAAATCACCTCTTTCCGGTTCAAATTTTACCTTGGCGGAATCTGTTACAAATTTGTCTTTCTTGAGCCAGCTTTTTCCCGGATCAGTAACCAGCAATGGCTTAATGGTATAGGCGCCTGAGTTTTCCATTCCCAGGCCCGTAGCCATCGGCATAGAAATCACTACACTGTCAGCATGGGCTGATTCCAGCGGAGGATACAGCTTAGCACCGGTACCGGTTAAAAAAGGCGCTGCCAGATGTGGCTCAAGATCACGGCTGATTTGCACAATAGCTCCGTCCAATAATTGTACACCAAATTGTTTCAAAAACGGATTGAGCACGGCTTGTTTTCCCGGTTCTCCGGAAATCAGCAAATTTCCGCCATCATCAATATATTGCTGCAGTTTCGCGGTCGCCAGCCCACTGAGTGCTGTTTTAGGGTCAGCGAGTACCAGGGCAGAAATATTCTTAGGTATCGAATCGGTTTGCAAAGATATGGTGTCTACATCGAATCCCTGGTTAAGTAAGGAATTTCTAAAATTTTTAAGGTTCGCCAGCGCACGGTACTCACGGTCACCCATTTTATTGATGTTACGCTCCAGGTCGCCGGTCACAAACAAAATTTTCGGAATTTTTGCAAGGAGCAGCCTTTTTAGCGCCGCAGAAATTTCAGTCTCTGATGGCCAGTGATCGTTATCAGGAAATACCCTTAAGAAAGTTTGTCTTCCTTTATATTTCAACTGCATGATATAATAATTGGGTTCCTGAGAAAGGTCAACCATTTTGCGGATTTCTTCCGGTCGCTTAAACTGGCTCAAACGCATGTCGCCCGTTTCGGCCATCTTTTTGACGATTTCTTCTAAAGTTTTTCCGGGATTGGCTTTCATAATTCCGTTCCCCAGGTTGAGTGTATCATAATACATCACTGTTTTCAACCTGATGTTATGCTTAAACCGTACGTAAGGTGCCCAGCGGTTGATATTTAACTGGTAGGACTCCGGATTTCCATCTTCCATAAACCCGCCCAGAATATTGGCATAGCCGGTAACTTCCAGCGGCTCATCGCCAAGATCCTTTACAATTTTCTGCGTATCAGGTTTGATGGTGTTATTTTTCCCACGCGTTACGTCAAAATAAATAATAAGCTGTGGAATCGAGCTGAGATAGCCAATGCCAATCGTGACGATGACAATGAGGCTGTAACGGCTTACCTTAACCCAGGTGGAGGTTGTTTCCATCCCCGTTTTCAGTTTGTAAATGGTCAGCTGCAAAAACATGAACACAATGGCCAGGAAATAAATAACCCCGTTACTCGTGATCAGTCCGGCGAGGATCCAGTCTGTACGGCCGGCTACGGATAGAAAATAGGTAACGTCCCTTAGAAAAGGTACTCCTTTCCATAAACCTGATACATTATATAGTATTCCAAAGGTTACAAAAGTACACACTGCGGCTACAATCTGATAAGTGGTGAGGCAGGACATGAAAATTCCGATCGCCGAATAAGCGCAGAGCAGTAAGAATAAACCCAGTACATAACTCAGCAGCAATCCCGTGTCCGGTTGATTTACCGTGAAATAACTCGTGATGACGTATATCGATACAATACCTACCATCACCAGACTCATGGCTACCATTGCAACAAACTTCCCTAACACGATATCCCTGACACGAATTGGTGAGGAATATAAAAGACGGATAGTACCACTACTTGTTTCGCGGCTAATGAGCCCCATGGTAAGCAGCGGAAGATAAAGGTAAAGGTTTCCCATCACGTTGGAAAGGACACCTTGTGCCCCTGAAAATATGGAACTGATCACGCTAAACGGAAGTTTGTAGCCGCCTTCTATGGTCATCGCGATATTATCAAGCCCCTTTAGGTAGACAAAGCCGCACTGGACCATAAAAATAATAATTAGAAACCAGGCAATAGGAGAATAAAACAGCAGTTTCAATTCTGTTTTGGCAACCCGAAAAATAGTTTTCATTAAGCTTTTTTTGATGTAATTATTGTTGGGACAATTGTTTAAATATTTCCTCTACAGAGTTTTTTTCGAGTGTAATTTCTTGCAGGCGCCAGCCATTCTCTACACTGATGGTGACGATTGTTTCAGCTATCGAAGCCTCACCGCTGAAATATAATCTTGCGAGCCTCTCGGTAAGCAGTTCTGCCCGCATGACCCCATCGATGGCTTCCAATGCAGCGATTTCCGGCATATTATTGAAATGGATCAGCATGCTGTGCGGCTCAATATAGTTGTTGAATGCATCCATGGTATCTTCAAATACAATCCTTCCGTTTTCAATCATCTTGATATCGCGGCAAAGTAATTGTACTTCAGAAAGAATGTGTGAGGAAAATATGACCACCCTGTCTTTGGCGATATCCTTAATCAGGTTCCTCACCTCAATAATCTGGTTGGGGTCTAATCCATTTGTCGGTTCGTCGAGCACCAGTACGTTGGGGCGGTGCACAATGGCCTGGGCAATGCCAACACGTTGTCTGTAGCCGCCAGACAGATTTTTGATCAGCCTGCCACTGAAATGATCTATTCCGCAGCGTTCTTTTGCTTCTTTTACTGCATCTTTTCGGAGTTGCCCCGACATATTCCTCAGACCTGCGCAATAATTGAGATACTCATCTACGGTAAGGTCCAGATATAAAGGCGGATTCTGGGGAAGAAATCCGATTTCCATTTTGGCCCGCATGGGATCATCCCTGAAGTTGACACCATTGATATATACGTTCCCCTCCGTTTGGTTGAGCGAACCGCAGAGGATGTTCATTGTAGTAGATTTTCCGGCACCATTGGATCCTAAAAGCCCGATAATACCGTATTGGCTGATCTCTAAATTGATGTCTCGTATCGCCCAGCTGCTACTGTAACGGTGCGACAAATGCTCTATTTTTACTATACTTTTTTCCAAAATTCAGTGTTTTATATTTATAGAAATAACTGTTCTGCTGCTGATGATCTGAAGGACATCAGCAGCAGAATTTTATTTAATCCGGATTCTGTATCAGCTCCGGACTTTGATTAATGATGATGGAGGAAAGTGGGAATACATAAGCATTGCTGTTAGGCAACAGCGTATAAGTAATACCATTGTATACACGGGTAACCGTCTTTGCGAATGCGGCATCTTTGTTCAGGCGTTTTTGGTCAAACCACCGAAGTCCGGTTCCAAAGAATTCCCTGCGGCGTTCGTTGATCACCATTTCCAATGCCTGCTGCTCACTCGTTGCAGAAAGTGCTACGTAGTCTTCTTCCAGGAACCTGAGTTTCCGTAAGTCATTCAGCATTTTCACTGCCTCATCACTTCTCCCGGCACGCGCCAGACATTCTGCACGGATCAGCCAGGTTTCACTCACTGTTAAGCCTACGTTACTCGCGTCTGTACCATTTCCAGCCCGGTATCCTGTTCCTGAAAAGTTTGGATAAATATCTTTGCCATCTTTAGTAAACAGCGCATATCTCAAGTCTTTTGTTCCCAGCAAATTCAGCAAATCATCACTTAACTGCAGCGCAGAATAACTGGTTCGCGGTATTTTACGAAGCAGAACTTCAGGGTTATCTACCAGTCTGGGGAAGGGAAGTTTTGACGCACCAACAAAGTTTTTATAATCATTCAGTGTGCCTGTCAGTGCCAGTGATTGTTCCGCAGCTTGCTGCGCAGCACTAAAATTACGCATGTTCAGCTGCACCTTCGCAAGCAGCGCATATGCCGCCGCCCTGTTTGGCTTAAGGGAGTTAACCTGATTAACCGGTATCAGCGGTATAGCCTGTTCTAAATCCTTCAGCACCTGCGTGTACACCTGGGCAACCGTTGCTCGTTCCAGGTTCACAAACAATTTGGCCTCTAGTAAAAGCGGTACGCCAGGATCTGTCACCGCCGTTGCCGCATCATACTGTTTCCCATAAGAGTTCACCAGGGTAAAATAAGTAAATGCCCTTTGGATCAGCGCTTCTGCATAGATCGCATTTCTTTCTTCCGCCGAGCCACCTTTACTGTCCATTACACCAGCAATCACAGTATTGTAAGTATACATGGCTTTATACATTGCATTCCAGTCAAAATCATCCATTTTATCTACATAAAACGGTTTGCCCCAGGTATATATCTTAACATTAATCATGTCATTCGCAATATCCTGCTGAAGAACAGAGTCTTTCAAATTGATATCGTCACAGCTGAGAATGGCTGAATTTCCCGAGCCCACTTCAGCATCAACTTTGTAATTGATCAGTAAACTGTAATCTGTAGTAAAAACCAATACCCGTTGACCCTGAACGGGAACGTTTTCTACGTATTTACGGCAGGAAACCAATAGGATACAAAGTATGGCTAGGAAAAATATTTTAAATATGTTCATGGTTATTTCTTTAGGATTATAAACTCAGGCTAAGCTGGAAAGAATAAGTACGTACCGGAGCCAATTGATAGGTTGAGAAGTTATAAATATAGTCAGGGTCGATATGCTCCTTATTCTTAGCCCAAATCATACCCAGATTCCGGCAAACAGCCGAAATATTCAGGGACTTTACACCCAGTCTGTTTGCTATCTGCTGTGGTACAGCATAAGCCAGTCTGATTTGCTGCAATTTCACGTTGCTCCTGCTTCTCACCAGTAAATCTGAATTGGAATACCGTTCTGCACTCGCGCTATAAAGAAAACCCTGTGAAAAATCCGTATTGATTCCCGGGACATTGGTCGTCAGCTCATCTCCGGGTTTTCTCCATCGCTGCGCCAGATCTCCTGCACGGGATGCGTAATTACCACCATCACTAATAGAAGGTTTGAGGAACACGCCCCCCAGCTGATACTGAAATTGAAAACCTAAATCAAATCGTTTGTAAGTTACATTCGTATTGTAGGCACCAAACCAGGGCGAAGCAGTCCTTCCTGAATATTCTTTGATGTCATAATAAGGGAAATCCCAGGTGGTATAAAATTTCCCTGGCTCTTTCGGATCTTCAATCAGTGTTTCTCCTTTTTGATCAAGTCCCGCAAACTTATAAGTGAACAGAAAATCGGTTGGATATCCATCGTGAATGATTTTTCCCTGCGCAACATCCTCATTGCCGATCGGTGTCTTGAAACGCTCATCATGGATAATGTTGGTATTGTACGACAAATTGATGGTATTGTTCCATGTCACTTCTTTAGATCTGATTACTGCGAAGGAAACGCCCAGGTCTACCCCATTTCCATCCAATTTGGCTGCATTGAACAAGGTGCTGGAAAAGCCGTAGGTTGCATTAATTGGCAAATCATAGAATATATCTGTGGTATGTTTTTTATAATATTCTAATGAACCCGAGATCCGGCTGTCAAACAATGAAAACTCAAGACCATAATTGATCATCCTGGTAGTTTCCCAGGCCAGGTCTTCCCTGGCAGGACGAGCAATGTTTGCACCAGGAAGGCCCGAATAACCATCTGTTCCATTTAAATTGATCACCGTAACCGGTGCATAACCCTGAGGTGCATTACCTGTGAAACCATAGGTAAAGCGGCCAGATAAACTGCTTAGCCAGGCGATATCTTTCAATAGATTCTCTTTTTTCATATTCCAGGCAACACCCGTTGACCAAAGTGGGATCGCTCTTTTTCTACGTGCAACGCCAAGCAGGTTTAAATCATCAAAACGTCCGCTTCCTGAAATCGTATACTTACTGTTAAAGGTGTAGGACCCATTTGCATAATAGGAAAGCGCTCTCGTTGTTTTCTCCACCACAGGCCCTGTTGTAGCACCGATGGATGGGCGATCTCCATACATATTCAGATAGCCTACAGTAGGGTTTACCACACTAAAGGCGTTAATCACTTTATCATATCCGTAGCGGGTCTCACCACTGTTTTTGTTAAAGACCTCCCGGATCTCGTTACCCAGCACCATATTCAGTTCATGCTTGTTGTCCCAGTTTTTATTGACGTTGACCTGGCCACGCACATTATAACTTCTCACTAATGCATTGTCCAAAACCAGCCTTCCGCCAATTGGAATTCCATAAACAGGTCTTCCCGAAGAATTTATGCTTGTTCCTTTGTTGACCAGTATTCTGGCTTCATAGCTGTCAGGTTCCTGATAGTTCTCCCGCTCATTGAAATTCCGTCCAACATTCCCTGATAGGGTCACACTCAGCCAGGGAGTAATTTTACCATTTATATCTACATTCAAGCCCAGGTTATTCCCGGTATTCATCGTATTATTGAAATTCAGTTCATCAACAGGTGAGTAGCGGAAGGGCAAATAGCCCATGCCTTCCAGTGCCCGCGCCTTTTCGGGAACCAGCAGGGCATCATAATATTTTATACTGCCATCAGGATTTTTAAGCATATCATACGGGCGTAATCCTAATTCTGTCATGCTCATGGCCACTGCAGATGCAGGATTCGTTTGATCTGTCGTATTGGCGTAGGATAATGAGGTATTGATATTCACCCGGCCTTTAAAAAGCGCGGAGGTTGTTCCGATGTTGAATGAATACCCTTTATTTTTATTGCTTTTGTACACTCGGTCATCCGTGTAATAAAAACCAGACATATAGTAAGAGCTGTTAATTCCTCCTCCGGAAAGTGACAGGTTATATTGTTTTGTGGTCGGTCTTTGTAATAAATACTCAGCAATCTGATCCCCATTATCGTTGAGCGCCAGCGCGGCAAGCTCCGCATTCATTTGGGCCTCAGAAATTTCTCCGCGTTTATTTTTAAAGATAATGGCCTGCGCCTGGCTGTTGTTTTTTTCCAGATTTCCAGGTACCGGATCAGACACTAAATAATTATTTACCATATCCTTTTCCAGCTCTATGTAATCAGTATTAGACAGTAACGGTCCATAGCCTGGTTTTGGCTTAGCACTGGTGCTGTAAGTGGTCGAGAAATTAAGAGAAGGTGCAGAATTTTGTTTTCCTTTTTTGGTGGTAATCACAATCACGCCATTGGCGGCCTGGATACCCCAAATGGATGAGGCAGCTGCATCTTTAAGAAAGGTCACCTGTTGAATGTCATCAGGATTAAGAAAATCTAAGCCACCTCTGGCAATAGAGATCTGTGAGGGAAATCCATCAATCACCAGCAGAGGTTCTGTACTTACCTGAGTGTTCTGGCCTACGATAGTAGAAATCCCGCGGATGTTAACGGTACCATTCCGGCTCCGCCCGGCAGTAGTTTTGGTAGAAATATTTACTCCGGGAACCAGTCCCTGCAGGCGTTCCAGCACGCTGATAGTGGGAAATTGCGCTAACTCTTTGGCCGTAACAATTCCGAATGACCCGGTGGCACGGTCCTTATTGACATCCTGATAACCTGTACTGACGATGGATACATCCTCCAGTGCGGCGACCAAAGGCTTCATGGCGATCACCACGCTGTTTTGTCCATTTAGTGTTAAGGTATCTGCTTTATAACCGATAAAGGTGGTAATCAGTGTTTCCTTACCCGTGAGGTTGAGCAAGCTGAACGATCCATCCCCGGTCGTCCTGGCAACCTGGTTGCGTCCCCTTACGGAAACATTGGCGCCGGCCATCGCTTCGCCCCGCTCATTCACGACCAGGCCTCTTATATCTACTTTAACAAATGCCTCAGTAATCCGGTCTATAAAAGAGCGCTCTTTCCGTAGCACAACAACCATTTTGTTCTGGATTTCAAAAGCCAGGGGCTGGTCTTTAAAAATTAGGCCGAGAACTTTAGGCAGCTCCATATTTTTCACATCGACGTTTACAAGATTTGCAGTTTTCAATACATTTCCATCTGCAACAAAGTCATAACCGCTCTGTGATTTAATCTGGGCAAAAATCCTTGTTAAGGATGCATTTTTCTCCGATAAGGATATTTTCTGTGCAAAGCCTGCGGCGGCAACTTGCATAAGTGATGCTAACAATATCACGCTGGTTAATCGCATAATGAGCAATATTTTATGGCATACGCCTTTAGGCATACCTGATTTGGTATATTTTATATACATTTATTGCCGGTTTGGTTTCTGCAGTAAGACCTCTACTTTCGACGGGAAAGGTTACTGCGGGTTAAGTTGATCAGTTAATTATTGGCCTAAGCCAGACTTAAACCAGGTTCCGGTTCTCCGGGATCTGGTTATTTATTTTAGTACTTATTTCGTCACGTATACCCTCCTTCCCTGCAGTTTAAAGTGAACTAATTTGGTTGCTTCCAAAGCCTGGAGTACCTGGCTGATATTTTTAGATCTCGATACATTACCGGAAAAAGCACCTGTGGGTATGCTGCCTTCATAAATGACCTCAATATTGTACCATCGTGCGATGTCCCTCATAATTCTGTCTATGCCCTTCTCGGTGAAGATAAAATCGCCATCTTTCCAGGCGGTGCTTTCTTTGAGGTTGGCTTGCGAAATGCGCATGGATTCGTCCTTAAGGGAAGACTGCTGTCCCGGGCTTAACCGGATGTCATCTGTGTATTTTACTTTACCCTTATCTCCCCATGTAGCCGTCTGAAAGTCAACCCGCACACTTCCCTCTACTAAAGTGGTCACCACACCGGCCTCTTCCTTATATGCTTTTATGTTAAAGTGTGTTCCCAAAACCGTCACCTCCTGACCATCAGACCCGACAATAAACGGATGTTGCTCATCTTTTTCAATTTCAAAATAAGCTTCTCCGTCCAGCACAACCTTCCGGCTTTTTGATTTGACAAAGGAGGACGGATAGGTCAACGATGAGGCGGCGTTCAGCCAAACCAGGGAACCGTCCGGCAATTTCACCTTATACGTTTCGCCCCTATGTGTAGAAAGCGTATTCAAGCCCGCATCTTGTGCTGATGAGCTGTTTAAAATTTCGTAGGTGATTTCCCCGTCGGCAGTTTTAGAGATCCGTACCCCCGACTCAGATGCCAGCGCGCCACTAATGGCTTCGGACAAAACAATTTTACGACCACTTGCTAAAGTAAGGGTGGCTGTATTTTTACCCGGTGCGATATCCTGTGCAGCGGAAATGCTGCTGATGGGGTTGCCCTCAGGATGGAAAGATTTATTTTTTATCACTATAGAAAAGACAATGATTGACGCAGCTGCTGCCACTCCGGCTATACGCAGCCAAAGTTTCCGTGTTTGATGATTTCTCTGTGGAAGACTAACTATCTTTTCAAAAATTTGCCGGGCACGCAGTTCATTTATCTCCTTTCTGTGATGATCACTCAGCTGATAGTCTGTTTCCAGCAGGCCGAACAGGCGCTGCTCCGCACCCGCTGTACGAAGAAAAGCATTGAAGGCTTCCAATTCACTAGCAGAAGCTGTTTTTGCAGAAAACTTCGCATATAAATCAACAATCCTCTTGTCTTCCAAATGATCCATATATTATCCCTAAACTATTTTTAATCTATTTTATACACCCCGAAAATTTTACTCTCAATTTTTGGATCTGCCTTTATATCTTTTGCTTCAACGAATATTCCTGATTTTTCAGGACGTTCACCCTGTCCCCTGGAAATATCCGTTATTTCACTTCTATTTTCCCAGTAATTCTTCATAAAACAAAACAATACGCTTATCAGGCTACATGTTTTCAGCTATTTCACAAAAAAAAATGAAGCACATTAAACAAATGACATGAAAAATCTGAATTTTCAGACGAATCTGGCCATATCCCCTCTACTATATCACCCCTTTTTTAATAACAACCACTGAAAAATGAATTAGGGGGTATAGAAAACGAAAAAAAATTAAAATAATTTAAAAATAACCAGGAGAGCAGCCACATCAGTATGCGTTTTAAGGTATGTGCGTAGAAAACGCAGCGCAAGTTTCATGTAACCTCTAACTGTTTCCACACTAAGATTCATTTTTTCAGCTGCCTCTTCGTACTTCATCCCTTCTAAATGACAAAGCTCATAAACCAATTTCTGTTGCGGGGGGAGTAAGGCAATGCCTTTCAACAATAGTTTTTTGGTATCGGCCAGCAAAATCTCCTCTTCGGTGCCATTATCCTGCTCTGTCCAGCCTTTTCCAAGCTCCATGTCCGTTTTGGCTTCGAGCGCTTTTCTTTTCAGCACTGTAAAGCTCCGGTTACGGGTAAGGGTTGTCAGGTAGGCGGCGAGGTTGGTATCTTCCTTTAGCCGGTCGGCAGTTTGCCAAAGTTTTAACATTACTTCCTGAAGAACTTCCTCCGCAAGCAGCTCCGACTTCAGTAAGTAAAATGCTCTAGGATAAACCAGCCTGCGGTAATGATCGTACAGGATTTTAAAGGCATGCTCATTTCCCTTCGCCACTCTACGCAGCAATTCACTTTCCTCGGCAAGGGGTTTAATCAACATAACATGCTTAAATTTCAAATATACATGTTTAATCAAATAAGTGGTTCAATGAAATAATGTGATCACCATAAATTTGAGCAGTGATGATAATCTGCCGCCGATTTCTGTATCCTGATGCGTGAAGGGAAAACCTGAAGGAAAATACCTTCCCGATAATCCGTAAAATATAAACAGCGCTTAATTTAAAAATTGATCCCTGAAATAATGAGGCGAAACCCCGGCTTCTTTTTTAAACAGCCTTGAAAAGTACGTAGGGTTCTCAAAACCCAGCGAATGAGAGATTTCTGCAATATTCATCCGCCCCTCCTTTAATAAGTTCTTTGCTTCGTTAATGATATAAAGATGTATCAATTCAAGAGCAGTTTTTCCAGTTTCCTGTTTCAGTACATCGCTCAGGTAGCGGGATGAAAAATTTAATCTTTCTGCCATGAAAGTCACCGTGGGAAGGCCTGATTCCCGGATCTCTCTTGTGTCGAAATAAGATTGGAGCAGCTCATGAAACCTGGTCGCTACGGTACCCGTTAATTCGGCACGGTGGGTAAACTGACGTTTGTAAAAACGTTGTGCATACTTAAGCAGCGTATCCAGATGGCTGAGTAAGATCGTTTTAGTAAAGTCGTCAGTATTATTGTGGTATTCCTTATCCATTATGGTGACCAGGTTCCAGATCATCGCTTCCTCGCCAGGTGACAGGTACAATGCTTCATTGGTCTCGTAGTCAAAATAGCCGTACTTTTTTATTTCACGGTGCAACGCCGCACCAGCCAAAAAATCTTCATGGATTAATATCAGAAAGCATTCATCCCTTAACTTGATATTTTTAAAAGTTACCGTCTGCCGTGGTTTAATGAACAACAGCTTACCCCGGTCGTGGTCAAACTTTGTTCTGCCATGCTTAATATTCCCTGATTCCAGCTGCTGGAAAGCAACAATGTAAAAATTGGCAGAGAATTCTATATCGTCACCTCCGCACTCGTCTTTGTTACCGAAGGAAATGCTGAACAGCGGATGCTCCGGTGCTTTTATGCCGATGGCTTTGCTGAAACTGCTTATTTTATCGAAGTGATTCATCATTTAATTTAAATAGGAAAAGCAGTATCCGTCTAAACAGATACTGCTAATATAGCTAAAATACGCGCTTAATTTCCCTGTGCAGCAACGGAAACGTCCTGCCATTCTTCCCAGGTTTGCATCCGTTGACTATAAGTATGTTTTATCCACTGCATGCCGACCCTGCCCAGAATTAACCTTAACGGAGGATTTTCCGCATCTACCAGTTTCAGTACAGCCCCGGCAGTTGCTTCCGGCACTCCCCAGTCTTCTGCTTTATTACCAGCTGCAAGTCCGGCTCTTACTTCATCATAAAAAGCTAATGATTTGCTTTGCATCCCTGAGCTTGTGGCAAAATCCGTCATAAAACCATTAGGTTCCAGTATGCTGACCCTGATACCGAAGCCGCTCACTTCAGCGGCCAGGGCTTCACTGATACCTTCAACAGCAAACTTGGAAGCACTGTACAGCCCCAAAGTAGGAAAAGCGAGCAGTCCCAATGCGCTTGACACCTGAATGATATGACCCGATTGCTGTTCACGCATTACCGGGATCACCGCCTGGGTTACCCATAGTAAACCATAAACATTCGTTTCAAATTGTGTACGTATTTCCTGCTCTTCTAACTCTTCTATGGCGCCAGTGTGGCCATAGCCGGCGTTATTAATCAATACGTCGATCGTGCCAAAATGTTCCCTGGCTTTTGCGACGGCCTCAAAGCACGCAGCCTTGTTGGTGACATCCAGCTTTAACGCCAGCAGTGTGGCGCCATATTCTTTTAAAAGATCTGTTAAAGCATCCGGGTTTCTTACTGCAACCACTACCTGATCGCCGCGTTCTAAAAATGCTTTTGCCCATATACGGCCCAGGCCGCGGGATGCTCCGGTTATAAAAATTGTTTTTGCCATTGTTATTTAATATGATATAAAATTCAATGACAAAATTCTGCTAATTCAGGACAGTTTTAATGATACAAAAGTAGGGAATCATAGAACGATTTTACGTAATTAATGTGCAATCTGGAATGCATAACAGCGTATAAAATATAATAATCCTGAAAACCCTGACCCCTATAATTTGTTCTTAGGTTGACCTAAACATCAAAAAAATGAGCAGTTCTGAAACGGCAAATGCAATTGAAAAAGCAGCGAAATTATTGATGCGTAAAAATCTAACCCTCGCCTTTGCGGAAAGCGCAACTGCGGGAAGGGCATCCGCAGCATTTTCCCTGGCTTGTCATGCCGGTAAATTCTTAAAAGGAGGATTTGTGTGTTACGATGCTGCGCTAAAATGTGATGTACTGCAAGTCCCGCAGGAAATGCTGGACAAATTCACCCCGGAATCTGCTGAGGTTACCTATGCCATTGCTATGGGGCTGACAAAACTTATCCCTGCAGACATCCATATCGGGATTACCGGCCTGCCTTGTCCGGGTGGAAGTGAGGATCCGGAAAAACCTGTCGGCACAATGTTTATTTGCGCGCTGCTTCATGGTGAATCCTGGTTTACCGAGCGAATCCTGTTCCAGGGCAGTCACGAGCAAATTGTTGAGCAGACCGTGGATCTTATCGCTGAGAAACTCATCAATTGTCTGAGCTAGTTATCGAATTCAGCAGCAGGCAGCCACCAGAGATCTATTTTACAGGATTTAAAGGATCCTACAGCGTTATGGTAAAAATTGTACCCCGCCCTTTTTCACTTTCTACTTCAATAGTTCCATTCAAAGACTCGATTTGCATTTTCGTCATATACAATCCTAGTCCCTTTCCTTCCCGATCATTGTGCAGCCTTCCATAGAGTACAAAGATTCTTTCCCTATGCGCATCTAAATCGATACCTAAGCCGTTGTCTTCAATCGAAATCACGGTTTGATTTCCCTTCTTACATCCCTTAACGTTAATCAAAGGATGTCTATCTGGTGAACGGTATTTAATTGCATTATTGATTAGATTGAATAATGTACTTTGTATGTAGCTTTTGATGCTAGTCAGTTCATCAGCATTATGATCTATCATTACATTAAGTGTTGTACCACTTTCACCAATTTCTTTTTTAAGATTAATGCATACCGATGAAATGAGATTACTCAATAAAAATGCTTCCTTTTTTTCGTCCTGAGTGGATCGCACAGACAACACAGTATTCAAATCGCGTAGCAAATCATCCATCGATCTGGCAGCCTGTAGAATATAGCGTCTTGTATCAGCTGCTTCTTCGGAATGGACTTCATCTTCAAGAATCCTGGCAAGACCAAGAATACTGGCGACTGGTGCACGCAGGTTGTGTGAAACTATGTGGCTAAATTGCATTAATTCATCATGTCTTCTGCTCAACTCGTCAATGAGTTTCTCCCGTTCTATCTCTGCCATCCTTCTTGCCGTAATATCACGGGCAGATGCATAAAATTCCCGAATCCAACCATTATCATCTAATATTGGAACAACATAATCTTCCAGCCATACATATTCGCCGCTATATTTGTGTCTCATTCTGTAAACGCGAGTCCGGGGATTTTTTGATATAAACATATCTTTAGTAGTAGCTTTCACCTGCTCCAGATCATCCGGATGTATCGCTTTGATCCAAGTAAGCGGGTCATTGCGAACGTCCTCAACTGAATACCCGATTATGCCTTCTACATGTGAGCTGAGATAAGTAAAAGTATTTTTGAAAGGGTCTACCTTATCCAAAGAAACAATATAAAAAACCTGGTCTGATGAGGTAATCAGACGCGTGACTAGCATATTTGTTTTCTCTAGCGCTAAGTTTGTTTCTTGCTGGTCAGTCACATCGCGTGCTGACCCATATATATGCAATACCTGTCCATGTGGATTTACCTTAGCAGAGATGCGATCTTCAATCCAACGGTATTGCTTTTTCCCATGGTGATACATACGGTAGGTCATCACAATCTCCTGTCCCCTCAATACCTTCTGAAATAGTTCAATAGTAATAGCTGTATCTTCAGGATGCACAGCTTCAATCCACCTTCTGGGGTCTTCGTTCAATTCCTGCGCATCAAGGCCGATTATTTCCATCGAACGGGCACTGATGAAACTATAAGTACTTGCAGCGGTGTCGTCTGGATTGATATCACGAACGTAAATTACCTCGTCGATATTACTTAAAATGTTGTCAAGAATAGTATGCTGATAATCGATCTGATTTCTATAATTTTCAAGCGTCTTACCTAGCGTTTTAACTCCTGTAATGATGATATTTAGTGGGCCTTTTCCTTCCGTGATTCCTTCTTCAACATTGAAATTACCCCTGCTGAATTCAGTAAGCATTAAAGAAATTCTGTCGAGCTGGGAAGTAGTTGTATCGTGCATAGCTAAATTCTTAATTGAAGAAAGATCGACATTTATTGCGACAAACGGTCAACTCGAAAGAATTTTTGTATTAAGAATAGATAGCCAACTATTGGTTATCTATTCCCAAGTCCTTATTAATGCCATGTGGATGATGCGCTTCAATCTGATCTGCCAGCAGATGCAGCAATTCTTCTTTGAGCTTGCCCTTGTTCTGGCAAATGTGCAGGTAATTATTCTTATCCGGCTCAAAGCTGGCTACCAGCTTGCCTTCCTGAAATACTGCCACTTTACAGCTTTCGCCATCGTGATGCAGGTACTCACCAATCTCAAAATGATGAACCTTTTTATCTATGCTGATACTAATCGGGTAATTTTCCATTGGTTTCAATAACAATCCTGATGAAATCTGGTTTTCCCTTTTTGTTCATCTTACTATTTTAGCGCCCTGTCTAACAAATTAATTGTTAAACTGTTATATCAGCAACCTAAGCTTACAAACATGCAAGAAGAAACATTTGAAATAGCTGTAAAGATTAATCAGGGACTTGAACCCTTAACTTTTACCATCATCGCTCATGACGACATCTCAACACCTGAACATGTTTTCAGCTTCAAGGTAACACGGGATAAACAGACCCTGGCTACCATTCGCCCTGATGCGGATCACTGCTGGCAACTGTTAAAAGGGGAGATGGAACAGGACGAGGTAGATGCAATTGGTTCGGCTATTGATGCTCACTATACCTGAGTAGCCGGACACCAATTAGCCAAAAGTCTCTTTCGCCTTACTTATAGCAGTCAACATATCAATTCCTTCCCCTAATACTCCGGTAAACAAATCTCCTGTCTCCCTTAACCGGTCTGGCGCATTGCGGATGGTAAAATCCCGCATGGTCAGTCCTGGCTTCACTTCATCCCAGTGCAGTGGCATAGACACCGTCGCTCCGGGTTTTGGCCGGAGGGAATAAACACCAGCAATGGTTGCACCCGGCCTGTTCTGCAAAAAGTCCAGATACATTTTCCCGCTCCTGTTGGAGATCATCCTTTCCAGAGTAGTGTACGAAGGAAGCTCCTTATGCACCAGCTTGACCACCACCTGAGCAAAAAGCTGACTTTGATCATAGCTGTACTTAGCGCCCAATGGTACATAAATGTGGATACCGGTAGATCCGGATGTTTTTACAAAAGACGGCACAGCCATACCATCTAATACTGACTTTGTCATCTGCGCCGCCTCAATTACCTGTTCAAAGGTATTTTTATCCGGATCCAGATCAATCACGCAATAATCAGGATTATCCGGCGATTGCACTTTACTGAACCAGGGATTCATTTCAATACAGCCCAAAGTCGCCATCCAGAGCAATGTAGCCCGGTCGTAGCCCAGCAAATATTCCTTTTCTTCACCTTTATCATTGGTATGTGGCATCGTATGTGCCCAGGAAGGTGCAGTTTCAGCCACATTCTTCTGGTAAAAACTTTGGCCATGTATCCCTCCGGGAAATCGGTTCAGCGACATTGGCCTGTCTAGCAGATAAGGCAGCATATAGGAGGCAACCTGATCATAATAATTGAACATATCCCGCTTTGATATTCCGTCTTCCGGCCAGTATAATTTATTGAGATTCGTAAACTTGATCAGATGACCGTCTATCTTCTTTTCTGCGATTTCGTTTTTTCCGTCCAGCAATGGCTTATCCGGCATTTTTCGTTCTATTCCCTTCACCTTTACAGCAGCTTCGGCAGACGCTGCAACAATTTCTGCCGTGACAGTCGCAATTTCCAGTACCACTTCAGCAGGATCCTTATCCTCGCGCAGTCCTTTAAATGAGGCCTGCCGCAACTTGCCATCCCTGCTGATTTCCGCAAATTCCACTTCGCAAACCAGTTCGGGTTTCAGCCAGGTAGGTTTGGCACCCAACCGCTGAGGGCGGAATCTGGAAGGCTCATCCACATCAGGTACAGTTTCAAACGGACAAATCTTTGTTTCAAGCTCCTTAAATCGCTTCAGCAATTCTTTCTGCATTAAATCATTAAAACCTGTGCCTACTTTACCTATATACTGAAGTGAACCTGCTTCATCGTAAACGCCAAGTGCTAATGCACTAAAATTCTTCTCAGTATCCGCATTCCTGGTATACCCCGCAATGACTACTTCCTGACGAAGTTTAGCTTTAACTTTCAACCACTCCCGGGACCGGGCATCGCCTGTATATACACTTTCAGCACGCTTTGCGATAATCCCTTCCAGTTTCATCCGCTTAGCAGATTCATAAAAGGCTATTCCATCCGCGTCAAAAAGGTGACTGATCCGAACAGTTCCATCTTCAGCAGGCAAAATAGCTTGCAGTATTTTCCGGCGGTTCAACAAAGTCAGATCCGTCAGCAGCTTTCCTTTATACCATAAAATGTCAAACACGTAGAAAACCAGATTGAGTTCCTTTTTATCCCGCCAGTTCTGCAAAGCACCAAATTCCGGCACCCCTATTTCATTTAACACAACAATCTCACCGTCAAGTACTACATCCAAACCCCATGCTGCCATCAGCTCATTGATGGGAGAAAAGTGTTCATATACAATGTTGTTTCTGGACACCAGTTCAGCTACACCCTCTTCCACAAATGCCAATGACCGGTATCCATCCCATTTAATTTCATAGAGCCATGCCGGATCATGAAAAGGTTTGTCTACCTGCGTCGCTTTCATCGCTTTGATGTTTCGCGGCATTTCCGCCGAAGGGGCTGTATCCAGCAATGTCTGAACTTCAGCATCCAGAGAAACATCTTCTTCAATCTCTTCATTGTCTCCGCCGGCGGCTTCTTTCTTTGCCGACTTTCCATGATGCTGCGTACGTGCTTTCTTCCTATCTGAATTTGACTTCTCCATATCCTCCCCGGCTTCGGCAAGCTCAATCCACGCCGGCGCATGGTCACTGGATTTCTCCCAGCCACGAACATGTTTATCGACACCGCCGGATTGTAATCGCTCAGAAAGTGCAGGGTTTAAAAGGAAATGATCAAGGCGTAAGCCGGCGTCTCTGTCGTAAGCCTTCCGCAAATAATCCCAGAAGGTATAAATCCTTTCGCCGGGATAAAGCGTTCGTATGGCATCAGTCCAGCCCTGGGCGACCAAAGCTGCGAAAGCATCCCTGCTCTCGGTTCGAAACAATGCATTATTTTTATATTTTTCCGGCTTATAAGTATCTAATTCTGTAGGCATCACATTATAGTCACCCACCAGCATCACCGGCAGTCCGGTATCCAATAAGGTCTGCCCATGTTCAGCTAACCTGGAAAACCAGCGTAATTTATAGTCAAACTTTGGCCCGGGATATGGATTACCATTGGGCAGGTACAAACAACCAATCACTATTCCGAAAGTAAATCCTTCAATATAGCGGCTGTGGGTATAAGAATCATCTTCGCCCGGTAAGTCGTCCCGCAATTGCCTGATCTCCTCCTTTGATAAAATCGCGACCCCGTTCCAGCTCTTTTCACCTTTCCATATGGCATGATACCCAGCCTTTTTAATTGCTGCCACCGGGAAATGAGCAGAGTCACTTTTCAGTTCCTGCAAACACACTATATCAGGCTGCGCCTCAGAGAGCCAGCGCAGAAGCACCGGCAGGCGTCCATTGATCCCGTTGATATTATAAGTAGCAACCTTCATCAAAGACCAGGGTCTTTATACAGTTGATTCAGTACAAAATCACTTTGCGTGTCTGCAGGCATATGAATTAAATGTTAGGTAAATGTTTGAGGATAACACATTAACGCCTGCATGGTTTTTGAAATGCAATAAACCTATGTCAAAAAAGCCAGGGTCGATTTTTTACCTAAAATGCAAACAGTTGCATCCGGTAGTTTGTACTAATGGCAACGAATAGTATGCAGACTTTATCGCAGTATGGCAAAACGGAGAACAAACACAACAACAAGCAGCAGCATGCCGGAGTATATTGCACCAATGCTGTGCACATTGGTCAAAGACCCTGTAGGGAGCACTGAATACATTTACGAACTCAAATGGGACGGCTACCGGATTATATCCAGAGTAGAAGGGACAGCGGTAAGGATGGATTCCAGAAGCGGACTCGACTATACCACAAAATATCCGCTGATCGCAGAGGCACTGCAAAGTCTCGGGCACGACCTGATAATTGATGGGGAAGTCATTGTAATTAACGAAGAAGGAAAACCAGACTTTGATACCTTACAGCTCTACAATGGAAAACGTACACCAATTCGTTACTGTGTTTTCGATCTGCTTTACCTCGATGGCAATGACCTTACCCAGCTACCGCTCTACCAGCGTAAAGAACTGCTGGAATCGCTCACCAAGGAAAATGAGATTTTCCTGTTCAGCGCAAGTTTCGATGACGGGAAAGCACTATACGAAAAGGTACTGAAGGATAATTTAGAAGGTATTGTTGCCAAGAAGAAAGACAGCAGCTACATCCCGGGAGCGAGGGGGCATGACTGGCTGAAAGTGCCCACAAGGAAAAGGCAGGAATTTATCATTGGTGGCTGGGCAGAATCAGAAAAATCGCGCTCCTTCAAATCCCTGCTCTTTGGCGCCTATGAAAATGGCAAACTGCAATGGATCGGCAGATCAGGCGGAGGCTATAAACACGCAGAGATGCCTGGTATACTCAAACAGCTGCAGGAAATTGAAACCGACCGATCACCTTTTGAAAACAAGATCCTTGATACCAAAGGGGCAAAAACTCATTTTGTGAAACCAATACTGGTTGCTAATTTCGAATTTGCGACATGGACTAAATCTGGCAGGATCAGGAAACCTGCCACCTTTCTGGGTTTCCGCCAAGACAAAAATCCGAAAGATGTTGTCCGTGAAATCCCTGAAGACAGTGGCGATGTCGAGGAAATTATCAATAAGCACTACCAGGAAGAAGTACAGCCTCAGGAAAAAATAAACCCTGATCTTGAAAAATATCACGAAAAGAGGCGCTTTGAAATTACCCCGGAGCCTGAAGGAGGAACACCGGAAAATGAGAAACTTCACTTTGTGATCCAAAAACACGATGCCTCACATCTCCACTACGATTTCCGCCTGGAGATTCGTGGCGTACTGAAATCATGGGCAGTTCCTAAAGGCCCTTCCATGAATCCCGAAGATCACCGGCTGGCTATGGAAGTGGAAGACCACCCCTACGATTATAAAGATTTTGAAGGCATCATTCCCGAAGGACAGTATGGTGGTGGTACAGTACTCGTTTGGGACAATGGCAGTTACGAACCAGCTGAGCCTGTATTCGGCAAAAAGGAGCAGGAAAAATGGCTGCTCTCCAACTATCATAAAAATAAGCTTAGCTTCATACTTCAGGGAACAAAGCTGAAAGGTAAATTTAACCTGATTAAAACTTATGGAAAAGGCGAAAATGCCTGGCTGCTCACCAAAGTAAAAGACGGCCATGAACTGACTACTGATATCACCAAAAAAGACCAGTCCGTCTTATCCGGCTACACCATACTCGAAGTTGCCATGAACAGCCACGCCAGCGTTTGGCAAAGCAACAGAACGAAAGAAGCGCCGCAGGCATCAAACACCAATCAGGAAGAAGCGGAACTGGAAGCAGAACTTGCAGGTCCGGAAGTATTGGATGTTTCTGAAGAGGCAGAAGATGCGCAGCTACCTGAAGCCGTCCCGCAAACCAGGCACCGCAACGTCGGAGAACTCTTTCCTCAATCAGAAAACAAGCGCTCCACCAGGTCTAAATTAGCTGCCGAAAGCAACTGGAACAAAATCTTCGCAGAAAAGATCAAATCTGAAGGAAGCGTCACCATTGAAAACCAGACCATTCAGCTCACTAACATTGAAAAAAAGCTTTGGAAAACAACCAATAAAGCACAGCTGATTTCCTATTACAATACCATTGCCGGGTACATCCTGCCGCATCTAAAAGACCGGCCACTTTCTATGCAAATTAAAAATATCAACGCCGGGGCACCGGGATTTTACATCAAGGATATGGAAGGCTTTCAGCCCGGCTTCCTGGATATCCATTCCTCCAAAAGAAAACAGAAAGTAAAAGGAAAAGCCGAATTTATCGATTATGCAGTATGCAATAATCTTCCAGCATTGTTATGGCTCGTTAACCTGGGCAACATTGAGCTGAATACCTGGAATTCAACCACCAGAAACCCGGAAGAACCAGACTACATCGCGATCGATCTGGATCCTTCAGATGACGATTTCAAAAAAGCAGTGAAAACCGCGCTGGCCGCCAAAGCTTATTTTGACGAAAACAAACTGACGAGTTTCATCAAAACTTCGGGTCAGACTGGAATGCATATTTTCATTCCCTGTAGTGGTTTCAACTACACCCAAGCCAGAAAATTAGCCGAACATATCTGTGCAGAAATTCATAAAAAAGTCCCTATGTTCACCACATTGGAAGTGGCTGTTGATAAAAGAGGAAATAAGTTATTTGTAGACTTTTCACAAAATGATCCATCAGATACACTTGCCTGCGCCTACTCGGTTAGACCAGCTCAGGAGCCTAGGGTATCTACCCCTGTTGACTGGACAGAAGTTACCTTAAAGCTAAAACCAAACGATTTTACTATTGATACTGTTCCTGAAAGACTAAGAAAAAAAGGAGATCTCTGGAAACGCATATCTGATCCCGGGATTAGGAAAAAGAACAATAAGTCTTTGGAGAAAATGATCTAAAACAAAAAGAGCCAGGACTTTCGCCCTGACTCAACTGGTGTGCGGTTTGCTTTTTAATTGGATAGTGGTAATATCTGCCCGACATATACACTATCTGTTCTCTTCTTCTTATCCGGCCAGACGAATGTAAGCCAGAAATGAACTTCATCGCCATACTCTTCTTCGGGAAACCTGACGTCCATCATTTGTAATGGTTCATCTGTTTCAACAACATAAACAGCCGGAAGTTTTCTTGTTGCATTGTACTTGAATACATAGATATTTCCTCAGCGTTTCCTGGGCAAGAACATTAATCCGGAACCGCCAATGCCCGGCTATTCGCTATTGACAGCAAGGGTAGCATATCATGGAACTTAAAAAGGGGTCAGAACTGATTATTTTATCAGTGGGAACAATCTGCTCAATGCAGAGGCTCGTCCACAAAACTCCTTCCTTAAATACCTTGCGCCATTGCCAGGAATCAATATATCCGTTGGTATTCAGGTGAATATATAAAGTGATGTCAAAATTATCTTTTTCTCTGTTCCCGTAAGCGCTAAACTGTCACATAATACTATGAAAATCTACTTACTTTATAGCTGCTCTTAGCGAGCAAGTTGGAATTACCGATAGCATTTTACTACACGTGCCACGAATAATTCGGGTTAACCAATTCGCAGTTGAATGGATCTTCTTATACCCACACCGACAAAGATGTTGCTTTTTATAATTGCATTGATGCACAGCAAGGATATGTTCCTTAATTCAGCTACAATATTCCTAAATTCGGTTACAAAGAAGTGGCTAATTGAAATGATTTTTGTAGAAAAAATTAAAGTCCATGAAAACATTATTAATTACTGGAGCTAATAGAGGAATCGGTTTTGAAACCGCACGTCAAATGTTAGGAGAGGGTTACCACATTTATTTGGGTAGCCGGGATCTGAAAGCTGGCCAGGAAGCAGTAAAGAAGCTTAAAGCTGAAGGCTTGTATGAAGTTGAGGCAGTTCAAATAGATATAAGTGATCTTGAATCAATAAGAGCAGCGCGTGTTGCTATTGGTAAAAGAACAACAGGCTTAGATGTACTTATCAATAATGCTGGCATTACTGGACCTTGGCCGCAAACGACAAATGCTGATATTTCAGTTTTCAAAGAAGTATATGAAACTAACTTCTTTGGTGCCGTTCTGGTGACTCAAGCGTTTCTGGATTTATTGCAACAGTCTCCAGAGCCGCGAATTGTGAACGTAACTAGCAGTTTGGGCTCTCTAACTTTACACAATGACCCAAGTTGGAAGTTTTACCAGGCTAAGGGTGCTGTTTACAACTCTTCGAAAACCGCGTTGAATATGTACACTATTCATTTGGCTTATGACCTACGTGAAACAAGATTTAAAGTAAATTTAGTTGATCCAGGGTATGTTGCGACCGATATGAATAATTATAAAGGTACTGACTCAGTAGAAGTTGCAGCTGCACGTTTAGTTAAAACAGCCATGATTGATGCCGATGGGCCTACAGGCCAATTTTTTAGTGATGATACCGATCCAGAAACCGGGATATGTCCTTGGTAAAAAGAGTATAATTAAGGTAGCTTTGAATAATGAACAGGGGAAAGAATAAACCACTTAGATTTAATTCCTTATCCGAATTACATCGGGTGCTGGGCCTGCCAAAGCCCCTGCACCCGATGGTTAGCGTTGTTAATAATATAGACGACCGTATTAAATCATATAAATTAACAGATTCATTCATTTTGGACTTCTACAAAGTGTCCTATTTTACCAATCCGAGTGGGCAGTTTAGATATGGCCAGAATTTATACGACTTTGATGAAGGGGGAATGTTTTTCATATCTCCAAATCAGATTGTATCAAATTATGCCGAAGACGGTGATCATTCTGGTTACACTTTGTTCATACATCCAGATTTTTTACTGACCTACCCTTTAGCAAAGAAAATCAAGCAGTATGGATATTTCTCATATACATCAAACGAGCTACTGCATTTATCGGAGGCGGAAAAAAATACAATTATCGCTATTTTTAAGATAATTGATGCCGAGCTCAAATTACCGATTGACGATCTTACTCAAGAGGTCGTCATCTCGCAAATAGAATTATTATTGACGTACAGCAATCGGTTTTACAAACGTCAGTTTGTTACAAGAAAAGTTGCAAGCAGCAACCTATTAGAAAAGCTCGAAGAATTTCTAGAGGAATATTTCAATGATCATACTGCATTAAGAAAGGGAATGCCTACAGTGCAATTAGTTTCAAAACAAATGGATATGTCTGCAAGCTATTTTAGCGATATGCTGCGCACTTTAACTGGGCGAAGTGCTCAGCAGCACATACAAAGTATACTAATTGAAAAGGCTAAAGAAAAACTTTCCGCTACTGATCTTTCAATTGGTGAAATTGCCTATGAGTTGGGCTTCGAGCATCCACAATCTTTCAGCAGGTTGTTCAAAGCTAAGACTAAACTTTCTCCTTTTGAATTTCGACAAACCTTTATTGAATGAAAGCAGTATCTCTATTAGTAACCGATATACACTTATCACAACTCCACTCCTTTAAAAAGACGGTCCCTGCTGATCTGACCTTAATTAAAGCTTTATGGCAAAAAGAAAAATTTAGGCATTGATTGAAAGGAGATTCTACACTAAAGGGCTACTAATTACGCTTCAATCTGCTAATAATTCCATCCATATCCGCAATTGTCATCGAAGAAGCACTGTTGTTGATAATTTCACCTTTTTTGCCAATAACAAAATAGCGCGGCACACCAGAAATACCGTAGTCTGACTTTACAGATGTATTTTTATCAATAATCAGGTTGATTCCTTCTGGTCTTTGGTTGCTCAGAATCCTTTTCCATGCCGAAGGATCGTTATCTATCGAAACATTGATAATCACGATATCTCCTCTCAAAAGACTTTTTCTTCTTAGTTCAGCAGAAGCTTTCTGGTCGGCAAGACATGGTGCGCACCAGGAAGCCCAGAAATCTAAAAATACAATCTTGCCATAAAAATCACTTAGAGATACTGGCTTACCAGTTTCATCTTTCAAAGTGAAGGCGGGTGCTAAATGTCCATTAGCGGTCTTCTGTAAAGAATTATACTTTCTAATTACAAGATCTTTCAAGTAGCTGTCTTTGCACTCCAATAAAAAATGTTCATAAACTGGCTTAACATCCCCCACTCCATATTGGCCCATATTGTTATAAAGAATTCGCGCCCTTAAGTAATCCTTAGTTTTTCCTGCGAGGATTAATCCGGCTATGTTGTAATCTGCAAAACTGCTGCTGTTAAAATTCTGGTCAATTTCTTTCCTATCCCCTGAAGTGTAGACGTTATATCGAAAAAGATCATTGAATATTGGCTCTTTAATAAATCCAATATAATCGTATATAGCCCACAAATACTTATCCGATATCAAGGCCTCATCATCAATTAAAGGGGGGTAATTTTTAAAAATTTCCTCTAATGGAATTTTAGAAACCGACGTGTTTTTCTGATAATAGTAAATATAATTCCGAAGCTTAACGAGCAATGCATTATAATACACTTCGTAATTCGTCCGTTTTAATTGAGCAGTGTCGGAAAGTGTACTTTTAAAACTATTTATATAGTTTATCCTTGATTTTGCCAAACTATCAATCAAAGCTGAAAATTCTACTGGATTTGTATCACTATAACCCCACTCTTTTCGATTGGCATCTGAAAAATGTCGTTCATACCGATATAAAAAATCCAGGTAGGCCGAGTTCCGGGACTTATAGGTCACTTTGGTTCCATCTATGAAAACCTCAATGTCGCTCTTGCCTTCAATCGGTATAAATTGACTGACCCCATTCTGCAGGAAAGAAATTGTTCCACCGATAACTCCATAAAACTCAGAAAGAGAAAAAGTAAAATCCCCATTTTCATCTGTCTGTGAATCCAAAATGGTTTGATCGAAAATAGCCGGGTAACGATTCACAACAAGCGATATATTTTGCTTGTAGCCCCCAACCAGATGTCCGGATACTTTAACCTGAGCAGAGATGGTATAGACCGTCCAGAATAATATGGCAATAATGATAGTGATGTATTTCATCGGAGCGATTTTTTTTCCGTCAATCTATAAATTGAATCTTAAACACAACATAGTAGATTCAACTATTTAACTGGACTATCCGAACCTGTTACCTTACAAAAGGCGGGTGAAGGGAATACTAAGATATTAAGTGAAGAAAATAATGGCTTTAAAAATAGACTACTACATAAGGGGAGCTTAATCTCGAAGATTTTGCTCCCTAATTCGTTGTATCCAAACTATAATTGATCCGTGATATATTTTGCCCTTTCCGCCAGAACGGCCTTTTGCCATTCCCGGATCACTTCCCTTCCTGCTTCCCTGGCTTTCGCCCCACCGTCATTATTTTTCGCCATATTTTTAGCCAGTGTATCTGTAAAACACTGGAGGTAATGATCTTCGAGGTCAAACTCGGTATCGCTATCCTGGTCCTTTAGCTCCACATACTGCAGAAAGAACAAGGTGGCCCATTTCATTTGTTTACTTGTCCCCGCCTAGTAATAAGGAAAAGAGACCTTATTGATAAACGACTGGACAAATTGTTGTGGCTGGATATTGTAAATGGTACAGAGACTCATAAAGTCCTCTGGTACCTGTACATTCATTGTTATTTCCATGATGTGCGGATTAATTATGATTATAGATGTCTTGATAGTGTTTGTGGTAGAATTCCTTTAGAATGGTAATGCGTTGCTGCAGGCTGCGCACGTTATGAACACGCAGACGGATTTCATCCATTGCACAGATAAAATCTACTTCCTTGTCAGTGAACGCAGGCACTACAGTATTTTGCCTTCCAAAACCCAATACAATTTTCATAAAAAAGGCCATTGTGAAGTTATCATTCGGAATCTTTAGCCCGGTTCTGGCCTGCATCTCTGAGATGGAAATCTTACTCATAAAATCCTCCAGGTATTCTGCGGGATAACAATTGTGCAGTTCGCAAAGCACTGTAAAGTCTTTGGTGAAGTTTAAGGAGCGGTTTTCATCCAGGTAAAGCGTATCCGAGCAGGTGTACACCCGTTGCATATTGTTATAGAGTTCATCTATGTACAGCAGGGATTTTTTCCTTTTGGCTACAGAACTGCTTAACACTTTTTCGGCCCGCTCATTGATCCACCTGAAACAATTTGCAGCATTCTCCAGGCAATGGCTGAAAGCATGGCTGCCATTTGCAGTTCTCCTTTTGTCAGCTACATAGAGCCCGATAGTTTTTGAAGCTTCTGAATAACCTTCACTGTATAGATCTGCAAGTGAATCGTAAACTGTAGCGTGATTGATGAAGATTTGTAATACTTCCTGCTCATCCAGTCTAGAGACAGAACAGGCAACGCGGAATTCCAGCGGGATGGTAAGCCGGTGATAGTTGATTTGTGTTTTCATATTGATCTTATTTTAATTTTGCAATTTAAATAAGCCTCTATGAGGGGTTACCACCCTGAAAGGTATAGGGCTGGTAACTCACTCAGTCTATGTGTTCGGGCTCTAGTAAAGCCACCCTTTCTTCGAAAGGGCCTCAACAAAGACATAAGGAGCACCAGCCCTATAGCAAATATAGGGTTTAGGTTGCTCTACTTACGCTCGCTGAGTTAAATTTACTAGATTTGAACGCGAGGCTTGTAAGCAATTCTTAATGATAAATTAGGATTGCGTATTCTTTATTTCTTTTTCATTTTTTCCATATGCTAATTTAATACGGTATAAATGGAATAAAAAATATATTTTAAATTAAATACTTATCAACGTATGCTGCAGGGGATATATTGACAAACTGTTTCTTCCCGCTTTTGGTGATAATCAATAGGCAGTTCACAATAGGTTTTTAAACGAGAATTTAAGCGAATTCTAAAGCATAAATAATTGCAAGATTCAGAGAATAGCACTCTCGGACAAAGTAAACCCCAAAAGTTGGACAAAAACTTTGGGGTTTACTTTATTATGATGTTGCCCCTGGCAAAAAATTACTGGCCTTTGATCGTAAAAATGATGGTCTTCGCATTTGCCCCGATAATTTGGTCGTCTGCGGAAATGATCGTGTATGCAATGAGGTAGTCATCCGTACCATTAAACTGTGCTGGAAAAACTTTAACAGGTATAAAGGCCTGATGTTCACCAGCCGGTATGTTGAGTTCCAAAGTAGTCGCCTCGTAGGCTGCCTTGGGCAAAGCCTTATAACTCGTTCCCCATTTGTTATTATAGCTATCAAGTATGGTAGGATCTTCCTTGAAAGTAACCTTTACAGGCTTGTCAAGCGTTGTGGCGTAAGACAGCCGGGCGTACAGTTTTAATTGCTGAACGCCAAACAGACTGTCCAGCGGCTGCGGGTCAAAAAGGCTTTTTGAGGGCCAGTTCCCGTTAGGGATGATAATTACAGGTTTGATGCCGGAATAGTCCAGTACAAACTCGCTTTTCTTGCAACTACAGACCAAGCCTGCAAGGATCACAAAACAGATGTATATCTTCATTTTAAATTCTTTAATATAATAATCAATTTCTCCAATTATCCAGACCTATGGCATCCACCAGATTTTGCTGGTAAACACATCAATCTGGCCCTGGGCAGTTACATTTTCCTGGTTAAATTCGTATTCCTGCTCATTATAAAGCAATCTGAACGGAATGGTACTCCCAGCCCTTTGCGGACTTAATGATACAGGTATATTTGGGAACCTGCCGTTCCTCCTGTAATCGACGTACGTCTCAGAAGGGTCTATTCCGTTAAAAGCATGATACTTTTGCATCATCAGAAGCTTGTACTTATCCGGCGCCGCGGCCCAGCTCACCTGTGGATTACCCGCGGCAATCTGTACATTGTACCAGGTTTGGAATACTTCATCTGATAAGGATGGATTGCTGGAATTTCCACCTACATTAAGCCACCGGAAAGATTCCTGTACTGCAAGCCGGTAGGCTTGCTCCGCATTCCCCGACAACCACCCTCTTTGTATGGCTTCGGCTTGTAAAAATAGGCTTTCTATACTGGTGAGCACCCAATCGTCCATATTTCGGCCTTTAATAATTCCTGCACTGGAGGAGTTTACCACGCCTTCATTTCTTGAACCGCCTACTGCAGATACATAGGTGTTGTTTTGGTAGGGGTACATAATATTATCTATATAATTACCGTAGGTATTGCCCCTGAAATTGAGCGGTGCACTTTGTGTAAAGGGTTCAGGAGCCCCGGCAGGTACTTCCTCATCAATAGTACTGTAAATAAAACCGAGTCTCGGATCTTTATTGGCTTTCAACATTTCCATGGAAAAAACATTGGCATGGGCATAGTAATTAGAAGCCAGCTGGCTGGTGGCATCAAAGTATCCGCCCCCATATTGGTTGTGGCTTGAATACAGCCCAAAGTACTTACTGAGGCTCTTACCCAATATATATCCGGGGTTGACCGACGCATTTTCTCCGCTTTCCAAAAAGCCGGAACCTTCGGCAACAATTTTACTGATCTGCGTACTGATGTATTGGGTGCGATCTGTTCTGTTGGCCTGGTGTATCAGCAGCCTCAGTTTTAAGGTATTGATAAATTTTAACCATTTCAGTTTATTTCCATGAAACATAATATCTGCAAGGCTGAGTTTCGTATTTTTATTGAGATCTGCATTTTTGATTAATCCGGAAGCAAGGTCCAGTTGTACCATCAGGTCTTCATAGATTAACCTGCCGGTATCATATTTGGGTTGCCGGATGTTGATGTTATAAGCCTCGGAATAGGGCATATTATTGATGAGGTCAACAGCTCTACTCCACTGAATGGCCCTGATCACCTTAGCTATGCCTTCGTAAAAATCCTGGCCCATGTCATGTGCTTTTTGTTCGAGGTAGAAAATTTCCTGACCGGGCTCTGAATAAGTTGCATTGCCGCTTGCCTGGATCCGAAAATAGGTGACTTCATAAAATCCGGGAGGGTTTTGGAAGTAAGACCAGTAGCCCATCCATTGCTGTAAAAACTTATTGGTGTTTTTGTTGGCAATACAGCTTTCCAGTAAAGAAGGAAGCACCAGGTCTGGCGTCGCCTTCAGGTCGGTTAGCTCCAGAGGGTTATAATTTACATCCAGCCAGTCTTTCTTACAGCCGTTTAATGTTAGCGATAACAGGGCTATAAAAAGGAGGATTTGTTTGTTGATATGTTTTTTCATGATTGATCGCTGTTGTTAAAATTTAAAGGAAAGTGTAAAACCATACAATACGGTTCCGGGCAACTGCCCGTCAGAACTGCCGCCATCCAGGTTGCTGTTTACAGGCGTAAATTCCCTGGTACCTACACCTTTGGTGAGTCCTGGATCGCCGATGACGTTTGACTTTGGATAGAAATTAAACAGGTCCCTCGCATAGATGCTTGCCATAATGTCTTTTATTGGCCCGGCGTTGTAGGGTAGTTTGTATTGCAGGCTCACTTCCCTAACCTTTAAAAAGGAGGCATCAACAAGTCCATGAGCATTTACTCCTGCAAAATAAGAATATAAACCCTGACCGGCATTGGCTACCACCACATCTGTATTGGCGGCATAATTTCCTGTTCCATCGTCATAGGATGAATTTGGAAATACAAAGCGTTCCCTGTTATTGAGATTGGTAAGAGGGTGCGTGCCACTATTAAAATCCGATCCTGTAGCAAACATATGGTCATTTCCGGTAGATGCATCCAGTAGCAACGTTGCCGTAAGTCCCTTCCACGATAAATTAAAGCCCAGTGAAGCCGTATATTTAGGCAGGGTTTTCCCGTAAATCTGGTAATCTCCCCATTCAGCATTGATCGGCATTCCTGTAGTTTTATCTACAATCACCCTTCCTTCAGAATCCCGTTTCCAGTCGGTAACCGCAAACTCATAGGCACTTTTTCCTGTTCTGGCATAATACGCCGCGAAGTTACCGTCATCGCCCCTGAATACCCCTTTATAAACTTCCGACAATTTGAGCACCTTATTGTTGTTGATGGAAAAGCGGCCGTCAACAATCAAAGCCATCCCGTTTGGCAAACTGAAAAGTGGATTTAATTTCAGGTCCAGTTCAAATCCGCTATTTTGAAACGCACCCGCATTATCGGTAGTAGGTGCTCCGCTGAGGGAGGCATTTTTAACATTCAGGATGACCGAATTGTTCTTTTGATAGTAATAAGTCATGTCTACGGTAAACCTGTTATCCAGGAAGCCGAGGTTTAAGCCATATTCCTGAGAGAACACATTTTCAGGTTTGAGCAGTGGATTGGGGTTCTCCTGGCCAAATCCATAACTGATCAGCTCTCCGTAAGGATAATCCCCCTGTAGATATAAACGGCGCTCAAATTGAAACGGTGCAATGTTCATGTTTGCAGATAGCGCAAAAGATCCACGCATCCGGGCGGTAGAAAGCCATTTAAGCTTCCCTAAATATGGAAAAATCTCTTTTAGTACCAGCGAGGTATTGGCGCCGAAATAGAGGTCTTTGCCCCGCGACACTTTAGCGCGTTTGGAATCCCATTCGTTACGGCCCGTAAGCTCCAGAAAAGCACGGTCCTTATAACCAAGCAGGGTATTACCAAATACGGATATGGTTCTGGACAGCAGCTCCAGATCTGAAACAGTTGCGGGGAACCTGGCAAAGGCTACGTTATACACCGGAATGCTAAGCACTGCGCCTGATCTGAGGTCTTTTGAAAAATTCTGCCGTATAGAGTTACCAAAGTTAGTCTTGAGCTGGAAATCATTAATCTGATGAATGGTAGAAATGATCAGATCATTATTCAGTGAGGTGTTTGCACTTGTAAAGTCACCTACAGAAGGCTGAATATCGTAAGTTTTTTCTGGCAGGGTGTGAGCGTAATCAGAAAAATAAACCGGTTTGGTTGTTGACTTACCATATTCGCCACTATAAGTAATGCCCGGGCGGTCCAATAGGTTTAGCCAGGGTACCGGCTTATATTCAAGGCTTAGGTTTCCCGAAAGCGAGGTGTTGGTAGTTTTGGTACGCTTGTTATCCAGCATCTGGTAAGGGCTAATACCGCGGTAGTAGCGATCGGGCACCGACCAGTAGTCGTTTACAAAGTCTTTGTAGCTGAGAATGGGAATGAAAGTAGGCAGGTTTCTGATCTCGCGCATCAGATCGGGACCTCTATCGTCATTTCTGCGGGCAAAATTAAAATTTACCTGAGTGCTGAGTTTGCCCATCTTCCTCGTACTGTTCAGTAACACAGTGATCTGGTTTTGCTTATCGCCCGGCAATAAACCGGTTTGATCGGTATGCCCTAGTCCTAAATAAGAGGACGACCTTTCATCACCCTGCGACAGCGACAGGTTAGTCCGGTTAATCCTGGCGGTATTGAAAAACTCCCGGGCCTGTTTGGTGTCCTGGTACTTTACCATTTGATAATTCCCGTTTTCATCCGGACTGCCAATAGGTACCATACTCCCATCGTAGGCGGGTCCCCAGGAGTAAGCAGCCGTAGGATCAAAAAGGCCGCTTCCGAATTCATCCAGATTTCCGGCACCCAAACCAAATTTTCGCTGACGGTAATCGTTCCGGTAATCTACCAGCTGGAAAGACATGTTGTGCCTGAAATTTATTTCAGGGTTACCTTTTACGCCTTTCCGGGTGGTGATGATGATGACACCGTTCACCCCCTCAGGCCCATACATTGCTGTGCCATTAGCCCCTTTTAGGATGGTTACATCTTCAACATCTGCGGGATTGATGTTATTTATAAAACTCAGTACCTGCTGCTGTGCATCCTGGTCTGAACCAAAAGATAGTGGCGAACCGTTGAGAATAAACAGTGGCTGGTTGTTACTACTTTGACCGAAAGAGCGAATCCCGCGCAACAGAATGCGCATCTGGGGGTTCATATCAGAGCTTTGCGCGGTAACGTTCATTCCCGAGACTTTTCCGATCAGGCCTTGAAGAATATTGCCTGTATTGGCCCTGCTGATTTCCTCACCGGTGATTTTCGCAACGGAATAACCCACTTCTTTGGCGCGTTTTTCGATTCCATAAGCGGTGGTCACACTTACTTCCTGTAACTTGCCAACGGACAGTTCCATTTTTATTGCAGAATTGTTAATTGCGGCGGCATTTATTTCTTTGACTTCATAACCAAGGAAAGAGATGAGGAGTACTGCCTGCTCGCTTATATTGTATAGCGTAAAGTATCCTTCACTATTTGATATCACTGCCTGACTGGTACCTTTAACCTTGATCGTAGCTCCAATTAAAGGCTTGCCTTTTTCATCAAGGATCCTTCCTTTAATGTCTATGCTGGCACTCTTTGCCAACAGATCAGGATTATTGTCTTTCCATTTTACCAGGACAGACTTATCCATGATTTTAAATTCAAGTGGCTGGTTTTTAGTCATCAGATCCAGCACTTCCCTGAGGCTGCGGTTGTCAATATCAATACTTACTTTATTCGCCCTATTAAGAATAGTGGTGGTTACTATAAAATCATAGCCACTCTGGGCCCTGATCTTTTCAAATACCTGGATTAAAGTCGCGCTCTTCTCATGAAGGGAGATCTTCTGGGCGGCTGTCCGGGCACTGACCTGCATAAATCCTGCAATTAACAACAGCGTGGTTAGCTTCATCACTAAGAATAGTTTTAACGTACGGCCTGGTGGCTGCACACAAATTTTAGAGTAAAAATTGTACATTTGTTTAGGTGAGTGATGCGTTATACCTGATCATTGTCGAGATGGGAAAGGTATTTCGCGGGTTCATTAATGGTTTTTTAATAAGCTATGAGGTCGGGTTTTTTGGTTAGCGCCAGTTCCTGACCTCCTTTTTGGTAAGGTTATCTCATCACTGTGATCCTCCTTCCTTCAATTTTAAAGTGTATTGCATTGGAATACTCAAGCATTGCCAGTACCTGATTTATGTTTTTGTAACGGGAAATCGTTCCGTTAAAACCTTCACCCGGTAAACCTCCATCAAAGACAAAATCAAAGTCATACCAACGGGAAAGTTTTCGCATCACCGAGTGTATATCATCATTGTTAAAGCGGAAGTATCCATTTTTCCAGGCCACAACTTCTTCAACATTGGCCGTAACGACTTTTAGTTCCTGTCTGGAGCGCAGGGCCTGCTGGTTAGCGGATAGCAGCACGTTACGGCGGGATGGCGGAGTGTGGGGAGCTATTCCTGCCTGCGGAACAGACACTCTCACACTGCCCTCTAATAAGGTAGTTGTGGTTAAGGGCTCATCGCTGTAGGCATTAATGTTGAAGTGCGTACCCAAGACCTCCACCTGCTGACCTTTACTACTGACAATGAATGGCCTGTTTTTCATTTTAGCCACCTCCATATAAACTTCCCCGGTGATTTCAACGGCTCTTTTTTCGCCAGTAAAAACTGTGGGATACTTAATTGACGAGGCGGAATTTAACCAAACCCGGCTGCCATCCGAAAGTGTCAACTCGTATTCTCCCCCTCTTGGGGTGGTGATGGTGTTGTAGCCGACAACACCCTGCACATCTTCGGCAGGAACATATACCAGCTTTCCTTCCTTTGTTTTATTTAGAACGGTATTTCCCTGAACGGCAACACGGCCATTTTTCACGCCATTCAGTACAATGGTATCACCATTGGCCAAGGTCAGAATTGCATTACTTCCACCAACATTAATCTTATTCCTGGCAGTCGAAACCCCAGATGTATTAATCTTCTTCTGGTAAAAGTAAAAGCCAAAAAAGCTTACTAAAAAAAAACTGGCCGCAATCGTAATGTATTTAATAAGCTTATAGGTTCTCCCCTTATCTACATCTGCTTCTTTTTTGATCCTTAATAGAGCATTTTCTATGTTAAAGGTCTGCTGATTTTTGATACCAGCTTCTATATATCCTTCATTCCCCAGGTCTTCCAGTATCTTTCGGTTCTCAAGAGAAAGTTGAGCCCAGTCTTTCAACTCAGCAGTTTCGATTTCGGTCAGTGAACCACTGATGTATCCTTTAAAAAGATAGAACAATCTGGATTCGGACAAAGGATGGTTTGGCTGCATTGGTATAAGTTTGTACACCTAATACACCTTGCTTTGAAAAAAGTACTCTGGATGTAGAATATTTTTTATTTTATTTCTAGAAAAGCTTAAAATAATCCATCTTTCAGATGCTCAAGAAACAAAAAGTAGGAAATAATGGCAAATTCCTTTCCAGAAAGCCTTGATTTAAGCAAGCCCATCCCTTTATTTTTGTAGTTTTTAACAGTTTGCATAGATAATCCAGACAGTTGGGCTATTTCCTCATTTTTTAAGTTATCTACATAGCTCATTCTGATCACATTTGCATAATGTTCGGGCAGGTGATCAATTTCCCGGTAAATCATCGCGATCATTTCTGAACGGAGCATATTGTTCAGGTAACTTTCTTCTGTAAACGTTGTATCCAGGCCGTAAGCACGCTCACGTTCAAAACGGCTTTTGTTGGCCCTGATGGTATTTAAGCTCCCATTATACGCAGAGCGGTAAAGGTAAGCGCGGGTTTGGTCGGGATCTGAAAAGACCGCCTTTTTATTCCAAAGATTGACAAACAAATGCCCTATGGTTTCTTCTGCATCGTCTTTACTATGCAGATACCGTTCCGAAAAATCACAAAGCGGGGCATAATACAGCCTAAAAATCTGGTCAAAGACACGTTCATCACCCATATCCAAAGGAAAGCTTAGCGATTGAACATTATCTTGATTTTCTACCATTTTAGGAAGCTTTTGATCTTAGTAATTACATGCAATTCGTGCCAATTATAAAGATTCTTTCCTGAATAAAAAAATTTGGACGAACCCTCAGCATATTCACCCTGGTCTTCCCCGATCTTGCCTAAAGCTGGGCTGACGAACTATTCAGTTTTTACTTCCTATTTGTCAGTTCCAGTTCTGTTGTACTGGGTGCAACCGACTGATTTAATAAGTTGCTTCACCATCTATACTACTGATTTAAATGGCTTTGTAGTTGATGTTGGTTGGAATCCATTTTCATCCGGGAAACAATGCGTTGCCGATGGCTTAGCCCCCAATCTGCTATAATACCGGTAAGTTGGTTAAGCGTTTTTCCGTAGTCGGTTATCCTGTATTCCACGGCAACAGGCGCCGTGTTCAATACATTCCGCTCAATCAATTCGTTCATTTCTAAATCCTTTAGCTCGCGGCTTAACATCTTGCCTGAAATACCCTTAACTTCTTTCAGCAATTCAGAGTAGCGCATTGGCTGATAACATAAACACGCAATCAGGGACATTTTCCATTTCCCATTTAAAATTTCCATTGTATCGCTAATCGCCAGTATTTTGTGGCTACAATCCTTTATCAGATCAAAATCTTGTTTCATAAAATTCACTTGGTTACCCGTTTGTCACCATAACTATTTGTCACCTGGTTACAAATATACACTTTGGAATCATAGCTTTGGAGCTCAGAAATTAATTAAGAAATGGAAGTAACAAAGAATTTAAAATGGCGCTATGCGGTCAAGAAATACACTGACGAACTGGTCAGTGAAGATAAAATAAACAAAATTGTAGAAGCTATCAATCTCAGCGCCTCTTCATGCGGCATACAACCATACCGCCTATTTGTAATCTCTAATCCGGACCTAAGACAAAGATTAGCAGAAGGGTCCTTTAACACGCAGATCCACGCTTCTTCTCATTTACTGGTTTTTGCGGGATTTAACGAAATAACCAGCAAATACATTACCGAATATGTCACGATGATGGAAGAACAACGGAATTTGGATAAAGGAGCACTTATCGCATTAAAAGATATGTTGATAGCATACTTCTCTACACAATCACCAGAGCAAAATGCAATTTGGTCGAGCAAGCAAGCTTATATTGGACTTGGAACAGCGTTAATCGCAGCTGCAGAACTTAAAGTAGATGCAACTCCTATGGAAGGGTTTGATCCGTTACTATTTGACGAGATTTTGGGTTTGTCAGAAAAGGGGCTTCATGCTTCGGTGATCATGTCATTGGGCTATCGCGATAATCTTAATGACTATCTCGCCTCCATGCAAAAAGTTCGTTTACCAATCAACGAATTTTCAATTAGGATAAATTAGTAATCATAATGTTTAATTCCGGGCGCTAATGCATTCGGTTGAGCGGCATTCATCAAAGAGGTTATGAAAAGCGGCTTGGGGAAACCCGTAGCAATGTCAATATGCACTTATAAGCATTTTTCTATTACCCAGCGTGATTAAACATAATACGAAACTCAACTGAACACTTAAGCAACGAGCAGGTCGTAAAAACGCCTTAAATCTTCCAATAAACAGTTCAAGTTTTGACCATCATGGTCAAAAGAAACGAAGCCTTCAACGTCCATTGATTTTGAAGGCTTCCTGGTTTCATTTTCTTAGCGGAAGTAATAGGACGGTAATACTTGATTTGGGGGGTAATCATGGCCGTTTGGTTGAACAGCAAAAAAGTAATGGCCTCCATGAAAAATAGTAACATCCCTGATCAGGATGTTACTGGATAACTTTATAGCGATAGCTTTGTCACCGGTACCAATGGAGCCGCCTGTCGGATCGCCCAAATGTTCATTGTCTGTGCTGGTCAGACCGCCACCATCAATCATTCCACGCCCGGTAATGGAAACATTTTTCAGGTTTTCACCCCAGATCAAGCTGTTATGAAAATAAGTATGTCCACCGTCCTGGTAAGCCGTATCGGTAAATGCTTCAGCTTCGTCGTAAGCTTTTTGCTCCGGCGCTGCACCTAATATTGTTGCACCGGCATCAATGAACAGGTTAATGTTGCTTTTCAAATGAATACTACCACTGAGATAAGTACCGGCAGGCAAGTAGACCGTACCTCCCCCTGACGCAGCACAGGCATTAATTGCCCTGTCGATAGCTTTGTTGTCCAATTGTTTCCCATCACCTTTCGCCCCGTACTTTTTAACGTTATAAAACGTATTTGATGGTAAAGAAGCTTTCTGCGCGTAAAGCAAACCCTGACCAAGCAGGACCAGGAGACTTAAACATTTGATAAATTTTTTCATAATTCTACCAGCCTGCATTTTGTGGATATGGGGTGCCCGTTGAAGTTGCATCAATCTGGCTTTGAGGTATCGGCCTCAGAAGGTGTTTAGGCTGTATATTCCCAGCTGCGTCAGGATTGTAGGCCTTTACTCTTTCCAGTAGTTTTCCCGTGCGCACCAGATCAAACCAGCGCATTTCCTCTCCGGCAAGTTCCCTGCTTCGTTCATTCAAAATGAAATCTATCGAAAGGTCGGCGGCAGTTATATCCATGATCTTTGGGTTTGCCGATGGATAAGCAGCTCTTTCTCTTACGGCATTCATATATTTTATCGCCTCGGAAGAATTACCTTGCATAAATGCCGCCTCCGCAGCCATTAAATAAGTGTCTGCCAACCTATATACTATTATTGGCCTGATAGACGGAAGGGCAACGTCAGTCCTTTTAGCATCATAATACTTCTTCAGGGAAGGAGCAAAAGCATTTGTGTATTTACTTGGTGGAATTACCTGCCAGGGACGTGCAGCTATATAGGCAGCGCTGACTTCATAGCCGGGCAAAGAAATTGCAGTATCACCTACAGCATACTTTGGTTTACCGCCCAACTGCGGTATGTTTGCTGCATTATTGGCTATCCATGATGTTTTGAAAGTATGATTGTACCGTTTATCATTGATCCTTTCGCTGAATATCACGTCTGTCAAAAAATGCGTCGGTGCAACCCGCATAAAAGGCCGGCCGTAGAGTATGTCCCTTTTTAAGCCGGGTTGGTTATCATATTTAGGTATAAAAAAATGACAAAGCGCATTATCACCGTCAACATAGCCCCCTGGGCCGTTATATGCCAGAGTGGGAGTATGCTGAACGGTCCAAAGCACCTCGCTGTTTGCCTCATTGCCTTCTGCGAATACACTGCCAAAGTCTGTTTGCAGGGCCAATCCGCCCGCAGGAGCAATTGTATTGATCACATCTGCGGCTGATGCAAGCGCGTTTCTGTAGTCATCAGCCACTTTTGCTGATGATCCTGCACGAGTAAGGTAAACTTTAGCAAGCAAATGCAATGCGGCAGCCTTTGTTGCTTTTCCGGGTAGTACTCCGGTGGTTTTTGGGCTTGCGGGAAGGACGCTGGCCGCATCTGTCAAATCTTGTACGATGACCTTGTAAATATCTGCAAGAGATTCTTTAGTAGCAGAGGTAGTCGGTTCGGTTTGAAAGTTAGTATTTAGACTTACATCACCCCATAACTGTACCAACAAAAAATAGTAATTGGCACGTAGAAATTTGGCTTCTGCAATGGCCTGATTTTGCTTATCCGCACTAATCGTGGTTACTTTAGGCGCGTTGTCAATCACACCATTGCAAGTGTTAATGAAAGTGTAAAGGTATCGCCAGGTAGTTGATACACTATTGTTTGAGCTATTGAAAGAGCTGTTGTAGCGGCCAATATCACCATTGCTACCTGCATCGCTTCCTGCGGTAAACTCATCGGTTCCCGGAACAGTCAGAGAAAAGAATTGCTCTGGCCCGTAGATATTCCTGTTACCGGCGTAAGCTGCATCCAGGCCCGATTGCAGTCCCTGGGCGGTCGATAGAAAAATGGGCGTTAAAAGAGATTTAGGTTGTTCTTCCAGCTTTTTAGCGCAGCTTGCTGCTACAATTGACAAAAGGCAAACGCTGAATAATTTATATAGATTCTTTTTCATGGTCGTTTTATTAAAATGATACATTGAGGCCGAAGGAAATACTAAATGCTGTTGGCGTGTTGACCAATACGATACGGTCAGTTTCCGGATCAATTCCATGGTATTTGCTTGAAAATTTAGAAAAAATAAAAGGGTTTTGCGCAACAGCATAGACGCGTAGAGATTGTGCCCCAACTCTTTTAAATAGCGATTCGGGGAAAGTATAACCTACGTTGATACTTCTCACCTTAACAAATGACCCGTCGAAATAACTCATTGTTGAGCCGAAGGGAACAGTGGTTTGTGCATAGTTCACTTTCGGGAAATCATTGGTTGGGTTTTGCGGTGTCCAGTAATTAACGTCTATAGAATTATACCGGCCCTGCAAAGTGCTGAGGTACGATCCCCCATCATACAGTTGACTGATTATCGTCCCTCCTAATCTGGCAAAAACAACAAAGCTAAAATCAAAGCCCTTATAGCCAAAACGGTTCGTGATACCGCCCTGTATTGTAGGCTGGTTTGAGCCAATGATCGATCGGTCGTTGGCATCCAGCTTACCATCACTGTTAATATCAGCTAGTTTGATCTGTCCGATGACGCTGCTGGTACCGGTCACGGTTAATCCATAAGCTTGTGCCTGCGCTATATCTGCCGGCGTATTTTGCCAGATACCGATCTTTTTGTAGTCAAATATTGATCCGATCGGAGAACCTACAAACCAGTTATTAGCGATATCACGCGTTACGCCGTTAGATAAGGCAGTAATCTTTCCCCTGTTGAAAAATAAATTGATATTACTTGTCCAGTTAAAACTGCCTTTATTTTCTTCCTGGATATTGATCGTATTCAGGCTGACTTCCAAGCCCTTATTTTCGGTTTTACCAATATTGGTCAGGAAATTCCCCGGAATACCTGACGTAGCTGGCAATACCTGTGGAAGCAAAAGTGAATTTGTCTTTGCATGGTAATACTCTACAGATCCGGTGATCCTGTCTTTGAATAATCCAAAATCAATCCCGGCGTTTAATGTTGCAGTATATTCCCAGGTTAGATTGGGATTTGCAATACTTGTCGGATAAGTCCCGATCACATTGGTACTTCCATAGTTATAAGTGATTGATGATAAGTTACCCAGGGTTTGATATGGGTTTATACTGGTATTACCCACATTTCCATAGCTTACCCTTAATTTCAAGTTGGACAGATAACTTACGTTCTTTAGAAAATTCTCCTGAGACGCGTTCCATGCTATCGCCCCTGATGGAAACAAATGATATTTGTTTCCGGGCGCAAGCCTTGATGAACCATCGGAGCGGACAGTTGCAGTGATCAGGTAGCGGTTATCATAGCCATAATTAAGGCGCCCCATATAGGAAAGGATATCCCACTTTTCATAGCTACCGGCACCTGTAAGGTTTGATCCAAACTGGGGGTTATAAAACTGCAGATAGTCGGCAGCAATATTGGTATAATTAAACTGGGTAGATTGCGATTGATACTCCTGTAAGCTGTATAAACCGGTAAAGCTTAGGGAGTGTTTATTAAACGTTTTATTGTAAAGTAACAGATTTTCTAAAGTATAGTTATAATTGTAATTGGATTGGTTGCTGGCCGTCGAAGCTCCTGCCATGTTAAACGTGGTTTTACTACCGTAAAAGCTGCCATAGGTATCTGAGCGTAGTTCAGCACCCGCATTTAACCTGTATTTCAGCCCGTCAAGAATTTCAATTTCACCATACAGGCTCGTAAAAGATCCTAATCTTTTTCTTATTTCCATGGCCTGTCCGTCAACCTGGTTCGCCACCGGATTATAAACGAGGTTATCATTAGCGATAAACCCGGCCAATGCTCCTGTTGCATCGTAAGCAGAACCCAGCGGGCTCACCTGAAGGATCTGCCTTATTTGTGCTGAATTTTCATTATCGCGATAGGTTAACGTATTAAGAGATGTTAGGCCAACTTTTACACGTTTACCGATCAACTGGTCGATGGAGGTTTTGACTGTATACCTGCTGAAGCCCTGGTCCGGATAGATCCCATTTTCTTTGTAATACCCGCCGGATATGGAAAATTTGGTAAGCTCACCGCCGCCGGATACGCCTAACTGGTGGTTGGTCAATAATCCCTTTCTGAAGATAAGTTTTTGCCAGTCATTACTGCGGCCTGTCTTAATGGATTCCAGTTCATCGGGCGCAAAAGTGCCGTTTGTCAGGAACAGCGGATCGTCCAGGCCGGTATACCTCCCCGGGTTGGCGTTGATTTGCCCCCACTTACGATAAGTAGCAAATTGTTCTCCATTCATCATATCATACTGACTCAGCGCTTTAGTGAACCCCGCGTAACCACTGTATGTAACGACAGGCTTGCCGTTCTTGCCACGCTTTGTAGTTACCAGGAGCACCCCGTTTGCACCCCGCGATCCGTAAATAGACGTGGAAGAAGCATCTTTGAGCACATCCACAGATATGATATCATCGGTATTGAGGTCGTTAAGGCTACCGTTGAAGGGAATTCCATCAACCACCAGTAATGGTGAGTTCGAAGCATTGACAGACCTGGTACCCCTGATCAGGATATTGGGAACCGATCCGGGTGAACTGTTCCCACCTGAATTGGTAATGTCGATACCCGCTCCCTGCCCCTGCAAAGCCTGGGCGAGGTTGGCAGAAGGAGTTTCAGAAAGCGCCTTCCGGTTTATAGAGGTTATCGCACCGGTTACATCTGACTTCTTTTGCGTGCCATAACCCACCACAACAATTTCATTCAATCCTTTTGCGTCTTCCTCCAACACAATACTGAGGGAACGGGAATTATTGACCAAAACTTCTTTTTCGACATAACCGATAGACCTGATTACCAACGCTGATGTACTCCCTGCTACTGCTATATTAAAAATACCATTAGCATCTGTTATCGTTCCGTTAGACGTGCCTTTTTCTATTACAGATACTCCTGGCAGGGGAACGCCTTTTTGATCGGTAATCTTACCGGTTACTTGCTGTTTCTGAGTCATTTCTACCTTGTTAATGTTTGAGGAGAAATGGGTACCAGCAGATGCATACTGAAGGAAACACGTGAGGCAAATCACTGGTAAACAACAGAATGCTATGTTGGATGATCTTTTAATAAGTAAATTTAATTTCATACTTTTGATTTTTTAAACAAAAAAATTGCATCCACGTTATTGAGATGCTATTCTTTAAGATTCATTAATTCATAACTTAGCAGTGGCGGAAACACTGCTAAGTTTTTACATTTTTACATTATGCTTTTCTATTATTCATATAATAATTGGGGTTTATTGTAAATCGATTAATTGTTGTTTCAGAACCGGATAGTTGAGGAAGATCTTCGGATTAATACACGTTGATACTTTCTAAGATCACACCCGGGTCCATTAAATATATTCTTAAGTTGACCGGCTCTGTTTTAGCGGCTACGTGATCCATCGATCGTTCAGCATATCCTCTTAAAACATTTCGCTGCCATTCAGCGCTAAATTCGTCGGACTGAATATCCATAATGCGCGGTTTGTCTCCATTGATCGATACCGCAAACCGGACATGCCTGCCATCGTGAATGCGTTGCGTAGGTAAGGTTTTAAATATGAGATGGTTAAGCCCTTTCTCTAAATTTACATGATATTCAACCCAACATGCCTGGTCAATTTTATCTTCACTTATTTCCGGTAATGTAAATGGGAATAAGGCAACACCTGTTTGTTCACTCAGACCTGGAATTATATCAATTTTACCGTCACTGGCATCCTTCTTATTTATAAAGTCGCCTGCAGCTATGACTTGTTTAGCCGGTGGTGGTAATGGAGGTTGAATGCCGATATATATTTCACTAATAACTGCACCTGAATCGCGTTGCGCGATGCACAACGTATTAATCCCGCTATGCACGTTAAAGTCACCGATTTTATTCCATATCGGTCCGATCGCTAAGGCGTGCCAAATATTACCGATGGGGCTAACCACGCCGGTAACCAAAGTATCATTCATCTTTACCTCCCAGAAACTGTTTTCCTGTGGCTTAAAGGACTTATTTTTAATAGGTGTTATTGACTTGAACCACAACGCCACCTTACCATCTTTACGGGCATTCCAACTAAACGTCGCAGACCCGCCTGTCTGCGGCATTTGCCATTTGTCCGCTGTATTGACGATAAGGCCATCTTTCAGCATCATCGGGGCCACATACTTCCCTTCTGATAGATTGATCATTACAGGTGGATTGCCGTCCCTACCCTGCTCAATTTTTTGCAAGGTGGCGGTATCAAGATCATAAACCGTAGAGCGTAATTTCTTGTAAGGCCGCCAGTTAAAAAAGCGGCCCCATTTACCCGAGGCTATTTCATGGTTATACTTATTCGTTATTTTGTTTAATTGATCATATGCTTTTTTCGACTTTTGCACATCATCCATTGCCGCCATGTCTCCCTTTGAAGCTTTTATCAGGCTTGTGCCCGCATAAAAAAAATACTCATTCATCAGGCCTGCGCCCATAACAGGGTAAAGTATCAATTCATAATAAGCATCTTTCAACTGGGCAGGTATTTGCTTTTCTATCTTTGTCGCTTTTGCCCGTATCGCCTGATATCTTTTTATTCTCTCTGTCATTACTTTTTCGGAGAATTCATTCCAAACAACATGCTCAGGTTTACCCATGGCGGCCAGTTTATAATATTCGCCCATGATGGAGGCAATCTCAAGAGAATAAGCGGCCCCAAAAGTTCGCGTCGACCATTCTCTGATATACTGGTTGGCATTTTCAGGCGTCCATTTATTGGCATTCCAGGCCATGTCCATCGCAAACGACAGTTCCTTTTCTGCGGGTTTTATGTCTCCTACATTAAAAACCCAAATTTTATCTGCGTTGAACTGATAAGCTTTTCCCATTTCATAAGCTATCAATTCGGGCGATATCGAACTTAGCCAGAGCCAGCTTTCAGGGTCACCGTGATAGGATAGATGATAATAAACACCAGCGCCTCCACGTCGCTTTTGTTCTGCTGGGTTTGATAATTGCCTGATAAAACCATGATTATCATCAGCCCACATTAGCGTAACATCGTCAGGTAATTTCAAGCCATTCTGGTATATTGGTAATACCTCTTTATACGCACAAAGCACCTGAAGAACTTTTGTAAGGTCTTTATTTATATATTTCTTCAGGATATCGCGCTGATCACCAATAGCAGCTTGTGTAAATTCCACTTGTTCGGCAAGAGTTTCAGCGCCTTCCATTGACGTATCGTGGATGCCCCTTAGTCCAATGGTATAAGTGTTTTCAAATTTCGCATTAGCTTTTACTCTTTCTTCCCAATAATCATCCATTTGTTTTCTGTTAATGCCGAAATTATAAGGCCCATAAGTGCCCTTGGCTTTCCATTCGGCCTCATTATTTCTGAGCATAATTTCGCAATGTGACGAGCCCATCACAATGCCATAGTCATCCGCCAGCTGTGGGTTTTCAGGGAAAGAATTGAAAGCCGGGGTTCCAGGGTGCATCGCTGGCCATAAATAATTCGCTTTCAACCGTAACAGTAACTCGAAGACTTTTTGATACATTTTAGGACCGATATTTCCCGTTTGAGGATCGAATGTTTTCGCTGCCCAGATCGCTAAGCCGCCAAAATCTTCATCATTAATAAAAATCCCTCTATATTTTACTGACGGCGACCCCTGTATAATGTCATTTGCCTTGACATAAAGCTGCTTGCGCTTAAAAGGAGTAACATCGGCCCACCAATACCATGGAGAAACACCAATAGCCTCGGATATAGAAAACACCCCAAAAGCGGTACCACGGCGATCACTCCCTGCGATAACCAGCGCTTTTTTTATACCAGGAAAAGGATTGATTACTGTTGTAATTAAGTACGACTCCCATTTATTCACTATTGTACTGACTTTAAGTTTGCCTTGTGCAATAAGCGCATCTATCGCTTTAGATTTACCAATAGTGCCTATAATCACCATCTGGTCTTTTGCCTTATTTAAATTGTGAAATAAAAAAGGTTTGCGGCCTGTTACCCGTTCAATATCTTCGGAAAATAATTTTGCAGCAATATTAGCAACCGGAAAATCAGTTTGTTCGACGTAGATGCCAGCTGCATGATTTGAATGAACGAGGGGAAACTCTCCCTTATTACCATTATCTGAAGTCTTAATTTGAAATTGTGCTATAAGCGTCAGAGGCATTAAAAAGCCCGTCAAAAAAAACAATAACGTTTTTGATTTATACGTCGGTTTCCGCATTTTATAAAAGGTTTGTTCGAACGAATAAAGCTCGAAGCTGGTTTATATTGGTATTTGGTCACAATTGTAGAGATTTTTTGACACACCTGAAAACCAGCGAAATGGGGTGAAAAGGAGTCAATTTGATACCATTATCCTTAAAGAATTATTAAAACCATTATCGATAATGAGGTAAATTGCTGTTTTAAAGATATTTGCGCATAACCGAATGCCCAACAAAAAAGTTAAAATTTTAACAAAGCCTTTTACGGATACAACAAAACGACCCCTGTTTTGTCACAAACGGACACCAATAAAGCGGCGGGTCTGACTGATGAAGATAGCCATTGAACGAGATAGATTAATTTAATATATTAGGCTTATCCACATCTTCTTGTTGCAATTGCTTCAAAAATTGTGATGGGGTCAGGCCAAATTCCTCTTTAAAATACTGGGAGAATTTTTTAGGATTGTTAAAACCGACCTGGTAAGCAATTTCAGAAACAGTCATCTGACTTTTACCGAGTAATTGACTGCCCCGTTTTAATCGTTCCTTCCTGATAAATTCTAATGGCGATCTGCCAGTGATGGCCATCATTTTACGGTAGATGGCCGCCCTGTGCATAAATAATTCACTGCTCAGTGCTTCAACCGAAAAATCGGGGTCAGCCATGTGCTTATCAATAATGGTCAGTACCTTTTGAATAAAGAGTTCATCCCTGGGCGTAATTTCAATTTCTGCCCGTTTAGTCGTTAGGGCTGTAACTCTTTTTGTTTTTACTAAACAGTTTTCTGCAATAAAATTATTCAGGCGAGAGGCCAGCAATTCAAAGGTAAAAGGCTTCGTAAAATAGTCGCTCACCCCTAGTTTGTAACTTTCCAATTGCAGCTCTTCATCGCCTTGTGCTGTCAGCAAAATAATTGGTATTGGTGATAAATTATCATTTGCTTTGATCCTTCTTGTAAGTTCTATTCCATCCATAAAAGGCATCATGACATCGCTTACTATCAAATCGGGCTTTGTGTTTTGAAGCATTTCCCAGGCCTCCTGCCCGTTTGAGGCTTCTATGATCCGGTAATTGCGCTGCAAATTGTCTTTTAAATAAAATCGAAAATCAACATCGTCCTCAACGAGCATAATAAGCGGCCTGGATTGATCAGTTACTTGCGGGGCTGTTTTAACGGCAAAAGGACCTTCTTTTTCGGTATTGATATTTTCATTCACAGCAATTGCAAGCGAATTACCCCCAATTATTTTTTTTACCGGCAAGGTCAGTTTAAATGATGTACCCTTATCCGGTTCGCTTGTTACACTTATTTTTCCATTATGAAGTTTTACGAATTCCCTGGTTATTGCCAACCCAATACCGGTACCCGGATTAGTAATATTATCATGTATGTCGTTTTGAAAAAAACGTTCAAATATTTTATCCAGCTTATCAATTGGTATACCAATTCCGGAATCTCTGACTATGATTTCAACCTCTTCGTTCTCCTTATTTGCAGCTTCGCTGTTTATGCTAACTTCAATACTGCCTTTGCTGTGAGTGTATTTAAACGCATTTGACAACAGGTTGAAAAGTATCTTCTCAAACTTGTCCCTGTCGTAAAAAGTAACATAAGAATCAACATTCGCATGGAATGACAGGGATATGTTTTTCATGTCCGACAGATCAGAAAATGAATAGCATATTTCCTTAACTGTTTTTACAATGTCGCCTTCAGTGGGCTGAAGCTTAAACTCCCTGAATTCCATTTTTCTGAAATCCAGCAGCTGGTTAACCAGATTGAGCAACCGTTTTGCATTGCGTTGTACCAGCTGTATCTGTTTTTTTTGTTCGACTCCATGAGCAGTCTGTATAATTTGATCAAGTGGGGCCAGGATCAGACTTAGGGGGGTACGGAATTCATGACTTACGTTTGTAAAGAATTTTGTTTTTATGGCATCCAGAGCCATCACTCTTTCGGCCTCTTTCTTTTGAAACTCGACTTCAAAGCGCATTCTGGCACGGCCCAATATGAGTTTCCTGGCAAAGTAAGCCGAGCCGGCAGTTAAAATAAAATATAAGATAAATGCAGCCGGAGTTTTCCAATAGGGCCTTTTAATAGTAATGCGAATTGATTTTATGTTTTCGCCCCACAAACCCTGGTCATTCGTTGCTTTAACCCTGAAAACATAATCTCCTGGTTCAATGTTCGAATACCTTGCCCTCCGATATTCGCTGTTTGCATAAACCCAGCTTTTATCATACCCTTCAAGTTTGTAGGCGTATTGACTGGTTTGTAAAAAATTAAGCGCGGCAAACTCCAGCGTAAATACATTTTGATTGTGATCTAATATGATTTGATCAGTAAACGGAAGCGCTTTTGTTAATACAATATTATCATTGATGGATTGATTAACATTTATCTCATTAGCAAAAATATCAATACTTGTAAAAATGAGAGATGGATTCTTGTGATCAGGGGCTACATTGTCGAGGTTGAGGATATTAAAGCCCATTGGACCGCCAATTGCTATCTTTCCGTCGCGCAGAAGCAAACAGGCGCGTTCATTAAATACTCTTCCCTGAAGATTATTGGATTCGTTAAAGTTTTTGATAAGGAAAGATATATTTCCCTGGTGCTTTTGAATAATAAGATGACTAATGCCTCTTGATGTTGCAATCAATAAATTACCATGTTCATCTTCGGATATGCTTTGAATGTTATTTCCGGGCAGCCCATTATGGGTAGTGAATCGTTGGAAAGACTTATTTTGTTCGTTAAAAACATTTAAACCATACCGCGTTGCAACCCACATCAGGCCGCGTTTATCTTTATGAATATCAACTACATCGTTATTACTAAGGCTATTAGCATTATCCCCATGTTGGTAGGAAGTCAAGCTCATTTTTTCCTTGTTAAATACCTGTACTCCCTTAGAGGTTGCGAGCCAAAGATTGCCTTTGTTATCTTTCCGGACAGCTGCTACATAATTAGAAAGAATCTGCGGGATATTTTTACCCGTCGGACTATAGGTAATAAACTTTTGACTTTCCGGATAAAAATGATTTAAACCGCCTTTCATTGTACCAACCCAAAGCGTATGATCGCTATCTTCCATTATAGACCACACTCTATCATCGGAAAGTGAGTTCGGATCTGACGGCTTATTTTTATAGTGCTTAAATGTTTTGCCGTCATAAACATCCATTCCTTTCAGATAGGTTCCGATCCATAGTTTTCCTTCGTAATCCAGGCACAGGGACACTATGATATTACCGGCAACACTATTTTCATTTTTAGTGTCATTGACAAATTGTTTGAATTTTTTATGAACCCGGTCGAAATAAATAAGACCGCCACCATTGGTACCAATCCACAAATTCCCTCTCCTGTCCTCCTTAAAACAGTTAATATCATTGTATTGCAAACTATTTTTATCGTCAGGCTGATGCTGATATAACTCAAACTGATGTATATTCTGATTAATATAATTCAGACCTTTTTTTCCGGTCCCTATCCAGATAAATCCTCGTCCATCGTTGTATAATAGCCTTATTGAATTAAAGCTTAAACTGCCTTTTTCAGTTGCATTGTTAACTACGTGAACTATTTTATGATAGTCTGTTGCATCTACCACGTTTATACCGCCATGATCGGTAGCTATCCATATGTTTCCTCTTTTATCCTGCGTTATTCCCTCAATTAAATTATCATTCAAGCGATAGCTTTTGCTTGCCGACGAAAAATGGATAATTTTGTTCAAATCACCACTGATAAGATATACACCACGCGTTTCTCCGCGCAAATAAGACCAGATATTTCCATTGTCATCAACAAAAATTTTAAAATTAAATGATCTGCCGTTGGCAACATTACCTAAGGCTTGCGACCTTTGTACAACCGTTAAGGACTGTTTCTGTATTTTCACTAACCAGCCATTTGCATAAGCCAGCCACATATTGCCTTTTTTGTCTTCGCTAAAACTGGTAATAGTGCCGTTAGTTGCGTCTTTGACACCTAATGCCAACCGCCGGGTTTTATTTGTTGATGAATTATGTATATAAATTCCCTTACCTTCGTAAAGAAACCAGTAATTATTTGATCTATCCTGGTAAATATTTATTGGCTTTTCTTGTGGCAGGCCCAGGGCCTTTAAATACTTGCCAAAGTTACTATCAAACTGTTCAGTTACCGGGTTATAAATACCCGCCGCATTAGAACTTTTGCTCAGCCATATTTTATTGCCGGGAAACCCAAATATTTCGGTGACATAATTATCACTTGAGGGTTCCTGGTTATCAGCATTGATAGAGAAGATTCTACATCCATAACCATCGCAACGATTTAATCCGTCGTCTGTGCCCACCCAGAGAAAACCTGTACTATCACGGTAGATAGCGTTAACATGGTCGTCTGACAACCCATTTTGAACGTCGATTTTAGAAAAATTATAGGTACGGTTCTGTGCGGCCAGGTTGTTGCTAAAAAGTGTTAAAACAAGCAGGTATAAATATATCGTTGGTCTGTTCATCTTCTTTACTTATTGCAACACTGGTTACACGCGAATGTAATCAATTGTAAAGAGTTAAGTATAAATTGGATTACTTGAATACTGGCGCACCACAGGCAAAATTTCTTTAGACAGCCCCATTGTTTTGCTTGTTAACGTAAATCTCTTTTTTGCTGTTTCCTGAGCCTCTGAAACAGGCTTTATATGAGCTTTTACTGGGTGATAATAATGTGTCCGATGTTCCAGATAAGATTATTATTAAATCATGTGGGAACTTTGTTAAGTTGTTCCAAAGAATATTTGTCAAAGAACTCCATGTACAGCTTTCGGCTTGCTTTCCAGGCTTTGAGTATAGTTTCCATTTAGCTTTTTTTATTTTATTTCTTAAACAAAGTAGTGAAATAATAGTCTGTATGACATCAAGTCCTTCCAGTATACGGGTCTGGAAATGCTGGCCTGGTATTTTCAGCAATATATCTATTTGGGGAGGGTAAACCAAAATGTAGTTCCGACACCCTCAACGCTGTCAACTCCGATATCTCCACCGTGGCGCTGGATGATGTCTGCACTGATATAAAGACCCAACCCTAATCCGGAAACCTGTGCACCAGACTGGTCTGCGCGGAAATAACGATCAAATAAATGCGGCAGCTTACTTTCTGGAATACCAGGGCCGGTATCCCTTAGTGAAAACTTTACCGAACCGGCAAGTTCTTCAACACCCAAATATATTTTCCTGCTGTACGGTGCGTATTTTATCGCATTGTTGATGAAATTGATCAGCACCTGTTCTATACGGTTTTCATCTGCATGAATCAGAATATCTTTTGGGCCTTCCACAACCAGTTCATGCGTCTCCCTGTGCAGCATATGTGAACAACACTCTTCAAGCATATTTGCTATTACAAAATCCTTTTTCTGCAGCATCACATGCCCTTCCTTTATCCTTGAAACATTCAACAGATCATCCACCAACTCGCTGATCTTTTCCATACTCCTGCTGCATTGTTCTATTAACCTTGGTAACATTGCTGTCGGATTTGCTTTCATTCTTTCCAAAAGCTGTAATGAAGCCTTCAAAGTAGTGATCGGTGTTTTAAGTTCGTGGCTTGCAATGGAAATAAAATCATCCTTTTGCTGCTGCAGTTGCTTAAAATCAGTAATATCAATCACAGTACCCAGCAGTTTTTTCAGACTGCCATCAGTGTCATAGTGTACGTTTCCTTGTATGCGTACCCACTTCAGCAAACCATTTGCACTCATAACGCGCGTTTCATAAAACAGCTTCCCGGTTTTTTTGGCGATCGCATGCGCCTGATCACTGAGGTTAGCATCAAGAGGATGATAAGCTGCAAGTATATTCGCCCTGGAAACAGGACCTTTTATTCCGAAAATCTCATTGAAACGCGCTGAACCCTTAAGTGACTGGTCAGCGTATTGATATTCATAGGTGCCGATTTCTGCAGCTTCAATTGCCAAACGGCTTCTTTCTTCCACGTCTTCGATCTGGCGCCTGGCCATTACTTTAGTTGTAACATCAGTCCCTAACACCATAACAGAGCTTACTTTATCCCGGGAATCTTTAACAGGTTCATATACAAAATCGATAAACACTGTTTCAGCAGACCCATTTCGGATCAACTCGACTTCATGCTCAGTTGCATAAAAGGCGATTCCGGTATCAATCACCCTGTTCAGTAACGGAGCATATACTTCAGCAGCTTCAGCTACTCCTTCCCAAATGGTATGATTTTCTATTTGCGGAGCAGTTTTACCAACTAATTCCAGATAAGCATCGTTAACATCAGTTACCAGGAGATCCCAGGCCCGGATCACACAGATGGCAACCGGAGCTTGTTTGATCAAATCGCGGAACCTTTTCTCACTCAACGCCAACTCTTCATTCAAGGTAGCGAGTTCTTCATTAGTCGTGGCAAGTTCTTCGTTGGTGGCGGCAAGTTCTTCATTAAGCGCAGTAAATTCTTCATTTGACGCGGCCAGATCTTCATTAATGTCCTGGAGGCGCTGTTCATCCATTTTCTTCTGGGTAATATCAATACATGAGTTGATGTATCCTGCAAAAGTTCCATCAGAAAGGAATCTGGGCGTACCTTTCTTAAGCAGCCATTTATATTCCCCAACAACAGGTAATATCCTTAGTTCAGCTGTATAAGAAATCTTCTTTGCAAATGCCTGCTGATGAATTTCAAAAAAATATTGCTTGTCCTGATCAACAATCAAATCATGCCATCCCTTTTCGAGCAGTTCAGCACCAGTCCTTCCGGTAAGCACGGACCATGCTTTATTAAGATAGATCCACGTTCCGAATTGATTGCTCACAGATATCAAAACGTCAGTATTATCGGCCATTGACCTGAATCTTTCTTCGCTCTCGGCGAATTCCCTGACCCGGTAGGCGACCATTGATTCCAGTTCAAGGTTTATCTGTGATAGTTCTCTCTTGTTAGTATAAAGTTCCTCATTGGTAGCATTTAGTTCTTCGTTAGTTGCCGCTAGTTCCTCGTTAGTGGTAGCAAGTTCTTCGTTAAGGGCCTGCTCGCGCATCAGTAACTCCTTGTTCTGACTTGCCTGTTCCAGTTCTTTCTGGTTTAAAAAACGTTCTGTAACATCGGTTGCAGTATGCAAAACAGCAACTACCTCTTCATTTTCGTCTTTGATGGCGCAGTACTGAAAATCGAAGTAAAAAGTACAGAGTTTTCCATCAATCAATATTTCAGCAGCTGTATCTTTTCCTGAAATGATAATGCCTTCATTCCATACCCGTTTAAACATTTGCAAAAATGGCTGCCCAGATAATTCAGGCATAGCCGCTACCAGACTTTTACCAATCACCTCAGTTCCCCGGCCCCAAATGGCCAACATAGCTGCATTAGCAAATTCGATTCTGGCATCTTCCCCAATATGCACGGCGGTAGCCGTAGGTGAGAAAGTAAGCACATGCTTAAATTGTCCAAAATTCAAAGGTGTTACCGGATTGCTCATAGTTTATGCTCAATTGAGGCGACTAAAATAGCAAAATGAACTGATGTTTTACGCTGCATAATTATCTCTGACGTATCATTGGTAATACACTGAAGTCGCTATCACCAGAACATGCCAGTTTTGCGCAAACCCTACCCTACTTTTTACAGACGATATACCAAAATTTTTGCGAAGGTTTTTCACCGGCCTTTATTAATGGTTCACTTATGAGTTGAGCATCAATTAAGCCATAGTTACTAAATGCAGATTGAATAGATTCGGAATCGTAAAAATATAAATTCACACCAGGCCGGGAAGCAAAAGTGTCTTTGTCTATCTCCATTCCCTGCCCATATCTGAAATCCATTTTTGAGAGTGATACAAAAACCATATACCCACCGGACCTAAGTTGACGATAACAATCATCAATCAATTTCATTCGTTCTTCAGAACTTAGTAAATGTAGTAATGCATAACAAAAAATACCATCATATATCTCATCGTTAAATGGCATCAAACCAACCGATCCATGATATATTTCTATGCTATCTGTGAATTGTTTTCTTGCAAAATCAATAGCACTCCGGGAGATTTCAATACCGCTTACCGTAAAGCCATTATCGGTAAATGGTTTAGCATTTCTTCCATAACCAAATCCCGGGATCAGGATTTTATTCAAGTGATGCTTTTTAAATAATACTACGGTTGCAACAGCGGAATCTGCTGGTTCCCAGCCCCACATTTCCCGTTTATCTCTAAAATTTGCTTCCCAAAATTCTGTCATAAAACAATATTGAATAATTTCACAGACCTACTACTTTGCAATCATGTTGCATTAAACAAATATGCACAGATATTTTTAGTATTTGAGACAAAATGGAATTCACACCGATGAATATAGTTTTATTGACTATTCATCGGCAACATCAACTCTGGAGAATTGTTATGTGCCTTGTTCACTACTGTAGCGTTTACTGCTGTGGACACTCTATAACCGTTCATCAGGTCATCCGGATATGGATTGCATAAACTCAGCAGATCCGGCACACTTAAATCTTTGCTGAGCCATAGTTTTTCTGTTTCCGCACCCAGGATAACCGGCATCCTGAATTTAGGGTCATGCACTTTGCCTACTGTTTCATTTGCAACGGTGGTCATTATGGTAAATGAACGGTAAACCTCTCCGGAGAATTTATCTTTCCATTGACTCCATAATCCTGCAAAGGCAAATAACTCGCGGTCATTGAGTACAAAGCGATAGGGCAAACTTGCTCCGGTCTTTTTATCCCACTCATAAAATCCATCTGCTAAAACCAAACAGGTTTTGTGATTTTTCAATAAAGGAGACCAGGTACGGTTAGTCGCCGCCTCTTCACTTCGCGCATTCATTGTAGAAAAGTTCAGTTTCGTACTTTCTGCCCAGAAAGGTACCAGACCGAAATGCATTTGCTGCGCAATATCTGGCTCGTCGCCCGTAATGACCAGGCCGTTTTGCGTAGGGGCAAGATTGTAATTAGGTGAATAATCTACCGGCAACTTCACGGTATAAGCTTTTAATAACTCTTTTTGCTCTTTAGTCAGCGTGTAACGTGCGCACATATTATTTCGTTTTAATGATATCCTTCCATTCTGTGGTATATGCAGGGCTGAGATATTTTCTTTTCATTGCCCAGGTCTGCGCATGTCCTTCTGTTGCTATTCTAACAGTTCCGCGCCCGTAATGTTTATTGATCTGATCCATTACTGCACTTAATTTATCATATACCGGTCCGTTCCATTTACTGAAGATATTCAGCTGCACTTCAGATTCAGGAATCAGGCCGGTAGCCATCACTTCTACTTTTTGATATAGAAATCCCTCCAGGTAAATTGCCCGCAACCCCGCCAATGCAGTATGGACGATATCATGCGTATTGTTTACCGGATGTGTTAAGGGGATGGCAATAGACGGACAAGCCTGTGGCTGATCAGACTTGAACTTGTTGGTCAATAATCTTACTGAGATCACCGTTGCACAGCTCTTGTCCTGCCGCAGCTTTAAAGACAACCTGTTTGCATAACTTGCAGTGGCTTCAGACAGGTCCTTCAAATCTGAAGTCAGCCGGCTGAATGCTCTGCTGGTACAAAGTGCTTTCTTTCGGTCCAGCGCATCACTGACAGGAATGCAGGATCTGCCCCAGAGTTCATTCCACATGCGCACGCCCTGTATCGTTAACCTGTCCTGTATAAAACCTATGGGCATGTTCCGTAAATCAGCCGCAGTATTAATACCCATGGAAATCAGTTTCGCGGTATATGCTCTCCCAATTCCCCACAGATCTTCTACGTTATATTTTTCTACGGCAACCCTGATCTTTTCCTCAGTATCCAGCACGCAGACACCGCCGGTATGTTTACACATTTTATTGGCCAGCTTGGCCAATGTTTTGGTTGGCGCAATGCCCACACTGACCGGAATCCCTGTATTCCGAATCACTGAATTGCGAATTTGGTGGGCATAGGCTTCCAGATCCGTCATACCCGTTAAATCCAGAAAGCATTCATCGATTGAGTACACTTCAACAGCAGGTGCAAAGCGAGCGAGGTTGTTCATTACCCGCGCGCTCATATCTCCGTAAAGCGTGTAGTTACTGGAGAATACCAAAATATCATGGTCTCTGATCATCTCATCAATCATGTAGAATACCGCACCCATAGTTATCCCTATTTCCTTGGCTTCGTTAGATCGCGCAATCACACAACCGTCATTATTGGAAAGCACAATGACCGGTCTGCCGTTATACTCCGGTCTGAATAATCTTTCACAGCTGGCGTAAAAATTATTGCAGTCTACTAATGCAATCATACATTAGCCGATAATACGTTTTACTATACCCGCCATAGGATTGCAGCTCCAGATGACGGTACCGAAGATGATCACCTGGCCATCTGTAATGTCAATGCCCGCTTCCTCTAATGGCGAACTAACCAGGTGAACACTGCTACTTCTGACGATCAGCTTCCTCGTCACCCACTCCCCTTCTATATTGGCAATTACGATTTCTGCATTTTTGGGCCTGACAGACCTATCCACTACTAAAAGCGCACCTCTGAGAATCCCAAAGCCAGACATATCATTATTTTCCATCTCAAAATAGAAGGTATTGGTAGGGTCTTTCACTAATTTTTGTATGATATGCAGGCGGTCCTGACTGTAGTCTGTAGCCGGAGATGAGAAACCGGTAACCTTCCCGGCATCTTCCAATGGATCCATTTCAACGTTTCGTTCAGGCGTATTTTTCCGCAGCATATCAGACAAGTTTAGTGTGCTGCAAATCTACTAACATGATTAGCATAAATACTAATAATGTTAGTTTTATAATTTCTTTCGTTTTAGCTTATGATTTTAGCATGATGGGGAAAAAGTGGTTAGGGATAAGCAGGCGCTTAACACGTATGAATCAATAGGCAAACAGAAACTAAAGGACAGGGGATCTGACGATATAACGGATCCAGAGCTGATACTGCTGATAGGCGGAGCCATTGAGGATCACTATGACAGAAGACAATGAAGCCTCACCGTAAGGTGAGGCTCCGCATTATTTTTTAAAATACTTTTCTACATCTGCACGCAGGTTCCCCACTTTCGAAATAGCTTCCTTTATTTGTGCAGATGTTACTCCGCTTTTCTTTGCAGCGTATTCTACTTCACTTGCATCGTGTACATCAATTCTGACGTCGTCGCCTTTACCTTGTTTACTTTTATCGTCTGCCATAATGTTAGTTTTATTAGATTCCACTGAAAAAACAACTTCTTCTTCAAAAGGTTTTACAAATCAACTAAAGGAAAAGTAGATTAAATAGGAAATAGAAAATATACTTAATATCATCGGATAATTCCCCTCGTAACTTCATGATCAGGCTGAATTTACATTCAAATTAGCTAACCTGGCTTCCAGACGATAACATTATTAGCCAAAATTTAAACCTCGACAATCAAGGGTAAGGTAAACCAAAAAGTCGCACCATTTCCCAATGCGCTTTCTACACCGATTTTCCCGTTATGTTTTTTAATAATTTCTGAACTGATATACAAACCTAAACCCAAACCTGAAAAGTGAAAGCCATCAGTTCCGGCTTTGTAATACCTGTTAAAGAGTTGAGCTTGTTGCTCCGGGGCAATTCCGTCTCCGTTATCCCTAATGGATACCTTGACTTCATGTTTGTGGCGCTCTACTAAAATATGGATATTATTAGATTCGGACGCGTATTTTACAGCATTGCTCAACAGGTTGGCCATCACCTGATCAATCTGTTGTTCGTCTGCAACAATAGCAATATCAGCTAAGCCTTCAATAATTAACTGATGTTTGTCTTTAAACATCAGGTTGTGGCTATAAGCTGATATCAGCTTTCCTAAATTAAACTCCGTTTTTCTTAAGCGGAGCTGTCCCTGGGAAATTTTGTTACTATAAAGCAGGTTATCGATAAGACCTGTGAGTTTATCCAGGCTCCTTTCTGACTGGTCAATCATTTTGAACAAAATCTGAGGTTTTGGATTAGCTCTCATCCTGCTAATAATCTGAATCGCAGCTTTCAAACTTGTTACCGGCGTTCGTAATTCATGACTCACCAGATTGATAAACTCATCTTTTTGTTCTAATATCTTTCTTCTCGCTGTTACATCCATAAATGTTCCAATACCACCAGTAAGCACATGAGTTACCGGATCAAATAATGGTGCGGCATTAATAGAAATGTAAAACTTTTCTCCATCAGGCGGCTGTACCCCTATTTCATGATCCAGTACCGCTTTACCCATACGCATCATCACAGCCATAGGATGTTCGTCATCAGGCAAAGGTGATCCGTCCAGCCTCAAATTCTGCCATTTAGGATCGTTATACGTACGTTCATTTATCTGGCTTAGCGTGAGGCCTAGAATGCGCTGGGCCATAATATTTGCATAAATCAATTTCCCTGAAAGATCTATGATGCCCACTCCTTCAGCCATATTCTCAAGAATAGTCTGAAAACGTTGTTCGCTGGCAACTAACTTCTTATTGCTCTCCTCAAGCTGATTGTTGATATCAGTGAGATGCTCGGTATGATTCAGGTTTTGTAACCTCAGTTCGATCTGCTCCATTACCTGCGTGGCCATACCTTCCAGAATAGCCTTGTCACGCGCTGTGAACTTCCTGGGTTTGGTATCAATTAAACAAACGGTTCCAATCATGAAACCATCATGTGTAATTAAAGGTGCGCCCGCATAAAAACGAAGTCCGAAATCTCCGCACACCAATGGATTATTTGCAACTATCGGATCTTCCAGTGCGTCCTCTATCACATTTACCTCAGGTTTGAGGATAGTTAATGAGCAGAAACTTTCTCCCCTCGGACCAATGGAATAGTCCATACCCACATTAGAACCAAAATGAACTTCTTCCGCATCAATTAACGATACCATCGCCAGAGAAGCATCAAAAATATCAGATACCAGCTGAGCGATATTTTTGAAGGATTTTTCAGCATAGGTACCCAAGATTCTGTAACGCTTTAAAGCTTCAAGACGTTCAGGTTCATTAGGTAGAATAATCTCTGTTGCAAACGTATTCTTCATATTTGTGTAGGGATCGTATCAGGAAAGAGCGTAATAGGTTTATAATAATTGATACCAATATTATGGTAATTGAACGTGATTACAAAATAACTTACTAAAAAAGTCAGGACTTTCGCCCTGCTCCTAATGACCCATGGTTTTCAATGCAATATATCCGCTTCATTAAGATCCGGGAATTCATCATCCGCTAGTCCAAAACCATCACAATTTTCATAAAGAACGCCATAGTAAAATTATCGTTCAGTACATCAAGTCCCTACCAATACATGCTCCATAAATCATATCCCGGTATTTATTTTAACATGACTAATTTTTAAGTAACAAATTTTTTGCATGAAACAAATTCGACTCCTGGTCAACCAAATATTAAATCATTGTAAGCAATTTGATCAGGCATCAATCATGATATAATTAATAGTAAAACACAGGCATCAGTTGGAAGTCATATGGCCATTTGAGATTTAACGACCTTACATATACCTTGTTTAAACACCATTTGGAATGTAACATGGAAATACACATCTTTCGAATCCAAATAAAAATTAAATGAAACGCCACAACTTAGAACCAAACTACATGCTTTTTGAGAATGCGCCTGTAGCAGCAGCGATACTGGATGGAGATACGATGAAGCTTAAGATGATTAATCAACCGATGCTGGATTTGTTAGATAAGCCAGCATCAATTAATGGCTTAGCGCTATTAGACTTTTTACCCGAATTTGCAGATCAGGAATACCCTAAATTGTTGGAAGCCGTAGTTTTATCAGGGAAATCATATAAGGCTAGAGGTGCGCTGGTATGGTTAGAAAGGAATAACAAAAAAGAGTCGGTATTTATGGACTACAGTTATACGCCTATTCATACGGGCAACCGCATCACAGGAGTTTTAGTGATGGCGACCGATGTTTGCGAACGTGAACTGAACCGGCTAATCATTAAACAGTCTCAGCGCGACCTGAGAGCATTAGTGATGTCGGCACCAGTACCTATGTGCATCTACAGAAATGCCGAATTTAAGATTGAAGCAGTGAATAATTATATGCTGGATTTATGGCAGGGAACCAGAACAATGAACCTTTGTGTACTTAACCACGTGTTTCACAACGGGGTTCCTTACAGTTTTACTGAGAATGGCATCACTTATAACTACACCCCACTCTGGAGCGGGATAAAAGTCGTTACCGGTGTTTGTGTGATTGCAGCAAAGCAATAGTCCGTGCCAATGGATAGGTGGCAAAAACTGCTAACATGTAAGCAAAAAGCACAGAAAAACTTTTTAAAATAAAGCCCTGCATTGCTGCAGGGCCCTGGCATTTGGGGGGACCTCTCTGCTGCCTATTATTAGTTTTTTAAATAGGCCCTGCATTGCTGCAGGGCCCGGCACATGAATGTACCTAACTCTGCCTATGAGTATCTTTGATATGCGTCCTGTATAAATTGCTCTATCATTTTGATGGCATTAGGAATAGTGTCATCACTTTTCAGATCCAGTAATTCAATGATCACCCTTTCATGATCCCGCCTGAATTTTTGTATGGCTTGTTCAACGGCATCGGCAAAACCTGCTTCTTTTATATGCCCATGCAGTTCCTCTTTTTGGCCCAGCCAGAATAAAGCATTCGTTCTGTGGTCAAATAAACACTCATTAAATTCATCATAATCTACGTCGTGCAAAAAGTACATGATCATTGAAGCGACGTCGTTATAATGCTGCCTTACTTGTTCTTTTATTTCATAAGCCCTGGTCATATATCGCGTTTGATAGGGTAAACATAGCAATAATAATTATGGTTCTGCAACCATTATTTATCTGAGTAATTGATTTTTTTCAACAATTATCAGATAGCCTGATCACAATGTAGCTAACAGAACTACAGAGAGTTACAGCAAAAATAAAAATTCATGTACATATTTCAAACTAAAAGGATTAATGTAAAAAATCCTGGTATGAGTTTGTATTGCTGAAGGAGCAAATTTATAATGTGGAAAACGAAAGGGGGATCCGTTATATATTGAGCAATATGTTTTCTTGTTGGTCCTGCTGACTATTTTTGCTTAACAGACATAATGGAAAAGTAAGAGAAAATTGAGAACCTTTCCCCACAGTGCTTTTAAAGCTGATCGTACCACCCTGCAGTTCAGTAAATTCTTTACATAACATTAATCCTAACCCCACACCTTTTTCATTATTCGTACCATAAGTTGATTCTGCACCTGCAGAAAACAATTGCTCTTGTTTATCTGCACTGATCCCGATGCCGTTATCTTCAACAGTGAGGGTAACCAAATCGTTCGCTACACTTGATATCAAAGCTATAGTCCCGCCTGAAGTGGTGAATTTAACGGCGTTGCTGATCAGGTTACGTACTACAACCTTGATCATTTCCACATCAGCGATGATACAGATATCCGGGTTAATTTCATTTTTAATCGTAATCATCTTTTCTAATGCAGAGATATGTAAAATCTCCAGAACAAGTTTCAGCTCGTGAAACAAAGGTATACTTGTTAAGGAGACCTGAAGTCCTCCTTCCATTTGTCCTTTCGTCCACAGTAATAAATTGTGCAGCATCACCTGTGTATTTTTGGTCTCTTTAAGCAAGCTGGCTTTGATCGTCCGGCTTTCATTCACATCGATATCATACTCCAGTAACAATTCCAGAAAGCTTTGAATGGAATTTAACGGCGAGCGAAGATCATGCGACAAGATGGAAAGCAGTTGAGTTTTAGATTGATTTGCTTTCTGCAGGACTCTGGATATAGCCAGGACTTTGTTCTTTTCGTTAACCAGACTTTTAACGATATAATTCAATATAACAAGAATACAAGCGATTGAACCCAGGTAGGTGAACACCAGATCCAAAAAGACGGCAGAACGACCGCTATAGCTATTTCTCACCTGCGCAGGATAAAAATATTCAACGGATAGTAAAACGATGATGGATGATACATTCAGCGTGATCCAGAATGGGTATTGTTTCTTCGGCATCACGGATAAGCTAAAGAAAAACGAAGTGATGAACAGTAAAAGCGTTGGTCCTCCGGAACCTGAATTGATGAAAAAGTTCACCACCAGTATCAGGTTGAGCGCCAGACAAAAAATTGTGGCGCTGGATTGTGTACGATGGTAAAACCGGGAATTAATATACAAACCTGCTGTTAACGCGAGGGTAAAACTTAAAATCAAAGCGACATAGGGTATTTGCGTAAACAGATTGACCAGCAGTGAAGTCACTATAGAAGCCATAGTAATGAGACTAACTTCATGAAAGATCCGCGCCTCCATACTCACATTTTTGTGATGACCAACAAGGGTTGTGTGTAGTGCGAAGATTCGGTTTAGCATAACCTTATATTACCATTTATGATGCCACAATAATACCATAGGCACACAGCACAGAATGGGGGATTTGAACCTTAAATAATTGATAAATAGTACAAGTAGTCTATAATACCAGCCACATAGGCTTACAATAACCTGCATAAATAATTAATTTCCTGAGCCAGTGCTGCAGGTTCCAAAATTGCTGAAGGATGATCTGAATTAATAATAGCCAGGGGCATCCCCTTAAATTCTGCAGTATCAGGATCCTGCACAATCACATTACCCCCCATATGGTTAATCCATTGGGCTCCTTCCAATCCATCCTCTCCACTACCCGAAAGAATAACACCGATGGCTCTTTCATGGAATTCGTCAGCAAGGGAATTGAAAAACAGATCGATGGATTTATTTAAAGTGGCATCATCTCTGGAATTTACCCACAGCCAGCCGTGGCTCACTTCAAGCGTGGTATTTTCTGCCATAACATAAATATGTCCCGGTAAAATCTGCATGTTGCGGTCTACACGGAGAACGGGAAGCTTAGTGTGTTTTGACAGAATATAATCAAGAATACTCCTCCTTTCACGCGTCAGATGAGTGATCACTACAAAGGCCACATTGGCATCTACGGTGATATGATCAAAAAACTCACACAAAGATTTTTGACCACCTGCTGATGCACCGATCCCTACGGTAAAATATGTTTTGTTCATGAATGCTTGTCTGCTATGATCTTCAACTTACACCACTTATAATGCCACAAGACGCCTGCAAAATTAAGATGACACTAAATGGTGAATGAGCAATTCTGATTTAACCAAACATTTATAAAACAATCATCAACGGTTCAGGTTACATTCAAAAAATAGCAATATGCCGATATTACTTTTGAGCGCGATCTTCGCCAATGTGTTTACAATAGGTTTTGTATGGTTTGACATTTACCTATGGCGGGAATGGTACTTACATAAAGATCTGGTACAAGCGGAATATGGACAGGAATATGCCCGGCATTGCCTGATCGGTGCCATCGCGATACTGGTGCTATTTGCCGTAGGTAAGATAGTTATCCGGTTCCTTTTCAGCAGCAGTGCTAAAGGCCTGCAGGATGAACCTGTGGCTGAGCGCTACCCTGAGCAGTACCGGTTAGAAAGACCAGATGGCAGTATCATCAATGTAGAACATGGAGGGATGAAAGGGAAACAAACCATCATTTTTATCCATGGATGGAATTCTAACAGCATGCAGTGGTATTATCAGAAGAAATACTTTGAGAAAGATTATCATCTTGTTTTGATGGATCATGCCGGTTTGGGTAAATCGAAAAGACCGGATAACAAAGACTATAGTCTGGAAAAATTGGCGGCCGATTTAAATGCGGTGATTGACGCATCGAATGTGAAAGATCCGGTACTTTGGGGACATAGCATGGGCGGTTTTACGATATTAACCTTTTGTAAGGTATATGCTGATCAAATGGACAGGATTAAAGGAATCATCCTGGAACATACCACTTATACCAATCCCACCAAAACATCGATCATGAGTGGATTGCTGCAGACGATTCAGAATCCGGTATTAAAACCCATTTGCTGGATGATGGTTGGTCTGTCTCCCCTGCTATGGATCAGTCGCTGGATGAATTATCTGAATGGCAGTAGCCTGATCATGACCAGATTACTCACTTTTGCAGGAACACAGTCAGCAAAGCAACTCGATTTTACAGCTTTATTGTCGGCCATGGCTCCACCAGCCATTACGGGCCGTGGTGTATTGGGCATGTTTGAATATGATGCTACTGAAGTATTGAGCCATATTACAATTCCAACCCTGGTGATTGGTGCAAATAAAGACCGTCTAACAAAATTGGAAGCCAGTATTACGATGAATGAACGTATTCCCCGTTCGCAACTGCTGGTTCTTTCGAGTGCAGGTCATATGGGTTTTGTAGAACAGCACAGGCATGTAAATGCAGTAGCTGGTAAGTTTTTGAATCTTAGCCCTAAGCGTGCAGCACAAGCTATAGAAGGTAATGAGCTAAGCCCTATCCTTTAGTCCTTGCAGGAATTTTCCTGCAAAGACTATTTTATTTAAGATATTATTCGGTTTTTACGGGGGCGCCCGATTGATTACACAAAAAGATTTTGAAGGTTGAACCTTTCCCTAATTCACTCTCCACAGTAATTTTTCCACCGGCAAGTTTAATGATTTCCCTGACCAGATACAATCCAATGCCCGATCCCTCAACATCGTTGGCTATTCGCTCATATTTGGAAAAGATTTTCTCATAATCTTTTTCTGCTATACCTCTACTATTGTCTTTAACCGTAATCACCGTAAATTCATCAACCTGAGATACATCAATCGCTATTTTTAACTTGCGCGAGGTATCACGGTATTTGATGGCGTTATTGATCAGGTTATAGAGCATACTGCGCAGCTTGCGGCGCACAAAGACAATTTCCGACTGATGTATTTCAGTCTTTATTATTGCGCCGGATTCCAGAATTTGCTGCGCTAGCGTAAGCCTGACATCTTCGAGGATATGCTCAAAGTTCAGGAGTTCTTCTGCTGCTTTATAGCGGTCATTAAACTGACGTGCATCTGTGAGCTCATGAATAATCTCTTTCATTTTTAAAAGGCTATTTTCTACCTTTTCCACCAGTGTAGGAAATCTGGACATTCCTTTTTCTGGAATCTGCTTTAGCATCTCAATCGTTATACCGAGGCTCGTCAGTGGTGTTTTTATATCATGAGAAATGGTATCCAGTAACAATTCATGTTCTGAGATCAGTTTTTCCTGCTCCTTCAAATCACGTATTCTTGCTGTGATATCCACAAAGGTGATAATTACACCATTTGTCTTTTTTTGTTTCGATACATAATAGGGCAGGATGTTCATCTGAAACCAGTCCATATCTGTAGTCTGAATTTCCTTTTCCAGGATCTCGCCAGTATCAATCACATACTGGATGTTTTCTATGATACTCAGAAAACGGAAATTATCTTTAATATCTTCAAGAGGTCTTCCCACATCGTCCAGCCGAAGATTAAAATGCTTCATAGCCGGCGGGGTAAATTTACGCAACACCATGTTTGCATCTACAAAGAGCTGAGGAATGATGGTATTCTTAAAATAATTTTCGAATTCATCATTGAGTTCAATCAGCTCACTGATTTGTTGTGTTTTATTTTGCATAAGCTATCGGGCTGGCGGCATTGTGTCGGCTATAAGTATTAATTATTCATACTCTTATACATTTTTAAGGAACGCTGCAACAGTTTTCTTGCGATATGAATCCGTGTTTTAACCGTTCCCAGGGGCATATCCAATTCCTCGGCAATTTCCTGGTATTTAAACCCTTCAAAGAACCGTAGAAATGGTACTGAATAAGCTGGAGATAGATTATCAAAAGCTTTATTGATATCTTCCTGTACAAGTGAATCTGCTCCCTGATTGGTAGAAGCGCTGATTAAAAGCTGGGCAGAGACCAGGTCAGTAGTAGTATCTACTACCTTATTCCGCAAAACCATTTTTCTGTAATCATTGATAAAAGTATTTCGCATAATCGTATACAACCATGCTTTTAAGTTGGTTCCCTCTTTATATAAAGAGGAATAACGAAGTGCTTTAACGAAGGTATCCTGAACCAGATCGTTTGCATCATCTTCGTTTTTGGTAAATGATAAAGCAAATCTGGAAAGTGATGATTTATGCGAATTAATATCGAAATCAAGTGAATAGTTTTCCATAGGTAAATATTTAATATTGGCAATGGTAGTTGCATTTTTGCTACATCAATATATGTACCACGATGCCGAAAGTGCGCTCATTAAGCCTATGACTTAATCTCAAGAAGATCGGCGACCTTTTAACCCTACGTAAAATATAAATTTCTTAGAATGAACTCAAAATTCTCACAGCAGGGATGAAACATTATCCTTTTCATTATCACTGTGATGCGCATAAAAGATTAATTTCCCTGGCAAGATCCATTGGTTTTTTAATCAAAACAGGGTGATCCCAAATTACAATTGATAACGGCATTCCATTCACTTCTGCTGAATCCGGATCCTCCACGAATACATTTCCTCCCGTATGATTGATTTGTAATGATCCTTTTAATCCATCCTTTCCTCCCCCGGAAAGAATAATACCGATAGCTTTTTCTTTGGAATCATTCGCCAGTGAGGTGAAGAAGATATCAACTGCATCATTTTCAATCCTGTCATCTCTCCTCTTTACCCTGATCCAACCCTGACTCAACTCAATGGTGATATTTTCTGCCATTACATAAATATTTCCGGGCAGGATGGGCATATCGTTTTCCATGCGGATGACGGGAATGAAGGTATGTTTCGCCAGAATTTGGTTTAAGATACTTCGCCGGTTGCGCATCAAATGAGTGATCACCACGAAAGCTACATTTTCATAAACAGTGATATGTTCAAAAAATTCGCATAAAGATTTCTGGCCACCAGCGGAAGCGCCAATGCCTACTATAAAAAATCGATCGTTCATATCATTGAGTTCATTGCTAAAATTTCGGTTAAACGAAAATTCTCAACATTATTAGGCTACACTATGTTTGACCAATTGGCAATTATGACGACGAAAGACCCCGAATTTCGCGCTCAATGCTGAGGGTTTCCGCTACATCAAGTTCGTATTCCTGGCCTAAACGAATGATGGCACCTGAGAATAATGCCAACTCTGTCTGTTCTTTCCCTGATTGTACATCCAACTGAAGCGAGGTTGGCGTATGATAAGGAAAGGATTCGGCTCTTTTAAAAGTTTGGTTGATGATATCATCCGGAAGATTGATCTTTCCGGCCCGGGCAATTGCCAGTATTTCGTTCATTATCTTTTCTGCCCGCTGGTGTAATTCAGTATTTTCATTGACTTGTCCGATTGACTGATTATATCTTGCAGAGACCAGACCGAAACTGGCGATAAAGAAATATTTTGTCCAGATATCCGGGAATGCATCGTCTTTTAATTCAATATGAATGTCTGCAGACTTAAGGAGAGTAATGATAGGTTGTGGATCGCAATCCGGGTGCTGAGGATCTTTTCCGGCAATAATTCTACCTGGATTACCTTTATGTTCTACTATACCCTTCTCTTTAATATGTGATGCTACGTAAACACAAGATGGCAATACTATGCCTGTTGGGATATGGAAAGTGGCCACCAGATTATCGGTTCATTCTTACAGCTTAGTTTCTGGTTATTTTTTTTAAGATATCTACAGCAAATGTTATGTCATGCTCATCAATTGAGGCAAAACCAAAACGGATAGCATTATGCTTCTTATCATTTCCCTGATAATAAGCACTTCCAACCAGTTGCAGTCCAAAAGATGATGCTTTGCTCAATATGTCGGCCAATGGGTAATCCTGACCAAATTTTAGCCATAGTGCCATCCCCCCCTGTGGCTTCGTGAAGTTAATTACCTCAGCCAATTCATCCCGGATCATGCCAGAAGCATACTCACAGCGGAATCCATATAATTTATTTGCCTTTTTTATAAACCTTGAAAACTCTCCGCTTTGCATAAGCGAAGCCACTGCTCCTTCCATCATTGCATCTCCTCTTAGATCTATCAACGATTTCAACTTTAAGGCATTGTACAGAAAATCAGGTGTGGAGATCATATAACCTAATCTGAAATTGGCGCCCAGCACTTTTGTTAACGATCCGATATAAATGATATTCCCACCATGATCACCACTGGCTAAAGGCAAATATGGATCATATTGATACTGAAAATCATAATCGTAATCGTCTTCAATCACAGGCAGGTTATAGTCTCTGATGAGTTCCAATAATTTATTGCGCCTTGCAGAATCCAATGTCACCGTGGTAGGATGATGGTGATGAGGGATGATGTAGAGTAATTTAATATCTTTGTTTTTAAGCGCTTCCTCAACAGCATCCACATCCATTCCCTCACTATCAACCGGGATCCGCACCAGTTGTGCACCCAGATGCCTGAAAGCCGCATCAGCAATAAAGTAACTTGGATCGGTAACCAGCACCTGGTCACCTGGTTTAATAATTAACGATGCAGCTATATAAATAGCCATCTGAGCACCCCTGGTCACCAGTAAGTTTTCTGGTAAGATATTAAGCCCGCGTGTTTCGTTTAAAAATGAAGATAAAGCTTCTTTAAAATCAGCACTACCACCTACATTCCAGGTTGAGGTGGACTTTTTAAGCGTCGAATAGGTCATCAGCTTCCTATATGCTTTAGCTATTTTTTCGATCGGAAAAATAGCTGTCTCGGGAAAACCATCATCTACAATAACTTTGCTGTCAGTAGATATTTTTGGTAATGAGGGAACATTTTCAAGTTGAGTAAATGAGAAACCAGACGGTCCGCTATAGCCAACATGGGAATGGCTGGTGTAGGTTCTGGGTTTCACTACCGGTAAATGAGCAGATACCTTATATCCTTTTCTTTCTTCACTTTCAATCCAGTCTTCTGTAATAAGATCATTATAAGCAGCCATTACTGTTTTACGATGTAATCCTAAATCTATTGCAAGTAGACGGGTACTGGGCAACTCCATATTTGGCAATAAAATCCCTTTTTGTATGAGCAGTACCATTTGAGAAGCAATCTGCCTGTATACTGCATCATCACTATTCTTATCAATTTTCAATAGATTTTTGAACGGAAGCATATCATATCGGGATTAAGTTTTATCACAGAAACATCAAATTGATCTGGTCCATCTGATTAGAAAGAACTGGTACCCTAAGCGGTAAAGACCCTTACATATGTTTGTATTCAACAAAGATATCAGAATCAATAAAATAATAGACTGTAATGCAAATTAGCTAAATAATTTATGAAGTACACGGAAAAACAACAGGTGATCAACCTGCTAATGAGCCATGAAACAAAAGACCTTTTTGCGCTGGAAGTTCTTCATCCCACTCGTTTTATACAGCACAATGCCGAAATAGAAAATGGTATCGGGGGAATGAGGAAATTTCTCAAGGAATCAGACTCCGGAATAAAAGTCGATATCAAACGGATCTTTCAAGATGGAGAATACGTGTTTGCTCATGTAGAAACCAAATTAGAAAAGCCTTTGATCAGTTTTCATGTATTCAAATTCAGTGGAAACAAAATTGTGGAGCACTGGGACAATGTTCAGGAGAAACAGCCTTTGAATCTGAGTGGAAGATCAATGATTGACGGAGCTACAAAGGTGCAGGATCTGGAAATGACACTCCAAAATAAGCTGATCGCAGAACAACTAGTTAAGGATGTATTTTTTGAAGGCCATACAGAGAAATTAGCATCCTATTTTGAAGGGGATCAATACATTCAGCATAATCCATGGCTATCGGACGATATCGGTTCCATATGGAAAGTTATTAACGACTGGGTGAAGGCAGAAAAAATAATGGAGTATGAATTTGTGCATAAAATTTTAGGTGAAGGAAACTTTGTTTTGCTAATGAGCGAGGGACATTTTCATGGCATACATACTTCATTTTACGATCTTTTCCGGATAGAAAATGGAAAAATTGCTGAACACTGGGACAATTTTGAATCCATTTTACCAGAAAGTGAAAGAAAGAATAATCATGGCAAATTCTAGCCAATTGAATGGTATAAATAAACTATAAATACGTAATAAAAATCATGGGAAATAGATTAAATCTTCAGAAACTGATACCGGAAGCTTATCAGAAATTGATACACATAGACCAATATGTGTCTACATCAGGTATCAACGAATTACAGCAGGAGCTCGTAAAAATAAGGGCTTCTCAAATTAACGGATGTGCATTTTGCATAAACATGCATATCAAAGATGCTTTAAAACATGGCGAAGATCCTAAGAGAATTTATGTTTTAAGTGCATGGCGCGAAGCAAAGAAATGGTTTAGCGAAGAAGATCAGCTCATCTTGATGTTAACCGAGGAAATCACTTTAATTGCTAATGGCGGTTTGAGTGATACAACATATAACAAGGCTGTAGAGGTATTTGGAGAAGAAACAACAGCAAAGTTAATCATAGCAATAATTAATATTAATGCATGGAACCGACTTGGCGTATCATTAAATCTGCATCCTTTTTAAATCCTGTCCGCCTGGGCCATCTCTTTAACAACAAAATCCAGAAGTGAATCCTGCATAAGATTACCACTCAAAATCCTATGCAGGTTCACTGTATCTAAAACTCCATTATGAAAAATCTATTAATTATAAATGCCAGCCCAAGAGCAGGCAGATCAAATAGCAGAAGCCTTACAGAATTATTCGGTAAAAAATGGTTAGAAAACAATCCTGATTATGCGATCCATCATCGCGAAGTTGGACAGGCAGCAATTCCACACGTATCGGAAGCATGGATTGCTGCGGCCTTTAAACCAGCTGTTTTGAGAACTGAAGAAGACAACTATGCACTAAAAACAAGTGACCAGCTTATCGCTGAGCTAAAAAATGCAGATGTAATAGTTGTAGGATCCCCAATGTATAACTGGTCAATTCCGAGCGCATTAAAAGCCTATCTGGATCAGGTAATCCGGGTAAATGAAACAATTCAAATCAGTGCCGCAGACCCTAAAAATCCTTACGTAGGGTTATTAAAAAATAAAAGGCTTTACCTGTTACTGAGCAGAGGTAATGGTGGATATGGTAATGGAGAATATTATGAACACATGAACTTTCAGAGTGATTATCTCAAAACTGTTTTCAATATCATGGGAATAGATGATATAAATGAAATAGCCCTGAATGGAGAAGCCTTTGGTGGTGAGTTATTTGAACAGTCAGTAAAATCAGTGCATTCAAAAATCGATCAGATCACACGTGAGGAGGAAATAAGAATATAACCAACAGTGAAAAGATCATTATAGCTTCATAACCACTAAAAACAAATATTGTCTAATGAAAAAGAAATTACTAATTATTGGCGGAGGATTCGCCGGATTTTGGAGTGGCATGAGTGCCGTCCGCCAAAGTCGTGAACTTAATAAAGAAAATGAACTGGATATTACATTAATTAATCCAGATAACTATCTCACGATCCGCCCCAGATTGTACGAAGTTTCATTGACTGGCTTACGGGTGGAATTAGATCAATACCTACTACCGTTGGGCATAAATCAGGTAGTTGGAAGGGCCGATATAATTGACCCTATTAGCAGAAAGGTTACGGTATCTACAGATCAGGGAACTCAAAATTTTGGATATGACTATCTGATCCTTGCCTCCGGCAGTCAGCTTAAAGGGATTAATATCCCGGGTTTTAAGTACACATTTAATATGGACACTTTTAATAATGCGCAAACGTTAGAAGATCACCTGATCAGATTGGCGAAGAATAATTTCACTGGCAATGGAGCTAAAACGTTTGTGATCGTCGGCGGTGGTTTAACGGGGCTGGAAGCAGCTACTTCGATTGAAGAGAAGGCAAAGCTCCTGCAATCAAAATACGCTGAGGCAGTAGTAGATTTTAACGTGATATTAATTGAAAGGGGAGCCCACATTGCTGATATATATGCAAGTGCAGCACAGGCCTATATTGTTGATACATTAGCTAAAAAGCAAGTAATCACAATGACCGATACCAGTGTAACCGAAATCAGCACTGATAAGATTGTATTAAGTGATGGAACAGAAATCGCTACCCAGACCGTTATCTGGTGTGCCGGAATGATGGCAAGTCCGCTGACTTCATTTTTAAAGGGGGAAAAGGATCTCTTTGGAAGGCTGCAAGTAGACCAATTTTTAAAGCTGCCAGCTTACGAAGACGTAATTATAGCCGGGGATGTAGCTAATGTTCCTGTTGATGAAGATGGTAATATTTCGCTAATGGCTTGTCAGTTTTCTATGGATCTGGGGAAATGGGCTGGCCACAATGCAGTCAATGATCTGTTTGCTCAGGAGCTTATTCCATATGTAAATAACAGGTACGTTACCTGCCTCGATCTAGGACAGGATGATGGCTTGTTTACTACTGGCTGGGACCGTAACCTGCTTTATAAAGAAAGAGAAGGAAAGGATATCAAAGAGCAGATTAATCAACAGCTGATTTATCCGGGTACAGTGGAAGAATCGCTGGCACTTTCAATGCCTCAATTGGTGAATAGAGATGATCGCTAAAATTCACATCGCTCACAGGTCGTTTAAGCGCCATACACAGAGGATTTCCGGAAATATTTTATAACATACTAATTATACTTATGAAAAAAGTAGCCTATGCCAGTTGCCTTGGCGTTATCGGCATCCTGACAACGGAGTTTGGTGTGATTGGTATACTACCACAAATTGCATCGCATTATCACATTACTATAGACAAAGCCGGTATGTTGTTAAGTGCTTTTGCTCTGGTAGTGGCGATAGCAGGACCTTTTATGAGCCTGTTATCTTCAGGGTTTGACCGTCGAGTGGTAATGCTCACCAGTCTAAGTTTATTTCTGATCACAGGAATAGTATCTGCCTGCTCACCACCTTTCTGGATGATGGTTGCTATCAGAATTTTACCTGCGATGCTCCACTCCGTTTATTATGCTGCAGCTATAGCTGCAGTAATTAACGTATCAGAAACGAAAGATCAGCATAAAATGATGGCGATAGCCTTAAGCGGGATTAGTATTGCCACTGTGAGTACAATACCGTTAGCCACCTATCTTGCCAGTATTTTCACCTGGCAATACTCCTTTGTTCTGCAAGCAGCAATAAGTGCACTGGCGCTGTTAAGTATCTACATTGTGATGCCCGCCATGCCTGTAAAAGGTACTGTTACCTACGGCAATCAGCTTGCTATCCTGAAAAAGCCAATGGTATGGCTCAGTTTAATGATGAGCATGCTTCTGTTTTCTGCAGAGTTTTCTATTTACAGCTATTTTGCAGATTACCTGGTACAAGTGAAATCCATGAGCCCTAAAAGTATCAGTTATCTGATGCTGCTCTTTGGTGTAACGGGTTTATTGGGAACATGGATTGCAGGGAAGACGCTAAGTAAAAACATCACCCTGACAAACATTGCTTTTCTTGCGGGTTGTAATATCATCGTTCCATTAGGTTTGTATTTCACTGGTTATTCCACTCTATCTACTGCGGCAATGGTAGCACTATGGGGCATATTATATGCCCCCGGTTTTTTAATTGTTACCGCCTCAATTAGTTCTGCAGCACCAGAAGCATTAGAGTTTGCTAATGGAATGACAGCTTCATTCGCAAATTTCGGAATCACTGCTGGTACCATGGCCGGAGGATGGGTAATTGTTCACAAGGGCATTGCAGAAGTTCCATGGGTCGCTATACTATTTGGAGTGGCAGCCATTGTAATGGTACTCATCAGGCACATCTTGGAATCCGGCAAAAAGAAAACCACTCCGGCCTCAGAAATTTCAATATAAAATCGTCCACATTAATCCATATAATCACTCAAAACATGACAAATAAAACGATGAAAGCATGGCGTTTGCATCACTTTGGTCTGGATCATCTCAAACAAGATGAAATACAGATACCCGTTCCGGGAGCAGGGGAATTACTGATCCGTGTCGCAGCAGTATCACTTAATTTTCGTGACAAAGCTATTATTGACGGCTATTATGATCCGGAATTATTAAAACAAGGTCCGCTGATCTTAGTAGGAGATGTATCGGGGACTATTGTGCAGACCGGAAATGAAGTTACACGTTTTAAAACCGGAGAAAGGGTAACTTCACACTTATATTCGCAGTGGCTCGAGGGCACACCAAGAGCTGTAGAATCAAGATTTATTTTCGGCGGACCACTACCGGGCGGATTAGCCGAGTATATGATTATCCCTGATTATGCAGCAGTTCTCGCACCGCCACATCTTACCGATGAAGAAGCTGCTACATTATCTATTGCAGGTCTTACTGCATGGTTTGCATTAACTAATTTCGGCCAGATAAATCCTGGTGATACTGTTCTTGTTCAGGGCACCGGGGGAGTTTCTATATTTGCTATCCAACTCGCCAGTGCAATGGGTGCAAAAGTAATTGTGACTACGAGCAGCGATGAAAAGAGTGAACGGGCACTGAAATTAGGTGCCACTCATGTAATCAACTATACCAAAACACCCGACTGGGAAAAAGAAGTCCTCAGGTTAACCGAAAACAAAGGTGTAGATCAGGTTCTTGAAGTAGTAGGTGGCGAAAAAAGTATTAACCAATCTATCCGGGCTGCAAAGGTGGAGGGACTGATTACCATTATAGGTTTCTTAGAAAATGAGCAAGCAAAAATTAGTTTATTACCTCTTATCTTCAAGCAAACCCGGATACAAGGAATGGCTGTTGGCCACCGTAAAGCTTTTGAAGCAATGAATCAATTTTTAGCAGCTCATCCTCATATAAGACCGGTAATCGACACAGTATATACTTTTGATGAGGCAATTGCTGCATTCCGGCATCTGTCAGATGGTGCATTCGGAAAGATTGTGATTAAAATGGTGAAGTAATTCATAAACTTAGATGGAACAGATATTCAGCTGCCTCCATCTAAGCTCTATTCTACCTTTTTTGCAAAATGATGGCATGCCAGAAAATATCCCGACCTAAGATATAAGCGGTGGGCCGGATGCAAATCAAAGCCACTATCCAAATGCACCGTTCTTATACCTAGCGTTTTAGCAAACTGGTCTATATAATTTAATAATGCACCTGCATATCCTTTACCTCTATTCTTCTCGAAAGTAAACAAATCATCGATGTAAATAATAGTGTCTGTGCGCAGCATCTCAATAATACGGAAGCCAGCTATTGCAGTGGCTTCCATATTAGTTTCATTAGCAATATAAATTAAATGAAAACCTTCCATCCGCATTCTTAAAATCTGCTCGACAAAAACATCAGGATTCAGATTTGGACGAAACTCCATTAAAGCTCTTTTACAAAACTCTATTTCTTGTCTGGTTTCAGCGATCTGTATATTCATTACGCTATATTTAATGTATCAGCATTATTCGTCCTGCTGGCCAGAAACAACGACGCTGCGCTGCATACAAATACAGAATAGCTGAAGGGTGCCCGGTACCCCGCAAAAAACAACATACTCATTGCGAAGCCCAGCGTTAATAAAAAACTTCCCCATGCTGCCAGTCTGATTCTGTAACCAATCAACAGCATAAGACCGAAGACAATCTCTCCTATTGTAGCCATGACAGCAAAAATATTTGTCAGCGTATCATTCATGTAAGGCATCAGCGTATGCGTATAACTGACGAAACTACCCCAATTGCCCCATGAAGTTCCGTTTTTCCCGGCGGGTCCCAGCAAGGCAAATCTATCCATTACAGGAAGGATAAAACCTATCCCCAACGCTATACGCAAAAATAACTGTGGGATATCATATGTATTTTTCATTATATATTTTGTAAGTCCATCAAAATTAGATGATACTGGCGAAGTGTTCAGGTACCAGAATTGATTAGTTGCACGGACCAGCTTTTATAGCACCATGATGAACCGAGGATAGGATTTTTACGTCTGATGATTCTTTCTGATACGTTGGAATACTTACAGAAAATAATGCAAAATTACATTCACAAAGGTATCCAAACAAAAACAACCAATTGAAATCTATTGATTATCAATTGGTTGCTACACATTTAAATACCAGAGCGCAAACTCACTGCTTTTGCCCGTAAAATTGCCTTAAGGTTTCAATACTACCTTAACACAATCATCGTCTTTTTCATCAAAAATCTTGTAGGCTTTTGATACCTCGCTCAATGGCATGGTATGAGTAATGATATCGTCTAACACTACCTTCTCTTCTTTTACCAATTCTATGAGTTTATCAATATAATTAAGCACCGGTGCCTGTCCTTGTTTAATAGTAATTCCTTTATCAAAGATACGGAACAAAGGGAAGTTGTCATACGGGCTACCATATACCCCAAGGATAGATACCGTACCGCTTCTGCGGACTGCCTCAAAACACATCTCCAGCACTTTCATGCTGCCTTTTTCAAAGTTGATAGTTGCTTTCAGTTTGTCGAGCAGATTTCTTTCCGGTTCAAAACCCACAGCATCGATACATACATCTGCACCACGGCCAGCGGTCATTTCGCGAATAGCAGCTACCACATCAACTTTATGAGGATTCAGGGTATCTACATTGTTTACGGCTTTTGCTTTTTCCAAACGGTAATCTAATGGATCTATGGCAATCACACGACTTGCTCCATGTAACCAGGCTGCTTTTTGCGCCATCAATCCAACCGGACCAGATCCAAAGATAGCTACGACCTCACCACCTTTAAGCTGCGCCCAGTCGACCCCAGACCAACCTGTAGGGAAAATATCGGTCAGGAACAAAGCCTGTTCATCTGTGATATTCTCAGGAATAATTCTCGGACTTACATCCGCGTAAGGAACGCGCACATACTCGGCCTGTCCGCCAGAATATCCACCGTAAAGATCTGTATAACCGAACAGGGCTGCCCCTTTTTGATCCATCAAATCTCCGTTAGGTCCGTAATGTTTGTAATTAGAGTTTTCACAACTAGGTGAAGCACCATGGTTACAGAAAAAACATGATCCGCAGGCAATTGGGAAGGGTACAATTACGCGGTCGCCTTTCTTTAAATTCTTTACCTCGGCTCCTACTTCTTCCACAATCCCCATAAATTCATGCCCCATCACCATGTCAGTGGTTTGTGGGACTGCTCCGCTCAGGATGTGAAGGTCTGATCCGCAGATTGCTGTAGAAGTTACTTTCAAAATAATGTCTGTTGCCAATTCAATACGGGGATCGGCTACAGTAGTATAACTGATATCGCCCGGTTTGTGAAATACTGCTGCTTTCATGTTTTGTATATAAGGTAAATGATACCCATTCAACAAGACCGGAGAAGAGTTGTTTAATTTATTCCGCCGAAATTTTTCAGTTTACTGGTATTAGTCGTTCTCTGTGGTGGTGAAGTGTGTGTGGGAAATTGCATTCATCTTAGTTTTTTTTTGTTAAGAGTTCAGGTTTTATTTCAATACCAATTGGCGACACTTCTATGAGTTCAAGCGACTTTACCATTTTCAGCGTTCCGTTCTTATATTTTAAAAAGTGTGTCGTTTTTAAGTGCGACTGATAAGCCTCCTCGCTGGCGTAGACTTCGAAAACAGTAACGTTTGCTGGCCTGGCTTTATCATACACCGCTTGCAGACACAATACACCAGGCTCTGCCTTTACTGCTGCAGCGGCATGTTCAGCAAGTGCTGATTTATATTCATTAAGGTAATTTACATCAACTTCTATTTTTGCGATGCGGAATTTTCTATTGTCCTGCTGCGCTTTTGCGGTTTCTGTATTCATCACGGTAATAACGATAAGGATTAACAGTAGTAAAAATGGTTGCTTTGCTTTCATATGAGCTGATTTAGTTTAACATAGAACAATGATCCGGCGCAGGATTTGCGCCGCCCGTTCCAACTGCAATATACTGTTTGCCATTGAATATCTAACTGATAGGTGCAGCAGTAGCATTTTGGTCATGGCGACTTAGTATAGTATCGGTATTACAACTATTAATAAGCTTCTAAAGCTTAAAATGGATTGTGATGAATTGAAAAAACAAAAAACATAGACTGCAGATGAGTAGTTAATAATCAAGGCGGAATAATTTAGCATCAATAAACATGGCAACTCCAGAAACCTTTTCTCATCAGAACTTTCATGCACTCTGTGATGAGCTGGGCATGCGCGATGCGGATCTGGCCACAATTGTTAAAGCTTATGGCTACCCACCGATGTGGATACGTCCTAACAGCTTTGAAACGCTTGTACATTTTGTGCTGGAACAGCAGGTATCACTTGCTTCTGCTTTAGCTGCGCTACAGAAATTGAAAGAAAAGACAGGGGATTTAACGCCGGTAAATCTATTGAAACTAAGCGATGAAGAAATGCGGGCCTGTTATGTGAGTCGCCAGAAAATGGGTTATATCCGTGGTCTTGCCAAAGCAATTACAAGTAACGACCTGGATTTAGCCGCTTTGGAAACTTTGCCCGATGATGAAGTAAGGACAAAACTCGTTGCCTATAAAGGAATCGGTAACTGGACGGCAGATGTCTACCTGATGTTTGTGTTGCAGAAAACGGATATCTATCCTATAGGCGATATTGCCGCGGTAAATGCGTTGAAAAGAGTTAAACAGCTGGCTAAAGATGCAGACAAAACACTGGTCTGGGAAATTGCGCAACAATGGAAGCCCTACCGAACAATAGCGACCATGATCTTATGGCACCACTATCTGTCTGTACCCATTAAGCGGGTAAAGGATACCATTAGTTAGCCGCGACTTTAACCGTATTGTTTTGCAGCATCATTCTCGTTGCTAAAATATGTTCGCAAGGGCCTTTTTTAAGTTTATTGCTTTGATAAAATGCGCACTCGCAGGAACCATCTATCAGGCGCTGATCTTTATCAATCAAAGCCCGGGTACTGAAAGTTTCATTTTTAGCCCTGACTTTTCCTTTGATTTCAAGTACATCATTTTCTATTTTGGTGGCGATTTTCACAAGATGCTGCACAATCAATTCGTTTGCGATTTTTTCCTGTTCGCTGCCAAAACGTAAAGCCGAAAAATCAAGGGGATCCTGGCTGAGCTCCCTTACACGGTAAACGCCCTGTTTTAGATCGTAAATTACCCGCCCAGCTTGTGTATAAGCAGTCAATGCAGATGAAACTACCGCAGAACTTAGTCCCGATTTTTTCGCAATGTCATCCGCCGATGCAAACCAGGTTTCCTTTAAGCTACTGAAGACTTTTTGTTTAGTCAATAGATCTACATGGCCGCGGGGTGCCATTAAGTCGAAATTACCCGCTTTACTCCAATCGTTAGTTGTCCAGCCCGACAGACCAAGTGTAAAAGTCATATCACCCAGGTCGGCCATAAAAAATGACGGTAAACCAGAGCCCAATAAAACTACCTTGAAGCTTTTCGCAATCGGGATTAACCGTTCTAAGATCATCAACCTTCTTCTGCCCCAGATTCTGATTGTCTTCTCTTCAGCACCGGTATAAATAGAGCGATGGAAGGTTAACGTTTCGTACCAGGGTTCAATCACCAAACGTACCGGTTTGCCAGGTTCTAAAATAAAACGCAGGGCCCGGGGACCAGTAGTTTCTTTAAAGCGACGTAAATATTGGCAAAGGCTGAAAATATCCATCGGGTGTAATTCGAAGGTAGTGGCAGGCAAAGTCATCGCTGCACTTACCTGCAAAAAGCCTCTCACCCACGAATCCGGCAAATCAATCTTTACCTCTTTATACACCTCTTCATTTGTTGTTGTGGCTTCAAATCCGGAAGGATCAATTTTGAATGAGGTATCCTTATACCCTCTTATTTTTTGAAATTCGCCATATAATTCCGCAGAATAATCTATGTTGGTTGTGCCGCATTTAAACTCGTTAATTTCGGTAAACACGTTGTAATTACAACTTAGCTTGCCATAGGAAGACTCGTCCTGACTAAAACATTCAAAAAACAGCTCATCCGGATGAACGGTAATCACCGGATCCAGCACAAACCATGCATCCCGGTCATTTTGATATAAATAGTCGAAATACCTGAGTTTTGCTTTGTTGAAAGGACCTAATACACGATTTTTTTCCTGATAAATCTCTTTCAAATCATTTCTGATTTCCTCTATGCGGTTCTTTACCTGATCAATCTGAAAACCAGCCATGTATTCGCCGAGCCAGAGTTTTTCCTGTTCTTCGGCCCAGGCTTTATATTCGGTCCTGTCTTTCGGTTTGTAACGCAGATCGGAAACAACTACATCATGCAATGCAGAAATCGCCTCCCGAAATGCAATCTTCTTATTTAATTTTCCAACGAAAAAAGTTGGATCACGAAGCGCATCAGGCGCAAAACTCATTGCTGTTTCATTCGCATCATTACTGATGGAGGTAGTTCCACTGTATTTATAGTTGAATAACATGCGCTTAATTTTTGATGACCAGATGCATATCCAACTCAGGATAATGCGTTTTAATTTTTGTTAAAATAGCAATGCAGGCCGCTTTATCCTGAATCGCAGACTGAGCAGATACATCATCCAAAATGCTGACCGCCCAAATTGCAGTTTCCATATTTTTGAGTGATTCCTGGTATAGGAAGTCGAAAATGCGGTCTTTAGCTACCCTGCCTTTGTTCACCCTCGTCAGTACAGAACGGAAGTAAAAAGTCAGTTCTTGCAGCAATTCAGGTCTGTCTTTAATGTAGGCTGCTAAATAACTGCTCACAAAAGCCTGAACATTTACACTTGGATGCTCGCTTAATTTCGTCAGATAATCCAGGGCATGTTCCGCCTTGAAAAATCTGGTGATCATTTCCTTACCGAAACGTTCTACATCCGGCCTGATCGAATCTACTATGCTGATTAAAGTATCGGGATCCCAATCTGCTTCCGTAAACGCTGTTTTAAAGAAATGAAAAGCATAAGCTCTTGTATCATCCCATTTTGCATCCAGCAGGGATAGCGATTGATTTCTTTCCTCCCGAATCCGTGCCACATTCTCCTTGAAGTAATTCCAGCTCCACTGGCGGATGGCCAGAATTTCGTGACTACCAAAAGAGATAATTTGTCGTAAAGAAAAACGGTTTGGATCCCTGTAAGCCTTTAAAATTTCATAACCTGCCAGATGGCTGATTCTATATTGTGCATGAATCAGTTTGGTGATCTCTTTTGGCTGCAAACCACTGTTCCAATATGGTTTTAAATCATTTACTAAAAATTCGTTTAACAGGACATGCGCTCCCTCAAATTGCTCTTTACGCATCAGCGCATAGGCGAAATGGGACACAATGGTATGCCCAATTTCGGATTTACCGGCCAGTAGTTTCCTTATGATGTTCAATACCGCAGCCAAAACTTTTTCATCGCCAGCGCCAAGCAGATTCAGTAAGAATTGAGTATTCTCCTCCATAAAATGATCAGGATACTGATTTAACAACTCAATACCCCCGTCGCGTACTTCAGGAAATTCGCTCAGCAATAAGCTTGCTGTCAGGGACACCGGAATTTCTGTTGCAGATACCTTTCTGCTCTTGTTCACTAATATTTTTACTGCCAGGATTTGATTCGCATGTAAAGCCGATGACAGTAACTGCTCCACAATACTCCAACTCAACTTTTCCATTTCCTGTTCGGCAATTAACACTAAACGATCAATCGCATTTTTAGCCTGCAGGTTATTGAAGTCCGTATTTTCAAAATGCAGCAGCTCAGTAATCGCTTTACCCAAAATAGCCTGTACCCTTTCTACAGGAAACTGATGCTTTTGTAGTGTTTCCGAAATCCAGTTCTTGTTATCCTCCACCACGTTGAATAGCAAAGTCAGCACAAAATCAATATCATTTAAATACAAGTCTGTATTACGGTTCACCAAATCCTGTGCCCAAAGCCTGGCATTTTCGCTATTCGCAGCTAATATCTGGGCAACAAAGGCAGGTTTTTCAGCAAATTGACTTTCTTCCTTTTTCAATATTTCGAAACCAAACTGATTCGGCAAATCGAATTGACGATTCAGCAATTTTAAAACTGAACGTTCATCAAAAAGCGCTACGATTTCTTCATACAGTGGATGAGCCTTTAACCTGTCATACGCAAAAACAAGAATTCGGTTCATCTCTGCCTGCATCAATAATTGTACATAAGCCTGGGGCTTCGCATCCCAATCCTCAGGATACAATTCCAAACGGGCCCGTGGATCAACTATATGTTTAGGGGTGAATTCCGACTGATGAGGTGGTACCGGAGCAGGTGGCGTTGGCGCTGCCTCTTTCTTTCCAAACAAGCTTTTTAAGATACTTTTTGCAGCATCAATGACTGACCCGCCGTTCTCATTGAATGTGCCTGGACTATTACCTGCTGATGCCGTAGCAGCATTGATATTGGCTGGATTATAATAGTAATGCGAGCTTGTTACTGTTTTTTTTCCAGTGATGAATCTGAGGTTAGCTTGCAGTCGGCGCCCCGGATCATTACCAAACAGTATGGTAGTCAGCAGCAGCGAATCCGAACATTCAGGATAATCCATGATGACGTACGAATAAAGCTTTGTCTGATAATCATAACTCCCATAATTGCTTAATGGCTTCTGCTCTGCCATCGTGTAATCTTTTTCTTTATACTGCAATAAAATATGGAGCGCAAGTTTTACATATGCTGATCCGTCTTCCCCTTCTCCCGTAGTTTCAAGAAAGTCGACTGAATTTTTCTGCAGATACATTTTCGTATACTGCGAAAATGCCAGCTTACTATCTTTATTTCTAAGTTCTGCACCAACTTTGACCGTCTCATCAATCACTGCTAAATATTGCCTGTGATTCGCATCCAATGAACTTGTTCGTCTGAACATAGCTGGCTGTTTCTCGAAACCGTAAGCTAAAATAGCCACAGTTGCTGCATCATTTCTTAATTGTGCCAGCTTGTAAACGGCTCTTATATGTTTAAAAAATGGCGGTTTGTAGCCCCAGGTTTTTAATACATTGCCAAGCACAGGTAACAATTGTGATTGCACTTTAGCTAACAAATACAATATGGTAAAATAAGCAATTGCCTTATCCGCTGTATGTTGATGTAAGGTAGCTTCCAGCAGTGCCATGTCTTTGGTTTCTACTGCATGCCTGACTTCATCAGGTAACTTCTCCAACAGCTGATTGCTGATTTTTTGTTGTTCATCCGCAGCAGCGGTAGTCAGCAGCCCCTCAAAAGCCAGGATATTGATATATTCTTTTTGCCTGACGTTATTGACCAGTGCCGTAAACAAAGGTCCGGCTGTAGTGGCATTCAGTTTAATTAAGGCATACAAGGCAGCATAAGTTTGCATCTCGTCCCCTCTCGTGGCCAGCTTGATGATAAAAGGAATGGCCTCCTGTAAATCCAGCAGACCCGCTTTCCAAATCACGCGACTCGTTTTCCATTCGGTTTTAAAACTATTTTTGCCAACTACGGCATCCTGCAAGCGCTGTAAAATTGCACCATGTTTGGTATCCGGGTCTATCGCATCCAACGATGGAAGCTCCATAAACACTTCTGTTTCGGTTTGATAACCCTTTTTGCGTTTTTCATTTTCCAGTTCTGCAAAAAGCAGTTCTGCTTTAGCCAGAGGCAATGCCGCAGGTGTTTTGGTTCCTTCTTTAAGTGTTCCTTCCCTTCTTCCGTATCTGAAATTGACTAAGAATTCGTTTGCAGAAAGCTCGCAAAGGTCAATCTCATATACTTTATCAGATTTCCCTTCCTTAAAAAATAATTTACTTTGTTTAATGAGTTTCATATACAAAACATTTAAAGAATATTCCACCAATCGTAAGTCTTCGCATCAGTTGACGGACTCACAGGCGTTTCCAATTCTACTTCGGGGACTGCTTCTTCTACGAGGGTTCCGGTTTTCACTTCAACAAGCTCCTCCTCTACCACCGGATAACCATATTTAACCACAATTTTTTGCAGCTGAACTTTAAAAGCGGCCGCTTTATCCGGATTTACCATCTTTACAAAGTTGATGTAGCCATCAACCGCATTGATCAGGTTCCGGGCGTTCCCCCATTTTTTGCCTTCCCATCCCTGCAAGTCTACACTGTGCAAAAACGCTCTGAATTTGCGTAACTGATCACGCTGAACATTCAATTTTTCATTGACCACAATCCCCGTCACCTTTTGCAAATTGCCCTTACGCATGATATGCGTTTTCGCCGGATGCATGGTGAATCCTTCGGCTTCTATGACCTTTTTCAGGAAAAACAATAAGCTGGTAATATTCTTTTCGTTCTCTTTTGCTGTAGAAAAGCTTAAATCATCCGCATAACGCGTATATGTGAAGTTGAATTTTGCGGCCAGTCCCCGAATTTTCTTATCCAGCTTGAAAGCGATTAAATTGCTGATTGCCGGACTGGCAGGCGAACCTTGTGGTAAAACACGATTTCCTTTTTGCACGTAATAGGAAACCCCATCCATTTCCACTTTTTCGGTTTCTGCATGGGTACAAATTAAAGCAAACAATGTAGACAGCTGCTCTGAGTAACCAAATTTATTGAACAGACCCTTTACGCGTTTATAACTAATGCTGGGGAAGAAATCCTTTAAATCCACATTGATCACAATATCTTTTCCCAGATGCGGCTGTGCATTGCTGATAATTGAGCGTCCTTTGATAAAACCATGAACCTCATCATTATTTTCGATGCGGTTCAAGACATTCTCCAGCATCCACATCTGCAATTCCTTTATGCGCGTTTTTGGTGCAGAGATTAATCTTTTGCCACCCGCTTTCTTGGGAATTTCGAAAGTATGGTAATGACTGATACGGGAAACTTTTCTTTGAAACAGCAGGTAGCGCAAAGCGGATAAATCAGCACCAACGGCCGATGCAAAATCAGTAACCTGATTAAAAAACGGTAGATTAAATTTTCTTAAAGTTTCAAGGTCGGATGCTGTGTGGTTTAAGCCACCTGACACTCCTTCGCCCAGATAAATGATTTGCTGTTGCTGGATATTCTTCCAGTTATCGGCTTTATCTGCTCTCTTTTGTTTGTTTTTTTGTTTGGTTACCTCTCGCTTTTCCTTTGCCAATTTCATACGGGCTTTCCGCATTTCCTTGAGCATGGCTTCCTGATTCTGGTATTTACGATCCTGCGCTAAAAGATTGTTCAGCTCCTGATTTGCTGTAAGCTCCCGTTGAATGAGCACTTCAGATAAGCTTGGCGTAGCCGATGATTCCCAAAAGCCCAGGCGCTGCATTTCTTCAAGGATATAACTGTCTTTGGATGTAGCCCGAATACGATCATAGATTTGTTGCCTGCTCAGTTTTTCTGCCATATGGAGCTTTTTTAAGATTAAAAAGCCCTGTCTTTTTTATAAAACAGGGCCTGAATTTAAAATCCTTCGTATTTTCATAGGACTATATCAATCAACTCCAGAGAACACGTACCATACGTACGGTTAAACTCGCGGAGTATGGAACCGAAACCGTACGTATGGTACGTGTTCTCCCCATAAAGATTGCAGGTAGTGCCGAGTGTCAAATAATAGTTCAGCGGTGACGAAACATCACCATTTTCTTATTCAGAAAAAGCAAGGTATTTTTTAAATCCATTTGCAATATAGAAATAAATATTTCCAATAGACAAGTAGTAATACAGAAAAATCGATATAATTTTTCATCTGTATCTAAAATGATAGAAAAACAGTTTGTGAAAAAGGAGACTTGCCAGGATCAAATCGTGGGTTTAAGTCGCTAAACAACAAAGATATTCAGCGTTGCGCGCTATTTATTCGATAATATACAAGGTCATCGAAAATTAAGTCTGTTTTGATTCGTGTATACTTAGGTATTTAGACCTGAAGCCAGATGGCGATTCGCCGGTTTTGATGAAAAACAGTCTGCTGAAATAGGCAGGATCGTCATAACCTACGGCATAGGCAATCTCCTTTGCAGTTCTGTCTGTATGTACAAGCAATCTTTTTGCCTCCAGGATAATCCTGTTCTTGATGATCTCGTTCGGCTGAGGAAGCTTAAGTCGCTTGAATCTGTGGGTAAGGGTTTTGGGGGCTATCATCAGCAGATCGGCGTAATCAGCCACATTATGCTTTTCCTTAAAGTTTGCTTCGACCATCTGGGTAAACTTCCTAAAGAATTCAAGGTCATTGTTCGGTCTGGCGGCCATCACCCCTTCCAGGTGTTGCACCTTCCATAATCGGGTAGATTTGATCAAAAGCTGTTTCAGATAAGTCCTGATCATTTCTTCCAGCGATCCGTCCTTCAGTTCAAATTCATCCTCAATCCTGGAAAACAGGTATTCAATAAAGGTAGCATCCTGCGGGGGTATCACTGTCATTGGCATATTATTGATGTTATTGAACAGGAGCCCATCGCAGGCAACTTCTTCATCATGCAGCTGGATACAATAGAAATCGCGGTTATAAAACACCAGACGACCTGATTGCTCACCCAATTTTTCGATGTTAAGTACCTGATTTGGACTGATGAAGAACAGCGTTGGACTGCTGGTGTGGTAAACAGTGAAGTCCACTTTTATTTCAAATCCTTCATTCATATAAAGTACCTTGATATAGGATTTGTATTCTTCGGAATTGATGGCCTCAATACTTTCTGAATCAACATTTACCATGCCGATGGTTTTGAGGCTTACGTCAAAAATACTTCGTTTCATGATAGCGTTAATAACATGGATTAAAAAAATAAAATTACCATTCTTGGTGAAGATTTCAATATTTGGTTAAAACAAAAATTACCTGCGGGCATTTAAACCCGCAAGTAATCTTATCTTATAATTATTTTTTTGCAAACTGCTCAAGCTCCGAGTTGAATTTGTTCATCTCTTCTACAAAAAGTGCATGTCCGCTGTTCTCGAATTTCACCATGTATGAGTTTTTTAAGCCTTTATGCAATTGCTCAGCCAAGGTAAAATCGATCAGTTGATCTTTTGTACCCTGAAATATGGCTACGGGGATGGTTATGTTCTTAAGCACCGGACGCAAATCAAGATCCCCGAGGGCACTGATAGATTCAGTAACTACATATGGACTTGCAGATAAATTGATATTTTCAAGCCATTTATCTATATTTTTGGGAAGTATGGTACCTTTTGCCGCAAATGCTGCCCCTAACCCGGCAATCAGGTCCTCCCTGTTCGTCATAGTTTGTTCAATCAGTCCGGCTGCACCTTCCTCAGATATTCCATAACTGTAATCTGCACGTTGTTTCCATGATGGAGCAGCTGCGGCAAATAACGCCAGTTTGCTTACATGCGCAGATTTATACTTGTTTACATAATGAATGGTAACGGCACCGCCCATAGAAAAGCCACCCAATACAGCATTCTCTATTTTTAAGGTATGGAGAACGGCATAAATGTCATCAGAAAAAACATCGAAATTGTACTTTCCATAAGGTTTATCTGATTTACCGAAGCCACGTAGTGTAATGCCGATTACCCTAAAGCCTTTCCTTACCAAATATTGGTATTGATATTGGTACATTTCGTCGCTAAGTGGCCATCCGTGGATCAATACAATGGGTTGCCCTTCGCCAAGATCAGTCACGTGAAGTTTTACACCTGGCTCAACTTCAATATACTCCGCCCTTCCGGCAGAAGCGGGTACTCTTTTGCTTTGTGAAAAAGCAAATTGGCTTGTTAATAATGTCATGATGAGGCTTGCAGTTAAGATTAGATTTTTCATTGTTATTTTTTTATATTAATGTTTGAAAGATTTGTTGTTTGCTGACAATACAAAGATGGTTATAACGCCATGCCTGAGGAATGGACAAACGGACGAGACTCTTGTACATTTTTCCCATAAAGGAAATTTATGGCCTGCCTGTACATGACGCCAGTACTACCGAAATTCGTACAACAATAAGTTTATCTGAAAATAAATATCATGAACTCACTAAATTTATAACAGCCCTATTGAAGCGCAGAACAGCCATGATGCTGTAGTATATTCCGCATTTTTTTCAGAAACGCAGAAATATTCGACGAAGGAAAGAATCCTATTGGAAGAGCAATTCAAATTAAGCCTTCATTACAACTTTTCCCCCTGACTGGTTTTATTGGCAATCTCTAAGCTTGGTAAATAAATCTGAGTACCAATTTGAATTTTTATTACTTTTAAGTTGTTATAAACTAAAAAAAAAACAAAATGACTATAAGACTATCTTTGTTTACCATTACATTTATTTTGATAAGTAACGCTATCTTTTCGCAAACCAAGCAAGACAGCATAGAAATAAGGCAATCAGCCCTCGATTATATCGAATCACAGCACAAACCAAACCCAGCACAAATGGAAGGCACCTTGCATCCAAGAATGGTAAAGAGAACATTTTGGAAAGATAAGCCAACAGGAAAAGACTATATTCGGGAGACAACCACAGAATCTATGGTTTTGCTAGCCGAAAGCTATAATAAAAACAATGATAAGTTTCCGCCCTCCCCAAAGAAAGAAGTAAAATTGCTAGATGTTTCAGAACGGACCGCATCCGTAAAATTAATTGCTGATCAATGGATAGACTACCTGCACATCGTCAAACTAAATGGAAGCTGAAAAATCATCAATGTGCTATGGCAGTTTAAAGACACCAGCCAACATTAAATGATTAACAGCCCTAACCCAGACGGTAATTGCTATCCGTAACTTAATATTGATTCGAATTTTATAGGCTTCATGTAGTTTAACTATACGCTTCAGTTAAATTAAAATTGACGAATTTGGTTTATTTACTCTTTATCCGACATCAATATATTCCTGATCCTATCGATATGGATCTGTGAAGCTTCTGCTCTTTCTATCGAAGATTTCGCGGAAGCACCACTCTGGCTTTTTGAGAATGTGGTTAGAAGATTCCGGCGCTCCTCAAACATTCGAAGTGCCGTCCACATCGTCTCCTCTATCTTTTTGGTCTGTTCGGAAATCAACACCTTTGCGGTGTAGGAATGTCCGGTATGGCAACGAAACCTTAGCAAGGATCCTTCACTAATTTGCCAGAGCACTCCTCCGCAGCCAGGGCAGTTGAACGGTACCAGATCACCTAATGCATTTACTGCAGGAAGGTCGCTCAGTACCCTTTCAGCAATCTCAGACTCTCGTACAATGTCTTTTGGAATCTTCACTCGTTTTGGAAGTTTATCCAAAAGAATCCTTGTTAGGGTGACCCCCATCTGAGAAATAGGAATCGTAAAGTCTGCCGTCACTTGACCAAGTGCATTGTTTGGCATATCAGGGTATTCCGCATCAGAAGGATCCTGTACAATACAAATTCCACCACACCTATCGATTGCCATCAGGCCAGCAGTTCCATCATCCAAATAGCCGGTTAGTATAATTCCGATGGCCCTATTGCCATAGGCGACGGCAGCCGACCGAAAAAGCGGATCGATCCCAGGTCGGTAGCGGTTTTCTTGAGCTCCTTTTGTTACCAATAATCTTCCGCTAGCATCAACCAGCATATGATGATCAGGTGACGCGACATAGATATGCGCCGATTTGGCCAGCATCCCATCCGTAGCTTGAATGCATGTCAGCTTGCTACCAGAATTTAATGTGTCTATCAAGAACTTGCCAGTAGCATCTGCCGACATGTGCATCACTACTAAAATCGGTGCCGGAAAATCAACTGGAAGATGTTCAACAAATGCCTTTAGCGCCTCAAGCCCTCCTGCTGAAGTGCCGATGACTACCAATCTGTCCAGATTCTTTACTGCGATTTTATTTTTAGTGGTTTTCATATTGGCTGGGATTTAATAAGAATAGTTCGCAAGTTGTGGACACTTATTGAATAAGAAGAAAAGTTGTTAAATTGTTTCATCACCGATGGTATAGACTGTAATACCTTCAGAAGGTAGTATGTAAAGGTACTACCTCATTCAAAAAAATATGACTGAATTTGGCTGATCCCGGTTGCTTGCTGATGCTGCCGAAGCAGGAGCTCGTAAAGCATTAATTGAGTCAGGACATTTAACCCAACAATCAGCAAAGCAGAAGCATAGAAACTATATGGACTTTATCATTATCGAAGAACTTCAATAAGCATTATAACCCCATTTTCCTAAACCTGAAATGCTCAACAAAAATCTGACTTTTTAAACAAAGTAAATTGACACGCTGAACAAAACCTGTCTTTAACCAACCGCCTACATTTGTCCTATAACATTTAATCAAAAACAAAATGGAAAAGAACAACTATCAAGGCGCATTACAACATCCACTGGGTTCAGGTTTTAGCGCTACCTCGACAGCAACAGAAGTTATCAAAGGCATAGACCTTAAAGGAAAGATCGCCATTGTAACCGGTGGTAATGCAGGCATCGGTCTGGAAACCGCAAAAGTACTGGCAGCAGCTGGTGCAACGGTGATTGTACCAGCAAGGGACATCGAAAAAGCAAGGAAAAACCTGCAAGGTATTCCAAACCTGGAAATTGAAACCATGGATCTTGCCAGGCCCGAAACCATCGATGCATTTGCCGAAAAATTTCTCTTATCGGGCAGACCGCTCCACTTACTCATCAACAATGCCGGGATCATGTGGGTCCCATTGCAAAGGGACAGCCGCGGTTTCGAATCACAGTTATCCACCAATTACTTAGGGCAGTTCCAGCTGGTGGCCAGACTATGGCCAGCATTAAAAGATGCTAATGGCGCACGTGTAGTCAATGTTTCCTCAATGGGACACCACATGGCACCCTTTAATTTCGACGATCCCAATTTCGAGCACAGGGAATACCAGACGCTTCCTGGATACGGACAATCAAAAACGGCCAGCAACCTTTTTGCGATGGAACTGGATAACCGCGCAAAAGCACATCAGGTAAGAGCCTATTCATTACATCCAGGCTCAATCGCAGGAACAGAACTGGCGAGGGATGCCGATATGGAGCTGTTCAAACAAATGGGCTTTTTTGATGAGAACGGAAACATGCGTCCGGAAATATTGGCCAGCCTGAAAAACATTCCACAAGGTGCTGCAACTTCGGTGTGGGTCGCCACCAGTCCATTGCTCAACAACATTGGCGGGGTTTATTGCGAAGATGCCGACATCGCTGAACTGCTAACGGAAGATCCTTCCATTCAAACCAGCGCTAAACTGCATCAAAGCGGTGTAATGGACTATTCGTTAGACGAAAGCAGCGCCAAGAGACTGTGGAAATTGACGGAGGAAATGACAGGCATTGAATTTAAGGTGAACTAGGCCAAAACAATTTAAAAGGAAAAATTGCCCTCATTATGGGTGGAAACATTGGCACGGAGTATCCAATAGCCGCCTGTGCATCTGATGGAATCTAATCAAAAACCAATAACTTTAGCACAATGGAACATCTATCCAAATACCTGACCAGGGACATCAAGCTTTCCAGCTACGAAGACAAGCTGTTCAAATCAGACCTGATGTTCGATGACCACATGCTGGTGTGGTTCATCTCGGGAGAAACCAGGATCATACAGGCAGAATCCACCTTCAGCTTCAAGACAGGAGATATTTTCCTGATCCCAAGGAACGAACTGGCGACGATCATCAATTACCCGAAAAATGGCCTGCCGCACAAGACCGTTGTGATGCACCTGTCCACCGAGCGGCTAAAGAAGTTTTATGAAAAAACCGGGTATAAAAAGAAAACACAGCCCCAACAGAAAATATACCATTTCAGCAATCACCCGCTATTGGAAAGCTGCCTGTCTTCACTGATCCCCTATTTTGATGTGGAAAGTGAGTTTCCGGAAAGCCTGGCCACCCTTAAAATCGAAGAAGCAATCAACATCCTAAGGCTGATCGATCCCAGCGTAGACAGTGTCCTTGCCAACTTCGATGTTCCGGGCAAGATTGACCTGGTCGATTTCATGCAGCGCAATTTTATGTACAACATGTCCCTGGAAAAACTCGGCTACCTAACCGGCCGAAGCCTTTCCACCTTCAACAGGGATTTTAAAAAACTTTTCCATACCACGCCCCGGAAGTGGCTGACCGATAAAAGGCTGGAACTGGCCTATTACCAACTGGCCGAGAAAAAGAAAAAACCGACCGAGATTTACCTCGAAGTCGGTTTTGAAGACCTCTCCCATTTTTCATTCATCTTCAAAAAGAAATACGGGATTTCGCCCAATCAGCTTCCGTTAAATAGCTGATCACGGAGAGGATCAGTGATTGACCAGTTTCATTGCACCTTCGCTGTAACGCTCGCCAGCTATAGGATAACTCTTGATCAAATCGTTAATTATTATAAGCTCATCACTTGTCAGCTTAACATCAATTGCACCAACATTCTCTTCCAGGTATTTCCTTTTTTTTGTGCCTGGAATAGGGATAATATCCTCGCCCTGCGCCAAAACCCATGCCAGAGCAAGCTGAGCGGGTGTACAATCTTTGCTGCTTGCAAAGTCCGCAAATTCCAAAACAAGCCTATTGTTGCTGCTTATGTTTTCCTGTTGGTACCTTGGCAGGGTTCTCCTGAAATCATCATCTGCAAGGGTAGCCACATCAAGCGTATTGGTAACCAGTCCCCGTGCCAAAGGAGAATAAGGTATGAGTGAAATGCCAAGTTCACGGGTAGTCTGCAATATCCCGCTTTCCACATCTCGTGTAAGAAGTGAATATTCACTTTGCAGGGCCGCAATTGGATGTACTGCATGCGCTTTACGTAACGAAGCGGCAGAAGCCTCGCTTAGTCCAAGGTAGCGTACTTTCCCCTCTTTTACCAGATCTGCCATCGCGCCAACAGTTTCCTCAATCGGGATGTTGGGGTCAACCCGGTGAGCATAGTAAAGGTCAATCGTGTCAATTTTCAACCGCTGGAGGCTTTGTTCAACGGCAATCTTTATCCAGGCAGGAGATCCATCGAAGTAAGTTCCCTTAGCGCTGCTGGGGCCAGCAATGCTGTCTTTAAAGCGGAAGCCGAATTTTGTTGCAATGAATATCTTGTCGCGGTTCGGTACCAGTATTTTAGCAATCAGTTCTTCATTGGCACCGTTTGCATACATATCTGCGGTATCCCAAAAGTTGACACCCAGGTCGAGAGCTTTTGCTAATGTCGCTAAACTTTCTTTATCGTCTGTTGGTCCATAAGCGAAGCTCATGCCCATGCAACCCAGGCCAAGCGCTGATAGCTGTTCGCCAGTTGTTCCAAGTTTTCTGTATTCCATCGTTATTAAGTTTGTTTCCTCAAATGTAGATACGAAAGGAAAGCAATGACTTATAGCGATCAAACAGATTGTTATACTATTCAAACAGTCTACCGTAGCTGGGTGGGTGCCATTCCGGTATGCTTTTTAAAGAAAAGGGTAAAGTATGAAGGGTATTCGAAGCCTAAACTATAGGCAATAGCTGAGATATTCCAGTCAGTGTGCTGCAATAAAGCCTTAGCTTCCCTGATGATACGTGAAGCGATGTGAGCGCTTGTAGTTTTGCCCGTCACTTCTTTTACCGAGCGGTTGAGATGATTAATGTGCACAGATAAAGAAGCTGCATAATCTGCGGGATTTTTGAGTTTAAGTACAAGTCCGGGGGAATCAATAGGAAATTGCCTTTCCAGTAATTCAAGGAACAAAGATGAAACCCTTGAGGCGGCATTGACATAGGTATGGAAATTGCCGGTGGTGTTATTTTTCATCGCCTCATGGATGACTAGATGTAAATAGCTACGCAGTATATCATACTTATGGGGATACGTTGAGCACATCTCAGCCTGCATCTTCCGGAAGATAGCCGAAAGTTCATTCAGTTGAGTCTCATCCGGAAAGAATACCGGATTAGAACCGATCTTAAACAGTGGTGAATCCCGCAAGTTATTCACCCGTTCGCTATGCTGAATGAAATCCTCGGTAAACAGACAATACCAACCTGATTGATGCTCCGACTCAGCTTCCCATGAATAAGGTACAAGCGGATTTGAAAAGAGTAATGCCTGACTGTCAATCTGCACCCACTTATCTGCATAATAGATCTTTCCCTTGCCAATGATCAGTGAAACCTTATAAAAATCCCTGCGACTGTATGGACTTACCACGGAGCAGCTATCTCTGGTGAACACATTGAAGTGACCAATGCCGGCATTATCAAACGGAACGTCTGTCGGAGCATGACTTGGTAACCTCTTGTAAAAATCGCTGATGCTTTCCGCTTGCTTCATTCTTCAAAATTATAAAAATCAAACAAACTATGAACTAATAAATTTTGTCGGTTTCGATGGAAAATGAACACCGCTGTTTAAACTGCTGTTTTGTTTTTCCTTGCCCATGATCGAGTTTTATAAGAGTTCAGACAGATACGAGTTCCGAGTGCGCCCGCTGAAGAATTTCATTAAGAAGTGTTCTTAAATGTTGGTGGAGGAGAAAAAGACAGCTGGTTGGACAAGAGGTGCTCAGAAAATATGATCTCTAAGATAGCATACTATGGGGTCAGAGTTCATTTAAGACAGAACCTTCCCTCATACCTTACTGAAAGTTAAAAAGAAAGGGTTGCTTTTTAACGAGCAACCCTTCAAAAAATTAACCATTAATCTGGTTAGTACCCGAGAGCAGGATACAATAAAAATACACAATTACTTATTATACAGATAGTTATCTTTAGATAAAAGAATAATGTATACAGTTTAACATACACTATAGTTATGACGCATTGTCAGACAATAATTCATCTATGTATTCTAATATGAAGTAATGTACAAACATTTATATTGGCGACTTGGTATCCGCCATATCCCCCTTACTCTGTTTCAGAAGGCCGGAAATATTACACGGAATTACCAAGTGGTAATACGAATTTAATATTTAATTTATAACAGTTCTCGTATCAATGGATCAAGTGCAGCCTCATTCTGAAGAAGATTCAGTCTATTATCAATGATTTCACTAGCATCATTTATGATTTCCAATTTATTTAGACCTCTATTATTTCGCACTTCGTCTTTCAGAGTTTCAAGTGAAAGAATAGAGCTGCTGAGCGCCTTAATGTCTCCAGCAACCACTCTTCTAAAAGCATTTTGAACATTCCCCATCATTCCATCCTTACTCTCCAATTCAACGTTCTTTGCATCAATTATTCCCTGTAATACACGCTCGGACTCAGCGCGTGCATTCATCTCGACTTCTAGCTCGTCAATAAGATGATCTTTTAGAACCCCTTGGTCGATTAGTTCTTTCTCACTAATTCTCAGTTTGTCTACTGCCGCATTCAGTGTGCTAATTGCCCCATCCTTTTGCAGTATTTCATCTCCAAGAAGGTTTGTTTGACGTAAGTGTTCCCCTCTTATAGCATTAATTCTATCATTATGAAGTGCTTGCAATTCTGTGACAGCCTTATCTTGCTCAATGTTCACTCTTGATTGATGCTCTGAATTGCTCGTCGTTAGATGATTTAAATTATCTTGATGCGTATTAATTAAAGAAGTTATTTCTAATCTCAAACTACTAACCACCCCTTCTAATTCTTCGTTCCTGTTCATATAAGCACTCTCTTCTATCAGTAAAGCCGCCAGAGCATTCTTATTCTTCTTAAGCTCAGCATGCATACCAAGAAACTTATCCTGAGATACTGGTGCCGTCTCTCCAAGTCTTAAGAGTGCTTCTTCAGTCTTAAGGGTTTGTTTGGCTGTGTAAGTATTGATCCACCTTTTAAAGTGAGGATATCCGAATGTGTAACTAAATGCAAACGCCGCTGGAAAGAATATCATGAACCAAAAGCTTTGATGCCTTAAGATGAAATCTATATAAGTTGTCTTAGCCTCAACAAGATCTTCGAGCTTATAAAATAACAGAACAACTGGTATCTGCCAGTTCCATATCAACCACGAGATGACGAATGAACCAAAGAATGGACTAGTTATACGGTCCTTAAATTCAGTCCAGATTTCTTTTATTTCCATTAAGCATTAATTTTGATCAATATAGTGAATATTCAATGCCCTGCTTTGTTTTTACGCACTAAAATCAGTAGCAGTAAAGTTTACTGCTACACTTAATACCCCCTGGTTAAGACGGACAGCAATTGTTGTTAACATTTACAAAGCCTAATTTATGTAGTGGTTTACAGGGATATGGATATATGTTAAATTGAAATGAATGTAAAATTCATTCCTCAATGTGGACAACTACGTCTCCATGTTAAGAACTAATGCTATCGTTTAGAAATCACATGGTCTATCTTTGTGATATCGATAGAAAAGGCCAGTACTGGAATACCGGCCTCTTAAAACTGTCGAGCAAATAACATGTTAGCACAAATTAATTACCACAGCAGTACCGAGGTACTGATTTATTATGTAGGCAAAGTTAATGCACAATTTTGGTTTAAACCAAGATTATTAAATTTTTTGCAAACTATTTTTGAACACTTTTTGAAGATGTTGCAAAAGTTAGCACTGTATACAGCTTTAAAGCTGCTTTACATGTTAATAAACCTAAAGTTACTGCCGCTACTGCATCACTTCATGTAAGTAGCAGTAAGACAGAAAAAGGGATCGTCACTGATCCCTTTTTTACTTAACAATGCGATAGCTTTCTTCTTCTATAACCTTTTGCAATATATGTCATGTATATAGCTCTTTACTTGCACACCAAGCGGTTTAGCTTTCATTCTTTACCCGCAGGTTTATTATCCAAACCCTGATATCACGGCATTTTAGTGATTAAATGTGGTGCTGTCATGTTTTCAAAAATATAATCAATCTCCTTATCTTCTACGATAACGTCCCAAGGAAATGTTTCGTCGTCGTCTGTTAGGGGCCAAATTTTCACGAATTTTGCTTCTATTTCAGGCATATCAATAATGTCTATTTTTTCATAGTGACATTGTGATAAGAATATCACTTTTTCTATACCGATTATAGATCCGTTCTTACTATCAACTATAAGCTTCTCATAAAAGGATATGAAATAAAGTGCCGGCTGAGCCAATTCAATTGATTCGACTTTGTGCTTATGAATCTTGTCAAGCTCAGATCTTAACAGATCTTTAGTTACTAGCTGCCTATTAGCCTTTGCGGTATTGGCAATATTTTGAACATCAAGAGCTATCTGCTTCAAGTTGGCCTTATATACAGCATCATAAGTAGCGTTATCACTTATGAGCTTGTTCACATCGCTGCGGTCAATAGGATTACCTTTACTATCTTCAGTCCTGTAGAATCTTGGCTCCAACCTGATGCCAGTATAGGTATTGCAATCTTTCACCTAAAATGAAATAACATATTTATAGCGAGCTTCAGATTTTTCTCCTAGTCATGTTTTGCTTTGCGAGGCTCCAGTTAGAACTTTGGTAAAGCCATAAAAGTGTATGTAAGCGTTAAAGATAGAATACAGATATACCAACACATTTAGGTGTATGCACTGCTATCGAAAGTAATCGTAGATTTTTGCTAAAAATAAAAATGGCTTTGAAACGTATTCAAAGCCACTTAGTATTAATGTATGACAGCAAAACGAAGCTTATGCCATATGTAATTGTACCCGAGAGCAGATTCGAACTGCCACGCCGTTGCCAGCACCAGCCCCTCAAGCTGGCGCGTCTACCAATTTCGCCACCCGGGTATCTGGGTGCAAATATATATTTATTCAGTTTATAATAAAGAGATATTTTAAAATACTAGACATTAATTATCATCCCGTCATAAGCCAGCCTGATGTTTGCAGGCAGTACCGCCTCAACATCAGCATGTTTACCTAAATTATGACTGATATGGGTAAAATAAGTTGTCTCAGCACCTATTAATTCCGCAAAAGCAATTGCTTCTTCTAAAGTGAAATGAGAAATATGCTCTTCTATCTGTAAAGCATTGATGACTAACACTTTTGTCCCTCGGATCTTATCAATCGTATGCTGAGGTACAGTTTTGGCATCAGTGATATAAGTGAAATCATTTATCCGGAAACCCAGGATAGGGAGTTTATAATGCATGATATCCAAAGGGATAATCTCTGTCTCCCCTATAAAAAAGTTCTGATCGGTAATCGTATGGATATTGATCTGGGGTATCCCGGGGTATTTTTTGGCGGCAAAGATATAAGAGAATTCCTTTTCAAGTGCTTCCTGAACTCTTGTAGTGGCATACACTTCAATATCTTTATGTTGCAGGTAATTGTATGGTCTGATGTCGTCCAGTCCTGCTATATGGTCCTTATGCTCATGAGTATAGATAATTGCATCCAGATCATGAACACGCGCACGCAGCATCTGGTACCTAAAGTCAGGACCGCTATCAATCACGATAGTGCGATCCTCTGTTTCCATTAAAATTGAAGTCCTTAACCGGTTATCACGAAAATCGTCAGAATGACAGACTGCACAACCGCAGCTGATGACTGGTATTCCCTGCGAAGTCCCTGTACCCAGAAATGTTATCTTCATCGTAAATCTACTACCTCTACTCCCGGATATTTCTTAGCATCAAAAGTAAAGGTCGTTTCAGGAACTTTACCGTTCGGTACAAATGTTTTGATGGTATAGGTATACCTGTTACCATTTTTATCAAAGATAAGCACACTGGCAATACGTTTCGCCACTTTATCTATGCTCAGCCTGATTTTAAAGAATGATTTATTGGTATCTGTAGGAGACAGATCTATCATTTGATAGGTCTTCGCTCCTGCTTTGGTTTCGCCGGTATACAGGTATTTAAAACCTTTTTCATAAATGGTAAAGATCTGGGCAGGATTCAGGGATTCACTGCTGTTGTCCACATTGGAAACCTGTACCTCTTTATCTTTTTTCAAGTAAGTCCACTGACTTTTACCGTCGCTGATCACATCCTGATCAGTCATGGTTACTTTATATTTATTTGCACTTGCTTTTACATACAAAGTTCCCTGCTGCGTGTCTTTCACCTTCGATTGTTTATTGTCGAGCGTAAAGGTAAAGTCTGTTTTCACTGTGGTATAGGAACGGTATTTTTTACTGACTTCAGCTAAAATAACCTTGGCCTTCTCGTCTGTCTGCGCATATATGGTATAACTCACGCCGGTTAAAACCAGTAGTGATAATAGGATCTTCTTCATCATATGTGTAATATTAGCTTTATTTCTTGAGGTTGTCCAAGAATTGTTCCAAAGCATAATCATCAGGCAGTAATACCTCTCTCGCCTTGCTGCCTTCGAATGGTCCTACCACTCCCGCAGCTTCCAGCTGATCAATAATTCTTCCTGCCCTGTTATAACCTAATTTCAGCTTGCGCTGGATAAGTGAGGTTGAACCCTGCTGATGCATAACTATCAATCGTGCAGCATCTTCAAACATACTGTCCCTGTCGGACGGATCAAAATCTGCCTTGGCCGACTCTGCCGCTTCATCAAGGTATTCAGGGAGTTGATAAGCCTCCGCATATCCGCGTTGGTTACCGATAAATTCAGAAATACGGTCAACCTCCGGCGTGTCTACAAAAGCACACTGTAGCCTGATCAGGTCATTACCAGTGGATAAAAGCATATCCCCGCGACCAATCAGCTGATCTGCACCACCGCTATCGAGGATAGTCCGTGAATCAATTTTAGACAATACCCTGAAGGCTAAACGTGCCGGGAAATTGGCCTTAATAGTACCAGTAATAATGTTTACAGAAGGACGCTGCGTAGCGAGTACCAGGTGTATCCCTACCGCACGTGCCAGCTGAGCTAAACGGGCAATTGGTGTTTCCACTTCCTTACCTGCAGTCATCATTAAATCAGCAAACTCGTCCACAACCAGCACGATATAAGGCAGGAAGCGGTGTGAATTATTCGGATTTAATTTACGCTTGATAAACTTCTCATTGTATTCTTTCAGGTTCCTCACCTGTGCATCTTTCAGCAAATCATAACGCTGATCCATCTCAATACAGAGTGAGTTCAGGGTATTGATTACCTTTTTCGTATCGGTGATAATCGCATCTGCTTCTCCGGGAAGTTTAGCCAGAAAATGGCGCTCTATCTTATTGAATAGCGTCAGCTCCACCTTTTTAGGATCCACCAGTACAAATTTAAGCTGAGAAGGATGTTTTTTATAAAGTAAGGAAACCAGGATCGCGTTAATACCTACAGATTTACCCTGACCAGTAGCACCGGCAACGAGTAAATGGGGCATCTTGGCCAGATCTGCAATATACACCTCGTTAGAGATAGTTTTACCTAGTGCTATAGGAAGATCGTAGTCGGTTTTCTGGAATTTCTCGGTAGCCAGAATACTACGCATAGAAACCATTTCCGGATGCATATTTGGCACCTCGATACCGATCGTACCTTTACCGGGCATCGGCGCAATAATACGGATACCCAATGCGGCCAGACTCAAGGCAATATCATCTTCCAGATTTTTGATCTTGGAAATCCTTACACCGGGTGCAGGGATGATTTCATATAGGGTTACCGTCGGACCAATCGTTGCTTTGATCTTGTCAATCTCTATATTATAATGGTTCAGGGTCTGAACAATCTTATTTTTATTGGCTTCTAATTCTTCTGCATTGACAGAGATTTTGTTAGAGCCATAGTTTTCTAGTAATTCCAGGTGCGGATACTGATAGCTGGATAAATCGAGCGTAGGATCATAATTACCAAATTGCTCTACGAGGTCTTCAGATTTCTTTTCTTCTTCTGTTTTTTCAATGACCAGCTGATGTGCCGGTGGAACAGGAGTGACATCTTCAAAAACCAGCTCAGCAATAGGCTCTACTATTGGTGAGAGAATAATCGGTGCATTCATCAGGTTTTCTACCGGAGGCCTTACAGGGATGATCTCTTCTTCCGCTTCTTTCTCTTCAAAACGACTCGGTGTCAGCACAATGTTCTGCTCCTGTTTACGGTTCGCGAGTCGGTCGTTCACCGTAAACTCTACACGTGTAGGAGATACTGCTTCCTGCTCCTCTTCTTCCCTTTCAGGCGCTACCGTTTGCGGTCTGTGTTGTACGTTTCCGGAAACAGAGGCAATTTCATCTTCCAGGTCAAGCTGTACGCCGGGTGCAGGTTTACTACGCTCGGGGAATTTGAAATCTATATTATAGGCAATGATTAAAATCGACAAGGCTAAAAAAGTAAGTAAACCACCCACACCGGCATTACCGATTTGTGCAATGAGCAATCTGTTGGTCCAGTAACCAATTTCTCCCTCCAGGTAATGTGGAGAATCAAGAAAAAAGGAATGCATGAAGCCGAAACCAAGCGAGCCAAACAGCAGGAAAAACAAGCTGTAGCCCAATGTCTTTTCCAGAGCAAGGATTTTCACCTTAAACAACAGGCGGTAACCGATCACGAAGAAAACAAAAACGAATAGAAAAGAAGCAACGCCAAACCACTCATAGATAAATTGATGCGACAACAATGCACCGAATTTACCCAGCCAGTTCTGCACAATAATTGGAATATTATGTTGTTGTAATTCTTCTACAGTTTTGAAAAGATTGCTCCAGCCCCCATTGGCGTCAATTACATAACTGTAATCTTCCTGCCAGGTGAATAAATATGATGTGAAGGCAACAAGGAAATAGATAGCCAGCACGAGGAAAAACAAACCGGTAATTTTAAGCACCCGCGCATCCTGAAAGTGGAATGTAGGCATCCTTTCAAATCTTTCCTTTGGCTCTTTGAATGATGCCTTTGAAGCCGGTTTCCCACCGTATTCGTTTTTGAATGAATTAGATTTAAATTGGTTTCCCCTTAACGACATTTTAATTACGCTCTTAATAAACAACAAATATAAAATATATAGTTGTATGTGTTATGTTATTCTGATTTAACAAAGGAATATATGTTAATTATCACCTTAGCTGCTTACATATCCCAGATCCGTAACCTGATGCGCTTGATATAATGACGCACATCGAGTACCAGCGCAGCCATCACATAAAACACAATAGGAAAGCCTACTGCAAGAAAGGAAGAATAGATAAAAAAAAGCCTGATCTTGGAAATCGACATATTAAACCGCTCTGCGATGTAAGTGCAAACCCCAAAACTTTGCTTTTCGAAAAAGGTTACAATACGCTGGAACATGTCTATTTATTTAAAATTTTAATTCCGATAAGACAATTTAAGCATTTTTTCTGATTACAATAGCTTTTATTTAATTGTAGTACCGCCTGCGAAAAATAAGCGCTTTTCACGCTCAGACCATTCTTAACGTATTTATCTACAATAGAATTGTGCTCTGCAGGGATTTCTTTTAAAAGAGCAATGGCGTACTGCATCAGGTTCGGCTTTTTAAAGGTTTTACCATAGCTGTACAGGGATAAACAAACGGCATTAATGATCAGGTTCTCTATGGATTGCTCACCAAATTGAACAGTGGTTTCTTTAACCTCTTTATCGAAATGGTAATGGGTTTTCCAGTAAGGATCGACCTCCACTGAGCTGAAAATAGCCTTTACTTCTTTCAATGTTTTGGTTTCCAGCAACTGGGATAAAAAATGATGTCGCCCGCACAGTAACGCAACCAGCTGTGCTAACCTTCGGGTAGGAAAATTCTGCGGCCGCATTCTTAAGAATTGCCACAGGGATGAGGATAAGGGCTGTAATTCATGTTTCTTTTGCAGGAAGCGGAACTCTGCTTGTAATTGCAAAGGATATGGGTCGGTAAAATCATTTTCCAGGAAACCAGCCTGACCGAATAATAAGGCTGCAACCTGCAGCGGATTATCCCTGTACCTGATGAGCAGCGAACTGGGCAGCACATCTGCCAGTAATTCAAAAGGAATAGCGTTGACTTTAAATCCAAAATTCCGCAGCAGCAGGTAATGAAAGGTTTCGTTCCAGTGGTGTTTGTTAAAGGCAGTCTTTTCGGAAACGGTGAGCGCTTTCTCCTCGAGCCTTTCCAGAAGCATACGGTCGAGCATGGTTTGAACCGTATTGCGGTCGACCACCCCGATCTGCTGGGAACAGGGGAAAAAATAGCCGTACTGCTGGAACGACTGAAAGCTGGCCAGTTTATCTTCCGGCAGTAAACCTTTCATCACGAGTACGGGGATTAAAGTCCCGTCCGTCCGGTAGATCGCCATATCATCTTCATAAACGGCATGAAGGATCACCGTATCATAAGCCGGGTCCAGGTGATGCTGGTGCAGGAGCCAGTCGGACGATCTGAAATGGATTTCCACATTACCAATCCAGGTACAGTCGCCCATTCTCAGGCGTGCAAAACTGAAATCGGGTCCCGCATTGGTATTCGCTTTACCCGGGTGAAGCACAAAAAGCGCCTCACCGTTTGTACAGTGAAGCGCCAGCTTGTTCAGCAGTCTGAACTGCCATATATAGTGTAAAAAATCCTCGTTAAATAGCATCGGCTAATTTAACGCGATCAATTCTCAATTCAATAAAAAGTTTAAAATGGAAAAAACTAGATCAGCTCTGCTTTTTCCAGTATCTCCTGCATTTCCTGCTGTAACTTCAACGCTTCTGCTCTGGCTTTCTCTGCGAAATCTTCGCCTTTACCGGCATAAATGATTCCCCTCGCGGAATTAACCAGCAATCCGCAGGTATCATTCAATCCGAATTTACACACTTCAGCCAAACTTCCGCCCTGTGCACCAACACCAGGTACGAGTAAAAAATGTTCAGGGGCCAGTTTCCTGATATTCGCAAACTCGTCTGCGCGGGTAGCGCCAACCACGTACATCATATTTTCACTATTTCCCCAGGTGGAAGAAACGCGGATCACCTCTTCATATAACCTGCCGCCTTTAGTCTCCTGTAACTGAAAATCCTGATGACCAGCATTTGAAGTGAGTGCAAGTAAAATCACCCATTTACCCTCATGTGTTAAAAAAGGACTAACCGAATCCTTTCCCATATAGGGAGCAACGGTAATCGAATCGAAGCTCATCCCGGATTGCTCTTCGCTAAAGAACGCGTCGGCATACATGGCTGAGGTATTCCCGATATCTCCTCTTTTTGCATCGGCGATGGTAAAAATATCTTCAGGAATATGTTTCCATGTTTTCAGTAAACTTTCCCAGCCTTTCAATCCGCGGGATTCGTAAAATGCAGTATTAGGTTTATATGCGACACACAGATCTGCGGTAGCATCAATCAGCTGCCTGTTAAACTCAAATACAGGATCTTCATGCGAAAGCAGGTGTTCAGGAATATTTTCCAGTACCGGATCCAGTCCCACACACAGAAATGATTTTTTTCTTTTGATCTGTTCAAATAGTTGCTTTTTATTCATTGTAGCTAAGATTGTGCGCAAATATGCCAATTTTTTGCAACAATTACGGGGAGTGAGTTTTGCACATTGTGCGTAATTTTTTAATATATTTTCAAATTCCCTTGGAGATTAAATAACAAATACATACAATTGCAACATAATTCTCTAAAGTTTATCTGATCATTCCAGAAAATCTCACAAAATTTGTTCTATTTTTCTAAATTAATGATTGCATTTTTTGCTTTGATCCATTGGTAAACACTTTTTATAAAAATTCTCTACAACTACATAATGTTTAACAAAACAGAATTAAATGAAAAACTCACTGCAGAACTGCGGGAGTTAGCTAAATCTCAAGGTATCCTAAATGCTGATGATTTGCGCAAAGCAGAATTGGTAGAAGTTATTCACCAGATCAGCGAACAACAAGCTCAGTCGGAAGCTGCACCCGCAGCTCAGGATGATGCTCCGGTAAAAGAAGCTAAACAAAGTCCGGTAAAAGCAACCAAAGCAAAAGCAGCTAAAAGCAGTACAGGCGACAAACCAAAGAGAGCGCGTATTTCTAAGGATGAAGCTGAAGCGGCGGCAAACAATACGGGTAACACTGCACCAACTAATTTCAACAGGGCTTCCCTGTTTGATGCACCAGAACCAGCAGCTCAGAATGAACAACAACCTGAACAGGCAGAAGCAGAAGCTCCGGCAGCTGAACAACCGGTGAAAGAAACTGCAGCACCAGTTACAGAAAAAGCAGGTTTCGCAGCGCAACCAAATACAGGAAACGGCGAAGTCAGAAAGCCAAAGCCGGTAAGGGAAGACAACAGACCAAAAAACAATAACAACACTGGTAACAATAATAACAACAACAATAAACAGAACGAGAACAGCTACTCCAACCTGGATTTTGACAATACAATCACCAACGAAGGTGTATTGGAAATCATGCCTGATGGTTACGGCTTCCTGAGATCTGCTGATTATAACTACCTTTCTTCACCGGATGATATTTACGTTTCACAGTCGCAAATCAAATTATTTGGTTTAAAAACTGGTGATACGGTAAAAGGAAGTATCCGTCCGCCGAAAGAGGGTGAAAAATATTTCCCTTTGGTAAGGGTAGAAACTATCAACGGCAGATTGCCTGCTGATGTGAGAGACAGGGTGCCGTTTGATTACCTGACGCCACTTTTCCCTACAGAAAGATTAAACCTGTTTACAGAAACAAATAACTACTCTACACGGATCATCGACCTGTTCACGCCAATTGGTAAGGGACAACGTGGTCTGATCGTTGCACAGCCTAAAACGGGTAAAACCAATTTACTGAAAGAGGTAGCTAACGCGATCGCTAAAAACCATCCTGAAGTTTACCTGATCATCTTATTGATTGATGAGCGTCCGGAAGAGGTAACGGATATGGCGAGAAGTGTACGTGCGGAAGTAATTGCGTCTACGTTTGATGAGCCTGCAGAACGTCACGTAAAAATTGCGAATATCGTACTGGAAAAAGCAAAACGCCTGGTAGAATGTGGGCATGATGTAGTGATCTTGTTAGACTCTATCACACGTCTGGCTCGTGCATACAATACGACTGCTCCTGCTTCTGGTAAAATCTTATCAGGTGGTGTGGATGCAAACGCATTACATAAACCTAAACGTTTCTTCGGAGCGGCACGTAACATCGAAAAAGGTGGTTCATTAACGATTTTGGCGACGGCATTGACAGATACCGGTTCTAAAATGGACGAGGTGATCTTCGAAGAATTTAAAGGTACAGGTAATATGGAGCTGCAGTTAGACCGTAAATTGTCTAACAAACGTATCTTCCCTGCTATCGATATCACGGCATCAAGTACACGTAGAGATGATCTGTTACATGACAGAGATACTTTACAGCGTGTATGGATCTTACGTAACCACCTGGCTGATATGAACGCACAGGAGGCTATGGAGTTTGTTCAGGCACAAATAAGAAACACAAAAACAAACGAAGAGTTCTTAATTTCAATGAACAGCTAGTCTGCGATGAAAAAACACATTCCTAATGCATTAACTTGCGCCAACCTGCTTTCGGGCTGTATTGGTGTAGTTTTTGCATTTAAAGGCGAACTACACATCGCTGCTTATGCAGTGCTGATTTCGGGAATATTCGACTTTTTTGATGGTTTTATCGCCCGCCTGCTGCATGTAAAATCTGATATCGGAAAGGAACTGGATTCACTGGCAGACATGGTCAGCTTTGGCTTTTTGCCCGGAGCGGTGATGTATCAGCTGCTGACTGCGAGCAGCGACTTCTCTTCGCCGTATCTGCCCTACCTTGGATTTTTAATTACGGTATTTTCGGCACTGCGACTGGCCAAATTCAATATAGACACAAGACAAACGGAAGATTTCATCGGTTTAAATACACCGATGAATACTTTGTTTATCGTATCACTGCCTTTTATTCAAAAGGATTATCCGGGACTGATCAACTCATCTATGCTGCTGATCGCTGTTACAGTGATCATGAGCCTGCTGCTGGTTAGCGAAATCAGGATCTTCTCGCTAAAATTCGGGTCGCGCGACTGGGCTCAGAATAAAATTAAATTCATCTTCCTGATCGTATCAGCCTTACTGATTGCCTTCCTGAAATTTACCGCTATCCCATTTGTACTGATCTTATACATCATTGCGTCACTCTTACACTTCCGGGGCAAAAGCATTGAAGATTAACCTGGCTGAAAAGCTACAGTTTCTTTTCTAAATCTGCTTTTGCTTCGTCAAGTTGTCTGTACAACACCAATACAAAATCATTGAGTTCTTTTAATGCCGAAGGCATCGCTTCCAGATCTTTCAATTCTTTCGCATTGTTTTCGATCTGCTGCAAAAGTGCCCTTGCATCTTCCCTGCCTACATAAGAGAAGGTCGGTTTGATTTTATGCGCAAAGCCGGAAGTCTTAGCCCAGTCTTCAGCAAGGATTGCCTGTTCCAGATCAGTAACATACAAAGGGGTTTGCACCTTAAACATATCAATCATCTCAATCATAAATTCAGCACTGTCACCAGACATATCGCTCAGATAAGAAAGATCAAGCGGACTGTTATTTTTTTCTGTGTTAATCATCTCAGCAAAACTAATAAAATTATAATATTTTAGATACAGTTAAATTATCGGTCAGACTGTGCAGCAATTCGCCAACGGTCTGTCCCAGTACAGGGTGAAAAACACCGGCAGCAATCTCTGCAAGTGGTTCAAGCACAAATTTCCTATGCTGCATTTCAGGATGCGGCACCTGTAGTTTAGCGCCTTCGTCAATGATTTCATCACCGAACAGGATCAGGTCTATATCAATTAAGCGCGCTCCCCACTTCTCGAGCCTGATTCTGCCGAGCTCCATTTCTATGGCGAGTGCCTCTTCGAGTACAGCCAGGGCAGATAATCTGGTAGATACCGCGAGGGCGACATTCAGGAATGAGGGTTGGTCCTCTTTCCCCCAGGCGGCAGTTTCATAATTCGCAGAACGCGCAACTACGGTTCCGATCTGCTCTCCGATCTTAATTACTGCTTCTTCAATAAGGCCCCTTCTGTCCCCTAAGTTACTTCCAAGTAACAAATACACCACTTTGCTGTCCAACTGCATATAAAGCCTGATTCTTATTAATATATTTACAAATCTAAATAGTAAACATCCACATGAAAGAATTTTTCAAATATGTTTTTGCCACAGTTGTAGGAATTATCATTTCTACTGTCCTTATTGTTATATTATTCTTTGTAATAATAGTCGCCGCCGTCTCGTCAATTGATGATGATAAAAAGGTAGATGTAGCGAGCAATACTGTCCTCTATCTCAATCTTGATCAGAGTATCAAAGAGCGTACACCGAACAAAAGGTTTGATAACCTGCCGATCATTGGTTCTGGTGGCGGTAAAAGTATCGGCTTTTACGACCTGATCCTGGCGCTGAAAAGAGCGAAGACAGACGACAATATCGACTGTATCTACCTGAATGTAAGCTCTCCTGATGCAGGTAAGGCTACCTTAAAAGAAATCAGGGATGCGCTGATCGACTTCAAAAAGAGTAAAAAGAAAATCCTTGCCTATAGCGAAGTGTATACGCAGGAAGCGTATTACCTGGCTTCAGTAGCAGATAAAGTTTACCTGAACCCACAGGGCGCACTGGAGTTTAAGGGCTTCAGTTCTCAGCTCACCTTCTTTAAAGGGGCGATGGAGAAAATTGGTGTGGAAGCACAGATCATCAGGGTAGGTAATTATAAAAGTGCGGTAGAGCCTTTTATCAATGAGAAAATGAGCGATTATAACCGTCAGCAGGTGACTGCCTACGTGGGTGGATTATATACTACTTTCCTTGAGGGTATTGCGGATTCCAGAAAGATATCAAAAGATAGTTTATTCATGTTTGCGAATGAATATAAAATTCAGTCTCCTCAGGATGCGGTAACGCATAAAATGGTAGATGGCCTGAAATATAAGGATGAAGTACTGGATGAATTGAAAAAATGGAGCGGAAAGGGTAAAAAAGAAAACCTGACTACGGTAACGATCAACGAATATGCAGCAAACCAGGAACCGGAAAATAGCGACAGCAAAAACAGAATCGCGGTAATCTTCGCTAACGGAGATATTACGGGCGGCGAAGGTACGGATGAATCGATAGGTTCTGAGCGTATCTCAAGGGCTATCAGAAAAGCGAGAATGGATGATAAGGTGAAAGCGATTGTGCTGCGTGTGAATTCTGGTGGTGGCAGTGCACTGGCATCTGATGTGATCTGGAGAGAAATTGTATTGAGCAGAAAGGTAAAACCAGTGATTGCTTCTTTTGGTGATGTTGCGGCTTCGGGCGGGTATTATATTGGTTGTGCGGCCGACTCTATTTTTGTACAGCCGAATACGATCACGGGTTCGATTGGTGTTTTCGGGATTATTCCTAATTTTCAGAATTTGCTGACTAATAAACTGGGACTGACTTTCGATGGCGTTAAAACAGGCCAGTATGCGGATATCATGAGTGTCAACCGTCCGCTGACTGCGGGTGAAAGACTGATTATCCAGACGGATGTAAATCATGTGTATGACAGCTTTATTACGCGCGTGGCTGATGGCCGTAAGAAGTCTAAGGCTTATATCGATTCCATTGGTGGAGGACATGTATGGATCGGGACTGATGCGGTTAAAATAGGCCTGGCAGACAGGATCGGGAACTTCAACGATGCAATTGTTGCAGCGGGTAAAAAAGCAAAGTTATCAGATTATAAGATCGTTGAATATCCTCAGAAAATAGATCCGATCAAATCTCTGCTGGAAGATGCGACGGATAATGTAAGAGTATATTATGCGAAGAAAGAATTTGGAGAAAACTTCCTGCTGTATCAGCAAATGAAAAAAGCAATTACAAATGCAGGTATACAGGCACGTATGCCATTTGAAATTAAAACACAATAAAATATTTAGGAATAGAGCAATGGCCGGTGACTATTGCTCTACTCTTTTCCAACCCGGATGCAAATCAAGGTAGGCCGCATTTACGGGTTTCCCTTTTGGATGAACGGTGATCATCGTGCATTTGTTATTCTGTATATCAAAGGCTATTCCGCCTTCCAGGTCATCATATACCTGCAGTTTATCCTTATTTTTCAGGTTCACATAGCTGGCAGATGCTTTTAAAGCAGGATATGCGGCTTTAACCTGGTTCAGGCTCATTCCTGTTGCAATTTTTTCTGCGGTATAATAGGTGTCTGACGCCACGGAAATCTGCTTCACCGCTTTCACGACCATTGTACTGTCGCGGTAATGGGAATAGATGGTCATAGAGCTCTTGATCCATACCCCTACTGCGCTACCCATGGCTGCATCGCCGTCATCCGGCGTACCCAGCAAATCAAAAACCTCTTTCATGTCCTGTCCCAAATAAATCTTGCCAATTCTTTTACCGGGAACAATCAGAGCATATTCCTCCTGCTCAGCCAGTTCATCGGCACGCATCGTGGTATCTTCCAGCGGATCTGCTGCCGTGGAATCTTCAACCTGTTCTGTTTGTGTACTTACACTATCTTCCTGATTGCTTTTATCTGTGGATGAGTTACATGCTGTAGCTAATCCGAGTAGTATCATCCCTGCATAATTGAGTATCTTCATACCCTCATATCGAAAAAACTATGCCAGAATACATATATAGGGAATAACCCATCTTTTTATTTATTTTTGTCCTCAATGGAAAACAAGACCATAGCCCGTAGCCTGCGCCTCCTTTCTCAGTTGATGGAACTGCATAATGAGAATCCTTTTAAAATAAAATCTGTCGCCAATGCAGCTTTTAAGTTGGATAAACTCCCCTATGCAATTTATACGAAAACCTTCGAAGAGATTGAGAAAATCGATGGATTAGGCAAGAGCATGTCGGCCAAAGTATGGGAACTCCTGCAAACGGGATCCATGGCAGATTTAGAAAGCATACTTGCGGATACACCTGAAGGCATCGTAGAAATGCTAAGCATTAAAGGTATAGGTCCGAAGAAAATAGTAGTGATCTGGAAGGATCTCGGCATAGAGAATATCGGTGAATTGTATTACGCCTGTAATGAAAATCGCCTGATAGAAGCGAAAGGTTTCGGACTGAAAACGCAGGAGGAAATTAAAAAGGTAATCGAGTTTAAAATGGCCGCGCAAGGAAAATTCCTGTATGCGCAGTCGGAGATGCTGGCAAATACCCTATCCGCAGAATTACTGTTATGGTTGAGCAATATAGATCCTGCAGCTTTGTTAACCGTGGCAGGCGATTACCGTCGTTATTCTGAAATCATTGAAGAGCTGGATTTTGTTGCGGGTGTCAATAACATGGCAGCTGTAACGGAACAAATTGCCACCTTCCCTGCGCTTGAATTTGAGCAGAAAGATGAAAACCTGTTTGTCGCACAAAGTCCTTTCGGCCTCAAAATACACTTACACCTTTATCCCGCAGCGGATTTCTACCTGAACCTGTTTAAATTAACCGGTAATGCTGCCCATGTGGAAGAGGTACTAAAACTTGCGGGTGAGGGTCCTTTTGCGGATGAACAATCGATCTATCAGCAGGCCGGATTGACTTATATCGAACCGGAACTGAGAGAAGGACTGAACGAGGTTGAGCTCAGCAAAGCCAATACATTACCGAAACTGATCACTTACCAGGACCTGAAAGGGAGTCTGCATAACCACTCTACCTGGAGCGACGGGGTACATACGCTGGAACAAATGGCGGTATATTGTAAGGAAGAGCTGCAACTGGAATACCTGGGCATGTGCGATCACTCCAAATCTGCCTTTTATGCCAACGGACTGAATGAACAGCGGATTTATGCACAGCACCAGGAGATAGATGCGCTGAATACAAAACTGGCACCATTCAAAATATTTAAAGGCATTGAAAGTGATATCCTGAATGACGGGTCGCTCGATTATAGTGATGACATCCTGAAAACCTTCGATTTTGTCGTCGCCTCTGTACACAGCAACCTCAGAATGGACGAGGAAAAAGCTACGGCCAGGTTAATCAAAGCCATTGAAAATCCCTATACTACTATTCTTGGTCACCCTACGGGTCGCCTCTTACTCAGCAGAAAAGGCTACCCTATTGATTACGCCAAAGTGATTGATGCCTGTGCGGCGAATAAGGTAGTGATAGAGATCAATGCCAATCCGCTTCGCCTGGATCTGGACTGGAGATGGCACCGTTACGCACTGGAAAAAGGTGTACTCCTATCTGTCAATCCGGATGCACACCGCATGGAAGGTTTCAGAGATATGCATTACGGTATTTATATAGGAAGAAAAGGCGGTCTTGAAACAAAACAATGCCTGAATGCATTTACACTGTCAGAGATCACCACTTATTTCAACTCAGTTAAACCTTAGGGATAGTATTGTAATACCTATATTTGAAAATTAATACCTCAGCATGCTTGCACAGAAATTACACGATGCACATTATACCCATACGCCACCTAACATACTCGTTATAGGTGATTTGATGCTGGACCATTATATATTTGGCAGTGCTACCCGGCTTTCACCGGAAGCACCTGTACCTATAGTCAATGTTAAAAGGGAAAATAAGATTATCGGTGGTGCTGCGAATGTAGCCAGCAACCTGATTGATCTGGGTGCAAAGGTTTACCTGGCAGGGATTACGGGGAATGATAGTTTTGGGGAAGAGATCAAAGCTATCCTGGCTACCAAAAATATTGATACACAACTGATCCTGAAAGATGATTCGCGGACGACTACGGTTAAAACGCGGGTGATTGCGGGCAATCACCAGATCGTAAGGATAGATCAGGAAGATACACATGACATTGCTGAGGAACTGGAAAACGTATTTTTCGACTCGCTGCAAAACTGCATTGCCTCGAGCGATATCGTGATCCTTTCAGATTACAATAAAGGATTGCTGACCCCGGGCCTTTCCCTGAAAATTATCGACAGCTGCAATGCGCTGGGCAAAAGGGTAATCGTGGATCCTAAAGGGCTCGACTATAGTAAATACAAAGGCGCATTTATCATCAAGCCTAATCGTAAGGAACTGGCCGAGGCCGCAAAAACGGAGAAAATACATAGTCAGGATGAACTGGTTAAAGCCGCAGCCGTAATTTTCAATTTTACGGGCACGGACTACCTGATTGTTACCCTTTCTGAAGGTGGTATCGCTATCATTACACCCGACAGCTGCACGATTCTTCCTGTGGTAGCTACAGAAGTATATGATGTGACTGGTGCGGGTGATACCGTGATTGCCACGTTGTCTTACTGTATTGCTTCGGGTTTTACCATTGAGGAAGCCTGTACCATTGCCAATTATGCCGCTTCAATAGTGATTAAACATATTGGAAGCGCAACCACTACTATTGAAGAAATTATATCAGCGCTAAAAAATTAACACCTATGGTTTCAGAAGAACTTAACCACCATAAACAGGTCATTGAAAGGGTGATCAACTCCCTTATCCCTGATATTGAAAGCGGCTGTAAACTGGTGACGGATATCATTACCGCTGGTGGAAAAATACTGCTGGCAGGTAACGGCGGCAGTGCGGCAGATGCGCAGCATATTGCAGCGGAACTGACCGGAAGATATGTGAAAGACCGTAAAGCATTGCCTGCAATTGCATTAACAGTAGATACATCGGCTATGACCGCCATCAGCAATGATTATGGCTTTGAACGCGTTTTTGCAAGGCAGCTGGCTGCCTTTGCTGGTCCGGGCGATTTGTTCATTGCGATTTCAACCAGTGGTAACAGTCCGAATATCGTTCAGGCTTTACATACGGCAAGGGAATTGGGTTGCAAAACCCTGGGACTTTCGGGCAGAGACGGCGGGGAAATGAATCACTTGTGCGACCTGAATATTATTATCCCTGATGAAACTACCGCAAGAATACAGGAAATGCATATTTTAATCGGCCATATGTTCTGCAAGGCCGTAGATCTTCTATTTTAAGCATTCAATATGAACAGCAAACACGCATTAAGTCAGAAAATAGTCTCCCGTGAGGAATTAAAACCTTTAGTGAACTACTGGAAAGGAACCGGCAAAAAAATCGTTTTTACCAATGGTTGTTTTGACCTGCTGCATGCAGGGCATGTCGCATACCTCACCGAAGCCGCAAGTCTGGGTGACGTGCTGATCCTGGGATTGAACAGCGATGACTCTGTACAGCGGCTAAAAGGGCCTGAGCGACCAGTAAATGATGAAATCACACGTTCTGCCCTGCTGGGTGCCATGTATTTCATTGATGCAGTGGTTTTATTCAATGAAGATACCCCTCTGGAACTGATCAAAACGGTCTTACCGGATGTGCTGGTAAAGGGCGGCGATTATACCACTGAAAACATTGTTGGTGCAAAAGAAACGATCGCCAGTGGCGGTAAAGTAGAAGTCCTCAGCTTCCTGCCGGGTTATTCTTCTACTGCGATTATTGAGAAAATCAAAAAGTCCTGAACAGGAACGTAAACCTACCGCGCAATTGAAAAGCCCTAAAAAAATATTAGTCATTCGCTTCAGTTCTATGGGTGATATCATTTATACCACCCCTATTGTGCGCTGTCTGAAATTGCAAATACCGGATTGCGAAGTACATTTCCTGACCAAAGACCAGTTTAAATATATCTATCAGCAGAATCCGTATCTGACCAAACTCCATTTGCTGAAGCCCAAACTGGCAGATACAATCAGAGATATCAAAGCAGAGCAATTTGATCTGATTATCGACCTGCACAATAACCTGCGTACGTCGATCATTAAAATTGCCACGCAGATCCCCTCTTCTACCTATAAAAAAGACAGGTTAAAGAAGTGGCTTGGCCTGAAACTGAAATGGTCGTCTTTATTTTCCAAAGACCACCTGGTAGACCGTTACCTGGAAACCGTTAAATTTCTGGGCATTAAAAATGATAACAGGCCCATAGATTATTATGTGGCCAAAGAATATGCGCTGGAGACCTTCCTCCCGCCCAGTCATAGCGGGAAATATATTGCATTTGTCATCGGTGCCACACACTTCACTAAACGCATGCCCAATGAAAAGATCATTGAGATCTGTAAGGGCATTAATTTACCCATCGTACTCTTAGGCGGGAATGATGTAAAAGCAAACGCAGAAGAGATCAAACAGGCTGTTGGTGCCAATGTATATTCTACCTGCGGAGAAACAAATCTGGATCAGTCGGTTTTTATTGTATCAAAAGCTTATAAAGTGATAGGATTTGATACGGGCCTGACACATATCGCTGAAGCATTTAATATGCCCATCGCTTCTGTCTGGGGTGGTACGACACCGGATCTGTTGGGTGTGTTTCCTTATAAAGTAAAAGACTCGCTGGTAGTAGGTATAGACCTGCCCTGCAGGCCCTGCTCAAAATTCGGATTGGAAAAATGTCCGCTCGGACATTTTAAGTGCATGAAAAACATTCCTGATGAAGTAATTGTTAATTTCTCGAACACCTAAAAATAGTATTATGACGAAGAGAATCATACTGGTAAGGCATGGTAAGTCTGACTGGGCAGATAGTGGCATGACAGATTTTGAGCGCCCGTTAAACCATCGGGGTCATAAATGTGCTGTTGAAATGGCAGAAAGGATCAGTCGTAAACAACTGGTTCCGCAGTTGATTGTGAGTAGTCCGGCCAAAAGAGCCTTCACCACTGCACAACACTTTTCGGAGGTCTGGAAGATGCCCGCTGCTGAAATTCAGCAGGAACCGTCAATTTATGAAGCCAATGTTACTGCCTTACTCCAGGTCCTGAATGGATTGGACAACAGCTATTCCAACATTGCGCTCTTTGGTCATAATCCAGGATTGACTGATTTTGCCAATTACCTTGCTGATGCAAATATCTACAATATGCCAACAGCAGGAATTGTGGTGATAGATTTCCCTTTCGATGACTGGTCCATGATCAGTGAACATACAGGAAGTCTGTTTTTATTTGATTTTCCAAAGAAATCTGAGTTATCTTAGAAATCTGACTTATTCTAGAAATGCAGGTGTTTAACCGTTAATCCATTATTGATCAACTGTTTTAACGAAGCAATTCCAATTTTCAAATGTGTATCAACATAGTTAGTCGTTACACTGCTATCGCTTTCTGCTGTTTTTACTCCTTCAGGAATCATTGGCTGATCTGAAACCAGTAATAAGGCACCAGTAGGAATTTTATTCGCAAAACCTGTGGTAAATATCGTAGCAGTTTCCATATCAACAGCCATTGCTCTCAAAGTCTTCAGGTATTTCTTAAACTCCTTGTCATGCTCCCAAACCCTGCGGTTAGTCGTATAACAGGTTCCCGTCCAATAATCACGTGAGTGATCACGGATCGTGGTAGAAATCGCTTTCTGCAAGGCAAATGATGGTAAGGCAGGTACTTCAGCAGGCATATAATCCGTTGATGTTCCTTCTCCCCTTATGGCTGCTATCGGCAGAATTAAATCACCCAGTTGGTTTTTCTTCTTCAAGCCACCACATTTACCCAGGAACAATACCGCTTTCGGCATAATCGCAGTCAGCAGATCCATCATGGTCGCCGCCATAGGACTTCCCATTCCGAAGTTAATGATCGTGATCCCGTTCGCCGTCACACTTTGCATTGGTTTATCCAGTCCCATGATCGGTGCATCGTCATTCCATTCAGAAAACATCTGCACATACCTGCTGAAATTGGTCAGCAAAATATATTGTCCGAAATCTTCTAAAGGCCTTCCTGTATATCTCGGCAACCAGTTTTTTACGATTTCGGCCTTACTCTTTAAACCAGATTTAACCGGACTCTCTACTTCCTTGATTTTTTTAGCCTTTGCTACGATCTCTTCATCTTTTTTTACTTCTTTTTCTTCATTCATATCTATTCATTGATTGTTTAATACTTATTAATAGCCCTCCTGCTCAATTGATTTTGTAAAATAACAAGATAAAAAAAAATCCCCGTTAAAAACGGGGATTAAATTCTTAAGCAGCTTTTAACTTTTTAAAGTCGGCCTTTTCAAATTTCTCAACCGCATAATCGAGCGAGATCACCAGCTCCTTTATATTCGGGTCGGACGGGATGTCAAACATGGCGTCCAGCATAATCGCTTCACAAATGGATCTTAATCCCCTTGCACCAAGTTTGTATTCCATTGCCTTATCCACAATAAAGTCCAGCACCTCATCTTCGAAAACCAGCTTCACGCCTTCAAATTCAAACAATTTCACATACTGACGGAACAGTGAGTTCTTAGGCTCCGTTAATATATTACGCAATGCTTGTTTATCCAGTGGATTAAGGTGTGTTAAAACCGGCACACGACCAATCAGCTCAGGAATCAGTCCGAAAGACTTCAGATCCTGTGGCGTGATATACTTGTATAAGTTATCCAGATCAAGTTCCGTATCGTCTTTCTTCACTTTATAACCTACAGCCTGCGTGCGCAACCTGTTTGCAATTTTACGCTCAATACCGTCAAACGCACCACCACAGATAAACAGGATGTTGTTCGTATTTACCGGAATCATTTTCTGATCAGGGTGCTTACGACCACCCTGAGGGGGAACGTTCACCACAGTACCTTCCAGGATCTTCAGCAAAGCCTGCTGTACACCCTCTCCTGATACATCCCTGGTAATAGAAGGGTTATCACTTTTACGCGCTACCTTATCTACTTCATCAATGTATACAATTCCACGTTCTGCAGAAGCCACATCATAATCCGCCGCCTGCAGCAGACGCGTCAGGATACTTTCCACATCTTCCCCCACATATCCCGCTTCTGTCAATACAGTTGCATCACAGATACAGAAAGGTACATGAAGTATTTTAGCGATGGTTTTTGCCAGTAAAGTCTTACCCGTACCGGTTTCGCCAACCAGCATGATATTGGACTTTTCAATCTCTACCTCATCACCTTTATCTACTTTTTGTCCTAACCTTTTATAATGGTTGTACACCGCAACAGAAAGTACCTTTTTGGCATCATCCTGACCAATCACGTATTGGTCAATATGCGCTTTGATCTCCATCGGCTTTAAAAGCGTTACCGAAGGATCCAATCCTTTCGACTGCTTATTGCCAAATTCCTGAAGCACCAGCTGATGGGCCTGTGTCACACATTTATCGCAAATGTATGCATCAAGTCCCTCAATAAGCATTAATGTATCCTGCTTACTTGAGCCGCAAAAAGAGCAACGGGAATCTTTTGTTTGTTTAGCCATTATCTATTTTTTATCCTTGTTCGTATTCGAACCTAAAACTTCGTCAATCATTCCAAAGCTCTTCGCTTCGTCAGCTTTCATCCAGTAATCACGGTCAGACGCTTTTTCCACCCATTCGTAAGATTGTCCTGAATGTGCTGAAATGATATCATATAATTCTTTTTTCAATTTAAGCATTTCTCTCAGATTGATCTCCATATCTGAAGCAACACCTTGTGAACCACCAGAAGGCTGGTGAATCATCACACGTGAATGTGGTAATGCAGCACGTTTACCAGCAGCACCTGCAACCAGTAGAACTGCACCCATCGATGCTGCCATACCTGTACAGATCGTAGCTACATCAGGAGTAATATACTGCATCGTATCATAAATACCTAATCCTGCATATACAGAACCACCCGGTGAGTTAATATAAATTTGTATATCTCTATTGTTATCAGTTGATTGCAGGAACAGTAGCTGTGCCTGGATAATATTTGCATTGCCATCGTGGATCGCATCACCTAAAAAGATAATCCTGTCCATCATCAGGCGGGAAAAAACATCCATCTGAGCTACATTTAACTGGCGCTCTTCAATGATGTAAGGAGTCATGCTTTTTGGATTGTTATTCGTTTGTCCAATAAAGCGATCAACGTTTAAACCGTTAATACGGTGATGTTTAACTGCGTATTTTCTAAATTCTTCTTTATCTATATTCATGAGTACTAGTTTTTGTTGTTTTATATTACCGTATGACCAAATTAATGATACTATTTGGCATTTTATTTTAAAATTGTAAAATTTAAATTACCATGATATAAATAAGGCGGCCTGTTTAAAGCCGCCTTATCAAATATTTAAAGAAATTTACGCTGCTGCTTAAAAACAGCTTAGTTCATTTCTATAAACTTATTGTAAGCTATATCTTTTTGGTCTAAAGTTGCAACCGACTGAATATATTCAAACACTTTAAGTGCTTTCACTTCTTCAAAAATGCGGTTTCCATTATCTTTCTCTTTTAAGAAAGTCGTAGTGTATTCAGCCAGCTGATCTTCTGGCATCGGCGCCGGGCTGTACATTCTGAACTGTGCATCCAAACGTTGTTTAGCAGTTTCAAAAACATCCTGGTATTTAATTTCAATGCTATTGTCTTTAATGATCTTGTTCTCAATTAAAGTCCATTTCAGGTTTTTAGCGAAATCATCATAACCTTCCGCCAGTTCAGCATCAGTTAATTTTTCATTCGTTGTTTTCAACCATTTACGCAAAAACTCATCCGGTAATTCAATGTTCACACCAGCTAATAATTGTGTGTACATATCGTTCTGCAGTTTGCGATCCGCATCCTGTTTAAACATACCTTCAATCTCTTCTGTAATCTTAGCAGTGAAACCAGCTTCATCAGTGACTACACCTTCACCAAATATTTTATCAAAGAACTCCTGGTTCAAATCAGCTTCCTCTAAACGGTTTACATTTTTAACCGTTACCTGGAATTTAGATTGTAAATCCTTAGCCTCTTCTTCAGCGATGTTTAACAACTTAGCGATAACCACTTCATTGTTTTCAAACGTTTTCTGCAAGTCTAATTCCAATACATCACCCTTTTTAACTCCTGTCAAAGATTTCAGGATTGCTTTATCTTTAACCAGGTCTAAACGGATAGAACCAGTATTGGTAATGCCACCTTCAAAAACTGAACCATCAGGAGAAAGTTGTGCTAATTCGGCATAAAGTACATCGTCATCTGCCGAAACTTCAGGGTTTGTCATTTTGCCATAGCTGCGACGGATGTTTTTGATACGTGAAGCCAGCGTTTCCTCGTCAGCTTTTACATTATATTGTGTAAACTTATCTTTAGCAGTTACGTTGAAATCAATTGCCGGAGCTAATCCCAATTGATAGTCAAATTCAAATTCGTCAGTACCATCCCATTTAAATTCCTTTGCATCGTTCAGCATAGGTAGCGGCTGACCAAGAATTTCAATTTTATTGTCTGCCAGGTATTTTGTAAGTGATTCACTTAGCAGATTGTTCACTTCTTCCACTAAAATGCTTCTGCCATACATCTTTTTGATGTGTGCAGCCGGCACCATTCCCTTACGGAAGCCTGGAAGCGTAGATTTTTTAGCTTGTTCTTTTATGGTTTTATCGACCTTTTCAGTATAATCTTCAGGCGAAATTTTAATTTTTACAACCGCGTTTAAGTCGTCAATCTTTTCCTGTGTAATATTCATTTTTCTGAATCAATGTGTTAAAATGTCTTTGTAAAAAACCCTCCTGATCTTGTCAGCGGATCTTAAGCGCAAATAAAAGGAACATCCCTTTCACGTTGCCCTCATCAATAGAGGTGCCAAAAGTATTATTTTTTCTTGAAATAGATAGTCTTCAGTACTAAAATGTATCCCTAAGATGAAGATTATGTTAGAATAAAACTTAAATAGATCTGCATTCAGCTCCTCATTATGATAAAGGTTCAAAATGGTTAACATAGGCTTAATACCAGCTTTAAACCATGTTAATCGCAATTTAATAGGTTTGAAATTGATATAAACCCCAATCATATGAAATTACAATTACTTGCCTTTACCCTGTTGTTGAGCTTAGCTGCCTGCAAAAAGAACACCACAGAAGAAATTATTGCACCGGAACCTGAATTTTTTGTAAATGAAGACCCTGCCACTTTTGCAGTAATAGGCTCGCTGAATATCGGAGGTGAAGGCGCAGCCGAAATCACAGCATTTGACCCTGCCACAAACCGTTTATTTGTGGTGAACAACTCCACCGTTAATAAAATTGATGTGATTGATTTTAAAGACCCGGCAAATATGAAATACATCACTTCGATCAGTATGGCACCCTACGGTGGCGCGGTAAACAGTCTCGCTGTCTCTGAAGGAAAACTTGCTGCTGCGATCGAATCATTAGATAAACAGGCAAACGGTAAAGTAGCCGTTTTCAAAACGAGCGATTACAGTGAAATAAAGGTCATTACTGTTGGCGCGCTGCCAGACATGATTACTTTCTCTCCTGATGGGAAATACATCCTGACCGCCAATGAAGGAGAGCCCAATGCGGCTTATACCAATGATCCCGAAGGAACGGTTTCTATCATCTCTGTGGCAGATAACTATGCAGTGAACACGATTGGATTTGCTGCCTTTGCTGGTCAGCAGGCCGCTTTGGAAGCTAAAGGCTTCAGGATCTTCGGTCCCGGTAAAAACTTCATCAAAGATATCGAGCCGGAATATCTTACTGTATCGGGCGATTCAAAAACAGCCTGGGTGACTTTACAGGAAAACAATGCCATTGCAAAAATTGATCTGACGTCCAAAACCATCACCAATATTTTCCCACTGGGCTTTAAAGATTATAACGCAGACGGCAATGAAATTAATGTGAGTGATGAGGACAAAAAAACTGACCTGGCCAAATGGAATGTAAAAGGTATCTATATGCCAGACGCGATTGCCCTGCTGGAATCAGGTGGCACACCTTTTCTATTTACCGCCAACGAAGGTGATTCAAGAGAGTATACCGGATTTTCAGAAATCAAACGAGTAAAAGCCATTCAGCTTGATCCTACCGCCTTCCCTACTGCAAGCCTTTTACAGCAAGCCACTCAGTTAGGCAACTTGCAAATCACCACAACATTAGGGGATCCAAACGGAGACGGATTATTTACTGAACTCTATTCCTACGGTGCCCGTTCGTTCAGCATTTGGAACGGAAATGATGGAACCCAGGTATATGACAGCAAAAACGAGCTGGATGTAAAAGCAATTGCGGCGAATATGTATGATGATAAACGCAGTGACGATAAAAGCGTGGAGCCTGAAGGGATCACCATAGGAAAAGTCGGCAACAAAAACGTTGCTTTTGTAGGATTAGAACGAGCAGATGCAGTAGCTGTATATGACGTGACTAATCCAGCCAAACCGGTTTTTTTGAAAATGCTGGCCACTGGTGATGCGCCTGAAGGTGTGTTGATCATTCCAGCTAAAAACAGTCCTACCAAAAAGAGCTTACTCGTTGTGAGCAGTGAAGGCGATGGTATGCTTAAAGTTTATACGCCAAATACAATCTAGTGCTCGCCTGCAACGTATCTTTACCGGTACGTTGCAGGCTACCTAATCTAACGTCTGAATGTTTCGGTGTGTAATAAGGTAATAGCTACCTGTTATGGCTGTGCGGTGATGTACTTACTGGCAATCAATAAGAACAGTGTACGGTCTGCTTTAGCTTCTTCATAGTTTTCTTTCAACAAGCTGACTACCTGTTTGTTTTTTAGTTTCACTGCTGCAATCTGGAGGATTTGGAATGATGCCATTTCAACACTTTCAATATTTTGAAGATAGAAAAGGATAGCCAGATCCCTGAGTTCCTTATCCCTGCCATGTTCCTGAATGGCAGCAAAAGCATCTTCCACCAGACCACTCAAGCCCTTAGACTTATAGTCCGAATAATTAGAATCGAGGATAGTATAAATCATCTCCATTCTGGAGATTTCCTTCTCCACATGATCAATGGTTTGAAGGATAGCTGCTTTTAAATCCGAAAAATGTGCCTGTTCTAACAATTCCGGAAGCCGGGTGATCAAATGAAGTTTGGCAAAATAAATTTTATCCAGGTGACCGATAAAAAAAGTCTTTAATTGATCTCCGTCCAAACTCATGTTTTCTTCGTCAGGTGTATTTCTTCCGTTCATAAAATATCTTTTATCCAATCATATCTTTCACTTTTCCTACCAGGCTGAATATATCAAAAGGTTTGGGAACATGTCCGTCTGCTCCGCAATTAGTGGCGATGGAGCCAATATCTGATTCTGCAGACACCAGTAATACGGGCAGGTCACGGGTAGCCAAAAGTGATTTTAACTCTTCGCAGATTTCTGCGCCGGTTTTTTCAAACCCTCTGATCCGCACATCAAGCAGTACGAGGTCGGGATGCAACAAACCGATTTCATCTGCAGACATTCCATTTCTTTTGGAAATGATTTCATAGCCCTCATCCTGGAAAATAATGTCGAGAATCTCCAGAATATCCGGATCGTCCTCTATAATTAATATACGTTTAGCCATTAGCTCATAAAGGATGAGAAAATCATCATCGAATGCCTCCCAGTCATTTTGTTTTATAGTGAACAAAGTAAAAACAAATATGTTTTAACATTCATTTATTACTGACTTAACCCTATCCCAGGCCCAGTCCTTTGCGCATAAAGTTCATCAGTGGCAAAACTGCCCTGAAGCTCGCAGTGATATCTTTTAATAATTCTTGCTGATCTTTCAACAGATCAACAGCACACCTGATTTCGTAGCGCTGCAGTTTGATAAATTGTTCACCCGGCACTCCCGGTTGATATCCTTTGGGTAAGGAACTTAAAGCTGATGATTCATTTAATTCAAAACCATCTGAAAAAGTATCTTCCAGGATTTCACGGAACTGATCAGCATTTTTTGTGATGAAATTTCTCATCACCTGGATCCCAAAAATATCGGGATCATATTTAATACTGATGTAACTCTGCTCCGGATCAATGTGTATATCATAAAGGGGTTCATTTCCATCATTGGCCAGGGGACTGATGGATATGACAAAATGAGTATGGTAAGGGCCTGATTTTTTAGGTTTGATGATGACCAGATTAGAGATAAACCGGCTAACATCGACCTCATCATTTAGTAGCGGATCAAAAAGAGCCAATTGCTCCAGGACTAAAAATGCCAGATCATTCAGCTCAGTTCTTACCTCTTCGTATTCGTTCATATGGTCAAGAAACCAATCTTTACTGTTGTTTATTTTAAGCTCCCTCAGGTAGTCAAGCGTTTTTTGCATGGTTTCGGTTCAATTGTGATCAACTTATATTCAACGAACCAAATATATAGCTAAATGTTGCTGTCAGGAATATTTATAAATTTTGTTTTAGCCACTGCAAAACATTCGTGGTTGGAATTTGCTGTTGTGCATTAAAAGTTTTCCCGACATCCCATGACATTCCTTTTCCGGTCGCAAATACCAATCTATACTTTTTAAGCGTGTTGCCGGCATCTTTCAACAATTCATCAGTCAGTTCCGGCACACTCCATTCTACACGCTGTACCTTAATATTTAATGCAGCATCTATCATATCAGCCAGTTGTTTATAAGTAATCGTATCACCAGCCGTATAAACTATACTATTGACTATTCGGGGTTCGGCAAAGCATATTTCCGCCGTTAACATGCCTATATCTTCGGGAGTTGTTACCGTTACCGCATTATTCCAGTTTCCAAGCGCGTGTACTGTATTTCCTGGTAAATCAACTATGCCGAAAGAGGGCTCAAAAAGAAAGCTGGTGAACATCCCCGTCGAAACGATCACCCATTCCGTTTCATTTTGTGCACGTAAGAGGTCGCGGACATCCAACTGCTCGTCGAACAAATCCTGCGCGCTTCCCCTGCCAACAATGTCATAATCAACTCCAAACTGCCATGGAAAATAACGCTTTATGCCGGCAGCGAGGATGGCCCTTGTCAGCTTAATTTGCAAGCCACCACTCCCATTGACGAAACCTGTGCAAGAGATAACGGTATCAAAACCTTTAAAAAGTGCAGTAAGTTCGGTAACAGCACTGGAAAGATCGCCAGCAAGTATTTTTATACCAAGACTCCTGAGTTCCTTTATATCCCGGATTTTTTCAGGCACAGTTGATTTAATTGTTGAAGGGCGAAGCAATACGGTAATGGTGGTGCCTGAAAAATGAGTGATTCGTTTAGCCAGGTTGCGAAGCACAGGCATCCCAAGTTCCCCCGCTCCTAAAACTAATATTGAGGTATTATCCATAGTTATTTGATTGAAATTTAATTGTTATTTGTCTTCATTAAGCCTGCTCTCCGAATGGGTAATTTTGCTTTATATTTGAAGCAAAAATAGACTCACCAATGTGATTTAACGATAAGGTACGCTAATGTTCCCCAGTAACTTAAAGGTTAGTAAACTGGGTTCCAGGTTCTTATTTTGAAAGTAAATTGATAACTGACAGACGTATGACGGATACAGAAATTATCAGTGCTTCCCAGGCAATCTGTCAGGCACTTAATGAAGAACAGGATGGCCTCAAGAGGGATGTATTGAGTCATGTAGGTAATACCTGGTCGTTATTTATCATCCATGTACTTGGAGTAGATGGACGGATGCGATTTTCCAGGTTACAGGAACGTGTAGCAGGTGTAAGCCAAAAGATGCTGACTAAAAGTCTGCGTGAGCTGGAAAGAGACGGATTGATTACGAGAACCCAATATATGGAAGTTCCTCCCAGAGTAGAGTACGAACTGACGGAATTAGGTCGTGGATTGTTGATTCAGATTATTCCACTATGGACCTGGATTATTGGGCGTTCTGATACTTTCAGGGAAGCCAGGAACAATTATGATCACGCTAAGAAAGGAAAGAAATTGGATGGAATTCATTAAAACAGCGCATGCCGGCTTCTGCTGGCATGCGCTGTTTTAATGAATAAGATTTACAGGATAAATTGTTATTATTTTGCTCCGGCTGATTTTCCAGGTGAATTAAATGCTATACCTTCAGTTCCTGTGGTAACAGACTCAGTTTTCAGGGCTGCAAATTTATCAGTATCGATAGTCGCAATACCTGCCATTTTGGAGATGTGATGAGCAGAAGTACCGATCAGTTCTAATTTCGCATGTCCGTCAATTACCGTATATAAACTTGCTGTAGTTGCTTTAACACGCGCTTTAGCCTCATCTTTCAGCATAATCTGAAGGTTTGTTAAATTAAAATTTCCAGATGTTTTAACGCTTGCTTTATCAGCAGCATCGATGCGGTAAAGGTCTTTCACATAAACGGTTACTGTTACCGGGTTGCTTTCTGAAGAATTGATCGTCAAAGTATTACCCACTTGTTTCAATGATACTTTGTCCAGATCAACGGCATCCACCGTCACATACTCTTTGGTGTTTTGTACCAGCAGCACTGTAGTATTGCCGGTTACGATTACTTTTTTGATATCCGGATTCACAGCTTCTCTTTCTACTGCAATTGTGGCGGCTGATGCAGTAAGGCTAAATACTGAAGCTAATAAAATGATAGCCATTGAACTTGATTTTAATAGGGTGTTGAATAAAGTTTTCATATCTTTTGTTTTGAGGTTTTTTAAAATTCTATTTCTTAATTGTTTGTATATAAGACGTCAACACCCCACAAACGTTTCAGCAGATTCCCTCGTATTATACCACAACACTGTAACACCCGACCAACTCCTGTAATTTTTCGACCAACAGTACAAAATTTTTCTTCTCCTATCGCATATCCTGAAACTAAAGCCTTTATTAATTGTAATATTAAAAACCAGATATAGATGGAAACGCACAACTTAGAAAGATTTATAGCTGCTCAGAAAGCTATATATCAAACAGCTCTTCAGGAATTAAAGGAAGGAAGGAAAAAAAGCCATTGGATGTGGTACATATTTCCGCAAATCCAGGGTCTTGGTTTCACTGAAACATCAAGGTTTTATGCGATAAAAGATCTGAAGGAGGCCAGCGATTATCTGGCACACCGTGTTTTAGGTCCGAGGCTGATACTGGCAGCCAATACGCTGCTCAGCCTGGAAGCTAAAAGTGCGCATCAAATATTCGGGAATCCAGATGATCTGAAATTACACTCTTCTATGACACTCTTTTCGCTGGTTCCGGGAGCAGATCCTGTCTTTGAAGCCGGTTTGCAGAAATATTTTGAAGGAAGAAAAGATAATAAAACATTAAAGATACTTGCTTTGCTAGCCTAAAGATCGGTACCCAGGACCTTAGCGTATGAGTTTACACCTCTCTTAACCTAAAACCAACTCCGCGAATGCTCTCAATCCGAATACCAGGATCGTCTGATAAATATTTACGCAGCCTGCTGATGAACACATCCAAGCTACGTCCATTAAAAAAATCAGGTTCTCCCCATAGTTCATGAAGTACCTCCGTTCTGTTAAGCAAATGGTTCTTACGTAAGCAAAGCATTTTGAGCAGTTGTCCTTCTTTTTCAGTCAGCACTTTTTCACCTGATGTTCCGATGAGCATAAGATCATTAAACCTAAACTGATAAGTACCCAGGTTGTAGCTTTCCATTTCAGCAATTATCCCTATACTTCTCCGCAAAATATTATGTATACGTAAAACCAGTTCTTCTGCGTCGAATGGCTTGATCATATAGTCATCAGCCCCCAGTCCCAAACCTTTAAGGATGTCTTCCTTTTGGTTTCTGGCAGATAAAAACAGGAACGGCAGCTGAGGATAGCTTTTTTTAAGATGGCCAGCCAGACTAAAACCACTTTCTCCAGGCATCATAATATCTACGAGCACAAGATCATAAGCGCCATCAGCCAGATACTGCCTGGCCCGGTGGCCGTCGCCGGCTATATCTGTTAAAAAACCCCTTATCTGTAGATATTTTGACAAGTGAACAGCCAGGTCTTCATCATCTTCAACGAGTAATAATTTATATTTCATTTTTGCGAATAGTTAACTGAAAACAGTTCCCGCCATCAGCGGATTCCATATACCTCAGCTGTCCACCCAGTGCTGTAGCATTTCTTTGACTCAGATACAAACCCAAGCCCAGGCCCTTTACTGAATGCAGATATTCCTGCTCTGGAATCCTGTAAAACTTATCAAACAAATGCGGCCGGCACTTTATTGGAATGGCTGTTCCCCCATCCTCTACCTCGAATACATTGACCTGATTATCCACATAAAATCTGGCGATAATTTTCGTACCTGCACCACTGTACTTCACCGCATTGTCCAATAAGTTGCCTAAGATACCCGACAACAAGGTCTGGTTACTGTTGATCCGATCATCAGGATTACATTCTACGCTTAACCGATGTTCTGCGTCCGGCCGACTACCAATTAGCTCATTCAGCCATTCGCTTACATGAATTTCTTCGGCTAAAAAAGGGGCCGGAATAGTCATGGCACTCTCCAATACCCAGTCGACGGTTCTGGTGATTTTGTCATGTTGCTTTTCAAGAGCTGACAATTGCTCCTTGAACAACACCTTATCTTCTACCGGATCAATAATCAACAGCGTTTTAAGAATGATCCCTGCCGTACTTATGGGCGTTTTTAGTTCATGAGTGATGTTATTGGAAAAATCAGTTTTTATATCTGCAATTTTCTTTTGTCGGAGCAATGCGGCTAAAATACTAAACAGCACCAGCACTATCAAAATAACCAGAAATGCTGCTGACAGGAATGATGCCGCCATCCGTCGTGACACTTGTGATTTCCATGCTGCGCTATCGGTATATTGTGCTATACTGATTTCAAGCGTATACTTGCTTGCCTGACCATCTGCGGCTATTTTATCAAAAGAGGTAATCTGAGTACCATCACTAATCAATAATCTATTTTTTTCCGGAATATGCATGCCGGCAATTTCCAGTAAAGCTTGTTTTTTTGACGAAACAAGTGTGTCTACCTTGTTATGATGACGAAGCACAATACAGGGATAGCTGAGCAGATAATTTCCTTGACTAAGCTCCGGCACTTTCCTGATCATTTTGGAAAATTCAGAACGCAGTTTCAGCTGGTCACGGTAGAGTTGTGCACGAATAACTTCTCCAATATCCTGTTGTTCTTCCTGATCACTTTTGACAACCTTAATCACCGCATCAACAGCGCTACTATGCAGGGTTTCCACCGGAACCCGAAGATGATCAACTACAGCATGCCGTAATTCAGCAATATAGCTTGCTTTTTCCAGCTTGTAGGTCTTCATGATGAGCAGCAACTGAAGGATGCCAAAAGTGACAACGATCAGTACGCAACCCGTAATAAGCAATAGCATGTTGTTTTTAAACATCTGCGCAATATAAACAGATTATTGTTGGCGTAATGTAAGGCATCAGCACATTAACCTTTCATTAACCTAAAGTCCGACTCCATACTAACATCTTTGCAGCACATTAATAATTTAACATACCATGATTTTTTTAAAATATACTTTGGCAACCTTCCTTATATGCATTCTGTTTACCTCCATATCCATTGGTGAACCCATTAAAAACAAAATTGATTACAGCGCAGACAGCACATTACAGCAGCAGCTGGACAGATATTTGTCGACCCTTACTCAGCTCAAAAAGTTCAATGGCGCTGTATATTTTAATGCTAATGGTAAGGATATATTAAAAAAAGCCTACAATTTATCGTCAGGTCCCCATAATAGCCTCTATGTAAGCAATGAGAGCCAGTTCGACATTCATTCTGTGAGTAAACTGATGGCCTACTCCATTTTAATTCAACTACAGGAAGCACATCAGCTGAAAATTTCAGACACGATTAGCAGATATCTTCCTCACTTCCCTAATAGTCATTTGATTACGATTGACCAATTGATTCACCACAGTTCCGGACTACCGCGTGAATTGACAAATAAATCCGAAAATCTGCTGGCTTTAAGCCCAAATGAAATACTTGCTGCGGCAGCAAAAGAAAAATTGGAATTCACCCCCGGAACCGATACCAGATATTCTAACATTGGTTACGAGGTGATCTATTACCTGATCCAAAAGATCACAGGCAAGCCCTTCGCACAATGTGTGAAAGAATTTATATTTATCCCTTTACATATGAATGCGTCAGGCGCTCACTTTTACACCAGTCACGATAACCTGAAAAATCTTGCCCTGAACCATCAGAAGAGCGATGGTGTGATCAGACAGATCCCAAATCTTACGCAGGACGAATTTCCTACTGCCAGAATTTACTCCACCACCGGTGATCTCTTACTGTATTTACAATCATTGCATAAGGAACCTTTTCTGTCTGCGATGCGTAACGCGCAGGGTGTGATAGAAAAAAATGGCGGATCAGATGGCATCAGGACACAGATATATACCAACACACGACAAAATTATAGCTTTGTACTGCTATCCAACTATGATGAGATACCTTTTCAGCAAACGATTACTGACCTGGTGAAAATTATGGAAAGAAAACCTTTTAAACTTCCGGCTGCGATCAACCATAAAGCAATAACTATACCCGCAGCTATCCTAAGCCGATATATTGGTCAATATGAATTTGCTGAAGCGAACCATGCACTGCTGGAATTCCGTTTACAAGATGGACAGTTAAAGCTTTACCGGGAAAATAAAATGCAGGCAAGTCTTCAGGCAGAAAGTAAAACAGTCTTTTTTGAAAAGCCGGAATCATCAACTACCTTCGAATTCATTCCAGATGGTGACAGTTGGGTTATGGTGTGGACCCACCAGGGAATTGCGTTCAAAGGCATGAAAATAAAACAATAAATACCCGAGCCTGCCTCAGCTTAGATATTTCCTTATTAATTGTCGATCTCTTTCAGGCTGTTCATTTTCTTGTAGGCCAGGAAACCTTTGATATCTTCAAAATGCTCGCGAACACGTTTATTGCCAAACTCGAATACTTTGTGCGCCAGTCCGTCCAGGAAATCCCGGTCGTGGGACACTAGAATCAAAGTGCCATCAAAATCCTGTAAGGCTTCTTTGATAATATCTTTGGTCTTCATGTCTAAATGGTTTGTCGGCTCATCCAGGATCAATACATTTACGGGTTCCAGCAAAAGCTTGATCATTGCCAAACGGGTTTTTTCACCCCCGGACAGCACCTTAACTTTTTTAGTGGTATCATCACCGCTAAACATAAATGCACCTAAAAGGTCTTTGATTTTTACGCTTCCATCGCTCAGTTGAATCTGATCGATGGTTTCAAAGACCGTTAAATTCTCATCCAGCAAGGAAGCCTGATTCTGAGCAAAATAGCCAATCTTAGCATTGTGGCCAACTTTTAAAGTTCCTTCATAATCGATCTCGTTCATGAAGGCTTTGATCATTGTTGATTTACCTTCACCATTTCTACCAACAAAAGCTACCTTTTCTCCCCGCTCAATGACCAGAGATGCCTTTTCGAACACCACATGATCGCCATAAGCCTTGGTCAGGTCCTCCACGATGACCGGGTATTGACCAGAACGCGGTGATGGTGGAAATTTCAGGCGTAATGCCGAGGTATCTACCTCATCTATTTCGATGACTTCAAGTTTTTCGAGCATTTTTACCCGCGACTGTACCTGGAGTGTTTTTGAGTAAGTACCTCTAAACCGGTCTATAAACTCCTGGTTATCCGCAATAAAACGCTGTTGTTCTTCATAAGCTTTCAATTGATGTACCCGACGGTCGGCACGCAATTGCAGGTAATGACTGTATTTTGCCTTGTAATCATATATCCGGCCCATGGTGACTTCAATTGTACGATTGGTGATATTATCTACAAAGGTACGGTCGTGCGAAATTACCATCACTGCCTTGGCTGAGTTCATCAAAAAATCCTCTAACCATTGGATGCTTTCAATATCCATGTGGTTGGTCGGCTCATCCAGTAAAATCAGATCCGGCTTTTTTAATAAAATCTTGGCCAGTTCAATCCGCATGCGCCATCCGCCCGAAAATTCAGAAGTCTGACGGTTAAAATCTTCCCGTTCAAAACCCAGACCTTTCAACACTTTTTCTACCTCAGCATCATAATTGACCTCTTCTACCGAATAAAATTGCTCACTTAACTCAGATACGCGCTCAATTACCTTCATGTAATCGTCGCTGTCATAGTCCGTTCTGATATTGAGTTGTTCATTCAGCTCATCCAGTTCCTTTTGCATCTGATGCATCTCCTGGAAAGCTTTTGAAGTTTCCTCAAAAACGGTCACATTATCTTCCGTTAGCAAATGTTGCGGCAGATAAGCTATTACAGCTTCTTTTGGGCCAGTTACACTTCCGGATGTAGGTTTTGTAGCCCCGGCGATTATTTTTAAGATAGTAGACTTACCAGCACCATTTTTACCCATCAGGGCTATTTTATCATTTTCGTTGATTGAAAACGTTACGTCACTAAATAAGGTAGTTCCACCAAAAGAAACGGAGATATTATTTACATTAAACACGAGATGGGATATTAAATTAAGCGGCAAAGATAATGGAAAAGCTATAATAGCGGAAACAGATCTGATGATAATTGTGGCTGTGCTCAAACAGTTTGATCTGCACAGCTACTGAACGTCTGGTACTACACTGTTACGTTCAGGACTACAGAAAAGTCCTTTATTCTAATCACAAAAAAATTAATTTGTTTTAAAAAAATGATTTTTCTCAAGTTATTATTTTTAAAAAAGTAAACACTATTTTAAGTAAACCCATTCCTACACTGATTCAAGAGGGTATTTTAAATCCCACAACGTAGAAATTGTTCCCCAAAACATCTGCATTCAGAATGAGGCACTCGTTTTGCATTTACCTGAGAAGAAAAGGACATATCCCGTCCTTTTAATGCATTAGGCAAATCGGAAGGGGCACATCTACCCAAAAACAATTCACCATTTATTTAAATCATTATGAATAAAACAATTACTTTTTTAAAAAGTAGTAGACCCTTGTCGTTAAGCAATGGTTTTACTAAAATGCTTAAAGCCTTAGTGCCTATAGCATTATTAACCCTGATCATTACTGCAGGCTGCAGGAAAGATGAATTTGAAGGCGAAGTTGTTGGTGTCTGTCCAACAGTGACCAGCGACCCGATGGACAAAGCAGTAGATGTCGCATTAGGTAAAGTGATCACCATCACCTTTAATACAGACATGGACTCCACCACCATTAACGATCAGACTTTTTCGGTGATGCAGGGTACCACACTGGTACCAGGAAAAGTATCAGCTACAGCAAATACCAAGATCTTTACTTTTACCCCAACAGTAGCCTTATTGCCTTTTACTGTTTACAGCGGAACGGTAACAACAGGTACTAAAGACAGGTTTAAAACAGCCATGGCAGAGAAGTACACATGGTCATTCACCACTATTCCGTTGATCACTCTGGCAGCAACACCGGCAGAAGGCGGAACAGTGACAGGCGCAGGTGTATTTGCCCAGGGTGCATCAACTACTGTGGCGGCGATCCCAAATACAGGATATGTCTTCACTAACTGGACAGAAGCAGGAGTTGCAGTTTCTACAAGTTCTGTTTATACTTTCCCTGTAGCCGGAAACAGAACACTGATAGCCAATTTTGCGCCTTTAGTGCCAGGGCAGCTGGGCGTTGTATTGTCTTCAAATCCTATTGCAGGTGGTACCAACAGAGGTTCAGGTGCCTACACGGCAGGTACAACAGTTCAAATTGAAACTACACCAAACGAGGGATATATCTTCGTTAACTGGACAGAAGGCGGGGTTCCTGTATCCGCGAATCCAGTCTACCAGTTCATTATTGCCACTAACAGGACATTAGTTGCCAATTACATTGCGGGACCATCTTCCGATTTTGTTTTAGCATTATCATCTGCCCCAACAGCGGGTGGTCAAACGACTGGTGCACGCGCTTACAAACGGGCTGAGACAGCAAACATCAATGCGATACCTAATACAGGCTATACCTTTAGAGACTGGACAGAAAACGGAGTAGTAATATCTACCAGTGCAGCTTATACATTTCCGATGAACAGCAACAGGTCATTGGTAGCTAATTTTACCATAAATACTTATACCTTAATCGTAAACTCTGTGAATGGCGTGGTTGCAGTTAGCCCAATGCAGGCTACTTACAATTATGGCACACAAGTGAATCTTACCGCTACACCAAACGCGGGCTACAAATTTTCTACCTGGAGCGGTGATGCCAATGGTACTGTAAATGCCATTACTGTGGTAATGACATCCAATAGAAATATCACCGCCAACTACGTTGCCAGCGCTCCTGCCGGACAAGTTGGAATTAATCTGGGTACTGCGGCTGATTTTGCTACACTGACTAAGTCAGGCATTTCAACTACAGGCATCACTACGATAACAGGTAACATCGGTGTTAGTCCTGCGGCTGCAACTGCAATTACAGGATTTGGACTGATCATGGATACTGATGGCACCTCTTCCCATACACCGATTGTCACGGGTAAGGTATATGCATCAGACTATGCTGCCCCAACACCGGCGAAGATGACAACGGCTGTGAGTGATATGGAAACAGCATTTAATACCGGAAATGCATTAGTTACACCAGCACCAATTAATGAACTCTACCAAGGTGATATCAGTGGCAGAATACTGGCCTCGGGATTATATAAATGGAGTACCGGTGTATTGATCACGAACGAAGGCGTAACACTAAACGGTGGGCCGGATGACATCTGGGTGTTCCAGATTGCACAAAATCTAACCGTTAACAACAGTGCTATTATCAAGTTAACAGGCGGTGCACAGGCAAAAAACATCTTCTGGGTAGTATCAGGCCAGGCAACACTTGGTTCTAATACTGATTTCAGTGGCATCATCCTCAGTAAAACACTGATCTCTTTAAACACAGGAGCTAAAGTTACAGGACGATTACTGGCACAAACAGCCGTTACCCTGAATGCAGCAACCGTTATCCAACCCTAAATTCATCAGCATGTATGTCACTCACAAGAGTAACATACATGCTTCAGAAAACACAGCATACTGATTATGAAACTCAACAATATACGTATACATAAACTGATCATCTGTTTGATGGTACTCTTTATGGCACAAACAACAGTTAAAGCACAGGACGTACAGCCAACATGGTGGTTTGGTATTTCCGGAGGTGCAAATTTTAACTTCTTTGATGGCACCACGCAACGCTTAAACAATTCATCCATTGTACCCGCAGCCTTTCATAAAGGCAAAGGTGCCGGCTTATATGGTTCTGCACTGGTAGAATACCGCCCGGGAAGAATCTGGGGCGGCATGCTGAACCTGGCTTACGATAGTCGCGCAGGAAAGTTTGACGATGTAATTGCGCCTTGTAACTGCCCCGCTACACTTAAAACAAATGTGAGTTATTTTGCTATTGAGCCTAGTTTACGATTTGGATTTAAGTCCAGCAATCTTTACTTTTTTGCAGGACCAAGAGTTGCCTTTAATTTGCAAAAAGATTTCAACTATACACAGCTGAAACAAGAAAACAATGATGGAGAACTGAGCGAAATGCGTAAAACAATGCTTTCTGGCCAGGTAGGGGTAGGATACGAAATCCCGATCTCAAAACCAACAAGTGGTACACAGTTCCGACTCTCACCATTTGTATCTTTCCACCCCTATTTCGGGCAGGACCCCCGCCATATTGAAAGCTGGTCTATGACAACAGTGAGGGCTGGTATTGCACTAAAGTTTGGTAAAGGAGGAAAATCAGTCATTAAAGATACACCCGTTGCCATTGCTACGCCTGAGATCACTTTCTTAGTAACGGTACCAAAAGAAATCCTGTTGAAACGTCAGATAAGTGAAACCCTTCCTTTATTAAATGCTGTATTTTTTGATGAAGGCGCAGCAACCATACCTTCACGTTATATAGCCTTAACTAAAAATGAAGCATCAGGTTTTACAGAAAGTAACTTACAAAACCAGCAAACTGCCAGCACCGCAGGCCGTTCAGCAAGACAATTGAATGTTTACCACCATATCCTCAATATTATAGGAGATCGTATGCGGAAAAATGTGACAACTTCAATTTCATTGACAGGATCATCCCGTCAGAGCCTTCAGGAAGGACTTTCTTTTGCTGCAGCCATCAGGGAATACCTGGTAAATACCTTCGACATTGCAGCCAGCAGAATAACTGTTACAAGCAGCACTAAACCGCTTTTCCCTTCGGTACAGCCAGGCGCAACAAAAGAGCTTTTATTTTTAACAGCAGAAGACCGCCGGGTGGATATCAGAAGTACCTCACCAGAATTATTGATGGAAGTAGGCGGAACAATGATGAAACCTATCCAGATCAGCGAAACACAATCAAATCCAACAGACGGCAACGTTGTTTTCAACATTGGCGGCACTAAAAAAGCCCTGAAAACCTGGTCTGTAGATTTGACTGACAGAGGGGGAAGTATTCAGCACTACGGTCCTTTTTCGTCAGAAACGGAAAGCATACCCGGAAATACAATTTTAGGTGCCCAAACGCAAGGCGATTATAAAGTTGTGATGTCAGGCGAGACAAAAGATGGTCTTCCTGTAAGAAAACAAGATACTATCCATTTAGTACGTCGTACCGAAACCCTTCAAAACGCGCTACGTTATAGTATCCTGTTTAACTTTGATAATGCAGAAACGGTTACCGCATATGAGAAATTCTTAGCAGAGGTGGTAGCACCAACTATCACCGAAGGCTCGACAGTAATTATTCATGGCCATACGGATATTGTTGGAGAAGAAAATTACAATCAAAAACTGTCTGACAGCAGAGCTCAGGAGACACAAAAGATCCTTCAAAATGCTTTAGCTGGTAAGCAGGTGAAATTTGAGACTTTAGGCTTTGGTGAAGAACTAAGTCACGCTCCTTTCGAGAATGAATTACCTGAAGAACGTTTTTACAACAGGACAGTGATTATTGACATCACTGTGTTAAAATAGTAATGATTTAATTCAGAGCCCGTATTATTGAAGTGGCCCCCTAAAGTTGGAAAAACTTTAGGGGGCCACTTCAATTTATAAAGTCTCATCTTCGAAACATATTTATCCATTTCTTTCCAACTATGCATGCCGATATGATCGTGATCTTTTTGATCTTCTGCTACGTTGCAGCAGATTTCCCCGTATTATACCATATTGCTGTAATACCCGATCAACTCCTGTAATTTTTCGACCAAACCTGCTGAGCGCCGTCCTGTTCAAAGTTAATTCTCGTAATTGATCATTACTCAGCAGACCGGGATACTAAATCATTCACATTTTTAGGCCTTTTTCTTTTTCCCCATTTGCGATTATACCAAATGATAAAACCTGTAACAGGGAGGCTTGCACCAATTATACACGCGAGAAAAGCAATTATCTTAGTTGGCAACCCTAAAATTTGGCCGGTATGTATATCGAAATTCATCCTGAATACTTTTTCTCCGGTCGACAACTGTGCATAGGGCTCCATCCTTTCTTTATCGGTCTTTATTTGCTGCAGTGAATACTGATCATAATAAGCGAGTACTTTATTATAAATAATTATTCCATCGCCAAACAGTAAAATCACCCGATAAGGATCTTCTGCTTTAGCTGGAAAATCTATAACCAGTCTGCCTATCTTCCCATTATACGTGGAGTTCATTCTTTTCCATAAGATATCTTCCGGATGGAATCGATTGGCCGAATCCGACAATGAAGTATCCGAGAGTGGCTGTATGATTTTAGCTTCTACCGGATTTTCCCAGGTAAGTATTTTATAGATACCGTTTTCAAACCATTTGAATGTGAATACGATCCCGGTAATGGTAAGTACGAGGACAAAAATTACGGCATAAAATCCCAGAACGTTATGTAAATCTATGTTTACTCTTTTCCAGTTTGCTTTCCATTTTATACCGAAACTTTTCTTTCTGGTTTTACTATTCCATTTTACAGGTAACCACCAGATTACCCCGGTAATCAGCGTGATCACGAAAATCAAACATGAGGCACCTACCAACGGACTACCAATCTCTTTTGGCAACCACAAAAAACGATGCCCTGCCCTTACAAAAATAAAAAACTGCTCTGCTGCAGATTCTCCCCGCTTATCCCTGAGCACATTCCCCAGATAAGGATTCAAATAAATTGTACCATACCCTGATGCCTGCAAATTATAATCTACAGCTACAGCTTTAGTCGCCAACCCATAAGTGATACTCGTAATTTCAACCGTCTGTTTTTCCCTGACAGCCAGATATTCTTTTGCATTAGCGATCAGATAAGAAGGCAGCATCATAGCTTGACGCCGGGGTTCTACTTGCTGATATCTTTCAGTAAAATACCATACCTCATGCCGGAATACCCAAAGCGCACCAGTAAGGCATACAACAAATACAATAATTCCCGAAAAAAGTCCCAACCACAAGTGCAACCATTCTGACACTCTTCTGAAAGCCGATTTACGCTTTCTACTTTTATCGTGCTTTTTTATGCTGGACATATTTATAAACAAAAGATCGTCCCTGAATTATAAAGGACGATCTGATTCACTTCTTAAAATTTAAAACTAATGTTGGCGAGGTACTGTTTTGTCATTTCAGCAATACCATAATTTGTCCAGTACTTCTGATTGGTCATATTATTTACTTTCAGACCAAGGCGCCATTTTGGTTGATCAAAAAATACCGACGCATTCAATACAGTGTAAGCTGGGATCACAATCGTATTAGCCGCATCAAAAAAGCAGTCGGACACATAGTTACCTCCAAATCCCGCACCTAAGTTTTTCAATGCCCCTTTGAATTTATAACTTGCCCAAAAGTTGACATATTCTGTTGGCGTCTGAGCCTGATATTTACCAATTACACCTGGAGCTGCATTAATAATTCTATAACTGCTTTTTGCATAACCCGTCACAATATTTAAGCCTTCGACAGGATTTGCGATTAATTCTGCTTCAAAACCTTTACTTTTTGACGTAGCATCCTGCACGGATACATTATCAGCATTCAAACGTGTATCATTACTGATTTTGATATCATAGTAACTGAAAGTTGCATTCAGTTTATGATTCAAAATCTCAAACTTTACACCACCTTCCCATTGATTTGCCTGACGCGGTTTAAAAATATCTACCACCCCTGTAATTTGTGTTACTGGTGCCACATTCTGGAATCCGTTCATATAATTTCCAAACACGGATACCTGATCTTTAACCAATTGATATACCAAACCTAGTTTCGGAGAAAATGCAGTCTGATTGAAAGCTCCGGTTGGTGCCTTTATCCCGTCAGCAACTGCAGCTGCATTTTCAAAACGATCCACCCTTAAGCTTAACATCGCCATCAATGCATCGGTCAGATTAATCACATCCGAAGCATATGCACTATAAGAGCCTTGTTTATTCTGCGTATTAGTTTGCGTTTTTGTGGCAATAATGGCATCTATTTTCTCCCTGTTTATGCCCGGAATTACTGGTGAAGCCGTTAAATCAATTGCATCATAAATACCTACGTTGGTAAATCTCAAGAAACTTTTAAACGTATAAAAATTAACACCAACAACTATTCTGTTACGTATTCCAGCCACTGTTACGTCGCCATTAAAATTTTGCTGTCCGTTAAGAGAAGTGAAAATTCTTGGCCCATAATTGAAAATAGACCTGTTAAACTTATTGTCTGCCGTCCACTGCGGATAAACCTGGCTGCTGTGGTCAATCTGATTTTCCCCATAAGCAACACTTGTAGTTGATGTCCAGTGTTCGTTGATTTTATAGTTTCCTTCTGCAAAGAAATTAGTAGAAGTAAGTGCAGCATCAAGATTTGAGCCTGTCAGCGCATTTTCAAAAGGCACAGGGATATCCTTTAAACTTTTATACGAGGTATTTTGTAAATTCTGGTGATAGGCAATAGTAGACCTGTTAGTTTTGTTCAATTCGGCCTCTATCAGAAAAGAAAGTTTCTCATCTACTTTATAAGAGAAACTTGGTGCAAAAGTATACATCTTTTTAAACCCGTAGTTCTGAAAAGAATTCTCCTTGTGGGCAGCGGCGTTAATCCTCATTAAGGCTGATTTATCAGCATTTAAAGGCATATTAATATCAGCAGTAAGTCTGCTCAGCTCATATTCGCCTAAAGTCAGCCCTATTTCTCCCATCAGTGTATCCAATGGTTTTTTAGTCACCTGGTTAATTAAACCACCAAAGTTCACAATACTGCTTCCAAACAGTGTGCCTGAGGGACCTTTGATCACTTCTACGCGTTCTATGTTGACAGGATCTGTCTGATAAGATTGTACAGCCAATCCGTTTCTCACCGTTGTACCAGTTGTAAAACCCCTGATTGTTCCACCTGTTCCTCCGGCAGGATTATTATTAGGCACCACTCCCGGCACATTTCTTAAAGATTCTTTAAAATCAACCACGAGTTGCTCAGTAAGCAGCTGTTTGGTCACGGAGGTATATACCTGCGGGTTTTCAAGATTTGAAATCGGCATCCGGGCTACATAGCTTGTTTTTTTGTTGGCAAACTTGTTGACTTTTGCTGCCGAGATATTCACCGCATTTAACTGTCCGGATGTTTCCTTCAGTGTAAAGCTGAGCGTGTTATTCTGCCCACTCACCAATACTACATTTTTTTCCTGACTTTGTAATCCTATTGAGCTTGCTGTGACTATATAAGTTCCGGGCTGCAATTTTGTGATTTTAAATTCCCCCAGATGGTTTGTCATACTGCTCCGGTTCAGCGAAGGGATAGAGATAGTCACGTTCTCCGCAGGCTGTCCATCAGAGGTCCTGATGGTTCCAGTTAAGATTACGTTTTGGGCTTGTGCAGAAATGCCTGTATTAAAGGCAATAAAAACCAGCAGCAGCATAAAGAGTTTTTGTCCCCTTTGCAATACCTTAATTCGGATAAGGTCGGGTAAATGTTGAATCATTTTTTTTAAGATTTGGTGTAAGAATTCGCCAAATCTAGCATTATTTATAATAAGTATAAATAAAGATAGAGAAATAATTAACACTCGCGTCGCTTATTCCCATGATAAGGTACACGATTACTTGTCTGACCTTCAATAAAGATGTGCTTATAGAATAGCAAAGAAGTCGATTCAGGTTGTACCCGGATCGACTTCTCCAATAAGTAATAAGTTAAGCGCAGTTGAATGAAAAGATATTACCTTTTAGCTATTACGGCTGTTCTATATGTTGCTTCCTTATTTTCTCCATTGATAGATTCGGTTTTTAACGCTGCGAATTTATCCGTATCAATTGTTGCAATACCTGCCATTTTAGAGATATGATGAGCGGAAGTACCGATCAGTTCTAATTTCGCATGTCCGTCAATTACGCTATATAAACTTGCTGTAGTGGCTTTGATACGGGCTTTCGCATCATCTTTCAGCATTACCTGCAGGTTTTTCAAATTGAAGTTACCTGAAGTTCTAACATTGGATTGATCTGCAGCATCGATACGGTACAGGTCTTTGACATAAACAGTCACCGTTACGGGATTGCTCTCTGAAGAACTGATCGTTAAAGTGTTACCCACTTGTTTCAATGATACTTTCTCCAGATCCAGGTTATCCATAGTTACATATTCTTTGGTGTTCTGTACCAGCAGCACTTTGGTATTACCGGTCACAATTACTTTTTTAATATCCTGATTAAAGGATCCCCTATCTGCTGTAACTGTGGCGGCTGATGCATTAAGGCCAAATACTGATGTGAATAAAACGATGGCAACTGAACCTGATTTTAATACGGTGGCGAATAAATTTTTCATATCTTTTGTTTTTGAGTTTTTTAAATGTCTTTTTCTGAATTGTTTGTAGTTAAGACGTCAACACCCCGCAAACGTTTCAGCAGATTTCACCGTATTATACCACGGCACTGTAACTCCCGACCAACTCCTGTAATTTTTCGACCAACGGTCACCGTCTGCCGGTCGTTTAATATTTTAAACACCAGCAGGCTAACTAATCTTTTGAAAAATTTCCCTTTTGCTCTTGTCATCACATTGTGTTGATTATTTTAAACAAATGTAAATCATCGTTTTAACAGGGAAAAACATTCGGGTAGCGATGTGCGTAATTGTCCTCCGGTGTCCAAAATTGTCCGGGCAGCAGGTGTGAAAAGAATAGACAGGAGGAATGCCCGGGGCAGCGTTAAGGTAAGTCTAGGGTACGAGTAGGTTTAAACTAGGGTCAGTCCGGTTCAATTCTACTAGTTAAAAAGTACCGGACTCACCCTAGACTTGCCCTAGTAGATCCCTAGAGCTAACACAGCCCGTCCTACAGCACAGGCGCATGTTAGCTGGAAAATGAGTCCGGGTGTTGCAGAAAAGCAGAGGTAATAATTCAGGACATTTAATGAGTAAAAATAGGAATGCAAATCTTCATTTAAGAGCTCAAAAATGGATTGAAAAATCTCCTGGCTGCTAAACAAAAACAGACAATGTGGATATGAACCCACATTGTCTGTTTTTACTATTTCAAATAGAACCGAAATTACTTTTGAGCTGACTGAACTTTCCTGTGTGAATTGAAGGCTACAACTTCATTGCTTGCTGCTATAGCTTCGGTTTTTAACGCTGCGAATTTATCAGTATCAATGGTTGCAACCCCAGCCATTTTAGAGACATGGCTGTCTGAAGTACCAATCAGTTCCAAATTTGCACGTCCGTCAATTACAGTATATAAGCTTGCTGTAGTGGCTTTGATACGGGCTTTCGCATCATCTTTCAGCATTACCTGCAGGTTTTTTAAGTTGAAGTTTCCTGAAGTTCTGACGTTAGATTGATCTGCAGCATCGATACGGTACAGGTCTTTCACATAAACAGTCACTGTTACGGGATTACTCTCTGAAGAACTGATCGTTAGCGTGTTACCCACTTGTTTCAATGATACTTTCTCCAGATCCAGGTTATCCATCGTTACATATTCTTTGGTGTTCTGTACCAGCAGCACTTTGGTATTACCGGTCACGATTATCTTTTTAATATCCGGATTAAAGACTCCCCTATCTGCTGCAACTGTGGCGGCTGATGCAGTAAGGCTGAATACTGATGCGAATAAAACGATGGCAACTAAACCTGATTTTAATACGTTGGCGAATAAAGTTTTCATATCTTTTGTTTTTGAGTTTTTTAAATGTCTTTTTCTTAATTGTTTGTAGTTAAGACGTCAACACCCCGCAAACGTTTCAGCAGATTAGGCCGTATTATACCATATCGCTGTAACAACCGACCAACTCCTGTAATTTTTCGACCAACGGTCGTTAAAAAATGTATCAAAATTAAGCATACATTCTATCCTCACCTGATTTGAGATTGGGATGCAGGATCAGAATAGTTAAAAAATGTATCAAAATTAAGCATACATTCTATCCTCACCTGATTTGAGATTGGGATGCAGGATCAGAATAGTTAACTTTGCGATGTAATGGAGCAAATAGGATTTGGTGGAAGCTGCCACTGGTGTACAGAAGCGATCTTTTTATCTTTAAGGGGTACTATCGAAGTGCTCCAGGGCTGGATTGCCGGTGCTGAACAGACGGATCGTTTTTCGGAAGCTGTGCTGGTTACATTTGATCCGGAAATCATATCACTTCAGGAGCTGACCGCCATCCATCTCTACACACATAGCTGCACTTCTTCGCATGCGATGCGAGATAAGTACCGTTCCGCAGTCTACTGTTTTAATGCTGTCCAAATTGAAATGGTTAAAAACGCCATAAACGGACTTCAGGAAAACTTTCCGGAACCTGTCATTACAGAAACTGTGATCTTCGGACAGTTCAGGCTCAACACGCCGGAATACCAGAATTATTATTATAAGGATACGACAAAGCCTTTTTGTGCAAACATCATCAACCCCAAACTGAATGAGCTCATCAGCAGATTCAGTAATAAGGTAGATCTTAATAAATTACCGCATTTGACATCCTGATAACCTTCAAAAGACGTCTGTTATCAAGGGTTTATGCTCAACAGATGAGCAATAACCTGCTTTGTCCGGATTTTTCCTGAGGTGCGCGGTGAAGACAAGGAGGAACCTGACTTTCAGGATGATCAACTGCCAGTCTCCATAGGTTACCCAGACCTAAGCTAATTGGGCGCGCATCAGGTTTAGCCTGATAATGCAGATCAAAGAAATTCTCACTTAAGAACGACTCAAAATCTTCATCTGCACCTTGATGAAGTTTTTCAAGTTCAACACGTATTTCCGGAATAAGCACTTTCTGTATGCCCTGTGAATTTGGAAGTATGTCGCTCGATTCACCATAGTAAGTACATAAAAAGGTATCAGTTGGTACAGGCGAGCGATCTACGTGAAAAGAATAAACATCAGTTGGAAGAAAGGGAAAGCTATCATCCCGGTCATAGTAGTTGATCACATTAAGGATCGGCGATGCGCCATGTGCATTCAGTAGCTTTAAATCATTTAAGAGAATTTCCCGGGCAAGTTGTCCCTCTTCACTTAACTGAAGTTCACGAATTTCCTCTTCTTCAATAGTCGTTATATTTCCGCTTAGCTCCACTTTTTTAATAATTTCAGAGAAATCACCCATAAGCTTTCGCGTCCAGCAAATTGCATTCACTTCTCCATTAAATGGCATGGAAACCAAATCCTTAAAATTCGTGACACAATGAATTTGATGTTCAGCGTAAGATAAATCTATCATCATAATAACTAAGATACTCTACAACAAAGCTAAGAGAAAGTCTTTTACAATACATAAAAAGCTTTAAATGGGAACCTTTGGAATGCATGTAGTCTGCAAGTGCTTTTATTCCTTAAGGGAACCGAACGCGGTCAGGATGAATAAAACCCAGTCTGCCTCTATCATCATGCCCGCAATCTTACACCTTATCTACTTTAATTTGAGCATCACCAAAAACTTTTTGCCGGTGGTTTATTCCCCAGTCCTTCATGGCATAAATTATCGGCGTCAATGTTTCCGCATAAGGCTCATGAGTGTAGATAATTTTAACTGGATAATCCCCTAATACGGTTCTTTTGATGAGCTGGTGTTGTTCCAGCTCTTTTAACTCTTTAGCCAACACCTTTGGAGTAATGCCTGGAATACTTTCCTGGATATCGACAAATCTATCATTCCCTACGCCAATAGAGACAATAATCGGGAATTTCCACTTTCCACTCATTACATCTAAAAAATCCCGCACCGGCTTGATAGTGCTAAGGCAATCATTATAACCTCTCTTTACCGCCATAATAGTCTTTTGAAAATAATAAAGCACTTTCCTTTAGGAAAGAACTATACAAAGTAAATCTATTTATTTGGAAATTTACAGTCTCAATACATAAATCCGTCAATATGGACAAAGGAAAATTAGAAGAAATACAGCAAGGCACGCCTACATTTAAAGAAGTATTACGTTTAAGACAATCCTGTCGCGGCTTTTTGGAAACACCAGTGCCGGATGACATGATTACTTCCGTTTTAGAAGATGCGCAGCTAGCGCCTTCAAATTGCAATACTCAACCGTGGGAAACGCATATCGTTTCCGGAGAAAAACTAAAGGAATTGTCGGAGGCGCTGCTAAGGGAAAACAAAGCAGAAAGGTTTTCACCGGACTTTAGCTTTGATATGGATCAGTATTACGGTCGTTATAAAGAACGTTACTTCAACTTAGGCAAGACCATGTATGAGGCATTTAATGTTAAACGTGATGATAAAGAAGGCCGAAAAGACGTTTCAGACCTCAACTATAAATTCTTTAATGCGCCACATCTGGCTATACCCTTCATGCCATCATTTGGCGATAATGTACGTGTGGGCGGCGATATAGGAATGTATGGACAAACATTTCTTTTATCTCTTACAGCGCATGGCCTTGCCGGTATCCCACAGACATCCCTTGGCTTTTTCGCCAGAACTATAAGGGAAATATTAAATGTGCCCCAGGAGCTTAAAATGTTGTTCGGCATCTCATTTGGTTATCCCGACCCCACTGCACCAGGCAATTCATTTAAATTAGGACGGGATCCGATTACCAGCAATGTCATCTTTCACCAATAATATTTAGTATAACATGACAGCTGGCCATAATAAAAAAATGCTCATCGGATTAACTTCGGGCAACGGATACGGCTTTCAGCCGGGAGCCTGGCGCATACCTGGCGTTGATCCAACAAGCTATACAAGTTATGATGCACGCGTGAAGCATGCGCAGGCGGCAGAACGGGGCAAGTTCCAGTTTATCTTTCTGCCGGATGGGCCCTTCACTGATAATGCCTCTCTTCTTGAAACTGAAGCGCCCAACTTTAACCTCGATGTGATGATGACATTGGCAGCAGTGGCAAGGGAAACCAGTCGCATTGGCCTAGTAGCCACTGGTTCCACCACCTTTAATGCACCATATACACTGGCAAAACAATTTAAAGCACTCGATATCATGAGTCACGGGCGTGCCGGCTGGAACGCCATCACTTCGAACAGTAATGATGTGGCGGCAATCTACGGGCAAACCATCCCCTCCAGCAGAGACCGCTATGGACGTGCACATGAAGTAATTCAGCTCGTTCAGGCTTTTTGGGGAAGCTGGGGAAAAGAAGCATGGGTGCATAATCAGCAAAGCGGACAGTTTGCAAAACATGATGAGATGGCTACCGTTAGTTTAAAAGGAGATTATGTAAGTGCCAGGGGTACACTTTATATTCCACCATCAGAACAGGGGCAACCTATTGTATTTCACGCCGGCGGGAGCCCCAACGCGCATGAATTGGCCGGGCGGTTTGCAAATGTGGTTATCGGCGCTGCCTTCACCATTGAAGACGGCATACAGCAACGCAATGCATTTCGTGAAGCTGCAAAAAAATACGGACGTGATCCTGATGAGATTAAGTTTATCGCTGGAATGATGACGACTATCGTGAAAGACAGGCGTACAGGACTTAACCGCCGGCTACAGTTAATGGGACATCTTATTCCACAGCGGATAGCTTATCTGCAGCAGATGCTGGGCATAAGACTGGACAGAAACAATCTGTACGAACCGCTCTCAAAAGCACAATTGGCAGCTGCCCGCCCCTCCCCTTATGATCCGCGATCTGCCAATGCCCTTAAAATTGCAAAAGAAGGCTGGAGCCTGCAGGATATTATTGCACACGGCATTATTGATTATCATCCCGCGATTGTGGGTCCGGGTATTGAGGCAGCCGATCACATGCAGGCTTGGTTTGAGGCTGGCGCCTGCGATGGTTTCTGGATCTCCCCTGATATATTGGATGATGGTATTGATGCCTTTGTGGATGAGGTAGTTCCTATTTTACAGGAGCGCGGACTTTTTCACGAAGACTATGAAGGCTCAACACTCAGGGAGCATATCGGTGCACCAGAACAATACGGAATTGACCCGCGAGTATAAAATATAAAATAGATATGAAAATTATGAAAATAGGAATTGTTGGAACAGGTGCCATAGGAAGCATCCTGGCAGAGAAACTATCTCAGGCCGGTCATCACGTGAAAGTAACTAATACCAGAGCAATGCCTGAATTGGAAAAAATAGCGGCAAGTCTCGGCGCATCGGCAGCAACTATACAGGATGTTGTTAAAGACGTAGATGCCATCATCTTTTCCATGCCTTTCAATGCGTACAAAGACCTGCCAAAGGACTTATTGAAAGAAATACCGCAACACGTGGTAGTGATGGATACTTCCAACTATTATCCATTCAGGGATGGCGCGATTCCAGAACTGGAACAGCTATCCGAGAGCGAATATATTTCCAGAATACTGAATCGTCCACTGGTTAAGGTGTTTAATAATATCCTTGAATACACCCTCAAACACCATGGCAAAACAGCCGGTGCGGAAGGAAGGATTGCGATTTCTATAGCCGGAGATAATGAGGAACACAAAAAGTTAGTCACCCAGCTGGTTGATCTTACAGGTTTTGATACCGTTGATGGCGGAAGTCTGGCCGAATCCTGGAGACAACAGCCAGGCACGCCAGCCTATTGTACTGAATTGACTAAAGCAGAATTGAAACATGCATTGGCTACCGCTGAAAAAGGAAAGGCCCCAGCAATACGGGATTTCATCATGGACAAGCTGATGAAAAAGGATAGCTGGCCTTCATACGAGGAAATTTTAGCTGGTAACCGCTCACTTCAGCTAGGAAAAAATTAGTACACATACAATTTTCAGAGAACTCAAATGGAAAATAATCATAAGCCCACAATACTCGTTTTAGGTGCCAGCGGAACGATCGGCAAGCAAGTCGTAAAAGACCTTGAGGGAAGGTCAGTTAAACTACGGGTGACTTCCCGGAAACAGGAAGTGGTGGAACAACTCTGTAGTGAAGGGAAAGACTGCAAGTTTCTTGACCTTGACGACCCGGAAACGTTCGCACTTGCACTTGCCGGTGTTGACCGTGTCTTTCTATTGACTGGCTACACAGTTGCTATGCTCACACAGAGTAAAACATTAGTAGACGCTGCGAAAAAAGCAGGCGTAAGTCATATTGTACATGTGGGTGTTTTTGCGGAGTGGGATACAACCGATGCGCATTTTGCCTGGCACCAGATGATCGAAAAATACATTGAGGCAAGTGGTATTGCCTGGACACACCTGCATCCAAATATGTTTATGGAAGCCCTCACCAGTGCTTACTTACCCAAAAATCTGACATACACCACCTATTGGAAAGACCGTAGAGTGGGTTTATATTGCTTCAAGTGATATCGCTGCTGTGGCCGCCGAAGTTTTAGCGGGCGGACCTGACCGGCATGCCAGTGAACATTACTGGTTGAGCGTAGAGAGCCATGATGGAAAAGAAATCGCTGAGCTTATGAGCGAGGTGACCGGACTGGAAATCAACTGTGACGAAAAAGGCCTCGATGAATTTAAACAACTGATAGAAGTATGGATAGCTAACGGTGCGGATAGTTGGTATGCACGCGCAAACATTGAATTTATCAGACAAATGCTTGATGGGAGAATGTCATACATGGCCATGGTTCAAAATGATATTCCCTATATCCTCGGCAGACCAGCCAAAACAGTCAGGGAGTTTTTAGCTGAAAATAAAGCGATACTTGTAGCGTCGGCTAATAGCAAAGAGTAGATATACTTTGCTCACAGGCATAAATTTGAGGCTGTTGTCATGTCTGAAGAACGATATTTAATCCTTCTTCAGACAATTTTAGTTAAATTTCTATAAGATACCTGAAGGTTTGTATCTAAAGAGACATAATAGGTGCTGAACGATCAAATATGGCCTGGTCTGGTAGTTTAAAAATAAAGAGAGCCTGTGCTCATGGAATGATGACACAGGCTCTTCAACCTATTATTAACTATAACTAACCTGCATTACTTTGTGTGTTGCCGGATCCAATTGCTGATTAGCGTCAGCGCTTCAGGAGAAAACCCAGCTTTTATCGTTTTGTACTCCTGCGGTGTGCAGGTAACACAAGGCAAAAAAAGATGGTTCAGGCCGGGAAGCAAATGCGTTTCCACATGATTATTTCCACCTGCAGCAGCATAATTTTTCCAGTTGGCCAGATTTGACTGCGGGGACACCATCAGGTCTTTATCACCATTCAGCGCTAAAACCGGCACCTTCACCTGAGCAATAGTTTTGGCCGCATCAAATTTCAGGAAATACCTGTACCATGGCCCGATGGCATATCTTACATAACTGTAAATAGGAAAACGGAAATGGTCAAATTCGATGTTTAACGTTTTAAAATAGGCATCATCTTTAACTTTCCAGTCATTGTAAGTTGTATTTAGTTTATTCTCCAGACTATCAGAATCAGCATATTTAAAAGCTACATCAAACATTAATCCATTGATTTCGTTAGAACGTTTTTTATCTACTTCGGTAAGCTGCGAATTGTTCACCAGGTCCTGATTCTGCTGGATCAGGGAGGTATAACCGGAAGTAGCCAGTCCTGCTACGCTGACAATAAAGGCTACATCTTTACTTTTTGCAGCAGCGAGGGCACTGGCGGCACCACCTTCGCTGTGACCTAACAGACCAATCCTGGCGGGATTGATCTCTTTAATAGTTTTCAGGTATTGAATAGCTTTGAGTGCGTCATCTGCAAAATCTCCGGTAGTTGCGGTTTCATAAGTACCCGTAGTTTTGCCGGTACCGCGGTCGTCTAAACGAAGTACAGCGATACCATTACTGCTCAGGTAATCCGCAATTTCTTTGAACAGTGGATGACCCGCCATCATACCGTCTCTATCCTGCTGATAACTACCAGAAACGATAACCACAGCAGGCACATTTTTCTTTCCTTTAGGCACAGTTAAGACACCTGCGAAGGAGATCGTATCACCTTCACTCTTGAAACTTACCGTAGTCTCTGTGTATTTTTTCAGCGCTGTTTTTGTAGCAGCCGGCTTTTCAGCTGCAGTTGTTGCTTGTGACGATCCTTGTTGCGCATTTCCCACATTAAAGCAAAAAAGGAAGGATAGTAATATAAAAAAGTTTTTCATGTTATTTTGCTGTTTTAGTCATTTCAACGAGTGTAGAGATATCATCTGCTAATGCAGAAGCACTTCCATTATAGCCTACGGAGATGAAACGGAGTTTGCCGTTTTTGTCGATAAATAACTTCTGAGGTATTCCGGAAATAGTAAATTCTTTGCAGATACGATCGAAAACTTCACTGTTTTGCTTAGACCCGGCTGCTGTATTATCAAATAGGATATTAAAAGGGTAATTGTTCTCTTTAATGTATTTCATCACTTCTGCTTTATAAGTTGTACCACGCTCTTCGGTATCTACAAAATAGAAAACAACATCTTTATCGTTTTTGTATTTTTCTACCGCCAGTTTCATCCCCGGGAAAGAAGCCTTGCAAGGCACACACCATGTAGCCCAGAAATCAAGTACAACAGTTTTACCACGCAATGCTTTTGAGCTGACTACTTTACCATTCATGTCTTTCATAGACCATTCTGGCATCGCTTTATTGATCATTCCCTCCGCTACCATTTTCTCAAACTCCGCTTTATCAGCCGGATTTTTTAATTTGTTCAGGTATTCATCATATCCTTTATCGGAACCATTTTGCTTCACATAATCTGCTTTAACCATTTCCAGCATTTCGGGCGTTGCCTGATTATTGTACAAGCTATATTTCAGCACTTCATTTAAGTGTGTAGTCTCACCTCTCTTTTGGAGCAGGGTGGTGTAGTAGTTATTGACAGTCGCGTCTTTATATTCCAGGTATTTCTCTATCAGCTCGGTATATTTGAAAGCTTCATCGTCTCTGCCTGCATGTATTAACAGACCGATATAAGGAATGTATTCAAATTTGGCCCGTTCCTGTTCCCAATTAGTTTTCCATTCCAGGGGTGATAAATAAGCTAAATCAGCAGGCTGGTTGGCAAGAAAATAATTATATCTTGTCAGCAGTAATTCTGTCTTATTCAACAACCTATCTTCTGGTTCATCTTTGCGTTTATAAGGGATACCGACTATCTTATAGAAAACAGTAGATAAAATGTTATATGGCAATACATCGATGTATTTCTTAAGATAGTCATCATTTTTATTCAGGTAACCACCAATAACAATGATATTCTGATAAACTGTACCGTAATTGATAAAATTCTCTTTATCAAACTCTGCATTCGTTTCAGTTACAGGGAAATCTGCAAGGAACTTTTCAGATGCCTTAATCAGTGCAGGCATTTCTTTGTTTGTACTGATACTTCTGTAAGCCGCCACCTTAGCAAGACTACCTTTAGGGAATTTCCTGGTAAGAATATTGTCGATAGAATCTTTTAGTTTTGCATCTCCCATCACATTTCCACTGATGCTTCTTGCCTTTAACAATTCATCTTCAGTAGCATCTGTTCTGGTAAGGAAAGCAATGACTGCTTTCAATTTGGGTGTAGCCTCATCTTTAAGATAATTTTTCACCGCGATGGAATAAGGAACTACAAGTTTAGATTTGTGAGCCTGGTTAAAAGTAATTTCCTGGCTAAACCACATGTAGGTTGCCGTATCGCTAATACCTTTAGATTTCATATAACCAGGAATATCCATTCCGGTTTTCGGAGAACGGGCCACTCCCCAGCCCAGGTAAGATCCCGGAGCGAGTTTGCCGGGACGGTCCTTATCCTGCAACATGATAAAATAACCAGTATCATGATTGTTATCGGTAAGGGTATCAGATTTAAATTTAACAGCTAAAAATCCGCAATCTGCAGGTGTTTTAAAGCTGGCTTTCCAAAGATTGTTTGCACCGCTGAAAGGCACATCTGCTGCCACCCATTTATAGTTGATATATTGATAAACTACTGAAGTGATGTTTTGCTTGCCTTCAAGAGGTGTTCCCTTGGCATCATAAGACATTTCTATGGTCTGGCCATTAGTTGGCTTTTCAGGTTTGAAGGTGAAATTGGGATGAAGTTGCGCAAAGCCAGTTACGGCTATGCACATGGTCATCAGAAGGAGTAAACTCTTTTTTGTTAAGGATTTCATGTTGTGTGTTTAATTATCAATCGAATTATATGAATGCCACGAAGCAACACCTGTCGTTAGCTTTTGGCAATCATGGGTATAAAATTTTAATCTGCCTTACGCGCAAGTTCTACCATCATGCTAATCTCATCTACCAATTCTGAAGGACTGCCCATATAGCCTACTTCTGAGAAGCGCAGTTTTCCATTCTTGTCGATTACCATTTTATGCGGGATGGGACCAACACCGAAGCTTTTTGACAGTTTAGCATCTGCATCAAACAGCACCTCAAAATCGAAATTATGGTCCTTCAGGTACTTTTTCACGTAGCTTTCATAATCCTTGATGTGCTCCTGTGTATCCACAAAGAAAAATGCCACATCCTTATCGTTTTTATATTTTTCTACGGCCATTTTCATTCCCGGAAAAGCTGCCTTACAAGGTGCACACCAGGAAGCCCAGAAGTCCAGCACCACCACTTTACCTTTTTGATCGCTTAATTTTACCAGCTTACCATTGTTATTTTTCACGCTGAATTCCGGCAAATCCTTTTTGATCATAGATTTATTCACCTTACTTTCCAGTTCTGCGTTTAATTTCACATCCTTTAAAGAGGCGAGATAAGTATCATAACCTTTTTCAGATTTGTGCAGGGCGATATAGTTCTTTTTCATCATTTCCAGCATCAAAGGTGTCACCTGGTTTTTCTTCATACTGCTTTCCAATACAAACTTCAGCTTTTCCGGTTGACCTGCTCTTTCCAGCAATATGGCCGTCACCTCATTTAGCGGAGAATTACCATATTCATATTTTTGCTGTGCAGCATTTGCGAAACCAAGTGCCGCCTCATCTTTGTTCAGGTGCATCAGGATATCGGCGTATACTCCGGCATTGCCCATGTATACATCCATAAAATGCTCTGGCTGTGCGTCATTAAATTCCATTAATCTATCCATTGTTGGTCGCGCATATACGTAAGCCTCTTTCGCTGTAAAACTTTTGAGCGAAACATAAGGTACATACATACACTTATAAAAAACATCGGCTAAACTAGCAAACGGCATTTGTGTAATGTACTTTTTGAAAGTTACAGAGTCTTTTTCTACTGAAGCAAGGATCGCAATAGTGCTGTATATTTTAGCATACTGTATTCTGTTTGCCTGGTCAAATGCACGGTCTGCCCTATCCATGGGGAAACGTTCAAGGAAACTGATATAAAGGGGCAGCAATTTTTTATAATCCCTTTCCGCACCGATCAATTTCATCGCTGCCAGTTTCTCCGGATTCCGGCTTTTGATAGCCGCAGAATCAATCGAAGCAATTACATTTGCCATAGAATCTGCTGAAGCAGGTAATTCTAAAATTTCGGCGTATACGCGTTTGATGTTATTCAAATCCTTTTCTGTCAAATCAGGCAGATTTTTCATATAAGCAATATCTCTCACTGCTGCTTTTTTTGCTTTATCGGCATTTACTTTTTTGAGCACTTTCAAATGCGCATAAAAAATATTTCTTTTGCTTGAAGGCACGTAACGCAATTGCTGCTGCATCCAGTACACCACCACATCATCTCCAATCAAAAATTGCGTTTTAGTAAAGTCAGGAAACATTTCAGGTACTGAAGCATTTCTCAGGAATGCCCATCCTGCATAAGCACCAGGAACATTTTTACCATCTTTTCCAAATAAAAGCCAGCCATAGGCCATTGACTGACCAATATCAACTGATTTTCCACTTTTAAATTTGAAGGCCACCAAACTCGCATCTTCTGGTAAAAGATAGTTGGCCGTCCATAGGCTGTCTTTTTTCTCCAGAACAATATCATTTGTTCTCCACTGATAGTTACAGAACTGGTACACCGTCGCCGTGATTTTCTTTTTTCCTTCCAGCGCTGTGCCTTTAGGATTATAAATCACCCCTACCTGCTCACCTGCAACAGGTTTTTCAGTGCTCAACGTAAAATTTCTGACCTGCGCAAAAAGTGACAGGTTAGTAATTGCAAGCATCATAGTGATGCCTGCAAGGAATAATTTTTTCATAGGAATTTAATTGATGTTTAAGTGTGATGAAGCTTGCACAAGATGATCTGTACGATCTCGTCTTATGCAAGCTTCATAAAAAATTTTTATAAAATGAACGCCTATAGATTCCCCGCACCTCTTGGTTTAGCAGTGATGTCCGCAACTCTGCCAAAACCTTCAAATTTGTTCAGCGGTGTCGGATTGATTACAGCGGTAGTCGGATTAATCCCGAGCTCATATACCCTACCCTGTGTACCATCCCAGGTTCCTACATACAATATAGTACCATCTACAGCAGCCAGGTTAGCATTTGGCGTAGGTTTATACACTTTCATACAAGTGATCGTTTCTCCGGCAGGTGCAGTAAATCCAACCGTGGGGCGGTTACTTGTGGTATAGTCATACAAATAGATTTTGCTGGCAGTTCCATAATAACAGATGTTGGATGCCTTGTTTCCCTGATAGAACAAAGCCTGATCAATTTCAGGCAGATTGGTCATTTCACTACTGCGTACACCCAATAACCCATTATCAGAGGTAGCAAAATTAATTACATATAACCATCTGCGTGTACCAGTTTTCTCTTTAAAAAAGGCGAGAGTGTAATTGCTGATCCCACGATCCATACCTACCATATCCATTCCGATATTGGTCAGGTTAAATGGCTGTTCTGCATTTCCCGGTGTACGGAAGTCAGTTATGGTGCCGGCAGTAGCCGATGTAGGACGGATAAAACGGCCATACTTTTGATCATAGCCCACAGCAATCAGTGAGCCGGAACATGCATTTACAGTAAAGGGAGCCAGGTTATAATCGCCTGTCAAAGCAGCAGAATAAGAAGCTACCAGTTGATCTGAAGCATTGGTAAAATACATTTTCCCATCGTTGATCAGCGTTTCATAAGAGCTGATATCACTTAAGTTATGCGCCTGCGGATTGATCACAGTGCCTGGTCTTAAAAATAAAGATCCGTTATCCCTAAGAAAGCTGAAGTCATTTCCGCTCACTCTTTGCAGTTGTGTACTGGTTCCAACAGTTACCCAGTTGGTTACTATCGCACTAAAGCTGGTTCTTCTGCTCGGACTGATAAAACGGCCTACGCCAGGTAAGCCGGCGCCTGTTGCAGAAAGATACAGGTTTCTGATTCTTTTTTCAGGAATAGCAGTAAGGGGCACTGCATTGCGGGTGACTAAAAAGTCGACATCTGAGGTTACTCCTGCAGTGTGCAGCACCAGTACGCCGTATTCCATTCCGGCAGATACGCTCAGGTCGAAAACAATATTTGTTTTCGCCTGGTTTTTAGTGTCCGTAACGATGAGTTCTACATTATACAAGCCAATCTGATCAGCAATAGGTACGTTTAACCTGCGTAAGGTTGAAAGTACTCTCGGCACATTTGTTTGTCCTGTAGCGACCGTTGTTTTGTACAATTGCCATTTATAGGTTAAACTGGTAGTGTCTATTCCGTTCATCCTGATTTTCGGATCAATAATTAAATTCGCATAACGCTCAATAGAATAACTTGCAGGCACCTGAGTGGTATCCAGCACAGGGGTATTTACAGTAGTATAATCATATTTCCCGAGGTCTTTTTTACAGGAAACCGCCAGCGTAAGCAGTACTCCGATACAAAAGTACAGGGATAGTCTAATCGTTTTCATAATTCTTTCTTTAAGGGTTAGTTTGGAAAGGTGATCGGTGTTCCGGTCTCATCTGTTAATGGTGCAGCATGCGTTGCATTATAAGTTGCAAGCCCTTCTTTAACCCGCAGCTTGATGTCGTTCATCATACTGTTGGAATATTCACCCGGATTAAGCGGTACCCTGCCACTTTGCTGTAGTGGGAAATCACTGATTCCGGTTGTATTCACCACAAAGCGGAACTTTTCCTTACTGTAGGGTCCGAAGTAAAAGCTTAGACCAATCAACGTATCCCAGTTTGTTGGTTTAACCACATCCTCACTCCAGGTTAAAGTAAAAGTTTGATCCTCTACTACACCAGGCTTAAAGTTCTCATTAGCAGCAATAGTCAGGTTGAGGGTTAAGCTTGTATTCCTGATATCCAGGGTACGGTTCAGTAATACCGGTAAAAATCCTTCTACCTGTCCTGCTTTAATCATCCCATTTAAAAATACATAATGCACACCCTCTGTTGCCGTAGTTCCGGTTGCAATAGTTGCTCCTTTCAGCACACGGTCATAATTAGTGGCCAATCCCATGGTTTTCACCTTAATCTTAACCGTATCCGCAACCACCGCAGCCGGCAGTGAAAGGAAAGAAAAAGATTTGGAAGAGATTCTTGTTTGTACAAGATCCGTTGCGCGTTCAAAAAAATACAGCCTTGGGTCATCTTCATAAGTGTCGATCTCCTTTGCGCAGGAGCCTAACAGGCCTGTTAATAAAGTAACAGACAATATCAATAGTGTTCTGAATTTCGTAGTCATGTCTTTATGTATTATCTGTTTCCGTATTCTATTTCCTGATCTGGTTTTGGAAAAACATATACCGCGTTAGTACCTGTAGCAGTGGTATAGGCAATGGTTGGAGAGTTTACCCGCTTGTAATAGTAAAACAGCTGACCTTCACATATAAATTCCCTGCGGTATTCTTTAAATATTTCATTCTGGATCTGCTCAGCCGTATAGGTAGCCGGAACTACGGTGGTCTGTGCTCTGTTTAGCCTTACATAATTCAAATAATCTACAGCAGCCTGTGGATCGGTGTCTTTTAAACATTCTGCAGCAATGTAATACATTTCAGATACCCTGATGATGGGCATTTTATTTCCATAAAAGGCAAGTCCGTTTGCCAGCGGAACCAGTTTCGTGGGAAACAGGATAGAAGTTACATCAGCAGTTGACGTTAAATAAATCAGACGGTAATCAGACGAGGCATTATCCATTTCTGCCAGGTAATTAGCTGCACTTTTTCCCAGTAAACTGGTAGATGTCCTTGAAAAATAATTGGTGGCCGTTGCTGCAATATTGTTGATGTTCAAAGCAAAAATGATTTCATCCTGAAATAACCGGTCGTTACCATTGATGATATTTGCCTGCTGTGCTGCGGGATATCTGCCAGAAGTGATCACTTCTCTTGCACAAATCAGTGCATTTGTTCTGTCACCAGCATACAGGTAAACACGGGCCTGTAAAGCTTTAACTGCATAATAGTTGAACTTATAAATTCTATCCCTTAAGTATCCTGTAGACGTTTTCCCTTGTAAAATCGGGTCGGCACCTCTTAAAGCATCCGCCGCAATGGCCAGGTCTGCCTGAATTTTAGTCAGCACCGCTGTTACGGTAGATGTTGGTGTAGCCTTAGGCTCAATAGTTTCTACATAAGGAATTGCCAAAGCTGTAGCTCCACCTGCAGATGCCGGTGCCGGGGCAAACATTCTCAACAAATCGAAGTGCAGGAAAGCACGCAAACCGTAGGCTTCACCTTTGATAATATTCATCGTGGATGCAGAAAACAATGCCGGATCTGCCGAATTGATATTCATGATCAGGCTGTTGGTATTGGCTACCACCGTATACATTTTTGCCCAGGAAGCATCAATTTTGGTTTTGATCGAATCCTGTGCGTAATTGAAAGTTTCATAGCCGCCATAGCTGGAACCATTCACAGTGGTGTATTCTCTTGCCAGTACATCCAGCATACCAAAAGTGAGTTCTTTTCCGTATAAACCGTTAGCGGTCATATCTAAATACACCCCGGTCAGGGCATCTTTATAGCCCTGTTCATTTCTAAAGGCCACTGAAGCTTCTACCTCAGTTTTAGGCTTAACTTCCAGCCATTTTTTGCAGGAAGAGGTTGCCATTGCTGCAATCAGCAGTAAAACAATATAAATATTCTTCATGTTCTTATCTTAAAAGTTAGCTTGTATGGACATTGATATGGTACGTGCATAAGGGTAATCCAAACCACGTTCTGTTTTCACTGTTGCTACCCTGGCGATATCGTTCAGATTCAAAGCAACGTTAATACGGCTTTTATTATTCGGCCCCATGAACTTCAATTTGTTAAAATCATAACCTATGCTGATAGAAGAAAAAGTAAGTTCATTCAGGTCCTGAACAAATCTGGAGGTAGGTTTAGTAGGTGTAATGTCTGCGATGTCTTTATAGATGGCAGCCTGACCCGGAGTGGTCCAGCGTTGCTCCAATGCTCTTACGTCCACATTATAGATAAAATCAGCATTCTCTACCTTCTGAACCAGACTGGTATTATAAGCCTGGCCGCCTAATCTGAATTGAAAAGCGAAGTTGACCGTCAGGTTTTTATACCTCACATTACTCCCAAAAGATCCGTTCATATAGGGATTTGCATCACCCCCTACTACATAATCTTCAGCAGACCATATATAGGTTTGAGAGCCGTCTCTTTTCACAAAAATCTCTCTGCCGTTAGATGGATCGATACCCAGCGAAGGTACTACCCAGATGGCGGACATAGATTGTCCGGGAACGTAACGGGTAGATGGATTTTGTCTTAGTGCACGTTCTGCAGCAGTGGAACCAGAATTCAATTTATTCTCATCTTCTGCTGCATTCAATTGTTCCAGTGAACTGGACACATTTCTGATCTTGTTGGTATTGTGAGCCGCATTCACAAATACGGTTACAAATGTGTTGCTAGAGGAGTTGTTGTACACGCGCATACTGGCACCTACCTGGTAACCCTGATTGCGCACCTGTCCGATGTTTTCCTTATAAGTGCTAAATCCTGTTGACAAAGGCAATACCTGGTCCGAAAGCAGGTTCTGTGTATCTTTGATATAAGCATCAAAGCGCAGGCTTAGTTTCTGGAACAGGCTGATGTCCATACCAATGTTTTTATCCATTACTTTCTGCCATTGCAAATCCGGATTGGCCAGTGAAATCAGGTTAAAACCTACATCACCGTTATAGTTTTGCGCAGTATTGTACCTGTAGGAAGTTAAAGCATCATAGGCACTGAAGTTTTGTGTACCGGTACTACCAATACTGGCCCTGATTTTCAGCATGTCTACTTTTCCTTTAAGGCTTTGCATGAAAGCTTCGTTGTGGATGTTCCAGCCCAGGCCGGCCGACCAGAAATTACCCCATCTGTTGTTTGCCCCAAATTGTGAACTGGCATTGGTACGGAAACTTAAATCTGCTAAAAAGCGATTATCGTAAGCATAATTTGCAGCTGTAGTCACAGACATTGTACGTGCCGTATTTTCTGAGCCTGTGGGTTTTGATCCGTCACGGTATTTGTAACCTGCTGAGATGAAATCCAGGTTATCGTTCGGAAAGCCCACCGCTGTCATTCCATTGATATTTGTTACGTTTTGCGTGATGGAATAAATGGCATTGGCCAGCAACTGGTGTTTTCCACGGTCAAATGTATAAGCCGCACCGATGTCACTGCTAACGGCTGAGTTATTCCCATTGGTAATCGTGTATTCACCTCTTTCCTGATACAATGGAGAATTTACCGGAATAGCTGCATAACGTGTATTATTTGCAGAGATATAATTCTCCGTGTTATTATTTTGCATATTTAAACCTACACGACCGGTAAATCTCAATACTTTTGAGGGTCTCCACTCTGTGTAAAAATTCTCAACGATATTGGTGTATTTACTGTTGTTTTTCGAGTTGAGTTCGCCGTTATATAAAGGATTGTATACTGTAGTTCCAAAATTGGTGTAAGTTGGGATGAGATGGCCCGACTCATCATTGATTCTCCAGTATGGATTCATCCTTGCATAGTCACCAAAAGATCCATAAGGAGAGTTATTAGCCGTATTTTTGTCGATCGTCAATATGTTATTAAAAGAGAACTTATCGATCCTGTAAGACAAATTAACAGAACCGCTGATCGTAGTCCGGTCCGAACCTTTCATTACCCCAATGTTTTTGTTGTAATTCATGTTCGCAGAATACCTTAAAGCCTGATCACCACCATCCACCATTACACTATGGCGTTGTCCGTAGCCATTTTGCAGCGGCTGAGAAAGCCAGTAAGAATCAACGCCCTCTAAAGCTGCTTTTTGATTGATCGCATACTGAGCTGTCAGTACCGCCTCATTTACCGGATTCGAAGAAACATATCTTCCTGCAAGTACCTCCGCCTGCACTTTCTGCGCAGAATTGGTCAGTTTGTAACTTGACAGGTCAGGCGCTTCCAGGTTTAAACTTGCGGAATAGGACACACGCAATGCACCCGGCTCTGGTTTTACCGTTTCCACCACCACTACACCATTACCCGCTTTTGACCCGTAAATGGCCTTGGCAGAAGCATCTTTCAGTATGGTAACGCTCTTGATCATGTTGATGTTCAAATCATAAATCCGCTGCAGTGTAGTTTCAAAGCCATCCAGGATAAACAGGGGTTGGTTTGGTGCATTCGCGTATTGGTCGCCCACATTGGGAAATCCTGTCTGCCCCCGCAGCTGCACATCCGGCAGGGCGTTCGGATTTGACCCCAGACTGTTGTTCTCCACGATGACGAAGGAAGGATCAAGAATTGCCAGTGCAGCAATTACGTTTTGGTTGGTTACCACCTTGATCTGTGCACTGTTAAAAGTAGCTACTGCCCCGGTAAAATTGCCCACCTTACGATCGAACAAACCATTGTTAATCACCACCTCATCCAGACTTTTTTGGTCTGTCTGCAGCTGAATGAGTTTATAGGCACCGCTCTTAATGGTTACCCTTTTGGTTGCAAATCCAATGTACCGTATCTCGAGCACGGCATTAGAATCCGGAACAGCTAAACTGTAATAGCCGTTATTGTCTGTAGTTGCCCCGGTTTTAGTACCTACCACCCAGATATTTGCACTAGGTACTCCCCGTTTACTTTCATCGATCACCCGTCCATTGATTTGGATCGGATCTGCATTAGTGGCATTATTTTTTAAGTAGAGGTTTTCTTCATTCGCTTTTTTACTATTTGTTGCTATTGTTTTAAGACTGATAACGATGTGGCGGTTTACCTGTTTAAATTCTAAATCAGAATGAGCAAGCAGTGCTTTCAGTAACTGATCAACCGTGGTGGTTGTTTCTTTCAGGTTCAGTAATGCCAGATCTTTCATATCTTCTTTTCTGTAGAGAAAATGGAAAGGCGTTTGTCTTTCGATCTTGTCGAGTGCATTGACCAGACTTTCTTTTTTTAAAGTGATCCGGACTTTTACGGTTTCCATTTCCTGCCCTTTTGCTGCAGACGCGGTTAACAATTGTGCTGAAATGGTGACCACCAGAAAGGTTAAACAAGTGATACGCATAAAATCAATTAAGAGTTTTTTGTTTACGTGCCGGACATAGCATGCCCTGTATCTTGCTGCTATTGCAGAAAAAATCATATATTCGAATGTTTGTGTGATTTACAATCTGAGAATTACATTAATGCCGGGCCTGCCCCACTATGGAGTAGCCCAAAGGTTCTGCAGCATCATCAAACCCCCATTTGATTGATGTAGCAGGACCTTTTTGTTATGTTGGTTTGCTTGCGGTCATGGTTTTTAGTTGATTTTAGGTTTTATGATAGCCTCCCTGGTTGAAGGATTGTAATCGTATGTTGCATTGTTGAAATCACAGATCAGCGCAAGAAAATCTGTCAGGCGCTGATTTTCAAATAACGTAGTGGTAAAATGTGCTGCGGCCAGTTGTTGATCCTGAATGGTAATTTTAACATTAAAGCGCTCCTGTAAAAGCAATACAGCCTGTTTAAACTCGATATCATTAAAGAGCAGGTCTTTCTCCCGCCATAAAACTGTTTGATCTGCATTGATTTTGTTCACCATCGCCTTATCTTCCTTTACGTTATAAACCACTTGTTGGTTCGGTATCAATGTGCCCAGTGTTCTGCTCGCTTTTTTTACAATTACTTTACCCCTGATGACTGTTACGGTGATTTTGCCACCTTCCTGACGGGAATCAATATCGAATGCAGTTCCAAGAACAGTGGTTTTTACCGTACCGGTGTGTACGATAAAAGGCTGATGCGTTAAATGTTTAATATCAAAGAATGCTTTACCGGTCAGATAAACTTCACGGGTAGACTCACCATCAAATGAAGCCGGGTAGGTTAACCGACTGCCTGCACTTAAAATCACGGTACTTCCATCCGGTAACTGGATCAGGTCGTTCGTGGCAGATGCAGGTTGGGTATGCTTAGAAACCATTTGAGATGCTTTTTCCTGCGGCAGCTTTAAAAATAAAAGACCTGCAGTAAGTAATAACAAGAGCATAGCAGCGACTGCCGTGAGCGTCTTCCAGCTGTAAGGCATTTTCTTAACGATTGTACCTTTACCAATGGATTGCTCTATTTTATTGAATAACAATTCCTCTCTGCCTTTTTGCCCGCCCATCGTGGTTTCGTTCCATTCTTCTGAAACCTGGAAATGATTGAAATAGCGATTATACAATAGTATATCAGCTGCATCAGCGCTGCCATTATTTATTCTTTCCAATAGCTGAAGGAATTCTTCTTGTTTCATTTATGTTGCCTTATCATGGTAATACCTTCCCCTTCGGGACGCTTATATCTATAAGGCACTTCAAAAGCAACCAACCCCACAACAAAAACAAAAAAAAATTACATCAGCCAGCTTTCCGACCAAAAACAACATTAAAAAAGGAAACAGTTAAGGTTAAAAACAGAAATCTAGCTCAGAAAAACTACCAGAGCGACAATAAAAACTCTCATAAAAGACACTTTAAGTCTTTTTATAGCCGTAGTCATCTGTCTTTCTACCGCTTTTTCAGAAATACCCATTTTTTCAGCAATTTCTTTATTACTCAATTGTTCTGTCCGGCTTAAAAGAAATACTTCTTTACATCTTGCAGGCAGTCCTTCCGTAAATTGAACGATTGCAGTCTTGAGCTCTTTCAATTCAAGCTCACTGTCTGAATTGTTAAATGAAGCTTCTATTTTTTCCATTTCATTATGGAAGGATTCCCGGAGCCGGGTATTCCGAAGGGCATTCGCCACTTTATATTTCACAGCAGAGATCAGGTAAGACTTTAAGGATGTGACCTCCAGGTCTTCCCTATGGTTCCAAATCCATATAAAAACATCCTGCAGTACGTCCATACAGCTGTCATGGTCTTTCAGCACGTTAAAGGCTGCAGTGTACATGGAAGACCAATACCGTCTGTAGATTTCATCAAAAGCCGCTCTGCTGCTGGTATTTAGCAGATTTACTAACTCTATATCTGAATAGTCTTTATACATGAAGTTTAGGTGTGGTAAACCAAATTTATGAAATTATAATTGGTTAGACACATAAAAATACGGTACTATAAAAAATAGAACAGATAGTTAAGATTAAAAGTAATTTTTTAATACTGCGTTTAAAAACGCCGGCTAATCTGCTGATCTACAAATAGGATATCATGGTATAGAAAGCTAAAAGAGCAAACATAGAAAAAATCAAGCCCAAGTGAAACCTATTTAACACCTGTATCTGTTCTTTGGAGAAACAATAACCTTATTTGTTGCGGGCGGCACCATTTTAGTCATTATCGGATTAGTACTGGCGGGTATAAAAAAGCGCTCCGGGAGTATGCATCAGTGAAAAAGGCCACGCCGTAGCGTAGCCTTTTTCACGGAATCCTTTATTTACCGTTATAGTCTGCATCACTTACCTTCTCCATCCAGTCTACCACCTTACCGTTCAGGTTTTCCTGAATAGCGATATGCGTCATCCCTGTAGTCGCGGTTGCGCCATGCCAGTGCTTTTCATCTGGCTCAAACCACACCACATCGCCGGGATGTATTGTTTCAACCGGACCATGCTCACGCTGCACCCATCCACAGCCCGCCGTCACAATCAATGTTTGTCCCAGTGGATGCGTATGCCAGGCCGTTCTCGCACCCGGTTCAAAAGTAACACTGGCAGCCACAGCACGCCTTGCTTCATTGGCATCAAACAGCGGATCTACCCGCACTGCTCCGGTAAACCAATCTTCTGGTCCTTTACCGGAAGGTTTTGAACCTACTCTTGTTATTTCCATAATCTTTTATTTGTATTTAAAAAGTTGAAGCATCTATCACATACCTGTAACGTGCTTCTTTGTTTAAAATTTTGGGCCAGGCTTCATTCACTGTCTCTGCCCTGATCACCTATTGCGGCAGCACATGATTATCCGCATAATAATGAAGCACCTCCTGTGTTTCGGGCATACCGCCAATAACAGATCTGCTTTACCCCGGTATCCCGGCAACCTTAACATCTTATTAATATGTGTTTATCTAATTTTGCATGGAATGGATAATGTTAAATCAGATAAAGAGCTGATCAAAGAGATTTCTACAGGTAACGAACTTGCCTTTCAACAACTTTTTGACCGTCACTGGAAGCCGCTTTACGCTTTTGTTGACCGTCTGATTGATGATGAAGACCAAACCAAAGATATTCTGCAAAATAGCTTTATGGAAATCTGGAAACGAAAAGAAACTTTGTTCGTTGACGATTCCCTGATGCCCTTATTGATTAAAATTGCTAAAAATGAAGTCATTACTTTATTCCGCCGGAACAAGGTACGCCTGGCAGGAGATCAAATCCTGATCAGCAAACTTCACCGGATGGAGGAAGCCGATGACAGGCTGATTGCTGCGGAGCTGAAACAGGAGATTGATAACGAACTGGTGAAAATGCCCTTCAATATGCGGCAGTGCTTCCGCCTCAGCAAATTTGAAAACAAGACTGTCAAAGAAATTGCCCTGGAGCTGCGGCTTTCAGAACAAACCGTAAAAAATAATATTTCCGAAGCTTTGCGCCGCCTCAGAACGGCATTGCTCAACAGCGATGCAGGCTATCTCGCATTATTCTCTCTCGCTCTTTTAAACTTAACATAAGTTTAACAATTAGTCAAAGTACTTTTTGACCTTTCATCCGCTTTGTAGCTGAATGAAAAGAAAAAGTGACCGATTTTTAAAAGATAAACTGCTCCGCTATCAAAATGATAAATTAGACAGGGAGGAAAAGACAATTATAGATAATTGGTTTGAAGCCGAACGACTAGCCTCAGCGGATCAGTTTCCAAAAAACGAACGGGATGCGGAACAAGTACGAGTGGAAATATCCGCACGGCTGCATCAACAAATCAACCCGGCAAAGACCTACAGATTACCCTATTACTGGCTGGGCATCGCCTGCTCTTTATTCCTGGTGATCAGTATCGCTATTTACTATCAGCAACAATGGATGCCAAACAGTAGTACGCCAGTCGCAGTTGAACAGGTTTTCCATACGCCCAATGGTAAAATGAATAAAATTACCCTAAAAGATGGCACAGAAATATGGATGAATGCGGGCACCACATTGAGAGTGGCGGCTGACTTTAGCCATTCACCTGAGCGAAAAGTTTACCTCGACCAGGGTGAAGCCTTCTTTAGCGTAAAACGCGATACCCTCAGACCCTTCAGCATTGCCACGAAAAATATGCTGACCACCGTTTTAGGAACATCCTTCAATATCCGCGCTTACCCGGAAAGTAAGATTTACCAGGTAGCGGTAAACACAGGCAAGGTTAAGGTGGCCAGAAAAGACAACAAACACTGGAATTTACTGAGTAAGGGACTGCTCAAAGGAGAAGTCCTCACCTACCATACCCTTTCCGGAAAGACAGATATCGCGCCGCAGCATGCAAAACTGATCAGCAATTGGAGAACTAACCAGGAGATCTACGCAGATGGTCTTACGCTGAGCGAGATTGGCGCACAGATTTCCAGGCAGTATGCAATTGAGGTTAAAGTAACAAAAGACGAAAACCAGAAATATCACCTGATCCTGCCACATGAGGATCTTAAAATCGTACTGCAGCGGCTCACCATAGCTACGGGTATGAATTACCAACTCAGCCAATCACAATTAATTATTAATCCAGCCAGACAATGATATAAGAGATAAACAAACGAAAAAAGCCGAAAGTGTTCCCGCACTTCCGGCTCCGGCCAGGGCTGAAGCAGCGCTGCCTGATTTAAATTAATCCCGAAAAATTAAAATAAGAATTAAATATGCAATATTATTACCAATTATCACGAATTATACAAACGAATTGCCAGTTTTTAACGAAACTGAATAGCCTCGTACTGGTTATTTTACTTTCCTTTTCCATACATACTGCAAGTGCACAGTCCACCGATGCATCAGTTACAGGAAAGGTCACAGATGAAAAAGGAGTAGCTGTTCCGGGAGCCTCTGTTGTATTAAGGAACGAATCTACAGGTTTCCGCGCAGTAACCACCACCACTAAAGACGGACTGTATAACCTGATCCAGCTTCCCCTGGGCAGGCCCTATACGATTACGGTAACTTATGTGGGATTCCCAAAACAGGTAAAGGGCGACCTCTCCCTGAACCAGGGTGATAACATCGTAGCGAATTTCCGGTTAACAGAAGGAAATACCGAATTGAAAGAAGTAAATATCAACGCCAATGGGCTAAGTAAAAGGATAGACCGTTTTGGTGCGAGTACAGCCATTACCGCGCAGAATATTCAGCAACTCCCTACGCAAAACAGGAACTTCAACAATTTGTCCGCCCTGGCCCCTACTACCAACGGAACAAATATCAGCGGTCAGCGTGCCTCTTCTACAAACTATACCATTGACGGTGCAAGTGCCCGTAATAATCTTACCTCGGGCGCGATCGGCAGCGGTCCCTATTCATTGTCGCTCGAAGCTATCCGTGAATTTGAAGTTTCCACCAATGTGTACGATACCTATAGAGGACGTGAAGGCGGTGGTACCGTAAGTGCAGTCACCAAATCAGGTACAAATACCTTAACAGGATCTGTTTTTGACTATTACCGCTCAGATTTTCTGGCCAGCCCGAACGACATCAGAGGGAATAAACGTGAGCAGAAATTTACCACCAACCAATATGGATTTAGTTTAGGCGGTGCAATCATTAAAGACAAACTCCATTTTTTCACCGCACTTGACCGTCAGGATGAAAGTATGCCCTTTCAGATTGGTGATATCCGCGATGATGCAGACGCCATCAGTCTCGGCATCAGTAAAGGTGCGCTCGATAGCGTAGTCAACATTGGTCGCGCCAAATACGGTCTCGGCAGTGGTCCCCAGGTAGGTGAATTCAAAAGAAAAACCCTCGCTAACACTTTCTTTGCCCGTTTAGACTGGCAAATTAATGATAAAAACAGGTTAACCATCCGTAATAACTATTCTGACTGGAACAACCCTGTAAGTAACAGCGACAACTCCAATATTAACCTTTTTGAAGTATGGGGAGATTTCAAATCAAAAGAAAACAGCACACTCGTTTCCCTTCGTTCTCAAATTAAACCCAACTTCCTCAATGAGCTGAAAGTACAATATCAGACAGCAACCCGGAATTATGTACCCAACAGTGAATTGCCCGCGGCAAATATTCCAAGAGCCATTGTAACGGTGAAATCTACCTTACCAAACGGTACCATCGGTAACAGGACTGTGCAACTGGGCGGACAGCGCTTTTTTCCTGAAGACAATAAGGAAAACCAGGTACAGTTAGTGAACACTTCTTATTATACCAGCGGAAAATATAAATTCACCTTTGGTACAGACAATACCTTAACCTATATGGACACCTACCTGTCCAGCGAACAAAACGGACGTTTCATTTTTAACAACCTTGCTGAATTTGAAAACCTCAACGCATCCAGGTACGTGAGAGAAGCACCGATCAATGGTAAACCCACTGTACAGCAGTACATCCTCAATGCCTCCTTATTCGGGCAGGCAGAGTTTGATGTGGCACCGAATATCAATGCCATGTTTGGTCTGCGTTATGACGTGACCAGTTTCCTATCTACAGCAGATTATAATCCGGTGGTAGATCGTACACTCGGCTTAAAAACAAACAGCAAGATCACAGACGCAGGTAAGATCCAGCCCAGGTTGCAACTGACATGGGATATCAATGGAGAGAAAAAAGATATTATCCGTTTAGGCGGAGGTTTGTTCTCTTCTTATCCTGTAAATTATGCCCAGGTAAACAATATTCAGAACAGCGGAACCAAAGTAGCTTCGATTGATATTTCACGCCCTGCCACAGGAACAAGTCTGGTACCGGTGCCTAACTTCCCTGCTTACCGTGCAGATCCGAATACTGCTCCCGGCATTATTTCAGGCGTACCTTTTGTATCTACCATCAACCTGAATGACCCGAACTTAAAGATGCCTTCCATCTTCAAGACCAATTTAAGTTACAATAAAATTATCGGTGATCAGCTCAGGCTGGGTGTGAACTTGTTGTATTCCTACACCAAAAACAACTATGTTTACCTGGATAAAAACCTGGTAGATCAGCCATATTTCACCCTCGCCAATGAAGAGAACCGCTCGGTATTTGTTCCTGCAGCTTCTATCACCTCATCAGGTACCACAAATAATGTACTGGGCAGAAAAACCAACGAGGTTGGTCGCGTGCTGATGCTCACCAATGGTGCAACCTTAAGACAGGCAGCAGTGATCTTTGATGCGAGTTACCGTTACCTGAAAGATGGTTATCTGAACGTTAGTTATACCTTAAATGATGCAAAAGATAACAGTTCTTACAATGGGAACGTAGCGAATACCTCTACCTTCAGACCGGTAAAATCAGATCCGCGCGACCTCAGCAGCGTAGATTATTCGGATAACCAATACAGGAGCAAGCTGGTCGTTTACGGAAGTACACCAAGCTGGAAAGGTTTTTCTGCCAGCGCTACCTTCAGGGGAATTGGTGGCACACGCTATTCCATGACGGTGGATGCAGATATTAACGGCGACTTTGTCGGTGGTCCGGGTAATGACAATGACCTCGCTTTTGTGTTCGACCCCAACAGCCCGACAACAAGTGCAGCAAATAAGGCTTCCATGGAGAAAATTCTAAATAACCCCGAAAACAGATCTAAAGCCTATATACTGGAAAGCCTTGGCAAGATCGCCAACCGGAACGGCGGTATCAATCCTTTTTCGGGCACATTCGACATCAGGGTGCAAAAAGAATTTAAAACCTATAAAACGCAGAAACTAACCTTAAGCTTTGATGCCTTCAATTTTGCCAACCTGCTGAACAAAAAATGGGGCGTAAATTATAACCTGGGCGACCAGAGCTTACTGTATGTGACGCGGTTTGACCAGGTAAAACAACAATATGAATACCGTGTAAACGAAAATGTGGGGGTGACCACGCCAAACGGCACACCTTACCAGATCCAGTTGGGTGCCCGTTATTCCTTTTAACCAGTAATTATTTAGACAATGGATTCACGCAGAGATTTTATAAAAAAAGCAGCCCTCCTTTCCGGAGGTGCTGCTATCATCAATACCTTACCACCGGTCATCCAAAAGGCGATGGCCATTGATCCGGCAGTAGGCAGCACATTTTATGATGCTGAACATGTAGTATTCCTCATGCAGGAAAACCGTTCTTTTGATCATGAATTAGGCACATTACAAGGCGTAAGAGGTTTTAATGATCCCAGGGCTATCGACTTACCGAGCAAGAACAAGGTTTGGCTGCAGACCAATAAGGAAGGAGAAACCTATGCCCCTTTTCATCTGGACATCAAGGAAACCAAAATTGCCTGGATGGGTTCGATCCCGCATAACTGGACCGATCAGACTGATGCACGCAATGGAGGCAAATACGACAAATGGCTGGATGTAAAAAAGCCATATAAAGCAACATACGCACATATGCCCTTAACGGTAGGTTATTGCAAAAGAGAGGACTTCCCCTTTTACTATTCCCTGGCAGATGCATTTACGGTGTGTGACCAAAACTTTTGTTCAGTTATTGCGGGCACGCATCCCAACCGTTATTACTGGATGACAGGAACCGTTCGCGAAGAAAACAGTGCTACCGGTATGGCACATTTATGGAATATCAGTAATTATGATAAACCTACCCTGAACTGGAAAACCTATCCTGAGCGCCTGGAAGAAAATGGAATTGCATGGAAAGTTTACCAGAATGAACTGACCATGGGCTTTGGCCTTAACGGAGAATCCAGTTCATGGCTCAGCAACTTTGGAACCAACGTACTGGAATATTTTGAGCAGTATAATGTGAGACTGCACCCCGGGGGAATTGCCAACCTGCAGGAGAAGAAAAAAATGTTGCTGGCACAACTTGCAGCAGCCCCTACCGCGAACATGAGCGCCGAAGAACAGACGCGTTTGGAGGCCCTGAAAAAGCTGCTGACTAAAACCGAAGAAGAGGAAAAGATCTATACCACGGAAGCGCATGCGGCTTTATCAGAGCAGGCGAAAAATCTGAATGCCAGAGCCTTTGGGATCAATTCCAATGACCCTGATTTCCATCAGCTGAGCCCTTTAACTTATACTGAAAAAGGGGTGGAAAGAGAACTGAACATTCCAAAAGGAGATATCCTCCACCAGTTCAGACAGGATGTAAATGAGGGTAAGCTGCCCACTGTTTCCTGGTTGATGACACCGGCTAACTTCTCCGATCATCCGGGCGTACCCTGGTTCGGTTCATGGTTTGTCAGTGAGGTGATTGAGATCCTGACCAAAAATCCGGAAGTATGGAAAAAGACCGTGTTCGTATTAACCTATGATGAGAATGACGGGTACTTTGATCATGTTCCTCCTTTTGTGCCGCCTCATCCCAATAAAGAACATGCCGGCAAGGTATCCGCAGGACTTGATCCAAAACTGGATTTCGCCACAAAGGCACATCAGACCAATCCTTCCATGAAAGAAGGCAATCTGCGTGACAGCCAGATTGGCCTGGGCTACCGTGTACCGATGGTGATTGTTTCTCCATGGACCCGCGGCGGATATGTATGCTCGGAAGTTTTTGACCACACTTCTTCATTGCAGTTCCTGGAAACTTTTATCGAGAAAAAATTCAATAAGAAAATCACTGAAGAGAATATTACCCCATGGAGAAGAAGCATTTGCGGCGACCTTACGTCGGCCTTCAGACCTTATAACGGAGAAAAGATTGTTCAGCCGGCGTTTTTAGAAAAAACTGCCTTTATGGAGCGTATTTATTCTGCTAAATTTAAAGAAGTGCCCGATAATTACAGGAAATTAAATGCGGAAGAAATCGCCCTCATCAACAGCAATCCTAAAGCCTCTGCCTTTTTTCCGCAGCAGGAAAAAGGAATAAGGAATGCGAATGCCTTACCCTATGAATTGTATGTGAATGGAATGGCCGATAAAGGAACATTTAAGATCAGCTTTACCGCGGCGAAAAAACAATTTGGGAAAAAAGCAGCCGGATCACCCTTCACCGTATATGCCATGAACCCTTATCAGGGAGAAGTATTGCGTGTATGGGATTATACGGTTGCCGCGGGAGACACCCTCGAAGATGAATGGAAGATCGCGGATTTTGAAGGCGGTAATTATCATCTGAGAGTTTATGGCCCCAATGGTTTTTACAGGGAATTCATGGGCAACGCGGCACATCCGCAACTGGAAGTTAACTGTAGTTACGAACAGGATCCCAATCAGCCGACCAAATTAAGCGGCAACCTCATTGTAACGGTGAATAACCCTGGTGACAGCAAACAGGAAGTCTCAATTGTGGACCTGAGTTATAAATCTAAAACCAAAACCTTAACCATTGCTGCAAAGCGTAAAGCCAGTACTTTAATTAAACTGGAGAAAAGTTTCAACTGGTATGACCTGGCCGTAACGCTTACCGGTAAGGACGATTACAGCGAAAGATTTGCGGGCCGTGTAGAAACCGGCGCAGTGACCAAAACAGATCCTTTAATGGGCAGAATGGTTTAATCATGCTCAGATACCTGCTGATCATATTTCTCCTGATTTCAGTAACTACCAGCGCCCAGAATACTAAAACCAGTATTTCGGGTAAGGTGATTACTGAAACGGGGGAAATATTGACAGGGGCTTCCATTACCTTAACCCAATTGAATACGGGTACAGTTTATGGATGTGTCAGTAATTCTTCCGGTTTGTATTTTATGCCAAATGTCAATCCCGGTGGTCCCTACCTGATCACATTGCAACATACAGGCTATGAGGCTTACCAATACGCCAACCTGCACATCAAACTAGATGAACCGCTGGTATTCAATATTACCGTACACAGCAGAACCATTGTTCTTCCGGAATTCAAAGTAACCGGTTCGGCAAGGGAACAGCTCGTACCCGAAAAACGGGGACCAATGTTTCATATCGGACACCAGGAGTTTGACCGTCTGCCCTCCATCAAACGCGGTATTGGCGACTTTCTACGGCTAACACCGCTGGCTTATGGCGGCGCAGTAGCCGGAGGAAACTACAGGCAAAATTTCATTACTATTGACGGATCGGAATTCAACAACAACTTTGGCGTAGGGCAAAATCTGCCAGGAAATGGCGCGCAACCCGTCTCGCTAGATGCCATTGCACAGATTTCAGTAAGTATAGCGCCCTATCATTCCATCTGGGAATCAGGTTTTATCGGTACGGCGGTGAATATGATCACCCGATCTGGCGGGAATACTATCAGCGGTGCTGCCTATTCCTATTTTCATAGCGGCTATCAAAATGGCGACCGCATCGCAAACCCAGGTTTTACAGCAAGTTCGAATCATTATCATGTGGAAGGATTTAGAATTGGCGGCCCGGCCATCAAAAATAAACTCTTCTATTTCCTTAGTTATGAACAGGAACGTGAAACTTATACGCCACAGGTATTCCGTGCAGCCACCGAAGCGTTTCCCTTTGGGAGCGCCACGAATATTGCCCGCCCCACCGAAAGTGAGCTCGATGAAATCAGCCAGTTTTTAAAAGAAACCTATGGTTATGAAACCGGCAGTTATCAGGATTATACCTTTCAAAACAAAAGCCGTAAAGTGCTGGGGCGCATCGACTGGAACATTGCTGCAAACAACACGTTCAGCATCCGCTACAATCAGCTCAACAGCAGTAAACCAGAACTCCTGAATGGATCAAGAAGTCCGCTGGTTCCTTATTCTTCCGCCATGGGGCGCAATACAATAAATGCATTGAATTTCAATCGTTCCAACTTTATTACGCAATCCAATTTCTATTCACTTGCAGCGGAATGGAACAGTAAACCCGGAGCCGAGCTCACCAATACCATACGCGGATCTTACACCCGCCAATATGAACCCAGAACGTCAGAAAGCCAGCTATTTCCCTTTGTTGATATCCTGAAGGATGGCGTACCCTTTACCTCGTTCGGATATGAACCTTTCACCTATGGCAATAAAAGAGAAGTAAAAGTACTCTCCCTCACCGACTACCTGACCTGGAACTACGGCAGGACAAACAATGTGGCAGGATTTCAGGTAGACTACAGCAAAACTAACAACAGCTATATGCCTTTTGCCACAGGCTATTATACCTATGCTTCATGGGAAGATTTTGCCACCCATCAGAAGCCTCAGGAGTACGCGTTGACCTACCCTTTGAATTCAGCCTCAGCACCCTCAGAATTCAGCTTCAACGCGATGAATGTATCAGCCTATTTCCAGCAGACCAGAAACCTGTCAGACCGTTTGAAAATCACAGTTGGACTAAGGTCCGATATCCAGCTGTATCCAGCTGCACTGGCAGAAAATGAACTACTGGCGAGCCTGAATTTTGCTGATGGTCAGCAATTACATACCTCAAAATTACCCAAACCAACCCTGTTGTTATCACCCAGAATGGGTTTCAGGTATGATTTAAATGCCAGTAAAACCTTACAGCTGAGCGGCGGAACAGGCATATTCACCGGCAGAATTCCCTATGTATGGGTTATTGCACAGGCGAGATATTCAGGCCTTTACCAAATTACCCAAGCCTGGCAGGGAAAAGAAAATACCCCAGCCTTGTTTAGTCCCGCTCCGCCCAGCTATCCAATTGCAGCAATGGGAAGCACACTACCTTCCATCGTCAGTCTCATTTCCAGGGATTTTAAAATGCCACAAAGCTGGAAATCAAGCCTCGCCTTAGACATCACCCTTCCCGCTGACTTCAAAGCTAAAGTAGAAACTATATTTAACCGGGATCTGCGTGGGGTGTTGTTCAAAAATGTAAACTTAAAGTCGCCCACACCGCTATCCATAGCAGGTTATCCCGACAACAGACTCGTATATCCATCCGGCAATGCAGACAAGTACATCAATCCTCTGAATAGCTCAGGCATCCCCGATGCTCAGGGAAGCTCTCCGCTGAATGCAGTGATGGTCTATAACTCCTCTAAAGGGTATTACTTATCTATGGTTGCACAGATTGAGAAAAGGAGCAGGAATTTATCCTTTTCCATTGCTTACAGCCATAGCAGGGCCAGGAGTTACCATGATGGTGATGGTGACCAAACGCTTTCTGCGCTCAATGCTACTCCATCCGTAAATGGGGTGAACCATCCCGAGCTCAGTTATGCGGGATATGTCATGCCTAACCGGGTAGTTTCTACGCTCACCTATTATTTGCAATATGCAAAAAACCTGAAGCTGAATATAGGATTGGTTTATCAGGGTTCAAATGAAGGACGATTCTCCTATGCCTACAGCAGGGATTTCACCAGAGATGGCACCAATAATTCGCTGATTTACGTACCTGCAAATCCTTCTGAAATACAATTTGCGCCACTCAGTGTGGTTAGCAGTAATGGCTTAAGAACATTTAGTCCAGCAGCGCAAAGCGAAGCTTTTTTCAAGTATGTGGAACAGGACAGCTACCTGCGAAAGCGAAAAGGTAAATATGCGGAACGCAATGGAGCACTTTTTCCATGGCGAAACCAGTTTGACCTGAGGCTGAGTCAGGATCTGAACCTGAACCTAAGGAAAAAGTCAAACACGCTTCAACTGACATGCGATATTTTGAACGTTGGGAATCTGCTTAACCGTAATTGGGGCTTAAGAAAAGTGCCCAATGCCAGCGCGATACTGGTGCCCTCAAACCTGAATACACTTCAACCCGGTGGCTCTGTATTACCTGCGTTTCAATTGGCAGTAATTGGGGAAAAGTTAATTACGGATACATTTAGAGACGATGTGAGTTTGAATTCAGCGTATCAGCTGCAGTTTGGTTTAAGGTATATATTTTAAACAAGCCAATCTTGCATCAGCCTTTACTCAACACAGCTGATATGTAACTAGCTATTCAATTACTTTCCTTACTTCAGTATATGACTACTTCACTATGAAGTATATAACCAGCAAGCAGCAACTATTTCAGAAGGAATATGAGTTCAATCGTTGCAGGATCCAGCATAGCCATATCTACCAGCTTCAGTGATTTCACCATCTTTAAGGTGGTGGCTTTATAATGTTTGAAATGGGCCGATTGCAAATGAGACTGATAAGCGGCTGCATTGGCATAAATCTCCAGAAGCCTGAACTGCGTTGGGTTCTCTTTCTGGTACATAGGGAAGATCGAAATAACACCGGGCTCCATTTTTACAGACTGTGATGATTCCTGCTGAAGAATGCTTTTATATTCTTCCAGGTAGTCCGGAAGAATTTCTATTTCAGATATTCTAACCATCATATCGGACTGTACAACGGGCAATTCCGGTTGACCGATCAACTTCCTTAAAATGTTTGCCTGTGTTCTGCCGGCGTTTATTTCGATTACACTGGCAAGTTCTGCCAGCTGTACGTCCGTTATACCTGTATTTTTACCCATTGATAGATGAGCTTGCAGCTGAGGCTCTACGCCTGGCATGGCCGCCAATGCAGAAATGGTGACAAACTCCCGCTGGCGATAGTTCAAAACATCACGGTTAAAGATATCGGCAAATAAATGCTCCTTCAAAAAAACGTCAATTACCGGTGCAAAGGCGTTAGCCCCGGTTTTGGATCCCTTCTCTTCAACACCCGTAAGCTTTTGTAAATTATGCTTTCCAGATTGGTACTTATCGCCAACCTTTAGCGGTGTGGCATCTTTACCTTCCCGATCATTTATATTTTTGCCCTTTCTTTCTTCTAATACGGTCATCAACGTACTGATGCCATTCAGGCTTCGTGGAAAACCGCAATAGGCATACAACTGTACAAGCGATTCCTTGATTTCATTGATGGTAAGACCGGCATCGAGTCCTTTGTTCAGCGCAGACTTTAATTCTGGTAAATTTCCGGTTGCCGTTAGTGCTGATATTGCAGCTAAAGTTTGCTGATGTGTATTTAATGCTGTCATGCGGTTATCTTTTTCCTGTGCTGTACTGGTTGATACGGATAGTATAAATAAGAGTGCAATTATTGGTTGAAAAATGGTTGTTTTGCTCATTTGGTGAAGTTGATGTGTATCTTAATTTAGTGATCTGAAATCCTGTGGCGATTGTCCCACATGCTGCTTAAACATACGCGTAAAGTGCTGGGGATATTTAAAACCCATTTCATAAGCGACTTCGCTTATAGATTTGCTGGTATCAAAAATCCTTTCTTTAGCGATAGCGATCACTTTATTTTGAATGTATTCCTGTGCAGACTGACCTGTTTCTTTCTTGATGAGGTCACCAAAATATTTTGGAGATAAATGAAGTTGTTCAGCGCAGTAGGCTACAGTCGGCAGCCCTGCTAAACGCTGATCTGCTATAAAATAATTGTCGATCAGTTCTTCAAACTTTGTCAATATATCTTTATTCACGTACTCTCTGCTAATGAACTGGCGGTCATAAAAACGTTCACAGTAATTCAGTAACAATTCGATATTGCTAACCATCAGCTTACGACTATGTTTGTCTGTTGGATGAGCGAGTTCATAGCCTATTTTTCCAAAACATTCCAGTAAGATCTGCTTCTCTCTGGCAGAAACATGTAGGGCTTCTTTCACATCGTAGGAAAAGAAATGATAATCCCGCATTGTTTTTCCTAGCGTTGTTCCCCTGATCAGGTCCGGATGAAAAGCAAGGGCCCATCCGTTAGGCTGTATCATGGTGCCGTCTTCCTCAAAACCTGCAAGCTGACCAGGGGCTATAAATAGCAGCGATTCTTCCTGATAATCGTATTGACTGCGACCGTACAGTATATCAGCGCATTTTTCATGCTTAAGAAAAACAATGTATAATTCTGATAAAAAGCGATGTACCCTGATCGGTTTCGATTTGGTTTGATCCAATAAAGTAATTAATGGATGGAGCGTCTCCTGCCCCCTTTCTTCATTAAATTGAGTGATACTCTCCAGTTTGGTTATCGGTTCCATTAGCAAATCTTCTATTTCAAAATTAAGATAAGAATTCGCCAAAAAATCATTTTGCCAGGCTAATCAGGAATTTTGGTAGGTGATACAGGAATAGATATAAGTGGCTGACCAACAAATAGCGTGACCTTTGAAATATACCTAGATTTATGAAGAAATTAAAAACTATCCTGCTACTGATCAGCTTAGGCGGTATAGCCGAAATTGGCTATAGTCAGCAAAAACATCAGGCCAAGGCACCTATAACCAAGCAGTTTGGTGCGGAGGCTTTCACCAAATCAAATACAACAACATTACGCTGGCTCGGCATGGCAGGATTTCTGGTCAATAGCCGGAGTACGACTTTTATGATTGATCCACTCCTGGAAGGTTATGATATGCCCTTGCTAATGGAATTCCCTATTCTTCCAAAACAAGTACCCCATCTGGATGCGGTATTTGCCACCCATAGCGACAATGATCACTACAGTGTAGCAACCTTTAAAAATCTTTCAAAAGTGACCCAGGCGTACCATTCTACAATTTACGTAGACTCGCTGATGAAAAATGAAGGACTAAAATCTTTCGGTCATCAAATCGGCGATTCATTTTCCTTTGGAAATGTCAAGGTGAAATTAACCCCTGCCGACCATGCCTGGCAAAACGCCAATCCCAAGCCAGGCCAAAGACATTTTGCACCAGGTGATGCCTGCGGCTTCTGGTTTGAAACGCCTGACGGAAATATCTGGGCACCTGGTGATTCGCGCCTGATGCCGGAGCAACTTCAAATGCCTGCACCGGATGTGATCCTGCTTTATTACTCTGAAGATGCTGACTGGCATTTCGGATTGGAAGGATCGGCAAAACTGATCAATGCCTATCCAAAGGCTACAGTTTTGCTGGCCCATTGGGGTTTTGTGGATGCTCCGGATTTCACTCCTTTCAATGGAGACCCGGCAAAATTGGCGAAACTGACGGTTCATCCGGAACGGATTAAGATTCTGGCTCCGGGAGAGCCATTTATCATAAAACATTCTAAAAAATAAATAAGCTTAACATAATCATCACATTATGAGCGATTCAAATAAATTACATCTCAGTAGACGGGAAATGATTCTAAGTACGGCAGTGATAGTTACAACTACCCTAACTTCAGGTACAATTAATCATTTATCTGAGATAGCGGCAGCACCAGGACATCAGCTGACTGAATCAGTGATGTCTCTTTCTGTTAATGGCGTTAAGCATGCACTAAAAATGGATACGCGTACCACATTATTGGATGCCTTGCGTGAACACCTGAACTTAACCGGCACTAAAAAAGGCTGCGATCATGGGCAATGTGGTGCATGTACTGTTATCGTGAATGGGCAACGCATCAACTCCTGTCTTACCCTGGCACTACAGCATGAGGGTGATGAAATCACCACTATAGAAGGACTGGGTACCCCAGAAAAGTTACACCCCATGCAGGCTGCTTTCATCAGGCATGATGGTTATCAGTGCGGCTACTGCACCCCGGGACAAATCTGTTCTGCTGTAGCGGTACTTGAAGAAATCAAAGGCGGCATTCCCAGCCATGTCAGTAACGATATTACTGTCACTCAAGAAGTAAGCAATATGGAACTACGTGAACGCATGAGCGGTAACATTTGCCGTTGCGGTGCATATTCCAACATCGCAGAAGCCATAACGGAAGTTTATACGCATTCACAAAAACAATAGTACACAAAATAAATAACGATAAAATGAAAGCATTTACCTATGAACGCGTTCATTCTCTGGCAGAAGCAGCTATAGCTGCAGCACGTCATCCTGGCGCAAAATTCCTGGCTGGCGGCACTAACCTGCTCGATCTGATGAAATTACAGATAGAAACTCCGGTTCACCTGATTGATATTGGTAAGGCAGGCATGAATACCATTGTGACCACTGCAAATGGTGGCCTCCGAATTGGCGCTTTGGTATCCAATACGAATCTTGCAGCAGACCTTCGCATAAGAAATGATTATGGTGTTTTATCCCGTGCGCTGCTTGCAGGTGCATCCGGACAATTGCGTAACAAGGCAACAACAGCAGGCAATCTGCTGCAACGTACGCGCTGTCCATATTTTTATGATACCAATCAGCAATGCAATAAGCGGATACCTGGAAGTGGCTGTGCAGCTATCGGGGGCTTCAGCAAACAGCTGGCGGTAATCGGGTCGAGTGAACAATGTATTGCTACCCATCCGGGTGATATGCCGGTCGCCATGCGCGTGCTGGATGCCATTATCGAAACGATAAACCCAAAAGGAAAAACACGCAGTATCCCAATCGCTGAATTTTACCACTTACCAGGCCAAACACCGCACATTGAAACTGTGCTGCAGCAACACGAAATCATTACTTCAGTTTTACTACCTCCCCCGGCAGGTGGCAAACATATTTATTATAAGGTACGCGACCGTGCTTCTTTTGCCTTTGCACTCGTATCGGTAGCGGCAATCTTATTTAAGGATGGAACAGGTCGCATTGCAGTCGGGGGCGTTGCAGCCAAACCATGGCGTATAGAGGCAGCAGAAGAAACTTTAAATCAGGGAGCTGCAGCTTTTTCTGCGCAACTGATGTCCGGAGCGCAGCCCACTCCTGAAAATGAGTTCAAACTTAAACTAATTGAACAAACATTAAGTGCTGTATTAAACGAACAGAAAGACTGATATGAAATTTGACAAACCCGCAGGAAAAAATCCAACCGACCGCAAGAGAGTTATCGGGACTTCAGTAGACCGCATTGATGGTCCGCTAAAGACTACCGGCAAAGCTAAATATGCTTATGAAAATAATCAATTACCCGGCAAGCATGCCTATGGTTTCGTTGTAGGTGCTGGTATTGCAAAAGGTCGTATTGATGCCATTCATCAATTTCATGCAAAAAGAGCACCGGGCGTATTGGCAATCGTTACCGCAGCCAATGCAGGTCCGCTGCAGACCGGTAAGTTTTACGCAGACAGGTTACTGGCAGGACCATTGGTAGATCATTATCATCAGGCAATTGCTATTGTGGTAGCAGAAACATTTGAACAGGCAAGGGATGCTGCGGCACTATTAAAAATCGACTATACCAAATTTGAAGGGTCTTTTGATCTGGTCGCTGCCAAAGATAGCGCACAGGCTCCGCCTCCTGCACAATTTGGTCCGCCTCCGCAAACTGCTGTCGGTGACTTGAAGGTGCATTCGCCTCGGCAGCAGTAAAACTGGAAGAAACGTATACTACTCCTGATCAATCGCATGCCATGATGGAACCCCACGCAGCTGTGGCCAGCTGGAACGGCATTCAGTTGACCTGCTGGTGTTCCGTACAGCAATTGAACTGGGGCGCCCGCGATCTGGCAAACATCCTGAACATATCGAAAGATAATATAAGGCTGATATCTCCCTTCATTGGCGGCGGATTCGGAGGCAAAGGTACCGCATTAGCTGATATCGTGGCCGCATCACTTGCAGCAAGGGCTGTGGGAAGACCAGTTAAAGTTGCACTCACCAGACCACTTATATTTAATAACACCACGCACCGGCCTGCCACTATCCAGCGTATCAGAATCGGAGCAACCTCAGCTGGAAAAATAACTGCAATCGGACATGAAAGCTGGTCAGGTAATCTTCCTGGTGGAAGAACAGAACCGGCAACAGCTTCTACCAGATCACTCTATGCAGGCGCCAACCGGATGACACGTTTAAGATTAGCCGTGCTTGACCTGGGAGAAGGCAATGCCATGCGTGCACCAGGAGAAGCCCCGGGAATGATGACCCTTGAAATAGCAATGGATGAGATGGCGGAGAAACTTAAGATGGATCCTGTCGAATTCCGTATCAAAAACGATACTCAAGTTGATCCTGAAGCACCTGAACGCCCCTTCTCTACCCGCCTGCTGGTTGAATGTCTGCGCAAAGGGGCCGATCATTTTGGCTGGGAAAAACGGAACAGCTATCCTGGTAAAAGCCGTGACGGCCAGTGGCTAACCGGAATGGGCGTGGCTTCAGCTATCCGTGGTGCACCTATTGCTAAATCAGCCGCAAGGGTTCGTCTCAACAAAGAAGGAATTATCACTGTCGAGACAGATATGACAGATATCGGGACGGGCAGTTACACTATTCTTGCGCAAACTGCCGCAGAAATGATGGGCATAGGCATAGATCAGGTCGTAGTCAAAATTGGTGACTCCAATTTCCCGGAGTCGCCCGGTTCTGGTGGTCAGTGGGGCGCTGCGTCATCAACTTCCGGCGTGTATGCCGCATGTGTAATCCTGCGCGAAAAAGTGGCCGGAATATTTGGCTTTGACCCTGCAAAAACAGATTTTACTAACGGCTATGTTGAATGTAGCGATCAAAAAATAGTATTGGCTGATGCTGCAAAAGCCGCGGATTTGGTTGCTGAAGATGAGATCACCTATGGGGACCTGTCAAAACAGTTTGCGCAGGACACTTTTGGTGCGCATTTCGTTGAAGTGGGCGTGAATGTATATACGGCTGAAATAAGAATACGCCGTATGCTTGCGGTATGCCATGCAGGCCGGATACTTAATCCAAAAGCTGCCCGCAGCCAGGTAATTGGTGCAATGACAATGGGTGTAGGTGCAGCTCTGATGGAGGAAATGGTAGTGGATAAACGCCTGGGCTTTTTTGTGAACCATGATCTTGCAGGTTACGAAGTACCCGTACATGCAGATATCCCGCATCAGGAAGTGATTCTGCTGGAAGATGAAGATCCCACAATGTCGCCCATGAAAGCAAAAGGTATCGGCGAACTCGGTTTGGTTGGTGTAGCTGCTGCCATTGCAAATGCGGTTTACAATGCTACTGGGGTTAGAATACGCGAATATCCGATCACGCTGGATAAACTGATTGGAAAATTTGAAGTAGAGGTATGATCTTATGCAATGCAGAGATATTTTATGATAACAATTAAAAATAAGACAATGAGAAGAATATTTATAATCGCCATTAACCTCTCCCTCCTGCTTCCGTTTTGCAGCAATGCGCAAAACAGTAAAGAAAGCATATTTCCTAAAGGAAAGAAGGTCACCATCAATTTTTACCGGCACGGTATGGGTTCAGCCCCTTTTATCCCAGGATACTACCTTTAACCTGGTTGCAGGTAGCGTTACCTTCGAGGCTGGTGCAAGAAGTAATTGGCATAAACATCATGCCGGGCAGATATTACTGGTTACGCAAGGCACGGGTTACACACAGGAGAAAGGTAAACCTATCCGTATTATTCAACAAGGAGATATTGTAACCTGCATGCCAGATGTAGAACACTGGCATGGCGCATCTGCCAGCAAAGCAATGACGCATATCGCACTCAACCCACATGCCAGTAAAGGAGTGGTTACCTGGTTAAAGCCCGTTACTGATGAAGAGTATAACAGCATTGAATAATGATTGAGATTGTGGCTGGTAACAGCTTTCAAATTCTTAATATAAACTAAGTAATTCAGTATAAGGATTGCCTTCTAAGCCCAGCAATATGCTACTATTGCAGTTGGATCGGTTTTATTGTATTCCCAAATTTTGAAACCATCTTCGTGCTGAAAAAAAGCAATGATGGTGTCTGCGAAGTGTTGCCTGTTAGTACAATAACTCATATACAATTGCTGCTTCTACAAATACCTTGTTAGTGTCAGTTCTAATTTTGGGAGTATATAAACCGCTTTACCAGCCATTTTCTAACTGGCAAATCGTATAATTTCAATGATGTGTAAGCTATGACAATTGTCAATATTATTAATAAAACACCAACTGGAGCACCTTGCGTAATGGTTATTTTGTTGTTTGTAACCCAAGCATAATACACGCAAACAAAAGGGAAATGGGTAATATATAGTGGATAGGAAATGTCGCCCAGAAAAGTGCAAACCCTTTGGTTTAATTTTCCTTTAACTTCTCCAATAGCTCCCAGGTATATTATTACAGGAAAGGCGATTACAATGATTAAGGATTCATATAATCCATTTATCCAAACATTTTCATAGCCACCAACTCTTGGGAAACTTAAAACCAAAACCAATACTATCGTGGTTAACAAAAATGTCTTTTTCCCGCTTCTAATATTAACCATCCTACGAAGTAGCATGCCGGCCATATAAGGGAACAAAAGACGTGTGAAACCTATCCGTAGTTGTTCTGGCTCCAGTGACCATCCGCCAATCAAATCACCTGAAGTTCTGGTGATTGCTACGTAAAACAACGCTATGGCAGCTATGAACACGAATAAGGAAAGAACCAGATCAGGTAATCTTCTTAAAATAAACACGTGTAAGATATTTGCCACATATTCGAAAAACAGTGACCAGGCTGGCCCATTAAGCGGATGCATTTCGTTCCAACCCCTCACATCCATAGATGGTGGTATCGGAATCAATGTATATCCAATAACCATTACCAGACACAACTGCCATAAAGAAGTATCGGCTACTTTCGGGAACACAGATGATTCCTGGAAATAGAAAAGTAAGGCACCCAAAGTCATTCCCAAAATAATGAGTGGATGTAATCGAATTAACCTTCGTTTACAAAATTCAACAACAGTCATTTTGTCCCAGCGGTCGTCATAAGCATGAGCCATGACATAGCCAGAAAGCATAAAGAAAAAGTCAACAGCTAAATAGCCATGATTAATAAATAATTTATGGTAATCGCCCCCACAAAATAACTCGAATGTGTGCATTATAATTACCATGATAGCAGCAGTACCCCGTAAAGCATCTAGTATGAGGAGATGTTTTTTTGAGTCTACAAAAACTGATTTAGATGTTTGTATCATAATTTACCAGCGTATTTAGTGAATTCCCGCCTCTAAAATCTTACGGACAACAAAGACTAATTTACTATTTATTCGGACAATATAAGCGCCGAAAACAGGGTTATATTTGTGACTCTTCGTCTGGCCAGATCCGGTAAAGCGTGGTAAAAGCTTCCGGCACATGCAGCAAATAAACACCACCGTCATCTTCATCGATGAAAAGATTTTTCATATAATCTAATGCGCGTAAGCAAGCTGTAAATAATCAACCTTGGTTTTATAATTATATCAAATTTTAACCGTCTGTTTAAAAACAAAACATTGTACCACAAAGGAATTCAGAGAAACTTTCTCCGGAACGCGGATATTCATTTAAAACCCCGTATTTTGCTTATACATCAGCTTCAGGAATTGGATTCTTTACCGGAAATCATGAGTATCTTGCACTTAAACATTTGAACCCCTATTTTTAGTCAATGGCAACATGATTGATCCTGATTTGATATACTTTAACTCAGCAAAAAGATAAGACAAGTTACGCACAACGATATTAACTAATATAAACCTCAAAACAACATGTATAAAGCAATACATAAATTATCAGGCACAGTTCTCGTCAGCATTCTTTTTTTTATAAACATGGCCTTTTCACAGCAAACAGCTGTAACGGCAAGGCAGCGTATACTGCTGGATCAGAGCTGGCGGTTTGCATTTGGACATCCTCATGACACCAAACGAGATTATGATCATGCGACCAGCTATTTCTCTTATCTTGCTAAAGCCGGCTATGGTGATGGTGCTGCTGCATCAAAATTTGACGACCGGCCGTGGCGGGAACTGGATTTGCCTCATGACTGGGCAGTAGAACAAGGCTTCAGTCAATATGGAAGTTTTAGCCATGGTTTCAAAGCTATTGGTGCAAAATTTCCTGATAAAACAATTGGATGGTACAGGAAAAAAATTACAGTTCCGGCAACAGATCTTGGCCGGAAGATCAGTATAGAATTTGATGGCGTATTCAGAAACTCAAGCGTTTGGTTAAACGGTCATTATCTGGGTACAGAGGCCAGCGGATACAATAGCTTTACCTATGACATCACCGATGTCATTAACTATGGAGGAGAAAATGTAATCGCCGTAAGAGTTGACGCAGGTATGGAAGAAGGCTGGTTTTATGAGGGCGCAGGTATTTATCGCCATGTTTGGCTGTCCAAAACCTCTCCTGTTCATGTGAAAAAAGACGGCACCTTTGTGACCACTACTATTGATCTTAAAAGTCTGAACGCAACGGTCAATACAGAAACAGAAGTGATCAATGAAGGTCAATCAGCACAGGCAGTTTCTCTGGTACACACACTTATCGATGCATCCGGAAAAACCGTCGGCACCATCAGAAAAGATGGTCTAAAACTTTACCCTCACCAATCACAAAAGGTGGCAGTCAGCTTTCCTGTTGAAAACATTAAACTCTGGGATCTTGAGGTCCCGTATTTATATACGCTCGTTACTACAGTCGTGTCTGCCGGAAAACAGACAGATCGTTATGAAACACCATTTGGCTTCCGAACCATACGGTTTGATGCTAAAAACGGCTTTTTCCTCAATGAAAAGAATGTAAAGTTAAAAGGTTCAAATAACCATCAGGATCATGCAGGAGTAGGTTCGGCAATGCCTGATGAGCTGCAGTATTACAGAATTAAAGCGCTCAAAGCCTTTGGTTCAAATGCATTCAGGTGCTCACATCATCCGCCAACTCCGGAAATGCTGGAGGCATGCGATAAATTGGGTATGCTGGTCATTGACGAAAACCGCCTAATGGCTACAACGGAGCAGCTATTAGGCAATTTAACCCGTATGATCAAAAGAGACAGGAACCACCCCAGTGTGATTCTTTGGTCAGTAGGTAATGAGGAATGGGGCATTGAGAACAGCATTACCGGCGCCAGGATCGCCACTACGCTACAGGCCGTTGCAAAAAGTGTTGATTCTACACGTGCCACAACTGCAGGCGTAAGTGGCGGTTTTAAAAGTGGTATATCTGACGTTCTTGAAGTTATGGGTTACAACTATATGGCCAACGGAGATATCGATAAACATCATCAACGCTTTCCAAATCAAGCTGGTGCAGGAACGGAGGAAGGTTCTACATTTGCCACGAGGGGGATTTATGAAACCGACACTGCAAAACATTATGCAGCAGCCTATGATCAAAAACCACGTCCATCATTTTACAGCATAGAAGAAGGCTGGAAGTTCTATGCAGGCCGTCCTTATCTCGCAGGGATGTTTATCTGGACAGGATTCGATTACAGAGGTGAACCTACCCCTTTTGGATGGCCTTCCGTAACCTCTTATTTTGGCATGATGGATTTATGCGGATTTCCGAAAGACAATGTATATTACCTCAAATCATGGTGGACAGATGTTCCCACCCTTCATATACTCCCGCATTGGAACTGGTCCGGCAAGGAAGGGAAAGAGATCGATGTGTGGGCCTACAGTAATTGTGACGAAGTAGAACTTTTCCTTAATCATAAGTCGCTCGGAAAACAAGCAATGAAAGTAAATTCACATCTGGAGTGGAAAGTGGCATATACACCGGGAACCCTCGAGGCTATCGGCTATAAAAATGGGAAGCAGACCATGCGTGATGTAGTCAGAACTACAGGTGCTGCTTCAGCACTGCAGCTATCGGGTCATCAGCCTACAGTAAAAGCAGACGCTGAAGATATCGTCGTCGTAACAGTTTCGGTTAATGATAAAGCGCAATTGGCCGTACCAACTGCTAACAATGAGGTCAGCTTTAGCCTGAAAGGTCCCGGGCGAATTATAGGCGTAGGAAATGGAGATCCGGTTTCATTAGAGAAAGACAAATTCATTGAAGACATAAAAAATGTCAAAATCACTGATTTAAAAGAGAAGGAACTGCCGGACTTATCCGCCGGAAAAATATTAGTGAACGCTGATGCCAGCACCTGGAAAGAAGCTTTTACCAGTCGTAATTACAAAAAACTAGCTGCTGCTTATATTCATCGTGGAACTTTTGATTTGCCAGATAACTTTAGCGGTCAGCGTCTTACCCTATTTTTCAACAGCATAGGAACTGATCAAACGATATACATCAATGGAAAGGAAGTTGAAGGTAAATTAAAAGAAGGTGAAACTGCTGGTGAGATTATACTGGATGGCAGTATATTATTACCAGGCAAAAATAAAATAGATATTATCGCGCGCCCATTGACGAAAATAAACGACTGGGATACGGTGAATGGCGATCCCGGAACTATTCAAATCTATCGTACTGCAGATCAGTGGAAAAGGAAGTTATTTAATGGACTTGCACAGGTGATTATCCAATCTGCAGGTAAGCCGGGAGAAATTACATTATCTGCCACATCGCCAGGTTTGAAAAGCAGTACTTTAAAGGTAAAAGCTGTTAAATCGCCTAACAGGTTTGCTCTTAAATAAAGGGTTTACGAAAAAAAATAAACCTACATTCAGGCAGGCAAGAATGGTGGAGCAGGCAAGCTGATTGCAACCCTTCACCATTCTTAATTCAAATAAAGATTTGCAGGCTTGTCTATGAAGCAGAGAAGTACATGAAATTTATAGACCTTAAGATACCTGTGAGTATTATTAAATTTTCACCAATCTTACCATGCCAAATTGCACGGTTATCTAGTAATGGGTTTCATATTCTTAATATAAACTAAGTAATTCAGTATAAGGATTGCTTTCAAGGCCCAGCAATAAAGCGAATGCCGGTTCTGTTTTTAAACCTTGTCGTTTTAGTTCAATTAACTGTTTTCGAAAGTCTTCGCCTTTTTCTAAAAGGATTCTATATTCAATGATCATGTCTATTGTATCGAAATTTCTCTCCGCCTGCATTACGGTATTTAGTTAGTTATAATCAAGAGTTTTTATCCGAATAAATTAATGTTTCTTTACTGAATTGTCAATTTAAAAAGAATTGAATATAGCCATCACCAATGATGCCACTCAGTAGTACGAGGCCTCCTCATTACTTACATTTTTTATAGTACCTAACAATTAGCGGGCAATACACGAAAGTTTATATGCAACCATAACTTTGTCTTAAATATACGAATAAGGGCATATGGCAGTATAAATCGATATCGGATGAAAGGGAAAAAAAGCCCTCGCAATATCAATTTGATTATCAACTGGCAATGAATTACAAAATGTAAAATTATATCATTTAAAAATTTTAATATGGAATCACAGAAAAAACGAATCTTAATTGTAGGCGGTTATGGCATGGTTGGAAGTAATATCGCACGACTCATCAGACAAGCTGATAAAAGTATCGAACTTATTCTTGGGGGGAGAAATCCGCAAAACGGAGTAGCTTTAGCAGAGGAATTAAATTATTCAGAAACAGCCTATATCAATCTCAAAGAAGGCTTCGATCTAAGTCAATTTAAGAAAATTAACCTGATTATATCCGCCGTGGATGATCACAGTAATCTCTTAAGAGAAACTGCTATCTTAAATGGCATTGCATGTATTGCAGTAAGCGAATTAGCAGATCAAATTTCTCCCACAGCATTTCTGGGTCTTCACAAAACGATTCTTGCGCCCGTTGTATACGCAGGTCATTGGCAAGCGGGAATATTGACCCTTATGGTGAGGCAACAAGCGAAGAAATTCAGTCAAATAGAAACTATTGAACTTGCAGGATTATATGACCCAAAAGATACCGTAGGGCCACTGGTTGCAAACGAAGTTAGTGGTTTTGTTGGTGAGGCGCTAATTCGCAAAGGCGGAAATTGGCTATCATTACAAGCAAAAGAAAACCCGCGAACTATTGATTTGCACAACCATTCATCAGCAACAGGTTACCCACTCAGTACGCTCGATGTGCCGAGCATAGCTGCTTTTACAGATGCTAAAAATATCCGGTTCGATTTTATTACAGGGGAATCTATTGGGACTAGTAAGGGTCTGGAAGCTTCCCATGATTTATATATTACTATTGAGGGCACACTACTATCCGGCGAAAAAAGAAAACTCAGCACGATCGTATCCGGCCCAAAAGGAAATTCCCATCTCACAGCTGTGGGCGTATATTTAATCACCGAAAAGATATTGGGCCTGAATGGACAATCTGACCAAAAGACCGGCGGTTTGTATCTTCCGGAAACTATGATCACAACTGATCACATCAGCAACCGGTTAAAAGAATTTGGGATCGAAATAATTGAAGAAACCTGGGAAAGTTTGTAGAATTTAATCAGGATATGCTGAGCACATAGCGTGCATATCGAGCAGAACCAGGCGGGTACTACAATTTAATAATGTTTCTGAAATAAAAAAGCTTACCCTCAGCATTCTGATCTTATGCCTCGGGGTAAGCATAATGTAATCTATCATAATGGATCAGTGATATATTTCGCCCGCTCTTAACCGCAGCTAATTGATCCCCTCGTGCGTTATATCCTGCCCTTTCAAAGAAACCTTAATTACAGAACTTTTGCCCTTCAATCTTGATATCGGAACTGAGATTGCGTCGTACCCGATGTAATCAACAGTTATAAAAGCGATGTGTGAGAAATCAAACAAATTAACTACAGCAAATCCCGCCTTGTCAGTAAAGAAATTAGCTATTATTTTATTACTCTTATCTCTAAAACCTACCATAGCCAGCATAGGTAGCCCACCCTGTTTGTCCTTTGCATAAATTGATATTTTAGTATAATCATAATTGTGATTATCTTCATTTGTAATTGTAAACAAGCTACTGTCCTGAGGCTTCGTTGTAGCCGGTGTTTGGGCATTAACGATTTTTACCATTAACAATAGCAGAACAACGCTGAGTACATATTTTAGCATCCGGAAAATCATCGCTGTAATACAAGATGTAAAAAAAAACCACTTCGTAAGTGAGGCACGCAACTTAAGGCAATGCGATCGGAGTGAACAAGTCACCTGCCATGTCCTTCACCCTTTGGGTATGGACGAGACAATTTTACCCACAATAATTTATAAAAACAAGAGATATTGTTAACAACCTGCAAGTTAAATTAATTAAAAAACTCCTATTGATAATGTTCGCTTCTCGATTTTCCAAATCTCAATCAATAGTATGTGTTTTGGTAATTATCTTTTCTGTATAAATTCAGTTTTGCACTATATCTCTGCACATTAAGATACAGCGTACACAAAATATCTAAGCTCGTATTAGCTCTGTACTTTTCATGAGATGGATTGAAACGTTCCGGAACTTTGCAGGATGTTTCAGAAATGATCTGTTCACTTTTTTCCATCAATACAACCAAGGTAAAAATTAAATAGAGCATACTTGGGAAATACCTGGACAGCCCCTCCAAACTCGTTTGCAGACTTCGAGGTACAGAAAACTCACACCCTACATCTTTTAACAGCAGTACACTTGACTTGACCAAAGCTTTATCAGCAATTAACAGCTCATGATGAAGACCTTTAGTCCTTGCAATCAAACGTATAGCGTTATCTATACTGTTGATTAAAGGCATTAACAATTTTGTGAGTGGGTTATGCATCTTATTTAAAAGTGAATAGAGATCAGGTGAAGATTTACGGCTGTACATTCGCCCCCTTAAGGTCTCACAGCCTTCAAATAACGCTACATTAAAAACATGCAACATCAGCATCTGGTGCATACGGTGTATTGTTAAAATTGCAATTGACGCTGTCTCTTCTTCTTTAATAATACTGAATATATCGATTTCATTGTTTTTTTTTGCCATATTACTGATATTTAATACCACCTTAATTAGTTTATTGTAAATGCTTGAGCTCAATCATTATTTAAAAATGATGAGCCCATGCAGATTTGGTGTGGTTAATAACGTTAGTCAAGTAGCGGAAAAATATCTGTCCACTTGTAATAACAGCGACCTTTAATCTTCTTAAATTTCAGGATTTTCTTGCCCCGCCACCGTTCTACAGTGCGTTCACTGTTGTTAAATAGCACCATAATATCACTGGTATCCAACACGCCTTTTGCCTGACATTTCGCTAATGTATTGGCATAGTCCAGATTAGTTTTGTTCTGGCTAATCATCGCCAGAATCTTGTTGAGTAAAAAAAGAATTTCTGAGTTCATAATATTAGTATTTGGTTTAGGTTTATTAGTTATTCAGGTGTTAATAATCACCTTTCGGCATAAGTCATTCAATGCTTTTATATCTCTCTCGAGATGTAAATCATCCAGATACGCTGCTATACTTATTCTTAATACCCCAGGCCCATCCCGTGAGTAATTATACTCCGCACTATTCATTACGGTAATAGATGCAGCAGTCAGATGCTCAAGGATATTGTCAGGAAAAATACCCTTCAATAGTTCGAGGTCTAAATACCAACCAGTGGATCCGTTAATTCGTTCCGTTTTCCACAAGCATGCTTCTTCAAATAGTCTTTTCGTCTTCTCCATAATCTGTGCAATGGCAAGATGGATTTTTGGTTCACATTTGATTAAAACACCTTTATCCAGCAATGCATTTATAGCTTGCGCCATTACTGCCGAAACACCTTTCCCGCCATTGCGAAACTTTTTCTTCAGTGCTTCACTAATCTTAAACGGCGCCGCAATGATCTTAAAATCCAGCAAATCAGGATAAAAATTAGAGAGTGGTCGCAGGTAAATCAAACGCTTCGTACAATTAAAAAAATGCTTCATCAATGAATTTGGTTCATTCCAGTAGCAGCTGGCATGCCGGTCATCTTCAATAATGATAAATTTATGTTTTCGTTGCAATTCCTTTAAGCGTTCTATTTTTGAAGATTGTAACCGTTGCCCGTAAGGAAAAACCGATCTGGAAGACAAATAAACTATCCCTACTGAAATTGTGTTACACAATCTTTCCAAATCTACCATAGACATCCCATCACTATCTGAGGCGACAAATGCAAGCTCCTTCCCCTGCCCCGTCACTACATTACAAATCATATTCGCAGCAGGCTGAATCATTACAAAAGCCTTTTTGGCTGGCAGGCATACCTCACATATGTTATTGATCAGCAAAGTATAATCCTGTGTATAATGTACTTCTTCAATACTGTACTTTGCCGGCAAAGTGTGATTGAGCAGATGGCTAAGCTTATCAATCAATTCGGGAATGATCTTAATTTTACGCTGATCAGAATCCATCACATTAAACTCATCATAACCTTTCCTTAAGTTGATGTCAATTGCTTTTACAAGCGGATTAGAACTCAGCAAGGTTTCCTGGTTAAATAGAATCCGCCGCTGTCTAACTGGCTTTATGCTTGTCTCGTCAACTACCTTTTTCCTGAGCGCATAAGCAATTTTCGTCACTACAAATGTAGCTCTGCCTCTTACAGTCACAATAAGTCCATCTCTGTCTCTCAATTTTTTCATCGCTTTCTCCATAAAACTTTTATCAACCTTAGCCAATACGGCAAGCTCACGATAAGCAGGCAACCTTTCACCCCAGTTAATCCTTCCCTGAAAGATTGCCTCCTTTATTGCTTCTGCAATTACATCATCCTTTGCTTTCGGACCAGTGTAACTCAGAGAAAGGATTTCTTTCCATAACACGCTTATCTGTTTCAAATTAGCCTCACACATACTCAAATTTAAATAAGAAATTTTCAATGATTTGTTAATTAAAGATAAATTTTTGTGCCCGTGTACAAATAATTATTTGTGCCTGTGAAGTTTTACCGCTATAAAACGCATTAAACATATTTTAAAGCGAAAAAGACACCGAATTTGATAAAAGAAAAAAATTAATTAATTTATTTATTTCTCTAAGAAAATTGAACTTTTTTGGTTCATGCTCCTCAAAAAAATTGAGCAAATCAGGATCGCTTCCACCATTTCCACACTACAAAAACACCAATTGAGAACAATAAAAAAGTCAGAATTAACATTTTCCCCTCTAAGAAACTTCTTTTATTCTGTTGATTAATTATACGCTGCACCTTTGCATCCTGCTTCAGGTTAACTGCCAGATTTGTTTTTGATTGGGTAGTTTGCGCCAGATCTTCCTTTGTTTTTTGGACGTTTTTACTCCTGCCAGTGATAAGCAAATGTTCCGCCTCTCCTTCAAAACCATGCTCAGCAGAATAGCTGAATTTTCCTTTGGGCCATAAAAAAATGTGATAGGAATCTTCGCTGGAATCTGCTGTAAATCTGACGTTATTGAAGCTTTCCTGAACAAGCTGTTCCTCATTCAGCTTTACATTTTTTTGATCACTAGCTGAGGTTGATGCTTTATCTGTTGATGTCTCCGTTGTCTTCAACAGGCTGCAGCCCATTGAGAGTAATATTACAATTAAAAACATGTTTTTCATGGTTGTTCTCCTTTCTCTTTTATCCAATCCGAAATGCTGTATATGGTCTTGATGTGCCGGAGCTTTTTATACACCCCATCCCCTTCGCGGCTGCCGGCAACGTTCGTATTCGCTTCAATGCTGGTCACCCACTCGCCATGCTGCTCTATGATGATCCCTACATGGGCTATTCTTTTTTTATCTGCGAAATAAATTCCGAGCACATTACCCTGTAAAGCTGAGCGTGCCAGCCTTGCATCTGGAAAAAGTTCCGGCGACCAGCCAGAGCGTGGTTTGTTAAATCCTTCCATTTTATACACCCAGCTCACAAAAGCTGCACAGTAGGGATCTCCACGTTTCAATCCAACACTCTTGAGGTACATTTCTACCCTTTCCCCATCATTCCGGCCGGTACGTTCTCTCGTGCCTAATTCTCCCATCGCTCTCTGCACTACATTTGCCCGTTTCTTTGCATTTAACATATTGCGTTCAGACACAGGGCTGCCGAGAACAAAAGCGCTGCAAATGATGCCCATATAAAACCTAGCTGCTGCCATAATTCGAGTTTTTTAAATTGTGAAACCATTAATTCTATTGCTGGCAATTCCAGCTGCAACCAGAAGCGCTGTAGCAACCACCAGCTTAAAGCACAGATCATCAGAAAACTAATCATGCTGAGGATCACCAGCAGCCAGATGCCCTGATTCACATTACCAGCCGTGCCGTCAAAATTATTCAGCCAGTAAGGCCCGAGTGCCCAGAGCGATAGTAGAAAGGCAAATAAGAGCAGTGGCTCTGCAGCCTTTATCAGATTTGCGGCGCTCTGCAACCAAGTCAGTAGAAGAGGCCTTTTCAAAGATTTTGTATCCATGATATTGATCATTTATAATTAAAAAATTAAGTTGATTAAGAAGCCCGGCCGGCCTCATCACCCGGCCAGGCTAATTGATTTAGGCAATAGTGGTCATCGCGCCGATATACTGGCTCTTAGAAACCTTTTTGCGGTCAGGGCTGGTAAAGAACAGCCAGCCATGCAAAGGATCTCCCTGCCAGCTCCTGGGCAGGGTCATGGTGAGAGTACCCACACTTCGCTTTACTGTATCGAAGCTATACATCTCATCCTTTGTATTAAAGATGATTACCATCGCATCATCGTTCTCCGGCTCATAGATATTACTCACCTGCTTACCACTCTCCGAAAGCCAGTCTATCTTGATCTCGTTTTCTGGTGCTGGTGTGGCAGTAACACTCTTTGCGCGGTGCAATGAACCCATACTGAGTACTACCTCAGGGTAGTTCAGTTCAAACACAGGTGAGATACCAGTTACCGCATGCTGAACGTTGTAGCTAACCGCTGCATTCATTGGTGTGAGCACAGTATTAGACTGGTAACCGAGGTCAATTACATCTTTCAGGAAGGTTAGAAATTTGATTACCATCCCAAAGATGAAACGTTGATCAATCTGTTCCTGAACAGGAGCTTTCTTTGATTTTTTCGATCTGCTTTTCATCACATCGATTGTTCGCCAGGTGGAACCAACCACCGTGCCCACTAGTCCTTCGAATCCTCCGAGGATCCCTTTTAGAAATCGTGCCATTTGATTAAAATTTAAATTGTGAATAATTCTGTTAAACGCATTCATTTGCTTACCGGTAATTGAATCGTTGAAACGAATGTACAATCATAAATCATAATTATTTAACGGTCAGATACTTGTGTCGTAATTTGACGGCTATTGGCGGCGGTTTGTCGTAATTTGTCGGGTTGATTTATATTTATCAGACACACCAAAAACAAAAAAACCTCCCGGAATTACCGGAAGGTTCAAATCTTAAGCAGCGCTACAGTGTTGGTGTGCTATCCAAATTTCAGGCCCAGCATGTCAATCCAGAAGTGCGGATCTGTGCCAGGATACACACCCGGAGTAATGGTCGTATAACATATCGCTCCCGGATTTAACTTAACGCTATTCAGCGGGAAGTGGTTACTGAAGTATTGCAGGAAGATTCCTACGATACAGCAACATCCATCCGGTACATCAAAGCCCATCGATTGACCGGTAGCTTTGTTATCATCCTTCATCACCCTGAAATGCTGTTGCTCCGGCACCTGGACTCTCATTCCATCCTCCAGACGGAAAAGTGCAACGCTGGCAACAATTTCACAATAGACTGCCTTTGCCGGAATTTCACCAGCCGCAGCAGCTCCTGATCCGGAAAAAGAATAGTGAGTTTTCCCGCATCTACATCAATTGCAGGATTTGCAATTAAATGCTTTTTGAGTGGTGAGTATTCATTAAACTCAAACCCAATCAGCGGCGCAAAACTTTGCATCTCAAAATTGAAGGTGTCCTTTGGAAGATCCCTGACATGCGAAAGTAAAGTATTGAGTTCCGCGCTTAGCCGGCTATGCATTTCCGTATCACGAAAAGTATAAATTTCGCTTTCGAAACTCCCCCTGATCTGCGCCCCGAGCCTACTTGCCATACCAAAAGTATTCGCCGCTTTTTTGGTGTTCTTAGTCTGCTTCATGGTGCCAGCTTTTACTTTTGAAGTGAGGAACTGAGCGTTGCCTACTTGTTTGAATACAACGGGGCCCAGGGCGCCGTGTAAAAAATTACGATTAAATCTTGCCATAATATTTTAGTTTATTTTAATCAAAGCTAGTTGATCATCCATAAAAATATCTTCTTGTGATCTCCCTTGGCGTAACTTGGCGCCTATTGGCGGCGGTTTGTCGTAAATTGACGTAAAGAAAGTAATACTTAAAGAAGAGGACGGGATGGATTATGGTGAGATCCAATATGTGTTCCTACTCAGTTCAGGGTAAAGACTACGTAACAACATGGTAACAACGTGAAAGTTTAGTTTAGCTGTTCAGCACGCTCTCACCACGGAGTTACCACGGTATTACCACAGACTTACTATCAGTACGTATCGAGCGCATATAGAGTGCATATAGAGTGCATATAGAATATATATTAGTGCAATTGATGTCTAAAAATAACATCTACCGATCATCAAAAATTAATGATAATCTTCAATAAATCCTATTTTCGGAGGTTGAACAGCTCCGTCCGCAAGATCCTGTTTTCCTCCAATGCCATCAAATCCTGCATTTGGATTTTTCTCAGATCAACTGACACTATCAGGTCTATGCTCAAGTGGTAATACACTGAAATCCGTTTTAAGATTTCCAGTGGCGGTTCAGATTTTCCGTCTTCATATTTGCTATACCGCCCCCTGCTAATGATCAAATCATTGGCTACCTGCTGCTGGGCGCACTTCTTTTGCGCTCTCAAATAACGTAAGTTTTCTGAAAGGAGTGACATCACTAATATTTATAGCATCAAATATACAAACTATGTGATACACCAACTAATTTTACTAATTTATTTAGCTATTTATTTATGAAAAGTGTGATAGTCCATATGGATTTAGACACCTTTTTTGTGTCGTGAACGGTTAACCAATTCGCAGCGGAATAGGATACCGCTGCGAATTGGTGGTGGCGACCGCGATGTGATTGCCTCCTGTTCCACTAAAAAATGTTTGATGCCCTGCTAAAAGAGCCCAATGAAGAAAAAGCATTACCGAGTTTTTCACAATTCTTGATTTGATAGTCAAAATATAGAGATATTAAAAGACCACCTGTGATATGGCGGCTTTGTTGGTAAGTCACAAAAACTTATATTTACTGATAACCAAAACCTCACATGATCCTCAGAAAGCTTTTGTTCTGGCTAATAATCATATTCGGCGTGATAGCTACCGTCTCATTTTTCTCAATTGTATTTTCTGGCACCTATTTCCATGCCGGTCAATCTATCGATGCCGATCTGGCAGATAAATTCGGTAGTTTTTTTTCAGGATTTGTCGGTACTTTGTTTACGGTCGTCAGTATTTTGCTGATCATTTATTCAATGCATTCACAAAACTTGGAGACCAGAAAATCCGAAATCACAAATAATTTCTTCAAGATGCTGGATTATCACAATCAGAATGTGAGAGATCTGAAAATTCCCCATATAGATGAAAGCAAAAACGATGTTAATGAGAGCAGGCGAGCTTTTGTTATCTACAAAATTCAATTGAAGCGATTGTTGGAGGCCGTGATTGCGGAAAATGTAGATCAGCGGTATGGATTGACTGATCGCCAGATAATTGACATTGCTTATATGGTTTTTTACTATGGCTTAGATACTACCTGGATTAACTTTATTAACGATAAAGTAGAGCGTTATGAAAACGGTCCTGCTGTTATTCAGCATTTACTGGATCTGATTGAAGGCGATCGTAATATTAAAATTGGCCGAACCAATCAGACAGGTTTGAGTTGCTATTTCAGGAACATGTACAGTGCCATTAAGTTAATTGATGAAAGTCTTTTGCATTCAAACAATGAAAAGGAAAACCTGATAAAGATCTACAGGGCGCAGTTATCCAATCCGGAGTTATATATCATCTTCTATAATCTTGTTTCGAGATTCGGCAAGAAATGGGATGATCATGATTATATTGTGAAGTATAAATTTATAAAAAATCTGCCTAAAGGATATGCTGAACTTTTTGATCCGAAGGCTTTTTATAATATGCCCTTTGAAGATGAAGAATAGTCCTCGTTAACAGATTAATATGGCCTGAATTGCAATATTTCAAGATGTATACTAAGATATAGAACCTTAAATGTTATCACACCGCACAATTGAGTAACAATCCGGATAATTGTGCTTCTGTTAGAACCATTGTTGAAGTTTTACACAAAAACAGAAACAGCCTGATAGGTATTAATGGCGAAAATAAATACAAGATAAAAGCCGTATCACCAAACTAAGTGACACGGCTATATACATTTCAACTTTAGGATATTAACCTATTGGTCTTTTCAATCTCCCAAACAAAAAAACCAGATTGTCTGAGGAAATTCCTGTGAGTCTTTCCTCAGACAGTTGATAACAGACGAATTCATGTTCGTATCGTATCTCTCTTTTCCCGTATTCCATTTTCTGTACCCAAACTACAAGTTATCAGTGATGTATTTCGCTCTTTCAGCCAAAACAGCCTTTTGCCAGTCACGGATCACTTCTCTTCCTGCTTCCCTTGCTTTCGAACCATTGTCATTATTTTTAGCCAGTGTATCTGTAAAACACTGGAGGTAATGATCTTCGAGGTCAAACTCGGTATCACTATCCTGGTCCTTTAGCTCAACATACTGCAGAAAGAACAAGGTGGCCCATTTCATTTGTTTACTTGTCCCCGTGTAGTAAGAAGGAAAAGAGACCTTATTGATAAATGACTGGACAAATTGTTGTGGCTGGATATTATAAATGGTACAGAGGCTCATAAAGTCCTCTGGTACCTGTACATTGATTGTTATTTCCATGATGTGCAGATTAATTGTGATTGCTGATGTCTTGATAGTGTTTGTGGTAGAATTCCTTTAGAATGGTGATGCGTTGCTGCAGGCTGCGCACATTATGAACACGCAGACGGATTTCATCCATTTCGCAGATAAAATCTACTTCCTTATCAGTGAACGCAGGCACTACAGTATATTGCCTTCCAAAACCCAATACAATTTTCATAAAAAAGGCCATTGTGAAGTTATCATTCGGAATCTTTAGCCCGGTTCTGGCCTGCATCTCTGAGATGGAAATCTTACTCATAAAATTCTCCAGATATTCTGCCGGATAACAATTGTGCAGCTCGCAAAGCACGGTAAACTCTTTGGTGAAGTTTAAGGAGCGGTTTTCATCCAGATAAAGCATATCCGAGCTGGTATACACCCGTTGCATATTGTTATAGAGTTCATCTATGTACAGCAGGGACTTTTTCCTTTTGGCTACAGAACTGCTTAACACTTTTTCGGCCAGCTCATTGATCCACCTGAAACAATTTGCAGCATTCTCCAGGCAATGGCTGAAAGCATGACTGCCATTTGCAGTTCTCCTTTTGTCAGCTACATAGAGCCCGATAGTTTTTGAAGCTTCTGAATAACCTTCGCTGTACTGATCTGCAAGTGAATCGTAAACTGTAGCGTGATTGATGAAGATTTGTAATACTTCCTGCTCATCCAGTCTATAGACGGCACAGGCAACGCGGAATTCCAGCGGGATGATAAGCTTGTGATAGTTGATTTCTGTTTTCATATTGACCTTATTTAATTTTTTCAATTTAAATAAGCCTCTATGAGGGGTTACCGCCCTGAAAGGTATAGGGCTGGTAACTCACTCAGTCTATGTATCAACGGCTCTAGTAAAGCCACCCTTCTTCCGAAAGGCCGTAACAATGACATAAGTGAGCACCAGCCCTATAACAAATATAGGGTTTAGGTTGCTCATCTTACGCTCGCTACGTTAAATTTACTAGATTTTTGATGCGAGGCTCGCAAGCAATTCTTAATTATAAATTAGGATTGCATATTTTTTATTTCTGTTTTAATTTTTACATATGCTAATGTAATACGCTTTAATTGAAATAAAAAATATATTTATAATTAATCATATTTACACTAAAATTATATTAATTAAACACGTTATGAGCAATTATAAATTTTTTATATGATTAGGTTTAATGCCTCTTTATGGAGCAGTTATCATACAAGAGACCTAACAAGGATTAGACCTTTACAAGCTGAGTCAATATACTGCCTAAAAATATCAAATCTTCCGCTCTTAATTTTCAACAGTGGATTGTTAAGTTTACAATCTATATCTTTAAGCGACAATGAGTTCGGAACATAGAGTAAATGATTATAAGTCTTCTAGAGTGACCACCCTACTATGAAGCATAAATGTGCTTTTCTGACTTACAGAAGCAACTTACGAACTTTTTTGAAACCTCAAGTTTTGCTCCGTTACGTATTTATTAAGGTTTTTCTCAAGACAACTGATTTCCTGGTTCATTCAAACTATTTAGGAATTTGTAGTTCCGATTGGTGGATAATATATAAGTTATCTATTATTAGTAATTACCTCTCAGGACCGTTTTATGCTAACAATCATCTAGTTAAATGATAATCGAAGTGAACAATCTAAGTTGTAATTCTTTGACAAGCGGTTTTGGTATTGGCCGATGAAATTATAGTTATAAACTAATTTGCTGTAACTTGTATTCCTTGTTCCTCAACTCTTTTAAACAATGGCTCGAAAACAATTAGAACACCTTTCCGAGGATGATATAAGAACTAAGATTGTTCATCACTGGCTAAAAGGTTGCGGTATTACCGACAACGATATAAAAATTGAGTTTTCCATAAATCTTCGGCTGGGACGAGGTCTCAAATCAATACACTCGCGAACTGATATCTTAGTGAAGCGTAGCGACGGTTTTAACCTTCTTATTATTGAGGTTAAAAAGCCTTCTCACGAATTAAAGGACGCAGATAAGCATCAAGCCATTTCTTATGCAAGATCACTCGCAGATGGTGGTATCGCACCATTCACTATTTTGACTAATGGAATATCTACAAAGATTTTTGATTCCGTTACGGGTATTGATATTGGTAGCACGGCTATCCCGCCGGAACATGAGGTAATTAAAAATAACTTCAAAGCATCCGGTGATTCATTAACCGCACGCACAGAAGCGTTAGAATATTTAATTTCACTATCTTCAGATAACCTATTAGCGTTCTGCAAAGGACAAGTAGATCATCGCATGGCTCTATTACGTGGAGATAACCCATTAAGCGATAAAAAGTACATACCCCAATTGTATGTTAATAGAGCAGAAGCCGAGAAAGAACTGAACTCTAAGCTTTTCGATGCTACTCAAAACAATGATATTGTCCTTGTAGTTGGGCCGCCGCAGCATGGTAAAACCTGCTTTATTTGCAATACAGTTGAGGTTTTTTTAAAAAGTAACAAGCCCTGCTTATTCTATCCGGCGATTGCTTTAAAAGATGGCTTATTAAAGGAAATCCAGGAAGATTTTCAATGGGCTTTTGGAGAAAATATTTCGCATGTTCAAGTAGTTGCGCGTTTGTTACGAGTTTTGCAAAATGCTGCGGAACCACTGATGATTGTAATTGATGGCTGGAATGAAATGAGCAATCAGGCTATTCTTATTAATAATGAAATTCAGCGTCTTGAAAATAAAATGATAAAAGTGGTGTTGAGTACAACCTCCCCATCACTTGATAGGCTATTAATTGATGAAGCAGACAATTTATCTTTTATTGCCACCTCAACAAAATTGAATGCTAGCTTAATGAAACGTTTATCATCGGAGCCAATTCATAACACCAATGGTCTCAATATAGTTCAAATTGGAAATTTTGACTTTAACGAGTTAGAGGAAGGAAAAAAACGTTACGGGGAAATTTACAACGTAAAATTCACAGATGGTAGTAATTTACCCTATGATCCGTTTTACCTGAGAATTGCGTCCGAACAATATGCAAATAAAACAGTGCCACTATTTGCGACACTCACAGACTTAATCGGCGATAGCCTGGCAAGAAAAGGAAGAAGGCACGGGATTCAATCCATCGAACTCTTCCACGTATTAAATAAGGTTGCGGCAATAATTTTAGAAAACGACACACCATTTGCGAGTACTCATTTATCTGAAGACCTCTCAAGCTATGCTAAGTTTGTCGCTTGGACTGAAGGGGGTATTTTACTTGAAACCCATAACGCTGGAATCCCCTATGTTGATTTTTACTTTACCCATGACAAGAATTATGCAATAGCGATTATCCATAGAAAATGGCAAAATATCTTGTTAACAGCCGACCAAGAAGTAGTCAATTGTGAGATGGATCTGGCATTAAAGACGGTGGCCGGAAGGACTGCCTTAGGGTGGTTTTTAAGTTGCCCTGAATATGTTAATGCATTCACAGTTATTTTTTCTACAGGTAGTTATTTTAATACGATAAATCCGGACCATCTTAAAATATTTTCAGATGCCATTGCCAATCAAGTAAATTTCAATGACAATCTTTCTTTCGATTGGTTAGATACATACATAAATAAACTATATACTTCGATAATTGATTATTCGAAGAACATAGACGAGATTACGATTTTGGTTTACTCGCTTGTAAAAAGCTTAGATCGAAACGAGCAAAGAGAAAATTATCGCCTTTGGATGCGCTTTTTATTAAAAATAGATAATAGCATTGAAGAACTCGGGATTGAAGAATCATATGTTCATAAGGTTTACGGAGAGGAGATAAAAACGTATGACGGTTACGATACATTTATGGATGGTGACTTTGACATAGAGCTTTTTGATGAATTTGTTTTTGACGACGATATTTTTATAGCTGGGAGGGCTGCTGTATTTTTATCCTATGTGTGCCCCTACTATTTTTTAGAGAGAATCCCATCGGTGATCAAGCACCATAAAAAACAAAAGTCGCAGGCTGAAGTGATTGAAATTATTGACGAACCGTGTGAACGGATCTTAGGTGATCTTCGGGAAAAATATTTCGGCGGAATGTGCCGAGGTTGGTTTTCAGACGCGGAGGTTGGCGACGAAGAAGTTGCGGAGGAATTTACTAAGCAAAAGGATTTTTGGTTTCCAATCTCAAATTATATCAAAGGAGACATTGAACTACACACCGAAATCACAAGACTGTTAAGCGACTTGGCAGAACTTGTAGTTGTTGATGAAACGCTACCAGCTATTCCTCCGGAAGATTCTAATCAGATTAAATTGGACTTTTCATAAAGCACGACGTCAAACTGATTGGACGGTCTGCATTTTGATCAACCCATTAGTCCTTATCGTTAATTATGATTTAAAACCCAATTAGTCACGTATTTCAACATAAGACGGGAAATATCTGTAATTTTCGAAATACCGGATACGATCTTCTTCCGGAATAAATTTAAGGGCTTTCTTGTTTAAAAAATTACGTTTACTATCTGGGAGTGATGCGTTGAGAAGATCAATCTCTTGACTAGATAGTACTGGAGAATGAAGATCAAAAACATTAGAGTCTTTTCTAATAAAACTAAACTTATGAAGCTTTCTTTTTCTAAATGAGACAGTACTTGAATTTTTTAGGAATACGCCACCAGTCGTAAACATCGGTGCTCCATCTTTATAAGTTATTAAAAGTAATTGTTCATAGACTAGTTTATCTTTAAATGGAAGTCCAGCATTTCTCAAATTTAATATTTGATTAATTTTCTCATTAATCATTCGTTGAAATAAACGATAAGAATTAGTATTTGTAAGCATACTCGCTTCCAAATCAAATAGACAATCATCGCCAAAATCTTCTGCAAAACGTTCGATATTGTATTGATTGCTTGTCTTATTAAAATATTTTTGCAGCTGAGAATTGAGACTGATGATAAAAAATGAGTCCGGATTTATACTACTTGAAACGATTTCAACATCTTCAAGCATGTAGGGCTGAAAACTATCTGTGTAGTCCAACCAAACTATAGCTTTATTATCAAATTGTATAGTAGGTAAAACCTCTGTTGTAGACCCCCATTTTAATTCGATACAGGAAAATGGCTTATTAAATTCGTATCGTTTTTTATTATCCTCATCCCATTCAATATTAATGAGCTTTTTGATGCCAAACGTCTTATGCATTAACTTAAAGTCAATAAAGAAAAAAGATCCTAATCCTACATAGATACATTTTTTAAAATCTTCAGAAGTATAAAAGTCTCTTAACAAGTCCATAATTAACTTCCTTTCAATTGACTTTGATGGCCGATGATGATAGTTGAATATGTTACTCATAATTCATTTTTATATGTTTCAATAAAAAAGTCAAAAGTCTTTTCTCCAACCTCTTTTCCTGTCGAGACGTTTAGGAAATTCTTCAACTGTTCTACCAGCACTTTATCTTTGCTATAAGAGATGCTTGCAAATTTATTTTCTTTGTTCGCTTTTTCCAAAACAGGGTATGTAAAGACATTTGAATAATTTATAGTTTTTTCACTAAGCTCAGTTATGTTTACTTTCTCAGAATTTACTACCATTTCTGATCTTACATCTTTATCGTCTATTTTATTAAGGAAATTCGTCACCTGTCTCATTGCAGCAAGGATTTCAGGACGAGTAACTTTATAAATATTATGATCAAAATCAATTCCTGTTTTAGTGGTGGTCATTGGAAGCTTACTAGAATTTTTTGATTCAAAAAATATTACTCCTCGAAACATAGCTTGTTTATTATGGTATTTGATTATACTTGCCTCATCGTCCTTATTCTCTTTCCAACCGGTTGTATAACTTTTATCTGCTTCTAATACTAATCTGTCATTACAGAATATATACCATCCAGCTTCAGATGGTATAGGCTCACCAATTCCAGCATAGATTTTAATCTTTACCCCGTCTCTATCCATTTCTTTGTATAGAGGCTTAAGTTGTTTCGATTCTAAGAAGCCAATGTCTTTTCTTATAATTTTTTTCCCGTTCAACGATACAGTTAACTTCTTAAGTATCGAATAACTTAGAGCTAAACTCAACTCTTTCTCTAATTCATTTTTAAATGCATTATCCCCAAATTGACTGGCTATGTTTTCATAAAGATCATCTACGACGATTACCGTTCCATTAACACCATTAAGATTACTTTTTTCATTAGGAATATTCTCCTTTTCAACGTAGGTAAAATTCCAATTGTCTGGTTTAGTGAGCCATTGCTTGACATCAACTTCAACCAAAAAATGGTCTTTGTCATGCTTGGATTCTACTGTAAAATGTCGCCCGATCTTAAAAAGGGCTCTTTTCATTCCGACTCCAAACCGCCCTATTGAATTGTCTACAAATTTTGCTTTAGCTGGCCGACCAAATCTAAAAGCATATTGGATTGCAGTATCAAGGCTAAATCCGCCACAGTTATCCGAAATAATAAATCTATTACTCTCCAGGCGTATATCTACTTCTAAGCCACTATAGTCATTTCTTTTACGTGACTTTGCTCCATCAATAGAATTATCTACCAGATCTATAATTGCTCGATCCAGCCTGATATCTCTTGTTAGCATGTCAATGAAAAATTCCTTTGTAGGATCTCCTTTAATTATATTATCCATATTCAATTGCGGTAAAAAATAAAGATATAATATTTCCATGAATTGGAAGAAACCGCTGTTCAAGCAACATTATTATTAGGACTCCTATAAAAAGACAAATAAAAATCCAATAATTAGTTTCCGCGGTAATACTTTGAACACAGTTGAAGCTTACTTAAGAGCAAAAAAGGAATAAAAAAATCGGAATAGATGTGTTCGAAACCGATTAGTCCTTGCAGACATACTAAGGTCCTCTGCAACAATTTTATCTCTGGCGCCATCAACACAATTGTCAATCAAATCCAAAATAGCCCATTCTAAAGGAATATCTCGTGTAAGCATATCTATGAAAAAATCCTTGGTCGGATCAGCAGAAAATGTTCCCATGTCTAAATAAATATTATCAATATTATGCAATATATATGATTGTTAATAGAGCTAAATCGTAATTTATCATATTTTAATATTTTTTATTAAAAATTTAGCAAAATAAAAAATATTAAAAGTACAAATCCAATATTTTACATACTTTAAGCGGTACAGTATTTGAAAGTAAATCATCAATTTTGAAGAAATCAATAATTGTGTGGATAAAGATTTAACAAAATTAGGAAATAGACTTAAGCATTTCAGAAAGGTTAGAGGATATTCTAACTATGAACGCCTTGCCTATGATATCGGTATATCGAGAACACAATACGGTAAATATGAAGCTGGTGGTAATATTAAATATTCAACATTGGTTAAAATTTTAAGACATATTAACGTACCACTCAAAGATTTTTTTCAAGATGGCTTCGATTAATCTTAAAGACAGTTTCAGAGACATTGTTTTTCCCAAAAGCTCTCAATATAGTTCGGATTCTAAACATATTCCTCTTGAGTTCTATGAAGAAGCGATTCCAAGATCCACTAACATTGAAATGGTCTTGGGATATTTTAGTTCGAATGCAATTAGAACTTTATGTATGAGTTTTGCCGAATTTATCTATAAAGGAGGTAGTATGAAATTGGTTACCAACCATGAACTTACGGAAGAAGATAAAATAAATTTATTAATCGATACATCAATTAATAATGAAAATCATATAATCGACATTTTCAAGGATATTGAGGTGTTGAGAGAGGAGCTCGGCCCATTTGGACAACATTTTTTTGATTGTTTAAAATATCTTATAAGTCAAGGAAGGCTTTCCCTGCAACCTGTAATGCATAATCCCACGGCTATTTCACATTATAAAAAGATAATTATGCATGATGGGGTTGAATATTTATATGTTCATGGTAGTGCGAATTTTACAGGGGCGGGTGTTATAAAAAATGGTGAAAGCTTTACCGTTGACAAAACCTGGGGCAGTGAAACAGAGATTTTCCGTATTAACGAGGAAATTAAAAATTTTAAATTGATTTTTGAAAAAAAGCATTCGTCATATCTATATCTGAACCCTGAAGAAGTTACAGGTATTATAAACAAAATAGGTAATACACTCACTGATATAGAGTTACTTGAGAAATCGCTAGATTTGAGGGAGCTTGAGGGAGGCTCGAATCTAGTAAAACAGATAAACCAGAAAAGTGAGAATGATTTTAAGGCAAAAGTAGAAAAGATCAAAAATACACCTAAATTTCCATTCGGTAGCTCAGCTAGACCTTATCAAGTTGAGGCTTACAAGAATTGGGAAGCAAATAACTATTCTGGGGTGTTTGCTATGGCAACCGGTACAGGAAAAACTATTACAGCTTTAAATTGCGCATTGATGGAATATGAGAAGACCCTGGAGTATTTTATTATCATTCTAGTTCCGTCAAAAGCTTTACTGTATCAGTGGGAAGAAGAAGTAAAGTCTTTTAACTTTAATAATATACTGAAAGTTGGGGCTGGCAATAATTGGATGGGAGATTTATCAAATTATACTAGTAATTATAAGTATGACATTAAATCAAGCTTAATTATTATCGCAATAAATGACAGTTTCACACTTCCTAAATTTCAGAAATATTTTAAAATTATACAAAAATCATTTTTGTTTATAGCCGATGAAGCACATAATTTAGGATCTAGTCAAATGCGAGCTGCATTATTGAAGATTAACCCAGATAAAAGAATTGGCTTAAGCGCTACTCCTAAAAGAATATATGATCCTGAAGGTACAAAATTCATTAATGAATTCTTTCGCGACAAGGAACCGTATGTGTATAGTTTTACAATGGAGAGAGCACTTGCTGAAGGTCGGCTGACAAATTATTATTACTATCCAAAGATAGTTTCCTTAGAAATATTAGAGCAAGAGGAATATAATTCGATATCAAAACAACTTCTCAAATTTTTCGATTTTGAAAAAGGGATCTTTAAGGATAATCCAATGGTGGAAATATTACTTCTACAAAGAAAACGAATTATTCATAAAGCTGCCCAAAAGCAAAACTGTTTCATAAATATCATAAAACAACTTAATATAGAGGACAAACTTAGATATGTTTTTACCTATGTTCCAGAAGGACTAAGTACTGAAGACGAAAATTATGGAGAAAAGTTGATTTATCAATATATAAAGAGTGCCCACGAGGTATCTAATAAATTAAGACTTTCAAGCTATACTTCTTCAGACTCAAATCATAAAGATCTACTTAAAGCTTTCTCCAACGGAGAGATAGATATAATCTTTGCAATGAAAATGCTTGATGAAGGAATTGATGTGCCAAGAACAGAAATTGGAATCTTTGCTAGTAGCACTGGTAATCCTAGACAATACATACAAAGAAGAGGCAGATTGCTGCGCACTCATAAGGATAAATTATTCTCGACTATTTACGACATGATAGTTGTTCCGATGCCCTCAGGTGATCCCTCTCTATATAATATTGAAAGAAATCTTCTCAAAGCTGAACTGATCAGAGTAGCATATTTTGCTAGCTTGGCCATGAATTTTAAAGATGCTAAAAGGGAATTAAGTGAAGTCAGTAGCCAATATGATTTGGATTTAGATACATTAATATTAGAATTAGAATAATGACATTAGAAGTTCTGTTAAGAGATGTCTTAAATGACGACGAATTAAAGGCTAAATATGGTCTATCAAATGAACTGGTGAATAATGCTCGCCTATCCCCACCTTATGCCCATCCAATAATAGAGTACTTAGCCACTTTACTAAAGGCATCTATGGATCAGAATTTATCGGAACAAGCGGTCTATAATCAAATTAAAAACGTAATCAAGATATCATAATGGCATCTATAATAAACCAGGTTTCTTTCAATAACTTCTTTAATTATTCAGGTTCATTTGAAGACAATGAATACGATTTTTCCGAAGGTGTAAATATAGTTGTCGCAGATAATGGAACAGGTAAATCAAAGTTCTTCAATGCTTTTATGTGGCTTTTTGAAGATTTCGTTTGGGATTCTGAACGAAAAATCAAACGCCTCGTTAAAGATTTTGCTGTTAAAATTGTTTCTGACAAAGCCAAATCAGAAGCAAACCTAGGTGATACGATAGAATGTGGCATAAAGATTCAATATTCTGATAATAGATTTAGATATCAAATTACTAAAAGTCTAAGAGCTAAAAAATTAGGAGAATCATTAACTGATCCATCACATTGGCAAATTTTTATTAATGAGATGGAAGTGTCGAAAAGGGACATCTTACTGTTAACATACCATCCCGTTTATGATGATCATGAAAAGAACATAATTCTAAACAAACTAATTCAACAAAAACTTCGTCCTTATTCACTTTTCCAAGGTGAAGAAGTTGACAAGTTAATTGATTTTTCAAATCCTAAAGCAATAAATGAGGCAGTAACTACCTTAACCAACATAAATAAATATAATGAATTCAAAAATCTTACTGACTATATATTCAAGAGAGCTGAGGACAGCTTAACGAGGAAGACCCAATCTTCAAGCCAAGATACTGCTCACTACGATAGGATGTTGAAAGATCGTGAAGATCTAAGAGAAAAGCTAAGTAACGAGGAGGAAAAATATAAAAGATTTAAAATCTCATACGATGAGAATAAAAAAGATGTCGATGATCTTGAGGCCGCTAATACTAATGCCACACAACGGAAGGTATACGAAGATAAGATTAAGGATCTTCAAAGTGCATTAAAGCAAATCAAAGATGAATATGAGAATCTAACGAGTAAAATCAATAGTAGATTTTTTGATGGAAATTTTGCTTGGATGGGCTTTGGATGTGAAAAGATTGTAGAAAGTTTCAAAAATAACAATATAAGCTATATAGAAAAACATGTAGCTTATAAACTAGAGAAACTTGAGCTCACACAAAGTAATCGTGTAAGTTTATTACCATCTGGATCACCAGATCCTATAACTGTCCGTACAATGCTTGAGAAAGAGCATTGCTATGTTTGTAATAGAGAAGCACCGAAAGGAAGTCCAGCTCACAATCACCTGACAAGTCTCCTAGAGCGTCCAAGTAAAAAACAAGACATAGAAATATTTAAAAATGATCTGTCTGCGTTCTTTAGTGATATTCAGCTAGGTTCTCAACCATTTATTAGCCGTATGTCTAATATTCCTGATTCCATAAAACAAACAAGGTTGCGGGAAGAAGAATTAAATCGAAAGATCAAAAATCTACAAGATAAAATCAAAGAGCAACGAGACAAAAGGTCAAATTTAATAATCGGTGAGGAAGATGCTGAGCTCTCTGACGTAAAAGCAATAATGAGTCAATATAAGGGTGCTATAACTCGTACTGATAGGGCCAAAAATGATCTTGAAATAAGTACTGAAAAACTATCTAAAATTCATAGCGATTTGAAACGCCTGGAAGATGAAATAGGGAAAATTGATATTGCGGACGTTCCAGCTGGCTATAAAACTAACTATGCCTTCGCTTCAGATTTAAAGAATGCAGCGGAAAGGACTAAATTTAGAATTTATAATGAAATGCTTGGGACGTTAGAGAAACACGCAAATACACATTTCAAAAGTCTAATCAAGTATAGTGACTTAACTGGTGGAGAACTTAAATTTATTGGAACACCAACAGATACAATTGAATTCAGCTATGTTGATAAAAAGGGTAATGATGTAGCAGGAGCATCCGAAGGATTTCAAAGAATGAAAGTGCTTTCTGTTTTGATGGCTATAATTTCAGTAAATAAAACAGGATATGAATATCCTTTACTTGCAGATGCTCCCCTATCAGCATTTGGACAAAATTTTATTAGAGGTTTCTTTGAAGAAACAGCGCTTGTGTTTCCTCAAAGTATTCTATTAATAAAGGATCTTTATGACAAAGATACGCCCAACAAATTAAATAAATTAGGTACTGAGCTATTGACAAGTGATAATGTCAAAACATTGTTCGTAAATGATATACCAAAAGGCTTAGAACAAGTAGAGATATATACCACTAAAAAGAAATTGAAATAATAATGAATAGTCAAGACTTTAAATCAGCTATTTTAGCAAAAAGCCCACATTTTGCTCAGACTAACCAGAAAATATTTGATGCTTTAGCTAACAAGCTTCAAAGACAGGGTCAATACAGCCAATTTGGACCACTATATGAATTATTCATTTATTCATTCTTCATTGGTATACACATTAATTCTAGAATACCATTACCAGATAGAAAATACACCACCGATTTTGCTAAGATTGGTGCTTGGAAACGCGACTCGCCAATCGTTAGTTTCATTTTGCTCACGGTATTCAGTAAATCGGAAGAAATCGGATTCGATTGGAATGATTTAGAACAAATGAACGAGCGGGATCTTGAAGGAACTCTAAAAAACATTGTTACTTTTATAGAAGAATATGCTCACGGAGGATTAAACTATTTAAAGGTGAAATACGATAATGATGAGTTAGATAATTCACAATACTTATTTGTTGACGTTCTCGAAGAGGTAATTGATTTATTAGAACCGGGATTACAGGCTCATTTAGAAGAAAATACAGAAATAGTACTTTCTGAAGAGTCTAAAAATCTACTTGCTTTAAGTAATTTAATTGCAAATGGAGAAGGAACCACTTTAGAATTTAAATCGACATTAAGAGTAAATCTTCATACTTCAAAGCCAGACAAATTAATGGAGCATGCCTGTATGAAAACATTGGCTGGATTTGCTAATACTAATGGGGGAACGCTTTTAATCGGCATTAAAGACGATAAAACAGTAATGGGAATTGAAACAGATTTCGCTACGTTCAAGTCAGACAAGGATGTATTAGATGAATTTCAAAAGCACTTAGATAACCTAATAGAGCAATATTTTGACAATTCATTTTTTTCAATGCTGGACATTAGATTTCATACAATTCAAGATTTAACAGTGTGTGAAATAGAGGTAAAACAAAGTAAAAAAGGATGGGTAATCTTACACAACAAATCTGACGGCAACAAAGAGGAATTTTATATCCGCAGAGTCGCATCAACAAAAGCCCTCTCGTTAACTGATATGAATAATTATATTAAATCTCATTGGGGCTAATCAAAAAGATTGAACTTGAAATCTTTACACGGCCAATCCCTTCTCCACTTCATTCATCAAAAATTCCAGACCAGTTACTGAATCCTTATTAATTATCTCCTTATTAATCAATTCTAAACCATCATCTATATGTAACTTCACGTACTTTGATATATCCTTATCAGATTTGTGTAACCTGTAATGAACACATATTAAAGCAATGTATGTATCCATATAATTTCCGAATAGAACCTTGGAATTATATTCTTTACCAGCAGAATCTTTAATTTGAGATAAATCGAGAAGGCGGCCGCGGGATAATGAGTAACTAAAAGCCAATCTGGCGATGATGTTCTCTGCACCCAAATTTAGCTTCTGGGTAAGATTAGTGACGATATCTTTATTACTTTTGGAAGTCTTAATATTTGTAAACATGTACCTGGCTCATTTTATGGTATTGACTAAATAAATCTTCAGGATAAATATCGTTGAAGCTTGATTGATTTGTTGTCTTTTGACCTATTAAAAATGCTTTACCTATTTTTGGAATTAACAATTCATACTCATCGGCATTAAGTTCTTTTTCAAGAAGTGGAAAAATAACCACTTGGGATGATACACTGGGATAAAAGTCCTTAATAATATTAGATGAGTGCATCTTATCTAATTTTTGAAGAGGACTATCAATAAATACCGGAAATTGAATGTTTGATTCGGTAATAAGAGCCTTCAGTAAAGCTGTAGCATATAATTGTTGCTCTCCTTTTGACAGGCTATCCTTTAAAATTAATGATTGAGTATAATCATAAAGTTCGATATCGATCAAATCACCTTCAATTTTGACCTCCACATTTTCCACAAAATCACTTTTGTGCATTAATCTATTAAGCTCTTTCTTGATGTTTTTCTCCAAAGATACTTTCTTTTTTTGCTTTAGCTGATAGATAAATTTCGTTAAATGGCTTATTAACCTAGCAGCACTTTCCTCTTTGTTTTTATCAGCAACCTCGACTGAAATATGCTTAGACTGCTCAGACAGTTGCCTTTTTAAGGCTATATTTTCTTTATCAGTAATACCAATTTTAACTCTTATATCCAAAACTGAATCTTCTAATGTCTTTATATCTAATAATAAAGATTCATAACTTTCTTTTAGAGTTTTAATTACTGGATCATCAGCCTTACTCTCTGCATCTTGTATTTTTCTTTGTGTAATGTTATAAGTGCTTTGTAACCTTTTTGAGTCGGAAATCAGATTTTTTAAATGTTTGCTGTAGGAATTATGTAGATTATCGTAAATGGCTACAAAATTGTTATGCTGTTCCTTAGTAAAGTCTAATATTGACCTATCGTTCAAATCATCATGTGATATTAGTACATCTTTAAGAACAGTATCCACTTGTATGAGATCAAATCCTTGTATATTAAGAAAAGCATTTTTAAGTTCCTGATATTTTTCACTTAGAAGATTTTTAACTAATGCAGAATTTTGCTGTCTTTCTTCAACCTCAAGTTGTTTTTTAATCTGAAATATTTGTGAAGAGAGCATCGCAAAAGGAGCAAGTTCAAGCATATCGTTGAATTTGTTTTTATTTATCACGATCTCTTCTTTTAGTTTAGCTCGAACTTTTTTGAACTCCTGGATTTCATTGAAAGACATCGAGCTTCCAGCACGAATAAGCCTTTCCTGAATTTCTGAAAAATCTCCCTTTTTGGTTAAAACCTCTTGTTCCTTTTTTAATAAACTGCTATTATAAAATTCTAACAAAATATCATTTTCAACAATCTTTGCTTGAAAGCTTTCCAGCTTTTTAAAATCAGCTTTCGATGCTGACTTTTTTCTCACTCGTAGTTGGAGATTTTCCAAATTTGTCTTCAGATCGGTATATTTTTTTATACCTAAGACTTCATTATATGCCTTGCTGAAATATTGCTTTTCCTCTAAACTTTTAACTTCTGCAAATGCAGTTATTTTTTCTGCATCGAAAAAGAAAAATTTAGCAATCTCCTTAGGGAGTATAAAATCATTTATAAAAATTTCCGCTCCGATTGCCTTGGTCAATTCATTAATATTGCCATCTATAAGAATTTCAACCACTTCATTCCCGGTTTGGTAATTATATGTACGCTTAATAGTCACCTGTTTACAAGAAAGATGAGGAATGAATATATCTGTAAGCTTAATAGTTACAGAAAAAGAATATAAGTCAGATATTTCGCTCTTGATTTGTTCTTTTTCGACAACATTTGATGTTATAGCCAATTTCGACCTTAGGAGAGTATCTCGCTCTAGAGCTTCATTTAGTAATGACCTACTTATTAGCTTACCAGCATATTTTTTATAACCACCACTTTCATAAATTTCCTTTTTATATCTTTCATCTACGTCAGCCATTAATTTCCCATATAATCCCCAAACCAAGGCCGTAAGAAGAGATGTTTTTCCAAATCCATTTTGTCCAGAAATAACTGTGACATGCTTTTCCGGATTAGTAGATAAGGGTAATTGGTGCTCGCCCTTATATACTCTAAAATTTCGCAGGATGATATTTTCAATTAGCATAATTGTCTTTTCTTATAATCTCTTTCAATATGATTTTCGAAATCACTTTGAATCCCAAAATTATTAACCAAAATAATTTTTGATTTTTGTATTTCTAATAGCTCACTAATTAGATTAAAATCAGCATCATCGTCACAAATTTCTTTTAACAGTTCTTTTTCAAAAATCTGTCCATCTGAGAAATCTTCATTTTTCAGGTCTGTTTTATAAATAGAATTATAGATATCTGCCACATTATAATCAAAAATTGAGTCACGATGCCAAGTAACTTGTATAGCTACCAATTCTTGGTAATTAATCAACACCAAATTTGGCTCATCATTTTGCACTTCTTTTTGTGCTTTCAGTAGCGTTTGTAACATATAAGCACGCTTTTCTGGCAGATAGGGTCCCCATGTTTCAGCATCAGCATTTTCTTCACTACTATTTCGTCTCCAGGTTTGACGCCAAGATCTATCGTTCCTAAAATCGACAAGCATGTCTCTAAATTCTACCAACGGCTCCATCCATTCTTCTCCATTATCAATCAATGCCTCCATTGATTTATCCCTTTTTACCACACTACAAACCCAGCAACCAAAGCGGCTTTGCCCACAAGAAGGAGTAGTTGTATCAATAACTAACGGGCAATCGCCACCAGTCGCATTCCTATAGAGTGTAATTAAATTGCGATGCGTTCCTCCCCAAGGTGGATTTACCTGTAATAGATAAGGCCATAACTCGTCTATTGTTACATCTTTAATTGGTGCATAAACAAATGCATTTGGGAGCACGTGTCTTCTCAAGCGCTCACTGTCAATGTGAATCTTGCTGCTTTCAATGCTTTTAGCCCGTGAAGAACTCTCATCGCTACGAGTTCCAAGCAAAATAATCGCTTCGCCAACCTCGCTAATCTTATTTTTAATAAATTCAGTAGTAGGGTTTATCTTAAGTCTATCTGTACACCATCTAAAAGTATTATTAGGTGCTGGATATCCTTTCCCTAAAAGATTAACCCAAAAGGTATCCTCCAGTCTTGGTGTTGTTTGATGAACAGTTATAGGTAGTCCCTGCTCTGCCGCAGCTTGCTGTATATCTACTAAAGTCTGGTTTATAAATTGTGCTATTTTTGGATTCTCGACTAATGTATCATTACAAACAATGTAAACTGGCCGACTTCTTAAAATAGGATCAAGCTTCTGAATAGCTATCCAAACAACTTGTAAAAGCATTGTGCTATCCTTTCCTCCCGAAAATCCAATGATCCATGGACGAGGGTTATCGTCATTTAAATATTGATCTTGAATTTCACTTTCTAGATATTTTAGATCTAAAGCCATTTTTACTAAAATTAATATGTAGTAGCAGTATAAACATACCTCGTTCCAAATATCGTTATTTACGAATGAACAAACCTTATTTTACGGTCATTTTTATTAGCGACATAATCTTTGAGGCTGAGATATCCTGAAAAATATCTTAAGCAGTATAAAAGATTTCTCACTTATATACTTCAATGTACCAAAATGTAGTTTTTAAACTCTTTTTCTTACTGTTGCATTTACGTACTTGGATGTATCAATCTATGAACTTTTCATTTAAGCCCATTATAATATGAGGTTTTTTGTTAAATTCGTAGAATTATTTTAAAAATAAATGCTACTCGATATTCTTAAAGAAACATTCAAAAAATCCTTTTGGACATTATTTACAAGTACTATTGGCGGGGGAATTACATTCTTTACAGCTGCAAAAGCTTTCAATGTATCCGCTAAAAACTCGGTAATAATTGGAGTTTCTTTTTTCTTTGTAGTATTTCTAGGGAGATTTATTTTTTGCTGGGGGAAGATTTCGGAGCAAAAGAAAAACAGTGAGTTACTCTCACAAGAATTAGAAACTCTAAAAAAGCAGTTTGAACATAATTATAACATCCAATATGACGTTATGACGTTATTGAATCAGGCGTTTTCTGGAATACATTGGTTACGGGTTCAAGATGATAAAAATGTAAGTGCATTTATAGAAATTATGGAGTTCATGTGTAACAAAATCAAAGAACTATTTGATAAAAAGACACAGCATAAATGTGCTGTATCTTTAAAAATACCTATGAAGTTAGAGGGGGATGTGAGTTCCGAAACTAGGATAATAAATATTTGTAGAGATAAATCGTCTGTAGGCAGAAATAATGATTCTTATAGACAAAAAAATCACACAATTTCTAATAATACATGTTTTAATACTATATTTAATGAAATGGCTGATTCTGGTGATACATATTATTTAAATAATGATATAGCGAGTTCGAGTGACTATAAAAACTCTAGTAAAGGTATTCATATTGGCAGCGAACTACCATATAAAAGTGAGCTTGTGGTTGCTGTCACTACATCCTATGAGCATGAAGACCGACCGCCACTGTTAGGATTTCTATGTGTGGATTGTGACCAGATTGGTGTATTTGACAAAAGCGTAGATCCTATTATGCTACAAGGAGTAGCGGAGGGCATATTTGATCTTGTAAATGAATACCAACAAAAAATAGATGCCAAGCAATTTGTGTTGCCAGCTTTTGAAAATAAGCAAACGAAATTTAAAATAAAGGACAGGTCAACTAAATTAATTCGGAAATAAAATGACAAAAGAAGTAATTAATTCAGAATTTAATGAGCTGGAAGAGCTTTCTTATAACACTGTTATAAAAGGGAATATTATGGAGGTTTTTTCTAAAAATCCAGATATCGCAAAGCATAGAACTGTCATTGTTCATCTTTTCGATGAAGAGCTTGCAAATACTTTAAGTGATTATCAAAGAATAAAATATTCTAGCCCTGAGAATAAGGAGCGATGTGAATCGATTATACCTGAGCGATTTAGATTGTAAAGAAAAATAATACAAACATTGGTCAAAAAATAAGGTGTATTTATACTCAGCTATCTAAGTTCGTTTCATAAATCCAGAACAAAAAACTCGATCTAGAAATAGATCGAGTTTTTTGTTTGCATATTACCTACTCTTCATCATAGTATAGCAGCATATTTTATTTTGAATACAAACAGAAATTTTGCCGAAATTCCTTTTTTCAAACCGTCTTAATGCTAATCACAAATAACCTCCCCTTTCGCATCCAAAATCCTGATGACCTTATCAAAAGAAAACCCAAAAACTCCGTTGCGTCCTATCATGACCAATGTTGATCCCACTTCAGGGTCTGTATGCGTAGCGCAATTGTTTTTCTCGTCAGGTGCTGTATTAGCAGCAGCATATACCCAAAATTTCTCCTGCTTCCCATCGAGTTCAATCATCCAGTACCTATGGTGGAAGTATTTACCATGACTTTCGCCATGCCCGATTACTTTTGCGCGTATTTCTATTGGCGTTGCATTAATGAGGTATCCGGAAACCAGTATTACCTTAAAAGGCACATACAAAGCGAATAGAGTCAATGCGCTGAGTCCAAATACACTCGCTATTTTATTCCATGAACTTAACTCTTGCCAGCCTGTGGTAATCTGGAGCTGATCTTTTCCTGTAGTACCTTTCGTTATCCATTTCAAATCAGGATCAAGGCGGTACACAATAGCCAGAAGTGAAAATGCATAAATTGTTAGAATGATCCCGATAAGGATATAATTTTTGTCCCAAAGGATTTCCGAAGCCCATAATACATCTTTTCCCATAAAAAAGACAATTAGATATAAAGCCGGTGCCACAAACAAACTAAGAAACTTACGGTAAATCAGATCGTAAATCATCAGGGCTAGAAAGATCCAGCATGATGAAAAGATGAGTATTGGGAGTTCCGATAAATAGGTCATCCTGATCCGCAATACCACCTGAGTAATGATATAGTGATAAAAAAGGTAGGTTCCAATGCCAATGAGAGAGATGGCCGTAATCAGTTTTTTCATGTTCGTTCACCTGGAATCCCTATTAGCCGCAGATAACGGGTTTCAACCGCAGCTTCGCTGATCATTTTGCGGAATTCCTTCGTGTCTTTAAAGGTCAGCTGTGTCAAGGTACGGCATTCATAACGCACTACAAAGGAAATTTCTTCAAATGGCCAGGGACTCACTTCCAGTCCCTCCTCTCCCGCATGCATTTCATAGGCGGTTCCATCGGGTCCGCTACTAATTTCAATCTTACGTTGTTCTGGCTGAATCTGCTGCTGGCAGATCAGCAATGAAAAGGCATCACAGAATTCCAGCAATTCATATCCCCTACGCACTTCCTCCTGGCTGCTTTGAGCTACGTTTATCCACTTCTTTTCCCGCTCTTTGAGCGCTTTGATAAAAGACGCAGCTTTAGGATCCGGCCCATGGACAAACTGAATATGTCTGGAAATTAAAAGTGCAATATAAGCGCTCTTGGTTTCTGCCATGCCAATGAGCCGGTCGGCATATTCTTTTTTAAAACTGGTAGTTTTGAAATTGACAGGTCCTCCGCTCGGGTTCAGTAAATCTTCATTCTCAAACTCATTATATACGTCATCGTGTTCAGCGGTTGCGATGAGCGTATCTACCCACCGTTCAGGCTGGTCATTCTTTTTCCAGTGCGCACAGATCTGGGCAGCAAGCAGCCCATGTGAGCGCTGGGTAATAATTTCCCATCCAGATTCGGTGTAGTTCACAATCATATTCCCTTGGTTTTTATACTGCTGTTTTGAGTACTGCCCTGCGACTCATAATTTTCTGCACTAGTTTTTTTAATCTCGCATGATAATCTTCCCGCAGCCAGTCGGTATAGTTCTTAGTAACTCTACCAAGACATTTACCATATTGTTTGATTCTCCAGTCAATTTCTTTTGTGAGTTCTTCGGTTAATTCAAGGGCCTCCAAAACAGTCGCGCTGTTATCCACACACATCAGCGCATGCTGACGGATTGAATCCCTGATCACAATATTTGCCTTTTGCCCGCTTTCTAAGGCAGCCTGATGGGCTCCCTGGACATCAAAAGAGATCTCCCTGCTGTTTGGGAATTTACTGCGCATATCAGAAGGCATCTGGTGTGCCTCATAACTGGTTTTACTGGTCAGCATTTCATGGTAAGCTTCCGGGTTTTCAAAAACGTGCTTCCAGTCCACCGGTGCAGACCATTCTCCGAAACGGTCAGTATTGTTGCCCAGGTCAATAATGCTAAAGGTTTTCTTCTGCGGTAGTCGCCTCGAGGCCCTGCCAATCATCTGATGATACAGTGTAAGTGAGGTAGTTGCCCTGTTCAGAATCACCGTTTGAATAGAGGGTTCGTCAAAACCTGTAGTCAGAATGGAGACCGAAGTAAGAATTGCTCCTTTTGTTTTTTTCAGCCACTTTAAAATCTCTGCTCTTTCTGTCGGACTCGTCTTATTGTCCAGGTGTTTGACGGGATAACCTAAAGCTGAAAAAACTTCTTCTACTTTCCGGGAAGTGAAAATTCCATTGTTAAAGATGAGCGTCTTTTTATTTTTAGCATGTGCTTCATAAGCATGGACCAGCAAATCGAGCATGGCTTGCGAGGTGTATAATTCATCAGAAGTACTTACGGTGAAATCTCCATGAAGCCCCGTTTTTAAGGTATTCAATTCCACATCGTACCTCCAGGTAGAAGGTTTGGCCAGGAAGCCCTGCTCAATTAAAGAACCGATTTCAGCGCCAACCACCAGTTCGTTGTAGTTTTTTCGCATGGGCAGGTTGATGTCTGAACTGAAAGGGGTGGCGGTAACACCAATCACAGCAGCATTCTTAAACTTTCCAAGCAGCTTATGGAATGAATTGTGGTGAGCCTCATCTACGATAACCAGCCCTACATCATCCACGTTAATCAAACCTTCATTGATTCGGTTTTTCAAGGTCTCTACCATGGCCACATAACAGCCATAACCATCTTTCCTGGATATCTTTTTAACGGCGCTGTTGATGATCTTATTACTGATGGCCGTCATTGATAAAACCGCAGAAGTTTGCCTGCACAGCTCTACCCTATGGGTAAGTACGATTACTTTTTTGTTATATTTTTTGATGAACCTGCCGGCGATCTCCGAAAATATAACCGTTTTACCCCCGCCTGTAGGCAATTGGTAAAGCAGACGATGATTGCCCGGATTTTGTTCCAGCTTTTCGAAAAGGAGCGTAATATCACTTTCCTGATAATGATATAATTTTTTCATGAAGCTACAACTACGAATTCTGCCGAAAGTTTGTCCGGGTATGAAAAAAAATACATTTCATTCCTGTGAATACGCATAGGGATAAATTTTTCCCTATAGGAATAGCTTTTCCGTACTTGTAAACAACTGAAATACTGCTGATTATTGTATCATAAAAAAGCAGCAGAAATGAAGACCAATTTTGACATCAGTACAGAACTAACAGGAAAAATAGCATTAGTGACGGGTGGGACTAAGGGCACCGGAAAAGCAATAGCGGAAAGACTTGCCGCTGCGGGAGCCCGGGTAATCATTACAGCAAGAAATGAACCTGAGGAAACAGATGAAAGATTCCATTTTATTGCGGCCGACCTGAGTACGGAAGAAGGAACGGAAATCGTAGTACAGGATATTGAACAGCAATTTGGGGGTATTGATATTCTGGTAAATTCCATGGGCGGTTCTGAAACACCTGGCGGCGGTTTTGCGGCCTTGACAGATCAGCACTGGATAGCAACATTACAGCTCAATTTATTGGCACCAGTGAGACTAGACAGGGCTTTATTGCCTTTTATGTTAAACAAAGGTTCGGGAGTGATTATACATGTAGCTTCTACACAGGCAAAATTGCCATTATATGATTCTACTCTTCCTTATGCGGCTGCAAAAGCCGGCCTGCTCAATTACAGCAAGGCGCTGTCAAATGAGGTGGCCAGTAAGGGAGTGAGAGTGCTGACAGTTTCACCGGGATGGATAAAAACAACAGCATCTGTGAGAATGATGGAACGGATAGCAGAAAGCTCAGCAATTACGATAGAAGAAGCTACTCAGAGTGTAATGGACGCCCTTGGTGGAATACCGATGGGCAGACCTGCAGAGCCGGAAGAGGTAGCGGAATTAATAGGATTTCTGGTATCGCCCAGAGCGGATTATTTAACGGGTACAGAATATATCATTGACGGCGGTACCATAAGAACAATATAACTCACTATAAAAAAACAAATCATGTCAGATCAAATCACCATACCAGCAGTATTAGCGGATTATATTACCAATCAAAACACACAAGACAGCGAAGCAATTGCCAATCTTTTTACGGATGACGCTTTTGTTCATGACGAGGGGAAGGACTACACAGGCAAATCGGCCATAAAAAATTGGATTGAGAAGGCCAATGAAAAATATCAGACCAGGGTGAAAGCAGTAGCCTGCTCGGTCAATGGAGAAGAAACGGTATTAACCCTGAACATGTCTGGAACTTTTCCCGGAAGTCCTCTAAATGCGGATTTTCATTTTAAGATCGTGAATAACAGGATAAGTCATTTACACATCACGTAAAAAAATCAGAGAAAAAATCCACAATGCTCAGATACCTGAGTGGATTTACACTTCTCTTGCTTCCATTTTGGTGGAGTCAACTTTTAACCTGGGGTTATGTAGAAATACCTGCTGCAAATGATCGAAGTGATCAGCGCCCCAATTGCCAATAACAGCGATAACGGGTAAAATGCTTTCACCAATATCCGTTAAACTATACTCCACTTTCAATGGAAGCTGGTTGTAAATAATTTTTGAAACCATTCCCTGTGCTTCCAGTTCATTGAGCTGTATGTTCAATACCCTGCGTGAAGCACCGGGAATTTTCTTTTGCAGCTGACCCGGACGGATTACCCCCTGGGATATATAATAGAGTAAATGCATTTTCCATTTACCGATTAAAACCTCACGTGCCATTTCCATTCCACAGTCAATATCAACAGGAATCTTTCTCTCGTACATAGCTGATCAATTTTTGATTAAAAATAAGGCTTTGAAACTTAATACTTCCACACCACCAGATTCCAATCCTCCACACCGTCGTTATACACGCCCAGAATTTCAAATCCTAACTTCTGATGTGCCTTCAGGGAGGTGGTATTTCTCACAGAGATCTCAGTTACACACAACTGGTACTGCCCACCAGTCACCTCCCTTGTTTGCTGATACAACTGACGGATCAATCCCCTACCCCTGAAATCTTTGTGCACACAGACTTGTCCGCCCACTATAAACTGGTAATCCATCAGGGGTTTCCCTTCGTAAGTCCAATTCCTGAATTCCTGAAACATCGGTATCAGACTTGGCAATTCCTCTTCCATGTCACAGGTCATGCCCAGATTGTAGCCTACCACCTTATCCCCGCTTAACGCAATAATCTGGGGTGCATTAGCAGCCATTAACTTCAATATCCGCATATCATGGGCGGCAAAGACAAATCCTTCTTCCAATTGCTGCGTTTCACTGATAGCAGTATAATGGTTTTGTTTCTGCAGTTCCAGGATCTGCTCAAAATGTGTATCAGTAACAGCTACCTCAAAAGTAATTGGCCCGTCTGTGTATCTCTCTTCCATCATCGAAAATCTTAAGACAAAAATAAGATCTTTTGCCTGATCAGCAGCTCTGGTAGCCGGATAATTTTACGATGAAAAGGCCTGTTTATTCCTAACGCTGTTTTAACTATATTTAGGGACGGAAAAAAAGGCCTCATCTTTTCCCGATCTCATTTAATCAACAAAACTGACAATACAAATGAACAGAACCACGTGGTGCAAAGTATTAATGATGGTAACGGCGACCTTTGCCTGGTCTTTGCCGGTAAGTTCCAAAGAAGCAGACCCGGCAAAACAAAAAGTCTTACTCACAGCTGTAGGCAAAATGCTGGAGCAATATCATTATAGCGGCAGACCGATAGATGACGCCTTTTCAACAATAATTTTCGAACAATATATAGACCGATTGGATCACGCCAAAGAAATCCTGATGGAGGAAGATGTGAAAGCACTGAAAAAATATGAGGTGGCTATTGATGATGAAATACATGGTGCAGACATCAGGTTTTATCCTGCTGTAACGAGTTTAATGGTGAAAAGACTGGATGAAGCCATGGCAATTTATAAGGGCATGCTTGCAAAACCATTCACTTTTACAAAGGAAGAATACCTGGAAAAAGATAAAGCGAATTATAAATATGCAATTAATAATGCACAGCGGACAGAAAGATGGCGTTTGCAGTTGAAATACCTGACATTGGAAAACCTGATCGCTGCACAGAATCTGCAAAATCAGGCAGCAAAAACGGCGGCCAGTCCCAAGAAAACTGATATACAGCTGGAAAAAGAGGCGCGGGAGAAGGTGCTTAAATTACTCAACAGAAGGTTTGTAAGGATAAAGGGCGACCTGAATATGGAAAAACAATTTGATGTTTTTGTAAATACCATCACAGAATGTATGGATCCGCACACGAATTACATGCCACCAGCGGAGAAAAAACAGTTTGATCAGGAAATGAGCAAGAAGTTTTATGGTATCGGGGCAAGGTTACAGGAGGAAGATGGTATGATTAAAATTCAGGGCATCGAACCGGGTGGTCCGGCATGGAAGAACAATGAAATTGGTATTAATGACAAAATAGTTAAAGTTGGACAGGGCACAACGGGACCGATGGAAGATATTACTGGTTTAAGTACTACGGATGCGATTAAGCTGATCCGTGGTGATAAAGGTACTACGGTGCGTTTAGGTCTGATCAAAGCGGATGGTTCGGAAAAGATCGTAATGCTGGTGAGAGAGGAAATTGTGCAGGATGAAGCATTGGCGAGAAGTGTGGTGATCAATAATGAAGGGGTTAAAGTAGGATACATTTCATTGCCTCAGTTTTATGCTGATTTTAACAATCCTAAGGGTTTTCATTGTGCGGCCGACGTAGCAAGGGAAGTGATTAAACTAAAGGCAGCACAGGTGAGTTCAATTGTTATTGACCTGCGCAACAATGGGGGCGGTTCATTACAGGAGGTCATTGAAATGGTAGGTCTATTTATTCCTGAAGGACCGGTAGTGCAGGTAAAAGACAAACAGGGAAGAATACAGGTATTGAAAGATATGGATAAAGGTGTGTTATATACCGGCCCTCTTGCGGTACTGGTGAATGAATACAGTGCTTCTGCCTCAGAAATCTTTGCGGCAGCCATGCAGGATTACAAAAGGGCAGTGATTATCGGCAGTACCTCAACGTTTGGAAAAGGAACGGTACAGGCACCCAAACCAATTTATAATTTTCAGTCTGCGGCTGGTGCTGGTCAGGAAGGAGCCGTTAAAATGACGATCCAGAAGTTTTACCGTATTAACGGAGGTTCTACGCAATTAAAGGGAGTAGTGCCCGATCTGATCCTGGCTGATCCCTACGAGTTAATCAAATTCCGCGAACAGGACAGGCCGATGGCTATGGCATGGGACAGTATTGCTCCGGCAGTTTACACACCTGCAACGAATGCTGCTGAAATTTCAGTGTTCAGGGATCTGGGAAACAAACTGATTGCTATGGATGCTGCTTTTAAAATCATCCGGAAAAATACACAGTTACTGGATGAATCTCAAAATAGTAAAATCAATCTGAAAATGACTGATTTCAAGGCGAGAAGGGCCATGATGAAGACTGAGTCAGATGAGTTGATTAAGGCACTGGAACTACCGGATGATAAACGTCTTACGATTGAACAGGACTCTGCTCATGCCGCTTTAGATGAACTGGAAAAAGCAAAACTGGAGCGCTATAAGGATTGGACAAAGAAATTAAGCAAAGATATTTACATCAAAAAAGCGGTGATGATCATCAGCAAAGTACCTGTTACGTAATATTTGAGCACATCTCCTCTCCTTGATTGAAAAGGGGATGTGTAATTGAAAGAATGACAAGGTATTAACTGCATCTTTTTGTATCGATGGCCATTACCCACTCCTCACGGCTGCACCTGCTGCACTTGTGAGCTGAGTTATTAATATCTTCCACATTACCGCAGTAGGTGCAGGCATAATCCCCGGATTCAGCAATCAGCTTGCTTTTCTGATTATACACTTTAGGCCAGATCGGGAGCCCTTTTTTCACCTCTTTTTCATCGAAAAAGATAAAGCTCACATTGCCATTGGTTTCCAGAATGGCTGTTCTGATTTGCCCGAGGTGTTCCACATTCTGCTGCCGCATCTCTGCGAGAAACTCATCTTTCCCGAAAAACAGCTCTTTCTGATCTACAAGGTCAAACATGCCGTCTTCAATAATATATAGCGCCTTTCCTTCTACAAGAACCTCAAACTTTTCACTTTTCGCAGCCAGCCAGGTCATCAGGCGATAAAAAGAACAGATCACGATAAATACGATGATAGCTGGCAGGATAGGCTCATCGGGATTAAACATAGGGTCGCCCGCAGCTGATCCTAATCCGATAATAATAGCCACCTCAAATAAGGAGAGTTGCCTCACCCCTCGTTTGCCGGTTGCCCGCAATACAATCAGGATCAATGCGAACATGATGAATGTGCGTGCAACAACTTCTATTGCTAAACTGAGGTCTACCCCCTTAAAAAATATCTGAGTCCATTCCATAATACAATGCTTCTGTTTAAACTCATTATAGTCGATTTTGTTTAGCAGTCATCAAAAATAGGGAAATTGTCACCATCAATCAGCTCATGAATGTCTGCCGAATTTATCGGCTATCAATTCATGATTGATAATCGCCCCTGCAAAACCTCCGGTGGCTACAGCCCCCGAAACAGATCTGCGCATCGTAATATTATCACCAGCGGCATATACTCCGGGGATGTTTGTTTTCTGCATATCATCAACGGCAAGATATCCACCTTCTGTATAGTGGCAACCAAGGAGTTCGGGAATGTTACTCTGCTGCACAAAAGCTGGCCGCGCATAAAGCGCATCTAGCGTTTGGGCAGACCCATCTGTAAATTCGATATGCTGCAGTTGTCCGTTGATATGCTGAAGGCTGCTGATCTCTTTTTCTACCACCTGAACCTGACTAAACTGTAGAAACTGCTCCAGCCTGGCGTTGGAGATAGTAGATTTTCCATTGGTAAAAATAGTGAGCTGACTGGTCCAGTTATCAATGAGTTCTGCCATATCTATCGCCATATCGCCATTCATCAGTATCCCTGTATTTTGCCCTTTGTATTCATAACCATGGCAGTAAGGACAGTGAATCACAGAAATCCCCCAGCAGGCGGCAAAGCCCTCGATAGCAGGCATGATATCTTTCACACCTGTGGCAAATAAGATCTTTTTTGTATTTATGGTCAGTCCGGAATTGGTACTAACTACAAAGTCAGCGTTTTCTCCACTGACCGCAACTGCAGTAGCATTTAAAAACTGAACAGTGGGATATTGCATGACCTGTTCTTTTGCTCTGGCAGCAATCGCAGCTGGTGTTTCCCCATCCTGAGTAATGAAATTATGTGAATGTGGTGTTTGTGCGTTGCAGGGTTTGCCGTTGTCTATCACCAGCACATTTCTGAGTGCGCGACCTAAAGCCATCGCAGCGGATAAACCTGCATAACTCCCGCCAATAATAACTACTTCAAATGTTGTATTTTCTCTATTCATGTGTTATGCTCCTATTCCTTTACTAAATGAAAACCAGGCGAATTTCTTGATACTGGCACTGGCAACAGTACCTGAGGTTAAAGAATCAATTGTTGAACGTATAATACCTGTAAAAAGGGAACTCATCCATTCTACGGTTAACTGGCGACTCACCAGACCTTCCTCCTGCAAGCCTGATATGACAGTGGTGATCAATCCAAATGAATGGTCATAATTGGCACATTCCTCATTTTCATGGTCATGTATATGTCCCTGCTGATGATGCAGTTTATTGAAAAAAGAATACTTGGATCCGCAATCGATACAGGCATATAACATCTGTTCCAGCTTGACGAGTAAATCGGGAGAGCTTTCAAAAGCAGCTAACATTCCTGCCCTGCAGGTTTTCTGCATTTCGAGCTGGCAGGCTAAAAGTAAATCCTTGCGCTCGCCAAAGTACCGGTGTAATGTGCGGCGGGTAACTTCAGCTTTATCAGCTACCTTTTCTATTGGTGCCGAGAAATCGTCATTAAAAATGATAATCGCACTGTCTATGATCTTCTGCTGCGTGTCTTGTAACATATTCACAAAACTAGGAACAATTTCTCATATTTGAGACATTTAAATATAAAAGATTGATCAAAGCCGTTATACAGAGGGGATCCTCAATATTTACATAGATATAAAAATACATAGATATCTGTATCGCTATAAATCTATGCCTGCTGATGGGTTAAGCGATAGGCAGAAACACTCATTCCCCAGTATCTTTTAAAGCTTTTATTGAAATGACTGGCATCTGTAAAACCAAATCCGGCTACCAGCTCTGCAATCGTCACATCGCTGCTAAGGAGTTTTCTTCCAATAATAGTTTGCCTGCACTGGTTTACATATGCCTGGAGATTCATTCCGATCTTATTCTTAAAATATAAACCTATATAGTTTACAGAGCATCCGTGATGGGCGGCGATTTTAGCGGCGGTCAGCATCTCCGGCCGGGATATATGCCTGTGGATATAGGCCAGTAATGATTCAGATTTTTCACGTACAGTCGGTGGTTGCAGTTGAGTAACAGTATCATTTCCATAAGAAAGATTTCTTTCGATCAGGGATACCAGGGCAATCAACTGCAAATAAATAATGGCCTCATTACTGAGAATATCATTTTTCAGCGTGCTGAGCAGATTGAAAATAGCCGCGGCCACCTGCACATCTTTTTCAGAGAAACTGACTTTAATGTTCAACTGCGACCTTCCCTTTTTCAAACTGGAGAACTCCCCTTTCCATTTCTTCTGTAACGCTTTTATTCTCCCCTTTGCATAATCATTAAACCTGATGCTGATGAGGGTAGCGGGCTCATCTATTTCTAAAGAATGTCTGTCACGCGGACTAATAAAAAACAGGTTGCCGGCAGTAAACGTAGTCAGCTCATCGTTTAAATAATGATTGCCTGCGCCCGATTTAATAAATATAAATTCATAGTAATTGTGCAGGTGAATGATTTTCTCCAGCTTTTCTACACGATGTTCTACAACTACAAGGGATTCAAACTGTTTATCCTGCCGCATAATTAAATTATACTCAAAAATAGTGAAAATATACCTGTTTCATACCTGTCTGATTGTGAAACTTTGCAAGTATTAAATAACAATACAAATGGAAGAGACAAATAATAAACCAGCAGTAATCAGAAGGAAATTTAGTGTAAAACGAAAAGAATATTTAACACCGCATTATATCAGGGTAGTGCTGGAAGGGGAAGCATTGCAGGAGTTTGCACATGTCACGATAGGGATGAACAACAAAATTTTTATTCCAGGGCAAGATCCCGATGCACCGATGATCAGAAGAACCTATACGCTCAGGGCGCTGGATCTGGATGCGGGTGAAATGTGGGTTGATTTTGTTGCGCATGGCGATGAAGGACCAGCTTCTGCCTGGGCCATCAATGCCGTAAAAGGAGATGTGATTGAAATTGGGATGAAAGATAAAAGCGCAGCATTATATCCTGCGGCGGATTGGTATCTTTTAGCGGGCGATCATACTGCCTTACCTGTAATCAGTGTGATACTGGAAACACTTCCTGCAACAGCAGAGGGCACAGCAATCATACAGGTGACCGGGGAAGAAGATATTTTGCCATTGCAAACACCTTCTAAAGTTCAAATCAAGTGGATGTATGGTGAAGGACATACAGACCGGATGCTGGAAGCTGTAGCGAATGTGATTTTGCCGGCAAATAAAAGCAGGTATGTGTTCACCGCAGCGGAAGCCAGCGTAATTAAAAATTTAAGAACCTATTTTACCGAAACGGGTATTCAACGAGAAGAACTTGCTGCTTATGCCTATTGGAAAAAAGGAACAGCGGAAGGTAATTAAAGATAGCCGGATTGAATTCAGGCTATCTTTATATCACATCTTTAATATCAAATCTTTTTGATACCTATCCCGGGCAAGTCATTCAAGGTGACTTTGCCCTTCACAATCTGCATCCCTTTATACACATCGTTTTTTGTCAGCAAGGCCCCGTCCAAATCAGCCCAGTCGGTCATAGGTGCCAGTTGCGCGGCAGCAGATATGGCGCATGAAGTCTCTGTCATACAGCCAATCATCACTTTCATATCCAGCGCTCTGGCAAGGGTCAGCATTTTATGTGCCTCACGCATACCTGTCGACTTCATCAGTTTAATATTAATGCCATTATAAACCTTATAAGCTTTCAATACATCACCTAAGCGTTGTACAGCTTCATCGCCTATGGTGGGCAGCGGACTATGTTCTGTTAACCATGCATTGTCATCCACCTGCTCTTTGGGCATCGGCTGCTCTAAAAAGATCACACCTTTCTCCTTTAGCCAAAAAGCCATGTCGAGCGCAAACTGTTTGTCTTTCCAGCCCTGGTTAATATCCACGCAGATCGGTTTATCAGTGACCTGTCTGATGGTATTGATCATCATCTTATCTGTATCACGACCTAATTTCACCTTTAACAATAGATAAGGATCTGCTTCTTTCACTTTCTGACGGATCATTTCCTCCGTATCAATACCTATGGTGAAAGAAGTATCCGGCGTTTTGGTGGGATCGTAACCCCAGATTTTATACCAGGGCTGTTTCATGATCTTGCCTACCAGGTCATGCAGGGCGATGTCTACCGATGCTTTCGCCGCCCGGTTATCCGGAGCCAGTGAGTCTGTATAGTTCAGGATATTTTCCATGTCGAAAGGATCATCAAACTTCGATAGATCTACCTTCGACAAAAACCGCTGCACCGTTTCGTGAGATTCTCCTAAATAAGGTGGCATGGATGCCTCTCCGTATCCAATTATGCCCTCATATTCTATTTCAGTTAATACTACCGGTGTAGTGGTTCTTGAGCTTGTTGATAAGGTAAAGGCATGTTTAAGATCAAGTGTATAAGGTCTATAACGCAAGACCAGTCTCCCTTTGCCAGATAGCTTATTCCTTTCCGCAGCAAATAAGTTCTCCCCTCCTATTAATGCAGCACCTGCTATTAATCCGGTTGTTTTTATAAAATCTCTTCTGTTATTCATTAGACTATACTTAAATAAATGCTTATTGCTATCCCTGTTATTCTTTTACGACCAGCTCATCACTGATTTCTTCGAGCGTACGCCCTTTAGTTTCTGGGAAGTATTTCCATACCACAATGGCCTGAACGATCATCATCACGGCGAAAAAAGTAAATGCATATCCGCCGCCTGTCGGTGAATTGCCAACCACTACCGGAAACAGGAAAGTGATGATTGTCGCAAAAAACCAGTGGGTGAAACTTCCCAGTGATTGCCCCTGTCCCCTGACACTGTTCGGGAAAACCTCAGAGATGAGTACCCAGATCACCGCACCTGTAGAAAAAGCAAAGAACATGATGTAACCGATCAAAAAGATCAGCAATCCATAGCCTTCAAAATCCTGCATATAAAAGGAACGGGCGACCAGTCCGAGGCACACCGTCATGCCTATAGAGCCGGCAATGAGGAGTTTCTTCCTGCCTACCTTATCAATGATCACCAGCCCGACCATGGTAAAAATACCATTCGTAATTCCGATCAGTATCGGCTGTAGATAGGCATCGGCAGCGGAAACACCAGAAAGTTCAAATATCCGTGGCGCATAATAGAGTATAGCATTGATACCAGAGAACTGGTTGAACATGGCGACAAGGAATGCAATCGAAATCGGCTTGATAAAACGCATAGAAAAAAGGTTCTCTTTTTTTTGCTGCATACTGCGTTCTATTTCCTCAATTTCCTTGTCCACAAAGGGTACACCTGACCTTTCCAGAACGTTTTTAGCTTCAGCTGTTTTACCAGATTTGATTAAGAATCTCGGACTTTCAGGTACCAGGAAAAGCAGGAAGAAGAAAACCACAGAGGGCAGACTTCCTACACCGAGCATATACCTCCAGGAGTCCTCTCCGGCTATGTCACGAAGGAAGTAATTTGATACATAAGCCAGTAAAATCCCGGTGATGACATTAAACTGAAAAAGAGCAGTCATCCTGCCTCTTACGCTGGCCGGCGAGATTTCAGAGATATACATTGGTGCAATTACTGAGGAAGCGCCGATGGCCAAACCTCCGATAAAACGGAAGATAATAAACAGTGGCAGGTTAGTAACCAGTGCACTCGCTACGGCAGAAACCCCAAATAGTGCGCCTGTAAGGAATAACATGGGCTTCCGGCCATACTTATCTGCCGGGCTGCCGGAGAACAAGGCCCCGATTACCGTTCCGATTAAAGCAGAAGAGATAGTGAAGCCCTGCCAGAAGGGCGACAATTGAAAGAGTTGCTGAATGGTTTTCTCTACCCCCGATATGACGGCAGTATCAAAGCCGAATAGCAGTCCCCCGAGGGCGACAATAATAGACCATAAAAATACCGTTGAATATTGTTTCTGCATAGCATAAAGATTGTGTCTTAACAATATACAACAATCTGCCACTATATTCGAATCAGGCTTTATAACTGAGTGATTTCTTGTAAATTTGCTGCGCTATAATGGAGCGCACGGAATTGCTGCTATCAGCCAGGGGATTTAAATATCCTTTATTATTCGCTTAAACAGATTAAAAATCATGGATCAGTTATTCATAAAAAGAGAAAGAATTTTAGTGGTTTTATTGATGCTGGCTCTTCTATATTCAGGATGTACCACAAACACTGTAAAAAACGAAAAATCTGATACGACACGCCCGGTTACCAAAGAAAAGCCTGTTGTTCCATTCATTAACGATGAGGAAGATTTTACTGCTTTTTTTGAGCACTTCAAACAACAGGTAAAGAACAATCAGGCTGCGCAGCTGCCAGGCCTGTTAAACTTTCCCTTTTACACCAGTAATGAAGAAACGGAGACAAGCATGGGCAAACCCTCGGGTGAAATTGAACAGTCCGCATTTGGTCAATACCGTACAGCGATATTTAATGCCGATGTATTACGCCTGATTCCTGGATTTCCGGCAGACAGCCTCGTGGAGATCAACAAACATCCGGATGAGTTATATTATCAGACCTTACAGAAAGTAACAGATCCCGGCAGCACATTGTATGAAGCGTATTTACAATACCAGGAAACCGGTACCCAGGCAGAGAGTTTTTTTGGCTTTGTGTTTGGCCGCGTCAAAGGAAATTATAAGGCAATCGCTTATTACGGAAAGTGGCCGGTAAAATAATCAGAAACATAGCATTTCAAAGAGTTAGACTATTTTATATAATTAGTCGATAAATTATAATTACTAAAAATCATAAGGTATCTCTCCAACATTTATTATTTCATATCAGTCTAAAGATTTCCCAAAAAATCATATATTGTCTTAATCAAAATACTGCTGTTATGAAACTGTCTCACCTCTTATTTCTCTTATTTTTATTGCCATTAGCAAGCTTTGCACAGGATGATGCAGCTACTTTAACTAAAATCGGCGATCAGGTTCCACAGTTTTCATTTGAGACTGAAAAGGGAAAAACTGTGAATATCAGCGACTACAAAGGAAAACTCATATTAATCAACTTGTTTGCTACCTGGTGCCCTCCTTGTAACATCGAACTTCCGGTGATGCAGAAACAGATCTGGGACAAACACAAAAACAACCCTGACTTTGCCCTCTTTGTATTTGGAAGAGAGGAAGGCTGGGATAAATTAACTCCATTTAAAGCTAAAAAAGGATTCACTTTTCCTATACTGCCAGACCTGAACCGTGGTATTTTCAGCAAGTTTGCCACCCAGTCTATCCCCAGAAACGTATTGATTGACCAAAACGGAAAAATCATCTATCAATCGATAGGTTACAGCGAAAAGGAATTTACCGCACTTACGGAGTTGATTGATACAAAACTCAAAGCAGCACGTAAAGCAAAATAGATTCAGGGTTTAAAGCCGCCTTAGCCGTGAATGGCCTCTTTGTTTCCGAAACTCTGAATCAGTTCCCCTTCAAACTCCAGCCATTCTTTCCATCGTTTATCTACATCAATATCGATCGTATATTTACGTGCAAAGTTGAGAAAGGTTGTGTAATGGCCAGCTTCAGAAACCATCAGGTCGTGATAAAATTTAGCCAGCTCCTCATCTTTAATGTTCTGCGATAGCACACGGAAACGCTCACAGCTCCTGGCCTCGATCATTGCAGCGAATAAAAGGCGGTCTATAAAGGCAGAGTTCCTGCTGCCGTCTTTCCGGCTGAACTTAACCAGACGCCCCACATAATCATCTTTACGCTCACGCCCTAAAGTATAACCACGTTGTTTGATTATTTCTACCACCATTTGAAAATGCTGCATTTCCTCAATGGCAATAGCGGTTAACTCTTCCACCAAATCCATGTGCTCGGAATTATTGGTGATCAGCGTAATCGCATTTGTTGCTGCCTTTTGCTCACACCAGGCATGGTCGGTTAAGATCTCTTCTAAATTTGATTCAGCAATATTTGCCCAACGCGGGTCTGTCAGTAATTTTAATCCAAGCATGTGATGATGTAATTCTTATCGCCAAATTTAAGCATAATCAGCTTGTTAACCAGCAATAATCAACGCGATTGGAGATTCTGAATAAAACCCCCTATTTTGCGTAAATTTTAGGAGCATGGACAAAGGGAAAGTATTGATTATTGGATTAGTGTGGCCAGAGCCATTGTCATCGGCAGCGGGCACAAGAATTATCCAGCTGATCAATCTGTTCCTTAATGCAGGATATGAGGTTTGTTTTGCTTCTGCTGCCTCAAAAGGAGAATATAGTTATGACCTCAAAGGCTTAGGTGTCAAAGAGCAGGAGATCAGGCTAAACGACAGCAGCTTCAACCTTTTTTTACAAGAAATTAATCCGCAAATAGTCATGTTCGACCGCTATATGGTGGAAGAACAATACGGATGGAGGGTACAGCAGGAATGCCCGGATGCACTACGTATTTTGGATACGGAGGATCTGCATTGTTTACGCCATGCAAGACAAATAGCCGTCAAGTCGGGCGACACGTTAAAAGCTGCTGATCTTTTTACTGACATGGCCAAGAGAGAAATTGCTTCGATAATGAGATGCGATTTATCATTGATCATTTCAGAAATGGAAATGGAGATCCTCCAAAGTCAGTTCCGTCTGGATGCATCGTTGATCTATTATCTCCCCTTCCTTGAAAAGGAAATCACCGAAGAAGATAAGCAGCATTGGAAGAGTTTTGATGAACGTGAAGGTCTCGTATTTATTGGTAACTTTTTACATGAACCCAACTGGGATACGGTTAAAACATTAAAAACGGAAATATGGCCTGTTTTGAGAAAACAGCTTCCTGATGTTCATCTTTATATTTATGGTGCATACACCACGCAAAAAGTAACGCAATTACACAATGTAAAAGAGCGATTTCATGTGCTGGGACGTGCTGAAGATGCAAAGGAAACAATTGCAAAACATAGAATACTACTTGCGCCGATCAGGTTTGGCGCAGGCGTAAAAGGAAAGTTTATAGATGCGATGCAAACTGGCACCCCTGCAGTTACGACAACTGTAGGTGCAGAAGCAATGCGTGGGGAGTTGAACTGGAACGGTGCAATTGAGGATGATAGCGCGACTTTTATAGCACAGGCGGTGAAATTGTACAAAGACAAAGAATTATGGTTGAAAGCACAGGAAAATGGGATGAATATCAATAACGAACGATATGGCAAATCCAGATTCAGCAGTCAGTTTATTGAAAAGCTGACCGCTTTATCTTCGGATTTACCTGCTCACCGGCAACATAACTTTTTCGGACAGATTTTGCAGCACCATACGGTGAATAGCAGCAAATATATGTCGCTCTGGATTGAAGAGAAGAACAAAGGAAACGCTCCTTAACATCCGTAAAGACCATTTTTTTCTTTCTGAAAAATATATTTTACGCTTTTTGTAACAACCAGGAGTTGTGCCGCTCCAATCATAAATCAATCATCATGCGTAAAATACTACTCTTCATACTCCTGTGCGGATTATCCGCTAAAGCTACCTTTGCGCAAGGTAATGCTGACACAACTTTCAATAAGGCAAAAATGGACAGTCTGTTCGAAGTGTTACAATCCAACAATAAGGCGATGATGAGTATTGCCATCTCTAAAAATGGGCAGCTGATCTATAGTAAAGCTATTGGATACCGCGAAATAGGCGCAACACAAAAGACACCTGCCAATCCTAAAACACGCTACAGGGTGGGATCAATCACCAAGATATTTACGGGTGCAATGATCTTCCAGCTGATTGAAGAAGGAAAGTTGAAATTAACTACCTCGCTGGCTGATTATTTCCCTACTGTGCCTAATGCTGATAAAATTACGATCGGACAGATGCTGAACCACAGCAGTGGGATATTCAATTTCACGAATGATAGTACTTACACCTCGAAACTCAGCAGGAAAACAACTCAGGCGGAGATGCTGGCTAGTTTTAAAGCTGCAAAACCCGTATTTGAACCAGGCTCGAAACATGAATACAGCAATACCAACTTCATACTATTAGGCTTTATTATTGAGAAATTAGATAAAAAACCTTATACCTTGGCGCTAAAAAGCAGAATCACGGATAAAATAGGTTTGAAAGATACCTACTATGGTGGTAAAATAAATCCTTCAGCTAATGAGGCGATGTCTTATAACTGGCAGGGAAGCTGGCAGCCAGATACGGAAACGGATATGAGTATTCCGGGCGGTGCAGGTGCCATAGTTTCTACGGCGACTGATCTGACTAGCTTTATGAATGCCCTGTTTGCAGGTAAACTGGTAAAAGAAACCAGCCTGAATACCATGAAAACAATCACGGGCGGATATGGAATGCCTTTATTCTCTTTCCCGTTTTATGAAAGAACTACCTATGGTCATAATGGAGGAATCGACGGCTTCAGGTCACAAACTGCTTATTTCCCTAAGGACAAAGTAGCCTTCGCCTATTTAGCAAATGGGGTGAACACGAACCTGAACGACGTTGCAATAGGTTTTTTGAGTATTCTCTTCAACAAACCATATGTGATTTCCACGAGTCCATTTACGTCCAGCACGTTAACGCTTAAAACAGAAGATCTGGATCCTTATCTGGGAACCTATGCTACTGCTCAGCTGCCGGTTAAAATCACGATTACCAAAAAAGATACTGTATTAATGGGACAGGCAACCGGTCAGCCCGCCTTTCCACTGGAAGCGGTTAAAGTGAATGAGTTTAAATTTACAGCTGCTGGTGTAGTATTGATTTTTGATCCTGCAAAAAAAGAAATGACCTTGCATCAAGGTGGTGGTACTTTTGTAATGAAGAAGGAATAATCTCCTGTTGCTGAGCAATGGTTTAAGCCCGGCTAGTCTTCAATTTTTGAATGGTGTTTAGTGTCTTTCATGGTGGTGTATAAAACCAGCGAGATCAGGATGCAAAAGGTTACATACCAGTAAAAGTAGGTCTCATGCCCGATATTCTTGAACCATAAAGCCAGGTATTCTGCTGTTCCACCAAAAATAGCGACAGTTAAGGCATAAGGCAATCCTACTCCCAATGCCCTGATATGTGCAGGAAACAGTTCCGCTTTTACCACGGCATTGATACTGGTATACCCACTGACAATGATTAAAGCACAGATCATCAACAGGAAAATCAGGAGATGACTGGTCGCAGAACTTAAGGCAGTTAAAATCGGATAGGTACATAAAGTGCCAAGCACACCAAAACCAATCAGCAAAGGTTTTCTGCCTATTTTATCAGACAACAAGCCAAACAAAGGTTGCATAATAGCAAAGACAAACAGGGATGCGAAAGATAAAATAGTGGAAGTTTCTTTAGTTAAATGGACAGTGTTAACCAGAAACTTTTGCATATAGGTACTGAAGGTATAAAAAGCAATCGTACCGCCTAAAGTTAATCCTATTACGGTGAGTACTTCTTTAGGGTATTTTAATAATGCGCTTATCCCTGTTTTCTGCTCTTCTTCGGACTTCTTGCCTTTAAACGCGGCCGTTTCATCAATATGCCTGCGCAGATACAAAGCGATGAAAGAGAGAATTGCACCGATAAAAAAAGGAATCCGCCAGCCCCACTCATGCAGTTCGGCAGCAGTCAGCAACCAGTTTTGCAGAATCAACTGAATGCCCAGGGCCAATAACTGGCCACCGATCAGGGTTACATATTGAAAACTGGAGTAAAACCCACGGTGTTTTTTGGTAGCCATCTCACTGAGGTAAGTAGCCGATGTGCCATATTCCCCGCCAGTGCTCAATCCCTGTATGAGTCGCGCAAAAAGCAATAACAAGGGTGCCGCAATGCCAATCTGCTTATAACCTGGCGTTAAGCCAATAATTAAAGAACCAATAGCCATGATAAACACAGAAAGGGCCATCGACTTTTTGCGGCCATGTTTATCGGCAATACTGCCAAACAGCCAGCCACCAATTGGTCGCATTAAAAAACCCACTGCAAAAATTCCCGCCGTATCCAAAAGCTGTGCAGTAGGATTGCTGTTCGGAAAAAATACAGGAGAAAAGTACAATGCAAAAGCAGAATAGCTGTACCAGTCATACCATTCTACAAGATTACCTACAGAACCACCGAAAATAGATTTCAGTCTGTATTGAACGTCTTTACTTTCATCTTTTTGAGATACTGTGGATAGATTATTCATGCGGGCGAATAGAATTGCTGGTATAAGATCATAGCTATTGAAACAAACATAAACGATTTGCGTTAGAATACCATGGTTCACAGCCTTTTTCACCTGAGGACTAACCCAATATGAAGGATAATTTTTCAACACAGTCAGCCGCATATGCCCAGTTCAGACCTACATATCCGCAAGAATTGTATGATTTTCTGCTGTCACTGGTCGCAGAGAAAAATACGGCCTGGGACTGCGCAACAGGAAACGGACAGGTAGCGCGGGAGCTGGCAAATCATTTCAAACAGGTATTTGGAACTGACATCAGCGAAAATCAATTGAAACATGCAGTGCAACAGGATAATATTTCATACCTGGTAGAACCCTCAGAGCGAAGCTCTTTTGGCGATCATGTTTTCGACCTGATTACCGTTGCACAGGCCATACACTGGTTCCAGTTTGATGCTTTTTACCTGGAAGTGAAAAGGACGCTGAAACCGGGCGGAATTTTTGCCGCAATTGGTTACGGCATTATGCAGGTGGATCAGCAAGTAGATCAGGTAATTGATGTGCTGTATGAAGAAATTTTAGGGGAATACTGGGATAAAGAAAGGGTGTATATTGAAGAAGAATATGAGACCATCCCCTTCCCTTTTGAAGAAATAGATACGCCAGATTTCGCTATAACAACGACCTGGAATTTTGATGAGCTGATTGGTTACCTGAACACATGGTCTTCTTTGCAGCATTATATCAAAGCGAACGGTAAAAATCCTTTAGAGCTGATCATGGCCGACTTAAAAACGGCCTGGGGAGAAGATGCTGAAAAAGAAATCAGCTTCCCTGTGCTGTTAAGGGTAGGAAAATAATAGAGAAAGCCGCTCCAGATCTGGAAACGGCTTTCTTAAGCATACATTAGCATATTTTATTAAAGAGCGCTGCGAAGTTATCTTGCCTCTTCAATTTGCAGCACAACACTTGTCCTGCTTAGACTCAACTGCGGATTAAATCCGATTTTCATCAGGAAGTCGCCCGAGTACACAGCTCCCTCATCAATAGACGAAGTTGTACCAGGATAAACATTCACTTCCTTAAATTTGTATTTTTTCGAAGGATCAAGTCCCTTTAATTTTATAGGCAATTTGCTCCCCTCATCATATCTGCTGCTGACCAGGTAATTAAATAATACACCCTTAGCTTTTTCCTTGTCCACATATAACATGGAAGCAACACTCCCCTCTTTAGGATTGGCCAGCCTGTACTGATCGCCCTGATAGATGACAGGTTTCAGTTTGTTATAAGTTGATATGGCATCTTTACAAAACTGAAGCTCATGCTCCCCCAATTTACTTACTACAATATCAAACCCTAATTTACCCATCATCGCCACATCCGTGCGGAACTTAATAGGCTGTTTACCCCAATCTGTTACGTGATTGGAACTGCTGATAGAGGGATAAAAATAAGAATACTCCCACTGTATAAAAATACGCTCCACAGGATCTGTATTGTCACTCGGCCAGTACTCGGTAAAATATTGCAAGGCCGCATAATCTACCCTGCCACCGCCGCCAGAGCATAACATCATTGGAACAGTTGGATATTTTTTACGGATGCGCTCTAATACTTTATACAGACCACGCATGTATTCAATATAGAAATGGGATTGATTTTTCAGCGTTGCCGAATGTGCATTGTAAATCACCGCATTACAGTCCCATTTGATATAAGCAAGATCGGGATTTTTAGTAAATAGACCATCTACTACGCCATATACAAAGTCCTGCACCTTTACATTGCTCAAATCCAGCACCAGCTGATTTCTAAAATAATACTCTTCTCTTTTATCTTCCTTAACCACCCAGTCAGGGTGTTTTTCATACAGTTCACTTTTCGGACTCACCATTTCGGGTTCAATCCAGATACCGAATTTCACCTCATTGTTTTTTGCTTCTTTAACCAGTGAAGAAATCCCGTTCGGTAATTTCTGTTTATTTTCGCCCCAGTCGCCCAAGCCCTGTGTATCCCCATTTCTTGGATATTTATTGGCAAACCAGCCATCATCCAGCAGGAATAAATCTACGCCCAGCCTTTTCGTATCTTTCAGCAATTCTGCAAGCTTGCTCTCATTGAAGTCGAAGTAAGTCGCCTCCCAGTTATTCAGCAAGGTTAGCCTGTTTCCTTTACCATCCAGCAATTTGTAGTCCCTTGCCCAGTTTTGCAGTTTACGACTGGCCGCACCTTTTCCCTGATCGGAAAAAGTATATAAAAACGCCGGTGTGGTAAACACTTCATTTGCCTTCAGCGTATAAGGAGAAGCATAATTGTTGATTCCGGCAATGATACGCAGGTTATCCTGATAGTCTACTTCCAGGTCTACACGGAAATTACCGCTATATTCAAGTGCACCATACAATACGCTGCCTTCATCCTCTGTAGCGGGTTTATCCATAGAGATCATAAATACAGAAGGCTGGAACAGGTTTGCACGGGTACCCAATTTGCTGTCAAGTGTTTTGATACCATGGGTCAATTTAGCTTCTTCAGGCTGCATCTCTTTTGCCCAGTCGCCATGATATTGTTTTAACCAGAATTCCTTTCCTTTCAAATGCAGATTCGCAGAAGCAAATTTGTGTAATACCACATTTCCTTTTTCCTGGTGGCGGATTTCACTCCATTGTTCTATCACATCTTCATTGGTAAATACCTGGTAGAAAAGCGTTACTTCAAATGGATAAACCGGATCCTTCATCTGCACTTTTAACAATTTCACGCCAGCTTTAACATCAGCCAGCGTATGATTCACATATTTGAGGGCCAGCGAATTATCTCCATCTGCATGGGTGACGGTGATTGCCGGTTCTAAGAGGTTCCTTGATCCGGATGCGGTATAGGCAGCATTGAGCTCCCCGGTATAGTCGCTTGTTTGTTTATAAGCACCCGGCACTGCTGCGTACTCATTTACATCAGCTAACTTTTTCCCAAAGTAGATCATCGACAGATCTCCGTTTGGATTTACCTGCAAGGCAAGTGCATTATTTTTAGATTCCAATGGAATGACCAAAGGCTTTTTATCCTGCGCTGTTAACACACCTGAGGATCCGGAGATCAGCGCAATTAACAGCAGCAACCTGAATAAAGGGGAGCGTAAATTGTATTTCATAGTATTAGAAAATTGAATGGTAATATATTTTATTTTCCTGACAGATCAAACCGCAGTATACGTACATCTGCTGCCGGAATAGTTTGTTGTATCAAATCGCCCGCAATACCTTTTTCACCGGTCCACAGTTCTGTATAAGCACTGTTCTTTAACTGCGCAGCATTTATCGCAGTAACAGGAAGCTGAAATTGCCGGGCAGCACGGCCATAATTGAATAAGGCAACATATAAATATTTCTCGTCTTTCCGGAAAAATGCATCTGCGGCTTTACCACCACTGGCGGCATAGACTGGCGCAAAAGATTTACCGGAACGGGCAATGTCATTAATAGCGGTATTGGTTAAAAACTTAATCCCTTTTGCTTTCGCTTCAGCAGTACCGGCAGCACTGAAATCATCACCCGCAATAAAGATTCCTGTGGTTACTGAGGAGCTTACCCGCGACCTGTTTTCGGCTGCTGAATGCCCTTCCAGCACCACGTGATCGGCATCATTGTATAAATATACGTCCGTAAGCCACCAGCCATAGGTCAATGCGTTCATTGCATATTCGATCTTTTCGGTATCCCCAAATACATCACAAGCAATGCGACGCGACTGTGCATAATCGGCCGGAAATATAGGGGAGATCGCCTGATTCAGATAAATGCTATCGCCTAAAGTCGCCCGCAAATACTTCATCCCTTCATTATAAGCCTGTATACCTGTAGTTACCTTTGGATTATAATAACGGTCTGATTCCAGTGCAGCATGTGCAAGGAAATCTACTTTCATGAATTTGAAACCTAACCTTTTAAATCTTTCCAGCGATTTTTTCATTCTCGCCTGCGTACCAGGATGCGTCGGGTCAATTGCCGCAGCACCATCGATATACTGTTTATTGCCATTGGCATGCAAATAAAGGTCTTTATAAGTATAGGGAGTTCCTTCAATCACCTTTGTGCTATCGCCACCCCAATCGGCAAAGGGTCCGTAATATCCGCCCGGAATCTGATTGTTCTTTTTACATGCGTTTACAAATGCGGTCAGCTCTTCGTCAGTTTTGTTTTCCGCCCCTGCATCCATCCCGATATAAGTCACCCCATCATTTTCAAAAGATTTGGGTTGCAGCTCTTTTGCGAAAAAGTCGGATACCTCCACTGCCTTTTGCCCGGTCAGGTTAAACTGAATTTTACCCCAGCTGTTCCAGCCGAAAGGTGCACCGCCCGGCCATTTCATCCGGTGATGTAATCCGGCATTCACCTTAGCGAAATCGTTCATACCCATCCGCCAGTCGGCATAATTACCGATAAACATCCTGGGCGATTGTACCAGGTAACCAGAGATTTTACCATGCGGCAAAATATCCCGGGAGCTAGCATAAGTAAAACCACCATATGCTTCAAGCCGGTTTAAGGTATGACCTGAGGTGGCCGTCACCACACCTGTTTTCCAGGTATCATGGTCAACAGATCCGATCACTAAACCCTGGTTTGTTTTTTTATTGAATAACACAGATACTTCGTGACTGGAAACTACTTTATCGAAAGGGAAAGCTACGTAGCGTACCCATTTATCATTGTCGAAAGGGACAAATAAGGAATAGTTCTCGCCGGCAGGCAATACCTGCAGCGATGTTTCAGACTTTAAAGGCGACATATACCTGGTCTTCAGCTGTTTTTCTCCTTTTGCAGAAACGCGGGTCAGCATAAAACTCTGGTTGGTATACAACCAGTATTCCTGTACCATTTCAGGTAATCCGGCACCGGTAGATGTTACAGTGAACAATTTCCCCTGCCCCAGCTGGTCGGAGAAGTCTTCCTCTTTCACGATATGCTGCGCATAATCCATACTTGACAAGACACTGGGCACATGAACTTCTGCATAGGCATCCGACAGGATCAGCTTGTCGCCCCTGTAAAAATCCGCTGTTCCTGTTTTGATATTATAATCTATCCTGTTCCCGCCATTACTCAGCTTTTTCACATCCGCAGCACTCTTCCGAAAGTTTTGGGCAGTGAAGTTCAGTGTGGCAGGCGCCCCCTCTTTCGCGATAGTCCTGGCATGAGGTGAAAACAACTTCCCATTGGCAAAAGCCGAGATCAGGTATTCCCCTGCAGGCACATCATTGATTGTATATGCACCGGCAGCATTGGTAGTGACCATTCTTTCCGCATTCCCTCTCAGCTGTACCGATACGCCCGGTACAGGCCGACCATTTTTATCTTTAATCACTCCTTTAAAACTCAATGCTTTCACCGGCACGGCAACTAAACCAATCCGGTCTAATTCTGGTCCGCCTTCTACAGGGTTATCAAAGGATATGGTGTTCTTCCCTGCTTTTAAAGCCACAAAAACCTGTTGCACACTGGATTGCTCTACCGGGGCAACACGACGGAATATAACTTTCTGCGCTATAGCTTCCTGGTTTACCCGGATGTTCAGGCTGCGGTCGTCAGACACCCTGAAATATACGTTCAGCGGATACAAACCCCTGCGCGGAACATTCAGTACAAATTGCACTGTTCCATTTGCCAGATCGCCCAGCGCAGCTACTTTATGCCCTCCAGAGCAAGTTGCACAATCTTCTATGCGCGCGCCATTACTCAGCGTTACAGCTTCTGCCTCAATGAATTTTTCCTGTGCCCGGGCAGACTGATAAAGACCAGCTGAAATACTGACCATCGTAATGATCAGTATTCGCGCCAGTTTATATTTTGTTGGATTCTCCATTATACTTCGTTAACTGATTCAGTCCTTACATGACCTGTTTCATTTTTAAAAACCCGGGTTCTGTTTCAACACGCCTTTCGAAAGGTCTATATCCTGCTGAGGAATCGGGAACAAGTTATGCTTTTCTGCAACATCTGCCCCTTTGGGATTTCCTTTATCGTAAGGATCTGTGCTGGTGGTATTGTTATAGGTATAGAAATCTTTAATCACCTGTACTAAACGGTGTTGTCTGACCAGGTCATAGTACCTGTGACCTTCCATGGCCAGTTCCAGTCTGCGCTCCAGCCAGATATCATTTAATAAGGCGATACCGGAAGAAGTTCTGGGCAATACTGTTCCCGGATTTAGCCGGTTAGCTCTTTCTCTGACCAGGTTCAGGCTCGTCAGCGCCACGCCCATATTGCCATTATGGTATGCTGCTTCCGCGTCAATCAGCAGCAGGTCAGCATAACGCATCTGGATAATGTTCAATGCCGAATGTGAGGTCTCATTTGCGGGACGATCTTCCGGCGCCAGGTAAAACTTCCTTGTGTTACGCCCCGACTCATTTTCGGATAATTTAGTATCGTATTTGGTATAATCAAAATTAGCAGTAGCCGGACCAACGTTATCGCCCTGTTTAATGATGGTCCATTTTTCCCGTGGATCATTTTCCCTTACAAAAGCCTGTTCCAGATTGCTGGAAGGTGTATCAAAACCCCAGCCTCCATCGGCCCTGCTGCGGGTAATTGAAGTTAAGGACGTACCTAAGTTAAAAGTCTGATCTGCATTGTACTGGAATTCAAAGATAGATTCTACCCCATTTCTGTTTTTGATGCTCCATACATTACTGAAGCTGGTCTCCAGACGATACTGGTTGGACGCAATTACCAGATCTGCATATTTCTGCGCTTCTGCCCAGTTCTCTGTATATAAATAAGCCTTAGCCAGGTAAGCATTCGCCGCGCCTTTAGTCGCCCGCCCAATTTCAGCAGCCCCCTGCGCTGAACGCTCAGGAAGACCCGCAGCGGCATCTGATAAATCCTTAACAATCTGTGCGAAACATTCTTCTCTGCTGGATCTTGGTACCGAAAGTACTGCCTGCGGATCAGGTACATTAAGCACCAGTGGCACACCCCCGAAACTTTTTACCAGTTCAAAATAACAATAGGCACGCAGGAACTTGGCCTGTGCAATTAAACCTGATTTAACAGCATCACTGATGGGAGCTGTAGTAATGCCCTCAATAGCGAAATTACAGTTTCCAATGCCTTTCCATAACAATGACCACCTGAAGCCAAACCATTCATTGGTGGCATCAAAGTGATAACGGGCAATATCGCCGAACAAGGACTGATCTCCGGGAATGGAGTTTCCTTTAAAAGCATCATCACTTAATGCATCTCCCATCATCTGGCTCCTGTCCAGCTCATACCACTGATCAGAGTGTGCGCCAAAATAACAAGCGATCACAGCTGCCTGACAATCTGCTTCAGTTTTAAAATAGTTTTCTGTGTTCTGGCGACCGATAATTGGTTCGTCGAGAAACTTTTTGCATCCTGCTGAGAGACTGGCTACAGCAAACAGCATTATAATATATCTTTTCATAAAGAATAGTTTAGATTTTAGAAGGTATAGTTCAGGCCAAAAAGAAAGGTTCTCGATGTGGGATAGTTACCCCAATCCACACCTCTGTTCAGTGCAGAAGGACCATCTGTCCATTGCGTACCATATCCGATTTCAGGATCCAGACCTTTATATTTTGTGATCGTCAGCAGATTTTGTACACTTGCAAATACCCTGATCTTACCCGCATTGATGTTATTAATCGTATAACCTACCTGCAGATTTCTAAGCCTTGCAAATGAACCGCTCTCTACATAAAAATCATTGAACTGGGAGAAGTTTCCATTCGTATCAAAAGCAGCAAGCCGCGGTATCTCATTAGAAGTCCCATCACCTCTCCAGGCCATGTTCTCCAGTCCGCTCACCTTATTGTAGTTGTTACTGCCTGAATTGGTAAATCCTTTAAGCACATTGACCAGATCACCACCAAGGTTACCCGTAAAGAAAAGCGTCATATCGAAGTTCTTATAACCTGCTGTAAGGTTGAGTCCGAAGGTCATTTTTGGTGTAGGATTCCCAATAAAAGTACGGTCAGACGAATTAATCACGCCATCGCCGTTTAAATCTTTAAAACGGAAATCCCCAGCTACTGCATTCGGCTGAATCACTGTGCCGGCACCATTTTTATACGCGCTCACTTCGCCTGCATTCTGGAAAATACCGTCTGTCTGCAAGCCGAAAAATGACCCTACCGGGAATCCTTCACGGGTTAGACTTGTTCTGCCGAAAATAGAGGTATTACCAGAAAAGATATCATTTCCCTGCGCCAGTTTTTGTGCTGTTGCCGTATAATGCGTAGCATTTACATTGATCCCGTAAGAGAATTCTCCTGCTTTATCCTGGTAACCGATACTGAACTCATACCCTTTGGTCTGCATCGTACCTACATTCGTCCATGGAGAATTTCCGCCATATCCGGCATAAGCCACAATACTCTGGGTAGCGATCATGTCTTTCACATTACGCACAAAATAATCGCCCGATACGGTTAACCTGTTTTTCAGGAAAGCGGCATCCAGACCCAGATCAATATCTTCTACTGTTTCCCATTTAAGATCGGGATTGGAAACTGAAGTTCTGATTACCCCCACCTGAGATTCACCAGTACTCCCCATAGCACTGTAAATAGTACCTAAGTTAGATACGTATTGTCCCAAAGGTACAGCACCCTGATTCCCCACCTGACCGTATCCGGCCCTGAGTTTCAGGTTATCTACCCAAGTCGCATTTTTCATGAATTCTTCTTTAGAAAGTACCCATCCTCCGGAAAAGGCCGGAAATGTACCCCACCTGTTTTTAGGTGCAAAGATGGAAGATCCATCTGCCCTGACACTTACAGAAAGCAGGTATTTTTCTTTATAGCTATAGTTGATCCTTCCCAGGTAGGATTGTAAAGTGCGGATATTATCAAATCTGCCGCCATCACCTACACCGATGTTAAAACCTCCCGTAGATGCGACAGGATATTGGAGCGAAGGATCATTAGAAGGTATGCCCTGTCCGCTTGCAAACAACCGGGTATCTATGAATTTCTCATTCGTGAAACCGGCCAGTACCGTAAAATTATGATTGCCCAACTGCTTTTTATAGGTCAGCGTATTGGTATTGTTCCAGTATTTTGAAATATCATGCTGTCTGCTGGCCGAATTGATCAGGCTGTACTCTCCGGCATCAATATTATACGTAGGTGAGAAGTTATTGTATTCATATAGATCTCCGTTGATGCTAAAACGGGGCTCAAAGGTTAGTCCGGGTATAATTTCATACTTCGCATAGATACTTCCGATCAGGTAAGTATGTTTTGCATCCTGGAAGTTCCTTTCAATTACAGCCAGTGAATTGGGAATGTCCGTTGGTGAACCGCCATAGTTATCATATGGATTAGCCGAACGCTGAACTCTGGCAGCCGTAATCGGATCCGCAAGAATTGCATTCTGGAAAATGGAATTACTTCCTCCCGGATTTGGAGAAGGCGTCCTGCCTGTTCCCGAGATGTTGATATCCTGCCCAATTTTAATTTTTGAACTTACCTTATACTCCGTTTTTAAACGGAAATTGATACGGTTGAAATCTGTTGATCTCACCAAACCTTTTTCCTTATAATAGCCTATACTGCTGGAATAGTTTAATTTTTCTGATCCGCCGGTAAGGCTCAAATTATAATCCTGCGTAATTCCTCTTTGTGTCACTTCATTCCACCAGTCGGTAGAATTGGTCAGCGCATTGAGATCAGGGTAGACTGGCTGATTACCTGAATTCCTCGCTGCAATATTCATGACCGAAGCATATTCCTGAGATCCCGCCATGTCGGGTTTACGCAGTGCATTGGAAAATCCAGTGGCCGCATCCAGCGAGATAATCGTTTTACCCATCGTACCGGATGTAGTGGTAATAATGATTACACCATTGGAAGCCCTTGATCCGTAGATGGCTGAAGCCGATGCATCTTTCAACACATCCAATGTGGCAATGTTCTTGGGATTAAGAAAACTAATATCCGTTACCGGCACCCCATCAACTACATATAGCGGTGCATTTGAACCGAAAGTACTGATACCGCGAATGAAAACCTGCGGATTTGCGCCCGGCTCACTACCTGAAGCCACAACAGATACACCTGAAACTTTACCCTGCAGTGCAGATCCGATGGTTCCAACAGTCATTTTGGAAAGTTCTTCTCCCTTGACAGATGAAATTGCACCCGTGACCTCTCCTTTTTTCTGACTTCCGTAACCTACCACCACGACGTCATTGAGTTGCCGACCTGCCTCGTTTGGCTTCAACTGCACGTTAACGGATGCCTGGTTTGCTACTACAACTTCCTGCTGACTATAACCGACAAAAGAAAAAACAAGTACAGCTCCAACACCGGGAACTTTGATACTAAATTGTCCGTCACTATTACTTACGGTCGTGATCGTTGTGCCTTTAACCTTGATGGTTGTTCCCGGCAATACCCCGCCGGTTTCGTCTGTTGTTTTACCTGTAACAATTTTATCTGCCACCTGAGCCTGTAGAAAGTCGGGGTTAAACATCAAAATCGAAGTACAGACAAGCATTATTCTGAGTAGAAATGCTGTTCTCATAATTGACTATTTAAGATTAGAATGTGATGATTGGTGATTTGTGAAATCAAAGAAGGCGAGTTAAGAATGCCGTGCGGAATTCTCCCATCCGGTTCATGAATTGCTGTCATTTTATAACGGTTTAAATTTGGTTAAATAGCACGAATGAGCTATACTATTCTATACTATAATTTAAAGGTGTGAAAGTTTAGTTGTAATTGCAAATAAAAATAGCGTTCCGGGCAAAAAAAGCGGATTAACTCTTTGCAAGCACCAGTGGAGAGAAAATTACGAAGACCAGCACCATCAATATAATCAGAATCGCTGCCGCATAATACCGGTACTTCCAGGGATGGACTACCTTCAACACAGTTTTTTCTCGCTCATAGGGCTGTGCCATCGGATACAATTTGCCAATGAGTAACATGATTCCCATCGTTACTATAAATAAGATAGCCATCAGATGCAGGAAGTGCATTTTTACCGGAAAGAGGAAATGGAGGAGGACATAACATAAGATATAAAACACAATCGCCGCTTTCGCAGCAATTGCGGGTACTTTTTTAGTGATCATCCCAACCAGAATAATAGTGAAGATAGGAATGCTAAAAATGCCGGAAATCTCCTGCAGATACATATAAAAGCCTTTATTGGCAAAAATGAAGAAGGGAGCGATAAACATGGCCAGCAGGGAAATGACCACTTCAAAAAGTTTGGCCGTTTTGACAAGTTCCCGCTCAGCTACATTTATCCCCTGTTTACTTTTCCAGGGTTTATAGATATTTAATATGAAAAGTGTGCTGCTGCTATTGAGTCCGGCATTGTAAACAGTAATCGCTGAGCCAAATATCACACTACCCGTCAGTCCGATAAATATGGCTGGTAAAGCATCTTTAATGAGCAATGGAAAAACCTGCGCAGTATTAATAAGATCAGGATAGAGGTGGACAGCGATTAATCCGGGCACATTGATTAATAAAGGGCTCAATAACTTCGCCACACAGGCCAGTGCAATCCCTTTTTGGGATTCACTGAGGTTTTTGGCCGACAAAGACTGCTGAACAATATACTGCTCCATACCCCAGTAATAGATATTAACAATTAGCATCCCGGTAAAGATGGTAGAAAATGGTACTGCGTCCGCAGCTGTTCCGATTGCATTGAGGTGAGTTGTTTTGCTGGAGACAATGATCCTGATACCTTCGGTAATACTCCCCTCTCCCAGATATCTTAACCCATATAATGGCAAAATAATGGCAATGATCAGCATCCCAAAACTCAGGATACTATCAGAAACTGATATGGCCTTTAAACCACCCATGATACAGTAAGCACAGCCAATAATGCCCATTCCCCATACCAGGATCCAGATACCCTGCCAATAACCGACATGTAATACCTCATTGATATTGAACATTCCATTGAATGCCACCGCCCCCGTATAAAGCACTGTAGGCAGCATATTTACAATATAACTCAATAAGAAGACGGTCGACACCAGTCGTTTGGTCCCTTTGTCATAACGGGCTTCCAGAAAATCGGGCGTAGTTATGACACCACTCATGAAATAGACCGGCATTAAAAATTCCGACACCACTAACATGGCCAGCACAGAACTTACTCCCCAGCCTATGATGGTCATATTATTTAGGTATACCGATTCATTCTCGCCGATAAACTGATTGGCGCTCAGGTTGCTGAGGAACAGTGATCCTGCAACGAGCCAGAAACTATTGTTACGGTTTGCTAAAAACAGAGAAGTCGTATTGGTGATTTTGATCTTGCGGCTTTTCAGCCATGAAAAAAAACCTACCAAAACGGTACATAACAGCAGACTGATTATGGCGATGGTGTTCAATTGATAAGCTTATAAAGAATTTCTTCTGAGCAACAATGTAGGAAGAACCTCCTGGGTTTTACGCCTGCTCAGTACAAATTCTGCTGCCAGTTTACCCATCAATCCAAAATCTACAGAGAATGTGGTAATCCCATCAGAAATGATTTCCTTAACAGTGTCGTCATTATGTGATAAAATGCCTACGTCTTTACCAGGTTTAAATTTCTTTGTCATCGTGTCTTTGATGATGACCCATAACTCCGAATTATTGATGGTGAAATAAACCTTTCCGGCTTTAACAGATCCCGGAACATAGGCAGTTTTTACTGTACCATTCACCTTGAAATCTTTTACAAAGCGCTTAAAAGCCCTGAGCACATCTATAGGCTCCGCAGAGGAAGCCTTGAAAAAGAAAACAAATTCATCAAATTCCTTTATCCTGTCGGCCAATTGCGCGAAAGCCTGGTAGGCCGATTCTTCAAATTCCTGAACAATGTAGGAGACCTCTTCATCGATCTGTACAAACCTGTCGATGATCAGCAATTTATTTAGCGGAAGCGACTTTACCAGTTCAGGTGTTTTGGGGTGAGGTATAGGCGCAATGACATACATCCCGTATTTACCCTTGATACTGGAGATGATACTTTGAAAGGTTTCAATGTTATTGTGATGAAAAAAGATATCCAGGTGTACATTCTCACCGAGGCCTTCTTTAAAATTCCTGTACAGGTTTTCCTGGAAGAAATCGAAATTAAATAAGACCAGAGCTACTTTAAGGAGCTGCTCGGTATCTTCGATAGCAACAAAATAACCCAGGCGGTTGGTGGACTTGATGATTCCACGGCTAATCAATTCTTTATAGGCTTTGACAATCGTTTCTCTGGCAAAGCCAAATTCACGCATCATGGCATTCACCGAGGGAAGCATCTCGCCTTCTGATACCAATTTTTCGTCAATTGCATTCAGTATACCCTGAATGAGCTGTTCATGTTTGGATACTGAGCTGATCTCAATTAATTCCCTGATCTTTTGAAAGATAAAATTCATTGTAGCGCGCTGGTTTAATTCCCCCTGTACTATTCTGTACTATATCCAAATATGATAAAGAAAAACAGATCATGCAAGAAAACGATATCATTTCAATTTGTTTTTTCCGGTTACTGATATTTCTTTTTCAGGATGCACAAATCATCTGAGCGAAATTAATTGCAATAGTGTTATGGAATCCTCTGTAATCCTGCATCCCTCTTTCAAATAAACAACCATGGAAGATAACATCACTAATGCCAGTCTTAGTTTTACCTGTAACCAGAATTGGGAAAATATGCAACCTGCCGCAGAAGGAAGATTCTGTGATAGCTGCCAGAAAAAAGTATACGATCTGACAGATCAGAAAGCGGCTTATTTCTTTCAGATTATGGAAGAAAATAACAATAGCATCTGCGGGAGATTTTCAGCGAACCAGTTAACTGTTCCGGCACCAGCGATTAACTCCACATGGAAAAAATGGGCCATCGCTGCGATGGTATTTATCGGGATAGGTACAGCCGGACAAAAAGCGGGTGCGCAAACATTAGTTGGTAAAGTGGCTCCTAAAGCTGTCAGTCCGGATTGTAATCAGGGAATGATGCTCGGAGAAATCAGTATGGTTGTGGTGGACCCTGAGTTGATGTCACTTCATCACTACATGGTTAAAAACTGTAAGGTTCATGCCTCCACCAATGGTCGCCTCATTGCCTCTTTTAAAGTAAAAAAAGATGGCACCCTCACCAACTTTGCCCTTAGTGAACACCTCTCAAAAGCTGTCCGACAGGAAGTGCTCCATACATTAAAACGTGCACCAAAATGGAACAAGCAGAAAGTTGAAACTACTTCACTCCATGCTTTATATCTGAATTTCGTCAACGGCCGTATCACCCCTGACTAATTTTTCAGGCTGAATCCAAGGCAGTTAATCTTTTATACAGGTGATATCGGTATAAAGATATCTAAATATAAAAAAACCTCAGTATCATTGCCTCTTTATATATAGATACATAAAGATGAAGATTATAGCTGTTATTAACCATAAAGGGGGAACCGGAAAAACAACATCTACACTGAACATTGGCGCGGGACTGGCACGTCTGAAGAAAAAAACATTATTGATTGATATCGATCCTCAGTCTAACTTAACAGAAGGATTGGGATTAAGAGATGTTAAAGTGTCAATCTACGACAGTATCAAAAATGACATTGCGCTTCCTATAGAAACCATTTCAGATTACCTGGATATTGTACCCTCCTCTCTTGATTTATTGGGCGCAGAAATAGAACTTGTTTCCAGATTGGGAAGAGAGACTATTCTTAAAAGATTGCTGAAAGCGGTTGCCGGAAAATACGATTATGTATTAATTGACTGTGCCCCTGCACTGGGTATGTTAACGGTGAACGCGCTGGTGGCAGCCGATACGGTTATGATTCCTTTAGAGGCGGAATACTTCGCCTACAGAGGGATAGACAGACTGGTATCTATCATATCTGATGTACGTACACACTACAATGAAAACCTGACGATAGGTGGGGTATTTATCACCAAGATCAATCCGAGAAGGGTAATTACTGAACAAATTACCAGCAGTATAAAAAAATACTTCAATGATAAATTATTCGATACTTCGGTAAGGATCAATGTGGCATTGGTAGAGGCGCAGTTGAAAGGTGTAGATGTTTTTGAATATGCACCGGAATCTAATGGTGCGGTAGATTATTCAAATCTGGTAGATGAAATTTTAGTTAAAATATAAGTTATGGCAAAGAAGAATTTAGGCGACATAGAGGATAACAATAAAAATCTGGGCGGAGTATCTGCCTTGTTTAATTCTCCATTAAAAGAGAATGTTACACATGCTGCCAAACCGGCCGCCACCGCTGCTGAGGAGGAAATTGTAACTTATCCGCTTAGGCTGAAAAAAAGTGCCCTGAAAGCACTAAAAATACTAGGTGCACAGAAAGGTGTTACTGTAAAAGAGCTGATTATGACACTCGTAGAAAAAGAATACGATTTATAATCGAATATAGAAACATAAAAAGGGTTTTCGTTTTAAAAGCGAAAACCCTTTTTATACAATAGCAATTCTACTCTACACCAACTGCCTTGCCCCTATTGCTTTTCTGACTGCGGGAGCAATTTCATTTCCAAATACCTCGATAGACTTCATCATCGTTGCATGTGAAGGATCGCCTACATCCATATGTCCGATAAAACGTGTAATGCCAAATAATTCGTGCATGTACAGGATTTTATCTGTTACCTCGGAAGCATCACCTATAAACAGCGCTCCTTCTTTCGAACGACCTGCATTATATTGCATTTTGGAATAGGGTGCCCAGCCGCGACTTGCACCAATTCTGTTCATTTGTGCAGCGTAATTCACGTAATAATCGTTTGTAACTGCAGCATCATTGCTCACAAAACTATGAGAATGAATACCAATCTGCATTTTAGCTACATCATGGCCTGCTTTCGCATATTCGTCTTTATAAAATTCAATCAAAGGCTGAAACTGTTCCGGCATGCCACCAATAATGGCGACAATCAGTGGCATTCCTAACCTGGCAGCCCGTAAAACAGATGCAGGTGTGCCACCTACTGCAATCCAGATGGGCAGCTGACCATTGTTGGTTGCCCTTGGCAATACGGTCTGATTGACTAAAGGCGCACGCAGATCACCTTTCCAGTTTACGACTTCATTGTTATTGATATTCAAGAGCAGATCCAGCTTCTCTTCAAATAATTTGTCATAATCTTTCAGATGATAACCAAATAATGGGAAGGACTCGATAAAACTTCCACGACCGACTGCTATTTCGGCACGTCCGTTAGAAATCAGATCGATAGTAGCAAAATCCTGATATACTTTTACTGGTTCCGCCGAACTTAAAACGGTCACAGTACTTGCTAACTTTATATTTTTAGTGATACTCGCTGCCGCTGCCAGAACAATCTCCGGACTGGAAACCGCATAGTCAGGTCTGTGGTGTTCACCAAGACCGAAAACATCCAATCCAACTTCATCAGCTAGTTTAATCTGTTCCAGAATTTCATGTAGTTTGAGTTTTGCTTCCCTTGGTTTCCCTGTCGCAGGATCAAAAGATAAATCACCAAACATGCCTATACCTAATTCCATAATTCTATTTTTATATATACCAAAATTACTCATCCCTGCTGTAAGCTACATTGATGTATGGTAATAAATAGCTCAGCCCTTTCATTCCCCACAAAAAACTGTAAATTTAATTAATCGATTTAACATACAATTCATGAAACTATCTATCACTAAAAAGGCTCCGGCAATCTGTGTTGCACTGCTCAGCTCGGTTTTTGCCTTTAACAGCAGTTATGCGCAAGCGGTAAACGCTGCACCTGTAGAAACCAAGCCGGCCAATACCAATTATAAGCCTGCTCTTGCCGGGCAGACACGGATTGCTGGTGTCAAAACAAAAACACCAATTACAGCTACCCTGCTGAACAAATCTTTAGAACACCCCTGGGGAATCTCCCTTTTACCAGACGGCCGATTTTTAGTTACCGAGAAGATGGGAACCATGTGTATCATCACACCTGCAGGAAAAATAGTAAAAAAAATAACAGGTTTGCCAGCAGTAGTGGCTGACGGACAAGGCGGTCTGCTTGATGTAGCTGTTGATCCAAAATTCGCTGCTAACAGGATGGTCTACTGGGATTATTCAGAGCAGACTCCTGAAGGCACATTGCTCGCCATCGCAAAAGGTAAACTGTCAGCCAGCGAAGACAAAATAGAAAACATTCAGGTCATCTATCGTGCTACACCGGCTTATAAAGGGAGTCTGCAGTTTGGTTCCCGTATTGTATTTGATAAAAACGGAAACCTTTTTGTAAGTACCGGCGAACGTTCCGGATCGGATATCCGCATGCAGGCACAGTCGCTCAGCTCTGCGCTTGGCAAGATCATCCACATTACAAAAACCGGGAAAGCCGTTGCCGGCGGACCATTCGCCAAAACAGCGAAGGCAAGACCAGAAATTTATGCCTATGGTTTACGTAGTCCGGAAGGATTAGCGATTAATCCGCTGACTGGCGAATTATGGGAATCGGAATTTGGCCCCCGTGGAGGAGATGAAATCAATATTATAAGGTCGGGAAAAAATTATGGCTGGCCCGTAATTACTTATGGATTAGAATATAGTGGAGAAAAAGTAGGAGATGGTATCCAGCAAAAAGCTGGTATGCAGCAGCCTGCATACTACTGGGATCCTGTAGTTTCTCCTTCAGGAATTGCATTTTACAATAGTAATGTCATACCGGAATGGAAAGGCAACCTGTTTGTAGGCGGATTGAGCAGTACGCACATCGCCAGGCTGGTTATCAAAAACAATAAAATTGTTGGCGAAGAAAGACTCCTGAAAGATGAAGGTGAGCGTTTCAGAGCGCTTGCTGTAGGTAAAAATGGCGCCTTATATGCGGTAACTGACAGCGGGAAATTTTACAGGATTGCAAAGAAATAGCAAAATAAAAACCTTTTTCTCCTGAATGTCTTTATAGATAGTAAGAGACTTATCATTTTATTTAATCAGTAAAAGAATGAAATTCAAACTATTAACAATCTTAGCGCTAACCGGGATGGTTTTTGCAGGATGCAATTCAGACAAAAACAGTGGAGATAATACAGATAGTTCAGCTGTAAGGACAGATTCTTCTATAGCTGATACTACAGCGGGTGTTACTGGTACAACAGATCCTGGAAATACCGCTGCAAGTACAGGCACAGGTACCACAGGTGGCAATGGTAACGGAAGTACTGGTACTGACGGCACGGTTGCGAGTGGAGCAGCTACGAATGCAAACGTTGATACCGCAAAAAAGAACTAAACCAATACGGTGCAATAGCATAATCAGAAGAATCCGTCCTTATGATGTATGAGCCCTGAATAATTTAAGGGGCGATATAATAGTAAACAGGCGGATTCTTTTGTAAGAAACTATTTAAGGGAGTAATTTGATTCCATTTAACAAACTAAGTGGTACCAGACCGCAGCCTCACATACTGAATATAGTCTGTATTCACAGGTTGAATGTTCTGCAATTTCATTTCTTTGGCAATTTGTGCACGGTGATACGTACCGTGATTAAAAACGTGTAACAAAATATCAGAAAGTGAAGTTTCGAAATGGTCTCCCACTGAATTGGAATACGTTATGTTAGAAGAGTCCGACGTCTCAGGATAATCTATTTCTGCCAATGCTTTTATGCTTTCCTGCAGCAACTTATCACACGTTTCTAAATCATGTAACTGCCATACGGTTACAAAAGGCTTAATTCCATTAATTCTGGAAGACCAGATCAATTGTGCATTTACGATGTGACTAAACAGTAAAAGACACGATTCCGGAAGTAAATCAATATTTACTTTTAACGTATCTAACAGAAGTGAATTTGCCCAATTGTTATAGGCACAAAACTGTTTCAGCATGGTGATCATTTTGAATTTTGGGAACCTTGTGGACTACCGACGTTATTAGGTATAAAGATAATAAAATTCTAATTCAAATAAATTACGGGCATTTCGTAAGCCATTACTAAGGAATAACTGATCAATTCCCCTTTAGATCCGGACTATCTTTTGAATACTGAAATACCCTTTTTGATACCTGTGACTACCCCTACTACAATAAATCCTGCTACCAATCCAAGGACAAACTCCTTCACCATTGATGGAATATTTGGCAATAAATGATGAAAATAGTCTATGTTATGTACAAATATGCCTCCGGAAACGAGAATCAATGCGATGGTTCCAACAACGGCTAATACCCTTATAATGATTGGGAGCGACTTCACCAGTAAGTGTCCCAAGCTCGCCAAAATGCCCTTGTCATCAGCACGTTTAATCAATTTATAACCTGTATCATCCATCCTGACAATAATGGCTACGATACCATAAACACCAATCGTCGCCAGTAATGCAACCACTGAAACCGTGATGATCTGAATGGTCAGACTGCTTTCTAAAGCAGTTCCCAATGCGATAATCACAATCTCTACAGACAGAATGAAGTCCGTCGTTACAGCTGATTTGATCTTTGCTTTTTCTGCATCACTATCGGACTGTTTAATTTCTTCGACTACCTCATGACCTTCCTTTGGCCGGTGAAACAAATATTCAACGATCTTTTCAACCCCTTCATAGGCCAGGTAAAATCCCCCTAAAATCAATATAAATTTAATAGCGACAGGAAAAAAAGCATTTAGCAATAATGCGATCGGAACAATGATAACCTTGTTGAGTAAAGAACCTTTTGTAATTGCCCACAGTACGGGTAACTCGCGGGAAGACAGAAAACCGGTGGCTTTTTCTGCATTCACAGCCAAATCATCCCCCAGTATTCCAGCCGTTTTTCTTGTGGCAACTTTTGCTGCAACCGCAACATCATCCATTAAAGCAGCTATATCATCTAAAATCGCAAAAAAACCTGAAGCCATATTTATTTCATTAGTAGGGCTGCAAAATATGAATACGATTTTGAATTATGCGCAAAACGGCTGTATATATCTTGATAAAATGAATAAATGATCAATGATTTCATTTCAATCACCAGGTATGCAGCTATAAAAGCCAGCAGTTAAATCAAGCAGACCATATTGCAGTTAAAAAACATCAATATTTGGAAAGGAATTTATTAAATATTAATGGCGGGCTGAGGCGGGATAACTAAGTAAATCACAGATTTGTCAGACACTATCTTCCTTTAAACCTCATACAATCTTTATATCTTTGAATTCCGTAATTAAACCAATGACTGATCGTAACCACCTATTCACTGCAGATCAATACCTGAAGATATTTGCTCAATCAAAGGAGGCAACTGTTATTTTTACCAGTGGAGAAATGCATATTGGGTTTATTAATAACGCTATGCTGAACCTTTGGAATAAGCAGGACAACATCATTGGTTACCCTCTTTTAGCAGCTGCTCCCGAATTTGAGCCCTTTATTCCTATCCTAAAAGAAGTATGGAAAAGCGGAGTACCTTACATCGCTAAAGATACGCTCGCCAATATCGATTTTAACGGGACTCTGATCCAAAAATACTTTGATTTTGAATATCGCCCTGTACCAGATGTTACAGGTCAGACTTATGCCATTATCAACACCGCAACGGATGTAACCGACCGGAAGAAGGCATGGGAACTGCTACAGAAAAAAGAGATTTATGAACAACAATTAAATGAAAATCTTTCTGCAATTAATGAGGAGCAGGAATCAATGCTTGAGGAAATGCGTTCTACGAATGAAGAACTGGCCGAAACGCAATCACAACTCAGGCTATCGAACGACAGGTTAACAGAAAGTGAAGATCGTATTCGAAGTATCTTTGAACAGGCACCAGTAGGAATAGGTATATTCAGCGGGCCTGAGCATACTATTGAAATGGCCAACAAAAGCATCCTCAGCATCTGGGGACGACGGGAAGAGGACGTAGTAGGCAAACCTCACCATATCGCCAGGCCGGAACTGAAAGGTCAGCCAGTTTATCAATGGCTTGATGATGTTTACAATACCGGTATAACCCGTACCAATAATGAATTCAGGGTAATGCTTTATGATCAGGGCGAATTGCGCGAGGCCTATGTAAACTCCATTTATCAACCTATCAGGAACGCTAATGGCGAAGTGACCGGAGTGATGGTGATTCTGGATGAAATTACAGATAAGATCAGAACGCAGCATGAAGTAATGCGTGCGCAGGACATGCTGAACCTGGCTATTGAAGCCGGTGAGCTGGGCACTTTTTACTATGATCCGGCTACGAATTTATTTTCAGGGAATAATTTATTGAAGTCATGGTTCGGATTACAACCGGATGAGAAGATAGACCTCAAACTGGCAACGGATGTCATTGCGGAAACTGATCGGCACAAGGTAATTTCTGCTATTGAAACGGCACTCACCTATTCATCGGAAAATAATTACGATATCGTATATACGATTGTCAATCCTAAGACCAAAATTTCACGCATAGTGAGAGCCAAAGGCAAAGCGACATTTGACCAGGAACAGCAACCGCTAAGTTTGAATGGAACTTTACAGGATATCACAGAGGGTAAACAGGACGAGCAAAGGAAAAACGACTTTATCGGTATGGTGAGCCACGAGCTGAAAACTCCGCTTACCTCTTTGAAGGGATACATACAACTCCTCCAGGGCAAAATGGTTGAAGATAGCTTCGCTGCACTGGCCCTTGATAAAGCCGGGAATCAGGTAAATAAAATGACAACCATGATCAACGGATTTCTGAATCTATCAAGTCTGGAAGCAGGTAAAATTCAGTTAGCTATTCAAAGTTTTGATATAGAAGAACTCATCGCAGAAGTAACATCCGAACTCAGAATTACAACCTCTTCTCATCCTATCATCTTTGAGCAAAAAGAACCTGTTTTCATTCGTGGAGACCGCAATAAGATAGGTCAGGTAGTGAATAACCTGCTGACTAATGCGCTAAAATATTCTGCCATAGGGCAACAGATTGAGCTCTCGTCTGCATTAATAAAAGATACAATTGTAATTAGTATCAAAGATAAGGGGATCGGTATTAAGCCGGACGATAAGGAGCGACTTTTTGAACGTTACTATAGAGTAGACAACTCAGCAATGCCGAACATCTCTGGTTTCGGTATCGGACTGTATCTTAGTGCAGAGATCATTCATCGCCACAATGGTAAAATCTGGGTAGAAAGCATTTATGGTCAGGGCTCTACATTTTATTTTAGCCTACCTTTTCAGTCTGTTACCTGCTAACCGTGACAACTTGAAATTAATACGGAACACAGACAATTAGATTTAACAAACTTTACTTTTGCATCTTTTGTTATATTCAAAAAAATAGTGTTATGATACTGAAATATTTAATTGAAGAATTCGAACATGAAGTAAGTAGCACACGCAAGCTACTGCAGATGGTACCAGAAAAAGATCTGGCTTACAAACCATCAGAAACCTCCTGGACAATGGGTCAGCTTACTCAGCACATTGCTACCATTTATTACTGGTACGTGGGAACCCTGACTAAAGATGTCTACGATATGGCTACTGATCCGCTTAAGGTGGGTGATCCGGGTAACATCAAAGCTACCCTGGATCTTTTTGAAAATAATGTGGAGCAGGCAAGAGCTGCATTAAAATCCCTCACAGCGGATAAATTAGAAGACGATTGGACAATGAAAGCGGGTGGTCAGGTGGTGTTGGGTCCAATGAAAAGAAGTAGAGTGACCCGCGGATTTTTATTTAATCATATTTACCACCATCGCGGTGAATTGATTGTTTACCTCCGCGCTACAGGGAATAAAGTACCTGGTCTGTACGGCCCTACGTTTGAGGAAAGTCAAAATCGTTAAATCTGGCGTATTAATAGCTATTTAGCATCAAGACCTACCTTGTCTAGATATTCTTTTTGAATTTCTAAAGTCCGGTCCGGCATCCTGTTCAGCACCTCGTACTCATTCATTAGCTCAAGATAAATCGTTTTTCTTTTGTTCAAATCAGCAGACAAGAGTGCTTGTGCTGTTTTCCCATAATGCTCAATTTTACTAAAATAAGAATTCACCGCCTGATGAAATTCTTTCGCGGCCACACTTGGTTTCAAACCGTTCAGATACTGTATATCCTGCTGTGCAGTATTTTCAATACTTTCTGCCTTGGCCTTCAGCGCTACCTGATCACCAGATGCCAGGTGAAAAATTCTGCCAGAATCTGAAAAGGACTGCTGCAGTTCATCTATACTTTTCATTTCGCTCAGAAAAACTGCTGATGCACTTTCATTATAGGCAAAATCCGGATTAGAGCAGCTAAAAAGCGTGCCTACCAGAAGGGCGAGAAGTATTGATTTAAATGATTTCATATCAGATTCTGTTTGTTAAGTGTCAACAAGTTAAGTGTCCCATTGTTCTATTTCACAAATACATATGATTACTGTACAGAAGGAGGTGGCATAATGGTTCCCCAATTTTTATTAGGCTGATTTCCCATAATGAAGACAAGCTTGCCACCTTTCATTAACTCCTCACGGTATAACCAGCAGTTGTTTAATGTCTTTCCATTAAAAGATGCGGATTGTACATACAAGTTCGAGGCAGAGTTATTTCTGGTGACTATTATTAAGTTTTTCTTGTTACCTAAAGTGATCGTAGCTTTATCAAATAACGGACTGCCCAACTGGATGATGGGTTTAGCATCAGTAAGCCCCTTTACATCAAATAGTCCAAGTGCATTCATTACATACCATGAACCCAGTTGCCCCTGATCTTCATCTTGTCCATAGCCATAACCATGAATAGGCTCCGTGCCGTAAAAGTCCTGCGCAATTAACCGGGTCCATTTCTGTGTTAACCAGGGCTGACCTGAGAAGTTAAATAACCAGCTGATGTGCAGGTTGGGCTGGTTACCATGGTTGTAAATCGCATTAATCCCCGCAAAGGCATCAATTGTTTTGCCCCCACCAAAGCCAAGTTTTTCTGACACCGTAAAGATGCTATCAAGCTTTTTATTGAAATTATCTTTACCAAGGGCCTGGACCAGGCCAGCGGGATTTTGTGGCACATAGAAAGTATACTGAACAGCATTCCCTTCCTGAAATCCGCGCCATGGCTGGTATGGATCAAATTTATCGACAAAACTCCCGTCTGCATGTTTTGGCTGGATAAGTTTATTTTTTGGATTCAATAATGCACGCCAGCCGTTTGAATACTTTATGAGCCGTTGATAGTCCTGAGTTTTACCCATTGCTTTCGCCATCTGTGCAGTAGCAAAAGCACTAAAGCTATATTCCAGCGTATGGGAACCCGAAAAGTTAGAGCCGGTAGAATCAGTGATAAAATCGCGACCTTCTTGTTCCAGATGTGGTACATAACCGTATTGCAGGAAAGCTTTGGTATCTAATTTTCCCGCACCCACTATCCGGTTTTTATAATTCAGGTCATTGGCTTTAACGGCTTCGTAAGCCAGATTTACATCGTAATTGCGGATCCCGGAATTATATGCAGCAGCAATGGCGAGGCCAACAAAATTGGTTCCTACTCCGGAAACATAGTGACTATTGGCAATGCCGTCTCCAAACCAGCCACGGTCTTTGTACAATTGCAGTTGAGTATTGACAAAGCTGCCATACCATTCCGGATAACTCAGCGCCCAAAGCTGGGTAATGTTCCAGTATCCACCCCATATCGCGTCGGTATTGATAAATTCCGCTTTAAGCTGATTGTCTTTTTGTTCATGCAAATGCCCGATGGCTCCTGCATGTTTCGGATAACTTCCATCTGCATCACTGGCAATCCCCCTGCCCAGCAGGGCATGAAAAAGACCGGTATAGAATTTTCTTTTGTCCTGATCATTACGGCCTTCTACGCTGATTTTACTCAACTCCTGCTGCCAGATTTGCTGCGCATTGATTTTAGCTTGCTCAAAAGTTAAGTTCTGCGCCTCTGCCATAAAGTTTGCTTTTGCATTAGCCGCAGAGGTATAGGAAAGTCCTGTTTTTATTTCAATAGTTTCATTTTCCTCCGTCTGATAATTGAGGGCCAGACCTGCACCTGCTCCCCTGGCACTTTTGCTCTGTGGTTGAAGGGACTTCGCAGTGAATGCAGTTACGTTAAGCGGTTTTTTATTGAGTTCGCCATAAAAGAATAATGCTACTTTTCCTGCGGGATCGTATATTTTAACATATTTGGGGTAGGTAAATACAAAACCTTCAAAGTGTGTATCATCGATCATCCGGATACTGGCATCGGTTACTTCCCCGCTCTCCCCCTGGGTATTACCAATATCCAGTATAATATGCGACTGCTCGTTCTTAGGGAAGTGGTAGCGCTGGAAGCCAACGCGTTTAGTAGCCGTCAGTTCGGCAGTTATGCCATAATCATCGAGTAAGACTTTATAGTAACCTGGTTCCGCAACTTCATTTTTGCGGTTGAATGCCGATCGGTAGCCGCTGCCTGCTTTATCCAGATCGCCAGGCTTCACTTTCAGTTCACCGGTCGTAGGCATATAACTCACCCCGCCAACCTGCCATTCATGGAAATGAACAAAACCCTCGATAGAGTTTTGTCGCGTATCATAACCTACAGCTTCCCAGCCTGAAGGGTTGCCATAATGCCCATTCGTTGAAGGAGCTAATTTTGCCATACCGTAAGGTACAGCTGCGGGAGTATAAAAGAACCAACGGCTATGGGCAGTACCAATATTAGGGTCTACATAACGCAGTATATCCGCGTGCTGCGCTTTGCAGGAGGCCACAGCAGCTGTTAACAGGACAAATCCGATCTTAAACTTTAATTTCATATGTTGTATCATTATTTACCGGTTGCTGTTTTTCAGTGGTATCCGGTAAGTTCGTTTATATACATTTTCCCAGTGCGCTTCGATATCTTCGAGCGATCGCCCTTTGGTTTCTGGTATGACTTTCCAGGTAAGCCATAGTGCCGGAGAACAGCAAAGCGCAAAAAGCCAGAAGGTCCAGGATGATCCAATGCCATCTAACATCAGCGGCGTAAGTTGCCCTACCAGGAAATTGCCCACCCATAATGACAAGGTAGCCAAAGCCATTGCTTTACCCCTGATGGCGTTGGGAAAAATCTCTCCCACCACTACCCAGCATACCGGCCCAAAAGAAAAAGCGAAGCAGGCGATAAAAGCCAGGATAAAGAGCAGGATCCAGGGACCAGAAGTGATACCTAAAGCGAACAAGACACCGATGGTCAGAAGGGAAACCACAGCACCGGACACCCCGACCAGCAAGAGCGGCCTTCTGCCCCATTTATCTACGGTAAAGATAGCGACGAAGGTGAAAACCACATTAACCAGGCCAATGGTGACTTGCCCGCCCAGTGCGTTGTTTAAGGTAAAACCTGCCTGTTCCAATATACGGGGGCCATAATAGATCACAGCATTGATCCCGCAAACCTGTGAAAGGAAGGGCAACAATAAACCTATCCATAATGCTTTACGGTAAACGGGCTTAAACAACTCTTTTAGGGAAGTCATATCCTGATCGCCCTGTTCGCGGAATTCCCCGATTTCATGTTGCGCAGCTTCCGGTCCGTCTATCTTTACCAGGATGGCCATTGCCTGTTGCTGTTTTCCTTTGAGCAGTAACCATCTTGGAGATTCCGGCACCAGCAACAGGCTCAATAAAAATACAGCGGAAGGCAAAGCACCGAGACCCAGCATGGCGCGCCATACCTCGGTAGTAAATATTCTGGTCATCCCCTCAGCAGTATAATGCACAGCTGTATGATCAACCAGCCAGGCGTTGGTAAAATAAGCGACCACAATACCAATAGTAAGTGCCAGCTGATAAAGAGAAACCATCATGCCCCTCAGGCGCGAGGGCGCAAACTCAGAAATATATAAAGGTGATACCATAGAGGCCACGCCTATTCCCAGTCCGCCGATCAGCCGAAAGATAATCAGGGCGGTAAAGGAGGCTGATAACATACAGCCAATGGCCGAGGCCAGGAATAAAATTGCGGAAATGATCAGCACAATTTTACGACCGTAATGGTCACTCAGTTTACCTGAGCAACTTACGCCAATGATGCAGCCCAGCAATGCACAGCTGACGAACCAGCCTTCACTGACTGCATCCAGGCCAAAATCGTTTTTTACCAGGCTGATCGTGCCGGAAATAACGGCAGTATCGAAACCAAAAAGGAATCCTCCAAGGGCTGCGACTAAACAAACCAGGTAGAGGTAAACAGTGCTTTTACGGACAGGCTGTATAGGGTTTATTTCAGTATTCATCAGCGTATTTTAAGAATGCTTTAATCACCCTGGCACGACCTGTACCCAGGTTAGTTAACTGGTAAGACTTTGCGGCTGCGGGCACAACGAAGGTCTCGGCATAGGCGTAAACTTGCCGGGTGCCGTCTGCAGTTTCAATACACAGAGACTCACCCTCCACTAACATCAGCACATGACAGCACTGCTCTGTATCTACCTCAATTTGACCGTCAAATTCCAGCCGGTGTATATCATAGAAATGTGCTGCATGTGTAGGCAGATGAATAATCTGCCAGTCATCACCCTGCTCAATCACAGTTGGCTTAGCTATGAGCTCCTCTTTTACTACAGCACCTTTACGCGTAAAATCAAGATTATGAAAAGCATGATCAATATTGATAGGCCTCGGATTACCTTCAAGGTCTAGCCTTAACCAATCGTACATTTTAAAGGTAAAAATATAAGGCGTAGCACTGATTTCCAGTACCAGATTACCTTTGCCTGCACTGTGCACCGTACCATTCGGGATAAGGAATAAATCATGCTTTTGTGCAGGAAATTCTTGTACATAATCAGTGATCTCAATTTCCTTTCCCTGCAGCTGACTTTGCTCCAGGGCAGATTTAAAAGCTGCCGGATCAATATTGTCCTGGAAACCCAGGTAAACAGTGGCTTCCGGTTCACCATCCAAAATATAATAGGTTTCATCTTGGGTGATCGTTTCACCGAAGTTTTCCTGAATATACTTTAACTGAGGATGACATTGGATAGAAAGGTTTCCGCCGTTAAAAGTATCCAGAAAGTCGAAGCGAATAGGAAATTCATCCCCATAAACAGAGGCATGTTTCCCTAATACCTGCTGCTGGTTGTGAAACATCAGTGTATCAAAAGAAACTTCCAGCAGGTTACCATCACTTTCAAACACTAAACCATTCTCCGGAACAATCAATTCAAATGACCAGGCGTAATTTACTACCTCGTTATTTAATTGTTTGATCTTGCTTTTGATCCATTGACCGCCCCATGCGCCCGGCTCAAACCAGGGCCGTACACGAATTACCGAACTGCTGATTTGATTTAATCCCTTAACCAGGTCAGCATTGAACATCCAATTGATCTGGTCTGGCCATTGTCCGTCGGCAACTACAGCAATCTGATTTAAGATTGCTTTTTTGTGCTTATTAAGTAATACCCAATCCACAAAATAGAAACGTTTATACATTCTGGAATGCGCTTCAAGCCTTAGAGCACCTAAGTTATTTATCGCCCCTGCCCTCATCCTGAACTGAAGTTCATTTTTTGGCAGGTCTACATACAACAAAGCTGCCTCCCAGTTGGCTAGCGCTGCCCCGGTACCGATGATGATATTAATAGCTGCATCCGGTTCAGGAACTGCGGCAGCTAAATTTTCAGTCTGATACAGATCTGCAAGTGTCAGCGTACATTTTGTTCCCCATACCGCATTTTCTTCTCCCAGAAATGGTGCAATAAGATGATCAATAACTGCACTTTCCAGTAAAAAATCTACAGTACGGATCCAATTTGCAGTCAGCCCCTTTTGCTGGAGACAAGTATTGATTTCCTGTTGTATCTTTTCCCAGAATACCCCCACATAGCCATCGATCACTACATTCTTTTGCGAAATGATCCAGTCTGTCAGGGAGTGATAACCGTTAAAAATTTTGTCCTCGCCCAGGGTCAATACCGGATAGATATCATAATCATCCTCTTGTACTGACGATTTGGTGAGTTGAGGAGGCATCAGGTACTGGGCGGTTTTGCGCAGCCTCGTTTCCGTATCAAGGGAATATGATAATAATTTTTCGCTCATATAATTTATTCATGCATCAGCTCATTATTTGTGCGAATCATTGTAAACGATTGACAGCAAATTATAGCTAGTCTGGTAAATATTCGGTTATTATGTACAAACATATAAAATAAATAATAGAATGAAAAATAAAATTATGCAATAATTTCAGCCCATCAACTAGCCATAAGCTGTCATGCAACACTTATCGAGTTATAATGTATACACATATAAGGATTAAACAAATTTCATTATGTTTGTACCAAACATCATCATGCACTATAGTATAGACCATACAAGCACTGTACCCCTGCACACACAGGCCGAAAATCTGCTGCGGCAACTGATTACAGAAGAGCAATACCAAAACGGAAAAAATATTCCCAATGAGGTTGCTCTTGCTAACATGTTGTCTATATCCCGTACTACCCTGAGAATTGCAATTAATAAACTGGTATTGGAAGGATTACTTATCCGAAAGAAAAAGGCCGGTACCAAGGTGGCACAGGGAGCCGTCAGTTCGAAATCTAACAACTGGCTGAGCTTTTCGCAGGAGATGAAACTAAGGGGTATTCCCATCAAAAACTTCGAATTGCATGTTTCCTGGGAACTACCAGATATAAAGCTGGCTGCCTTTTTTAATATCGCTCAGGATCAGCCCGTATTAAAAATGGAAAGAGTTAGAGGGCGACCTGAAGAGCCCTTTGTATTTTTTGTTTCTTATTTTCATCCACGCGTGGGACTGACACCGGATGATGATTTTAAAAGGCCATTATACGAACTTTTAGAACAGGAACATGGCATTATTGCCACCTTATCAAAAGAAGAAATAATGGCCACCGGGGCAGTAGAATTGGTCGCGAAAAAACTATCAGTACCAGTTGGCAGTCCTATACTGTTTCGAAAACGATTTGTGTACGATCAGGAAGAGCGTCCGATAGAGTATAATATTGGTTATTACAAAGCTGATAGTTTTATTTACACTTTAGAAAGCACCAGATAGCGTTGCGCCATGATCGCTTATCAAAGAATAGTAGCAGATTATTCTAAAAAGATCCGCAACATACCGGTGTTTTTCTCTCTAAAAAACCTCTCCAGCCAATCATTGCAAAAGCCAGCAGACCAAAAACCAATCCTATCCAGGGGTTATACCCTACCCCTTTCGACATGATCATCCAGCCACCCAGAGTAGTACCCAGGGTAACTCCCAGATTGCCAAAAGAAGTAGCCAGACTATTTGCAAATTCCAGCGACTCTGGCACAGCGGAAATCATATAAGTAGATGCATTCAGAAAGCTTGGAGAATAGAGAAAACCCCAGATCGCTATCACTATAAAAGTGGAGACGGTATTTCCATCTGAAAAATGAAGCAGGATGGGAATTAATATCGTTCCGGAGAGAAAAAAAGCAGTAGTTTTAGCCACATTCCTGTTCAGCATTTTACCTGCAACCCAGTTAGACAGCACTCCCATTATGCCAAATACCAGCAGCATATAACTTACCATCGTATTATCCATGCCTTTCGCCTTATTCAGGTACTCTGCAAAGTAACTATAAGTTGAAAACCAGGCTACGATCATAAAGAAGTTCATTGCTATACTGATCACAAAAGTAGGTTTCCCAAATACTTTCAACTCACTGCCAAATGATTTTTTCTCTTTTACAGGCATAGATGGCAGAACAAAATAGATACCCGTTAAAGCGAGGAGACTTACTATAAACTGAACGAAAAATGAATATTCCCACGACCATAAGCTTGCTAAATAGGTCGCAAAAGGAACCGTTGTCACCATTGCAATAGCCACTCCGCTAAAGACAATACTCATCAACCCATTCTCATTTTTTTTGTCTGATCCTGAAACCGCTACAGATAATGCCGTGGCAATATAAACAGGCTGGAGGAATGCCGGCAAAATCCTCACCAGCATTAAAAGCCAGAATGGAGGAGAGAATGAAGATACCAGCCCTGTAATAGCGAATATAGAAATGGCTGTCAGCATTACCTTTTTACGGTCAAACCCGGAAGCCAGTAAGGTCATAAAAGGTCCGGTTAATGCAATAATCAAGGCAAAGGCACTGAGCAGGTATCCCGCCTGATCAATATCTATTTTATAATATGTTGCTATTTGTGGCAAAATACCGATCACACCAAATTCTGTAGTAATCACTCCAATAAATCCGAGACACCCGATGTAGGCATATTTTTTCATAATTATCTGTTATGTTATTTTATTAATAATCAAAAATGAACTGCAAATGTATCAGCCAGTCGTTACTTTTGCGGGCTGTACAGTCAATTGTTCGGGACTAACAAATTTGTAAGTGATGGGAAAGAGAAAAGAGAATTCGACTAATATGGTGAATCAAAAGTGCATCACGGAGGGCTGTGACCTGACCTTTGCTGTGTGCAAAATAGGTGGACGATGGAAATTACTGATTTTATGCAAACTTGAACATGGAAAGCTAAGGTTCGGTGAAATCAGGAAGCTGATTCCAAATATTAGTGAAAGGATGCTGACACTGCAGCTTCGTGAACTTGAAAAAGATGGATTGCTGAAACGGACTGTTTATGCTGAAGTTCCATTAAAGGTTGACTATGAGCTTAGCGACATTGCACAAGAACTTATCCCTATCTGGCTGCAATTGAGCGATTGGGGAGCTAAGCTTAGAGTCGCCACAGATAAGATTGCTCCTATAGATAATAATTAAATCCGGTCTTTAAAAAGGATTTTTTGATCTAACGTTGCTCCCTGATGGCTTTATCAAAGGAAAATACCAGATTCTTTTGATCAATTTCTTTTAATGAGAGCTCATGGCTATTTCCTACAGCAATAGAAGTAAAATAAACATTAGCTTTAAGCGTCTGTCCTCTCTCCAGTCCATCGTCAAATAAAGCAATTCCAAATAGGGTGCTGTCCACTTTAGAAGAGGCATTGATACTCACAATGCTCAAATTATACCTGCCATTATTTTTTATGGTAATCATTCCGTCTTTGTAAGTAAAGCTGAGTCCTTGGAGTGTTGCAAGATAGGTTTTGTTTTTACTGGTAACAGGTTGGTAGGTTTGTGCATAACCTGATAGTGCTGCAATTAATAAAAACGAGGCCAATAAGATTTTTTTCATATGTATTCAGACTTGAACAAAAGTAGGCTTTAAGGCAAAAATCTCAAAGAGCTTTGGTATTTTTTAAATTATACCCAAGAGGTTGTCTTAGATTAAAAAATATTTTCAAAGCTATCATGTTCAGACCTTAAATTAAATCTGCAACCTCTAAAAAGCCATTAGCAAACAGCAATTCCATTTCAGGGCTCAGCAATTTTTTCCGCTCGGTTTTCCATTCCTCCACCCGATCCCCAAACATATGTTTTACCAATCCCGGGAAGCCCCAATCAGCATTTTTTCCCCAGTGTAAGGAGAATGGAATCCCATTCTCCTGCAAAACTTCTATCATTCGGGTACAAAACTGCTCCAGACTAATCATACCCTGTCCCTTCGCATCCCAGTTGATGCCGTCAATCTCCAGCATGCAGGTAACCGGAAACTTTGTGAATGCTAGTGTTGCCTCTGATTGCTTTACAAAACGCATGGCATAAATGCCAGGAATCGGTCCCTCCTCTCTCGCCAACTTAACCAGAAGACCAAGTGCCTTTGGCGAATTGACATGATCAACCCCCACTGAACAGGCAAATGCCGGCCCCTGATAACCTGCATCATAAAACATCTCACTCAGCATCCCTGTGAGCTCTTCATCTACTGGCGGTAAAATAGAGCTCTGCAGGATATGGATCAATTTAGGAATACTGTTTTTCCACTTTACAGCAATACTGATAAACAAATGGATCAGATCTTTATACAGCGCAGTTTTAATGCCGGGTATAGGATCAGGATAACCGGGCTGATAAGGTTTCTTATACATCAGCTCCACCACATAGTCAGGATCATCAACATATGGATTAATAAAAACCTTGTAATGAAATGGCCGGAGTCCTCTACCATTTGCGTCAGTTTCGCCGGCAATTTTAAAGGAAGAGTTAGCAAAATCGAGTGAAGACGCCAATTTCAGGGCTTCTTCTTTGTTTATACGCTTCACATATCGTTTCAATAAAAAGCGGTCTTCTGCCTCAATCACTATCCCATGTATAAACCCGAAAGCACCCAGAGAAACCAATGCCGCATAAAACAACGCATCATTTCTTAACACTCTGGACTGTAACTTCAATGCAAACCCATCAGATAATGCGGGTCGGCCAGAGCGTTCCAGATAAATTCTGTCTTCAGGCCGGGGACCTGTAATGAGGTTTAAGCCTACAACACCATCCTGTACAGACCCCACATCCAAAGCCGACCCATGCACTCCTGTCGATATGCAACCCGCAATAGTTTGTCCGTTACTTGCGCCGCTGGTTTTTAACGACTTCCCATGGTCGTTTAAAAAATTATGAATTTCTTTAATCACATTTCCACACTCCACAAAAAAAAGGTTTTCAGCTACTAAAGTCGTATCCGGATGCAGGTCCTGAAGAGCAACAGAAATTTTTATGTTCATCAGCTGATTGCTCTGCATTTGATCACTATGGTGCGCAATATCAGACAGAGACCACCTGGAACCTATGGCTCTGAAGCCTTCATTTTTATCTGATGCAGCCGCAATCAGCCTTTGTATTTCTGCCGCAGCGTCGTTATAACGATCGAGCGCTAAAGGCATATCTGCCTTAGCGGCAAGGGCAGTATGATGAAACAGACGTGATTTCCATGGTCCATTTTCATGGAGGTTATTCCACCATTCTATTGGGATGCTGGTTGTCTTTGCCATCGTCAATTATCCTCCTTTAAACGAACGTATTTCACATTAACTTTTCGCGTACGGCCCAGCGTTACGCCACTGAGCAGAAGGTGGCCCAGGTTTACACGATATTCCACAGCATAAAAGCCCGAAGGGCCGCAGTTACGTATCAGGCTATAGGAACCTGCTGTAGCCTTCAGGTTAATTGTAGTATCTACAACAAAGACTTTCTTGTTTCTGTAGAAATCCTGATCATCATTGGTAAGATCCGGCTCAGGAATACCATCTCTACTCACCAATCTTACAGAATAGCAGGAACTTAATCCAATGGACAAAAGAAAAAGAAGCACTAACGATCGCAAATAAGCAGAGAAACCAGTGATTTCCATAGCGTAAGTTTTAAATGCTCATTACCGATACTTTGAGCTACTATCAAACCGGTTTTACAATAGTAAGAAGTAGCTTTTGTATCCGGGAGGCCAAATAGGACTTAATCGCAGATCAAACTTTAGCATTTTTATGATTTACCGCTAATTACTTTACGGTGCTCTATTCCCCATTCAGCCAGATTATTGATGATGGTTCGTAAAGTTATTCCATATTCCGTTAATTGATATTGAACAGAAATAGGCTGAGTATCTAATACAGTTCTCTGTACCAGTTTGTTGATCTCCAGGTCCTTCAATTCCTGACTCAGCATTTTATTTGATATTCCCGGTATATCATTCAATATGTCAGAGAATCTCCTTTTATTATAATAACAAATGGAGGAAATAATAGAAATTTTCCATTTCCCATTCAAAACGTCCATCGCATCGTGGACAGCCATGATCTCTTTCTTGTGCCCTAATTGGCATTCGTTTTCAGTCATAAGTTACTTGGTTACTCAAAAGTTACTGTTACTTTTCGTTACAAAGTAACCTAAATAACTTTACCTATTCTAACTTTGTACCATAAACATAAAAAAATAATCATGGACTTTACAAATAAAAACGTTGTTATTACAGGTGGAACTACCGGAATAGGACTGGCAACAGCAAAAGCATTTATCAGCGCAGGCGCAAACGTATGGATTACAGGAAGAAATGCGAGCAATCTGGAAAAAGCAACCACAGAGGTAAACAACCCGAAATTGTTTACTGTGGTATCAGACACTTCAAAACTCGAAGACATTTCAATTCTTGAAAAAGCAGTTGCAGAAACTGGAAACAAATTAGATGTCCTGTTCCTGAATGCAGGAATTGCGACATTCGAGCCAATTGCAAACGTAACTGAGGCAAATTTTGACGCGCAATTTAACACCAATGTGAAGGGACATTTCTTCACATTGCAAAAATTACTTCCTCACCTGGCAGATGGAGCAGCGGTAGTATTCACCTCTTCCACAGTTGCCACAGCTTCAAACTCGGGATCCAGCGTATATGCTGCGACTAAAGGAGCATTGAATAAGATTGCCAAAATTGCAGCAAACGAGCTTGCAAGCAGAAAAATCCGTGTAAACATTGTTAGCCCTGGACCTATTTTGACCCCTGGTTTAGAAGGAGCCGTTCCTGAGGAGGCAAAAGCGTATTTAGCAGGTGCTACAGCGCTGCAAAGAATTGGTGATCCTGATGAAGTGGCAAAAACAGTATTATTCCTGGCTTCGGATGCGGCAAGTTTTATTACAGGAACTGAGATCGTTGTGGATGGTGGTTACCTGACCTACGCAACAAAATAATTTATAACATCATTTTTCATTATCTAAGCATAGAAAGCGACAATGCCGCTTTCTATGCTTCATTTGTCGGGATTCGTTGAAATCCCATTTTCCTCACGAATCAGCTGAAAAAGATGATCGGGACGAACGACTATATAATCTTCATTAAGTGAGTTAGCTACATTCTTAAAGCTTGTTGGCGATATATTAGTCCAGGGCTGTGCCTGGATAATCATGAAACGTGGTGAAGTTCTGTTCCAACCACCGGAAGCACGAGCAATATGATCTTTCATCGCTTGCTCATTTGTACAGTAGTGACAGGCAAGTGCCATCCCGGGCAAACTGTTATTATAAATAGTAAGTCCGCCGCCCAGGTGACATTGCAGATAGAAAGTTGTTCAACAATTCTCTTTCACCAGCTACTTTAGGATTGAGCCATATTACTGCTGCACCCAGGGCCGCGGCATATTCACGCAGGGCTGCTTTATGCGCATTAGGGTTTAGTCCAATTAACAGACGATGATCAAGTTGTGGCCAGTATATATCATATAGTGACTGATAAACTTCCAGTTTGCTGCTAAATTTCCCCCGCAAATCAAGCAGGACAGGAAAGTTATACGCAGAAGAAGTTAACTTGGATAACAATAAAGGCGAGGCAATCAGTGCACCTTTGTTTTTTGCAAACATGGTGGCCAGATTAATCGTATGCGGTTGCGCAGAGTCATACACGATCAAACCTGAAATTTCATGACGATATTTAGTCATAAGATCCCATTTGTCTGCAGGTTCAGACCAGTTCAACCCTATAGACTGAAGCCAGGTATGTAGCCGATAGCTAAGCATCTATCGAACCATTTAAATTCAATACTACAATTACACTATGTTGGCATATTGCTCATTCGATTATTGTTTTTCACTGAGGGATTCCTCCAAAACAGCTCTGTTATTTTCGCCCCATTTCTCCAGGCTGATTATCAAAGGCAGCAGACTAATTCCCAGAGCAGTTAACTGATATTCAACTTTAGGAATTTTAGTATCGAAAGAGATTTTATCTACGAACCCATCTTTGACCAATTCATCTAATTGCCTGGTCATTACCCGCCTATCGGCAACAATTTTCTTCTGCAACGCGCCAGGCCTTTTCACCCCGTCTGAAATGTAATAGATCAGCATCAGTTTCCACTTTCCATTCAAAAGTTCCTTAAATACGTGCAGACCACAATCCGTCCTGATAGGAATTTTCTTTTTATACATTGCTTAGTCAATCAATTGTCAAAGCAAATAAGCACAAATTTGTGCGTACTTGCTGTAATGTAAGTAATGAAATAAGTTTGTCTCAAATTATAAATAAAGACAATGATCAAATTTACATTTTTAGTAAACAAACTACCACACCTGAGCGCTGAAGAATTTGTGGATTATCACAAAAATCACCACGCTCCTTTATTCTGTTCCATCCCTGAGACAGAACTTTACGTTAAAAAGTATGTAGTGAACCACCCTATAGTAGCTGAAGGTTTTCCCAAGCCCTTATATGATGCTGTAGTAGAGATCTCGTTTGACTCTTTTGAGGACTTCAACACCTTCTTCGCATCAGAAAATTATTTAACAAAGGTGCATCCGGATGAGCCCAATTTTTTTGATACGTCAAACTATATTGCAATGGCAACTAATGAAACAATCATCAAAGATCAGATTCCATCCTGATTCAATTGCATGAATGACATATTGATTTCTCAGACTTTCAGTTTCAAGACGGCTTATAATTCTATAATGAGTCCAACTCAATTCGTGACGCACTGCGTCACGAATTGGAAAAGCAATGTAAAATTGCCGGATATTTCTTAGATTATTAACGGTATGTTTCCTTATTGAAAAACCCGGACATAATCTACAATATACTTTTGTGGGAATACAGTACTTTCATTAGGAGCACCCGGCCAGTTTCCGCCAACGGCAAGATTAATGAGCAGGAAGTAAGAACGTCTGAATTCGTCTTTGCTGGCTCCTGTGGTATCAAATGTATAAAACTCCACATTGTCTACATACCATTTCAAAGACGTCTCCGTCCATACTAAAGAAAACACATGAAATTTATCAAAAAAATCTCCAGATGTTAGCGTTGAAGAGCCACCGATGTATTTATGTCCGCCATCTTCATAATGTACTGTTCCGTGAACGGTGTTATCTTTTCCGGGACCACCGCCTACCATTTCCATAATGTCGATTTCACCGGAGAATGGCCAGGGCATAGTCCGGATATTTGAACCTAAAGCCCAAAATGCCGGCCAAATACCCTGTCCTTTAGGTAATTTTGCTCTGAAATCGATACGACCATACAAGAAGTCTTTTTTTGCTTCTGTTGTTAATCTGGATGATGTATATTCCTTGCCACCAAAAGATTCTTTTTTCGCAGTAATGGTCAGGTAACCACTATGCACCCTGGTATTTTCTTTACGGTAGTATTGTAACTCCCGGTTACCCCAACCTTCGGTACCGTTCCCCTCTTCGAAGTTCCAAAACTTAGGATCCAGCGCACTGCCGTTAAATTCATCTCGCCAAACCAGGGTCATTCCCGGATAACTTTCCGGCGAGAAGTAACCTGCATTATCGATCACTTCATTTTTATCAACGGTAATTTGCTTTGTGATTTCAATTGATTTATCAGCAGCGTAAGCGATGACTTTCACTGTATAAGTTCCACTTTCCGCATAAATGGTGTAAGCCTTACCATCGGCAGACCTGATACTTTCATTGCTGCCTTGCCCAAATGAGAACAGATAGCGCTCTGCATTATTCGCAATGGCAACAAAATCTACTTTGCCCGAACCATCATCGCTGATATGAACTGCCAATTGAAGATCGGTAGGCGCTGTTGCATTTGCTTCCTTCTTACAGCTTATATTAAGCATCAGTAAAGTCAATATCAGCAGCGTGTTTTTAAAAAAGGTATGTTTTTTCATTTCGCCGGCTTTATTTTATGTAAAACGGAATATTCGCTGTAGCAACTTTATTTTTGCCATCAGCAACATAGACAAATAAACGATAAGCACCTGAAGCTTTAGGAGCAGTGAGGCTAATTTTACCTTTACCTATCTCCTTGTATGCCATTTTCACTGTTTCTGGTTTATCTTCATGATCGCCACCTTCGCCTACCTTCGTGGCTTCCGGCAACAATTCCCAGTGATAAATTAACGTATCGTTATTGGGATCAAAAGCATCTACTTCTGCATTATATGTCGCCCCGGGCTTAAGGTAAACGCTTTGATTTGCTCTTTTGCTATTTAACGTAAAACCGTAAACATGGGGCGCTCTGTTTTTAGGATACGCTCCACTCCAGAGATACTTCATCACATCTATCACTTCACTTTCTTCGCCTTTGGCTGTAAAAAGACCATACCATGTTGGTGTTCGCTCTTGTTTCTGTCCCCATAAAAATACATACGAGCCCAGACAATTCGCCTTATCTCTCTCCACAGAATAATTATATCTGCTTTTGTAAACAGCGGCTTTTTCACTGCTGGTTTCTTCTACAGGCGCATTCCATTCGGTTTGTAAGCCTTCCCAGTGACCTGTGGGTCCCCATTCGGTCACCATATATGGGCCAGTCCAACCCGTCGATTTAATCATTGCAGGCAGTACATCCAGCTCGGCATAAATATTAATAGACAGGAAATCCAGATCTTTAGCACTCGCATGAATATGATCGATCTCTTTCTTATTAATTCCGGCAAGTACAGTAGTAGCAGGGTGATTGGGGTCCAATTCATGAATCATCTTTGCGATATCATTAACCGCCTTCCAGACGTTCGGATTTGAGTAGGAAAGATTTAACTCGTTACCAATTCCCCAGCTTAACATCGCCGGATGATCTTTATACTTCAACACATCTGCTTTCGCTCTCTCGAATTGCTTTCTTACCGCAGCAGCATCATCATAATTAAAACCATGACGTTCCGGAGCTACCCATAGCCCCATCATCACAGTAAGGCCATTTTGCTGTGCAGAATCTAAAATCCCTTTAGCGCCATTGGTACCCCAGGTACGTATAGAGTTGCCGCCATTTGCTGCCACTCTATGAAAGTAAGAACTTCCGCCAGCACCCCTGACAAAGTAAGGTTTGCCTCCGCGCAATAGCTCAAATCCTTTTTCAGTTCTTTTAACTTCTACTTTAATGGGCTGAAGTTTTTCGCCAGTTGGCAACGTGTCTACCGCAAACAGGTGGCTGCAAATTGTTGCGCACATGGCCATAGCTCCATAGAATATTTTCTGCATAAGTGTTTTTAATCTTGATCTGCTCATCCCTTGAAAAAATAAGGGATGAGCAGATGGTTTCTATTAAGGATTTGGCGTTAGTTTTCCATTTCTCTCTATTTCAATTTGAGGAATCGGAAAAAGATTATAGCTTTCTTTAAACACCCTGTTTTCCAACACAACTTTGCTGTATGTCAGGGTAGCGTTTGCATTTTTAATGATGTTCATTCGGTAAACAGGCTGATTAAAGTAAGTCATTCCTGTTTTCCAGCGTCTGACATCATATACACGGTGCTCTTCGAAACAAAGTTCTACCCGGCGCTCGTTACGAATCTTGGTACGCAAATCTCCCTGAGAAAAACTTCTGCTTAAAGGTGGCAAACCTCCTCTTCTTCGTACCTCATCTAAGGCATCGTAAACAGTTCCATCCGGACCGCTGAACTCGTTTTTCGCTTCAGCATAGTTTAATAGCACTTCAGCATAACGCATGTAAATCCAATCATTATCACCACCCTGGTATACCGCATCGGAAGTCATATTTTTTTCGTCAATAAATTTACGGAGGCCGTAACCTGTTTTGGTTCTGTCTCCATTGGTACGACTATTCGCATTACCATCAGGAAAAACATTCAGATCTGCACTTTGGAAAGTTTCTACTGTGATACCTTTGAATTGCGAACCATTCATTAACATTGCTTTATCCAGGCGGGTATCGCGGTTTGCATACGGATTTTGTGGATCATAACCAGAACCAGCTTCATCAGGACGTAAGCCTGTTGTTCTCATTTCAAATGCATCTACCAGGTTTTGCGTAGCATGGAAAGCACCCCAGCCACCCCAGCCTGTTGGGGTAAAACTCATGTGTAACATCCAGGCACTTTGATGTGTACGGTTAGGGCGTCCGAATTTTTTAGCAAAAATCACCTCCCTGTTTCCAGTTTTCGTCATAAATAACTGGTAATAATCCGGATGCAAACTGTATACAGCAGGAGACATGTTGATGACCTCCTTAGCTGCTTTTGCAGCGTCATCCCACCTTGAAGCTGCGTTGGAAGGGTTGTTCAGCGCGCTGGCATGATAGAGTAATACCCTGGCTTTTAAAGCTAATGCTGCACCTTTTGTAGCTCTGCCTAAATCTGCATCCGGATACGTTGGTGCTAATACCGCAGCAGCTTCATCACATTCTTTGATAATAAAAGCCACACACTCATCGTAAGTGTTTCTGGGAACTTGCAGATCGTCATTTACATTTTGTTCTGCTATGATCAAAGGTACTCCACCAAAGGATTTTACCAAATCCGCGTAAGCAAAGGCTCTTAAAAATTTAGTTTCTGCTTTCAGGCGATTTTTTAAATCTGTATTGGTAGTTGGTACACCATCTATACGGGCTAATAAAGTATTAGCCTTTCTAATTAAAGAATAATTGACAGCCCACAGCTGTGTACCCATTGAAAATTGTGAGTTCAGATCACCTGCCTGAACCCTGTTCATAGGTAAATCGTTATGTCCTTCAATATCATCTGTCATCATATCTAAGTTAGCAAAACCACGTGCCCAATCCTGATCGTAACCAAAATCACGACGTTCGAAACCACTTACCATGGTGCCATAGATATCGTTCACAAATTGAGTTGTAAGGGCAATATCCTGAAAAACGGCAGCATCCGATACGAAATCTATCGGTTTGATATCCAACAGGTTTTTTTTGCAGGAGGAAGTTGCCAACGTAAACACCATTACGCAAACCAACCATTTATTTCTTTTAATCATGTCTTTTCTTTTATATTTATTTCAACGATTGGTTATTAGAACTGTACATTAACTCCAAAAGTGTAAGTCTTTTGCTGAGGGTAATACCTACCTATACCATTAGTGTTTTCAGGATCCAGATTGATCAGATCGGTAACGGTAAATAAGTTTTGACCTTGAGCATATAGCCTCAAATTTTTAGCGCCAATCTTTGACAACAACTTATTTTTAATCGTATAAGCAAACTCCACATTCTTTAGGCGCAAATAGCTGGAGTTTTGAACCCAGAAACTACTTACCAAATAATTATTACCATTAGTGTTCAAGCTTAAACGTGGAAGCGGTGCATCAGGACGGTCTGGTGTCCATCTGTCTAACCATTCCGCATTTACACGACCACCATTATGGAAGGCCCAGGCGGCATTTTGAGTAAACAATTGCTGAGACTGTGCCGCTCCCTGAAATAAGAAGTTCAGCTCGAAGCCTTTATAATTTACACCGCCACTGATACCGTAAAGGATTTGTGGCAATGAACCATTTCCCAAATACGTGATATCATCGTCATTGATGATGCCGTCACCATTAACATCCTGATATTTGATATCACCAGGCCCGGTAGAATTTAAATACGCAGTATGTTTTGCTGAACCTGCATAATCTGCTTCATCTCTAAAAATACCTATTGCTTTGTAACCATAAATTCCTCCGTTCGGTCTTCCCGTGATACGCCTGTAGTCTGGAATATTTGATGCCTCTGCAGCCTCTACGATTTTATTTTTTGCATAGGTGAAGTTACCACCAATGAAGTAAGAGAAATTTTCAGACAATTGCTTGTTGTGGTTTAAAACCAACTCTAAACCTTTATTGTCTACAATACCGAAGTTTTCGCTCGGTAAAGCCGCCCCAAAACTCAATGGAACCGACAATGCTCTGGTTGCCAGGATATCTTTCCTTCTTTCTTTAAAAACGGTTACGTCTACGCTCAATTGATTTTTGAATAATTTAGCTTCGATACCTGCATCCATTTTGATTGAGGTCTCCCAGGTTAGATTTTCATTGGCAATTGCACCTGGTGTTAAACCAGTAACGAAGGTGCCACCAAAAGGATAAACATTAGGCACCAGGTTGTAACGGTTATAGTAACCAAAGCGACTAGGGATACGATCACTGCCCAATGTTCCGTAAGACGCTTTCAGTTTTAAGAAATCTACAAACTTTACATTTTGCATGAAACTTTCCCTGGTCAGTAACCACCCGGCAGAAAAGGCAGGAAAATAACCCACTCTTTCTTTTGGAGCAAAGTTTTCCGACTCATCTCTTCTTAAACTCGCTTGAAAAAGGTATTTGCCATCAAAATCGTAGTTGATACGGAACGCTGCACTACGCAAAGCCGTTTTGTCTTCACCATCGCTTAATACTTCATTCAGCGCCGGGCCGAAATTCAAAATTTGCAACGCTGAACTTTCGTAAGAATTTCTGGCTGCATAAATTCCGGTGCCCTGATTTTGTTTTTGCAATACCAATGCTAAAGCGGAAATACCATGTTTTCCAAACCTTCTGTCGTAATTGATATGCCCCTGTAATTCCGTACTCTGACCTTCACCATATCCTTTTGAAAGTGATGATTTAGACTCTGCATTGATCGCGTAGGTGCCATCGTTATTTCTTACATAAAGCGGTACCCACTGGTTCCAGGTTTTATTGGAATTGAAGTTTTTATCAAACGCCAGGACACCTTTAACAGACAGTCCTTCTACGCCCGGGATTTGTTGTACAACCTGAAAGTTGCTCATAAAGAAATTCGCATTATTCCTGTTGTAGCCGCTTTCTTCGCTAATTAAAGCCAGGGGATTGGGATATACACCCGGTGCAGCCAGTAATCCGTTAGAAAATCTTGCTGGTTGCACTGGCGGATTACGCATGGTATGCTCAAAAATATTATCTACACTTGCTGGCGGAGACTGCTTGTTCTCTACCCTTCCAGATAAGTCGACAGAGATTTTGGTCGTAGAAGTGGCCTGGATATCGATGTTACTTCTAACATTGTATCTATTATAATTCAATGATTTATACAAACCATCTTCATTAAGATAGCCAAAGGAGGTGAAGTATTTGATTTTTTCGCTGCCACCAGAAAGTGACAGGTTGTGCTGCCTTCTTGGTGCAGTACCTCCCAGCACTAAATCCATCCAGTCTGTGTTCGGGTCTGCATCAGGGTTTGATCCATTTCTAAAAGACTCCAAACGCTCCAGGGAATATTCGGGCGTAGCTAAAGGATTGTCGTTTAACTTCGCTTCGTTGAATAATGTTGCGTATTCGTAAGAACCCAAAGCATTTGGTAACCTGGTTACTTTTGAGAAACCATAATTGAATGAATAATTTGCACTCATCTGTCCGGCTTTACCGCGCTTAGTGGTGACTAAAACTACACCGTTCGCACCTTTAACCCCGAAAATTGCCGCCGAAGAAGCATCTTTTAAGATGCTTACGCTTTCGATTTCATTAGGATCCATCTGTCCGAAATCACGTCCGGTGCGAACCACACCATCAATTACAAACAAAGGTTCCATGCTGCCACCACCAAAAGTAGAGTTACCTCTGATGAAAATTTGCGTACCATCGGCACCTGGCTCTCCGGAAGGTTGTTTCGTAATCACCCCCGGCGAACGACCAGCTAAGGCATTACTCAGATCGCCAACAGGAGTTTGCACCAATTGCTTGTTGTTTACGGTAGAAACAGAGCCGGTTACATTACTTCTTTTCTGTGTACCAAAACCTACGACCACAACGTCATCTAAGTTGTTAGCGGCATCATTCATGATAATGTTAACTACTTCCGATCTGGTCACCATAATTTCCTGACTGGTCATCCCAATAAATGAGAATACTACGGCGGTACCAGCTTTCGGTACTGTGATGGAATATTTACCATCTGCTAGGGTAGAAACACCTTTTGTTGTTCCTTTAATAGTTACCGAAACACCCGGAATTTCTTTTCCTGTTTTGTCCTTAACCACCCCGGAGACGGTGATGCTTTGGGCATATGCCTCTGACAAGGCAACTGAACAAATCAGTATTACAATTAATAGTCGAATTCTTTTCATATGTATATTTGGCTTGAATTAAATAATAAAATAGCTGCTTATTTTTTCACAAAACGCATCGTATGTACCGCCTCATTTACTTTTCCAGAGCGTAATACCATTTCATTTGCCGTGATAGAAATAATCCGGTAATTGTTAGAAGAAACATCGGTTACACCAATAAATCTGTTTGGCGGCGTATTGGGAATAGTGATCGTAGCAATGCCTGCTCCTTCCACTGCTGTACTAAATGTAAAAGCAGATTCATAAGATCTGTCGCTACCGCAGTTGTAGTTAGGTTCTACATTTCCACCGTTAAAAGTTGCACCATGTGCATTATAAACAACTTTAAAGGCATTATTTGCAAATGAGAAGGTGTAATCGTCATCTAACTGACAGGTAGCCAATGATCCGCCTCCAAAATATTCAGATGGATTACCTTCCGTACCTACAATAACCGGCGCAGCGGAACCCCCGTCTAATTTCCATGCATGAGCAGTTAATAACTTAAAATTTTCACTATTCAAAGTTGGTGTAAAATCATCCTGGTCAACCACTACTGGTTGAGTAGCTATATCATAGCCACCTTTGCCGTAAGCATATAATTTCACATTATAGGTTCCCTTAGAAATAAAATAGGCTTCAATAGATGAACCGCCGGATTTAAGGCCTTCATTTAAGCCAAAATCCCATTGGTAACGATAAGCATCCTGGGAAGTACTTTCTAAAAGATAAGTATTTAATTTACCTGGTACCTGGGTCACTTTAAAAGAGGCCTTTGCAGAGGTACCTAATTTGCTGGCATAATCTTCTTTTTTACAGCTAAAGCCTAAAAGAGAAAAGAGTAAGACCAGCGGAAGACAACATTGCCTTACGCACAATTTGTAATTCATAAGATTTGAATATTTGGTTAATGGATTTGAGGCAAAATTATCCTTAAAACCCGCGATCTTCCAAATTTCCAACCCCTACAAAACTACATCAAAACCGCTTAAAATGGCGTAAGAGCTAGTTTAGACCTACTACATTTGCAGATAGAAAGATTTTGCCTACTTTTATTTTGATAATGAAAAGCCAGATATTTTACCTACTCCTTTTTTCTCTAAGCCTACCGGTTTTTGCACAAAATCCTATAGGAATGCCAGATATTGTAAATTACGACAATACTACTTATAATGCCGGAACTCACAATTGGGATATCCAACAAGATCGTAACGGTGTCATGTACTTTGCAAATAATGAAGGGGTACTTACGTTTGATGGCAGCCGGTGGAAAATATATCCATTACCTAACAAGACAATAGTAAGGTCTATCAAAATAGGTTTCGATAAAAAACTATATGCCGGAGGTCAGGGCGACTTTGGTTTCTTCTCTCCTGACAAAAACGGAAAGCTGATTTTTACGAGCCTGAAAGAAAAAATACCCAAAAAGCATCAGTCATTTGCTGACATATGGAATGTGCAAAGCATTGGAAACGCCATATTTTTCCGTGCAGAAAACAACATTTTTAAATGGCAAAACGAAAAAATCACTGTTTTAGAAACAAAAACGAAGTGGCTTTACATGGGTATGGCCAACAATACCATTATTGCTCATGAAAAAGATAAAGGGCTATTAAAGCTTTCAGGGAATAATTGGCTGCCTCTTTTAACGGGTACTATTCCTTACGATTTCATGGTAAGTTCCATTTCCCAATTTGGAAAAGATACCATTTTAATTAGTTCGTTTGCACATGGCTTACATACCATTCAGGGTGGAAAAATTACTCCGCTAAAATCTGCCGCAAAGATCTTAAACATTAGTAGTGCACGCAAAATAGATGATCATTCAATTGCTATAGCCACACTTTACAACGGCTGTTACCTGATGGATACCCGCGGGAAATTAATTTATCATATTTCTAAAGGCTCCGGATTACAAAACAATGCCATCATCAGTGTCTTTAAAGACAGCAATAAGAACATTTGGCTGGGCCTTGCAGATGGAATCAGCTTTATTGCGAACAATAATGCCATCAAACACATCAATCCAGCCATCTTCGACAATGCTGCAGGCCATACGGCTATCATCTACAACCATACCTTTTATGCAGGTTTGTCGAATGGTTTTTACAGTCTTCCTCTATCTGGTGAAATAGATATCAGCACAACCCAAAATAATTTTGCTACCGTACCCAACGCTAACGGACAGGCCTGGGGAATGAACATCGTTAATGGGAAATTATTATTAGCCAGGCACGAAGGTGCTTTTGAATTGACTGGAAAGGGAACTCAACCCATTTCCATTGGACAAGGCTATTGGAATTTTTTAAGTTATCACCAAACAAATACCACGCAACCGACCGTGCTTGCCGGCAACTATAATGGTATTTCTATTTTAAATTACGTTAATCATACATTTAGGCTAGCTGGGAATATTGCCAATTTTAGCGAGTCTGCCCGGTTTGTCGTAAGTGATGGAAAGAATAACGTTTGGGTTTCTCATCCTTATAAGGGGGTTTATAAAATAGCGTTGACAAATATGCACACCAAAAGTGTAACACTTTATACAGATAAAAAAGGCTTGCCATCTACCTTTAATAACCACGTTTACCAGGTTAAAAATAGAATTGTGGCAGCTACTGAAAAAGGTGTTTATGAGTATAATGCCCGGAAAGACAGTTTTGAAATTTCGAGCTATTTTGCACCTGTTTTTGGCAAAAAGTATGTGAGATATCTTAAAGAAGATGCTCAGGGTAATATCTGGTTTATTGAAGAAAAGAAACTTGGTGTAGCGCAGTACAATGGTAAAACTTACAAACTGCTCTACATCCCGGAGCTAAATGGAAAAACTTTAGGTGGTTTCGAAAACATCTATTGTGTCGACAAAAACAATTTATTTGTAGGTGCACAAAAGGGATTCTACCATATCAATTACGAAAAATATTTAGCTAATGCAGGTAAACAGCAAGTGCGCATCAGTTTGGTTAAAGCTTTCGGAAAATCAGATATAGGATTGTTTAGCGGTTACTTTGGCCATGTAAATGAAAATTCGAAACAGAAGGAAGTGCCCAAAATTAAACATGGCTGGAATTCTTTTCACTTCGAATATTCGTCTACCATTAACAGGAACAAGGAAAATACTTTCTATAGCTGTCACCTGAAAGGATTTGATGAGACATGGTCGGCGCTCGACAAAAAGACAGAAAAGGACTACACCAATCTACCAGCGGGGCATTATACCTTCATGGTAAAAACACAGGATAACCTGGGCAACGAATCGTCCGCAGCCACTTATGAGTTTGATATTCTGCCGCCCTGGTACCAAAGCAGTGTGGCCTACCTGGTGTATAGCTTAATTTTCTTCAGCATTATTTATCTGGTGTACAAAAGGCAACAAAGAAAAATCATGAACCAACAGATTGCTTTTCAAAAGGAACAGGAGCATATCAAATATATGCATCAATTGGAGATGGATAAGTCTGAAAAGGAAATCATCAATCTCAAAAATGAAAAGTTAGAACTTGAAATTGAAACAAAAAACTCGGAATTAGCTTCTAACACCATGCATTTGGTACAAAAGGCAGATATGATGTCCAAGATCAAGAATGAACTATTCAAGCTTAAGAATGAACTTAAGGATGATAGCCAAACCGCTGACTTTAACAAAATCATCAGGCTGCTTAATGCCGAAGAAAAATCTGATGACAGTTGGGAACAGTTCTCTGTCCATTTCGATAGAGTACATGTAGATTTCATCAAACATTTGAAAGACAAATTTCCATCCATAACCAGCACTGAGCTACGCTTATCTGCCTATCTTAAAATGAATCTTTCTACTAAAGAAATAGCTACACTAATGAAAATATCTCCCAGGGGTGTAGAAGTTGGGAGATATAGATTAAGAAAGAAACTGAATATTGCAAGTAATGTAAATTTATTTGAGTTTTTTAATGCGGTATAATAACTGCTTAGAATAAATGAATAAATCACCCATAGCCCTTTCATTAAGAAAAAGTGTATTGTAGATTATTTTATACCGATTTTGTAATATAGCGCAATTAACAACCCGCCTTATTCATTGTTCTGCAACAATGGACAAGATACAAGGTTTCAAATCATAAGACAGCCTTTAAATGGTTATCAAGATCGACAAATATTCATCTACAAAACCCTCTTTACGGACTGTAAAGAGGGTGTGTGGACCCACCTGCGCACTTCTCGAACCATTTCCTATCGGATTTACATTTAATCGCCGGTCTGCTAAAAAAATTGATGGTTTAAGTAGATATAATAGCCGCATTAAGGGGATTGTGATAGATACAATTGATTAGTAAGTAAACATTATCAGAACTGGATATGTGTGCGTAGTTAGAGAAAAGCACGTACTACCTTAACAACTTTGCCAAAATATCTTCCAGATCCTCTCCACTTATATTTTTAGCTACGATCTTTCCATCAGGCGCAATAAGGAAATTTTGTGGAATTGTTTCAATGGCATACAATTGGGCAGCTTTATTTTTCCATCCTTTAAAATCAGATACTTGCGTCCAGGTAAGATGGTCATTTACAATGGCCTTAAGCCATTTGTTTTTTGCTTCATATTCATCAAGTGATACACTTAAAATAGTAAAATTGTACTTTTTGTATTTATAATAAGCCTTGACAAGATTTGGATTTTCAGCCCGGCATGGAGCACACCAGCTTGCCCAAAAATCCAGCAAGACATATTTACCTCTAAATCCATTCAGGCACACCAGCCTTCCGAATTTGTCAGGCATTGTAAAATCCAATGCGGTGGCTCCAATGGAAGTCTGCTTTATTTTGAAGAGCTTAGCAGCATACTCCGCGCCCGCTTTGGAAGTTCTAACACTGTTGGATAGTGAATTGAAAATCGGTTCCACTTCCTGAACCAGAGGAATTAATCCTCCTACATTTTCCAATGTGTAAAGACTTATGATAGAATTAGGGTTATCTTGTATAAACGTTAGAGATATTGCCTTTTTTATCCTGTCTAGCGAATCTTTTTTATGTTCAAAATAGTCGCTCACTTTATCAGATTTCGCCTTTTTAACTTCCTCTTTATAGCTGTTATTCAATATGATGGTTTCCTTCCGAACAGCTGCTAATGTTATTTTTATTTTTTTGTAATCTTCGTTCACTACTCCTGCGCTAACTATTGCATTTTTAAGCGAATCTGTTCCTTCAAGGTTAATGATTCCGGGTTCTAAATAAAATTCTATATAGTTATCTTTTAAGTTGTGGGTAATGATGTCATGCTTACTACTTACCAGGTACGCATGCATGGGCTGATCAATTACTCCTGTAAAGCTAAAGCTGCCATTCAATACAGTTGCCGAATCTATCAGGTATTGCGTTCCCATATAATAACTGAGGTAAACTTTGATTGCCCCTTTCAATTGCCCAACTTTTCCATTCAAAGTATAAGAACTCCCCTGAGCAAATAACGCAAAAGGCATAAAAACTATCATTATTATGCTGCTAAATTTTAAATCTCGTATCATCATTAAGGTGTTAACTTTCAAGGCACTATTGGAATATATAAAATCTTAGCTTTGCGAAAGTATGGATATTATTGCGCCGATAAGGATTCACTTTTATCTTTTTTTATTTCTTCATTGCTCAACCGTAGAAAACGTGCAGCATTATTATACAAAATGTCTTCTTTTTCTTGCCTTGTTAAAAAGTGAGCTGATAAAATATTTTCTACAGATACCTCTATGGACTGCGGCCATTGCATTTCATCAGATCCATACATAATCCGCTCCCCAAATCCAGCCTCTACAATGCGACGAAGATATTGGTGAAACTCTGCTCTTGGCAGTACCCAATTGATCACCGAAATGTCTATATACACCTGAGGATGTGCATAAAGGAGCCCAACCATTTCATCTAAAAATGGCCATCCTCCATGCATAATATAGACTCTCATTTTTGCATGCTTCACTAATACATCTTCTAATAGTAAAGGATTACTTAGGCTCATTCTATACTTCTCCATCCCTTTGATATAAGGAGCTCCCGGGGGACCTAATCCAACATGGATCCCTAAAGGAACATCTAGCTCTTCAGCCAGCGCATAATAACGTTCTAATGATTTGTCACCTGGAGATATGCCAGAATATTGTGGTTCAAACTCGCCCATCACTTTGTATTTTCCGTTTTTAAACCATTTTCTAAGAGAATCTATAGAGGTACCATAACTGCCGTGTGCAGGAATAATTTGACCAGGCGCCATCTTTTGATACTCGAGTGAAAACGCCCCATCGGTAACCGCCTTCACAATATTATACTTTTTCAAGTATTTAAAGCTTTCACTCACATAAGTTTTTCGATCCTTTTGGGATTTAAAGCCAGATAAGGTCTCCTCCACTTCAGGTGCACCCCACCAATCAGAATGAAAATGCATGTCGATAATGGGAAAATCTGACAAATAATTTTTATGATTTGCGCTATGGTCCTGCTGTCCATAAGACAAGCAACAAACAGTACAAAATAAACAGGTAACAATATAATTTTTAAACATCGGGTTTATTATTTTTAAGATTTTGCTCATGCAAAAATTTATTAATGAACATTTTTTAGCGATTCTATGGAGAGGTTACGCATCCTCAATCCACGATCGGTAGCGTCTTGAAGGTGCCGGGATAAATGGTTATTGCCTTTAATAATTCCTCATTAAATTTTTGTATTTCTGTGAATATAAACCAATGACCACCTTGAGTAAAAGTCACCAGCTTTGAATTCTTTATACCTAAGAGAGTCTGCTCGGCAAGTTCGAAAGGAACTGTCTTGTCATTCTTATCATGAAATATTGTCGTAGGAATTTCAATTTGGGAAAGCAGAGGGCGAAGATCCAATTCTCTTAGTATAATTAATCCTTGGGTTACCGCTTCCTGGCTTGCCTGCAAATTAATTCCCGTAATCCAGTTGCCAAGCAATAATGGCATAAATACCTTTTCTAACTGAAAAAGCGGACCGTAAACATCTACCATCTCTTTAAGGTTTGTTTGACTCAACGCGATGACTTCATTAAAGGCTTCCTCCTTTAATCCATATGGATAGTTGTCCCTCTGTATATATGATGGTACATTGGCGCTAATCAAAATTAGCTGTATTACATTTTTCGGCTTATATCGGGCAATAAAGTAAGCCGCTATCGATCCGCCATAAGAATAACCAGCCAACGTTACATTTTCAAGCTCCAGGGTTGTCAACACAACATGAAGATCCCTTGCATGTAGGTTTATGTTGTACTGTGGAGCGCTATCTGATTTACCAAAGCCTCTTAAGGTAATTCCGATAGCCCGATATCCATTTGCCACTAAAGCGTCGTATGTAAATTTAAATATTTCGTCGCTCATTGGTAAGCCAGGTATCAGTACCACAGGCTGACCGGTTCCTGTATCTGTAATGTGCAACTTAACACCATTTTCAACTTCGATATATTTTTCTGAACAAGTATTAGTATTTAATATTTCAAACATATATTTCTTGTTAAAGCTGTTTTTCATATATTCTATAAGTTTTGTACGGAACGCCATGTATAGCCTTGATCGCATTATTAACCAGATGGTTATGTTCAAGCGTCCATGAAGCTTCTGCATATTTAAAACCTTTCCGTTTATATGTGCTGATGATATTTCCGTAAATACAGGCTTCAATTCCAAGCTTTCTGTAACCTTCAACCACTCCCAGCAACAGAATTCTAATGCCATTCACTTTCTTTAAGCCAAGTAACAGCTTAAAGATCCCGGTTGGAAACAATCTCCCTTTAGGCATACTCGCCTGAATTTGATTTATATCTGGAATAGCTGCTCCAAATCCAATGATTTTACCATGCTGCTCTGCTAAATAGCAGAAATCAGGATCGAGTATCATTTTCAGGTCCTTGGCCTGATAATTATACTCTTCTTCATTCAACGGCACAAACCCCATATTTTTGTCCCATGCACCATTATATACTTCCCGAAGTTTTTCAGCATCAGCTTTAAAATTCTTCATATTTATTTTTCGAATGGTGATCTCACTCCTTTTCAGACGCTCTTCCAGTCTGTCAAGCAGTTTCACAGACCTGTCATCATAAGCATCACCTTCAAATCTCCAGGCAATCAAGTCTACCTTTTTTATCAATCCATTTTCTTCCAGCAAATCCATGTAGTAAGCTGCGTTATAAGGCATCATTACTACAGGAGGAGAATCAAATCCTTTCACAAGTAACCCACAGGATTCATTGGTAGAGAAGTTAACCGGGCCTATAATGGTTTTTAGATTTCTTTCTATTAACCATTCTTCGGCAGCACTAATTAATAGGTTAGCGCTTTCGGAGTCGTTGATTACATCAAAGAAGCCAAAAAAACCATCAGGCTTGCCATTGAACTGGTTGTGATTATTATTTAATATTGCAGTAATCCTACCAGTGATTTGATTTCCATCAAAAAGTAAAAAACACTGCAGTGAAGAATGATGATGAAATGGGTGCGTTGTTAAAAGGTCTCTTTGAGCAATAAAAAGCTCAGGAACATACAGTGGATCGTTTTTATACAGGTCATGTGGAAAATCAATGAAAGAAGCCAGGTCTTTCTTTGACTTTACTTTTACTATTTTTTTCATAGCATCTGTTTAATCAACTGAATGTTCCCTACAATCTCCACTTCATCTGCCAAAATCAGTTTCCCTGAGTCTGAGAGCCCAGACCAAACCAGGCCAAATTCCTTTCTGCTTATCTTACCTCTGATAGCAAAACCTGCCCGTTTTTGTTGACCTGGGGCTACTGAAATCCCTCCAAATTCCCCATCTAAAATGACAAATCTGGAAATCCCTTTAATATTTAGCATACCATGCAGTTTAAAATCTCTGCGATAGACAGACAATAATGATGGAGGACTCATACCCTGTTTATCAAGAAGGATACTTTGAAATTTCAGGAACGGATAGTTGAGCACATCAAAGAAATCCTGAGATTTCAAGTGCTCGTCCCTGGGTTCGTGATTCGTCGTTAGCGATGTCAGATCCGCTATTAATTGAAGGTCAGTAACCTCACCAAAATCATTACCTGAAGTATGTACTTCCAGATCAAAAGTTTTTATGGAACCCGTAACCATGCTTATCATCAAGTGTTTCACTTTGAAAGACAAATCGCTATGTATAGCATCGACGCTCCATTTAGTTGTTACATCGTTTGATGAAGAACCCTTATTCATAATTGTTATTTTAAATAATTAATAGCTAATAAAAATCACCAGTCTGCAGGTCCCGTTGCGTACTGCATACCTTTTCAACGATTTTAACCACTGCCTCTAAAAGGGATTGTGATGGCACTAAACCAGTAAGGCTAAGGGTAAGTTCACCGTTAAAGGTTACCACGCCAATAGTTTGTGCAAATGGATGTGCCGTAAGCACCATAGGTCCCCATAGCGACTTTAATTGTAAATTTCCAAAATCAGATGCAAAATTGATTAGACCCAGGTTAGTTAATAATACTTCGTGTCCTGTTCCCTGACGCAAAGCATCTCCAACTGCAGTTATATCCATTTCATTACTAAAAAGCCCTTGCGTTGCAGTGATATCTGCTCTTACCCAGTCTGGGTTTTGTGTGGGAGCAATCCCTTGCCTAACCTCTCTGGCAAAATCCCAAAACGTCTGTTGAGGTAACGGCTGATAAGGGAGGGTAACAATGCTATTTAAAAGGCTAAAGTCATCTCCAAGACCTAAAGTACTGCGTGCAGAGAGCGGATGTAAGATGCGTACAGGTTTTCCCTGTAAAGCAGCATCATTTCTGCTTTTTAATGCCAGAACAATAACAGCACTTAAAGCCCCATGCACCGTTGTTTTTTCAATTTTGGCGCGTTCAATCAATTTTTGGGTGAGAATGCTGGACAGCTTAAGACGTTCAACATTTACGTTTAACCTTGGTTTTAAGTTATTCTTAGCCTGTTCAAAGCCCTCTGGCTTTTCGCTTTTTATTTCCTTTAGGGCTGCACCTGCAAGTTCGTCGAGAGGTGACAGCGGCAATAGTTTCTCTATGGTTCTACCAGATAACACAGTTAAAATATCCCGGATTACCAATGCTACCGACATGCCATCGCCAATAGAATGATTGGATATAAACATAAACACAGATTTCCCAGGTTGCTGAATTAATACGGCTCGGGCTAAAGGTGCGATGGTGGTATCTATCGGCATAGAGAGCTCTTCTTCCAATACACTATTCCAGCTTTCACTATTTTGTGTCCAAACAACCCTCAAAGGGATGCTACAATCTTCTACAGGATTAAAGTGCAAGTTCGAGTATTCATTTCCCGAGATCTGAACCGAAAGATTAGGATGTCTTTGCTGAGCGATATCCAGCGCTTGTCGCCATGCGTTATCTGTTAAATTACCATCTAACTCAGCTACAACAGCAAAATGTGTGGTAGTTATTTGATCCAGTACCCAAAATACTTTTTCGTTTGTTCCGAGTGGACGTTTTGTTGATTTATTCATCAAAATATTTGTTTAATTATGATTAAAAAGAGGCATAGTTATCCCCTCCCGTATAGTAGACCAAACGAGCGGATTTAAAATTTTAATAATAAAATTGCTTTAAAAACGATTACTTGCCAACCAGTCGTTTTCTAATCCGGCTTAGGGAAGATGCTTTGATTCCCAGGTAAGAGGCAAGATGATAAAGTGGCACGGTATTGAAAATCTCCGGATGCTGTTTGATCATCTCCTGATACCGCTCCTCCGCAGATTTGAACAAAAAGCCTTCTGTATTTGCCATTAGCTGATGAAACGCAGTTTCAGCAATATAACGGCCAAATCGCTCCCATTGATGCGATTCACGGTAAAGCTTGTTCAAATTATCAATATGAATGTAGAGGATTAATGAAGTGTCTACCGAGGCCGTATAGTAATTACAAGGCTCCTGACTTAAAAAGCTTGTATAGGAGGCCACAAATTTTTCCTCCGAAAAAAACAGCATATTCTTTTCAGTGCCGGTATCTTCGTCGGAACGGTAGATACGAAAAACTCCTTGTAAAATAAAGCCAAGATGTTTGCAGACACTATGGTACTCATTGTAAAATTCTCCTTTTTTATAGGCTTTTAATTTCCAATAAGGAACCGATAAGTTAAATGCCTTTGCATCCATATTTACAGCCTTCAATAATGCATTTTTCAATAATTCTAATTCTACCATGACATCTAATTTTGTGTAGTTTTGCTCATTACCAGGCAAAAAGCTTTATTTGGCTTCTTTAATTAAAATAGCTGCAACTTCTTGTGGTATCGATATAAAGGGTGTATGGCTGCTAGTTAACGTGTGCTCCACTTTAACCAGACCAACTTTAGCCATATCTTGCTGCTTACGGTAACTAATGGCATGATCATTCTTTGTATAAATATAAACCTTTTGAACTGAACCAAAACGTGCATCTGTTAATTTAACAGACGAAGCGAATGGAGCTAAGGGATCAGGCTTTACGCCATTTGCAAACTGTTCCTGGATACTTTTACTTGCATCTGCAGCAAATATGTCTACTACACCTTCCTTAGCGATTCCAGCGGAAGCAGTTGTCTGATCAATCTGCAGAAATTTACCAACATGACTTCCTGCATCAGTCTTGGCAAGGTCTAGCAGGCTTTGGCCATTCGCAGGTAAATATGCAGCGAGATAAACTAATTTATTAATCTGTGCAGGCAGATCTTCAGCAACCTGACTGATGACAATACCCGCCATACTGTGCCCTACAAGTATTACGTTTTCGCTAGTCCCAATTTCTTTTTTAACAGCAGCTACATAAGATTGCAGGGTTATTGTAGTAAAGGGGGTATTATCATTACCGTGGCCGGGAAGGTTAACTGCTTTAACATTAAAACCCTTAGCTTTTAATAATGGTGTTACTGCTTTCCATGCCTGGACATCTGACCATGCACCATGTACCAATATAATTGTAGGCTTTTTGCTGCTTTGAGCTATAGCCATTACTCCAAATAAACTTGCTACCATTGTAATAAATAAAACTTTCATTTCTATTAACTTATAAGTCAATTCATTTTGACACTGCAAACCTAAGCACAGCGTTTGTTAAAAAAATATACCCAGGTCAATATCGTAATGCGATATATTAAATTCTACTCGAAATCTGGATATAAGCTTCTCAATATAGAGCTTGCTTCTTTCATGGGCTCTTTTGCCTGCATAACCATTTCAAGCCCTTTGTCGCGCAATTCTGCAAGTCTGGATTTCTCCGTGATTTTAAATAACCTGATCAACTCCCGCTTATTGTGATCAGTGCAATATATTGCACTTCCGGGCTGCTGCTTCCAAGATTCTCCTAAAGTACCACCATCAACTCCATCAAAGCCCAGTTGATTAATAAGCGATATTAGCTCCGCTTTGTCTTTGTCGTTATCTCCAGAAACTGGTAAAACAATTCGTTCTGAGTCACCAAATGGCTTTCCATTATCTGATAAAGAATTTACTCCAATACTATTAAATGCTTTAAGTACAGGTCGCTGCAGATGATTAGAAACCCATTGACTTTCAACAAGTCCTGTTTCCAGGTCTTCAATTCTTCCATCTCTGCCAGGATAATAATTTCCGGTGTCTACGATAATCAGTTGCTCCGGACTATTTGCAAAAAGCGTAACTGGCAAATCTTCAATACTCTTTTGCGGGATAGAGATAATAACCATATCGACAGCTTTAACGGCTTCATCGATATTCACGGCTTGTACAGCTATCTCATCCGCAAGCTCCTTCAAAGTATGCGCGCCCCGTGAGTTTGCAATTTTCACCTTATAACCTAAGGTACTAAATTTTCTAGCCAAGGTAGATCCAATCTGCCCAGCTCCAATAATTCCAATATTTTTCATTTTAAAAGTTTAATGAGCCACAAACATAGTGTACATTTGCTATCAAAAGAATAGGACTTACCTTTAGGATAGCAAAGTATGGCAGAAGAAGAATGCAATTTGAAGTACAAAGAATGCATACATAGTTTATATCCCCTCAGGGATTCAATCGAAATATTAGGGCCAAAATGGAGAATACAAATTTTAGTTGTTATAAAATACGGCAATGAAAGTTTTACGGCCATACAAAATGCGCTTGAAACCATCTCTCCAAGAATATTATCAAAAGAACTTAAGATACTGGAAGAGAACGGGTTGATCATTAGGGAAGTTTCACCTACTTATCCAATAACTATAAGATATAAATGGACTTTGCACACTGAAAGCATCGTATCCATCATGGATAGCTTAAAGGAATGGGGACAGGTTCACAGGGATCACTTGTTTAAGTAATATCATAAAAAACGCTACTACTGTAATATGAGCGGAGAAAAGGATTTGGGTATATTGCTAAAAACAATGAAGCCGCAGCTCAATATTGGCGAATATGTTTTTTGTACAATTACTCCTTCAACTCAAGTTGATCACAATGATGTAATCTTATTTTTTAAAGAACAGGAAGGAAATACGGTTATCCTCAAAAAGGAAGTGGCTGACAATTTAAAACTCAACTATTTTTTTATTGCAAGTTGGATTACCCTAACTGTTCATTCTTCCTTAGATGCAGTTGGCTTAACTGCCGCTTTTTCTAAAGCACTTTCTGATGCGGGAATAAGCTGTAATGTGGTTGCCGCATTTTATCATGATCATATTTTTGTGGATAGAAACGACACCGAGAAAGCATTAAAAATATTGAACAAGTTTTCCAAATAAATATCCCAGAAAGATCATATTTTATAATTTGATTTCTCAGACCGGAATATACAGTCTACAGCCCTAGTAGGTTATAAAAACATTACTACCGAGGGTGGTAAGAAGCTAATCGTTCCAAAAGAACCGCGGGCCTCATTAATCATTCGATCTTTCCAGACAAATTAAGTTTTGATGGAACGCCACATCGAACAACTAGGATCAACGAAGTCGTTTCAATCATTTGCATGGCTTCCAATGGATTAGAGAGTAAAAAAAAAGCGGGAAAACGACTTATTTAAGTGTTTGCCCGCTAGGGTGGGCCATGATGGGCTCGAACCATCGACCAAAAGATTATGAGTCTTCTACTCTAACCAACTGAGCTAATGGCCCTCATTTTTGATTATAAGCGCAATGTTAAGACTTTTTTCTCATACTGCAAAATTTCTTTGTCCCACAATCGTTAGGCTTTTGATTTACATGTATATAAAATTATCATTATTCCTCCCGCCCTATAAAACCAACCCTTTGCCGGACTAATTTTAAAGCGCTTATATCTCGTTACGTTTCATTGCCTTCACTGCATAATCGACAGCTCTTGCGGTTAGTGCCATATAGGTAAGTGAAGGATTTTGCGTCGATGTAGAGGTCATACAAGCGCCATCAGTTACAAACACATTTTTACTGGCATGCAATTGATTCCATTCATTAAGAATTGAGGTTTTAGGATCGCGTCCCATTCTTGCACCGCCCATTTCATGGATATCCAGTCCGGGAGCCTGTGAAGATTCATTGGGCGTGATATTTTTAAACCCTGCAACGGTAAACATCTCTGTCATCTGCTCCAGGTAATCTTTTTTCATCAAAACATCATTCTCATCGTAATCTACGGAAATATTCAACAAAGGAACACCCCAGGCATCTTTTTTATCCGGACTAAGACTAACAAAGTTTGTTTCTTTAGGAATGGTCTCTCCCATCATGTGCGACCCTACTCTCCATGGTCCCGGCGTATGGTCTACCAATGTATTTTTGAGCTCTTCACCAACTAAACCGGAGATATCTTTACCACTTGATCTGTATGCGCTAAATCCTGCCGCATACCCTCTTTTGAAGTTTGTCTCCTGTTTCAGTAAATTCCTGAAACGAGGCATATAACCACCGCCTGCAGGATTTCTGCCATCGGTCGTAAATTGTTTTAAACCATCATATTCTGCACTGATGCGGGCGCTATAATTATGAAATGCGACAAATTTGCCGAGCTGACCATTATCATTTCCCAAACCTTGCGGGAACCTTTGAGATTTGGAATTCAGCAGGATCAGGTTTGTATTTAATGCCGCAGCATTCACAAAAATCACCTTCGCATAATATTCTGTTACCTCTTTCGTATTCGCATCTACTACCCTTACACCAGTAACTTTCTCTTTTTTATCATCATAAATAACAGATTCTACCACAGAAAACGGTTTCATCGTTAGATTACCTGTTTTTGCTGCCCATGGCAAAGTAGTGGCATTACTGCTGAAATATCCTCCAAAAGGACAACCCCGCTGACAAAGAATTCTATTCTGACACTGTGCCCTGCCCTGATCGAAATGGATTTGCTTGGGTTTGGAAAGGTGTGCACAACGGGCACTGATCACATGCCTGCTGGAAAACTTGTCCTTTACCACACCCTTAAAATAATCTTCCACGGCATTTAAAGGAAACGCTGGTAAAAATTCACCATCAGGTAGTTCTGCCAGTCCGTCGTTATTACCAGAAATACCAGCAAATTTCTCTACATAACTATACCATGGTGCAATATCCTTGTAGCGAATCGGCCAGTCCACCGCAAAATCGTCCCTTGCCGGTCCTTCGAAATCGAAGTCGCTCCAGCGTTGTGTCTGCCTTGCCCACAGCAATGATTTTCCGCCAACCTGATATCCCCTGATCCAGTCGAACGGCTTTTCCTGCACATAAGGATGTTCAGCGTCCTTTACCACAAAATCCATCGCATCCTCTTTGAAGATATAACACCTCGTGGCTATAGGATTGGCCTTTTTAATCGCCAGCGCCGGATCTCCCCTATGCTCAAACTCATAAGGAAACTTATTTGTTGTAGGATAATCCTTAATATGCTCTACATTTCGCCCACGTTCTAAAACAAGCGTTTTCAAGCCTTTTTCGGTGAATTCCTTTGCTGCCCAACCGCCACTGATACCAGAACCGATTACAATGGCATCGTAAGTATTTGCCTTTTGAGCATCTATATTAATATTCGACATGTTTAATTTAATTAAGCAGATTTAACGGGAAAATAACCATTATACCGTCCGGGTACCAATTCATAAATATTCAGATTCGTCATCACATATTTTGAATTCAGGTAACCTTGTACTGTTCTGTTCTTCATGATTTTATAAAAACCTTTTAACTCCTCCGACTGCTTTTCATCTTTCTCAAGCGATAACAAGAGCTCTTTGCGCTGCGGAGCCTGTAAATCAGCAAAAGACTTCGAGAATTTATCCTTAGAAAAATCTTTAAACGCAGTCAGTCCTTTTAAAAACAGCTGCTGATCTTTTTCCTCCTCACAATCGTCTACCATTTTCAATACGAAAAGATGCAGATTGAGTTCTTTAGCCCCTGGAGTAGTGGTTTTCGGAATTAAAGTTTCTGCAATCTCGCCCAGTAATCTCTCATCATCAAGATCGATATCAAGATTTTTTAATACTATCGATGCTTTTCCTGCCTCCCTTAAACAGGAAGGTAAGAGGGCTAAACCGCCCGCCAGAATCAGAATTTGTTTTATCGCAAAACGTCTCTCCATTTTTATGTAGATATTAACAGCTATAATATTTGGTAAGCTCGGCGGTTGAATTCACTATAACAGCTTAACATGCCTGCTATACTGTTTTACCAACCGGATATTAAATGTAGTGAATTCTCCAGCAGTATTCCAAATTAAGATCAACCAAGTTTCTTATTAAAGTGCCAATACTGGCTAATACATTAATTTTTAATAATTGGCCACTCAATATGGTATAGAATTAAAACTGAAAGAATCTATTAGATTTTGCGACTCATAAATTCCATATTTGCAGAGATTTTAAAACCTGCTGATGAACAACATTAAAAACATCATATTCGATTACGGAAATGTCATTTTCGAAATCGACTTTAGAATAGCGCAACAATCATTCGCCCAATTGGGAATCCCTGATATTGAAGAGTTCTTTGGCCACAAAGGGCATCACAGCTTGTTCGATCAACTGGAAACAGGCGCAATTACAAAAGTAGCATTCCGGACTGGTATCAGGGAAGCAGCTAACAATCCCGCACTTACTGATGAAGAAATTGATGCAGCATGGAATAGCCTGCTGATTGGCGTGCCCGAAAATGTACATGAAATTTTGCTGGCCGTTAAAAAGAATTACCGCACGTTTTTATTGAGCAATACAAATCAGATCCATTATGATTATATCATGGATTATCTGAAAAGTGAGTACAAAGTAGATAACAATGACCACCTCTTTGAAAAGGCTTATTACTCGCAACTGATGCAGCTCCGTAAGCCAAATGTGGAGATATTTGAGCAGGTCATTAAAGAAAACAACCTGAACCCGGAAGAGACACTGTTTATTGATGATAGTCCGCAGCACCTGATCGGCGCTAAAAAGGCCGGATTACATACCTTATTAATGACAGAAAACCCTAGAAACCTGGGCACCTTTTTAAAAAGTAACGGTATATTTGTATAAATGAACAACAATCATCAAATACAGGATCAAAAATATGCTACACCTGCAGAATTTTATCCGGTATATTTATCAGAGCATCAAAATACAGTAAACAGAACCTTACACTTCATAGGCATAGGATTAATGGGACTGAGCTTCGTTACGGCGATGCTCTTTCACCTCTTTATCTTTTTCGCACTGATGCTGGTATTTGGTTCTGTGTTCGCCTGGATTGGTCACCTGTTTTTTGAGAAAAACAAACCTTCAACGTTTAAATACCCGATTTTAACACTGGCCTGCGACTTTATATTTTTCGGCGACCTGATGATGGGCAGGCAATCTTTTAAAGTAAAATAGCTGATCGTTATAGCTTTAACATAACTAATAGTTTCTCTCTATATCGTTATAGAAAATAGGTGTTTGGACGCCCATTGAATAGTGTATACTTTTATCGCAGTAAAACACACAAATCAATGGAAGAAACCAACAAAACAAGCCGCAAGTTAACAACTGCATCAGGCAGACCTTATACAGAGCATGAAAACACCCAATCAGTAGGCAGCAGAGGCCCATTATTATTGCAGGACTTTGTACTGCACGAGAAAATGGCACATTTTAACCGGGAGCGTATTCCTGAACGCGTAGTGCATGCAAAAGGAACAGGTGCTTATGGTACTTTCAAAGTAACACACGATATATCAAAATATACGAAAGCTAAAATCTTCAATGAAATTGGTAAAGAATGCAAAATCTTCCTCCGTTTCTCTACCGTTGGTGGCGAAAAAGGAAGTGCAGATTCTGAACGTGATCCACGTGGTTTCGCTTTAAGATTATATACTGAAGATGGCAACTGGGATATTGTAGGTAACAACACACCAGTTTTCTTTATCAAAGACCCTAAAAAATTCAGCGATTTTATCCACACACAGAAACGTGATCCAAGAACAAACCTGAAAAGCCCAACAATGATGTGGGATTTCTGGTCGCTCAATCCTGAAAGTCTGCACCAGGTCATGATCCTGATGAGTGATCGTGGTACACCTTACTCTTACCGTCATATGGATGGATTTGGCAGTCACACTTTCTCTATGATCAATGCGGAAAATCAGCGGGTGTGGGTGAAATTCCATTTCAAAACCCAGCAGGGGATTAAAAATTTCACTGGTCCTGAGGCTGATGCGATGCGCACACAAGATATGGATCATTCGCAACGCGATTTAGTCGACGCAATTGATAATGGCGAATTCCCTAAATGGACTGTAAAAATTCAGGTGATGACCGAGGAAGAAGCGCAAACCTTTAAATTTAATCCTTTTGATTTATCTAAAGTATGGCCGCATGGTGAATTTCCACTGATCGAAGTAGGGGAAATTGAATTGAACCAGATTCCTAAAAACTATTTCGCACATGTGGAACAGGCTGCCTTCGCCCCTACCAATCAAGTTGATGGTATTGGTTTTTCGCCAGACAGAATGCTACAGGGTCGTATTTTATCTTACCCCGATGCCGCGCGTCACCGCCTGGGTGTAAATTATGAGCAATTAGCAGTAAACGCTTGTCCGTTTATGACCAATAACTATCATCGTGATGGTGCCATGCGTTTTGATGACAATGGAAATGATGAGCCAAACTACTTCCCGAATAGCTTTGGTGATGTTATTCCGGATGAAAGTTATAAAGAACCTGCTCAGGAACTGGATTCAAGTACGGCTGATTGGTACGATAGAAATGAAGGCCCCGGAGATAACGACCATTATACACAGCCCGGTGATTTATACCGTAAGGTGATGACTGATGCTGATCGTAAAAATCTGATCAATAACATTATCGGTGCAATGAGCGGAATCAGCGGACCTAAGAAAGACCAGATCATTAACCTGCAGTTATGCCATTGGTTTAGGGCAGATATAGGCCTCGGGATGGCTATTGCAAGCGGCTTAGGCATCGATGCCGCACAAGCCATGCAACAGCAAAAACATTAATTAGCAAACAAACACACCTATTATATTGAAAGCCAGCTTACAGCAATGTAAGCCGGCTTTTTTATGTTATAAAATTTTGAGTTATAAAATAAAGTAATCCGGGACTGGCAAAAGGCTGTTCTGGCAGAGCGGGCAAAATATATTACTGATCAATTATGATGAAGATCATAACAACTTACCCCCTGTGGCGATCACTCGCGCACAAAGGGTAAGCTTTCATTAATCTTAAGCGTTTCTGCGTTTTTTCTCGCGCTCAATCAGATCAAGTTCTCTGCTGGTCTGGCCGGCAATAGAAGTATTTTCCTGCGCTCTTCTGAAAAGATATGGCATAACAGCTTTAACAGGTCCGTAAGGAACATACTTAGCTACGTTATAACCAGAATCTGATAAATTAAAACTCAGATTATCACTCATGCCCAGCAATTGTGAAAAGTATACATGGGGATGATTATGGTCAATCTGATGCTGGTCCAGCAAAGCTGCCAATACACCACAGCTGTTTTCATTATGGGTACCGCAAACTATTCCTATTTCTGCGATGTTCTCTACACAATAAGTAATTGCTGCATCATAATCCTGATCGGTAGATTTTTTATCTGGCTGAATGGGCGAAGGATAACCCATTTCAAGGGCTCTTTTACGCTCTTTTTCCATATAAGCACCACGAACTACTTTTGCACCTAGTATAAATCCTGCTTTCTGAGCTACCAAATGGTCTGCTTTTAAGTCGGCCAGTTTATCATGACGGTACATTTGATAGGTATTGTATACAATCAGCTTCTCTTTATTGAAAAGCATCATCATATCCAAAGCCAGTTCATCTATCGTTTTTTGAATCCAGGTCTCTTCTGCATCAATCATGATCGGTACATTTTTCTCAAATGCAGTACGACAGATTCTTTCGCAGCGTTTTTTCACTTTTTCAAATTCCGCTTTTTCTGTAGCTGTCAGTTCCTGTTTTGCATCAATTTTCTGTAACAGGGCGAAACGTGCAATCCCGGTAATTTTAAATACAGTAATGGGAACGCGTTTATCTCCCGCAGCGCGGTCTACTGTTCTGATAATCTCTGCACAGGTAAAATCGAATACATGTTCCTCTTCCTCCCCTTCTACAGAATAATCCAGAATAGTACCTACTTTACCATCGGCCAGTTGCGCGATCGTATGTTCACATTCCGCAATTGTCTCTCCACCGCAAAATTGCTTAAAAATAGTAGCCTTGATAATTCCCTGGATCGGAAGTCCTACATTCAGCATCAGATTGGTTACCGGAGTTCCCACTTTGATGAGTAGATTGCTGCTCATGGCCTTAAATAACCAATAAGCACTGTTTAGTTCTGATTTTGACTTATTCCGGAAGGCGATTTCGGTGTTATCAAAATTTATTTTTTTCCCTGAGGATTTCTGCATTTGGATTGATGTGTTAGTCAAACGGATGCAAAAATATAAATTCCCTCACTATCAGAGGTAAATCCCTTTGTAAATAATTGTAAATTTGCGCTACAATGATAGAATTTAAATTAGAAGGCGAGTTTATCCCCCTTATTGCTTTGTTAAAAGCAACAGGATTGGTTCAAAGTGGTGGCGAAGCACAGACTGTTGTAGAAGATGGTCTGGTAAAATATAATGGCGAAGTTGATCACCGTAAACGTTTAAAAGTACGTACGGGCGATGTGATTGATTTCATGGGCAATCAAATTAAAGTAGTATAATGAACAATATCGAAAGCGCTGGTCACCAGATTTACTTTGAAACACAGCTTGAGCCCCTTATGGAGCTGATCAATAAAGGAAAATACAGTAATGTATTTGTTTTTGCCGACCGTAATACAACGGAATTGTGCATGCCTGTATTCAGACAGATGCTGGATGAGTACAGCGAATTTGATATGATCGAAGTTGATCCGGGAGAAGAAAACAAGAATATCGATTTCTGTATCGGAATCTGGAAAACTTTACTTGATTTTGAGGCTGACCGTAAAAGTCTGATGATTAACCTGGGTGGTGGCGTAGTGACTGATATGGGGGGCTTTGTAGCTTCAACGTATAAACGCGGGATAGATTTCATCAATATACCTACTACCCTGCTTTCTATGGTGGATGCTTCTGTAGGTGGAAAAACCGGGATAGATGTAGACAATGTTAAAAACATGGTCGGCACCTTCAGTTTACCACAGGCGGTATTTATTGAAACAGAATTCCTTAAAACCCTGCCTTCACGTGAGTTGCTTTCGGGCTTCGCAGAAATGATCAAACATGGTCTGATTGCGGATGCTGCGTATTATGAAGAACTGAAAAAATCAGATTATAAAAACATCTCTGCTGCTGCCATTCACCGTTCGGTGGAAATCAAAAACCAGGTAGTGACGGAAGATCCGCTGGAAAAAGGATTGCGCAAAATCCTGAACTTTGGCCATACCATTGGTCATGCCGTAGAGAGTTACTCCCTGAGCAAAGATAAAAAACCGCTCACCCACGGTGAAGCAATTGCCATCGGCATGGTATGCGAAGCTTATTTATCGCATAAAAACAGTGACCTAACAGCAGAAGAGCTGCAGGAAATTTCAGCTTATATCAAAAGTGTATATCCTGCGTATAAGATTAAAGAGAAATCGTTCCCCCAGCTGGCGGTGCTCATGCAGAGTGATAAGAAGAACGAACATGGTAATATCCTGTTTTCGCTGTTGGAATCGATTGGAAAATGTACGTATAACTGCAGGGTATCAGAAAGTGATGTCATCAGCAGTATGGAATATTACAATTCGCTTTACGCTAAATAGCCGGATACAGGGAAGATTGAACAAGAAAAAGGTCACAAAAAATAATTTTTTTTATTTAGCTATTGACAAATTAAATTTTGTTAGTTACATTTGGCTCGACAACAAAGAGGATTGAATCCTGCTAAAACGTTATCCTTCAATTTGAAAAAGATAAAGCAGCGGTTCCCAAAATGTCAGCAAAAAAAGAAAAATGAGAAATATCACTACATATTGGTTTAGCTACTTCTACTATTTTAGTAAGAGCCGGGACTGATATGCAATCAAAATAAACACAAGATTAATTGTATATGAAAAGTCCCGGCCTAACGCCGGGACTTTTTTTTGTTTAAAGAATTAGCGCAAATAAATCACCATTTAAAATGAAAACAGTTACAAGAGTAGCCATCCAGGGTATCAAAGCCTCCTTCCACGAAGAAGCTGCTTTCAAATTTTTCGGCAGGGACATTGAAACCATTGAATGTAACTCGTTTAAGCAAACTTGCGACAGTCTGGCTAATAATGAAGCAGACTTTGTAGTGATGGCCATTGAGAACTCTATTGCGGGCAGTCTCTTACCGAATTACACCCTGATCCGTGAGTATAATTTTGCAATTACCGGCGAGGTTTACCTGCCGATCCAGCTGCACCTGATGGCATTGCCTGGTGTAAAACTGGAAGACGCCAAATTTGTGACCTCCCACCCTATTGCGATCCGTCAGTGTATTGATTTCTTTGATGAACTGCCGCATTTGAAAGTAGTGGAAAGCAGTGATACTGCAGCCTGCGCCAAGAAAATCAGAGACGAGCAGTTGACTGATACACTGGCTGTTGCGAATTCTCTTGCAGCGGAGCTTTATGGACTGAACATCATTGAAAAAAGAATAGAATCGAATAAGAAAAACTACACCCGTTTCCTGATCCTGAAACGCGACAAAAGCGAAGAGACCGCCATGGTAAATAAAGCATCGATCTGCTTCCAGCTGGGCAACTATGTTGGTGCATTATCCAAAGTACTGAACCTGTTCGCAGAACAGGAGGTTAACCTTACAAAAATCCAGTCGATGCCTGTACTGGGCAAAAGGAACGAATATTATTTCTATATCGATACCGAATGGGAGGACATGAACAAATACGATTTCGCTATCCGCAAGGCACTGAAATACACGGTGAACTTCAACATTATGGGCGAATATCAGAAAAACGATAAAGTATAATCACAACAATTAACGATAAAATTTAACAACAGCAAACGCATAAAAAACCTTCATCATGAAATTAAATTTAAACATCCAGCCTTTAGAGAGCTGGTTAAACATCAAAAATGAACCATTGATCATCTCTGGACCTTGTAGTGCAGAAACAGAAGAGCAATTGGTATCTACAGCACATTTATTAGCTGCAACTGGTAAAGTATCTGTATTGAGAGCCGGTATCTGGAAACCACGTACCCGTCCGGGAGAATTCGAAGGAATTGGCAGTATCGGTTTGGAATGGTTAAAAAGAGCTAAAGCGGAAACAGGATTACCTACAGCGGTTGAAGTAGCAACAGCGAAACATGTGGAAGAAGCATTAGCTGCCGGCGTTGACATCCTTTGGATTGGCGCACGTTCTACAGCTAACCCTTTCACTGTTCAGGAAATTGCTGATGCGTTAAAAGGTCATGATATCCCGGTATTGGTTAAAAACCCGGTTAACCCTGATATTTCACTGTGGGTTGGTGCTTTAGAGCGTATCAATAATGCTGGCATCACCAAATTGGGCGCTATTCACCGTGGTTTCTCTTCATATGAGAAAAGTTCTTTCCGTAATGAACCTATGTGGGAATTAGCTATTCAGTTGAAAACACTTTGTCCTGAATTACCGATCATCAATGATCCTTCACATATCTGCGGAAACCGTGAACTGATCCCTTATATTTCTCAGAAAGCATTGGATATGGACATGCAGGGATTAATGATCGAAAGTCATATTGACCCTTCTGTAGCATGGACTGATGCTAAACAACAGGTTACTCCAGCTGCTTTAGACGAGTTGGTTTCTAAATTAAGCATCCGTGAGCCGGAATCAGCGAATGAAGCTTTTGTAGATAAATTAGCAGAATTACGTACCAGCATCGATAAAATCGACGATATCATCATTCAGAAATTGGGTGAGCGTATGGCTATCGTAGAAAAAATTGGTCTGTACAAAAGAGATAATAACGTTACTATTTTACAGGTTAACCGTTGGGATGAGATCCTTAAAAAAGGAAGCGCATTTGCAAGGGCATTGAAATTAGACCTTGGTTTTACAGAGAAGTTTTTAGAACTGGTTCACGGTGAATCGATCAGAAAACAAACTGAAATTATGAACGAAGGTAAAGTTGCTGCTGATGTAGCTGCAGCAGAATCTGTAAAATTGTAAGGATGAAGAAGAATGCAATTGTTTCTTTCAGGGGGCAAAAGGATATCGCTGCCACTATTCACCTGACCGGCTCTAAGAGTGAAAGCAACAGGGCGCTGATTATCTCTGCGCTGAGCAAGGGTGTGGTGAAAGTGGAAAACTTATCTGATGCGGCCGACACGGTGATATTGAACAAAATCTTAAGGGATCTTGAAATTAACCCGGCTACAGAGAAACAGACGGTTGACGTTGGTCATGCTGGCACAGCAATGCGCTTTCTGACAGCCTACCTTTCTACTTTACCGCAGCAGTTTACGCTGACCGGTTCTGGCAGGATGCAGGAACGTCCTATTGCAATTCTTGTGGATGCACTGAAAACACTGGGCGCGGATATCTCTTATGAGAAAAATGAGGGTTATCCGCCTTTATATATCAAAGGCGGACTGAATAGTAATGCCGCTGAAGTGTCTATCAAGGGCAATGTGAGCAGCCAGTATTTATCAGCCCTGCTGATCATTGCACCAACCTTACCTTTAGGCTTAAGGCTGAAAATTGAAGGCGGCCTAACGTCGAGACCTTATCTGGAAATGACCCTGAATATGCTGGCTGCAACAGGCATACATCATGAATGGTCGGACGATACCATTTACATTGCTCCTCAAAAACACGAGGAGGCTACCTTAGTAGTTGAGCCCGACTGGAGTGCTGCGTCTTATTGGTACAGTATTGTTTTACTGGCAGATAACGGTGATGTGACGCTGACGAATATGCGGGAAGAAAGTCTGCAGGGCGATAGTAAGATCCAGGAAATTATGGTTGCACTAGGTGTTCGCACCTCGCGTGTGCCTGATGGAATTGAGCTGAAAACCGGCACTTCGGTAGAAATTCAGGAAGTACTGAACCTGAAAGACTGTCCGGATCTGGCACAGACTATTATCGTGTGTGCAGCAGCTAAAGGACTGAACTTATCTTTCACGGGATTAGAAACCCTGAAAATCAAGGAAACAAACAGAGTCCTTGCGCTACAGCAGGAACTGGCTAAGATTGGTGTAACACTGAATGAGGATAATGAAGTGTATACACTGAACTGTGATGCACTCGCGTTTCCGGAAAAGATTACGATCGCTACTTATGATGATCACCGGATGGCCATGGCCTTTGCGCCATTAAGTTTATTGATTAAAGAGGTTGAAATTGAAGATTACCAGGTAGTAGAAAAGTCGTACCCCGATTTCTGGAAAGATTTGGAAAAGGCAGGTTTTACCGTTAACGAATTATAAAATATAAAAATATGGCAGGAAATTCCTTCGGGCAATTATTCAGGATCTCCACTTTTGGAGAATCACATGGCGAAGCTATCGGCGTGATCATTGACGGCTGTCCTGCACAGCTGCCGATTGATCTGGAGTTTATCCAGGCAGACCTGGACAAACGCAGACCTGGTCAGTCCAAAATCACCACCCAACGTAAGGAAAGCGACACGGTACAAGTGCTGTCTGGTATATTTGAAGGTAAAAGTACCGGCACACCTATCGCATTGCTGATTCCGAACGAAGATCACCGTTCTAAAGATTATGAGCATAACAAGGATGTTTACAGACCTTCTCATGCAGATTATACTTATGATGCAAAATATGGTATCCGCGACCACAGAGGTGGCGGACGCTCTTCAGCAAGAGAAACTGCTGCCCGCGTTGCGGCAGGTGCAATTGCGAAGTTATTACTGCAGCATTACGGTATCTCAGTTTTCGCGCATGTAAGTGCAGTTGGAAAGATCAATGCCCCGAACCTGGAAGCTTTGCCTGTAGCAGAATTAATCGACCTCAGGGAAGATAATATTGTGCGCTGTGCAGATCCGGCAACCGCTAAAGAGATGATCGAGTTTATTGATGGCATCAGAAAAGACGGCGATACTGTAGGTGGAAAAGTGAGTTGTGTGATCAATGGTTGTCCGCCGGGATTAGGTGAACCGGTTTTTGATAAACTGCATGCCGACCTGGGCAAAGCGATGTTAAGCATTAACGCAGTACATGGTTTTGAATACGGATCAGGATTTTCCGGAAGTGAAATGAAAGGATCTGAGCATAATGATATTTTTCTGGCCACATCAGATGCACCAAAAACGCTGACTAACTTTTCTGGCGGTATTCAGGGTGGTATTGCTAACGGCATGGAAATCAACTTTACGGTTGCTTTCAAACCGGTTGCGACCATCATGCATAACCAGCAGACAGTTAATGCAGCGGGTGAAGCGGCGGAGATCAAAGGAAAAGGCAGACATGATCCTTGCGTAGTACCAAGAGCAGTTGTAATCGTAGAAGCAATGGCAGCATTGGTAATAGCAGATCAGTTGTTAAGGAATAAAAGCAGCAAACTGTAAGTTTGCCGCTTTTAGCTATAAATTGGATATAACATTCCGGCTTTATAAAACCGCCCCGTATTCTTACGAATTACGGGGCGGTTTGTTTATACAAGGATTCTTAGTTCCAGCCTGGTGATTGCTGATCCCTGATATTAGGATTCGCATCAATTTCACTTTGTGGAATAGGAAATACCCATACTCTTGAAGTAGAAGGCAGTGGTGTTTGTTGCACTGAAGCAGCTGCACCAGCAAAGTCTGTTCTCGTTACCGTTCTGGTTGTACGTTTTAAGTCGAACCAACGGTGACCTTCAGCAAACAACTCCTTACGTCTTTCTACAAAGATCGCATCTATCAGCGGCTGACCAACTAGTACGACCGGCACATAACCAGTAATACGTGCAGCTCGCAAAGCATTCAGGTCATCCAGGCCCAGCGTAGCTTTACCAGCCTGCATTGCTCTTGCTTCTGCTCTGATCAGGTACATTTCTCCTGTGCGGAAAGCTTTCCAGTTCACCACATTATCCAGGTTTGTACCTTTACCTGTGTATTTATTGACAATTTTACGTGCAATTGTACTGGTAGGGTCCGTCACAATAGCCGCGCCGCTTCCTGTTGTGCGGCTGGCGATATAAACGCTGTATCTGACATCTGCAGTCTTGTTAGTGAAAAGGTTGATGATAGCTGAAGTGGGTTTATACTGATTCCTGTTGGAGCTGGTGGTGATCAGGTTATTTGCGGGACTTCCTTCACCAGCATTGATGGAGGATGACCAGATCACTTCAGACGACAAAGCTACATCTTTCCATACACTTGGAAAGTTAGCTGCAGTAGCCAATGGCACCGCCGTAATCACTAAAGATGCATAACGCTCGGCTTCAGCATAATTTTTAGCATACAGGTTTACCCTTGCCAGGATTGCCCGCACTACGTTCAGGTCTATCCCAAATTTAACAGTAGAGGTATTGATTGGTGCATCAACGTTTTGAAGCAATGTTTCAGCCTCATTCAGATCTGCATAGATCTTATCATAAGTTTCCTTCACTGTTGGTCTTGAAGGCAAAAACTCAGGATCAACAACTGTGATATAGGGAATACCCTGACCAGTAGAATTCCTGTCGTAATCTGAACCCCAGTAACGCAGTAGGTCAAAATGTGCCAGAGCACGGATCGCAAGAGCCTGTCCTTTGATACGGTTAACCGCTGTTGGCTGAGTGGCACTAAACTGATCGATATTACGCAGTACCAGGTTAGACTGGCCCACCACACGGTATGCAGCCAGCCACATGATCTCTACATCACTTTCCAGTGTATTAAAAGAGAAGTTGGTTAGGGTGGCATTGTTAGCCAGATCTTCTGTCGTCTGCAGCAAATCCTCCCCCATCATATCAGGTAACGTAGACCATGCGCCTGTTGTTGCAGAGCCGTTTCCGTAATAGCCGATAGTCCTGAATAGTGAATAGGCACCAGTAAGCGCAAACTGGTAGTCAGCTATACTGGTAAAAATTGCCGATCCGTCTTTGCTGAATTCGGGAGTTACCTCAATCACCTTTTTGCAGGATGAGGCAGATAAAACTAAAGCTAAGCTTAAGGATAATATATATTTTGTATTCATCTGTTGTCGTATTTAAATTAGAAACCTATGCTTAAACCCGCAGTAACTGTTCTCAGTGCAGGATATTGGGCACCATTTAGAATTCCATCTGTGATTTCCGGATCAAATCCCCTGAATTTAGTCCAGGTTTTTAAATTCTGTCCCTGTACAAATACCTTCACTGAATTGATTTTCAGGTTGGAGAGAATGCTTTTAGGCAATTCATAAGAAAGGGTAACGTTTCTTAATCTCAGGAAACTTCCATTTTCCACAAAACGGGTAGTTTCAGTTTCAATTGCCTGATCAGGTCTTGGAATATCAGTCACCTGTCCGGGTGTTCGCCACTCGTTCAGCAGGTCTACACTAATGTTATCGAACAGGTAGTCAGGATTTTCAATATTTGTACGGTCATTGTTGTAGATTTTATTCCCGGTAACGCCGCTCAGCAAGAAGCTCAGTTCTATTCCTTTGAAATTGAATGTACTGCCGAAACCACCAAAATAAGGTGCATCAGTAGTTCCAAGTACGACACGGTCATCTGCACTATAGGTTTCCGTTTGTGCACCATCTTTATCAAGGTAAATAGAATTACCATTCTCAGGATTTACGCCTACGTAACGAACCAGGTACAGGCTGTTCAGTGCTTCTCCCGGACGGAGTACTGTCAATCCTTGTGTAATTTCTTCTTTACCATCTGCTAAACTCTTGATCCTGTTTTTATTGTAGGTAAAGTTGACGAAGGCATTCCAGGAGAAGGACTTACTCTTAATCACATCTACACTCAATGAAGCTTCAAGACCTTTGTTGGTCATAGATCCCGCATTGGTAATGATCTGGCCGAAGCCGGAAGTTTCAGATATAGCTCTTGGAAATAAAAGCTGATCGGTTAAAGCGCTGTAGTATTCTGCAGTACCTGTAATCCTCCCACTGAACATGGTAAATTCAAGGCCGGTATTGAAAGTAGTTTTCTTTTCCCAGGTCAGGTTTGCATTAGCCAATTGTGTTTGTGCCAATCCGCTTACTCCATTGTATACAGCGCGACCGTATAATTCTCTCGACTGGAAGTCGCCCAATCCCAACTGGTTACCTGCAGAACCATAAGTAATTTTATATTTCAGATCGTTCACCACACCTTTAAGCGGCATAAAGAAAGACTCGTTTGAAACTACCCAGCTTGCACCAATAGAGCCAAAATTAGCATACTTCTTGTTCGCTCCGAATCTTGATGATCCGTCTCTTCTGGCATTTAAATTCAGGAAATACCTGTCTTTGTAACCGTAATTGATTAACGTAAAGTAAGACAGGATGCCATTATCAGTTCCAAGCGTAGAGCCGCCACCACGAACCAGTGGAATAAAGTTATTCGTGGTATTGCCCGGTGTAATGCCCGATTCATTTTCAAAGGCACCTCCCAGACCATAGCCTGTGAAGCCAAAGCTGTTACCTTTACCTTTTACCATTTCATTGAATACCGTTACCGATAAACTATGATCCGTGGCTATTTTAGTTGAATAGCCAATAGATGAAGTGAGCGTATATCTCACATATTTATCATAACCTTTTAACAATGAACCCTTAGTACCGGTTTGTAAGGAACCTGTATAGGTGGTCGGATCAATAAAGGTATTCGTTTCGTAAGTAGTATAGTCAGCACCGGCATTTACCTTTGCTACCAGACCCGGGACAACCGGCACACGGTAAACTCCATAAACGGTAGCCACTGCTTTCAGTTTAACACCTGAATTTGTATTCTCCAGCAATTCCGGCAGCGGATTAGGCTGTCCTGTAGGGTTACTTGAATAACTACCATCTGCATTGTAAGGTGCCAGGTATGGGTTAGTCCAGCGGATGGCATTCAATGGCGAGTTGATCGCTGAATTGCCTTCACTGGTGTTCGTCAGATCAGAAGAACCAATAGATGAAGTTAAGCCGAAATCAAAATCTTCTGTTCCGCTGGAGATATTCGCTCTGCCGACGTAACGTTTAATTCTTGTAGTAGGCACAGTACCTGTCTGATCAAAGATGTTCCCTGAAATGAGATACCTTGTTCTGTCATTTCCACCAGATACGGATAAGTTGTGATTTTTAGTAGTACCTGTCTGAAATAATACTTTTTCCCAGTCGGTATCAATTAACCTGAAGGCTGCAATTTCTTCGTCAGACCAGCCGTTGGGATTACCATTGGCCAGTTCGTAGTCCAGTTTCTGCGCAGTATTCATTACCTTCAATTTATTTTCCGGCGCCTCTGATTTACCATACTGTACATCATATTTGATGAGCGGGCGACCAGTCTGACCTTTTTTTGAAGTGACAACGATCACCCCGTTTGATCCTCTTGAACCATACTGAGAAGTGGAGACTGCATCTTTAAGGATAGTAAAGGAATCAAAGTCAGCCGTATTTAATGTTGCAAAGTCTCTGGCTGAAATCTCTATTCCGTCCAGAATATACAGTGGACTTGTTGAACCCGAGATTGATCCGCGACCCCTGATCGTGATCACTGCAGATGCACCTGGTTGTCCGGAGTTTGCAGTAACCAGTACGCCTGGCGCACGACCTTGCAGTGCCTGGTCAAAGGATGCGATTGGCACCTGACTCACATCTGATGCTTTCACTGTAGAAACCGAACCGGATACTTCACGTTTACTTTGAGTAGTATAACCGGTAATGATTACATCTGACAGGGATTGTGCATCTTCCTGCATCGAAACACCCATTACCCCGCGAGTAACGACCATTTCAGTGGATTTAAAGCCAATGTATGAAAACACGAGGACTTTCGCATTGCTGGCACCCGGTAACCTGAAGTTACCCTGAGCATCTGTTTGCGTGGTGGTTTTTGTACCTTTTATAGTTACACTTACACCTGGGAGTGGTAAACCATCACTTTTAGAAGTGACTTTACCAGTAATCTCTACACCCTGCCCGAAAGTCACGGCAGAATAGCATAGAAAAATCAAAGTTAGAAGTAGATTTCTCATCATATAGGTTTAGTTTAATAGTTAATTCACATCAGTTGCAGATGCAATACCACAATAAACTAAAACAATGGGCTACAACATAATAAAACGAATTAAATATTGTGGTTATTTCCAACAAACATACATTATACTGTATTTTTTTGCAAAAGTTTCCAAAATATTAAACATATCATCCAAAATTTTGAGACAAATAACCTACAACTACAGGTTGTAAGCCATTCAAACCGTCTTTTCCCTTTTTTCATCAAATAAAAAAAGCCATAAAAATCCTTTTTCCTGAATTCGTATTTTAAATTCAGCAACACTAATTAGCTTATTTATAATTTAACATTTTCCTTCAGAAGCAACCCTGTTTTGGCATCTTATTTGTTAACAGAATGATAATTAAAATTAACTCCTGAGAAATGGGAAAACCTGCCGCACGGGCTATTATAGATAAAGGAGCCCATAGTGGCCCTATCGTAAAGGGAAGTCCCGATGTTAAAATCGGAGGTATGCCTGCAGCGCGTAAAGGTGACCCGGTAACTTGTTCGCTGCATGGGGACGCTTCTATAGTTGAAGGATCAGCATCTGTATTTATTAATGGGCAACCTGCCGCACGGATGGGTGATAAAACATGCTGTGGCACAGCAGCTAAACCTGCTTCATACGGGCCAACGAAAGCTGAGGATAAGGTAAAAGTACATACACTTGCCCCGAACGTCAGACCAGACGGTACATCTAAAAATGCGCCTGATTATATCGATGTTAAAGCCATGTATCTTGAATATGGAACAAAGGATAGAACCGGCGACGGTAGTCGTGACCAGGCGGTGTTTGGTATGGCGATAACTGATTTAAAAACAACAGGTAAAGACAAGCCAATTTTTGGAGAAGGCAATGGCGGATTGGGCGGGAGTGCAAATGTTTCAATAGCTAAGGTAGATGCAATGGCTGGTGCTTATGGCAGCAATCGAATAGGAGGTGCAGAAGTTAATGCAAAGGTAGTTGGTGTTGGGGGTGGCGTAGAAGGGCATCTTGGCAAAGAAGATGTTGCTTATGTGAAAGGCGAAGCAAAGGGTGATATAGGTTATGCAGAGGCAGGTGCTAAGGCTGAAGGTTATGCCGGTGGCTCTGAAAAGGCTTATGGATTTGACTTGTCTGCAGTTGCAGAGGCTGGTGTAGCGAGAGGATCTATTGGTGCATCCGGCGACCTATTTGGTCAGAAATTAGGTAGTAGTTCCAAAGCAAATGAGACAAGTAAGGTGAATGGGGAATGGACAAAAAAACCAGGGGGAAAAGGTGGCGGAAATTATTTGGAGGGTAAAGTAGGTGGTGTTGGAGGGGATATAGGTGTCGGTGCTATTTTAGATACGGACGATCATACTTTCAGGTTAAAATTGAAACTTGGTGCTGAATTAGGACTTGGTCTGGAGGTAGGCATTGACTTTACGATGAAATATTGGTTTAGTGATAAAAAACCTGCAATTGTTCCTGGAGAGGTATTAATTGGGTGCACTAACGTTTTAATTGGTTAAAATGGAAATTATATTTTTTGGCTTATTCATATTTCTTAATTATCTGTCTATTTTCAGATTCGCTGAACAGTTGAGGAATAAAACCCCTACAATAACGCTGATCATCTCGTATTTTTTATTACTTGGAATTGCACTGGTAGTACATACATGGTTTTTGGATAATACAATATTTTCTACTGCTGCAAGGAGTATTATCTTTCGCATCTATTCCTCCACTATGGTTACTATATTTTTAAGTTTTGGAAACCGAATTTTTCCTTTACTCATTGCAACTGTCATAAGCTTTCACAGAAAATATAATGTTGCTAATCTTGATCGGAATCCCATTAAATTTTTGATTGATAATCAGAATAAAATTATAAAAATTGTTTCCTCGTTAATTCTGTTAGGTGCGGTAATGGGCATGTATGGTATTTGGTTTGATTAATAATAAAAAATGAAGATAAAAAAAATAGTATTCACGTCTCTGGCATTCATATCCAGCATCAGTAGCTGCGAGTTTAAAGCAAACAGTGCAGCGAATCAAAACAAAGAACAGAAAATGGAAGAAAAAGCAGAGCTACCTTTTCCTTTAACGGTATCCTTCTCAGAGGACTATCTAAAAGCAAATTTCTACATATGTAACTATACTGAGGCGGGAGATCGCTTCGCCTACTGGGTGAATTTACCTAATTTCATCAAACCTACGGTACTCAAGCCGACTGCTGTGGAAAAACTGAAGGTGATCAATGCAGGATTTTATGAATCTATTGATAAGGAGCCCCGTATTGAAGTTTGGGCAGCTTATGAGACGCTTAAAGAACCCATAGAAACAGCTGAATGGCTTCTTAGTAAGATCAAAATGACTGATGCGAAAGTACTGAAACAAAACATTATCAATTCTCCTAATGGAGATAAAAATATAGATGTCCTGACTGCACAAGATGTGGGCGATGGTGAAACAGTGATTGCCCGATGGATTGCCCTGAAAAGAGATAATGACTATTTAGTAGTTAAAGCCACTTGTGAAAAAGATGATTATATGAAACATGCGGATACTATTTTTTATATAGTTTCTCACTGGAATTTTGCGAACCAAAAATTACAACCGTAAAAAAGTTAATATTCATATTCCTGACCTAATCTGTATGACCGAGCAGCAAATAAAAAAATATAGTTTTCCTACAGAACAGACTTTATCACCAGATGAGTTGAGAGCTGCATTCTGGAAATGCAATTACACAGAAGGATTGAAACCATTACACTATTGGGTAATTCTTCCGAACAATGTAAAACCGCTTTTTGTTGAACCCGTGGAAGCGGATGAAGTGAAACTTACTATTATTGGCCAGTATGCCCGCACAGATGACAGCCCGTATTATGAAGTTCAGGTAGTGTATGAACACGTGAGTTACGAAATGAATGCGTCAGACTGGCTATTGAAAAAAATATCATTAATAGGCGAAACAATTCTTGAAAGCAGAATTATACAAGGCGAAAGCACAGGCAAATATCTGGATGTACTTACCTGGAAGCAAACATCGGGTGGTGAAGAAATGATTTCAAGGTTTACAGTTTTAAAAGACTACGATGTAGAAAAGTCTGGCGCAAACCTCTTTTGCATCAAAGCATCTTGTATAGCGGAAGCCTATGAACAGCTATCTTTAAGTATGCTGCAGACAGTTGCGAATTTTTACCTTATTCATAAATCAGACTGGCAGATGGCCGAACCTATCTTCCCCTTCAGTTATGAATTTGTGGAACCACTGAGTTTTTATGTTCCTGATTCATGGGAGATTAAATATGATGAAGGGAATACCACATCATTTGCAAATTTCGTATTGCTGCATAATACTATTCAGGATGGTCAAAAAGGATTAATTTCGGCCTGGTTTTTTGAACGTGATACAGCGATCAATCTGGATATAGTACTGAGGCGCGTAACTGGTATTTATTCAAAACACCATCATCAATTACCGGCTTTGGCACTGGAAGAATGCCTTAACCCTGTTATAGAGCAGTTCTGGAACACCCAGGGAGAAATCCGGTATGACGACGACAATAGTTCTGCTTTCCTGACGGTCTGCGTGCTGAGAACAGCAAAAGGCTGGTACTATTTTGAAATGACAGGTTCCAATCCAAATTTTGAAAATGATTACTGGGAAATAAATAAAAGATGTTTGGAAATGATCATGGAATCCTTCAACAATCCGCAATTTCATAAAAACACAGCAAATCCTGTAGTTTTACCTGATGCTGCTGATGCCCCGGAAATAGATGCCCCGCAGCAAAACAGCTGGCTCCCGCCCGACTGGAAATATTGATACATAAAAAAGCGGGTGAAAGACATCCACCCGCAGTACTACTTTTTATCTATCAGGTCAAAAACAATCATTAAAAAATAGCAGGAAATTTAGTGCTATTGTGTTTGTGCATCATTTCATAAATAGTTTCCACAACATCATCCACAGAAGGCTTGGTGAAATAATCCCCATCCGTGCCATAAGGTGTGCGATGAGGTTTGGCCGACAAGGTTTGTGGCTGTGCATCCAGATGATAATATCCCTGCTGCGTCTCTAAAACCTGCTGCAAAATATAAGCAGAACCACCGCCGGGTACGTCTTCATCCACTACGAGCAGTTTATTTGTTTTCTTCAATGAAGCGGCACATAAATGATCTGTATCAAATGGCAGCAGTGTCTGCGGATCGATAATTTCCACAGAGATCCCAAAAGCAGCCAGTTCTTCCGCTGCTTCTTCCACAATTCTTAAGGTAGAACCATAAGAAATCACAGTAATATCTGTACCATCTTTGATGACTTCTGCTTTTCCTAATGGAACAGTGTAATCACCTACATTATCCGGCATCATCTCTTTCAAGCGGTAACCATTCAGACACTCGATCACCATTGCAGGTTCATCCGCCCTGAACAAGGTATTGTACATACCAGCAGCCTGCGTCATATTTCGTGGCACACAGATATGCAGACCACGTAATGAACCTAAAATCATCGCAATAGGAGATCCGGAATGCCATACGCCTTCTAAACGATGTCCCCGTGTCCTGATGATCACCGGTGCTTTCTGCCCCGCTTTTGTACGGTAAGATAAACTTGCCAGGTCATCACTTAATACATTAATCGCATATAAAAGATAATCCAGGTACTGGATTTCAGCAATTGGTTTCAAACCTCTTAGTGCCAAACCGATCCCCTGACCAACAATAGTCATTTCCCTGATCCCTGTATCCGTAATTCTCAAATCTCCATATTTTGCCTGCAAACCTGCAAAACCCTGGTTGACATCCCCTATCGCACCCAAATCCTCACCAAAAGCAACCAGACGCTGATCACGGGCAAAATTAGCATCGAAACAAGCATTCAGCAACTCGCGGCCATCTACCATTTTACTGTTTTCGTGGTAAACAGGGGGTTCAATTTCAATTAAAAGCGGACTATCTTTTCCATCAGTAAACAGCTTGGTATTGTAGCGTTCCTGATTTACAACCGCTTCTTTTTCATACCAGCTCATCAGCATGGCTCTTTCGTCAGACGGCTCATTGAGCGTTAAACGAAGTGCTTTTCTTGCCGAAGAAATTAATTCTTTACGCTGTGCATCGGGCGTACCAGCCAGCTGGCCAGCTATTTTATCCAGTGCAGGATTTCCTTTCGCCAGTTTATTGATTAAATTGATGGCCTGATCTTTCTCGACTTTAATATCAGCAAGGAACTCATTCCATGCTTCTTTTTGTGCCGACCGTACCAGTTTTTTTGCCGTATCTTCTATGACAATCAGTTCTTCCTCAGAAATAATGGCCGACTCCAGCATCCATAAACGCATCTGGCGGATACAGTCAAATTCTTTCTCCCACTCCAGTCGCGCCTTGTCTTTGTATCTTTCATGCGAACCTGAAGTAGAATGGCCCTGCGGCTGTGTCACTTCCGTTACATGAATTAACACAGGAACGTGTTCCTCCCGGCACACTGTGATCGCCTGCTGATACGTTTCGCAAAGGGCAGGATAATCCCATCCCCTGACTTTATATATTTCATAACCAGCGTTATTTTCATCCCGCTGGAAACCTTTCAATATTTCTGAAATATCTTCTTTTGTAGTTTGATATTTAGCCGGAACAGAAATGCCGTAACCATCATCCCATACCGATACGGCCATAGGAATCTGCAGCACGCCCGCAGCATTGATGGCTTCAAAAAATACCCCTTCAGAAGTAGATGCATTCCCGATGGTACCAAAAGCAACCTCGTTTCCTTCTACGGAAAAGTTCTTCAGGTAGCTCAGTTCAGGATTCTGACGATACAATTTAGAAGCGTAAGCCAGGCCTACCAAACGTGCCATCTGCCCACCCGTAGGCGCAATATCCGAAGATGAGTTTTTCATCTGCGTCAAATCTTTCCATGACCCGTCCTCATTTAGCGAACGTGTAGAAAAGTGGCAGTTCATTTGTCGCCCTGCCGATGCAGGATCTGCCTCTAAACTGGGATTAGCGTATAATTGTGCAAAAAATTCCTTGATTGTACAGATGCCCGTTGCGAATGCAAAGGTCTGATCCCTGTAGTAACCCGAGCGCCAGTCGCCGTTCTTAAAAGCCTTTGCCATGGCAATCTGGGGCAGCTCTTTACCATCGCCAAATATTCCAAATTTAGCCTTACCCGTCAATACCTCCTTACGACCTAATAAACTAGCTTGTCTGCTTTCAAACGCAATCTTATAATCCTCGATTACAATCGTTTTAAAGTCGTCAAAACTTAATTCTGAGGCGTCAATCGGATTCGTAGTAAGTTTATCATTTAGCATCATATCTACAAAAGTTTATTGGGCAAAGATACATATTTTCTAAAGTCCGACTTTATTCTGAGTGTAATATATATATTAGCTTAGTACTTTGATTTACCAATCAAATCATTAAATTTGTGTAAAACATACAAACATGAAAAAGCTAATTGTACTATTAACCTTTGTTTTAGGTGTAAGTGTTGCAGCAATCGCGCAGAATAAACCTGCAGAATTTAAGTTCGAAAAAGAATCGCATGATTTTGGAAAAATTCCATTGACTAAGCCAGTTTCTGTAGAATTCAAATTTACAAATATTGGTGATGAGCCATTGATCATAACTAAAGTAGAAACTACTTGTGGATGTACAGTTCCTACCTATACAAAAACACCAATTAAAAAAGGTGACGCAGGTGTAATCAGTGTAACTTATACTCCGGCAGGTTCACCATTGCCATTCAGCAAAAGCATTACGATCACTTCTACGTCTAAAACACCTACTAAAGTGTTGTACATTAAAGGAGAGACTGTTTCAGCAAGCAAATAATTTAAACAGATATTTTTTAATAAAAACCTCGTTAATTAACGAGGTTTTTTATTTTTGTGCCCATGCCACACATTTCAGAGAAAGGGGTTCAAATGCCCGCTTCGCCAATAAGAAAATTGACACCTTATGCCGACCAGGCAAAAAAGGAAGGTAAAAAAGTTTACCATTTAAATATCGGTCAGCCAGACATTGCAACACCTGAAGTAATGTTGAATGCGATTAAAAACATTGATTTTAATGTTTGGGCCTATACTGCGTCTGAAGGGACATTGAGCTACAGAACAAAACTTACTGAATATTACAATAAACTAGGGTATAACATTACCCCTGAAGATATATTAGTTACTCTTGGTGGCTCTGAGGCGATTACGATCGCTATGCAGACCTGCGTAAATGAGGGCGACGAAATTATTATCCCTGAGCCATTTTATGCCAACTACAATGGTTTTGCCTGCATGAGTAATGTGGTGGTAAAACCGATTCTGTCTTATATTGAGAACGGCTTTGCATTACCAGCCATTGAAGAATTTGAAAAGCTGATCACGGATAAAACCAAAGCGATCATTATCTGTAACCCAAATAACCCGACAGGTTATTTGTATTCCAAAGAAGAATTGGATGAATTAAAACAGTTATGCCTAAAATATGACCTGTTCCTTTTCTCTGATGAAGCTTACCGCGAATTCTGTTATGATGGCAGGGAGTTTATCTCACCAATGCACCTGGAGGGTCTGGATGAAAATGTGGTGGTACTGGATACCGTTTCCAAAAGATACAGTGCATGCGGCGCACGTTTGGGCTGCATGATCACTAAGAACAAAGAAGTGATTAAGTCGGCATTAAAGTTTGCACAAGCCAGGTTGAGTCCGGGTTTAGTGGAACAGATCGCAGGAACTGCTGCAGTGGATACGCCAGACAGTTACTTTGAAGAGGTAAATAAGGAATATACATTGCGCAGGGATACATTGGTATCGCGACTAAATGCAATTGATGGTGTGTTTTGTCCGAATCCGGGCGGCGCATTTTATGTCGTGGCAAAGTTTCCAATTGATGATGCAGATGCGTTTTGCCAATGGATGCTGGAAAGCTTTGACCATAATGGGGAAACGGTAATGATGGCACCGGCCACAGGATTTTATTCTAGTCCGGGTTCTGGTAAAAACGAAGTGAGAATGGCTTATGTTTTGAATACTGAAGACCTTAATAAATCTATGGACTGCCTGACTGTCGCTTTGCAGCAATATCCGGGAAGAACAGTTTAACGAATACCAGACTTTTAGCAGCCGGCTTGCTGATCCTGTTTCCTTTATATGTAATAAGGACAAGGATCAGCAAGCCGGTTGTTTTATAGAACAAATGTCTGAATATAAAAGGGCTAAAACTTTTAAATCTTTTGTACTGTTGTTCAGTTATTACGCAAAGACATGAACGAACAGATCATCAAACTTTTTATACTCGCAATCCCCGTCGCCTGCATCGCGTGGACTGTAACCCATGAGGAAGTTTTCAGAGAACCAAGGGAATACTTTATTCAACAGAGTGAATCAAGAAAAACAATCCTTGGTCGCAAATTCTTCTACCTCTTTACCTGTGAGTACTGTTTCAGTCATTATGTAGTTCTGCTGATGTTATTTATAACAGATTACAAATTGCTGTTTCTGGATTGGAGAGGCTACCTGATTGCAGGTTTCTCTCTGGTATGGATTGCGAACTTATACATGAGCATCTTTGGCCGTTTAAGGTTAGGTATCCGTAAAGAAAGAACGGTGATTAAGGCTATGGATGAAGAATCAGCAAAAAAAGAAGATTTATCCTCTTTATAATTGTAAAACAATATTAAAACCTGTGTGTTAATCAGCTAATTATCCACTTATTACCATAAATATTCAGGTATATGGAGTCTGCTCATCACTATAACAGGAGAAAATTTCTCAGATCATTGTCGCTCGGCCTCGGCGCGCTGACTTTAGCACCTGCATTGGACACATTTGCGGGAATATATCCAGGATCAGATCGCAAAAAACTTGGTATCGCGTTAGTCGGACTAGGTGGATATAGCAGCGGACAATTAGCCCCGGCTTTACAGCAAACTAAAAACTGCTATCTGGCAGGGATCGTGACCGGTACTCCTGCAAAAGCAGATGAATGGGCATCAAAATATAATATTCCTGCGAAGAACATCTATAATTATTCAAATTTCGATACGATCATCAACAACCCTGCAATTGATATTGTCTATGTAGTTTTGCCCGTATCGATGCATAAAGATTTTACTATACGCGCAGCCAAAGCAGGTAAACATGTGATTTGCGAAAAACCAATGGCATTGAACGCGTCAGAATGCAGGGAGATGATTGCTGCCTGCAAGAATGCCGGCAGGATGCTTTCTATTGGGTACCGCTTACATTTCGAGCCCCATAATATGGAAATGATGCGGCTTGGGCAAAAGCAGGTATATGGAAAACTCACCTCGCTGGATACTGCGAATGGATTTACCTGGGGAGGAAATAGCGACTCCTGGCGGTTGAAAAAAGCGATGTCGGGCGGTGGTGCCTTGATGGACATGGGAATCTATTCTATACAAGGTTCGAGATATACCACTGGTCTGGAGCCGATGTATGTAACAGCAACAGAGAAAAAGACCCGCCCCGATCTGTTCAGTGAAGTTGATGAGACGATATACTGGGAACTTGAATTTCCTGATCAGTTTGTAGCTACCGGCAAGTCCAGCTACAATGCAAACTGGAGTTATTTAAAAGCTGTAGCTGAAAAGGGCACATTTGAAATCTCTCCGGCTTATGGTTATAGCGGCATTACAGGTAATACACCGGCCGGAAGAATGCCTTTTCCGCAGATCAACCAGCAGGCTGCACAAATGGATAATTTCGCCGATTGCATTAACCAGAAAAGACCTACTACAGTGCCCGGAGAAGAAGGACTGAAGGACATGCTGGTGATTGATGCTATTTACAGAAGTATTGCTTCAGGTAAAAAAGAGCGGATTTAATCCCTTATTCTTCACCGGTGATTTTATATATAGGAATAACCTTGCGATGAGGTATTGATATTGACTCCGTGAAACTCCGGATCCAGCAATACGGTGCCGACATCCATATTCAGAAACCTCAGATTTCCAAAAATACTGGCGAAGGCTGTATCCGTTGCATCAGCACCTGAGGCGATCTTTATCAATCCATTTACAGGAGCAAGTTTTGTGGCATCAATTACCACCCAATGCCCTCCAAGATAAGCTTCAAAGCAGGCGTGGAAATCTGGCGGATGGAGTTTGTAAGCGTAACAGGTAAAATATCTGGCAGGAATAGTGAGCGCCCGGCACAATGCTACACCAAGATGGGCGAAATCACGGCAAACACCTGCCTGCTCTGTAATCGTATCATAAGCTGATGTTTGCGGAGTAGTATAACCTCCGTATTCTACATTCGTGTAAATCCAGTCGCGGATGGCAATGACCTTCTGGTAGGCGTGCTCGATGTTTCCAAATTGATTATAGGCGAATTTATATAATTTGTCTGACTGGCAATAACGGCTCGGGTGAAGATAAAACAACGCCGCAGGAGGCATTTTGCTAATCGGCACGTCATCAAGCTGATCTGCCGGGATAATTTCAAACTTATTCTCGACTACAGCTTTATAATTGATCGTGATTTTTCCGGTGTCAGGTATCTCAATCACCTGAAACCTCTTCTCTCCTGATAAAGAATTGAGCTCCTTCATTTTTAGATCCGGTGTTGATGAGAGGTTCTCATGGAGAATAACCTGACCATCAGATCTGAATGGGTTTAAATTTAAAATAAGTGTTGACGGCGCCAGGGCCTCGTAAGCTATTTTAGCGGATACTTCAAACTTCATATGGTATCTTCATTAGGCGTATGCATTTTTTGAAAAGCTATGTCCATCCAGCTATCTGGAATTCTGTTTAGTGCTGCCTTTAATTCGTCAGCCCATTGATCGGAGATATTTTCCAGATCTTTCTTAGTATACCGGTGTTCCGTCATGCCGAAACTGTTATTACGGTAAAGCACAACATCAATCGGGAAATCGACATCATTTGCACTCGCCCTTGTAGAGTCGAACGACAGGAATCCCGCTTTTAAGGCCGAATGCATGCTCGTTTCACTGGTCAGTGTCCTGTTGAGAATAGCTTTCCCATGTCCCGAATTCCCTACGATCACATAAGGCGCTCCCCCACCCAGCTCCACCCAGTTTCCTTCAGGATACAACAGGAAAAGCTTATGTTCTTCATCATCCTTCAACTGTCCGCCGATAATCGTATTTAGGTTAAACCTGAAACCGGATTTTTCCAGTGCATCTTTATCCTCATTTGCGACCCGCTTTACCTGTTCCCCGAATGCATTCACTGCCTTATACAACTTATTATGTTCTGCGCCTTCATCAATCAGTTCCTTGAAATACAATACAGCCTTATCTCTAACCGACCTTAAACCGCTGGTCATGATGAAAAGTGAGTATTTATCCTTCTGATATAAATATATTTTCTTCTTCTCTGTCGTATCAGAACCTGAGGTTATTCTAGTATCAGCAATAGCTACCAATCCTTCTTTAACCTTAATCCCCAAACAATATGTCATAAAACTCCATTAATAAATATAGCACTAAATATATCATTCAAACCGAACAATTATTCATTTTGTTATACACAATTTCTCCCTATACCGATGTTCACAAAATAGGCTTATAAAAACAATTTAAACGTAAAAAAAGACAAAATAATAGAAGATTTAACTATATTTCAATACACATTTATACTATTTGGCTAAAATGATTAAAAATACACACGCAGAATCATACGATTTACCAAAGAACACCTGGGACGAGATGTTTGACGAGTCTAAAACGGTACGAAATGAGTATAAAAAGGTAATAGACTACTTAGACCAGGAGTCTACAGAGGAATTAAACAAAAAAGAAGAGCTCTCCAAAGTACTTTTCATGAGTCAGGGGATTACATTTACCGTTTATAACAGCGGTGAAGGTGTAGAAAAGATCTTCCCCTTTGATATTATTCCCAGAATTATTACTTCCGGAGAGTGGGAATTCATAGAAAAAGGAATCAAACAGCGGGTTACTGCACTGAACCTTTTTTTAAAAGATGTATATAGTGATCAGTTTATCATTAAAGACGGGATTGTACCTATAGATATCATTTATTCCTGTCCCCATTTCCTGAGAGAGATGGTAAATGTGAAGGTGCCGCATGATATTTATATCCATATTGCCGGAATTGACCTGATCAGGGATAATGATGGCACATATTATATACTCGAAGATAATGTCCGCACCCCATCCGGGGTAAGTTATATGCTGGAAAACAGGGAGATTACCAAACGTTTATTTCCTGATCTGCTGCCGCAGTGTAAAGTGAGGAGCGTGACAGAGTACCCGAATGTATTATATAATAACTTATTGGCTTTGTCACCCAGAGATATTGATAATCCGACCATCGTTTTATTGAGTCCGGGTAGTTTTAACTCGGCCTATTTTGAACATACCACGCTTGCACGTTTGATGGGAATTGAATTGGTAGAAGGGCCGGATTTGATCGTAGAAGATCATAAAGTATACATGAAAACCACGGCAGGCCTGCAGCAGGTAGACGTAATTTACCGGAGGGTGGATGATGAATACCTGGATCCACTGGTTTTCAATGCCAGCAGTATGCTGGGGGTAGCAGGGTTAATGAATGCTTACCGGAAAGGCAATGTCACGATAGTGAATGCAGTTGGTAATGGTGTGGCAGACGATAAAGCGGTGTATGTCTATGTACCGGATATGATCAGATATTACCTCAATGAAGAGCCTTTGCTCAAAAACGTGCCCACTTATCAATTGGGCAATAAAGAAGAAAGAGCGCATGTATTTGATAACATCAATAATATGGTGGTCAAGCAGACAAATGGCAGCGGCGGATATGGAATGCTGATGGGTCATGCGGCTACAGCGGAAGAAATTGAAGCCTATAAGGTGGAGATCATGAAAGATCCCAGACAGTTTATTGCACAGCCGACGATCAGTCTTTCTTCTGCACCTTGTTATATGCATGGTGTATTGCAGCCAAGGAGGGTTGATTTCCGACCTTTTGCCGTCTGTGGCCCCAACGGAATTACCATTGTTCCCGGCGGATTAACCCGGGTTGCCTTAAAAGAGGGATCTCTGGTGGTGAACAGCTCCCAGGGTGGCGGAAGCAAGGATACATGGGTACTTTCCTAGGTTTATAATTTTTATGCAGTATCAAATAATAGTATTTATATGTTAAGCAGGGTTGCAGAAAGTTTATATTGGATAAGCCGTTATGTAGAAAGAACGGATGGTATGCTGCGCATGCTTAAAATAAATTATGCTGCATCGCAGGATGCAGTTTCAGATTTTTCATGGAGTCCGATAGCCAGAATGTTTTGCGGTCCCGATAATGAAGAGATTGAAAAAATAAAATTTAATAGTCGCCCTGTACTACAGTACATGGTTACTGACAAAAATAATCCGAACTCCATCATCAATATTATTACCCAGGTTAGGGAGAATGCCAGGAGCGTACAGGATCACATTACCAAAGATGTGTGGCAATGCCTGAATGAGTATTACCATACGGTAAAAGATCCAAAACTGAATACGATGCTCAGGAAAGATGATCCGATATCTGTACTCGATATCCTTATTAAACAGGGAATGCTGTTTTATGGCACCACCGAAATTACTATGGCGAGAAATGAAGGCAGCAGCTTTATGCGCATCGGCAAGTACCTGGAGAGAAGTATACAGTCGGTCAATATCCTGGATATTAAATTCGGATCAGTAGATGAGAACCCTGATTTGCTGACAGACACGAGTTACTGGAAACACCTGCTTTTATCTATCGGAGGTTATGAGTTGTACCTTAAGACTTACCGGCAGGGATTTGAAGCAGAGAATGTACTGGCACAGGTGGTACTCAACAATGAATTTCCCCGGTCGGTGATCTATTCACTGAACCAGCTCGTCAAGTACTTCGAAAGATTGAGAATAGATGGCCATATCAATCCCGGCGACCTTTCCTTTTTAATTGGAAGGCTGCAGAGCAAAGTAAAATACAGTTCTGTTAAAGGCTTAAAGCAAGGCGATCTGCACCTTTATCTTGCTGAGATTAAAACGGAGCTTTATGGTATAGGGAATGCATTTAATCAAACCTGTTTTTCATTGTCTTAAAATTTGTAAAATGCCTGAATTTAATATTAAACATATCACCCGATATACTTACGAGGCCCTGGTAAAGGACAGCGTAAACCATATCATTTTATATCCTAAAGAGAACGAATACCAGACGGTACTGAAACACGACCTGAAGATTTCCGGAAAGCCCAGAGTTGACACTTTCACCGACTATTACGGAAATCAGATTGGCTTTTTCACCTATAGTGAGCGCCATAAGGAACTGGAGATCTATTCAGAACTGACGGTAACGACTACCGCTAAAGAGCCACCTACTGACTCTATGTTCGGAGATATGGAATGGGATGAATTCCGTATCCTGAGACATCAGGTTCCCTATATAGATTACCTGAAATGGGAAGCTTTTGATGGTTTGCCGGAATTGAAAGAAATTACCGGCACCTATCTGGAAACGACTCCTTATCAGACCGCCCTGCACTTTTGCCAGTTTGTGTATGAAAAGTTTAACTATATACAGGGAGTGACTACGGTTCAAACTAAGCTGGATGAAATATGGCAGCTGCGCGCAGGTGTTTGTCAGGATTTTGCCCATATATTATCCCAAATGCTGCGTATGGCCAATATTCCTGCGAAATATGTGAGTGGTTATATCTGTCCTAATAAAAATGGGATCAGAGGTGAAGGCGCAACACATGCCTGGGTAGAAGCATATATTCCTTCTTATGGGTGGCTTGGCCTTGACCCTACCAATAATTGTATCGCTAACGAGACTTATGTGATCCTGGCTTATGGCAGAAGTTTTACCGATTGTTCTCCAGTAAAGGGCGTATATAAAGGTCCTTCGAAACACAAACTTGCTGTTCAGGTAATTGTTGGATATGATAACGGGGAAACTGATTTGCATGAACCTATCGCTGAAATGGTAAACCCGGAACCTGAGCCGGTAATTTTGCAGGGAAATAGTTACCGCAGGAATCTGGAACTAATGCAGCAAATCCAACAACAACAACAACAACAACAACAACAACAACAACAACAACAACAACAATAGCCGTGTTAGCCGCAAAGATATGACTTAGGTGCCCCTTCTCCTGCTATTAAAAACACCAGCTTAGCTTTATCAGCGATAACAAGCACATGGCCTGGATGGACAGATCAATATGAATTAAATAGGGAAAGAGTGTATGCTTCTTCCCTATTTAATTTGCAAACAAATATTCTTTTTTTTCCTTTAAAATCTAAAATGTAAAAATTCAGTATATACGTTCATATGAGACCAGCCTCTTTATTCGTCCTGCTTTTTATTTACAGCCTTAAGGTCACCGCTCAGGCGCTTCCTCAAACACCTGCAAACACCCTAAAACAAGCTCGTCTAATGTCCAACGAACAGTACATTTACCTGTACAAAGAAAACAGTGAACTCTCTTATACTGCACCTAAAGGCGAAATTGGTGCACCATCAAAATATGTGATCAACGGTAAACTGACTACTACTTATATGCTGCTGGCGAGTCCTGAACTGCCTGTTGCTTTTGCGGTAATACCAGATTTCACGGTAAGGGTAAGAAATGAAAGATCTGCGGGAGTGCGGACGCCAAGTTTCAGACTGGGTGGTATGCTATATATCAGGCTAAACCAATCGATGGACAATTACAGATATGCTGCGCTTAAATTTATGCATCATTCTAATGGACAGGATAATGAGGCCTCAAATCCCGATGGCAGTGTGAATACAAGGAACGGGAATTTTAACACCAACTACCTGACCGCTTCTTATCATTTTGGACATCGCAGACCGGTCGCGGACAAGGTATATTATACATTCAATCATGATGCCGGTTTAGAGTGGCATAAATGGTTTAATTACGATCAGGTACTTGAAGGGGAATATGGTTTTACCAGGGTGATCTACAACTTCTCTTTGAGAAAGTATGAAAGTGATAAAGAGCGGTGGCGGTTAAACGCCGGATTAAATTATGCTGTGAATCAGATGGCAGCTTATAATCTTGGTGCTGCTAAAAAAAGGCTGAATATTGAAACGTCCTATAACTACAGCTTCCCTTTTATGAATAATGTATTTTTAATGGCAGCTGCCGGATATTATGGAGAAGATCCTTATAACATCTATTTCCGTGATAAATACGGCTATCTGCGGTTTGGCATCTCTTCCGGTTTCACCAGAAATAAAAAACGGTAGACTATTTATATTTCCAGTTTCGTATTTTACCTTCACTGATCCATTCAATTGCCGTATTCAATCTTTTGATACGGGTAGCTTCCGTTTTTGCCTCTTCAAACCAGCTGAGGTATTCCTTTTTTTGCGACGGACTGAATTTTTCAAACTGCTCTTTTGCTAAGGGATGTTGTTCAATTATTTCAGTAAAATAAACGGGAATAGTTAATGCAGTTTGCACAACCGGAGATTTTGCACGTGGCGTGGCTTTAATGCCCGCTACATTTAACGATAACGCATGACGGATATACCGGACAAGCACTTCATCATCCGGCAAATCCGCCAGACTCATTATTCGCCCTATGCTGCCTGCAGTATCGGGCTCCTGATTTAATATTTTATTTGGATCATCCATCAGCGCAGCCTTCCAGAACCCGAAAGCGCAGTGTTGTTTAAAAGCAGCCATCTGGCATACCGGGCCCTCATGATCAAAAAAAGGACAGCTCCATTTCATTGTTTCTTTCAGTTCCGGTGCAGCGCGGTGCACCAGATCGCGCAGATGTGTTAGGATAGGCCTGGCAAAATCTGCGCTTTTAGCAATGTATGCATCAACGCGGCTGTCATATTGTTCCATTATGCAATATAATAAATTATTGATCTGATATTGGCCATACAGCTTTTTATCTGCGGTTCCAAACTCATGGTAAAAAATTAATCCCAGATTACCCTGCTGTTGAAGCAGCTAATCCTTCTTTTTATTGATCATATAGGACGTCATTTTTTTCACCTTATCTTTTTCAAACTCGTAGAAATCGCAGTAATACATATCATGCGTGATACCTTCAAGTTTATTTTTGCATTGCACTTCGCCGTTTACTACACCCACTTTATCGTCAATAACCATATGATCAACTGTACTGCTGATCATTTCCATATCCGGATTGGCAGCAAAAAACTCCCTGATAGTTTGTTTTCCAGCCAAAGTCCGGTCGCCCACCAGCACCCACTGGATATCATCCGTGAAATAACTCAGAATAAGTTCGGTGTCACTTTTTTCAAAAGCGGTAATTAAAGACTGGATAATTTCCTGATTTTTCATGTCTCTAGGTTTTGTTACATTTCAAAATTAACTGTTCAACACTTCCTTAGAAACCTATGTAAACGACAATTTTGAGGGGCAAATAGGACAAGAGTATCTATTCTTTGATTTTTATACCGTTATTGTATACATGCGCACCCTGAAACAATTTGAGGCTTTGGTACTGCACGATTTTGAAGAAGCTGTATTTCATATGGAAAGTCACGGACATACCTATTTTGAGATGGGCTATATCTATAAAGGAAGCGGTACGCATTTTTTGAACAATAGTGTGCTGCCTTATACTACGGGCGACCTCTTCCTGCTTTGTCCGGAAGACAGCCATACTTTTGAGATCACCGAAAGCACACGTTTCGTATTTATAAAATTTACAGATTCCTATTTCAAGCTCTTTCAGCAACCTGGTTCAGCAGATTTCTTTGCCACTGAAGCTATCCAGATCATGAGAAGTAAGTTATTAAAAGAGAACAAACTGGATATTACCTTTCCAAATTCAGGCATTTTAAAGAACAGTATAGATAGCATCCTTCTTGCTGCCCGGAATGATCAGCACATCAGTCATTCACAAATCATCTATCATCATATCTTGTCGGTTATTGCGCTGATTAAAAATACCATCAGCACAATGTCGATGAACTTTTCATTACCAGATCCCAGTCAGGAAGTCTTAATTTCTTATATCCACGATCATATTTATAGTCCTGCAGCGCTAAAGATTCCGAATATAGCCCTGCATTTTGATATCGCCACAAAATACTTTAGTGAATACTTTAAACGCAGATTTGGCATAGCCTACAGTAAATATGTAAATCAATATAAGGCCTCGCTAATTGAACTCAGGTTCCAGTCTAAAATGTTTACCCTCAAACAGGTTGCAGAAGAGTTTGGCTTTGCCGATGAAAGTCATTTATCAAGGTTTTTTAAAAAATATTATGATCAGTCGCCCGGCGCCTATCAAAAAGATCAAATCAGGTTATAATGCCCCTTCTTCTTTTAATTGTACCTGTTATTCTTTTGAAATTACAATTGATGATCCGCATATAAGCCTCAACTTTGTAATCGATTATTCTAATTACAATTTTAAAAACATATGATTACTGAAAAACAAACCCTGGCAGTTGTACTGAATGCAAATTCTACAAAAGGCATGGAGGCTGCAAGAGACCTTATCAATCAGTATAGCCGTGTATTGCTGGTGGGTGATAAGAGAGAGGAACTAGATCAATGTGTTACAGCGATATCTGGTATGGAAGCATTAAATAAGGCTTATTATGTAGAAGCCGATTTAACTAAAAACTACGATCTGGAAGAATTCATCAGCCTGGTTAAGCACAAATTTGGCGGAGCGGATCACCTGGTGAACTGCATGGAAATTGAAGATCAGACAGGAAGGACAACCTATGACCTGGCGATTGAAAGATTTGAAAAATACGCCATGAACTAAGAATAAATGTTACAGATGGTGGTGTATTACAAACATTGACGGATATTAGCGGTTTATATTTAAAGCGTTAAAAAAATAAACATTCAGATACGATGCATCACGAAGAAATACAAGAAGATCCTACTAAAAAAAATGAGCAGCTTACTTTGCTCTTTGCTCATTATGGAAGAGCGATATATGTTGCCCAGGTTTTAGAGCAGCAGGCAATTGACATGGTTGCCATAGATGAAGTTGTCACCAGCAAGCCGGATTCAGATGAGGCTTATGACATGATCTGGTCCAAATACGACATCGGTAAAAAGATGATGGGTATCATGACTAATCTGCTGCAGGAAGCGTATCAAATTGATCAGTCGGACATGGAAGAACTTAAATCACTGCTGGCTGTGAAGGATGACTTGGCAGACAGGTATTTCAGGTTTAATAATCTGACAACAGCATCTGACGAAGATTGTGAGCAAATGATCAGTGATTTTGTAGCTTATACGCAACGTATTCTTGCCATCAATGAGAAGTTGAATGTTTACAGGGAAGCGCATCATATCAGAACAGAGCTCACTGAGGAACATATTGTTCTCGCTTTTGCTGCCAGAAAATAAGCCGGCAAACTAAGGATAATAATGAGGGATGCCGCTGAAGATTTAGTGGCATTCCTCATTGGTATCAATACCATTCCTGCTAATTTCTACCGCTCCTGCAGGCGCAATGATATCCTATTGAGGCTGTAAATATTTAATTTAATCGTGTTCAAACATTTATGAAATTTTTTAGTTGTATCATCATTGCAACTAAATTTTGAACCAATTGGCCGCTCAACAACCGAATACATCTACTAAAGGATTTAACATCTCCAAATTACTATTGATTCTTGGCTTGAGCGTGCTGCTGGCCAGCGAGGCTTATTTTGGAGCTAAACTCTACATGCTTTCGCATCAGCAAAAGGAAATCAAGGAAGATTATTCCGAGATCAATAATATTATGCACGGCTTGTTTTCTGCCGACCAGTGGAAGGATGAAGTAGCAGGCATTATCAAACATCAGGTTCGTCATTTTACCATAACCAGAAAGCAGAAAAGACAACTTCAGATCGAGGTGGAGGAAATCATCCTGGCACTGATCAATAAGGCTGAAGCATTAGTCAACAAACCCACAAAAACCGTTGGCGGGAAGCTGAAAAAATTTGCGATTAAAACTTTTGTAGATACGGATAAGATCAAAGCTCAGGTTCCGGATTTCGCGCGAACTGTCATCGCCAAGGTGGATGACCCGGCGAATAAAAAGAAGATGAGTTCAATGGCGATGGGTAAGTTTCAGCAGATCCAAAAAACGGAGTATATTGACAGCACATCAGCTGTGAATACTTCATTAAATCGTACGATGTACAAAAAATACCGTGTATCATCCAGAGATGAATTCAATCAGAAAGCCGTATCATCCCTCGCCAAAATAAAAACTATTACCTACAACTACTGTTTCGGCATGCTGGGCTGTATAGCTGTTGTGTTATCGATGTGGTGGATCTTTCGTAAGAGAGGAGATCTGCATGCCACACTTTTTGTGATGTCGTTGTTATTCGCCTTTATATTGCTGGCAGTTGGTTTAACTGCATCTATGATCGAAGTTGATGCCCGTATCCGATCGCTCGATTTTGTATTATTAGGAGAACATGTAGTTTTTAAAAATCAGGTGTTGTTCTTTCAAAGTAAAAGCATACTGGATGTGGTCAAGATTCTGATCAGCCAGGCTGGCATAGATTCGATCCTGGTAGGTGTTCTGATCCTTATTTTCAGTATCCTTTTCCCGATCATGAAATTAAGTTCTACAGGTATACATTTGCTGGGCAAAAAAAGTATTGCTGAAAATAAATTCATCAAATACTTTGCTTTTCAATCAGGGAAATGGAGTATGGCAGACGTGATTGTGATTGCTATTATGATGACCTATATAGGTTTGAACGGACTGCTGGAAAACCAGTTATCCAGTCTCCATATCAAAAGTGATTTTTTGACTATAATCACCACAAACAATACTGCGCTGCAGCCAGGTTTTATCATATTTATCAGTTTTGTTTTATACGGACTTATTTTATCTACGATCCTGAAGTATATCACCCCCTACGATTCACATTAGATGCCAACCAACATTTTGCCTATTACAATCTAATTCATTAAAACTTTGACAACTCAGCAAACAAATACTACCGCTAGAAAATCTGGACTGACCAGGATCTTACTCATTCTTGGGCTTAGCGTACTCCTTTGCGGGGAAGCCTATTTCGGTTACAGACTTGATATATTGTCGGCCGAGCAGGAACAAATCAAAGAAGATTACAGTATGTCTAATAACATCACGTTCGGCCTTTTTTCTCTGGATCAGTGGCGTGAAAGGATTGCGGCGGTCGTAGATCGTCAGGTAACTGACTATAAGGTTACTCCGGCCCAAAAGAAGGCCATGCAGGCGCAGGTACAAGAGCAGCTCAGCGGCTTAATCAATACTGTCGTTAAAGAAATCAATAAACCTCAGAAATCTTTGGGCGGCAAATTGAAGAAGTTTGCTTTTAATCAATTAGTGGAGCCTGCTCAGCTACAGGCACAGGTGCCATCGTTTTCAAAAACGATCGTGGATAAAGTAAACAGCCCTTCCAGCATCAAAAGGCTTAAAAACATTGCGACCAGTAAAATTGATCAGCTGGAAGATGCTACCTATGACAGCACCAGTGTAGCTTACAGCCAGGTGACCAAAAGTTTATACCGCAAGTATCAGGTTACAAATCCGGCTGATTTTAATAAAAAGTTAAATTCACATTTGGCTGCCATTCGTAAAGTCACCTACAATTATGCGTATGCCATGCTGGGCTGCGTGGTACTGGTGATGGCCCTTTGGTGGCTCCTAAGGAATAAGGCTGAGCTGCAGAATACACTCTTTATCATGTCGCTCTTATTCGCATTTATCCTGCTGGCAGTCGGAATGACAGCATCAATTATAGAAGTTGATGCGAGGATCCAGACACTTAATTTTATGCTGATGGGTGAAAAGGTATCCTTTGAGAATCAGGTATTATTTTTTCAGAGCAAGAGCATCATGGGGATCGTACGGACTTTGATTGAACAGCCGAAACCGGATGCTATTCTTGTAGGTATACTGATCCTTTTATTCGTGATTATACTTCCTCTTCTGAGGATGATTGCGAAGGGAATTGTGATCCTGGGAAGTGAAAAGCTGGCCGAAAACAAGGTAGTCAAATACCTGACTTTTGAGTTGGGTAAATGGGATATGGCGGATGTGATGGTGGTAGGTATCGCGATGACCTATATTGGTTTGAATGGAATTTTAAAGAGCCAGCTATCGAATTTGAATATCAGCAATGAATTCTTAAATACGACCACGATCAATTATACCTCCCTACAGCCGGGATATATTATTTTTGTAGGCTATGTGGCTTTTGAAATGGTGTTAACATACCGGTTAAACAGGATTAAGACGAATGACCCGGTGGTGAGTTGATCTTCAGCATTTTGCTTACACCCAAACTGATATGTATCTAACTTTGCGGCACAAGTAACCTTACTTCGTCCCCCCAATCTGAGAGTTTATCCAGAATTGGCGCAAGCAAACGCCCGGCTTCACTTAGTTCATATTCTACATGTGGCGGAATGGTTTGAAAATCCTTGCGGATCACCAGGCCTTCTGCTTCAAGTTCCTTCAGGCGCTCTGTCAGCATTTTTTCAGAAATACCTGCTATATTTTTTTTTAATTGACCATAGCGGTTAATACCATTCTTCAGCATCCAAAGTACATTGATCTTCCAACGTCCGGTTAAAAGTGTCATGGCGAAGGTTACCCCGCAGTGAGCAGCCAATGCTTTCTCGTTTAATGTATTGGTCGAATTTAATTTACGCATAAGCAAATATAAGTACAAAGCTTAGCAAGATAAGTATAAAGCTTTAAACGAACTAAATTGTATGTACCTAACTTTTTGTTTGCCTTTTTGATAATAACCAATTTTACAGGCAAATAAACAGATTAAAAAATGGAAAGATTAAAGAACAAAGTAGCCGTTATAACCGGGGGTAACAGTGGTATAGGGTTGGAAACTGCGGCATTATTTACACGTGAAGGAGCTAAAGTCGCGATCACCGGTCGTGATGCAAATACATTACGAAAGGCCGCCGCACAAATCGGAGAGGATACGCTTGCCATACAGGCCGACATTCGCCAGCTGGTTACAGTGGATGCAGCATACCAGCAGGTAAAGGATAGCTTTGGCAATATCGATGTCCTGATCGTGAACGCCGGCATCTTTAAAGGCGCGCCGCTGGCTGATTATACTGAAGAATTATTCGACGAAATCTCGGATATAAACTTCAAAGGGACCTTCTTTACTATCCAGAAAGCATTGCCTTATCTTAACGATGGTGCGTCAATCGTGATCACTGGTTCTGCCGCCTCAGCAGCCGGTATGGAAGGTGCCTCTGCTTACTCGGCCAGTAAAGCAGCCGTGCGCTCATTGGCACGAAATTTTTCAGCCGACCTGTTAGCGAGGGGCATCAGAGTAAATGTCTTGTCGCCGGGTCATGTGGAAACGCCTATCCATGAAAGGCTTGGACTTTCTGATGAGCAGGTCAAAGAATTGAGGTCAAACCTGGCGAATACGGTGCCAATTAAGCGTGGAGGGACACCTGAAGAAATGGCCAATGGCTACCTTTTCCTGGCAAGTCAGGAATCATCTTTTATGATAGGCGCTGAAATTGTGATGGATGGTGGTTGGCAGCAGCTATAAACATTATCTTTTTACTTTAAAAAAAATGGCGATCTGGAAGAAGATCGCCATTTTTTTGTCATAGTAAGCGTCACGGCTTAAGGATATATAATATAGAAATTAAACAATAATAAAAAAAGCCTCTGAGATAATCTCAGAGGCCTGTGTGGAGCCGAAGGGGTTCGAACCCTTGTCCAGTTGTGTGGCAAATTATGCCTTCTACATGTTTATTTTCCACTTTATTTTCGGGATCAGACGGGCCGGAAACCTACCTTGCCTTTCTCCTTAGGTACTTTATCTCGCGAATGTTCCGTACCTAACAATCGCCAGCGTCGTTATTTCGATGCCCCATATTCTAACCTAACAACACAGCAGTCAGAGGGACAAAAGCTATTTAATTCTAAATTAAGCAGCTAAGGCGTAGTTATTTTCGCCAATCAAAGTGTGAACGTTCTCTTTTAAGTGCTCTCCGTACAACGCACTACATGCTAACATACGTACCTCCACCCTGTCAAATCCAAAACGGCCCCGGTAACGTCCTGATGGTGTGTGGCTAACTAATCCTTTCCAACCATCAGGATACAAATATAACAAAAAAATAAACATAGAGGGAATTAGCTTCTTTAATTGCTGTAAAAAAGAATCCATTCCAAAAATGGCAGGATTACTGCAAAATAGATAAGGACAAATAACCTTATAAACACAGATGATGAAAACAGTAGAAATCAGTTTCAAAAAAAAGACCTACAAAGTAGAGCAGCCTATTTCGACTATCAATTTGTACAAAATTACGCATCCAAATGGCCTGATTGAAATTACAAGGAACAAATATAGTGGAGAATGGAAGGTACTTACCAAGTCTAAACCTACACTCAGAATTCCAATGGAGCCTATTGTTAAGGCAATTGAAGAGAACCTGAGCATAGTAAATTAGGAGTTAAACTGCTATGGGTATCAACTTGCTTTTGCAAAAGATGTTGATTTATTTTCCCATTCTGACCGCACAATTACCTCATTCCAACGCACATACAATAGATGGCTATTTAGTAAGAATACGAATTAAAAATATTTTTCAGGGGTTGGTTCAATAATGATTACCTTCATCGAAATTTTTAATTCTAACATTTATTAAATTATGGAAAATAGCGAAGTAACCACCATCGTACTTACTTTATGTATCATCATTGCTGCATTAAGCTTTTATCTTTCTTTCATCAAGAAAAAACACGATTCACATTAATCTATTGCTATTCATCAATAGCTGATAGGAAGAACTTTTTGCTTTAGCCATTTATAGGGCCGGAAAATGTGCTGGTGAGTTCTTGTTTCACATCATTAATTAATATTCATCTTCTGAAGGTGTCGCAAATAAATTCCTGGAAAAATTCACCAGGAATAACTCTTCCTTAGCCCTGGTTACTGCAGTATACAACCATCGGAGAAAATCCAGATCAATCATCTCTTCAGTGAGATAACCCTGATCTACGAACACTGCATCCCATTGTCCACCCTGTGCTTTATGGCAGGTGACTGCATAAGCAAATTTAATTTGCAGGGCATTGTAATAGGGATCTTCCTTAATGGCCAGCATCCGCTCTCTTTTATTCGTGATATGTTCATAATCCAATGCCAATCCTTCAAAAAGTTTTTTACTGTCTTCATAAGGCAAATTCGGCGTCTCTGCCTGTAACGTATCCAGCATTACCTTACAAGTAATCTGTCCGGCATCAGGGTAGTCCAAAAACTCCAGCTGTACTTCTGAAAACCGGAAGCCATAACGCTCTTCTTCATTCCTTACACGTACAATTTTAGCCATATCACCATTGGCAATAAAAGAAGTAGACTCGTTATCGGGCAGCCAGAAATAGTTATTCTTCACAACCATGATCTGATCGCCCCCGGTCAGCTCCTCATCGCGATACAATAAGCGGGATCTGATCTGCTGGTTATAAACGTTAGCTGATTTATTGGAGCGGCAGACAACCAGGGAATTTTCAATATCAAACTTCCGGTAAGCATACTCCAGTCCTTCTACCAGTTTCACTCCTGTCATACTGAATATATCTTTATAACTTTTAGTGATAAATTGGGGAAGAGTGATATTTTCATCAGCATCGCCAGATTCCTCCTGAGCCACATGTGCATTGATCAAATCGCGCAGCATGGTTGCATTGGCAAGAATCCCTGATTTTTGACCTTGCCTGACTACTTCTTTCAGTTCAACTTCAGTAACCTGCAGCTGGAAATTCTGTGCTACATAGTTTTTATTCAGTGCAGGACTATCAATACTGCCCACGGGAGGCAACTGAGCCGTATCACCGACAAAAAGCACAGCACAATTTTTACCATTATAGATAAACTCCATGATATCTTTAAGAAAGGATGATCCGTTTTGGGTATTCCATTCATCGGCAATCATGGATGCCTCATCAATGATGAACAGCGTATTTTCTGCAAGATTTGGTGCCAGCTGAAAAGCCATTTCTGTGGAAACTGCAGAGCGCTTTCTGTAGATTTTTTTATGTACGGTAAGTGCCATACGACCGGAATAATTACTCATTACCTTCGCAGCACGACCGGTTGGAGCGAGTAATATCACCCGCAGCTTAAATTTAGGCAGTGCCTTTACCAGAGCAGCTACTGAGGTAGTTTTCCCGGTACCGGCATATCCACGTAAGATGAAACACCTGTTATTCAGCTCCTGCGACAAGAAACTGGCCATCTCCCGGCAAAAAACCAGCTGCTCTGCAGTAGGTGTAAACTGGTAAGACTGGGCAATTATTGTGGCTTTATCCATTTTACAAATATGCAATGGTGTTGTTATAGAAAAAAGAATTAATTTTGCTATTGATGAAGAATGATAAAAACAGCATCCTATTAGTGGATCCGGAGTTTGATCCCAATACTGCGTCCGACTGTAATTTGTTATTAAAAATTACTGCAGACAGCTTTTCTTATGCGATCATCGACCGGAATAGTAAACAGTTAAAGGCTGTCTTTGATGAGCAGGAATGCGGAGACATCGTCAGCAGCCTTACCCTGGCACTTAAACAGGATGTATATCTGAGGCTATCATTTAAAGATATCAAGGTATCTGTGTATACCGTAAATACCATTTCTATTCCGAATGAATTGTATGCGGAAGCAGATCTGGATGTTTATGCAAAATTCTTTACTGAGGAACAATCCAACACACTGTATACTCAACCTGAAAACAAATTCGGTTTTACTTCAATTTTTAACCTGCAGGTTTTTGTGGAAGATATGCTGAATACTTATCTTATCAATGCGAAAAGATTTGAGCAGAATGCCCCTGTACTTGCATTGGCACCAGCTTCAAATGCCAATTCCCTTTTACTTGATTTTACGGTAGGTTCTGTCAACGCCTTACTGATAAAGGAGGAAAAAATGATCTTCCAGAATACTTATGAAATATCCAATGCGGAAGAGTTTAACTATTACCTGGTGTTGATGATCCAGGAACTGCAGTTAGACACCAATACTACAGTATTGCTTAGTGGCATCATTCATGAGAATGACGCCATATATACCTGCTTATCTTCTTATTTTAATACTATTTCTTTTAATCTCCCCCCTGCTGCTGATATTGACTATGCAATCTTAGAAGATATGCCTGCTCATTATTACAGTAGCTTATTAGCCCTGGATTTATGCGTATAATTGGCGGTAAACTTAAAGGTATCCGCATGAGTGCGCCTGCCAGTCTTCCGGTAAGACCAACTACTGATATGGCCAAGGAGGCCTTATTTAATATTCTTTACAATACCTACGATTTTGATAGCTGTAATGTACTCGACTTATTCTGCGGTACGGGGAATATCAGTATAGAGTTCGCTTCGAGAGGAATTCAGCATGTTACTTCAGTCGATAAACATTCGGGCTGCATCTACTGGATTAAGTCTGTCATTGAACGCTATGACCTGAAAGAAATAGAACTGCAAAAGGCAGATGTTTTCAAATTCCTGGAAGGGCATACAAAATCTTATCAAATCATATTTGCTGATCCGCCGTATGATCTGTTAACGATCCCTCAGATTCCGCAGCTGGTGGCGAAAAACAAATTACTTACAGAAAATGGTTTGCTGGTCGTAGAACATCCTTCGCTGCTTAAATTAAAAGACCAGCCGGGATATGTTGAAACCCGCAGATATGGCAATTCATCTTTCAGCTTCTTTAATTATACTCCCTAAATATGAAAATCGCACTGTTTCCCGGTTCATTTGATCCGCTTACCATCGCACATGCGGATATTCTGAAACGCGCCTTGCCGCTGTTCGACCAGGTCATTGTAGGTATCGGATTAAATAGTTCAAAACAAAACTTCCTGGAAGGACATGTTCGGGAAGAGATTGTTAAAGCTGTATTTGCGGATTATAAAAATATAAGTGTACAATCTTATGAGGGCCTGACGGTGGATTTTTGTAAGAAGGTAAATGCGACTTACATGATCCGTGGAATCCGCTCTGTGGGTGATTTCGAGTATGAGCGTGCGATAGCACAGATCAACCAGACTATGATGCCTGAAATGGAAACCATATTTATCCTGAGCAAACCGGAATATTCGGCCATCAGTTCAACCATAGTGCGGGATATTCTCCGCAACCATGGTGACATTACTCCTTTTCTGCCTAAAGAAGCGCTGAGGTTCCTTTAGACTTTTTCTTTAATCAGTTTACCTGCCTTAATGACATCCATAATAGATGGGTAGGTATTTTTGACGATTGGCTTCAGGTCTTTCGCACTGATCCATTCTGCTTTAGTGATGCCCTCTTCTTTTTGCGGGACCAGCTTTGGCGTTCCTTTAACGGTCATACTGTACCAGTTTGTTTTCTTTAGCACGAGCTTTGTGCCCATTTCATATACATGATAGGTTTTACACAGCTTTTTATCATTGGTGTGGATTTTTACACCACATTCTTCTTCTACTTCACGTACCCCGGCATCTCTCATTCCCTCACCCTTCTCCACTTTCCCCTTCGGCAGATCCCATTTTTTGTTCCTGAAAATGAAAAGATAATCGCCATCTGCATTTCTTACTAATCCACCCGCAGCTTTGATAATGGTCAGGCTCTTTTTTACCAGTTCAAAAAGTGCTTTTGGATCTTCAGTAACCAATGCATACTGATTATGGGCACTCTTACCTAATCCGGTGTAAAAAGCAGAGAAATCAAATCCTTCTACCCCTATCTGCTGTAAGCCCTCTGTATAATGGGGAAGTTTATCTGCAATAACAAGTGTATTCTCGTTAATATAAATTCTATATGTCTTCATTGGCCTGTCTTTATCATCTCCGATATGGAGTGCCTTTTTGTTGTTTGGAAAATAAAAGTATAAAAATTCTCAGGTAAACAAGGAGGAATCGCTTTTTATTTAGGCGGCCGAATTTTAAATTCTATTTATCACATTGAGTATCAATTACTGGCAAAAAAAGCGTAAACGGTTTATGTGATAAAGCTATAATTTGACTAATTTTGCTGCATGTATAATAAAAGTGATATTGAATTAAAGGTAGCTGAATTTTTATTACAAATTAAAGCAGTAAAACTACAACCAAAGACCCCTTTCACATGGGCCTCAGGCTGGAAATCTCCAATTTATTGTGATAATAGGGTAACGCTCTCCCATCCCTCAGTACGTACATACATCAGGCAGAAGCTCACGCAACTGATTCAGGAAGAGTTCGGTTCTGTGGATCTGATTGCAGGCGTTGCAACTGCAGGTATTCCTCAGGGCGTATTAGTGGCTCAGGAATTAGGATTGCCTTTCGCTTATGTAAGAGCAAAAGCTAAAGAGCATGGTACGGGTAGTTTAATTGAAGGCGAAATTGTAGAAGGTCAACGCGTTGTTGTTGTGGAAGACCTTATTTCTACTGGGAAAAGCAGTTTACAAGCCGTGAATGCATTGAAAGAAGCCGGATTATCTGTGGCCGGACTGGTATCTATTTTCACCTACGGTTTTGATATCGCTGAAGAGAACTTCAAAGAGGCAAAATGCCGCTTCGCTACCTTATCTAACTACAATACATTAATTGAATATGCCGCAGAGCATAGCTTTATTGCGCAGGATGATGTGGATCTGTTAAACAGATGGCGCAGAAACCCTGCTGAATGGGGTAAAGATTTATAAAAACCAACCAGATCATATGACCGTTATTGAAAGTACAACCGTAGTTAACCAACCGGTAGAGAAAGTTTATGCTTTTCTGGCTGATTTAAACAACCATCAGCAACTGATGCCAGACAATATTTATAACTGGTCTTCTACAGTAGATGAAGCCAGCTTCACTATTCAGAACATGGCGAAACTGGCGATCAAAATCTCTAACAGAATAGAGAACCAGGAGCTAACGGCTATCCCGACTGAAAAAGCACCTTTCGAGATAGAACTGAAATGGACAGTTGCAGATAATGGCAATGGTTCTACTACTGTAAGTCATATCATTTCTGCTGATCTGAATATGATGATGAAGATGCTTGCGGCGGGTCCTTTACAGAAATTAGCGGATCACCAAACGAAGCGTATTGCAGAAATATTGAACTAGTCATCTCATATAAGAATTTATGGAAGAGGTTTATCTGTTGAGATGAACCTCTTTTTTTTGTCCTGAAAAATGGGGTTAAAAAAGAGGATGTACTATTTCCGACTGCCTATCTTTTGCTGCGCAAAACTTAGAAGGCCGGAAATAGTACATCCCCTTTTTTAAGATGATCCCAGGATGATCAGCATTCATGATGCTTAGCTGGTCATCGCACATTGTCCGGATCCATAATTGCTTTGATACGTACACAGCCAAACCTGTTTTTGAAGACTTATTACAGAAGTATTTTAAACAATTTTATGCCTAAACAGGATTTACGGGATATCCCGCAATAATGCAATATCGATATCCAATACCCTTCTCAAAACATTCACCTTGATCATACCATTGATATAGATCTCCTTTAGACTGAACTCATTTCCAAATGCGGAGTACAGCGAGCACTACGTTTTATACAACATACATTTACACCCAACTCCTCTGGATGATCTCGTTGCCAAATGCAGGATCTCCTGCTATGCGCAAAAAATACGTGGGACTGTTTTTCGACCTTCTGGTTTTTGCATCGCAAAAAGCAGGCAGGCGAAAAACAGTCCCACGTATTTTTTGATTTTTAAGGACAATCCAAATGCAGGATATTATGCCCCCACCTTAGAACAAGGCCGGTTGTATCAATTAACCGAAAACCTAAGAAACACAGGTAAATGATCTGATATTTTCCTCGCTTCTTTAATATCCGTAAAGGACGTATAAAATGGAATGATACCAGCCATCATACAAGTAATCCTGGCTTGGTTGTAAAAGAAGTTATCATATTCTGAGGCGAGGCAATCGCCATTAATACATTTTTGTCTCAGGGAAGTTTTCTGTTTACTAAACGCCGATGGATACCCCGCTTTTTTCAGGGGATTAAATACGGAATGCGCTTCTGACAGGTTGAAGTCGCCACAAAAGATCAAATTGTGGTCAGGATACTCAGCCGGCAGATGTTGAAGATACTTAATCTCGGTTTCTGGTTGTTTAGCCTTGGGGATAGCATGGAATGTAACCAGTGTAAACTGTTTTTTGCCGATCTGAAACTTCGCCAGATAAGGCTCCCTGCTAATTTCCAGGTTATACTTTTTCTCCAGCCATGCTTCTCCTGCCTTTTGAACACGACTGGTTTTCCAGAGAAAAGCGTATCGCTCTTTGCTATATCTGTCACTTGAAGTACCATGGCTGATGGTATAATCCCATTTAGCTCCGGTCCTGTTCAAGGCATCACTGAGTCTGGCTACTGCCTTGGGACCACCCGGACCAGCAACTACTTCCTGCAGGGCAATAACATCATAATTTTTCAGGGTCTTTGCAATGAAAGTAATCTGTTCTTCCGTTTTAGTCTGCCCGAAGTCCTTCAGGTTCCATGAACAGATATTGATGGTTTGTGCGGCACCAGAAAATGAAATACATAAGATTAGACAGACAATGGAGAGATACTTTTTAAGACACATAAGGAGCTTTAATTTTTGATTTTACTGGCTTTCAGATTTTTCACATTCATCAGCACTACAGCACTGATAATTAACAAAATCCCCGTCCATTGCAAGAGATTTACAGGCTCTTTTAAGAGAATGTAGGCAAACAGTACAGATACGGGAAGCTCGACAGAAGCGATGATCGTTCCTAATCCGATACCGGTATGCGGCATACCGCTCGTAAACAATAATGGCGGCAGTATTGTACCAAAGAAGGCCAGGAAGATACCCCATGGCCAGAAGATGTGAAAATTAAAGTTACCGTATGAAGTAGTTGAGAAGATCAGTACGATGATCGTTAAACCTCCGGCCAGCAGCCACAGACTTCTTTTTATAGGGTGCAGGTGCGTAGCGATACTGTTGGAAGAATATAAGGAGATGGTATAAGAGAATCCTGCCGCAAAACCCCATGCAATTCCTTTCCAGTTCAAATCATGAGTGGATGAGAAGATGTTCGTAGCTAAAGCCGTACCTACGAGAACAATGATTGTTGCTGCTATTTTTCTTTTGGAAGGCGCTTTTTTATCCAGCACAGCTTCCAGTAATAATCCCATCCAGACCGACTGCATTAACAATACAATGGCGACAGAAACCGGAATGTATTTCACAGCGAAATAGTAAAATACGCTGGTCAGTCCCAGGGATGTCCCTCCTATCATTAGTTTTAAAACAGAAAACCGGTCTGTTACTGCTGATTGTTGCTGAGGAGTCTTAAGAAATAACTGAAGCAATAGTATCCCGATGAATCCGATTGAAAATTGAGAAGTGGTTACTTCTGCTGTGGTAAAGCCATTTGCATAGGCTAATTTGACGACGGTAGCCAGGGCACCATAACTCGATGCGCCGAGGCCGACCAGCAATGCTCCTTTTATGATATTTTTCTCCATTAATTGTTGCTTGTATAATTTGGTGCAAAGAAACTGATTACAATCAAACTTTATATCAGTTGGGTGTATAAATGCGCATTCCGGGATGAAAATATCATACACAACAAAAAAAGCAGACATAAATACAGCACAACGAGTTAAAAACCAGACATTTATTCTGAATTAAATATTTTTTAACGACATAATTTCCGATTAGAGTGGTTCCTTTACTGTGGCATTTCTTTTGTGCCATGCCAGACATGAACTTCAATAACTTTACTATTAAAGCACAGGAAGCAATCCAACAGGCTTCTGAAATAGCTCAGGGCAATCAGCAACAAGCTATTGAAACGGCACACCTGCTTAAAGGTCTGCTCACTGTTGATGAAAACGTGGTTTCATATGTACTAAAAAAGCTTAATGTTCATTTAAATGCATTAAATCAGCAGCTGGATACGCAGATTGCGAAATTTCCGAAGGTGAGTGGCAGCAATGCTTACCTGTCCTCCGGTGCTAATGCAGTATTGCAGAAAGCGCAGTCTTATTTAAAAGAATTTAAGGATGAGTTTGTTTCTGTAGAGCATCTTCTATTAGGCATATTAGCCGTTAATGATAATATATCCAAGCTTTTAAAAGAGCAGGGGGTAAATGAAAAAGACCTCAAGAAGGCAATTGCTGATCTTAGGGGAGACCATAAAGTAACTGATCAGAATGCTGAAGCCAGTTATAATGCCCTGAACAAATACGCAAGAAATCTGAATGAGTATGCTGAATCGGGCAAACTGGATCCTGTCATTGGCAGGGATGAAGAAATTCGCCGTGTAATTCAAATTCTATCCAGGAGAACAAAAAACAATCCCATTCTGATTGGTGAACCGGGAGTAGGTAAAACTGCTATAGCGGAAGGAATTGCCTTCAGGATTATTAAAGGCGATGTGCCTGAAAACCTGAAAAGCAAAACAGTTTATTCACTCGATATGGGTGCATTAATTGCCGGAGCGAAATATAAAGGCGAATTCGAAGAGCGTTTGAAAGCGGTCATCAAAGAGGTGACGCAAAGTGAGGGTGATATCATCCTGTTTATAGACGAGATCCATACACTGGTAGGTGCTGGTGGTGGCGAAGGCGCAATGGACGCTGCTAATATTCTTAAACCGGCACTGGCACGTGGGGAATTAAGAGCAATCGGCGCGACAACCTTAAACGAATACCAGAAGTATCTGGAGAAGGATAAAGCACTCGAACGTCGTTTTCAGAAGGTAATTGTAGATGAGCCGGATACCCAGGATGCGATTTCCATTTTAAGGGGATTAAAAGAGCGGTATGAAACCCACCATAAGGTGAGAATTAAAGATGAGGCCATTATTGCCGCTGTCGAGTTGTCTCAACGGTATATCAGTGACAGGTTCCTGCCTGATAAAGCGATCGATTTAATGGATGAAGCTGCTTCTAAGTTACGTCTGGAAATGGATTCCGTACCGGAAAATGTAGATGAGCTGGATCGCAGGATTATGCAGCTGGAAATTGAGCGAGAAGCCATAAGAAGAGAGAATGACGACAAAAAAGTGGCTTCCCTCGGGGAGGAAATTGCGAATCTTTCTGCTGAACGTGACGAACTGAAAGCAAAATGGCAGTCGGAGAAAGATGTGGTAGACGGAATCAATAACGAACTGCAGCAGATTGAGAATTATAAACTGGAAGCCGATCAGGCAGAAAGAGCGGGTGATTATGGTAAGGTTGCCGAAATCCGTTATGGTAAGATCAAAGAGTCGCACGACAAAGTAGAACAGCTGAAAATTACCCTGGAGAGTCAGCAAGGTGACGGACGCATGTTAAAAGAAGAAGTAACTGCAGATGATATTGCGGGAGTAGTAGCACGCTGGACCGGCATTCCGGTAACCAAACTGGTTGCCAGTGAGCGTGAGAAACTGCTGAACCTGGAAGATGAGTTACATAAACGTGTAGCCGGGCAGGATGAAGCCATAGAAGCCATTTCGGATGCTATCCGCCGTTCACGTGCAGGTTTACAGGATAAACGGAAGCCAATTGGCTCTTTCATCTTCCTGGGAACAACAGGTGTGGGTAAAACCGAGCTGGCTAAAGCACTCGCTGAGTTTTTATTTAATGATGAAAACGCATTAACCCGTATTGATATGAGTGAATATCAGGAGCGCCATTCAGTTTCCAGGTTAATTGGTGCGCCTCCGGGATACGTAGGCTATGATGAAGGCGGACAGCTGACGGAAGCAGTGCGTCGTAAACCTTACTCGGTCGTGTTGCTTGATGAGATTGAGAAAGCACATCCTGATGTATTCAATATCCTGTTGCAGGTACTGGACGACGGAAGGCTGACCGATAACAAAGGAAGGCTGGTGAATTTCAAGAATACCATTATCATCATGACCTCCAATATCGGTTCGCACCTGATTCAGGATAACTTTAAAGCGCTAAGCGATAACAACAGAGATGAGGTGATTGCAAAAACTAAAAATGAGCTTTTTGAGCTGCTGAAACAAACCATCAGACCAGAGTTTTTAAACCGTATCGATGAACTGATCATGTTTACGCCACTAAACCGTAACGAGGTAAGAAATATTGCCGAACTACAATTCAGACACGTACAACAAACCCTTGCAGATATGGGCATTGAGATAGAGGCCTCTAAAGAAGCACTGGACTGGCTGGCTGAATTAGGTTACGATCCACAGTTTGGTGCAAGACCTTTGAAAAGAGTCATACAGAAACGTGTATTGAATGAACTATCAAAAGAAATATTAGCTGGAAAAATTGATAAAGAAAGCAAAATCAAGCTGGATATGTTTGATCATAACTTCGTGTTCCTGAATACAAAACATACAGAAGTATAAGTAAAAATGGAATCATTTTTACAGAAAAGCCGGATATTTTAAAACAATAGCCGGCTTTTTTGAATTACATACTGTACTACTAGTCGATTTCTACTGTTAGTGATGAAACATGCGTAAGATGATCGCTTACAAAAAGAAATACTTAATGCAAGCTTCATAACCTTAAAAAACAATTATTCCTTAATGAAAATAGCTTACATATCAACCTATCCTCCTCGTGAATGTGGTATTGCTACATTCAACAACAATCTTTTGAAGGCCATAGGCCATGATAAAAAATCAGTATCTTCTGATAGTTTTGTTGTTGCAATGACCGATTCAGAGCACATTGATACTTATGAATATCCAAATGAAGTACAGTATGTCATCCGACAGGAAAACCAGAAAGATTATACCAGGGCGGCAGATTATATCAATACCAGTCTTACCGACGTTTGTATTTTAGAACATGAATTCGGCATCTACGGCGGCGAAAGCGGTGTGTATATTCTTCCGCTGATTGCCAGGCTGCAGAAACCACTGATCACGATCCTTCATACAATCCTGAAGGATCCTTCTTATGTGCAACTTACCATTATCAGGGAGATTGCAAAATATTCTTCGAAGATTGTGGTGATGAGCCAGAAAGCAGTTGGATTTTTAACCACTATCTATGGCATTTCTGAAGATAAGATCAGACTCATAGAACATGGTGTACCTGATCTGGAGCCCAGAGAAGATAACCCGGTGAAATCATCTTTAGGATTTAAAAATAAAAAGGTGCTTTTTACTTTCGGCTTAATCAGTCGGAATAAAGGTCTGGAAACAGTAATTGAAGCTCTTCCTGCTATCGTAGCGAAAAATCCGGATACCATGTATGTCATTCTTGGTACAACCCATCCGGGTGTCATCAAGAATTCAGGTGAGGAATATCGCGACAGTCTGAAAAAGCTGGCAAAAAAACTGAATGTAGAGAACAACCTGATCTTCATTAATAAGTTTGTATCCGAAGAAGAGTTATACGATTATCTGACAGCAGCAGATATGTACATCACACCTTACCTGAATGAGGCGCAGATTACCAGCGGTACACTATCCTATGCAGTTGGTGCAGGTGCAGCGGTAATTTCTACCCCATACTGGCATGCACAAGAGTTATTAGCCCGCAACAGAGGTAAGCTGTTCGACTTTAAAGATTCTACCGGACTGGCACATATTGTAAACGAGTTATTTGAAAATGAGTCGTTGCTGAACGAACTGAAAAGTAACGCTTATAATTATGGTTTGCACTTACGCTGGCCAAATACAGGCGGTGTATTCATTGATACTTTACGTGAAGCGATCACACATGCCAAACAGGAAAAAGACGAAATAAAGCCAATCATTGATCCCGATATGATGCCTGCATTTAGTATGGCCCATATTCAGCGTCTGACGGATGATACTGGTATTGTACAGCATGCAAAATATGGCATACCTAATCTGAAAGAGGGATATTGTCTGGATGACAATGCCCGTGCATTGATTATGGTGATCCAGGCATGGCAACAAAATAAGAGTAAAGCGGCATTGGAACTATTGCCTGTCTATCTCAGCTATATTCAATACATGCAATGTGATGATGGTAATTTCAGAAACTTCCTGAGTTTCAGAAGGGAATATCTTGACGAAATTGGCACTGAAGATTCTTTCGGCAGGACGGTATGGTCGCTCGGTTATCTGATCAGCAATGCGCCTAACAATTCATACAGGGAATTTGCGAAAGAATTATTTGATAAATCTGTCCCGCATTTCAGTCAGCTGAAACACTTAAGAGGTCTCGGAAATACAATGATCGGCCTGGCTAATTACCTGAAGGCTCATCCTTATGATGAAGGTATAGTTAATGAATTCAATCAACTGGCAGAACCATTAAAAGCTGCTTACAGAGCAAACAGAACAGATAAATGGCATTGGTTTGAAGAAAAAATGACCTATGACAATGCTATTTTGCCATTGGCATTACTGAGTCATTATCAGATTACACATGACCAGGAGTCGTTTGATATTGCTATGGAAAGTATGGACTATCTAACAGCAAAAACCATGAGTAACGGATACTTAAATCCGGTAGGTAATGATGGGTGGCTGTTCCGGGATCAGGAGATGGCCTTATACGATCAGCAAGCGATTGAAACCATGGCCATGGTACTGATGTATTTCAAAGCTTATGAAATTACCCATAACCTGGAGTATATCAAACAGATGTACCTGAGTTATCAATGGTTCCTCGGCGAGAATAGTCTGAGGTTACCTTTATACGATTATGAGACAAAAGGTTGCGGAGATGGATTACAGAACTATGGCGTGAACAGAAACCAGGGTGCTGAAAGTACGCTGGCTTACTGGATATCCCACCTCACCGTATTAAAGGCACTTGAGTTTGAATATGAATTCAATCCTAAAGAAGCTTAACCAATTTTAAAGAAGACGCGATTAAATGAAGATAGCCGTATTATCTCCCGTAGCATGGAGAACTCCCCCGCGCCATTATGGTCCCTGGGAACAAGTAGCTTCCAATCTCACCGAAGGCCTCGTTGCTGCCGGTATGGAAGTTACTTTATTTGCTACCGGCGATTCCGTGACCAATGCCCAATTAGACAGTGTGGTACAAGTTGGTTACGCGGAGCAGCAGGATCAGGATGCTAAGGTACTGGAATGTTTGCATATCAGTAACCTGATGGAGCGGGCAGATGATTTTGATCTGATCCATAACCATTTTGACTTTCTGCCATTGAGTTATACAGGACTAATTACAACGCCTGTAATTACAACCATCCATGGCTTCTCTTCTGAAAGAATTGTTCCTGTATACCAGAAATACAATGCTCATACGCATTACGTATCTATCAGTGATGCTAACAGGCACCCGCTTTTAAATTATCTGGGTACAGTCTATAATGGATTAAATACTGCTGATTTTGAATTTAATGCCATACCAGATGATTATCTTTTATTCTTTGGGAGGATACATCCACATAAAGGCACCTCTGAAGCAATTGAAATTGCCCGGGCCAGTGGCCGGAAATTGATTATTGCCGGCATTATCCAGGATGAAAATTATTTCAAAAACCACGTTGAGCCGTTTTTGAATGAAGACATTCAATTTGTAGGTTCTGCAGGCCCCGTAGAGCGTAATCACTTATTGGGTAAAGCCACTGCTTTACTTCATCCCATCAGCTTTGATGAGCCCTTTGGCCTAAGCGTAGCAGAGGCCCTTTTATGCGGTACTCCGGTGATTGCCTTTAACAGGGGATCAATGCCTGAACTGATTCAGGATCAAAAAACCGGTTACCTGGTTGGAACTATTGATGAGGCCGTTGAAGCGCTAAAAAGTATAAAGGAGATAGACCGTTCTTATTGCCGCGATTGGGCGAACAGCAGGTTTTCAAGAGAAAAGATGGTAGAGGATTATATTCGCCTCTACCACCAGATCGCATAATATCGGTCTTATTTACTGGTTACTGAATTTTGCTCAGCAGCAGAGTTCAGTAATTTTTCCAGTAACAAGTCAATCTTAACTGAAGCAAATGATGAACAGTAATCTGATAATCCGTATGGAATGATCAGTTCACCGTTATGTATAATTGAACCACATGAATACAGCACATTTGGCACATAACCTTCCCTTTCATCATTATTAGGTATGACCAATGGTTCACTTAACCTGCCAATTTCTATAGAAGGATCTTCAAGATCTAACAGACATGCACCCAGGCAATACCTGCGCATTGGTCCGACACCGTGTGTAATAATCAGCCAGCCGGCTGCTGTCTCTATCGGAGAACCGCAATTGCCTATCTGAATAAATTCCCATGGAAACTTCGGCTGCTGTAGCATTACCGGATTATCCCATACTGTAATTTTATCAGAATACATCAGGTAATTGTTCCATCCGTCAATACGTGACATCATTACATACTTTCCTTTTATCTTACGTGGAAACAATGCAAGGTTCTTATTTTGTGCACCCGCGCCATGCAGGGGGCTGATTTTAAAATCATAGAAATCAGTGGTCTGCAACAGCTTCGGCATGATCATGGCACCATCAAAAGCCGTATAAGTTGCGTAATAAATCACTGTTCCATCATCCTTAACAAAACGGACAAACCTGGCATCTTCAATTCCCTTACGTTCGAACTCAGATATGGGGAAAATTACACGGTCAGAAATATCGGTATCTCTAGAGAAGCTAATTTCATGGTAAGTATCAGAAAGCCAAAGAATCTTATCATATTCCAGTTTCTTTAAATCATCTTCCTGCAGATTTTTAGAGTCTATAATCAGCCTTCGTAAAACTACATAATCAAATTTCTCTTCCAGCTTCAGTCCTACTTCATCCAGTACTTCCAGATCAATCTTGGAATCCGCCGCCTTTTTTAAAAACAACTTCTTATTGTATACCGCATTTCGCACGACCTCTGCTTCATCAATATAATTTCCGGCAGGGTTTACTGTAATGTTACCATTCCGGTCCACCAGTGCCCTCCTAAAGACTACAGACGAGATATGGCCTTCACCTACCGCACGAAAACTAATGATGAGTCGTTTTTCGCCCTCAACCAGCTCAGACTGGTCAGGATCTTCTACTACGGAGGGATTGAAAAATGCCGCAGACTCAATAGAATACTCATGCGTAAAATATGAGCCCAGTAACAGGCGCTCGTATTTATTTAAAGCCTCGAAGTCGATCCCCAGTTCATCAATAATGTGCTTGATCTTTTTACAATGCCGCGCAAGAATTTTAGTAATATTTCTATGTCGCTTGGAATATTCCTGAAGGATTGGCGATATCAATCCAAAAACTTCTTCACTTGAAAGTGATAATACCCGCTTCACTACTTCCTTAGCCCTGTCATCACCGTTAAAAAAAAAACGGGCAATCACACGTTTCGGATCGGGATATACTTTAATTGATTTTCGTTCTACTAACAGTCTCATAATGGTATAACGTTTAGAATACATGCAAAGGTTTGATGAATTTAGATTTTTTTTAAATAAAAACGCAGTTACACCATATTTTTTTAGTTTAATCAGTACCCATCTTCAAGAAAAAGCTGACAAAAATGCCCTCAAAAAAGCTGACATTACAACAAAAAAAGTCAATTTGTCTCATCAAGCAACAGGTTAACAATTTGTTAAATTAATGTTAATTGTCATACCAGAATAATAAAGGAAAAACTAAAACATTTTATCTTACTATCCGATAAGCTTTTACAAAAAAGTGCCTTACTGCAATTTGAAGCAAATAATTCTTTGGCATCAGTCTTGACTATATGACAAACATAGTCAGAGATTAAAACGAAAAGCTGGCTTTGTATAAATTAAAAAAGCAACAAAATGAAAAAAGTATTATTATCGTTAATCGCAGTAGCTGGATTAGCATTTACAACTCAGGCACAAACTGAAAAAGGTAATTTCTTAATCGGTGGTAACGTAGAATTGAACACTGGTAAAACTGATGGTGCAGCTAAAACAAACATTAATTTCGCTGTAATCCCTAGCGTTGGATATTTCTTCAGTAATGACTTTGCAGTAGGTACTGGAATTGGTTATGAATATGCTAAAAATTATTCAACTGTTCAAGTTGGTAACACTTTAGTAGGCTCTTCAGCACAATCTTCAGCGTTTGTTGTAAGCCCGTTCTTACGTGGTTATAAAAGTGTAAACGACCAATTCAAATTCTTTGCACAATTATCTGTACCAATGGCTTTCGGAAACAACAAAGTTGGTGATGCTGAAGGAAATAACATGGTTAAAACTGGTAAAAACAACCAGGTAGGTGTTGCATTATCTCCAGGTTTTGCATTTTTCCCAAGCAAAAAATTCGGTATCGAATTCTCTGTTAACGGAATCAGCTATAATGATTACAACGCAGAAGACGCTAACGGAAACAATGTTGGTGGTAACAAAAACTTCAATATCGGTGCAAACTTCTTTGCTCCAAAAATCGGTGTTCAGTTCTACTTATAATATGTAGATACTCTACACAACGAGTTTTTAATACAAAAAGGGACTGTCCACAAGGCAGTCCCTTTTTGTATACTATACTTTTATATTTTGTAAAAAACTCCCCTCATCTCCGCTCACCAACCTGACCTCCATACAGGCCTATTCACTATACCAGCCTCTGCTCCACACCGGCCTCTGCTCCATACCGGTCTCCCCCCAGTTAGATGAAGAAAAAAACACCCTCTATATATTTTCGACCTTCTACGTTTTGCGTAGCAAAAGGCAGGCGAAAATATATAGAGGGTGTTTTTTATTTTCCGTTTAACTCTACTTCTCTATCCATTTCCACTATATCCACCTCCTCATTATGAGAGAAATCGCCAATCAGATATTTATTAAAGTGATCAGCAAGCTTCCAGAAACCATATTCCGTCAAAGTACCAAAGCCATGGCGCTGCCCGGGCATAATGACAAATTCAAACCTTTTACCAGCCTTCATCAGTGCATTCGCTAACCTGATGGTATTTGCAGGATGAACATTATTGTCCACATCCCCTGTCATCACTAATAAATGTCCTTTCAGGTTTTTGGCCAGATCAGGATTTTTATCAATACTATATTGGAAAGTAGTATCCCCTTTAGCCGACACAATCTCTTTCACTCCATGATGTTTTTCACTCCACCAGCGGTTGTAAATACTGTTATCATGATTTCCTGCATTAGATACTGCAGCCTTAAAAAAATCAGGATAAACCAGCATCGCGGCAGTGGACATGAAGCCTCCGCCAGAGTGCCCTGTAATGCCAACCTTATTGATATCAATATAGCTGTATCTATCCGCCAGTTGCTCTACCGCAGCCTTTTTATCTGCCAAACCATAGTCACGTAAATTGCCATAACCAAAAGTATGGTACCACTTGGAACGCGCAGGGTTACCACCACGGTTTCCAACAGTAATCACTACATAACCAAACTGTGCCAGCCTGTCTGTACGGTCCATTGACTTGTTAAATGATTTATTTACCGCTTCAGTTTGCGGACCGGGATAAACATATTCTATAATCGGATATTTCTTCTTTGGATCGAAGTCGAATGGCTTGTACATTACTCCGTAAATATCTGTAACACCATCATCCGCTTTCACCTTAAACGGCTCAGGGAACTTGTACCCGGTTGCCATTAACAATGAAAGATCAGTGGTTTCCAGGTCCATCAGCTTATTTCCGTTCTGATCCAGCAAGACTGATTTAGGCACAGTATTTACCCTTGAATAATTATCCACCACGTATCTTGCCTCATCATTCATATTTACCGCGTGGTCGAAGTCGCCATTATTTAACAGCTTCATACCAGAGCCATCAAAATTGATACGGTACAGGTGTACATAATAAGGATCCTCCTTAGCTTCCCTGCCATTTGCCGTAAAATACAGCACCCTGTTCTTTTCATCAATGTTGACAATACTTTCGCAGTGGAAAGCACCCTTAGTGATCTGATTTTTCAGTTTGCCTTTACTGTCAAACAAGTAAAAATGTCCCCATCCGTCGCGTTCTGACCAGTGAATGATTTCGTTCCCATCATTTACTAACCCGGGTCGGTTGATCTCTACGTACGTATTAAAGCGCTCGTCAATCAGCGGATAAACCATTCCCGTATTGATATCGATAAAACAGATATCTACACGCTTCATGTCTCTGCTCGTTCTTGAAAAATAAATTTTACTGTTGTTACCCAGCCATAATGACGGTCTGAATTCATTGTCTCGGTCTTTATTTAAAGATGGGGCTGGCCATACAGATAAGTTCTGATCCTTAAAAGCTGCTACATTCAGCTTTTTAACCGTTTTCGTTTCAAAATTAAACAATAGCAGTTCCTCTACTGCAGCTTCTTTTTCACCCGGCATCTGGTACTTGTAAGTTTCAAGGGTAGGGCGACCAGCAGCGACGTTATTGATTACCCAGAGGTCTTTCACCTTGCGTGCATCTTCTCTGTTTAAAACGAAGTATTTGGCATTGGGCGACCATAAAACATATGCTCCTCTCCTTTTCTTGTTATTTTTCTCATTCTCCTCGTTGTTCTCCCCATCGCCGTCACTACCATACGCATAGAATTTAACCCCGTCCTTAGTCAGCTGATGTTCAACAATAGTACTGTCCTCCTCATTTTTAACCGCTTTCAGGTAGTTTGCTTTGTCCATCCAGTACAGGTTATAGTTCCTTGAAAAGATGACCGCAGACGAATCCGGCGCTACAGAACCCCATTCTGGTTTTGCTTTCGGTTTTTCATAGTTCTTCACTTCCGTCAGTTTTGCAGCGTTCAGCTCATAATTGAAATAAAAGATCTTTTTCTGCATTGAATCGGCTGCCTTTTTATCCTTTCTATCCTTCTTCAGCTCATCAATGGTGCTCTTTACCTCGAAAGTGATACTTTTTTCATCCTTTGAGAACTTTAGATTTTCTATCGGCAGGTGTTGCGCGTCGAAAGGGTCTCGGATAATATTGGTAATTTCTGCCGCAAGTGTTGCACTGTTAAACAGCGTTCTTTTTTTACGCACCGAAGGATCTACAATGTACCACTCCTTACCATTTGGCGTTTCATACATATACCAGAAACGGTTACTCAATTTAAGCCAGTGCGGATCTACCGCTGTAGAGTAAACCATCTTTTTTAGTTTATTCGGCGAAAACCGCGACGCTGCCTGGTAGTTTGCTTTTGGTGCATCTGCGACGACTTCTGTCATCGTGAAGGTTTTTGTCTGCGCTTCTACTACAAAATGTGCAGTAAGCATTAATAAAAACAAGAAGTAAAATCTTTTCATAGTTGATTCGTTGATAAGACGCCAAAATTATCACATATACGTCTTAAAAAAGGCTGAATACTGTAATAAATTGGATAGCTGATAAAAACGTGCGATTTATACAATTATTTAGAAATGAATTGCAGGATTTTATAATTTTGCAATTCACATATAACACCTGAATGAAAAATTATTTTTTAACCCTTACTGCGGCAGCTATTATTTTAACAGCAGGCTGTCAGTCTAAATCACAAACAACTTCAAAAGATGCTGATCAGCAGGAAGGTTCTGCAACCGCGGCAACAGCTGAGGCACCGGGCAAACCCGTTGACGTTACTAAAGTAAAAGTGGCTGATGCAAAAACAATCCTTGCGCGTAAGCAGGTACCTATTTTGTGTTACCATCAGATCCGCGACTGGAAACCGAAAGATTCACAAACCGCAAAGGATTATATCACACCGATAGCTACATTTAAGGGACATATGAAAATGCTGGCAGATAGTGGTTACCACACCATATTATTAGATCAGTTATATGATTACCTCAATAATGGTACTCCCCTTCCAAGTAAACCTATTGTATTGACATTTGATGATACAGATCTTGATCAATACACTATTGCGGCACCTGAAATGAAAAAATACGGCTTTAAAGGTGCATTTTTTGTGATGACAGTATCCCTTGGTCGCCCTAACTATATGAGCAAAGCACAGGTAAAAGATCTTTCTGTTCAGGGTCAGGATATAGGCTCTCATACATGGGATCACCATAACGTTAAAAAATACCAGGGTAAAGACTGGGAAACTCAAATCGATAAGCCTACAAAAACTCTTGAAGAAATTACTGGCAAAAAAATCTATCATTTCGCTTATCCATTTGGATTATGGAATCCTGAAGCAATTCCTGAGTTAAAGAAAAGAGGATTTAAAAGTGCCTTTATCCTTTCTACTAAACGTGATGAAAATGATCCTTTGTTTACGATCAGAAGAATCATCGCAAGTGGCTACTGGACACCAAAAACACTAAGCAATAGTATCAAGAATAGTTTCTAAACCTATTCTTTTATATGCAAATCGCCCTGTTATTTCTCTATAACAGGGCGATTTGCATTAATAGATTTGACGCTCTTAGCTCATGCGCACGAAGCGCTTATCATAGGTATATCCTCTTCCCAGGTTTTTATGCAATACTTAAGATGCTATACTCATTTTTATTGAAACTAAAAGCATCATTAGTCTTCTTACCGATCAGCAAAGCCCCTATAGGTGATGCTGCAGAAACAGCGAAAACCTGCCGGTTATCCAGTTTCAATAAACCCGCACTGATCGCTATATAAAAGATCCCATTAGAAGTATACACCAGACTGCCGTTTCTTACGGTATCTCCTACCGGCATATTTGCCAGAGATTTAAGCATAGCGAGGTTTTGCTGACCATCAAATAACAGGTTCTTGTTTCTTGCAATATCCTGCTGCATCATTTCCCGCGTGGTCTCAAACTTATCACCCGCACTGCTCTTTGTATCATCATTGCTGGCTTCCTGTGCCTGTTGCAAAGCTGTTTCCGCAGTTTCGATACGCTGCGTAATAAAGCTTAGACAAAGTGCATACAATCCCGATTTAAAATCTTCCATATTAATCCTCAACCCATTTAACTTTCTGTGCCATTGACGTACGCTTTGCTACACGTGGCGCTTCATTATGATAGCCCATATAAAACAGGCCGAAGCATTTCTCATCAGGTGCGAGCACCATGTATTCTCCCAGTTCGCTGATCGTAGCTGGTGAACTCCAATAGGCACCAATCTTTAAAGCTTCTGCGGTTAGCGCCATATTTTGTACTGCACAGGCAAACGAAGCAATCTCTTCCCATTCTGGCAGAATTTCAGGATGGAATTGAGCATTTAAAGCAATTACGCAACTGGACTGATCGAATTTATCTACGATAGCATCATACTTTTTTTGCAGAAATTGTTCTTCGGGAGTCACCTTCTTGTATAAACGTGCCATTTCTTTACCCAGACGATGTTTACCCTCATTGCGGTACACAATAAAACGCCATGGCTGGGTTAACTTATGTGTTGGTGCATAATTTGCACTTTCCAGTACCTGCTCAATAATTGCTGACGGAATCTCTTCTTTCGTATAACTAGGCGGAAAAATACTGCGCCTGCGCTGTATAACCGAACTTAGGATATCTATTTCTTTTTCCATAAAGCTTAAAAAAACAAAAGTAACATTTAAGGATCAGGATGACTGGCCTGCTAATGAATTTTATCATTTTATTTTATTATCACTACCTTTGCGGCTTATTTTTGTGCAATATGATTTCAGTTTCTAATTTATCCCTGCGTTACGGAAAACGTACCCTATTTGAAGATGTCAACTTAAAATTTACCCAAGGCAACTGCTACGGTGTAATTGGAGCGAACGGCGCGGGTAAATCAACTTTTTTGAAGATCCTTTCAGGTGAGGTAAACCAGACTTCCGGTACCGTTGCTTTCACTCCGGGTGAGCGCATGGCCGTTTTAAATCAGAATCACTATCAGTTTGATGAGTTCCCTGTGATTGAAACCGTAATGATTGGCCATAAGGAGTTATATGACATCATGAAGGAAAAGGACGCTATTTATCTGAAAGAAGATTTCACCGATAAAGATGGCGAACGTGTTGGTGAACTTGAAAACAAGTTTGCCGAGATGGACGGATGGAATATGGAAAGCAATGCAGCTACCATGCTGAGCAATCTGGGAATTAAAGAAGAACACCATTATAAACAACTGAAAGAGCTTGACGGTAACCAGAAAGTACGTGTATTATTAGCACAGGCCTTATTTGGTAATCCTGACATCCTTTTACTCGATGAGCCTACGAATGATCTTGACATCGAGACAATTGCATGGCTGGAAAACTTCTTAGCAGATTACCAGAGTATCGTACTGGTGGTATCCCACGACAGGCACTTTTTAGATGCAGTATGTACGCATATTGTGGATATTGACTTCAGCAAAATGAGTATTTATTCCGGTAACTACACTTTCTGGTATGAATCCAGTCAGCTGGCCCTGAAACAACGTGGTGATCAGAATAAAAAGCTGGAAGAGAAAGTGAAGGAACTGCAGGAATTTATCCAGCGTTTCAGTGCAAATGCTTCGAAATCGAAGCAGGCGACTTCCAGGAAGAAAGCTTTAGATAAAATTGATATCTCTGAGATTAAGGCATCAAGCAGGAAATATCCGGCAATATTATTCAATAACCTGGGCAGAGAGGCTGGCGACCAGATTTTACAGGTAGAAAACCTGTCCTGCACGCTAAACGGTGAAGTGATGTTTAAGAACATTAATTTCATGGTTAACAAAGGTGATAAAATTGCTGTACTCTCTCAAAATAGTTTAGCTACCACTGCATTTTACAATGTACTAAGTGGAAGAGAGACAAATTATACAGGAGAATTTAAATTTGGAGTAACGATCAATGTCGCAGATATTCCTAACGACAACTCGCCTTATTTTGAAGGTAAAGACGAAAATCTGGTAGACTGGTTGCGTGAATATTCTGGCACTGACCAGGATGAGCAGTTTGTAAGAAGTTTCCTTGGCAGGATGTTGTTCTCTGGTGAAGAGGTGTTGAAAAATGTAAAAGTGCTGTCTGGAGGAGAAAAAATGAGATGTATGTTTTCTCAGATGATGTTAAAGCACGCGAATCTATTGATGTTCGATGAGCCAACCAATCACCTTGACCTGGAATCTATTACTGCGTTAAACAATGGTATGAAGGACTTCAGAGGTACAGCCTTGTTTACTTCACGAGATCATGCCTTAACAGAATCTGTTGCTACGCGCATTATAGAAATTACACCTAAAGGTACAATCGATAAAATGATGAGCTATGATGAGTATATCAATAGCGATGAAATAGCACAATTAAGAGCTGAGCTATATAAATAGTATTCGTAAAACGAATTTAGAGACAGGCACTGTAAAACTTTACAGTGCCTGTTTTGTTTTATACCTAAAATAGATCATGGAAAGAGAAGAAATAAAGACGCTTTTAGCGTCAATTGAACAACAGGTAAGCTCTTCAATTTTAGGTGGTATGGAAGATACTTACAACCAACTGGAAAGTCTGGGTTATATCGTTATTCACGATGATGAGGCACATCCCTCGGCAACCATCACGCAGAAAGGGATCGATTTCCTTGAAAATGAGTAGCTATTAAAAAATGAAAGCACCGCAATAAGCTGATGAGTCCTATTGCAATGCTTTCTGCTCAACTAAATAATGAATCACAAATATATCTATTCGCACTAACAATGCAACTAAATTGCATCTATCATTAACATCTTTTTTACTGAATTACACCCGCAAAGGGATTAGCAAAATCATCCTTGTCATGGTAGTTCTCTATCTCTGCATCTGTTAATAAACAAGCGTTCAGGGCTGCATGCAGGTCCTCCTCTGTTAAATCCTGCGCGATAAAAACAAGCTCATTTAGTCGATCGCCGAATTTCTTGTCCCATCTGCTTTCTATAACTTTGCGGTTTTCGACAAAATCTATATAGTTAAGACGATCTTGCAATAACATAGAGGCCCACCAGCTGCCAGCACTTTCTATACGCAAAGATCCACCTGCCTGCGAAAAATTAAGCGCAGCGTCCGGCATTGCCGCCAGCCAGAACAAACCTTTTGTTCTAATCACATTAGGTGGAAATTGCAGGTTTAAGTAGTTCCAGAGGCGCTCCGGATGAAAAGGTTTAGCAGACCGGAAAACTGTACTGCTGATACCGTACTCTTCCGTTTCGGGCTGATGTTCAGCATTCAATTCTTTAATCCACCCCGCCCCCTGTGCAGCTTCATCAAAATCAAATAACCCGGTATGCAGGATTTCCCCGGGATCTACCTGACTGAAAGAGGATATTATTTGCTTTGCTGAAGGATTCAGCTTTTTAATCAGTGCTTTCAGCAGTTTAAGATCATCAGCAGAGATTAAATCAATTTTGTTCAGGACAATTACATTCGCAAATTCTATCTGATCCGTAAGGAGGTTTACGATCGTACGCCGATCTGTAGTATTCTCAACCCAGTCGCGATCCAGTAATAACTCACTTGTACCAAAATCTTTTTTAAAGTTGAAGCAGTCCACTACCGTCACCATCGTATCCAGTTTGCTGAACTGACTGAGATCAATACCCATCTCTTCATCAATATAACTAAACGTTTGCGCTACAGGAATCGGCTCCGAGATCCCGGTGCTCTCAATAATCAGGTAATCAAAACGGTTTTCTCTGGCCAGCTTCTCTACTTCGGCTATTAAATCTTCCCGCAATGTGCAGCAGATACAGCCATTACTCATCTCCACCAGCTTCTCTTCTGTACGGGACAACATATTTTCGCCCCGAACAGTCTGTGCGTCTATATTGATCTCACTCATATCATTCACAATCAACGCCACCTTAAGGTTTTGCTTATTGTGGAGAATGTGGTTTAATAAAGTTGTTTTACCGCTGCCAAGAAATCCACTTAGCACAGTTACAGGTAATAATTTCTGTTTCATACGTTAATGCAATATAGTTGCAAATATAAATATTTGATCATAAATGCAATACTATTGCATTTATATTTTATGCCTTACAACAATCAAAAAAATGTACCGTTACTTGTTTATCAGATAGAGGACTATTTTAAATTAGAATTTTGTTTATATGATTACACAGATAGTAGTTGCAATTGACTTGCAAATACTATTTTTGTCTGTATTTTAACTTAAATCATTTCTACACCACAATATCAATGATATCCATCAAATCAGTTTCGCACAGTTACAGCAGTGTCTTACGCATCAGCTTTAAGGACTGGGAGATCAATAATGGCGACCAATGGCTCCTTTTAGGTGAGTCTGGCAGCGGAAAAACTACTTTACTCCATATCTTAACCGGAATTCTAAAGCCCCAAAAAGGTGAAGTGAAGATGGATGGCACATCAGTATACTCACTTTCATCAAGAGCACTGGATCAGTTCAGGGGCAGAAATATTGGTATCATATTTCAGCGCCCGCATTTGATCAAAAGCCTGACCATTAAAGAAAACCTGTTACTGGCACAAAGCTTTGCCAAATTGCCCGAAGACCCGGAGCGTATAAATGAAGTGCTTCACTCTCTTGGTATTGTAGAGAAAAAAGATGCTTATCCAAACGAACTGAGTCAGGGGCAGCTACAGCGGGTCTCCATAGCCCGGGCTGTGATCAATAAACCCGCTTTATTAATTGCAGATGAGCCCACCTCTAGTCTGGACGATAAAAACGCCATTGCTGTACTCAATTTGCTATTGGAACAATCAGGTTTAAATCAGGCTACCCTGATTGTAGCTACCCACGATAAAAGAGTTAAAGACGCATTTACCAATACTTACGAATTATAATGAGCCCTATAAAAATCAGCTGGAAAAGTTTATGGTCTAAGCCACTATCATCCGCATTAAATATCATGCTCATTGCGTTTGGTACAGGTATCCTGACCATTTTGCTATTGGCATCCACACAGATTAGTCAGAAATTAGATAACAATTCAAAAGATATTGACCTGGTTGTGGGCGCCAAAGGGAGTCCGCTGCAACTGATCCTGAGCAGTATTTATTATATAGACTTTCCAACAGGCAATATTCCACTAAAAGATGCACAGGAGCTTTCGCACAGTCCATTCGTCAAAAGAGCTGTGCCGCTGGCGCAGGGCGATAATTATGAAGGCATCAGGATTGTAGGTACGGACAGCAATTTTGTGAGTGTATATAAATTAACAACCAGCAGTGGGAAGTTCTGGTCGGCCGATTTCGAGGTGACCATTGGGGCGACCGTTGCAGCGACCCAAAAACTGAAAATCGGAGATACTTTTTTCGGTGCCCATGGTTTAACCGGCAGTACCGATGTCCATAAAACTCACGCTTATAAGGTAGTAGGCATTTTAACACCTCAGGGAAATGTGACAGATAACCTGATCCTTACCAATATCGCAAGTGTATGGAGAATGCATGACGATCATGAAAAAGAGGAAGCCGCGGAACAACACGACCATAAAGGATCAGCACATCACCATGAAAAAGCAGCAGGTCAGCAGCATGAAGAAACAGGAGTTCATCGAAAGCAAATGAGGCCTGACCAGGCTGGGCAGGATAGCGGAAGAGAGATTACCGCTTTACTGATACAATACAGGTCACCTATGTCGGTAGTCATGTTTCCAAGAATGGTGAACCAGTCCACTGCGCTGCAAGCCGCCTCTCCTGCTATGGAGAGCACACGTTTATTTTCATTGATTGGCGTGGGTGTAGACACGCTGCAATGGTTTGCTATACTCATTATGCTCATTGCTGCGATCAGCGTATTCATTAATCTTTATAATTCTCTAAAAGAACGTAACTACGATCTTGCCATCATGCGCACGCTTGGTGCTTCCAGGGGACAGTTATTTCAGATTATTATATTTGAAGGCATATTGTTAACCCTGGCTGGTACAGTTATTGGCATTGCATTAGGTCACCTGATCCTGCAGTTTATCGGCGCATATCAGGAAAGTAGTCAGGCCCGTTTAAGTGGTTTGATTTTCCTTGGTACGGAGATATATTTATTTGTTGCAGGCCTGGCGATTGGTATATTTGCAGCCATTATTCCTGCGGTGCAGGCATACAGATCCAATATTTCAAAAATACTGTCTAAAAACTAGGTTATGATTTTATAACCCTTAAAAATAAAAAGATGAAGAAGTTACTCCTGATATGTTTACTATTTTCCGGCTTTGCAGTAAAGGCACAGCATGATCCCAATGATCAGATTATGTCTGCCAACTGGGAAGTTATCGGAGGTGTTGATTTTAAGATTGTAAAAGACACCCAGATGCTGGCTGTTTTCACACCGGAAATCAAAAAACATGTGAATAAACCATTCGAACTGGAGGGTTATATGGTGCCGATTAAAGATGGAATGAAGCAGACAAAATTTATGCTTTCTACCCTGCCCATTAACCAGTGTTATTTCTGTGGGAAAAACGGTGTACCCATTATGGTGCTTGTTGAACTTGCAGAACCTATTAAGTTCACCTACCAGACCGTGATGATTAAAGGTACGCTGAAGCTAAATTCAGGCAATGCAATGGACAATCCACCAATAGTTTTAACTAATGCAAAATCAATCCAATAATATGAATATCGATCCGGTTAATATATTAAAAGAGCATTCCCTGAAACATACCAAACAAAGGATTCGTGTTTTAGAAGAGATTGCATTGGATACCGTGGCTATTTCACAGCCAGAGCTGGAGAAAAAGCTGGGTAAAGAGATAGATAGGGTAACTTTATACAGGATACTGAATATTTATGAGGATAAGGGGATCCTGCACAGGATAATGGATATGAACGGGACGGCAAATTATGCTATTTGTTCATCTTCCTGCTCCGAGGACCATCATCATGATGAGCATGTACATTTTAACTGCACCAATTGTGCAAAAATATATTGCCTGGATGTGGTTCTGCCGCAGATAAAAATGCCTCAGGGTTTTACTGCTGCAACGATGCACACTACTGCTTATGGCATTTGTGAGAAATGCAGTGCTGTTGTATTGAAATAAAGATTGAATTACATAGCAATCAGCTTGATCGTTAACAGCAAAGGGCCGGAAATATTTCCGGCCCTTTGCTGTTTAAAAGATATCAGGACTAGTGTCCAGCGTGTCCGTCTGCACCATGTGCATGACCGTGACTTAATTCTTCTTCAGTTGCCTCACGTACAGCAAGGATAGTACCACCGAAAATAAGGTTTTTACCAGCCATCGGGTGGTTTAAGTCTACCGAGATCGTCTCGTCGTGAATTGCAGTTACACCAGCTCTGAAGTGGTTGCCTTCATTATCCTGTAGCGGAATAACATCACCAACATTCGGCAAATCTACTTCTTTGAACATATCCTTTGGCAGGTCAGCAAAAGCTCCCGGATCTTTTTCTCCGTAACCGTCAGCTGCGGTCAACTCAAATTTATATTCATCACCTACATTCAGTCCAGCTAAATGCTCTTCAAATTTAGGTAACATCATACCTGTACCGTATAAGAAGACCAATGCGTTTTGCTCATCAGCTTTTTCTACGAAAACTTGTTGTCCCTCTTCATTAGTCGTATGCAATTCGTACGTTAATGAAACTACTGTATTGGGTTTAATACTCATTGGAATCTTATTTAGTTAATTAATTT